>ERZ1673695.3-NODE-3-length-597130-cov-30.026549_pt1 | contig 597130 bp, 514 predicted proteins | sample MGYA00580225_ERZ1673695 | MGnify/ENA primary metagenome ERZ1673695 (study PRJEB41218, sample SAMN15661739) | gut metagenome | host: Homo sapiens | place: Canada: London | collected 2015-08-20/2019-03-30 | study: EMG produced TPA metagenomics assembly of...
GACTCAGAATGTGTATTGATTCCCTTGATGAATATGAAAATACATGATAGTGCCTGTTGCAACTATTATAAGGCAAGGAAATAAAAATAAATGAGCTATATGAAGATAATAGTGAGTTTCTCCGGCGGGAAGGATAGCCAAGCTTGTCTGATCCAGACGGCCAGACAATACGGGGCTGATCGAATCGAAGCTGTATTCTGCGATACGGGTTGGGAGCATCCCGAAACCTATCAACATATCAGTGACGTATGCCGTCAGCTTGATGTTAGATTAGTGGTTTTGAGAAGTCAGAAATATAAAGATTTTGTCGATATGTCTATCAAACGTTCCAGATTCCCGTCTTCTCAAAGAAGGTTTTGCACCTCTGAATTGAAAATCAGACCGATGATTGATTATATTCTTTCACTTACTGAACCTTGCTTGATTATTCAAGGCATCCGGGCAAAAGAAAGCGAAGAGCGTGCCAAACTTCCATACGAATGCAATTACTTCGGGGAGTATTACGAGCGTATTAAAAAGAGCCGCAAGGAAAAGATTGTTGAAGTTTGGAAGCAGGATTATCGCAGAAAAGATGTGCTTAAATGGTGCGAACGTTATGATGCCAGCGTTTCCCGTCCGATTTTTCAATGGTCGGCACAGGAAGTAATAGACCATATTCTATCATCTGGACAAAAGCCCAATCCTTTGTATTCTCGTGGATTCTCCCGTGTAGGTTGCTATCCCTGTATCATGTGTCGGAAGCAGGAAGTTAAACTCATTTCACAAGAAGAGTTCGGGAGAAGTCGTTTGATAAATGCAGAACAAAGGATGAAAGAAGAAACTCCGAAAGGCTCTTCCTTTTTCTCTCCCGGATACATTCCTAATCGCTTCTGCAAAAACCGAATTTACCCGACTGTGGAAGAGGTTTTTGATTATGTTAACCGAAATGATGTCGGCATGGATGATATGTTTGAGCCAGAAGGGGGGTATTCGTGCATGAGCCTTTATCATGGACTTTGTGAATAATAGAGCTATATGACTAAAAGAGAAGCCAAAATATTGGCATTAGAAGTGTTTGCAGGCACTTATAGAATCTGATAGGGTGTCTGATGCTATTCGTACACCTAAAGACTGCGATTTGATTAATATCGCTTTTGACGAACTGGCTACCAGTTTAAGGAAAAGAGCAGATAAATTAAAAACTAAAAAATCATGAAGCAAAAAAAGATAACAATTATCATATCGTATGATTACGGGGAAAAGAATACTATCTGCAATGATAAGATAGCCCAGAGAATATATTCAGACCTGAAAAAAGGCAGTAATCCTAGGCATGAAAGAATAGAGAATATTATAGTGGAAGATAACTAACAGCTAAAAAGTACTGAGGTATGAAAAAGTTTAGATACAAAGTTATAAAACGAACTTTGGATGAGTTAATGGCAGATTATCAGATGAACGTATTCGGCTTATCTGGATGGGAACTTTCTGCATTTTCGATAGGCGTTAGGCATGCTGTGTATATCTTTAAAAAAGAGGTTACAGAATGACTCAATTCACGAAAGAAGTGAGCTAAGAAAGTCCTCAGTGAGTGATCCATGGGACTTTCTCATATCCTTTATATCTTATATGAAACTAAGATATGAAAACGCAAAAATGTATAGCCTGTGGCCGGGAAACGGTTTCTGTGATCAAAACTGAAGAAGGGCATATCTGTTATAACTGCTACTCTGATAAAAAGAACCCTCCAAAACAAAAGCAACATCATGACAATGAAGAAGCCCGGATTCAGATGGAGTTCTTCAATAAAGTTCTTTTGTTCTTTCCAAGCCTTCCGGACCGGCTTCTCTTTGCTGTCCCGAATGGTGGCAGCCGGCACAGGATAGAAGCGGCCAATATGAAACGCCAGGGCGTCAAGCGTGGTGTGGCCGATGTAATCCTACAAATTCCGAAAAAGGGGTATGCTTCCCTTTGTCTTGAGTTCAAAACGTCGAAGGGGAAACAGTCCGCCGAACAGAAGGAATACCAGCGCCAGGTTGAGATGGCCGGGAGCAAATATGTAATTGTTCGGAGTGTGGAGCAGGCTATCCGAGTGATGCAGCAGTATTTGGGGAAATAAATAAAATAGTATGGATTTGGTCTTTTATATATTATAGGAAAAGATATGGCTAGAGGTCGGAAAAGTTTATTTCGGGAGGAGTATATTCAACTAGCGGAGAATTATGCTTTGTTAGGAGCTACCGATGACGAATTAGCTGATTTCTTTGGTGTATCCAAGCAAACTCTCAACAAATGGAAGAAAGATTATCCGGAATTTCTTGACTCCTTAAAAAAGGGAAAGGATATTGCAGACTCTAATGTTGCTTCGAAGTTGTACAACCGTGCGATCGGTTACGATTTCGAGGAAACGCATACTGTCCACAAGAATGGTCAGGTTGTAGGAGAGAAACACATCAAAAAGCATCAGCCGGCAGATACAACAGCAGCGATATTTTGGTTGAAGAACCGGCAGCCGGAGAAGTGGCGCGACCGGAAAGAGTTGCAAATCGGTAATAAGCTGGGCGATGACCTAGAGAGTATGACAGATGAAGAGTTAAGAGCTATTATCCGTGGCGAAAAAGAACAATCGGGAAATATTAATACAACAGGCGAAAGCGGCAATATTACTGAGGAGACGGGAGGCGAATAATGACTTTTGGTCATATTGCCTTTACCATGATCCTAAGTTCTTTGCCAAGCGACTATTCCTGAAGAAGGTCGCTGACGCTTTTACGCGGGTGTACGAGTCATATATGGCTGGTATCATCCGCCGGCTTGCTGTATCTATGCCGCCGCGAGCCGGTAAGTCTTATATTTCTTCTTTGTTCATCGCATGGATGCTGGGGCACTTCCCGGAGGAGTCGGTTATGCGTAACTGTTGTTCCGATACCCTGTATAATAAGCTATCCTATGATACGCGCGATATTGTTCGGTCGTCCCGTTTTAAAGAAGTCTTTCCTGATGTAAAGCTACGAGGTGATAAGCAAAATGTTCACGGTTGGAGCTTGGACGCTGCTCGGCAGGTTAGTTACTTCGGTGCCGGTGTAGGCGGTACGGTGATCGGCTTTGGTGCTTCTATGCTGGCCATGACCGACGACTTGTATAAGAATTTGGAAGATGCACTATCTGACACCAATAACGAAAAGGTTTGGTCTTGGAAGCAGGGAACACATGATTCCCGTATCGAAGGGAACTGCTGCTCGATCGATATCGGTACACGCTGGTCGGCCACAGACGTTCTTGGCCGTATGGAGGAAATGGGGAAATATGACGAAATTATTCGTATCTCTGCCCTGGATGAAAACGACGAATCATTCTGCGAGGACGTACATACGACGGAATACTATCTGGAGCTGCGGGAAGAGACAGAAGATATGATCTGGTGTGCTGAGTATATGCAGGATCCGATCGAAGCGATAGGTTTGTTATTCCCCAAATCAGAGCTCAACCGGTTCAAGTTGGCGGATATCGAAGGTAAGCAACCGGATGGCGTTATCGGTGCTACCGACGTGGCAGACGAGGGCGACGACGATTTCTGTGCGCCGTTTGCCAAAGTGTTCGGTACAAAGTATTTTATTACTGATGTCTTATTTACAAAGGAAAACGTCGAGATAACCGAGCCGAAGTTGGTTTCTTTGATCCTTGATACCCGCTGCGACAACATACGTATCGAAAGTAATAACGGTGGCCGACTGTTTGCATTGAATGTTCGTAAGGCAGTAAAGGCTAAGAACGAAAAATGCATCGTACAGGCTAAGCCGACAACGAGCAATAAAGAAACACGTATTCTTCTCAAATCCGGCTGGATCAAAAAGCATTGTTATTTCCTAGCCGAAGGGGAGTATAGGAAAGGATCAGACTATGATCGATTTATGAAAGCACTTACCAGTTATAAGAAAGAAGGAGGTAACAAACATGACGATGCTCCGGATGGTATGACAATTCTTGCTGAAAATGTTGAATTTATCGGGTTGTGTCAAGCTAATGTAACCCGACAGGTGGCGTATGCCAGAAGATAATGAACACTGTTAGTCTGTTATAAATTAAAACTGGGTTGTTTAAGTATATTAAAAGCTGTTTCTGCGATTCCCATAGAATATGTATCTAGGATATAATCGAATATATTGTTGTTGCTTGGAGGAATATCAGGTAATCGATCTATAAATAATCTCACCAAGAATGAGCTGTTAGTCGTTTGTAATAGAACTTCATATTGGTTTCTCATGTGAAATGGAGGTTTTCTTTGAGCTGAAATTATTGTAAGATCATATTCCGTTAATTTATTATTATTGATGAATTGTGTAAGAATGTCGAAACACTCAGTAGTGTCTGCTGCTGTATTTACTAATACCAAATTTTGATTTTTTCGCAGAAGTATAATAATGTCATCAATTTTCCCCAAATTACTATTGGGGATTATTGTATGATTAATAGGAGTATAATTGTATGCACGCAATAGATGAATGACTCCTCTACAAATATGCGATTTGCTAACATCTGCATTGCCTTCTATAATTAAATGCTTCCACATACCATTTTGATTTTTCCGCAAAGATAATAAGTCTATTTATATTTTAGCATAAACGATTATGCCAAATATAAGCGAAATTTTAGCGAATGAAGACTTCGGCCACGTGGTTAGTTCTTTATGCGTTGATACAATAGAGAACCGGGAGGTTAGAGAGTATTATAACGAATATCACGGAGAACGCCATCGGCGTAAAACTTCTGTCGGCTGGCGTGAACCTAAGAGGCTGGCCGTTTATTCTGACACATTGAAGGATAAATTCGGGCGCCCTTTACGATTGGAAGATAAAATCGTAGATGTTGCCAGGATTGTAACAAACTTCCCAAAGAAAGAAGTCCGCACGTCTACTGCTTTTATGTTCGGCGGCAAAATGACAATAACGGCGACTGATCAGAACGACGGCTTCCAGGAATTTAAACGTGTGTGGGAGCGTAAGCTGAAGATGCAATCTGTTCTTAAATCTTTTGCCCGAAAAGTCCTGTCTGAAAGTAAGGCAGCCCTTGTATTTTATCCATATACATCAAAAGGGTTAGATGGAAAGCCGAAAACAGAATTAAAGGTGAAAACGCTTTCCGTACCACGCAATGAAAATACCTTCTCCGAATTCTATCCCCATTTTGATGACAATGACGATCTGGATGCTTTTATTCATCGTTATCAGGTAAACTCAAACGGTATGATCCGGAATAGCTGTACCATTTGGATGGCCGATAAGATTATTACCGCAATAGACGAGTTAGGTGGCTGGGTAAGAAAGGAAGTTCCGAATCTGTTTGGAAAGATACCGGTTGTGTATGCTGATGTATTCCAGCCCGAATGGGACGAAGTGGCCGGCATCATGGATGCACGGGAAATGCGCCTTTCTCGTATGGCAGACACTAACGATTATTTCGCAGAACCAATCTTGGTGACATATGGCGATTCAGACTTACCAAGCAAAGAAACGACTGGTAAGGATATGAATTTCCCTGTCAAAATTGATGAAGAAACAGGAAAGCCGTATCACGGTGACGCAGATTATTTGACATGGACCGGCTCTCAGCCATCCGTCGACAAAGAGTTGGAAGAAACTAAGAGTGAACAATACGGTGGTACATCTACACCGGATCTTTCTTTTGATAATTTAAAAAGCCTGGGTAATCTTTCTGGCGTATCCCGCAAGTTCATGCTAATGGATGCGACAATCAAAGCAAGTGACAACATGGAAGTGTTTGGTCCGGCAGTGCAACGTTGCGTGTCGGTTGTTACAGCTGGTATCTGCAATATTACTAATATCAAGTATCGTTCTCAACTGGTGGATAACCTTATCGATGTGGAATTCGGTTCTATTCTTCCAGAGGATCTGGCCGAGACATTACAGAACCTTTCTATCGCAAATGGCGGTAAGCCAATCAATGCCCAACGTACTGTTACAGCTCAGTCACCATTTACAGAAGACCTGGACGAGGAAATGGCATTGATTGAAGAGGAAGAATCAGCCTCGGCACAACGCAATAATATGGTTGGCTTAACAATGGGATATGGAGAATGAAAAGTCTAACGTTTTACGAGCAACAGCACCTTCAGAAGCTATTACAGCAGCAGGGGAGTGTAAAGTATATCTTTGATGATTTTGTTCGTCAGGCAGGACCGCTGCTAGCTCGCTGGTCGGATCATAACAAAGCGAGTGTATGGGTGGGTAACCAGACTGTAGAGAACTCTATCGAAAGATTGCTATCTGACTTGCATAGTGGGTTATTGGCTAACATTACGGATAATATGGTTCAGTCCTGGAATCGTGGAAACAAAAAGGCTGACGATCTCGTTTCAGGGTTTATAAAGGATCTGTCTATTTCCGACACGTTGCGCGATAAGATGTTCTCCCGGAATGCAGAGGCATTGAATGCCATGCTAAATAAAAAGGACGAATACGGCTTGACTGTATCGGATCGTGTATGGAATATCGCCAATGGAGCCAAAGATAACCTGGAATACTATCTAGCCTCCGGCCTGTCCTCCAGTCGCCCGTCTGCTCTGATTAGTCAAGATGTCCGGCAATTGCTCCAAGAACCGGACAGGCGTTTCCATCGAGTACGAGATAAGAATGGGAACCTAGTACCGTCACAACCAATGAAGGATTACCATCCAGGGCAAGGTGTGTATCGATCTGCTTACAAGAACGCTCTCCGTCTTTCCTCGACACAGACGAACAAGGCGTTTCGATCCGCCGATTACGAGCGGTGGAAGAAGATGGATTTTGTGTTAGGTATAGAAGTGGAACGTTCGCCCTCGCACAAGGGACCATGTCCGATCTGCGATGCTCTTGTAGGGAGGCATCCTAAAACTTTTAAATTTTTAGGAGCACATCCGTTTTGTATATGTATAGCTACCCCTATTATGATGGATCATGAGGAGTTTGCGGAATATTTACTTAGATAGTTAGATGGTAAGGGCGATTAATAAGTCATCCATTGGAGGTATAATCAATGACTTATATAATCGCCTCTTTATTTAATAGGAAATTCCGTGATTATAGCCGACTTTGAATTTCTTTTAATTTTTGTAGATAAGCTAGAGCTGCATCTTCTTCGTTATCAAATCGCCCCAAGGAATATGTTTTGTTTTTGATTTTTATATTAGCTCTCCATTTATTTCTTGATTTGTCCCAACAAACACCAGTGTATTTGGACGTTTTACGTGAACATAGGCTCCTTTTAATATAATTTCATGTTCCTTGGTCATTTTTACTAATGAAATTATAAGATACAAAAAAGGCTGTCAGCCTCCCATTCCGACCAAGGAACACGTTTTATACGAATTATACGTATAGGCAACGTAGTAGGGATTTTGACAGCCTAATATCTTTGTGTTTGGGATATGGGCATAAAAAATCCTATACAGTATATTCATATAATAAAACTTTGTTCCTTGGTCGTTGAACGTTGTAAATATGGGTACTTATTTTTGTTTATGCAAATTTTTATTCATTATTTTGCAATTGCAACCGTTGATGGATTCGACTTTCTTGCCGGAGGTTGCTATCATCAAGATAAAAAGAAAGAGAGGTTAGAATGCGCAGTGAGTGCGTGTTACTCTCCGTCATCAAGATAGGCTAGTTATTAACGTATTCTTTGAAACAAATGGAATATATAATACTCTTATCAATTGCGATAATCGGGCCAGTAATAGCTCATCGCATCAACAAGATGATAGATAAATACCTTGGAGATAAATAAAAACTGAAAAGTTTTATAGCCTACAGACTCACTCTGTGGGCTTTTTTTATGTCGGAAAAAATCTAGCCTTGATTATATTTTAAACAGAAAACGTTAGAGTATGACAATCCTAGATGTAATTAAAGCGGCATGCAAAACGAAAGGTGTGCCAGAAAAGTATGCTGAGCGCATTCAGAAAACTTTCAAAATTGAGAAAGCTGAAGGCATGGAGGCTTATGTCGATTTATTCAAAGAGAACGTTTTGCCTGCTATTCAAGAAGCAGAAAATGAAGCAAAAACGGCAGCTGAAGCAGCCGCTGTATCTGCTTATGAAACTAAGTTCAAATTGAAAGATGGTAAACCTGTCGAGTCCCAAGAGGAAACTAAGGCAGAGGATGAATTGCTTAAGGGGCTTAGTCCGGAGGTAAAGGCTTATCTGGAGAGAATCGAAAAGAAGTTTGAAGACTCGATTAAAAAAGTTGACACATCGATTTCCAACTCAGCTAATGAAGCAAAAAAAGAAATTGCACGTAAACAGTTGAAAGATGCCGGCTTGCCGGAAAGCTGGCTTAGTCGCGTTGATTTGGCTGCTGAAACTACTATCGAAGATCAGGTTAAGAACCTCTCTACTGAATATACTGGTATTCAGCAGAAAGCTATCGACGACGCTGTTGCTCGTGGTGACTATGCGCCTGGTTCTATCCAGATGCCCGAACGTTCTGAAGCTGATTGGATCAAGCTGATGGATCAGGATACAATAGATGCGAATACAAGTAATCCCGGTGTAGTGAACCTGGGTATTGAATAATCCAAATAACATGTAACATTATGTACAGAAAAAGAGAAAGAGAATTCCAGTATCCTCCCGGAATTGAAAAAATCATTGAGGATGTGATCGGTGGTGGGACGATTGACCGTTCAGGGCTGAAAAATGCCTTGTTTAATGGTCGTGCATTAGATGAATTACCACCGATTGTAATTGTATTGCAGGATCCGGAAACCGGTTTGTATCATGTGCTGAAAACTGCAGCCGTGAGTGAAGCAGCTGCTGAAGCTGCAAAAGCATACAAAGTAGCCAAGAATCATTTGCTGGGTGTCGGTGACTTTGTTACTCTCGGAGGCGAACTGACCGGTGCATCGGAAAAAATCACAGCTATCGACAAGAGTAATTCAGGATATGACCTGATAACCTTGGCTTCGACTATCGGGGCGGCAGCGAAAGGAATGGTCTTGGTACAAGCGAAAGACAAACAGGCGGCTGGAAGTGCGACATTGCCCTATGAGGGAGCAACTGTTCTCACAATGAGTAAGGTTGACTTGACTGTCGCTAATCAGCAGTCCGGCCTTTTGGTACGCGGTACTGTTAACGGTTCCTGTATGCCATTCCCGATAGATAAAGGATTGAAGGCTTTAATGCCGTTCATCCGTATTGTGTAATCCATCAAAATGTGATATATGGAAAGAAGTTTGATTAAACAGGTAAACAGAAAAAACATGGCGGCACGTTTGAAAACCCGCCATGTAAAACCGGTAGTGTTCCCGAATTTTTTCGGTATTAAAAGAAAAAGCTCTCTGAAATGGGAAACATTGACAGGAGAGAAGGGTGCTCCGGTTATGGCAGATGTGATTTCTTTCGATGCTTCGGCTCCGCAGAAGACACGTGAAGTGATCAGTAAGTTATCTGGGGATATTCCTAAAACAGCTGTTAAACGTGGTATGAATGAAAGCGATTACAACGAATACAAACAGTTGGAACGTGACGCGCATGGTGATGCCGATCAGTTGGAACTGCTCAATATCTCCTTCAAAGATCAGGATTTCGTTTACAATGCTATTCGTGCACGCTTCGAATGGTGGTGCATGCAGGTTATGAGCCGTGCAGGTTTCCATTTGTCTGTGAAGAATAATGGTGGTATTGTAACGGCTGAGTTTGTCGGCTGTGGAATGCCTAAGAAGAATCAGCGTAAATCCTCTGCTGACTGGAGTAATGCAGCAACTGCAAATGGATTGCAGGACATCGAAGATACGATTATCTCAGCTTCTAACGATGGAGTAACAATTCGTTACGTTGTAATGCATGTGGCTGATTTTAGCTTACTGAAAAAGCAGAAATCGACATTCGACACGTTGAAGTCATGGGTAAACACAACATCAAAAATGTTGGTGACAAAGAAGCTGATCAACGAGTATCTGGCAGAGCAGGAAATTCCCGTACAGATCATTACTGTAAATCCGGCTGTCCGTATTGAAGATAAAGCGCATCGTCGTAAAACGATCAATCCGTGGGAACGTAAGCGTATTTGCTTCCTGGAAGATAAGAACGTTGGAGATATCCAGCACGGACCCATTGCTGCTGAATCATCTGCTACGTTGCAGAAGATCGCTATGATGGTTAAGCAGGATTGGATTCTGATTACAAAATGGTCAGAACTGGAACCGTTTAAAGAATGGACGAAAGCTGAAGCAAATGCCATTCCTGTAGTAAACGATCCTGATGCAATGTTTATCCTGAAAGCAGATGGTGAGGCTTGGAATGCCGCTGAAGATACAGAAGGTACCGATGATGTTCCTTTGACATTCCTTGGTGATGCGGTTGAAGAAGAAGATTCGACGATCACGGATACCATAGACGGGGAGTAATCATGGTGACAATTCGAGAGACAATACTTGCTTATCCTGGCCTGGAAGACTGCGAAGTCTTTTTAGATAAAGTTGTATTTCCTGGCCGGGAGCTAACAGGCGAAGAGGTTAGCTCTACGATTGATACTAACACACAGAAGTTGATTGCCGCTGACATGTATTCAATGGCTGGCGGCAATCCTGACTTCTCGGAAAATAAGCTTTCTATTTCATACCCGCGTTCATGGTATAATGCGATGGCGAGACGTTTGTATCGGGAAGGTGGAGAACCTGAGAAAGCAGAATTAGTTGGTAATAAAATAGAGGTTCCTCGGGGACGTTCTGGCGGACGATGGTAAAACGGTATTCACATACGGCGATAGTGATGATTCAATCCGGTTCTTTAGTGAAGGGAGAATGGGTTGCTGGCGAGCCTCAGGAGATTGAGGTCAAAGGTCAGTATTTCCCATCTAACAGCGGTCAACAGGTAAAACTGAATGCCGATGGAAAAGAGTTTATCGTACATGGAGAGTTTTCGACAAAGGCTCGTCCAGTGTCGGATGCAAATCATATCCGGATCGATAGTATCGGTTTAGATGTCGATATCATCTGCTGGGAGCCGTTTCAGTCTCATTCTGTAATCTACGTATAACAATGGCAAAGAAAGGCGGATTAACACCTCTATGGTCTGATAAAGAAGTCGAACGTTGGTTTAATTATCATATTGATCGGGCAGAAGAAAGAATATTCAAATTGTTACAAAGTGTAGGCGAAGAATTTGTAAAACTTGCTCGAGAAAAGGGAACCTATGAAGATCAAACTGGAAATCTTCGTTCCTCAATCGGATATGTAATATTGAAAGATGGGGTAATATTAAGTGAGAATTACGAATTATCAGATGAAGGGTCGGAGCGTTATCCTGGCATGAGAGAATCAAAGAGGCTTACATCTGAATTATCCAGTATTTACAGAAAAGGATGGGTTTTAATTGGTGTTGCCGCAATGCCTTATGCCAGACATGTTGAAGCGATATACAATTTAGATGTAATATCAGGAGCAGCAATGGAAGCCGAAGACTTTATTAAAAGTCGTAGTAGAAAATTATTTGACAAGCTTACAGAAAAAGGATATTGATATGGCGGATCAGTTTGATATAGTTGATATTGTTTATGATGCGATAGAACCGGCCAGTACCGGCTTTATCCTGTATAAGGATCGATCTGCTGATGGTGAGACAAAGAACCATATCACAGTCCGGATGCTACCGCTGAATGAAACAGAGGTCGTCAATAAGGGGGTGGTCAATATCAACATATTTGTGAAGAATCAATCGAAAGGCATGCCTGATCGACAGCTAATGAAAGGATCGTTACGAAAAGTTAAGTCTGCACTGCGAAATATAATACCTCCTTTCGGAATGTATTGGAAATCTCGGATCGTATGGTCCGAACCTCTTGGCGAAGCAAAAGAAGGCTTCGATTGTACAAATATAAGATTTGAAGTTAAAACAGAAATTGATTAAGAATATGGCAAACGAAAGAAGTTTAGCAGTAGATGTTGCTTATGTCGGATTTGGGACTCCGGGAGATGGCGTTCCTGCAGAACATTATAAAAGATATCCGATTATTCATACGGGTTCCGTTGTTTTCAATTTTAATGAGAAAACTGTCAAGGAATTTAAGGCAATGGGTATTGAAGATCCCTGGGCTATCCTTAAAAAGAAAGGGGAAGCTGATAGTATTGAATTGGCTATTCCTTCTCCACTAGCTACAGAAATGCAAGATTTTTGCGGCGGTACTGTGGATGCAGAAGATAAATGGGAAGAACCAATAAAGATTCCTTCCATTGCAAAATCTCTGAAAATTCAGACTGTTCCATACCAGGGAAAATATACTGAATATATTGTAGTAAATGGAGACATTCAGGGACGCTTGAGCCAGGGACCATCAGAGGAAGATACGGACTTGCTCTTGGTGAAAGTGTTGAAGCAGGCTGTCTTTGACTCAAATGGAAATCAGCGTTCCGGCTTCAGTCGTCAGGTGAAACCTATTGAAAGAACAGAGGTTAAATCTATTGCTATTGAGGGGACTCCGAAGGTTGGAGCGCGTTTAACGGCAAAGGTGTTACCCGAGGCTGCAACCGGTACTTATCAATGGTACAGAAAAAAAGATGCAGAACCTGAATTAATACCGAATGTGGACTATGCCGGCTATGTACCGACTGCAGAAGATGTAGGATATACGATCTCTGTAAAGTTTACCGGAACTGATTACTATACCGGAGAAGTAACAAGTGCGGATACTCAGGCGGTGGTAGCTTGATGGAAAAGTGTTAGGTTATCGAAAGCCTCGGATTCGTCCGGGGCTTTTATATTTTAAAGGAAAAATATGAGTGTAAAACAAGTACTTCAGATAGAGAGTAATGTAGTTACGGATCAGCCGGTTAAGATTCCCTTTGAGTTCACCCGATTAGATCTGTTACCAGAAGGGAAAAAGCTAGGGGATAGCATAGTTATTACTCCGCTTACAATTCGTACCTGGTTCCGGATAAAACCGCTTTTACTGTATATTGATAAGCAAGACCGGGAAATACTGACGGCCAATAAGGATACAGGCTTTAAGAATGAGATCGCCGACCTGATGGCAAAGTACGATGAGATAATCTTTGAGATCGTCTGCCTCGGCATTCACAACAAAAGAGGAAATATGCCGGCTTGGTTCCGGGAGGTTTTAAAAGATAATTGCACCTGGGAGGATATCTATATCCTTCTTAATGCGATCCTGTTCCGGATCGGTTGCAACCCTTTTTCTCGTACTATCACAGCGCTGGAAGCTGTAAGCCCGCTAGACGAAGAGGAGTTAATAGCCCTTCAAAAGAACAACGAGACCTGGAAGAACCGGAACCGCAAAGCAGCTTCATGCTCCTAGTTTCCTGCAATGAGGCATTTGGCTATACACATGATCAAACACTTGATAGTAGCATGGTTCTTATCCTGGCAATGCTTCGCGAACATGGATACATAGTCAATGAACGAAATAAAACTTTATACAAAGACGACGAGAGTGAAGATGATGATTCCGGAGAATGGGTTGAAGTAACAGACTTTGATACCGGTCAAAAGAAAAAGGTCAGGAAAATGAAATCGATATAGTATATATTAGAATAGAGTAGATAAGTTTTGTCATAGTGATGAATTTTGAATTTTGGCAAAAAAGCCCGGCGGACTGTGAAGTTGGCCGGGCTTTTGTATTAGATATTGTCTAGGATGAAATCTGCTGGGATTCCGAAACAATCACGTAAGCGTTTTGCGATGTTCAGGTTAAGCGCACGTTTACCGTTCAATAATTCACTTACCCTGGACTCTGATATACCGAGCATTTTTGCGGCTTCTTTTTGTTTGATCTTTTTATCTATCATCTGCTTTTTTATCTCGTCTGTTATCAGTGAGGAGACTTTACCGGGCAGTGGATGATAAGCGGCTTCCCATTCATGGATCGCATCGGTAAGACGGATAAATTCGTCTTTGTCCGACTGTGATAAAAGTTCCATATCGCCAAGCTTAGTCCCTTTCGCAATAATCACCTCCATCGCTTCTTTATGTTCTCTATACTGAGCATCGTTTTTAATAATCATACGCCCTCCTTATTAAATAGTTTTTACATCAATTTTATCATATTCCGGATGAGTACCGATAAAGCGGATAACCATGCGGCCAGCGAAAAACGTAACAACAGCTACAATCCGATAATTATTACCTTTGATGTTAAATACATATCGGCTGTTACCTACATAATCGGCGGAAAGAAAATCATTTTTCAAGTCAGAGTGGCTTTTCCAATCAGCAGCCTCACATATTTGTATCCATTTCTGGATTGCCTTGTCTGCATCAGCATGCTTGCGGATGAACTTTTCTAGCTTTTCTGAATCAATGATTTTCATATTTCTGTTGTTTGTTTCTCTTTGATGCAAAGATATAATATAATTCCCAAATGTGGAAGTTTATTTGTTCGAAATTTTTATTGATCTGTTTATATTTTACTATAAACATGTCTATGGGTATAGTAAACAGGGACGGAGCTTTATACATGGCTACCGGTGTTGATAACTCCGGTTTGTACGCTGGTCGCCGGGAGGCAATGGGGATAATTAAGGCGATGGCCGGACAGATTACATCGATCGATGTCTTTTCCGGCATTGGGATTAGTGCTGCAACAGCGTTCGCCAGTGCTGCTAAGAGCTCTTATGACTTCGAAAAAGAGTTTCAAAAAAACATACTGGAAGTGGCGACGATCTCTACGCAGGTAGAAGGCAGTATGACTGACTTTATGAACCGGGTAATGGCAATTACTCAGGAAATACCGGTCAAGGCTCCTGAAGCAGCAAAAGCACTATATCAGATCGTTTCGGCTGGGCATGATGGGGCAGACGGAATAAATGTGCTCGAGGTGGCAGCTAGATCTGCAATTGGAGGTATGACAGATACGGCTACGGCGGCCGATGCTATTACTACCCTTATTAATGCCTACAAATTGAGTGCATCGGATGCCGAGAGAGTTTCGGATCAACTTTTCACGACTGCTCGACTGGGTAAGACAACATTCGGAGAGCTGGGACAATCTATTGCACAGGTTGCACCAATTGCGGCCAGCTACGGCGTTGAAATGGACCAGGTGTTGGCCGCTGTTGCTACGCTTACTAAATCTGGTACTCCGACGGCACAAGCTATGACACAGATACGGGCTTCGATAATAGGAGCATCTAAAGTGTTAGGTGATGGTGCATTCAATACACGCACATTTCAGGAAGGACTAGCGGAGATTGCGGCTAGAGCTGGCGGTTCAGAGTCTAAACTACGTGAACTAATTCCGGAGGTCGAAGCTGTGAATGGAGTTCTTGGCTTAACAGGGATCAAGGCCCAGGATGCGGCGGAACATCTTAAGGCAATGAATGATTCGACTGGTGCCACTTCTGCAGCATTTGAACTCATGATGAATGATGTTGATAAGCAAATGACTCTTTTATCAAATAATATTCAGGCCGCTCTTCGTCCAATGGGACAAGCAATATTGAAAGAAGTTTCAGAGGTTGCCACAGCATTTAATGAAGCATTTGAGAATGGTGATGTTGAGCGTGCTATCAAATCTCTTGGTGATTTAATAGTAATAGTTACAGGTGCTTTTATCGGTTATAAAGGAGCTGTAACGGCTTCTACTGTTGCTCAGAATATCCATACAAAAGCATTGGTTGTTAGTCGGCTGGCTTCAATACAGCATATAACGACGAGTAAATTGATGACAAATGCCATTAAAGCACAGACTGTCGCTTTGTTAAAAAATATAGCAGCTTTGGCTACAAATCCCTATGTTTTAGCAGCTGCCGCAGTTGCAGCATTAGGATACGGATTGTATAAATATGCAACACAGGCGACTGCCGCAGAAAAAGCTACTGCAGCACATAATAAGCGAGTTAAAGAACTCAGTGAGTGGGCAGATAAGACAAAAGAGAGCGTGGACGGTATGCTCTCCTCTTTGAAAGATGAAAATGTTCTTATGTCAAAGAAGGTTGAAATTTACAGAAACCTTCAATCTCTTTATCCGGATGAACTAAAAAATATTTCCCTTCAGAACTTTCTTTTGATGGATTCGGTGCAGGCAAATAATTTATTAGCGAAAGCACTCGATGATAGGATTAAAGCTCAGCAGCGAGCGGATGTTAATGCTATTGAAGCTGAAATGAAAACCAATGATTCACGAATAGCTACATTGGATAGCAAGAGTGGAATGGATACATCTATAGGAGAGTGGTTTGAATTGCGCCGTTTGAAGTCGAGAAATGAACAATTGAAAATAGAATATGAGAAGGCAAAAGATATAGTAATTCAGGGTGTGAAGGATGAGACGGCGGCAAGGAAGGCCGCAGAGGATTTGAATAATGACAATGAAAAAGGAGAAACTGTCCTCCAGCGAAAAATCGCTCTTACTAAAAAATTGTCAGATGCTGAAGTCAATTTAAAAAAACTCCGTGCGCCAGATTCTACCGCAAAAAACAGCGAGATAAAAACGGCAGAAGATAAGGTCAAGGAGATAAAAGGTAAGCTGGAGGCTTTGACAGGCATATCGGGTAAGGAAGGTGGCAAATTGAAACAAGCTCAAGCGGACCTTGCTCGCTCTATCCTCGACAATGAGTTAAAACTACAGGCCGATCGTATTGCCATAATGAAAGATGGCAAGGACAAACGAGTGCTGTTAGCCGATCAGGAATATAAAGAAACCATTGCCGCTATCCAGAAAGAGAAAGAAGAATATCAAAAGAAAATCAAAGAAGCCAAAGGTAAGGAAGATCCTGCTGTCCTTTCTACTTTTACCGATCGTGAAAACTCTGCTAAAGATAAGCGAAACAACGATGTTGCCAATATCGCAAAGGATTATTCCGACCAACTGAAATCAATCCAAAACGATGTTGATTCTCATTTCCGGAGCCAACTGGATAATCGTTTGATTGAGATCGATAGCTACTACAAAGAGCAGATCAAAATAGCCAAGGAAGCCGGCGAAGAAGAGGAAGGGGACTTTATCCAGATGCTTATCAGAAAGCAGCAGGCGGAAAGGGAATACGCCCGGAAAGAATCAGCTTTGTCTACAGTCGATTTTAAGGAACAGGTAGACCTCGGCCATCTTGAAAACAAGTCCAATGACACCTACTTTGTCGAAGAGACCGAACGACAGAAAACAGAAATTGTACGTAAATACGCCCTGGAACGTATTACTATCCTCGATAGTATGGGGGATGAGCAGTCCAAGAAAGACGCAGAACTTTTAAGGATCGCCGTTGAAGGATATGATAAGGCTCTGTCAAAACCAAGTAAGAAATCAATCAATAACCTGATTGATGAAAAAGCCATAAAGGCATTACAGAAGCGCTTTATGGATCTGGGTATGTCCGAGGAGGAAGCGAAAGAAAAGGCGATCGAGTATGCAGAAGGCTTTAAGGGCAAGATGCAGATGGTGGCCGATGTAGCCGATAGCCTGAAAACGGCTTTTGGAGGCATCTCTGATGAATTGGATATGGCCTTGGATGCTGTTAGCAATATCGCTCAGGGATTTGCCGAGGGAGGACTAATCGGAGGTATCTCTGCGGCAGCCGGCCAACTAGTCAGTGTTGTCAGCAATCTGTTTACTGCGAAGAAGGAAATTGATAAATCCATGGTGGAAGGGTATGAAACCTATATGGATGCTATCAATGACCTTATCGATACCCAGGTTGCCCTCCTTGATAAATTGGGAGGCATGGCGTTTGGTCAAAATATCATTGACACAACAAAGGATATCGCCAAATCTATCGCGGCCAGCCGTACATTGTTCAATGAAGCGATGAGAGCCGGCTCCGGTATGTTTTCCCATAGCGACGGTTACAAGGCCAACAAGATGCTGAAAGGGTATGTCAACGAACTTCGCGAAGTAGGCATCTATACGACTGATTTAAGCCGGATGACTAATGAACAGCTGGCCTTGCTGAAGAAATTGCCGGAGGTTTATGCCCGTCTTCCGGAAGGACTGCGTAAGTATATTGACGCCATCGCTGAAGGTATTGATAAAACGGAAGAATTTAAAGATCAGATTCAGGATACTGTTCTTGGTCTGGATTTCACAAGCATAACAGATATGATTGTAAATTCCGTTACCGATCCATCAATAGATAATGCTCTGGAAGAGCTTGAAGTCAATATCGATAAAACGATTGCTAGTATAGCCCAGAACATGCTTCGTCGTAATATGTTACTCGGCCCATTAGAGAAGATGACCAATGACCTATATAAGTCGATGGAGAAGAAGGATAAGGATGGCAATACTTATTATAAACTGACAGCTGAATCGGCAAAGAGTTTCAAGGATAATGTATTGGGATTGGGTAAACAATTTCAGGATGCATGGAAGGAGTTGGAAGAGGCTTTTAGTTCTAGCGGCATTGATCTGATGCCTAAAGATCAGGAGACGACGGAAGATGTATCGGATAACTCCCTGAAAGGAGCCTACGCTAAAGCTAATCAGGAGAGTATTAATTTACTGGCCGGACAAACGGGTGCCCAGCGTGTTGCAATAGAATCTATCCGTGAGCAGATGCAATTTATCCGTGACCTACAGGTACAAGGCTGGAAAGATGTGACAGCCATTAAGGAATTAGTCGGCAAGCTAAAAGAAGTATCCGATAAGATATATAATGCAGTAGATGAGATAAAGGGGCATACCGGTGAACTGTCTGAATACTCTGAGAGGACGGTTAATGCCGTGGAAGGAACGTTGAACGTAAAAGTGAAAATGTGATGACAATCGACGGAAAAAACATAAATGAATGGGGTTGTACGTTGTTGGAAGGCTCTTTCGACGACCTGTTGAAATATCCGAAGCGTAAAGCTGTAACTACTCGGGACTGGGCTGAATCGAATGGCATTGTCCCGGACTTGTCGGAGGTGGAGTTCGAAGCCAGGACAATCAAGTTGTCTTTTTTTATGGAGGCTTATGGAGATGTCGAGTTCTGGCGCCGGTATAACAAGCTGACGTCTGACCTGTCTGCTACTGGCTACCGGGAAATGAACCTGATTGAAGGTATGACAAACCGGCTTCGACTGAACGCAGGGGTTAAATACGAGTTACCGGTATTTCTGAATGAGAATAGGAATTGCTCAGTTCTTGACCTAAATTTTATAGAGGATAATTTTACAAGAGTCTCAGCGTATCCTTCCGGTGGGATAAGCCTGCGCGGTCAGTTTGCGATAAACGGCTATGACTTCGGTGAGTTCGGTATCGGGTGCGACGACGGTCTGGAAGATGTATTGAAGACTCCGGCCTTGAAAGATCCTTTTACGGACGGTCGGAACATCGACCTTACAACGATCCGGACCCAACACAAGACGATCAAGTTATCGCTTTGGATGATGGCAAAAAGCGTAGGAGAGTTCCTGAACAACTATCATGCCTTTTTTACCCAGCTTTCGGGTACCGGAACACAGAGCTTATATATTAATACACTAGGTGCTACAACACAGGTCTATTACTCTGACTGTCCGTCTTATACGGTTGAGATATGGCAGGAGACGGATATCATGGTCCGGTTTACAATCTCTCTCGTGATTCCGGTAGTAACCTGGGTTGACACCGGTGGCGTGACAAGGTACAGAGTATTACAGGATAAAGAACTCGGTCTATTGGCTGATGAACAAGGTAGAATTATAGTATTTAATTGATATGGCGACAGGTGAATTTGATATAATTTATGCGAATGCATTACCGGCTGCGACGAACGTGACCGACAATGATATGATCCTTATCATTCAAGGTGGAAGACCGAAACGTGCTTTGCCTTCCACAATGAAGGGGCGACCAGGTGATCCTGGGTTAAGTGTTTACTTGGGTGTGGATGCTACATCTATCCTTTGGAAGCAGGGGCCATCCGGTACTTGGCAGAATCTTATTTCCTTAGAGAAAATCCGTGGTCCGAAGGGAGAGAAACCTTTGTTCCGGAAAGTCGAAGGTACTCTTCAGCTGAAGTATGAAAATGAACCAGACTCCGCCTACAAGAGCATTTTTGACCGAGAAGAATTGAAAATGAAGTTTTCGGATCTTACTGCGGAAGAACGCGACTTGCTAAGATTGCATTATTCTGATCTGACTGGGGCGGAGAAGGCGGAACTGATGAAACCGGCTACCGACGCGGCGAAGACCGTAACGGATAAGATGGCTCAGATCGAGCAAGATGCGAACCTGAAGATTGCTGATCTGACGACTTTTGAAACAACGGCCAAAGAACAGGAAGCTGATCGTGTTGACGCAGAGAAGAAACGAAAAGCCGAGGAAGGAATACGGAAAACCGACGAAGCGACCCGTAAATCAGACTTTGAGAAGTTAAAAACAGATGCCGGCGAAGCTACGAGTAATGCTAATACCTCCGCAGCGAATGCAGACGAAAAGGCGAAAGAGGCCGAACGGCAGACCGGTTTAGCCGGTGCAGCGGCGAAGAACGCCAACGACGCTGCCGCAGATGCTGTCAAGGCAAAAGAAAATGCAGATGACGCGACAAAGTTAGCCAATGATGCCGCGGGAGTTGCGAACGGTGCAGCAGAACTGGCAAATAATGCTGCAAGAGATGCAAACTCAGCTGCTGGTCTTGCGGAAGAAAAAGCCGGATTGGCCAACGACGCTGCCGCAGATGCTGTCAAGGCAAAAGAAAATGCAGATAATGCGACGAAATCGGCAAATGACGCTGCCGGAGCCGCAAATGGTGCAGCAGAGTTAGCAAATACTGCCGCTGGAAAGGCAAATACTGCTGCATGTTTAGCAGAAGAAAAAGCCGGATTGGCCAATACGGCTACAGAGTTAGCTAAATCAGCAGCATCCGCTGCACAGGAAATGGCAGATAAGCAACCTATCTTCGATATTTATGGAAATGTTTATTTCTGGGATCGGACGTTAAAGGATTATGTCAAGAGCGACATAAACTTAATGGGAAAACCATTTAGTATAGCAGAAACATATCCTTCGGTAGAAGCTATGAAAGCGGATGCCGATAATGAAAAAATCCCATTAGGATCTTTTGTTGCTGTTAGTATACCAATACCTGATGTCCCTGAAGGAAGTGATACAGAAGAGCCAGATACGGCTAAACTCTACATAAAGAATGAACACGATGGTGTAATCAGTTTCAATTTTATCGTAGATATGTCCGGTGCACGAGGATTTACAGGTAAAACACCGCAAATTAGTATCGGATTGGTAACTAAAGGTGAAAATCCGTTTGCCTCTTTATCTCCTGATGGAACAGATACTAATGGAAACCCTAAATATTTATTGAATGTCGTATTACCGAAGGGTGATAAAGGCGATAAGGGAGATGTTGGTCCTATTGGCCCTGAGGGAAAACAAGGCCCAATAGGTCCGAAAGGTGATACCGGCGCTGCATTTACCTATGACATGTTTACTCCAGATCAGCTAGCCTTATTGGTAGGTCCTGTTGGACCCATTGGTCCGAAGGGCGACAAAGGTGATAAAGGTGATAAAGGCGACAAGGGGGATCAAGGTATACAAGGTATTCAGGGGCCAATCGGTCCCAAAGGTGAGATCGGCTTAACTGGCTCGGCAGGAGTAAAAGGCGATAAAGGAGATACTGGTGCCCAGGGTCCGCAGGGCTTACGCGGTGAGAACGGTGTATCCTGCGACTGGCAGTGGTCCGGAACGACACTTCGTATCTACGGAGCTTCCGGGTGGAGTAGCTATGTAAATTTACTTGGCCCTCAAGGTCCGAAGGGCGACACTGGACCTGCTGGTGCTAAAGGAGCAACTGGAGCTCAGGGGGCAACTGGACCTGCCGGAGCAGCTGGAACAAACGCCACTATCACTGGTGCATCTGCGACTGTTGATGCCAATGTCGGTACGCCATCTGTTACAGTCAGTCTTGGTGGTACGGTTTCGGCCAGAACTTTTACGTTCGCTTTTAAAAATTTGAAAGGAGCAACCGGAGCGACAGGAGCAACTGGTCCGCAAGGTCCCGCCGGTGCTCGTGGAGCGACTGGTCCAGCTGGGTCAAATGGCTCTAATGGAGTTTCCTGCGACTGGCAGTGGTCAGGAACCAGCTTGCGGATTTACGGTGCATCCGGTTGGAGCAGCTACGTAAACCTTAAAGGCGCAACGGGGGATAGAGGAGCAACAGGTCCTCAAGGTCCTCAGGGGCCTGCAGGCGCATCCGGAGCAAACTGGAATGGTGGGACCGTTGGTACTAATATAATTATCAGTCGTAGTTATCCCACTCTATACTTACGTGACAGTAATAGTGAATGGCAAATTCAGAACTCACCGTCGGAAGGAATAAATTTTTGGTATAATTCAAGCCAAAAATTCAGAGTATCAACTATTGGACATGTATATTGTGCTGGTGAATATTCAAAACTGTCAGACATACGTATTAAAAACCGTATCAAAGACTTGGACAATGTACTAGATAAAATAAAGGGGCTTAGCGTCTTTTATTATACTCGTACAGATTTAGAAATAGAAAAAAGGCATCTTGGTGTTTCCGCCCAAGAAGTAATCGAGGTGTTTCCCGAGGTTGTTAGTTTATACGATGAGCTTTACTCGGTGGATTACAGTTCGTTGGCAGCCGCCGTAGCTATAGCCGGCCTGAACGAGGTTAGAGAAAGATTAGAACAATTGGAACAAAAATTATCAGCGTAATGAAGAAAGAAGAAATTGTGAATTTGAATAGAACGTTACTGTATGTATCGTTCGGTAACATGAGTAAGGCCGGCAAGAGCGCCATGATGCGTAACCTGGTTCGGTTGGGAAAACACTCGAAGGAAATCGAGGAAGCTATGAAGATCGCTTTCGATAAGTTCAAACCGGCCGGCTTGGATGATCTTATGAAGAAGAAAGATCGGTCCGAAAAAGAACAGAAAGAACTTGATGGCCTGACAAAGAAATTTGACAATGATATCAGGGAATACACATCTGAGTTTCTGGCCGATGAGGTTGAGATCGAGATGCACTATATTTCAGAGGTTGACTTCGATGACCTGGTTGATGCCACTTCTAAGTCGACAAAGGAATTGACTGCCGGTAACTTTATGTATCTCCGGGAATACCTGGTAAAGGAATGATCTGGATTATCATATTCGAGATCGTATTCTGGGTACTGCATTACGTCAGTACCCGGAATGTTAAATCAGATGTTGAGTTGTGGGGGAAAGAATTGTAAAACGTATAAGTATAACATTATGAAATTTATAGTACTTACAGATAAAGGGATAAAAGGAAATATCCCATTTGAAGGAGCGTATGAAGATACAGTGAAATACAAAAATCCTAAAGCCGAATTTACGCGTAAAGAATGGTGCATAGATATTAATTCTTTGGAAGAACTACTAGTTCTAATGAACAAATATGGAGCCTTAGTCGTAAGCCAAGAATATTATAGTCGTGCTGAGATACCGACAATTATGCTATTTGATGAAAATTGTGGTGCATAACAACTTACTAAAAAAACCTTACGGTGTATAGGTAGCCGTAAAAGAAAATGAAATTCATAGTTAGTACAATTGAAGAAATAGACGGTAAACCTCTATTTAAGGAGGCTTACAGGAGTACTGTTGAATGTAAAAATATCCACGGGCAAGAATTTACTGAAGAAGTATGGTGCATAGATATTAATTCATTGGAGGAATTTTACGTCTTGGTAAAAGAATATGGCAACCTTGCTTTATTTTGTGAAGACTTTTATCGTGAAGAAATTCTCAAAATCAATTTATTCGACGAAGTATGTGGTGCATAACATAAAACCGCCCCGAATCTCGCGACCCAGAGCGGTTCAAAATATTAAACTCCTTCAAAGAAGGAGGTGTATGCAGCAAAAGTAATGTTTAATTTAAAAAAATGTAGTATGAAAAAGATTTTATTTTTAATTGTGGCTTTGATTTCTTTGATTTCAGGAAACATTTACGCCCAGGAGGTAGTCACGGAACCTTCAACCTCATTTGTAATTGACCTCGGAACGTTTACCGGCATCGTAGCTGTTGTGTCAACCTTAGTTACTCAGATCACAAAGGTTGTTCCGGCTATCTCGGACAGTAAGCTGATTAAGATCCTGATCTCAGTCGTTACCGGTATTGCGGTTTGTATGGCCTGTTGGCTGCTAAAGGCAACTCCGTTACTCAATGATCTCGTGTGGTGGCAGAGTCTACTGTATGGTTTGGCTGTCGGATTGTCCGGATGCGGTTTTTACGATATTGTCAAAGTAATTGGAGGTCTGTTCGGCAAGCAGGACGAAGTGATACATTATAATAAGTAGTAAAAAAACTCCGCCTCCGAACTTCGCAGCAGGGAGGCGGATACCTTAGTTCCTTTTTTATAAATAGCAATTTATTCTGATGACTTTGTTAAATCATTGATTGTTTAAACTATTTACTTTGCAGGGAAAGCTTAGATAATCAATTAGTATTGTATATTTGTACTCTAAAACACACTAGTATGAAAGTTTATATTTTGTTTATCCTATTTTTCATTTTGAACGTATCATGTTCAAAAAAAGATGAGAGTTATGATGATATTTTAAAAATTACACCGGAATATCTACTGCAAGCTTTGCAAAAAGGATTATCCATACAGGATATTAAAGAAACTTCAGGTTCCTATAAAATAGTATTCAGTGATAATAGCAAGGTTACTTTTGTATTAAGTAAGGGACTATTTTATACAAAGATAGAAAAGAACTATTGGTGTATAAATGGAGAAAATACAAATATAAAAGCGAGCAATACAAATGCAGAATTATGGTCTATGGATGTAGACACTATAGGAAATTGGATAATAAATGAAGGAAGGACAAACATAGCGGCAGATATGCCGCTGGATGCTCTGGATGCTCCTACAATTAAAAACATAGTACAGTCAACCAATTTCTTCTATTTTTATTTTACTGATAAAACATTGCTTAGATTTGTTAATCAGAAAAATGGTAATCAGACTAACCATGATAAGCAACCACTCCCGGTTCATCCTAAATCTTTAAAAATATTATGTATAGGAAATAGCTTTACGGAGGATGCAACAAATATATTACCTAATATCATTCAATCGGCAGGTATAAATAATATTTGTATTGGACGCCTGCTCATCGGTGGTGGATATCTGAAACAATATTATAATAACTACATGAATAATTCTTCCGAAGGATACTATCAGATAACAGATGATCATTTGAAATGGAAAACAATATCGGAAAAATTCACATTGAAACGAGCTTTACAGTATGCAGATTGGGATATTATAACATTTCAGCAAGTATCTTATGAGGCAGGAAGATTTCAAACGTATCAACCTTATCTTTCCAATTTGATTGATATAGCAAAAAAAGAATGTAAAAACTCTACGCCGGTTTTTGTTTGGCAAATGTCTTGGGCGTATGGAACCGGATGTACAGAGGAAGTTTTTGGCAGGTATGGATATAATCAAATGAAGATGTACAACGATATCATTAATGCGACTAAAATAATGATGGGGCAATCCGATATAGATATTGTAGTACCAATTGGTACTGCGATTCAGAATTTAAGGAATACCCCTCTTGATAATCCCCCGTTAGATATTACCCGTGATTTTCGTCATCTGGATCAAGGAGTAGGAATATATACTGCCTCCTGTACATTCTTTCAGGCATTAATAGCTCCCGTTTACGATATTCAGATTTTTGAGACTCCATTTTTGAGACTTTTACATGGGAGTATTTCTGTTACTGAAAATAATTTTAGAATCTGTCAGCAAGCTGCTGTAAATGCCTGCAATATGCCATTTCATGTAACAAAGTAAAGTTGAATATCATTCAAATCACTGTAGATGTGAATTATAGTCTACTTTAATGTTTGCCACTTAAACACTGTGTAATTAGTATTTAAGTGGCAATTTTTTTACATCTCCGTTTTGTAAAACTGAACTTTTGGTTTTGCCAATTATATATTGAAACTCTCATATCGAATCGGCTTTCTACTAGACATAGCGATCTGCCTGGTGAAAAGGGGTATAATGACTCAAAATATAGAATGATGTGAAAAAACGCATTCGAACTTTACGGGAGGGAGTAATAATCTTACTCTTACAAGAGTAAGATTATATTTTAAGATATGAAAATTAAGCGGGGAAATAAGGTATTATGTGATGCCTATCTGAAAAATAATAGCTTCACGGTTGATGAGATCATGGGTGAGCAAACGCTTACCCTAAACTTCTTGTCCCGTGATGTTATTGATTTTGAGGTTGGTGATTACGTGGAATGTGAGGGTGAAAGGTACAAGATCCGGTATAAGGAGAAGGTTACTAAGCGGGAGAAGTCGCTTGGCTGGGAGTATAATATACCGTTTTATTCAAGCAAGTATGATCTGGAAGACGTTGTATTCTTTTTGAATGGCGAACCTGAATATAAGAAGAACTTTGACTTTTATACCGGTACGGCAAGACAAATCCTTGAATTGATCGTTAAAAACATGAACAGGGAGGATTCCGGCTGGAAAGTAGGATCGTGTATAGAGTCCCGTCCTATAACCATCTCATTTAAGGATAAGAGCGTCGGGAATGTCTTGGATGATACGGTCAAACAGATTGATACCGAGTATTGGATATCTCAGAAAACTGTCAGTATCGGAAAGAGAAAATACGACAGTAATGGCCTTGTATTGGGACAAGGTGAAGGTCTTGGATTTACCGAGCTGGAAGTGTCGTCTGTTGATGAAGAACGGCCGACAACGGTTATTTTCCCGTATGGATCAGATAAAAACCTGGGACCGGATTACGGGGCAGACTATTTGATGTTACCAGGCGGGCTGAAAGAGATGTCGAAGAATACCGAGAAATACGGACGGTTAGGGCAGAAGAAGATACAGTTTGATCATATCTTTCCGAAAGGTGAATTTTTAGTAACCGCGAAGATCGACGATCTTACATTACAAGCATCCGGTATCGACTTTAATTTGAAAGACTGTTTATTGGATGAAGTGGAGGCAATCGTCACATTCCAGGACGGCGGTCTAGCCGGATATGATCTGGCTATCGTCAAAGAGAGTGTGGATGACAAGATAAAGCAATTTAAGCTCAAAGAAAACAAAGAGGAAAATGCTTTGACGGTCCCTGGCGATATAAACTTCGCTGTTGGTGATAAGTTTATCCTTACCGGCATAAAGATGCCGCAGGTTTATATAGATGATGCATCCAATCAACTGGCGGAAGAAGCCCAGACTTGGCTCGACGAACATTGTGAGAAGCGTATCCAACTGAGAGGGAAATGCGACGAAGTGCTGTTCCGGCAAATGAACCTATTCATTGCCTGCGGGCAGATGGTCGGGGTTTATTCCGATCAGCTAAAGATTGATCGGGAGATTCGTGTGACTAAGGTTAAGCGTTATATCGAAAATGATGATAAACCGGCATACCGGTACGAGTTAACCTTATCTGACTTCCTGCAGGGTAACGGCTTCAAGGACTTGGTTGATGATGTCGATAAATTCCCGGATGATATCGAGGATAAAGTTAAGCCGGTCCGCGAGTGGACCAAACGGTCATGGCGTGATGTGATGGAGACGTTAGGTATGATGTTCGATCCGGAGGGGGATTATTTCACGGAGCTCATCAAGCCGCTGGCTGTACATACGGCTCAGCTGATTGTCGGAACCAACTCACAACAGATGGATCTGGTCGGAGTGAAGTTTATTCCTAACGCTGATAACGACCCAAACTACTTCAAGAACACAGCCGGTAAGTTAGTGCATTTCACTGTAAGCGAAGTAGTCCGGGAGTGGTCTATCCCGGAGGCTTCCTTTCGTTTAAGTAATTCGCTTGCCTATTATGTATATGCCAAGTGTCCGAAGGAAGGTAGTGCAGGTTCTATACTAGTTTCTGAACGTCAAATTAAGCTAGAGGCAGAAGCCGGTTATTATCATTTTTGGATTGGCGTATTGAACACTCCGGAGGATAGTGTTCGTTCCTGGAATCCTAACTATGGTTTTACCGAGGTAGCCGGGCAGACGATCACGACCGGTGTTATTAAGGACAAGTTGGCTCGATTGGTAATTGATTTGATGAATGCCCATATCATAGCTCAAAATGGAGCTACAATTTCGGGAAAGATTTTGTTCGGTGAAGGAACATCTGGTTTGGAAAATATAAAGGAATGGCCAGCCGCAAAAAAAGTGATTGACGATGCCGTTAGAGAAATAGACGAAACGAGTAAAGCTTTGACTGATTTTGAAGGAACTGTGAATGGAGCCTTTAAAGACGGAGTTATCGAACAGGCTGAAGCTAAGGCTATCGAGAAGTACGTCAATATTCTCAATACAGAGAAGGCCGATGCAGATGCTGTTTACAATAAGTTGTACTCCAATATATATCTTTTAGGTTCACCGAAAACAGACCTGCTTAACTCGAAGATTACTTATAATGGTGCTCATACTGAACTAATCAAGGCGGTGAATGATGCCATCGCCGACGGTTGTACAACCGTTGCCGAAAAGAATAATGTCGATAGTAAGTTTACAGCTTATAAAAATGCTATTGCCGATTATAAATCGAAGGTGGAAGCAGCCAATAAGTCCATTCAGGATACGCTTAAAGGTTACTCGGACGAAGCTCTTGCAAAAGGTAAAGAGGCATTTACGGCCGCCAGCAATGCCCAGACTTCTGCAAATCAAGCTCAACAATCTGTATCAGGCCTGGGAAATTACATAGATGGCGCTTTTTCTGATGGAATAATAGAGGAGTCTGAAGCCAAAGCAATAGAAAAGTACATTAATACAGTAAAGACGGATAAGTCAGCTGTCGAAGCTACATATAATAAGTTATATGTCAATAGCTATTTGACCGGTACCGCAAAATCGGGATTACTCAATGCAAAGGTGACTCTGTTTGGAGCGATTGACAATCTACTGTCGGCAATCAATAGTGCTATTTCTGATGGCAAAACAACAGTTGCGGAGAAGAATAATGTCGACAGCAAGTTTTCATTATTCAATTCAGCCATGTCCTCATTTAATACAGCCGTGGAAATAGCGAACAAGGCTATCCAGGATACGCTCAAAGGCTACTCGGATAATGCGGCTTCAAATGTACCAGATTCATTTAAAAATTCTTTGGCCCAGCGTTTAGGATATGCTAACTATGCAGCATTAGAATCCGCCGCCGATGCCGGTAATACAGTCGTTAAAGATGGTAAGATTAATACTGTTTTGGTTGAAGCTACAGCGATTGTAACTAAAGGACTTACGGCAGCCATGATTCAGGCTCTTGATATTGTAACAAATCGCTTGACAGTTACTAATGGGGCAAAGATAGGAGACTACTCCATAGAACAAGGTGGAATAGATGCTGTGTTTACCGATTGGAATTCAACTCCAAAGTTTAAATTGTCAAATAATACTGCCTATAACAATTCGACAAAGTATTTTTCAATGGGTATGTCTAATTCTTTGTTTGCTAAAAATACGAGAACAACTTTTCCAGGTGGTAATTATATAGACAAACCGCCGGGCTCTGGGAATTCGTATTTAACTTTTGGTCGTGTACATAATATATATAGTGACTGCGCATCTGCCCCTGACAAAAAAACAACGATGGTTATCGAGTCCATGGGGGCTGCCAAAGGTAATACTGCTCTAGCGTTAATAGGTGCCCTACAAGTGACTGGGGGAGTATCTACGCTAGAGAATCACGGTAGGGACTATTTTTTGAGCGAAGGCGGACCAAAGTATCGTAGAATCATATTTTCAAAGACTAATCAAATAGTATATCTACCATCGACAGACGACATACTTGCTTATTTCGGTAAATTACCTGAAATTACCGGAGAAGGCATTATACAAGGTGGAAATCCTTATCATGGCATAGATAATTCTTGGTTTACTTTCGAAATTTTCCGCGTACCATGGGCAACAGGGGCAACAACCGTCAGAGGTAGTTCTTCCGGAAATGGGGACTATGCAGGTATCTCCGGGACTCCTCTATATTCCGGTAGAGACCAGTATAGTTACGGGCAATTCACTCTCAATCCCGGGGAATTTGCGATAGTGAGTTTGATCAATAGAACATGGTATGTATTATATAAAGGAAAGGGATGGTAATGAATATAGTAGTAGATAAAAGATCGGGATACATAGTAAATCCTGAAACATTAACAGAAGGAGCTAATTTAGATTTTCTCAATAATTTCAAAAATTTGGAAGGGGAAATAATCTTACCTCCACATCTGGAAGTCATTGAAATGAATAAGACCAGGTCTGATCCTGATAAGCCTTATCATTACAAACACTATTACTATATCAATGGCATAGTAGAGTGTCGGTATATATTAAGTACGGACCTGATCGAGAAAAAGATTGATCGGTTAAAAAAAGAACTCTCTGACTCCGACTACATTGTGATTAAATCCTATGAGGCAACAATGATCGGACAACCGGTAGAGTACAACATGAGCAAAATACATGTTTCCCGACAAGAGTTACGGGATAAGATAAATGAGTTGGAAGAACTATTAAATCAAGAAGGAGGTGAGAAGTGAACATAGAATTAACGGACATAATAACAATCGTCGGTACGATGGGAGGGATTGAGGGGATCAAATGGGCGGTCCGTGCCTGGCTGAACCGTAAGACGGATGCCCGCAAAGAGGATGCGGCCGCTGATGCGTTAGAGATTGATAACGAGAAGAACCAAGTAACTTGGCTGGAGGATCGTATTACCCAACGCGATTTGAAGATTGACGCCTTGTATGTCGAACTCCGTCAGGAACAGTCGGCAAAACTTGATGAGATACATAAAAGGCATGAGGCCGAACTTGCTCTAAAGGATGCGGAACATAACAGGTGTGATCGTCCGGACAGTGAATGTGGAAGAAGGATTCCACCCCGGAGAAAATTAGATTTAAAAGATAAGGAGGGAAAAAATGAAAAAGATTGACGCAATTATCATTCATTGTTCGGCCACAAAAGTCGGACAGGATATCAAAGCAAAGGACATCGACCGTATGCACCGGGCACGCGGGTTCAACCAGATCGGCTATAACTATGTAATTGACTTGGACGGAACCGTAGAAACCGGTCGACCACTTACGATCGCAGGGGCACATTGTATTGGCTATAACGATCATAGTATCGGAATTTGCTATATCGGTGGTCTGGACGCCTCTGGAAGACCGACTGATACCCGGACCCCGGCACAGAAAGCGGCAATGGACGATCTGATAAACGATATTTGTCAGGTGTACGACATCGCCGAACTACTCGGCCATCGCGATACGTCACCGGACCTAAACGATAACGGCATAGTTGAGCCGTTTGAATGGATTAAGATGTGTCCGTGCTTTGACGTTCGGGAAGAATACAAATCATTTTTGAAACCTATAATCGTGAAATCATGAAAGCCTGGCACATCATATTACTATTGATCGGGTTGGCGGCCAGCTTCTTTATCGGCTACCATGTTCGGGAAGTCTCATCAATGATGACACCTAAAACGGATACTGTCATCATTGTTGACACCTTACGTGATACAGTACCGGTTCCAGTCCGAGAAACAGTGACAAAGTATATCCAGGTCCCGGCAGACACGATCGTTAAATACATCAAAGGTGATACAGTATTTCTACCGGTCATCCAAAAGGAATACTCTACACCAGATTATCACGCTTGGGTATCCGGCTACAACGCGGCCTTGGATAGCATAGATGTTTTTCCGAAGACTGTCTATGTTACGCAAAAAATACCGGCCCGTCGATGGGGACTGGGAATAATCGGAGGATACGGTGCCGGCCGGTCCGGACTATCTCCGTACATCGGAGTAGGAGTATACTATAGAATTTGGTGAGTTTATTTGATATTAATACTAGTGTGACCGTCTTGTTCGTGAGGGTAGGGCGGTTTTGTTGTATTAAAAAATAGTGCTTATAAATATGTTTTTATATCTAAAAAAAATACACGATTATCTTAGTTTTTGTCTTACTTTTGAAAAAATATTACATTTAAAAAAACATATATTTTATCATGGAATTAAAAAAAGGTAATTTTGTACTAACTATTGCTGATAAATCAGAGCTAATAGTAAAGATATTAAAAGATCCTGTTGTTTCAGAATTTTGGCCCACTACTTATAAATGCATTTCTAAAGAAGGGGTTCCCTATCCTTTGTATGAAAATGAGTTGAGAGGTATTCCTTTAGATTCGATTTTCAAACGAAGCCTTTTTTTACATGATTATTATATATCTATGGAGCGTTTTAACAAATATCAGTATATTCATCAACTACAAAATGCTAAAATTTTAAGTGATGATTTCATAGAAAAATTACTATGGAAGGAATAATAATGAAAAATATGAGCTACATGTTTACTAACATACGATCCTCAGAATAACGGATCGCAACAACTCGTATATTTATACTCGAAAAACATAAATTTTTTCATAGTTAAGGTTGGGCGCCCAGGTAAGCGATTATCTGGACGCTCTTTTTACGTTCACACCCTATATTTTGCATTTCATCATGCTGTTTTGGTTGTCTACAAAATAAGTTTGGTCGTTTTTTGTGACTTTGTTATCTTTCCTCTCTAAGATATTAAATTTGAAAATCTCTAAAATTGAATAACCATGAAAACGGAGAAACAATGGAAAGGGGATACTTTCCGAGTGATGCAACCATCGAAAGGTGGGGGAGTATCTATTGTTGATAATAGGCCAGTAACAATCCACCAATCTGAGATGATTGATTCCATCCAAAAGAAAGATACTATTCAATTAAAGAGAAATATGTTCTCAGTTCATAATGGACATACTTTTATTGTAGACAATAGGACTGTGGAAAATATTATGCAACAATATGGGATGGGGAGAGGTGTTATCCAAAATGCTTTAGGCCAAATGGCAGCTCATCAAGGAGGGAACGGCATACGCCTAGGATTACCTGGGTATACTGCTGAGTTAAAGATACAAGCAATGGGAGATGATCGGTTGTTTTCTCGTTCTAATCTTGCTAATCAACGAATATGGTTCAATATAGTTGCTCCAGGTTTACATTAAGATTTCTAACTAAACACAACCTGATTTACATAGAGGTCTAAAACCGTCCGAAGCTCTACCACGGATACTTATTTTATGACACCTTATTCAATATCATCGGATCATCAGCTTTCTTCTTCAGAAAATCATTGTTGATGACATATGCATCCATCTGATCGGCAGGGAAGGGGAACAGTAACTGCTCTATGTCTGATTTCCCTAGTCTCGGATCAAGCCACTTTTCCTCGTCTTCCTGATTGAGTATTGCTGGCATCCGGTGTTTCGTATTGTGGATATAGTCAGTGAGAGAATTTGCCTCTGTCGTTATGATCGAAAATGTACTAATCACTTTCCCGGTCGACTTGTCTAGCCATGAGTCATAAACACCCGCCATAGAGAAAATAGGTTCATCTTTTACGTATATGTAATAAGGTATCTTTCTGGTTCCTTCATGTCTCCACTCAAAATAGCCGGTACTAGGAACAATACACCGTTTCTTCATGATCGGCTCCCGAAAGGAAGGTTTCTGAAAGATAGTATCTGCCCGGGCGTTAAGTGTCATTCGCTTTATCTCATCAGCCTGTTTCTTGTCTTTCACCCAGAACGGGATCAATCCCCACCTATAACTCTGAATTTCTGGATCAGAAGTAATGACCGGACAATCAGGAAAACTGAAAGCATTAACCCTATACTGTTTCTGCTCTTTAAGAATCTTTTCCGCGATCTCCACCATGCTTAGATTACGACCATACCTGGCGGCTAATTTTGTAGCTTTCGCACTCATGCTATTATAGAAACACATACTACTTAATCTTTATAACGTCCGACAATCTAGTTGTATAACAAGGTGAGAGTAACTCTTGTTTCAGTTTCCATTTACGTCGGCCACCTTGGATCGCCAAAGATAGATTATTTCGGGTGAATCCGCTGTTGAGTCGATCTACTACCTCCATCAACTTTTTATGCTTTTCCCGATCCATCGTATCGAAGATGTTTTGTTGTATCGCATGATCTGGAACGATATCCATGATAATGACACCGGCTTTCTTATACCAATATCCCTTTCGGTAAATATTCCGGAGAGCGGCCAGGGCATAGTGAACGATTTCCGGTGTGCTATTCGTTGGTACCGGCAGCTTGATCACGCAATTTTTGAAGTACTGTGGCAGATCCTCTCGGAAATTGTTTGTATGAATGAATACCATGAGAGCTTGAGCGCAGGTTTTTTGCTTACGAAGTTTCCCGGAACAGATGCTAGCGAAGGAAGAGACAGCCTCTTCCAGTCCTTCTATCTCTGTAATACTTTGACCAAACGCCCGGCTGGTACAGATTTGTTTCTTTGTCGGTGTAACTAGCTCCAGATCGATGCAGGGTTCTCCGTTTAATTCTTTCCAGGTACGCTCACCGACAACGGTCATTTGTTGCCTGACCCATGCTTTTGGCATTTGAGCAAATTCGTAGGCGTTGTGTACACCGTCTTTCTCTAATCGCTTTGCGTGCCTGTGTCCAATTCCCCAGACATCGCCAATCTCTGTCTGTTTTAGGGCTTTGATCCTTTTTTCTTCGGTATCAATAATGCAAACCCCTTTATATCCTTTATGCTTTTTCGAAAACTTGTTAGCGACCTTGGCCAATGTCTTAGTTGAGCCAATCCCTATACTGATTGGTATTCCGGTTCCCTGTGTAACCGATCGGATAATACTTTCTCCATATTCTTTCAGGTTGTATAGGTCGAACCCTGATAGATCCAAGAACGCCTCGTCAATTGAATATATTTCTACATTGGGAGAGTAGGAGGAAAGCAAACTCATTACCCGATTGGACATGTCACCGTAAAGCGTATAGTTGGAAGAGAATACTCCGATACCGTACTGTTCGATCTCGGTTTTGATCTGGTAAGCCGGTACACCCATCTTTATGCCGATCTGTTTTGCTTCGTTACTTCTAGCGATCACACAGCCATCATTGTTAGACAGGACGACTATCGGCCGGTTGTTCCAGTATGGATTGAACACCCGCTCACAACTTGCATAGAAATTATTGCAATCGACTAAAGCAAACATACTATACCCTCCGATTATGGTTCTTGATAGAGTAGGTGACTATACCCCAGATTTGAAATTCGTTTTCTGGAGTAACCTTGATTGGTTTATAAGCTTCATTGGCTGGGATTAACCAAATGACTTTAGCGTCTATTTTAATGTACTTGATCGTGAACTCTCCATCAATGTAACAGACAGCCATATCTCCGCTTCTTGGTTCCAACGATTTGTCAATGACAAGTATATCCCCGTCATCTAATCCTGCATCTTTCATGCTATCTCCAGATACCCGGCCGTAAAATGTTGTACTGGGATGGTGGATCAGTTCTTTATTTAAGTCTATCGCCTGGCTAATATAATCCTGAGCCGGACTCGGAAACCCGGCTTTGATACCTCCGTCTGCATAGGGCAGGGGCATAAAGGTTTCAGCATCTACTTTGTAGATGGTTAAATTCTTCTCGTTTTTACTCATAAATCTCAATCTCCTTATGACAAAGATAGAGAATGTATATGTTAAGTTGATTGAAGTAGATGTTAAGGATTTATTAGGGCTAGTAGGGAAAAAGGCTAGATTTTATTTCTAGCCTTTAAAATAATAGTTTCCCGTCTTTTTTATCGAGTATTGCTTTGAACACCCTTTTATAGATTTCGTACAGTTCCTTTTTGCTTTCTGGACCTGGCCAGTCAGCAAATGATTCTCCGGCGAAGAACTTCCAGGTAAAGATCCTGATTGCGCTTTCAGATATTTCAAGACTATCCAGTATTTCTCTTACTTCTTGCAATCGATCACGTATATATTCATTCTTATCCGGTTCTTCCTCCTGGTTATCAATAATGTTCAGTCGTCGCCAGTCTACATTGTCGTCTACCGGTATAGGCTTGTACTTATGCCGGTAGGGAGACGTATCGGAGGTTATGTTCAGTTTTATCATTTGAAGGATATAGAAGTCAAGCTCGGTATATTTGCCTTGCTTGGAGTCCATGAGCCGCAAAATGTAAGCCGGATCCTTCTGTAATAACATGCACATTACCTCGTTCAGTACGTCGATCGCTTCGCTTGTCATTCCTGCAAGTGAACAATGATACTTAGCGTAATCCAGCCACCTGTCGTAACGTTTCTCTATATATTTATTCAATGCCTCACTTGCCATGTTATCGTTATTTAATATATTTGTTTTTGCTTATGAGAGGGTGGCGCTGTGAGGCGCTGCCTTTCTTTATTCAAACATCGCTTCAACCTGACGGGCAAATTTTCCCGCTGTGATAGCTAGGCTCTTTTGAGTAAAGATTTTTCCGTGAATAGTCCTAGAATATATTCTTCCGGATCGGAGGTAATCAAAAGTGGCGCACTTGTCGTCACTGTAAATCAATACGAATCCTGTTTGACAAACATACCAACCTTTGATATACTCCCCGAATCCTGATCTATGTGTTGAAAAATTCGCAAACGGTTTGTTGACCTTATAGCCACTATCAAATGTTGTTACCATCGTTTATTTTAATTTCAGGTGTAAAAACTAGTACTAACAGTGGCCATGCACTATCTGAACAATAGCATGCAGTTCCTATCAAAGCAAAGAATGCAATGTATATCAATGCAATTCCGATCCATTTCATATTCAGTTCTTTTTAAATATTAGTTAACCAATAAATTCCTTAAATGCCAATGTGTAAACATTGTATTGCTTTTTTACCACATAGAATGCAATAACATTAGAAGAATGTTGTGCATCGTCAAGTGTTAGAAGAGGGTAGGGATGACCTTCTACAGATTCGATTTGCTTATCTATGTTGTCACCCCATAGCTCAAAGCCTTGTTTAAGACTATCCAATATTCGCAGAAGAAGATCTTCTCCTAATGCGCTTTTTATTTTCTCCTGGTTTCTCAGTGCGTACCTCATGATTACTATATTGTTTACAGCCGTAAGCGGCAAAGTTGACCTGATGTATCTTTGTTCCCTGGCCTTTGAAACAAGGATATCGAATACACTTTGTACAATTCCTCCTGGGGTATTTGTTAGCGTCTCTCTGCTCTTTAACTCTATCAACACTTAGGTTCTCTTCCATTATTCGTCCTCCTCTGTTTCGTCGAACATGCGTGCCATCATATCGACAATGTTAGTTTGTATATTGTCTTCAGCCCCTAGTACGGCATTACTGATATGTTTTTTCGCTTCAATGATTCGGTAGAGTTTCTGATCGATTGTCTGACGACCGAGCAGGTAATAGCAGTTCACCGAGTCCTTCTGTCCGATACGGTGTGCCCGGCTCTCGGCCTGATCACAATCTGCATATGTCCAAGGTAACTCAATAAAGGCAACGTCACTGGCTGCCGTAAGGGTGATACCGGCACTGGCCGCTTTGATAGAGCAGATAATAATGTCCGTCTTTGGATTCTTCTGAAAGGCATCAACGGAGGCTTGTTTCTCTTCCATATTCTGCCGTCCGGTGACGCATACGGCGGAAGGGAACGCTGCCAGTAGCCTGTCTACTATTTCATGCAGGTTACAGAATAGGATAATCTTTTTCCCGTTCTCCCGAAAATCCTTTACGAATTCAACTACCTCTTTCAGCTTTCCGCGTGCTGTGATGTCTTTTAAGATACCGATCTTAACCATTACTTCTCCTTTGAGAGACTTCTGGATCTTCTCATCGTCAGCTTCTTTGTATTTCTTCAGATAGTTGATCAGATCACGTTCAGCGTCTTGATACTCTTTTCGATTGGTGATATCACAAGTCATTACTTGGCGAACTTTGTCGGGTAACTGATCTAGCACCTTGGACTTTTCCCTCCGGAAGAAACAATTTTTCCATAGCATTAAGTTTAACTCCTTCAAGTTGGATGCTCCATTGGGTCCGGAACAGTACCTACTCATAAAATACTTCCAACCTCCGAAATCACCCATCCGGTCCATTATCCCCAGTTGGCATACAAGGTCATTAGGTTTGTTTACCACCGGTGTACCGGTAAGTAGAATGATATACTCTTTTCCGGAAGCGATACCCTTGCAAAACTTACTTTGCTGAGTAGATGTAGATTTTACCTTGTGGGACTCGTCTATAATTACCGATTTGAACAACTTTATTGTCTGATGGAATTCCACGTCTTTAAGAGTCCATTTTTCAGACTTTGTGATTCTTCGGACGAAATATTTCCGTAGACTTTCATAATTTACAATGAAAATCTGGTTCATGCCGGTTTGCCAGAAGAATGGCCAGCTCTCACGAACAGAGTCGGTCAATATCATTGCTTTTTTATCTGTGAATTTATGCCATTCGCGTTGCCAATTGATTTTTACAACATTAGGACAGATAACGAGACATGGGAAAGCATTAGCTAAATTAATCGTAGCTAGGGCTTCTATCGTTTTACCAAGTCCCATATCATCGCCATTAATGAAGCGCTTTAGCTGAAGGCCTCTAGCTATCCCCTGAGATTGATAAGGAAATGGGGGGAACTTTAACCCGTGATCTCCTTCCAGCTCCGGCATGTCTGGGAGCGTATAGGCGACATCTTCATCTGATTTTGCAGACATCTGATCACCCCAGATAACTGGTTCAAAATGCTTGATATAATAGGAAAACTGGTCGAGTTCGGCCTTACCTTTGTTGGTTGCCGGGACGATCCATGCTCCGCTAGCCTTGTCCCACCGGCGGCCGTCAACGGTAATAGATTCTTTGAATTTATCTACTACCTGCTGACGATACCGGTCAAACTTGACTGCGTAATAGCTCCCATATTGAGTATTTTGCAGTGTAATTAACATAGTGATAATTGTTAGATGATTAAGCGTACGGATCAAATGCCGGAACTTCTTCTGCGGCCTCGTTCATTTGCTCTTTCTTAGACTTGCGGCCGCGCTTCTTGGGCTTCTCTACTTCTCCCGTGATATCGGATTCCTCCGGGGCGTCGAAATCGAATGATTCTTGTTTGATACCGCATTTACCATCGAAGAGATAAGCATCAACTTCATAGCTGCATCGGTCGATAGTTTCCTTCAGTTCCGCGCCATACGGGTAGCCGTCGCCGGATTCATCTTCGTATTTTGTAAATGGCACCGATAGGTTCAATACCTGGCCACTTTTCAAAAGTTTTTGTGCCTGAATTGATGCACCGGCAGACTCGTCGTTGCCACCTTTGCTGTATCCGGTAATTATGATGCTTTTCAACTTTTCGTTTAAATCATCATCAGACGGTTCGGCTACATTAACCAAGGTCGCCTCGTGCATTTCGCATATTTTTACAACGTGCGGTTTGAGGCGATCAAGAGCATAACGTAAATCGGAATGAATAAACTGCTCTGAATCCTTTACGATGTTATTTTTATAGTTCGCATCCACAAACTTTTCCGTATACTCAGCAGTAAGCTGATTGTTCTTTACTTTTACTTTCTGGATCTCGTACACGGGTTGTTCTTTTACTAATTCTTCCATGCTCATTTAAAATTTAGGATTGTTATTATTGTACATTTGTGGAGCCAGGGACATTTCTGCCTTGGCCTTACTGATAAGAGTACGACACCACTCTAGTTGATGTGTCGCGGTCCGGTTCAAACGTTCACACCAATCGACAAGATATTGCTCCTCCTTGCATAGGCTATCAATGATCGCATTTACGGCTTTGGATGTAGCACCTGCCCGGCTAGCTGTTTCTCGGAGCGTATCGAACACTTCGGACTTCTTTTTCCCATTCAGGTAATATTTAGCATCGGCAAGCAGCTTCCCGCTCCGGGCAATATAAACGGCTAGATCATTTCCGCGGAGAACAGCTTCCTGTACATCTTCGCTCATAGTGATATTCAGATAAGAGTCGATTGCTGCTAATTCTTCGGCAATACTCTCAATTGGTGTAATATTCAGATTCATTCTGTTTATTTTAAGATATACTCATGGTTGCAACCGGTACAATGGAGGACAGGAAAGCATTCGCCTTTGACTGTTGTCTGGTATTTTTTCATTACCATTGGTGCGCCGCATTCCGGGCATTTAGTCGATAATATCCGGACGAACCAGGAGGTGATCTGTTTAAAAAACTTCTTCATATCTTATTCAATTAGCATCCACCAGCGGAATGCGAGTTCGTCGTATTTTTCTTTACCTTTCAGATAGATAGGATCATCGCGCTTGATGAAGACTTTAAATATCTTCTGGTTCTTTTTAGATATCCCGTATATGAAATCCTGTCGGCTTCCGGCAATATCCATATACCATGCGCGGGAACGGTCCCAGTCGAAAAAATCCACGGCTTCGTCGAACTGTTTTTGAGATTGGGCGAAGGTCGTTTTTAAGTCTCCACCGAATCCAAAGGCCTGTAACCACCAATCCCAGCGACAACGGGTGTCAAGAGTGTACTCAAAATTTCCATATTGAAATTTTTGAGCTTTGTTTACCATAAATCTCTGCGTTTCGGCCTTTGCTAAAACTTGTGCCAGGAACGGATCCCGGCGTGCTTCCATCCGGAGCGATTTAATCATAGCCAGAGCCAGCTCCCAATCTTCGCCGGAATACAATACTTCGTCCACCATCCGCTTGTCATACCGGACCCGTTCCTGCTCCGTCAGCATTGCATCAACCAGACTGCCAAATTTGAAAGCCTTTTCCTTATCCCCGTATTGTGTACGGGGATAGAGGAGGTTTTTTAGTTCTGTCAGGTCTGAGTTGCTGACTTCAGACCGGCTGTAATACGTGTCTTGCATCTTCTTCCTGTTGTTCTAGGTAGTCTAATACTAGTTTGTCGAACTCGAATGTGGCTGTGTTAGCAATCATCCAGCGTAGCCATTTCCGACCCTCTGAGGTTTCAATGATCGACTTCAGCCGGGCTGGATTACTCCGGTACTTACCGAAGTTGATCCAGCTTGTGAGGTAAAATTTCTTTCCCATATTATTTAGCTGTTACATCGTCAACATACTTTACGAATGCGGACTGGATTTGCTCGTCGTCTTTGTTCACAACTTTCTCGCAGTAGGTGATCATCTTCTTATGTACCTTCTCTAGGTCCTCCATCGACATGTTAATACCTTCGCGAGTGAACCACATCTGGTATACCTGAAGGAAACCCTGCGGGTTGGTAATCTGTATTTTCTTTTTAACTTTTGCCTTTGTCGGAGTAGAAGGCATGCTGGCAGCAGAGAAATCGAATGCAGCCTGTACTTCGGCTGCCGCTTTTTCAGCTTCAGCCTTTGCTTTGGCTTCTGCCTCTCGGCGCTTGCGTTCTTCTTCCTGCTTACGGAGTTGTTCCTGTTGTTCTTTCCTGCGTAGCTCTTCTTGACGAGCAGCTTCTACCGCATTTGTTCGGCGCAATTCTTCCTGTTCTTCCAATTGTTTCCGGAGAGAGGGTAGGCGATCGATCAAAGACTGTTTCAAATCCTCCAATTCAAAAGAATAACGTTGTGTATATTCTATTTTTTTAGTGGAAGCTAATTCGTTTTTTATATTAGTCCTGGTAGCCGCGTCCATGTAAAAGGTCTGGAAAGTATCTTTTACGTTATTGGCGAAATCGGTCCAATTGAAAGTCACATTAGCTTCTTTGATTTGTCTGCAAACATCATTATATGTTGCTAACGTTGCATGGTCGTACATGCCATTTAAAGCATTGATATGCCGGCTTACATAATTGCTATATGTAGTGTCTAGCAATAGAGTGATATCCGCTTTATATTGAGCCTTCTCATTTTCAGCTAACTGGATTCTACGAGCTTCCTCTTCACGTTTTTTCTGTTCTTCCAGCTTTTTAGCTGCATATTCATTGCGAGCCCGTTGCAGTTTATAGGGGATAGTCCCTGATGTCTTGACATCGATTTCACTCTCTAAGGAAGTGAACCTTTTTGATATAGCGGTAAGCATTTGAGTTATCGGTGTTCTGCTACCATTGATACGTTTAAGCGTTTGCTTAGAAGCCTCAATGAACTTTTGCACCTGTCCATCTACCTCGTCCGAATTGATGCCATTTGTTGCGTTAATTGTATCCAACAGAGATTTACCCGCGTTACTGCACCTTGTAACCCGTGTTTCGTTGTCAGTGAGTATACCGGGAGCCGCTTGTAATATATTGACTACTTCATTCGCCTTGAAAGGCAGATTGTTATTTTGCGTATCCATTTTGATTATCTTTAAATGTTGATTACTATTTTAAAATCCAGAATAATTGTCTTCCTGGCTAACTTCTACTGTTACTCCGGAAGCCTGTATTGTTACTGGCTCCGGGGCTGCCTGCGACTGATTCATGAAGTCTTGCACAGGGTTGGCCGCCTGTGGTATGGCCGCTGGCTGTGGTTCAGTTGGAATCTCTTCTACATTAAATCCATAATCGATCTCCTGAGGTTCTTCCTGTGTTTCGAATACAGTAAACTTTCCGGTCCGGACTTTGGGATAGGCATCGAAAGCATGTTTTATCATTTTGTTTTCCAAAAATCCGGGATCAATGCCTCCGCCGTTGGACGTATATAAAGCATTAGCATCACCAAGTACGCGTTTTCTGGCCTGTTGGTCGTATCGCGAATTTGCTTTTTCACTGTAGTGTTTCAAACGCTCGATATCACCTTCCATCATCCATTGATAGTCCTCTGAGCCGTCATTACGTACGATACGAATAAAGGCTGCGATTACTTTGGTTGATGTTCTAGGGCAAGCCGCTGCATATTTGATTCTCTTTACTCCATTGTCAAGGCATGGAGAGAATGTATCTCCTTCATAAACGATAACCGGGTTATCTACATATTTTATTTGTCCGGCACGCATACGCATAGTCAACTCTCCGTAACCGGTTATGTTGACGCTTGCTCGGTTTTCATAGATGTCATATCCGCGTTCATCTTTGTAGCCGGTTTTTACCTTTCTTGGTAATATGTAGCAGTGAGGGCGGCCTGTAGGATCAAGAGATAAACCGTTAACGGCCATGTCGAGGAAACAACCGAATAACGATACAGGAGTACATTGCTGCAATGTAGGATTCTCTTGAAGAATCTTGTTAAAGTTGAATTTCTCCTTTTCATATACCTGTATTCCAACCGTGGTACCCCAGATGGCGTTGTACATAGTTATAAACTTTTGTTCTACAGGGCTGTATTCTGCGATTTGTAGAGGCTGAAGTTTGCTAATCTCCTCTACCTTTAACTGAATTTGATTTGACATAATGATTATGATTTTAGTTGATTAATAATTTCTATTTGCTTGTATTTTTGTTACCATTCATTTAAAAGGCAGTATGCCATACTTAAGAATCCTGCTATTGATATAATATGCAGGTAGTTACCTTTCAAAACGCCAATAAAACAGATCACAGCAAAGACTGCAAAAAGGACAGACGTTCCCACCCTCAGGAAATTCCCGAGTTTCAATAAGTCGATTTTCATCAGAATATGTTTTTGAAAATTTTGTTTGCCGGAAGTGCGTTGCCTAATATATCCATTGCACTAGCGTTCTCTAATTCAGAGCGTTTGAAGTAATACTTCCCGCGTTGAGAGTTTCCGGTCGGGTAGCCGATAATCCAGCGTTTAGCCCGCCATTCTTCGATCAGTTTCTTTGAATATTCCCGTTCAGCATCAGCGGCAGTCACTACTTCGGAAAGAAGGCCTAAGCCTTTCAGCGTCGCAATTGTGCCAATTTTTATGCCTGCGGTAACGATTTGTTCTATTGTCCTATCTTCCATTTTAAGCAATGCTGTTTACGATTAATACTTTGGGTTGTAGAGATTTCGAGTCGGATTTTATGTTGTAAACACCCGGTAACGCTTTACCTGGGACGCCTTGCTTAGTTATTGAATAGATTGATTTTACATGAATAATTTTTTGTCCCGAGCATAGATAATAAACTCAGGTAGTGAGTGTACGCCTGTTCGACGGAAAGCATTACGTTTATGCGTTTTTACGGTTTCTATGCTTATACATAGACGGTTTGCCACATCTTCATCAGTAGCACCTTCGTAGAGTAATTGCATTACTTCTCTTTCTCTATCGGAAAGATTGCTATTGAATTTAGGTTTACATATAACTCCTTCCCATCGGCATTCTCCGCGAAGAGGGCATTCTACTTCTTCGAAATTGAAGTTCCCGAATCGATCAATATCCATTGTGCTATCAAATTTGCCCCAATTACATTTAATGATTCTGGAAACCATTTTATACTCGTACAGAGGAATATTATATCTATACTTGATATATTCTTCTGAGGCTCCTTTTAATGAACCCGGGTAAAAATCAAAGATTTTATCAATCATTGCTGTAATGAAATCCCGATCATGTTCTGTAAGTTTTCTTGGGCCTGATGCATCATGAATCATTATTCCCCCCGTGGGAGTTTGATAAAATTCCATATCTGTTAGTTTGATCATGCTTTGACCTCCTTGTTTTGTGGAAAAAGATTATCAACTGAGGAGCTGAGTAATTCTGCTATTTTTTCTTTCTCGGCAGGACATGGTTTTGAGTAGCCATATATCCAACGTTTTGCAGTCATTAGGCTTTTCCCGCAGGCATTAGCTATGGCTAGCGCTAGTTCTTCACGTGGTTTGGAAATAACTACTACATGTTTTTTTGCAAAGGGAAGTGAGTTGTAATACTCCTTAAGCGGTAATTTTTTTACATTCGGAGTAAATTGTTTGTTTGTCTGATTGATTTTAGTCATATTTGTAATGTTTTAAATATTTCAATATTTATGAACTAAACCGGCAGCCTGTCTTAGGCCTAGGAAACGTAATGCAGAACTGCCGGTTCTTAAAAATAAAGCTTATGAAAACTTTAGAATATTATGTTGATTCGATTTCAGCATTGCTGAAAGAGGCTCAAGAAGAATGGGATAAACCTTTTCCTCCAAATTCCATCTATCTCCGTTCCGATGTTTTGAAGAGGATTGAAATGGATTTTTATCATTTGGTCTATGATTATGATCCACATCTCCCCCTGCTTGCTTATATGAAGCATTTCCCTTCAAAAGAGTATAGTATATACCCTGGAAATAAATCGGAAGATACATATAAGCAGCTATGCGATCTCATGTCTTACTTTCAGAGGTATCTTCGGGATCAGGAATAGGTGGATATTTGCCATGGTTGATATAGTAAAGAACTAACTCAGCATAGTTTTTTCCTCCATTGAGGCAGATCTTTGTCAGTTTCTTTCGGAGTTTCCGGTCTCCTTTCTTTGAAAGGAAATCATACAAATCCAAGGCTTCCTCATGCCTATTGGCTTTCATAAAACAGTAAAGCCGAAGGTCGCGTTCTTTTCGGACTTTTATAGGTTTGTACAGAAGGACAGCCAAGATGGCCATAGTGCTAAGAATGATGATAACTGTTGTCATAGCTTTAAAACATTAATGTTGTTTATTCTGTTTTAATTCCTTTTACAAAGTCGTAGGTCTACTTTTTTATTTAGTGATAATTGAAATCAGATATTTCATGTATTCGTTATCATCCACATAAGGAGCTAGTTCAATAAATTCATCCTTGCTTAAAGTGATACTCTTTGGTCTAGGTTTAGCCCCACATCTCACATCTTCCTTAAAGTGAATTTTAAGTTCTTCATTTATCATATCTATTAATAAACCAAGTTCAAAACATCCTAATTTATTTAGGTCATTTTCTGAAACATGAATGTTTAGAATAACTTTTCCTGGACTATCATTTGTGTAATTTCTATCACAATTGATTTTTATTTCATATTTTGCTTCCATATTAAATTCCTCCTTTTACAAATCTGTAACACTCCTCGAGATTGAGTTTAGTCCCGTCTTGCATCGCTTTATCATACTCAACTTTTAGCTCCAATATTCGGAGCCGGAGCTTCGTCTCGTCTTTTGGTGACTCTTCTTGATCGAAAAGATCTATTTGGATCACATCCTTGGCGGATTTAATACCTCTTTCCCTAAGCCACCTGTATATAAGTTTCCGTGTCACTGCGCCAACTCCACGAGAACCGGATACACGTTTCCAGTCAATCGCTTCTAATTGCTCGTCAGTTAGGTTACGCACTTCATTACTACTGTAGTCGGTAGCACAGAATATGGCATGGACTACTTTTTGGGGCATTGGGGTATTCATAATGTTAATCATATTCTCATTCTAATAGATAAAGATTTACCCCAATCGGACATAAAGGACTTGAGTAAGTCCATATACATAATGGATGCGTCTAGAAAACCAGCGTGATATGCTTCCAAAAGTTCTTTTGTGGGATATTTTTCTCTCAGTTCTTTTTCTTCCTGTGCTGGCGAAGAATGCGTCCCTTTCATTGTTTCTGGTATATCCTTTCCCTGCTCCATCTGGTCAGAAGCTATTTTTTTCACTTTGCTACAAAGGAGAGAAGCAACCAAATTTCTGTATTCATCCACCGTTGACCTTAATCTATTAAAAGCATCGTACGATTCAGCTTCTTTTAATAGCATTTCGGGATCCTTGTTTAAACAATAGTCACCGCATTTGTATTCGGCGAAATTGAGAAAACCGGAGTAGAAGAACGCTATCATTTTATTTATAGCTACATCATTTTCGGACATTCTTGCTTTTTCCCTGTTTGACATGGGCTGCCGGTTATACCCTTCTTGCGGTAATTTTTCATGCTTGCCGCCTTTTTCCCTGTTTGTAATGTCTTGTTTTGCCATATTTGTGATGTTTTATGTGTTTCACGATGCAAATATGGAGAAAACTTGTGAAACGCACAAGTATAATTGTGGAAATCTTAATGAAAACTTTTGTTTTTCGCAAGTTATCATGTGGGGATTGTGTGTAACTTCATAAATATGAATGTAATAGATAACATATTTAAGATAATGTCTCAAAAGGGTATCAAACAACGTACGTTGGCTGATGCTATGGGGATTGATGAGTCCCAAATTTCTGTAATGAAAAAAGGTAATCGCGATTTGAAAATCTCGGAGGTTGAGAATATCGCAAGTTGCTTAGGAGTTTCTATAACAGACCTGTTCACTTGGCCGGAGCGATATGTTCCAGCTCATAATCTAAAGTCTGAGGCATCCCCGAAGGTAATATTACAGTTAGAACTTGAGGATAGTGATGTAAAAGCAGATGTAATCAAGCTGGCTTTTGGGGATAGGGTGTTGGAAATAACAAACAAGTAATGATATGAAACCAATATACATTGATTTAGTAGCTGCATCTGGTAGCAAGGATATTCTTAAAATCAACTTTATGGAAGTCGATGATATAATTGCAGCACATGGTAATAAAACTGAGTTTGCAGGGAATGTTACATATTACGAGTATGAATTGCCATATACACGAATTGATAAAGATACTTTAATAACAAATTCATATTGTGCATGCTATGTCAGTAAACGATAATGTTGCTATTTCAGAGAATAGTGTAGTCACTGTAAATCAGTCTGATAGTAAAATAACCATTGTAAATGGAGAGATTTGTGGAACTATGGCTGGACAAATAGGCACTGGAGGTAATGCTCAACAAGCTATTATTTATACAATTATTAAATATGTTTTTATAGTTGGTTCTGTTCTTTCCATATTAGTTGTAATAAATTATTGGCTTTTCAGAGAGAATGAAAAAGTTCCAGATTTTATTGGCGATTTAAGGATGGTTTGGGAATTATTTCTACCTCTTATAACCTTGTCGTTAGGATATTTGTTTGGTCGAGCTAAAAAAAATAAAAAATGAAATTATGAAAATGAGTATGGATGATGCTAAAAAAGCATTAGAATTTATCAATATGAAAACAGGGGGACTTCATTGTCCTATGTGTAAACAGCGTATTTTTGATTTAGCACCTGTTGAGCTCCAACTATTAGGTTTTACTCGAGAGGGAACATCTATATCTCTTGATGGTAATGTTAATTATATATCTGTGATATCTGCAACGTGTAAGAACTGCGGATATATAGTTAATTTCAGCTTAAAATTAATGGGGTTAGCGGAGTAATTTATGTATGTATATTGTGTTTCATAGCAATAGATATACAGAATTTCTCTATTCATGGAGGATTTACTACTCAAGAAGAACTTCTTCGGCGAATCTTGAAAAGTTGAACCTTGAGCTTCTTTAGTTATCGAAAGATATAGAACCATCAAAATTGGAAACAGTACACACAATAACTGCAACCGCTGGGAGTGTAACTACAGCATTGGGGTTGTTTAAATAAGTAATTGCTATGTCATTAATTATTACAGCATATACGCAGGAAGGTATCGTAATGGCGGCAGACAGCCGTGTTACGATTAACTATGGGGTATCAGACTATAAGTATCTGGGAGACTATACCCCTAAACTTTTTTTATTGAATGAAAAGATAGGAATATCAGCATGTGGAAGCTATTTAATACAAGGAACAAATATGAATCTCCTTATTGATGAATACATTCATTCAAAGAAAAATACCGATGTAAACATCCTGCAAGTATGCGAGGATTTGAAAAACTTAATTAATTCTTTTATAGACAAAGAACATGATTATAATGTATCTTTTTTAGTTGGAGGTTATGAAAATGGAGTAAAACTTGTATTTAGTTTCTCGAATAAGGACAAAGATATAGAGAGGATTAATGAAGATGATAATAATGGTATTTCATGGAGAGGACAGATTGATATATTACAAAGACTCGTCTCGGATGTGGCTTTAAAAAACACAGATGGTAAATATATAGACCTTGATAGATACCCATGTATGTGGGAGCGTTTTAGTTTGCAGGATGCAATTGACTTTACCCATTTCGCGATAAAGACAACCACACAAATGCTCCATTTTTCAAATAGACATTCCGATGTTGGTGGCCCTATTGACATATTAGTGCTAAAACCTCATGAGTCATTTTGGATACAAAAAAAAGAACTACATCCTCCTAAGTAATAATTGGGGATTATCCATACCTGTTCATTTCAGATATGATTCTAACATTTTTACTGTAATCCCGTTTATCCGATGCGGATTCGGTATCAAATATAGGATATTTTCCTGTTTTAATAAAAGAAATGATCTTCTCTGATAATTCATACCAAATAACAAGTGATGATGTTTCTGAATACTTGGCGACGATTTCTAATATGTGAAATCTGAGTTGTTCATCTGATAATTTATTCATAAGTTTTATTCTATAATACGATGGAAGAAAAAGACAAAACAATAGCAACTCTCCGGAGGCAGTTAAAGGATGCTGCTAGCCGGTGCAATGCCCTAGAGCAAGAAAATGCTCTCTTGGCATACCAACTAGAAAAGAAGGGGGAGAAATGTCCGGCATCACGCTAAAGATAGATAAAGGGCAATCACCTACCTTTCACGAGATAATCCGGCTGTCTCAGGTATTCGAGAAGGTAACAGAGTATAAAAAGCATTACTCTGTTACTATATCCGAAGAAGAGTTATGCCGGTATCCGGATCAGATTCACGACATCATTAGTCTGTTTTCAACTCTTCAGGAAGGGGAGTGGTTTAATATTCCGGATTACGGAACAGACGCCTGGGCAGACTGGATGATCGATCTGCATTTAAGCAGAAAAAGAAGAAAGTGATCGTATTATAAGGTATTTAAAAAAAGTCAAAGAATATTTTGAGGGATTAGATAAAAAAACTATATTTGCGCACCATTTTTAGATAAATGGTTATACAGAGTGTTGCGCAGCCGGAATGCAAACTCAAGATCTTTGATAATTTATTGAATACTTCAGATACGAAATCTGTTATTCCGCTTTTGAAGTTGTATTTTGTTGGAAAAAATACAATCAAATAGTAGAATAAAGACAATGTAACTTTTAAATATCTGTTAGATATTGTACATGATTTCGTTAAGAAGCTAGAAATTAGTAAAATACAAGCTGTGTTCCCTTGCTTTGGGAGCAGGGGGTCCCAGGTTCGAATCCTGGTACCCCGACAAGAAAGAGAACCAACTAATTAGTTGGTTTTCTTTTTGTTTTTTAATCTATATGATATATTATCCAAACTTTTCTTTCCTGGTTAGTTTTTTACAAATAAACTGTCATACTCTCATTTTTCTTTTGTATTGATTGAATATCAATGTGTATGTCTATGATAGTTGTTTGAAATAACTATCATGGCAACTGTCATAATCCTCATTTAACTATCATATCTTCCTGTTTATCGAAAATATAAGGTGCCTGAATGTATTGTCGGTGAGCTATTTTACATTATATATGCTTCTTTTTTTAGTGATATTATGGCTTTTTTTGCGGAGAATAAGCGGATTATTTCTCTGAGACCCCTATTTGAGTACCTTTTACACCCGGGTTTGAACTGTGCTGAGACCCGGGTGTAAAGGGTAAACAGACCCGGGTCTCAGCGTAAATGGGTCGTTATGTTGTTGAAAATAAACAATATACTGCGTGATAAAATGTAGGTGTGTTTATGATAGTATGATGGTTGTGTTGATCCGTATCATCTAAACTATCATACGATGCATGGCTTTGAATATCAATTGATGAGGTTTGTGTTATGATAGTATGACAGTTGTTTTGTGTTGAGTAATTACAAGTATCTTTAGTTTGGTTATCCTGTTTTTCTTTTAATTTCAATGAAAATATTACAGTTAATGAATATAGTATTATCTTTGCAGACCGGCTGCGCGTAGAGTACAATAGTATTTTACAGATACATTGTATGCATACTTTTGATTCATGGAATTAAAACAAATAAATCTTTAAAAAGATGTATAGAACAAGAACATGTGGAAACTTGCGCCTGGCAGACGAAGGTCTGGTGGTTACTTTAGCCGGATGGGTGCAGAGAACTCGTAAGATGGGCGGTATGACGTTTGTCGATCTTCGTGACCGTTATGGTATAACCCAGCTGGTATTCAATCAGGAAGTAGATGCTGATCTTTGTGAAAAAGCAAACAAACTGGGCCGTGAGTATGTGATTCAGGTAACGGGAACTGTCAGAGAACGTTCCAGCAAGAACAAAAATATTCCGACAGGGGATATCGAACTGATTGTTTCGGAACTGAATGTTCTGAATGCCGCAGTAACTCCTCCTTTCACGATCGAAGATGAAACGGATGGCGGCGACGACCTGCGTATGAAATACCGTTATCTGGACTTGCGTCGTAATGCCGTTCGTAAGAATCTGGAACTGCGCCACCGCATGGCTTTCGAAGTTCGTAACTATCTGGATAAACAGGGATTCCTGGAAGTGGAAACTCCGGTGTTGGTAAATTCAACTCCCGAAGGTGCACGCGACTTCGTTGTTCCTTCACGTATGAATCCGGGACAGTTCTATGCATTACCGCAGTCACCGCAGACCTTGAAGCAGTTGCTGATGGTTTCCGGTTTCGACCGTTATTTCCAGATCGTGAAATGTTTCCGCGACGAAGACCTGCGTGCCGACCGTCAACCGGAATTTACACAGATTGATTGCGAAATGAGTTTCGTTGAGCAGGAAGATGTGCTGAATATCTTTGAAGGTATGGCAAAGCACCTGTTCAAGGTAATCCGTGGCATCGAAATTAAAGAGCCGTTCCAGCGCATGACCTGGCACGATGCAATGAAATATTATGGTAGCGACAAACCCGACCTGCGTTTCGGCATGAAGTTTGTTGAATTGATGGATATCATGAAAGGTCATGGTTTCTCTGTATTCGATGATGCTGCTTATGTTGGCGGTATCTGTGCAGAAGGGGCAGCAACTTATACACGTAAACAACTGGATGCGTTGACTGAATTCGTTAAACGTCCGCAGGTAGGAGCGAAGGGTATGGTATATGCCCGCGTAGAAGCCGATGGCAGCGTGAAGTCGAGCGTAGACAAATTCTATACACAGGAAACATTGCAACAGATGAAGGAAGCCTTCGGGGCAAAACCGGGCGACCTGATCCTGATCCTTTCAGGCGATAATGCGATGAAGACCCGCAAACAGCTTTGCGAATTGCGTCTTGAAGTGGCGAGCCAGTTGGGATTGCGCGATAAGAACAAGTTTGCTTGTCTGTGGGTGGTTGACTTCCCTCTGTTCGAGTGGAGCGAAGAAGATCAGCGTTTCTATGCTATGCACCATCCGTTCACCTCTCCGAAGCCGGAAGATATTCCGTTGCTGGATAGCGATACGGGTGCCGTACGTGCTAATGCTTACGATATGGTTATCAATGGTGTTGAAGTGGGTGGAGGTTCTATCCGTATCCATGACAGCAAATTGCAGGATAAGATGTTTCAGTTGTTGGGATTCACCGAAGAAAGAGCACAGTCTCAGTTCGGCTTCCTGATGAATGCTTTCAAGTATGGTGCGCCGCCTCATGGAGGTCTGGCTTATGGTCTGGACCGTTGGGTGTCTTTATTTGCCGGTCTCGATTCAATCCGCGACTGTATCGCTTTCCCAAAAAACAATTCCGGTCGCGATGTCATGCTCGATGCTCCGTCTGTTATCGACGACGTGCAGCTGGATGAATTGTGTCTGAAAGTAGACGTAAAAGAATAAATTATGATACGGATAAAGGATGTTCTGAAAGAATTGGAGCAATACGCTCCGTTGCCATTGCAGGAAAGCTTTGACAATGCAGGTGTGCAGGTAGGTGATGTGAACCAGCTTGCCACCGGTGCGCTTCTTTGCCTGGACGTTACCGAAGAGGTGGTCGACGAGGCGATAGAAATGGGGTGTAACCTGATTATTTCACATCATCCTTTAGCCTTTAAAGCATTCAAGTCGTTGACCGCTTCCACTTATATCGAGCGATGTATGATAAAGGCATGCAAGTATGACCTGGTGATCTATGCCGCCCATACCAACCTCGATAATGCTGCCGGAGGTGTTAACTTCCGTTTGGCGGAACTGATCGGACTGGAAAATGTACGTGTGCTGAGTCCTCAGAAAGGAGCCTTGCTGAAACTGGTTACTTTCGTGCCCGAGGTGTATGCGGAGTTGGTACGGACTACCTTGTTCAATGCCGGTGCCGGCACTGTCGGTGCTTATGATTCATGCAGCTTCAATCTGGCAGGCAAGGGGACTTTCCGTGCCGGAGAGGGTACAAATCCGTTTTGTGGTGAAGTGGGAGAGTTGTATGTGGAGCGCGAAATCCGCATCGAAACGATATTACCTGCTTTTCGTAAATCGACGATTACACGCGCCCTGCTTTCGGTCCATCCGTACGAAGAACCTGTGTTCGATTTCTATCCTTTGAATAATACCTGGGACCAGGTCGGTTCGGGGATAGTGGGAGAGTTGCCCGAAGAAGAGGACGAGTTGGTTTTTCTGCAACGGATAAAAGACCTCTTTCAGGTCGGTTGCGTGAAGCATTCGGCCTTTACAGGCAAGCCGATACGTGAAGTGGCCTTGTGTGGCGGCAGTGGTGCATTCCTGATAAAAGATGCGATAGCCTACGGTGCGGACGTGTTCATTACAGGTGAGGCCAAATACAATGACTTTTATGATGTAGAGGATCGTATTCTGCTGGCTGTAATAGGCCATTATGAATCCGAAGTATGTACAAAAGACATCTTTTATAACATAATATCGAAAAAATTCCCTACCTTTGCCGTACATTTTTCGAATGTTAATTCAAACCCGGTAAAATATTTATAGAATGGCTACAGATAAACAATCAGCTGAAAAAGAGTATACAGTTGAAGAAAAGCTTTCTACGCTTTATCAACTTCAGACGATGATGACTGAAATTGATAAGATCAAAACGCTTCGTGGAGAGCTTCCCCTGGAAGTTCAGGACCTGGAAGATGAGATTGCAGGATTGGAAACCCGTCTTCAGAACTATCAGTCGGAGATCCAGGATTATGAGAGTGCTGTTGTTGAACAGAAACACAGAATTACAGAATCTACCGGACTGATCGAGAGATATAAATCGCAACTGGATAACGTGCGCAACAACCGCGAATTTGATAATCTGTCAAAGGAAATCGAATTCCAGGGACTTGAAATCGAATTTTCTGAAAAGAAGATCCGCGAATTCGGCGAAGCGATTAACCATAAGAAAGAAGAGATTGCCCAGCTTACCGAAAGACTGGACGGCCGTAAGGCTGACCTGGTTCAGAAAAAAAGCGAACTGGAAGAAATCATTTCTGAAACAAAGCAGGAAGAAGAAAGACTGCGCGAAAAGGCTAAAAAACTGGAAACAACAATCGAACCCCGTTTGCTGACTGCATTCAAGCGTATCCGTAAAGGTGCTCGTAACGGTTTGGCTGTCGTTTATATCCAGCGTGATGCCTGCGGCGGTTGCTTCAACAAGATTCCGCCTCAGAAACAGATGGATATCAAGTTGCGTAAGAAAGTGATCGTTTGCGAATATTGCGGACGTATCATGATCGACCCGGAACTGGCAGGTATAGAAGATTAAAATTACATCTATAATTTTTAAGGCACGGATTACACGGATTAACACGGTTCTTATTTGATTAGACTGTGGAATCTGCGTAATCCGTGCCTGATTTTTTTGTACCAATGAGGAATATTGTCCGTACATACATAGAGAAACAACAGTTGTTGTCCGGTGACGGGCCTGTGCTGGTTGGTTTGAGTGGGGGAGCCGATTCGGTTGCCTTGCTTGCTTTGCTTGTGCAGCTCGATTATCCTTGTGTCGCCCTGCATTGTAATTTTCATCTGCGTGGCGACGAGTCTGTCCGCGATGAACAGTTTGCCCGGGAGTTGGCACGTACACTGGATGTTCCTTTCTATAAAATAGACTTTGATACTACGGCTTATGGAGTCGAACATCATCTTTCTATCGAGATGGCGGCCCGCGAACTGCGTTATAACTGGTTTGAAGAGATGAGGCTGCGTTTGGGTGCACAAGCGATTGCCGTGGCCCATCATCGCGACGACAGTGTGGAAACCGTATTGATGAACCTGGTCCGTGGTACAGGAATCCGTGGGGTGGGAGGGATCCGGCCTAAAAACGGTTATGTGGTGCGCCCTTTGCTGGCTGTCAGCCGTAGCGAGATACTGGATTGGCTTGCTGAACAGCAGCTATCTTATGTAACCGACAGCACGAACTTGTCGGATGCCTATACACGTAACTTTATCCGTCTGCGTGTACTTCCTTTGCTGGAAGAGTTGAATCCTTCTGTAAAAGCGGCTATTGCGCGTACAGCCGATCATCTGGCCGAAACAGAGGCTATCTATCTGCATGTGGTGGAAAAGGCGCGCCGGGAATTGGTGAAAGAAGATCTCCGTATCCCGATTGCCTGCCTGATGGATTATCCTTCTCCGGCAACGATCCTGTATGAATTGCTGAAACCTTACGGTTTTATCCGGCAGGTGGCCGACGATGTGTTCCGTTCGCTGACGGGAGAATCGGGCAAAATGTTCTACTCAACCGACTATCGCTTGCTGAAAGACCGTGAATATTTGCTGCTTTCGCCTGTAAAGAAAGAAGAAGAGCAGGAATATACTTTTACCGCAGATGATATCGTAGAAGAGGTCTGGCGGGGTCCGGTTGAACTTTCTTTCTTTAAATCTGTTATTACTACTGACTTCTGTTTCCGAAAGGATAAACGTATCGCCTATTTTGATTACGACAAACTCTCGTTTCCCCTGACACTTCGTAAATGGAAAGAAGGTGATTGGTTTATTCCCTTTGGAATGAAAGGCCGTAAGAAACTGAGCGATTATTTCTCAGATCATAAATTCAGCCGCATGGACAAAGAGCAGACATGGCTCCTTTGTAGCGGTAAAAACATCCTCTGGATTGTGGGAGAGCGCTCTGACAATCGTTTTTGTATCGACAAAACGACTAAGAGTGTGCTGGTTGTGAATTTTTTTTCGACAAAAATAATAGAATAATTAAAAATGTTCTTACATTTGCAAAGATTTGCTCCGCAGATGTGTTACTAATGATTCAAATTAGCTAAACAATCCGGTTTTTTACATTGAAATTTTTATTATCAAAAACTATTAAGATACAATGATAGCGGTAATGCACGTATTGTATAATCTTTTATCGTGTACCGTTTTATTTACTCACTTCTCAATATGCAGAAATATAACATTCTAGAACTAAATGAAAAACTCCTTCCTGAATTGCAGAGTATAGCGGAAGAGTTGGGAATTAAGAAAATAAGTTCTTTGAAAAAAGAAGAACTTGTTTATCGCATTCTTGATGAACAGGCTATCTCATACGCAGGTCAACAGGCAGAAAAGGAGAAAGAAAAAGAAGCTAAGAAGGCTGAAAAGCAGACAAAAGCAAAGAAACCTTCTAAAACGGCTGCTGCAAAAGCGCCGAAGGCTGAAAGCAAACCGAAAGCTGTAAAAGCTGAAGCTGCTGAGGTTGCCGCCCCTAAAGCCACGCAACCCGTTGAAGAAAAGCAGGCAGCTGTAGTTGCAGAAAAAAAGGAACAACCCGAACGTAAGAAAAGAGTACGTATTGAAAAGAAGGAAAAAGTAGCTGGTGCAGTTGCTCCGGCTAATCAGACGGACGAAGTGAAAGTTTCGAAAACTCCTCAGACTGTCACAACGGAAGTGGTTGTAGAAAAGCCTTTATTACCTCCGGTTGTAGTTGAAGGCGCTCCCGAAGAGTTGCCGGTAGTCGAAACGGCTCCCGTAGCTCCGGCGTCCCCCGCAGAACCGGTCGTTGAAAAGGCTTCGGAAGTACCGGCAGCAGAGGCTCCGGCAGCGAACGAACCTAAAAGGGTTGTATTCAGACACCCGGACACCAAGTCGGTTCTCGACCAACTCTTCCCGTTCTCTCCTTCACCTGCCAAACAGGAAAAAGCTGCACCGCAGCAGCCTGAACCGCAGGCCGCTCCGCAACCGCAGCAACAGAACACGCCCCGTCAGAATAACAACAACAGACAGAACAACCAGAATAACAACCACAATAATCAGCGCAACAATAACAATAATAATGCATCGCAGGAAAAGCAATACGAGTTTGACGGTATCCTGATCGGTACAGGCGTATTGGAAATGATGCAGGATGGTTATGGTTTTCTGCGTTCTTCCGATTATAACTATCTGACCTCACCGGACGATATTTATGTATCGCAGTCGCAGATCAAACTGTTCGGACTGAAGACTGGTGACGTGGTGGAAGGTGCTATCCGTCCGCCGAAGGAAGGTGAAAAATATTTCCCGCTGGTAAAAGTGGACAAGATCAACGGCCGTTCGCCGGAAGAAGTGCGCGACCGCGTTCCTTTCGATCATCTGACACCGCTTTTCCCGGATGAAAAATTCATGCTTACAGCACGCAAGGCTCCGAAAGTATACGACAATATCGCTGTTCGCGTAGTCGACCTGTTCTCGCCGATCGGTAAAGGACAGCGTGGTCTGATCGTTGCACAGCCTAAGACCGGTAAAACCATGTTGCTGAAAGATATCGCCAATGCGATTGCAGCAAACCATCCGGAAGTCTATATGATCATTCTGTTGATCGACGAACGTCCGGAGGAAGTAACCGATATGGCTCGTAGTGTCGATGCGGAAGTGATCGCTTCTACTTTCGATGAACCGGCAGAACGCCACGTAAAGATTGCCGAAATCGTTTTGAACAAGGCTAAACGTATGGTTGAATGCGGTCACGATGTAGTGATCCTGTTAGATTCCATTACTCGTCTGGCACGTGCTTATAACACAGTTCAGCCGGCTTCCGGTAAGGTTCTTTCCGGTGGTGTGGATGCGAACGCATTACAGAAGCCGAAACGTTTCTTTGGTGCAGCCCGTAATATCGAAAACGGCGGTAGCCTGACGATTCTGGCAACAGCATTGACCGAGACTGGTTCTAAGATGGACGATGTGATCTTTGAAGAGTTTAAGGGTACCGGTAATATGGAATTGCAGTTGGATCGCAAGTTGTCCAACAAACGTATTTATCCGGCTGTCGACATTACTGCTTCAAGTACTCGTCGCGACGACCTGTTGCAGGATGAAAGTACATTGAACCGTATGTGGATCCTTCGTAAATATCTGTCGGATATGAACTCGATCGAAGCGATGGAGTTTGTAAAGAAACGTATGGAACAGACTTATGACAATATGGAGTTCCTGGCTTCCATGAACGGATAATTCATTCGGAATCAAAGAAAATATATCGAAAGTCCCATAGGATTTTTTAATTAGCCCGGAGTTTTCTTGACTCCGGGTTTTTTATGCTGAAGGGGAATGCGGATAAATAAAAACCCCAAGCATGGCTCGGGGCTATTTTCAGAAGTCTCTATGAGGCTATTCTATTTGTCTGTATTGTATTTCGATAGATTATTAAGATTCTTTCCGGGGCCTTCCGCGGCGGTTGCCGCTTTTGGGGTTGCCTCCCGGACGTTTGTTTCCGGGGTTTCTTCCTCCGTTATTACCATCTTTCCGGGGACGTCCGCGTCCGCGGCGCATGTTTCCGTACTTTTCAGGTTCGTATAGCGGGGTTTCGCCGAACTTCGGGTCGATAGGAATCTTATAAACTTCTTTTTCCAGGAAGTCTTCAATACGTTTGAATTGTGCCTGCTCTTCAATGCTGATGAATGTGATGGCTAATCCTTCGCCTCCGGTGCCACGGGCGGTACGGCCGATGCGGTGTACGTAATCTTCCGGATCGTGGGGGATATCGTAGTTAATCACCAGTTTGATGTCGTTGATGTCGATACCACGCGAAACAACATCGGTTGCCACCAGTATATCGATATGTCCGTTCTTGAACTCTTTCATTACCTCTTCGCGCTGCGACTGCTCCAGATCGGAGTGCATGGCAGCTACATTGAACTTCATCCGTTTCAGGGTGGAGGCAAGTTCTTTCACTTTCATTTTGGAGGAAGAGAAAATAATGACACGCTGCGGGCGGCTTTGCAGGAACAGGTCTTCGAGTATCTTTAGCTTCTGAGGATCATAGCAGATATAGGCCGTCTGCATAATTGTTTCGGGAGGACGTGAGATGGCGATTTTGACTTCTTCGGGATTCTTCAGGATTGTTTTTGCTAACGTCCGGATTTTGGGAGGCATGGTAGCCGAGAACATGATAGTCTGACAAGTAGGAGGCAGTTGTTTATATACCTGCATGATGTCGTCGTAAAATCCCATATCCAGCATACGGTCTGCTTCATCCAGTACAAAATAGGAAACCTGCGAAAGGTCTACCGTTCCCAGTTTCAGGTGAGACAACAAACGTCCCGGAGTGGCGATAACGATATCGGCCCCCATTTCCATACCACGCTTCTGCTGTTCCCAGGCAACTCCGTCGGTACCACCGTATACGGCCACAGCCGATACCGGAACAAAATATGTAAAACCTTCGATCTGCTGGTCTATCTGCTGGGCCAACTCGCGGGTTGGAGCCATGATAACTGCATTGACCGCATTGTCAGGATGATTGCCTTTACTTAATTGATTAATTAATGGCAGCACGTAGGCTGCTGTTTTCCCTGTACCGGTTTGTGCGCAGGCAATAATATCCTTCCCTTCTAAAATAACAGGAATCGTTAATTCCTGTACAGGAGTTGTATCCTGAAAATTCATAGCATCGAGTCCGTCCAATACGGCCTCTTCTAAATCCAATTCGTCAAATCTCATCTTCTATCATTAAATTCTCCGTAAAGGTAAATAATATTTGTCAAATTCTACAATAGTAACACCGGCTCTTGTAACAATTGTCCTGTAAATTTCTGTAAGCGTTGAAAATTGATATATCTATATAGTGGGGTAACATAAAAAATTAATATCTTTGCCCACATTGGAAAAATAGCGAGTTATATTATGGGAACAGATGATAGCTGTAACAGCTCTCAAAAGAAAGTAACCTTAAATGAGCCGGATACTGTTCATGAGTTACTGAATACGATATTAGATCATTTGCCACTGGGTGTATTTGTAAAAGATCCGGAAGATCATTTCAATTATCTTTACTGGAATAAATTTATGGAAGAGATAACGGGGATCGATACTTCCCAGATCGAGGGACACGATGACTCTGAAGTGTATTATAATGCCTTGATGTCGGTAGAGGAACGACTGGAGGTAGATAAGAAGGTCATCAGTTCGGGAAAAGTGGCCGAATTTCACGGCTGGCTCAAGGATGCTTCCGGCGCGATGAAATATCTTGAAGTAGAAAAGTATCCGATTTCTTTAAGCAATGGAAAACCTTTGTTGTTGGCTTTGTGGCGTGATGCCACTGTTAAGCGGGCAATAGAAAAACGTCTCGAAGATGAGCGTGATAAGGCGGAAATGGCTGATAAGCTGAAATCAAAATATCTGGCAGACATGAGTCATGAGATCCGTACACCGTTGAATGCAATAACCGGTTTTTCAGAAATGATGGCGTTTGCGGATACGGACGAAGAGCGTATGTCTTATTACGAGATCATCAAGGCGAATAATCAGTTGCTCATGCAGCTTATCAACGATATTCTGGACTTGTCGAAGATCGAGGCGGATGCGATAAAGATTAGTTATGCTCCGATCGACCTGAACGAGATGATGGATACGACCTATGCTTCCGTAAAGCCCCGTATGCCGAAAGATGTGAAGTTGATTCTGGAAAAAGGATTGGACAGCTGCACCTTTGGAACCGATTATATCCGCTTACTCCAATTAGTAAATAACCTGGTCAATAATGCGATCAAGAATACTAAAAAGGGAAGTATTACGATGGGGTATAAGGCGCTGGAAGATGGCCGGCTGAATTTCTATGTGAAGGATACCGGACAGGGAATAGCCGAGGAGCAGCTACAAAACCTCTTTAACCGCTTTGTTAAAGTCAATGACTATGTGGAAGGTATTGGCTTGGGACTTGCTATATGCAAAGGACTCGTTACTAAAATGGGAGGCTCGATCCGTGTAGAATCGCAACTAGGGGAAGGTTCCACTTTTTCGTTTATCCTGCCTTCACGGGAAGAATGAGGATATACTTTTATTTATAGTAGCGTTTGTAAATCTGATCGTATAATCCGCTTTTTTTGATTTGTGACAGCCAGCTGTTCAGGCTGTCGAGCAGGATAGGGGAGTCTTTGCGTACCGCCCACGACTGGAGTTGGGTGAAACTGATATCCGTGTCGATATCTATTTCCGGTAAATTTCCTTTAGATACGCGGGCTATTTGCTGGTCGCATACGGCATAGTCGATGTCGCCTTTGGCAACCATAATAGCCAGCTGTTCGCTGGAATAAAGTTCATCTTCTTTCACATAGATTGTATCTCCTATTTCGTGTGCCAGATTTTGCAGGCGCAGTAAGGCGGGGGAGTTTTTCGGAATATACAAGGTCTTTTGTGCCAGGTCGAGTTGATTACGGATCGGTTTGATGCCGTTATTGGCTTCTTCCGTGCGTTGCACCAGTACTTGTTTATTGAAGACGATCGGATCGGTGAACAGATAGTCTTCTTTGATGTCGCTGGTGATAGGAATATTGCGGGCGATTACGTCGCATTGGTTATCGGATAATTGTTTGAAACTTTCGGCCAGACTCATCTCCAGCTGAGTCTGTACTTCCAGTCCGGATAAAGCCGCGATGGCCTGGCTCAGTTCGTATTGGAAACCTTCGATCGTATCGCCAGCTACATAATAGCCGGACTGGTTATATTCGGTAACCATCCGCAGAATACCTTCTGACTTAATTTCCGGATAATCCCTGGGTGGGACAGGCTCCTGCTTGTACGGCCATAAACGGAACATGGCTATCAGTACGCATGCCAGGAGGACAATATAGACGACCAGTAACTTCCGGGATCTCATACGGCTTAGTTATTGAATGTAACGGCAATACCCATTTTCAACACCATCGGATTCAACGGATAGTGTGCCAGGGAGAAATAGTTCGGATCAGCAAACTTACTGCTTAGGTTGTAAGCCATAACGAAGAACCGGGCCTGTTTCAGGTGGAAGTTTACGTAGGCGTTAACCAGTGGATAATTACCGACTTTTACTTCGTCCTGAACCTGGAACTGCTGTGTTGCCGGTTCGTAGTAAGGTACATAATAAGCTGTATTATAATATACATTGGCACCTAGCTGTACGGTCAGTACTTTCGCCACCTTGACGGCCAGATACATATTTGAATAGGCACTTAATGACGGAAGCGGGAGTACGCTTTCATCACTGCTTAACTGCCAGCATGCTTCATTTTCCCAACCGAAAGCACGGAAGCGGAAGTCTTGTTTGATGCGTGCACTGACTACCTGTAAGTTGCTACCATGTTGTACCGGGAACCCCTGTTTATTGAAATAGATATAATTCTGAATACTTTCCACTCCGGCTTTCAAAGTAGTCTTTGAAGATTCCAGATACACTTCACCGCCCGCATAGATTTGCTGGGTCATGTTAAAGTTGGGGTTATCCCACCAGTAATAGCGGGAATGGTTATGGCGCATGTAGAAGGCCGGCGTTACATTCTTTATATAGGCGTCTGCCTTGATCACAGCATCTTTATTGAACAACTTGAAACGGGTTTGCAAATCCCCGGTAACACGGAACTCACCGACATCGCTACCTACCATACAAAGTTCTCCGCGTGCATTATAGGTCAGGATGCTACCCTGGCGTTTGGAAAGTTCGGCTCCAACGTAAGTAGAAAACTCGTCGTAAAGCTTTGCCGTAGGCAGGTTCTTCAGGTCGATATTATCAACAGAGAAGTATGGACCCCGGCCATATTCGCCATAATCGAGTCCTTCTATTCTGGGTTCCAGTTTGAACCGGCGTTTTTCGAGTCTGACGAAAGCTGTCAAACCGAATTTAACCCAGTCCTGGAAACCTTCACGCAGGGAAAGTCCGATTGTATTTTTCAGATTCCATGAAGATGTCTGGTCGTTGAGTGTAGCTCCTAACCCATAAATACGTGGGAAACGCAGGCCGTTGTCGTCGACTATATAGGACGAATCCATCAGCGCCGTATTGTCGGCGATGAACCGGCGACGGTTATCTTCATAATCGATCGTATGGATAATGCTGGATACCGGGACGAACATTTCTTTCGGATTCCCTTCTTCATCCTCTTCCTCCAACTCACGTGTGAAACCGAGGTTATAACGCTGGGTCAGGAAATACCGTTTCCCGCGAACACGGTTCCAGGCATTGGTCAGATAACGTATGTCGTACGATTTTGTATCGGAGGGACGTCCTTCCGGAAAATACTCGTCGGGATGACTGATGGTTGAGTCGTTTGCCATTCCTCCGTTTTCGTAATTTACGAAGTTGAAGTTGCTCAGGTAGGCATGCATTTCGTACCGGTCGGTCTGGTAACTGCCGAAGAAACGGTAGCTTAACAGTTTATTACCATTGTTTTTATAATGTCCGCGGCCATAAATATAGTCGATATCGGCACCCACATTGATCTTTTTACCGAAATTCATGGTCATGGTTCCTTTCAACTGTTCTTCTTTGTTCGTACTACCGCCGGCGGTGGTGTACAGAACGTTGGTATAAGGAATCTTTGTGTTGTAGAAATAAGCGTTTTCCGGCGTTGTGATATAGTAATCGTAGGCATCGGCGAAGATAAAATCGCGTGCTTCCTGCCGTTCGGAGAATATTTTCGTCTGTGCCGGTGCTCCCAGGTTAGCCAGGTAACCGATGGCGAGCGATTTACTTTCCACCAGTGTCGAGTTGCTGAAATTCAGCTTGTTCGTATCCAGTGGCGCCACATATGCCTCACCCAGGGAAGGGGTAAGCCGATAGGCGGTTATACGCTTTGAATTTAAGGCGGCACTATCCGCTACCAGCAGACTGTCCGGTATATCTTTCTGAGAAGAAGTCAGGTTTGACAAGGAGAAGCCGCCACGTTTTCCTCCACCTTTCTGATCTGCCCTGCTGGCTCCACGTTGGGCCTGAACGGTTGTGGCAGATACTATCAGCAATAATAATATGTATAAGCAATGCTTCATGGGTTGCAAAGATAAAACAAAAGGGCATTTCTACGAAAGAAACGCCCTTCTTTATATTCTTTTTGCAAGATTACATTTTCTGTATAATTTCCATCCCCTTCTTGATGGCGGCTTCGTTCATCGGGATTAACTTGTGGTGACGTTCGGGCAGGGACTTCTTCAGACCCAGCAATACGTTTTCAAGTTTCACCATCGGAACGATCTTCAGCAGACCACCCAGGATAAGCATATTGAATGCTTTTTCATTCTTCATTTCGGTAGCTGCGTCCATAGCATCCACACGATAAACGCTGATATCCGTACGTTTCACCGGAGTATGGATTCCATATCCGTCATAGATCAGGATACCACCCGATTTTACTTTGCTTTCGAACTTGTCTATGGAAGGCTGGTTCAGGATGATCGCGATATCGTATTCGTTCAGGATCGGAGAACTGATCGGGGCGTCGCTCAGGATAACGGTCACGTTAGCCGTACCGCCACGCTGTTCAGGCCCGTATGAAGGCATCCAGCTAACCTCTTTGCCTTCCATCAGTCCGGAATAAGCAAGTATCTTACCCATCGACAGAACACCTTGTCCACCAAAGCCTGCTATAATTATTTCTTGTTTCATGTCGTTTTTGTATTTACTTATTCTTTATTTTTTAGATCACCCAGCGGATAGAACGGGAACATGTTTTCCTCCATCCATTTGTTTGCTTTTTCAGGTGTCATCTTCCAACCGGATGAACAGGTGGAAACGAATTCGACAACTGACGTGCCTTTGCCTGCCATAGAGTTTTCGAAGGCTTTGCGAAGCATTTTCTTGGCTTTACGAACGGCAGCGGCTGTCTGTACGCTCTGGCGGGTAACCAGGCAGGTTCCTTCCAGCTGAGCCAGCAGATCACCGATCTTCAATGGGTAACCGTTCAGGGCGATGTTGCGTCCGTACGGGCAAGTGGCTGTCGGCATACCTTCCAGTGTGGTAGGAGCCATCTGTCCGCCGGTCATACCATAGATGGCATTGTTCACGAATACGATCACAATGTTCTCACCGCGGTTGGCAGCATGGATGGTTTCGGCTGTACCGATAGCGGCCAGGTCGCCGTCACCCTGATAGGTGAAGACCATCTTTTCCGGATTCAGACGTTTGATGGCAGTAGCAATCGCCGGAGCACGTCCGTGAGCTGCTTCTTCCCAGTCTATATCCAGATAGTTATATGCGAAAACGGCGCAACCCACCGGGGAGACACCGATTGTTTTTTCTTCCATTCCCATTTCGGCGATCACTTCGGCGATCAGCTTATGTATCACACCGTGGCTGCAACCGGGACAGTAGTGCATGGGATTGTCGTTCATCAATTCCGGTTTTGTATAGACCAGATTCTCCGGTTTAATTATTTCGTTGAGTTCCATAATTGTTACTAAATTAACTAATAAATCTCAGTAGATATTGAACAAGTCTGAAGCATATGGCTGCTCCGCCGCAATAGAGAAATACGTGACGGTCGTCGACGGCAAAGTAGCAGATAATCGCTGCTGCCGCCAATACCATGAACAGGATTGTCAATATGCTGTCTGTTTTACTTCCGCGTGTCATCGATAATTCTTAATTTTCAATTCTCAATTATCAATTCCTTAAGCGCGTTCAGTACTTCATCCGGAGTGAACACGATACCACCCAGGCGGCCGAAGTGTTCAACCTTTACTTTTCCGTTTACAGCCAGGCGGATATCTTCCACCATCTGGCCGGCATTCAGTTCGACGGAAAGCATGCCTTTTACCTTTTCGGCATAATCGGCAATGGCTTTTTTCGGGAACGGCCACAGCGTGATCGGGCGCAACAGGCCGAGTTTGATACCTTCGGCACGTGCGATCTCCACAACTTTCTGACAAATACGTGCGGAAGAACCGAAGGCAACCAGCAGATATTCCGCATCGTCGCAATGGAACTCTTCGTAGCGTACTTCGTTTTCTTCAATCTTACGGTATTTAGCCTGGAAGCGGAGGTTGTTCTCTTCCATTTTGGCCGGGTCGAGCTCCAGTGAAGTGATCACGTTCGCTTTGCGGCTTTTCAGTTTGCCCTGTGCGGCCCACGGACATTCGGCGATGATTTCAGCTTCTGTCTTACGCGGACGGAAAGGAGGCATCACCACTTTTTCCATCATCTGGCCGATGATACCGTCGGCAAGGATAATAGCCGGATTGCAATATTTGAAGGCAAGGTCGAAACCCAGTCCGACAAAGTCTGCCATCTCCTGTACGGAAGAAGGGGCCAGGGTAATCAGGCGATAGTCACCGTGTCCGCCACCTTTCACAGTCTGGAAGTAGTCTGCCTGGCTTGGCTGGATTGTTCCCAGGCCGGGACCGCCACGCATGACGTTTACAATCAGACAAGGAAGTTCCGCCCCTGCAATATAGGAAACACCTTCCTGTTTCAGGCTGACGCCGGGGCTGGAAGATGAAGTCAATACACGTTTACCTGTTCCGGCACCGCCATACACCATATTGATCGCTGCCACTTCGCTTTCAGCTTGCAGTACTACCATACCGGTAGTTTCCCAGGGCATTTCAGCCATCAGGGTTTCCAGAATCTCCGATTGCGGAGTGATAGGGTATCCGAAGTATCCGTCGGCACCGTAGCGGATAGCTGCGTGGGCGATGGCTTCGTTCCCCTTCATTAATTTTATCTCTTCTGCCATATCTGTTTTATATTTTTACTTTGTAGATGGTTAAACAGCCGTCGGGACAAACCAATCCGCAACTGGCGCAACCGATGCAAGCATCCGGGTTTTTCATGTACACATAATGGTACCCTTTGTTGTTCACTTCACGCGGGTGTAATTCCAGAACATCGCTGGGGCAGGCAACCACACATAAGTTGCACCCTTTGCAGCGTTCCTGGTTTACAACGACCGCTCCTTTTATCTTTGCCATAGTATAACTAATTATGTTTTATGTCGTGTAGGTCGGCAAAGTTAAGAACTAATGTTGTAAAAACAAGGATTGTTTAGTTTTTTAATAGTCGTTAGCCTCTAATGATGACAGATAGCCAATGAATAGTAATGGCTGTCTGTCAAATTTCATCTGTAGACAGTCTGTAACGCTTCATTTTGTTAAACAACGTTTTCCGGCTGATAGCAAGAGCCTCGGCTGTCAGTGTCCGGTTGAAGTTGTGCTTCTTTAGGGCTTCCAGAATCAGTTCCTTTTCCATTTGCGCATTGATTTCGCGGATGCTTCCTCCGTTTCCGGCGATGGTTGCTTCTTCCGTCGAATCATATCCTTTTACCCGGTCGGGCAAATGTTCGGGGCGGATCGTGCCGTCCGTGCATAAGATCATGGCACTTTGCAGGGCGTTCTCCAGGTCACGCACATTGCCGGGCCAGTCGTAAGAGGAGAGTAGCTTTACCGCTTCGGGAGTGATAGACTGCACATCGAGGCTCAACGCCTGGTTGTATTTACGGATAAAGAAATTAGCCAGCAGGGGAATATCTTCTTTCCTTTCCCTGAGCGGGGGAAGGATCAGGGTAAATACATTCAGACGATACAACAGGTCGAGACGGAAATGTCCGCCTTTTACTTCATCGTCCAGATTACGGTTGGTGGCGGCTACGATACGCACATCTACCGGTATTGCTTTCTTTCCGCCGATTCGGGTGATCTTCCGCTCTTCCAGCACACGGAGCAATTTAACCTGTGCATCCAGGGGAAGTTCTCCCACTTCGTCGAGAAACAATGTCCCGCCGTTTGCCCGCTCGAAAGTGCCCGCCTTTGCTTCTTTAGCATCGGTAAAGGCACCGCGTTCATGGCCGAATAGTTCGCTTTCCATCAATGTCAGGGGAATGGCGCCGCAGTTGATCGCAACGAAAGGACCGTTTGCCCGCAGGCTGTTGTGGTGGACGGCACGGGCGATCAGTTCTTTTCCTGTACCGCTCTCGCCGTGGATCAGGACGGTCGCATTGGTTTCCGCTACCCGCAGGACCTGTGCCATCACTTGTTTCAGTCCTGTGTTCTCGCCGATCACGTTGCTTCGTTTTTCCCCCAGTGTCTTTTTCAGGGTGGAGATTTCACCTTTCATGCGGCTGTGTTCGACGGCACGTTTGACGGTGAGTAATAATTTATCGTTGTCGAAAGGCTTTTCTATAAAGTCGTAAGCCCCTTTCTTCACAGCGTCGACGGCGAGGGAGATGGAACCGAAGGCTGTCACAAAAAGGACAACCTGGGTCGGGGAGATACGCCTGATCTCCTCCAATGCTTCCACACCGGTCAGTACCGGCATCTGCTGGTCCAGCAGAATAACGTCGGGCTGGAAGGAGAGGAGAGCCTCTACCGCCTCCCGTCCGTTTTCGACGGGCATTACATCATATCCTTCATCGGTCAGCAAACGGGCGATCATCTTGCGGATGCGCGGCTCGTCGTCGGCAACTACTATTTTTGCTTTCATATGCGTTGCGGTAATTTTATATTTATACAAGTGCCTTTGTCCGGCACGCTTTTTACTTCGATCTCGCCTTCATGGCGGTTGATGATACCGTAGCAGATGGCGAGCCCGAGTCCGGTCCCTTCTTCCTTGGTCGTGAAGAAGGGGTTGAATACATTCTCGATGTTCTTCTGTTCGATCCCCTTGCCGCTATCCTCGAACGAGATGATCAGGTAACGGGAATGAGTATTGATGGGAGTTCCCTTTTCTATACTTATTATTAATGTACGCGAGCGTTCCGGTGGATTCTTCCCCATCGCTTCGATGGCATTCAGGATGATATTCAAGAAAACCTGTTTCAGCTGTTCCGTATCCCCCTGGATGGTCGTGTTGTCGGTGAAATATTCGAATTCCACCTCTACGTTTTGTTTGCGTAATGTATTGGTCACCAGCAGGAGCGTCTGGTTGATCAGCTGTTCAATATTTATATCGGACGTGTTCAGGTCGGACGGACGGGCGAAAGACAACAGACCTTGTACGATCTTGTTGATACGTTCCACTTCCGAGATCAGCTCCGTCACCATTTCGCTTTTTACTGGGTCGGCGCTGAAGTCTTTGCTCAGATATTGTATCGTGCTCCGGATGGCTGTCAGCGGGTTACGTATCTCATGGGCCGCCCCGGCTGCCAGTTCGCCGAGCGTTGCCAGGCGGTCGGTACGGTACATCTTTTTCAGACGTTCGGTCTGCTGCTCGTAAAGCGAAGCATGTTCGATGGCGAATGTAGCTTGGTTGATCAGGATGGAAAGCAGGTTCAGTTCCTGTTCGGTGAATGGGGCGCCATCGGTTTTCTTCCCTAAAAAGATCGTACCGTTGATCTGGTTCATGATCTTGAGGGGGAAGATCAGTTCGGCATCCAGTTGCCTGATTATTTCCTGTTCTTCGGGAGGAAAATAGGAGACGATATCCGGATGCCTGGAGATGATCAGGTGCTTTTCGTTGACAGACAGCCAGCTGATCAGCCGGCTGCGGTTGGTCAGCGTCACAGGCTTGTTCTTCGCTTCGTTCTGCAGTTTGAATTTGCCTGTGTTTTCATCCAGCAGGAAGATATAAACACTTTCTACCGGGCATATTTGCTTTACCTTGGCAACGATATTGCCGATAAGCAGTGACTTGTCGACGATCAGAGTGAGCGACCGGTTAAACTCCGAGAGCAGCTGCTCCAGGTTCGGTTGCCTGGGTTGTTCGTCCTTCTTGAATAGTGGCATACTTTTTCTTGATCTTTGTGCAAAAGTACGCAAAATCGTATTAATTGAAACAATCGAACTTCGGTTTATCTCCCATCTCGAGCAACAACGTCCCTCCGGATACGATGGCAGCGAATGGTATTCGGGGTTGTTTCAGTTCTTTCCCATTCAGGTAAGCCTTTTGGATATAGATGTTTTCTTTTGAGTTGTTGCGGGCTTCGATCGTGAAAGTCTTCCCTTTATAATAACCGGGGTCCAGACGGATCGTTATTTTGTTGAATAGCGGGCTGCTCAGTTCCAGTTCCGGCTTCAGGGAAACTCCTCCGTTCATTTCGAACAGACCCAGTGCGCTCATCACGTACCAACCGCCCATCTGACCTTCATCCTCGTCGCCTTCCCAACCATGATAAGGGGTTGAGCCGTAGAAACTGTCCAGGATGGCACGCGACCATTTCTGGGCCAGCCAGGGTTTACCGGAATAGTTGAACAGGAACGGGGTACACATATTTACTTCGTTTCCCTGATTGATGTAAAACTCAGCCGACTGTCCTGTGGTACGGTCGAATACATGGGCGGCAAACTTATGCTTTTCCGATTTGATAAATCCCTCTTCCAGTCGGCTGTTGAAGAGGTCTTTCCCCAGGAAGTCTACCAGTCCGGGAATATCGTGCGGCACGTACCAGGAGTATTGCCAGCTGTTGCCTTCTATGAATCCCTTATTGGAGAACACATCGAAATCCGGGTCCCAGTTACCCAGGCTGTCACGCCGCATGACGAACTTTTTCTCCGGGTGGAATACGTTCTTATAATTCATCGAACGTGCCAGCAGCGCTTTTCCTTCTTTTTTCTTTCCGAGTGCCAGGGCCAGTTGGGAGACGCACCAGTCGTCGTACGCATAATCGAGTGTTTTGGAAACCACTCCCTTTTCCATCGGCATATAACCTTGTTTGATATAAACGTCCAGCAGAGGGTTGCCGCAGCTGCCTCCGCAGGGATGGTCGATACCTGTTTCCGTGACGTTTTTCAGCACGGCTTCATAGATTGCTTCACCGTCTTTGCGTATGCCTTTTTGATAGGCGGCAACCATCAGGGCTGTTTCGTGCGAACCTTCCATGATGCCGGAGTATTCCAGTCCGGCCGGCCCTTTGCTTGTCCATCCGGTATGTTTGAACATCTCCAGCTGGGTGGTTACCCAATCGTCCACGATGCGGGGGGAGATGATCGACCAGAGGCCGTTTAGATTCCAGAAACTGTTCCAGAAGGCATCGCCGCCATACATATTCCCGTGATCCAGTTGCTGTATGTTTTCACAAGCGTCTCTATATTGGCCGTTCACATCGTTCCATGTTTGTTTGCCGGCATAGGCACGATACAAGTTGGTGTAGAATTTTGTTTTGTCCACCTCGTTCGTTCCTTCTACTTCTATCCTGCCGAGCAGTTCGTTCCATTTGTTGCGGGTCTGGGCGACTACCCGGTCGAAGTCATACTGCAAGGGGGCGAGTTCCGTGTCCATATTCAGCCGTGCCTGTTCGATACTTACCAGCGATAAACCGGTTGAGACGGTTATGCTTTCTCCTTCGGTTGTGGAATAGATTGCGTAGGCTCCGATATCGTTCTTGCCGGCAATGGATTGTATGTCGTCTTTTTCTACTCCTTCGTTCCATCCGTTCAGTTGCGAGAAAGGTTTGCTGAAGCGGATGACGAAATGCAGTTTGTAGTTGTTCCAGTTACTCCACGGACCGGACTGGCAGTCGGCATATCCTTCGAGTTCGGTATTGCTGACTTTGGTGATGCAGGCATCTTTCACATTGAAGCCATAGTCCCATTCGGTCGGGAATAGGAGGTCTATCAGTATCCTGGATTCTTTTCTTTCGGGAAAAGTGTACCGGTGAATGCCGCAACGGGTGGTGGCCGATAGTTCCGCTTTTACCTCATGATCGTATAAATAGACGGAATAGTAACCGGGTGAGGCCTTTTCCGTTTCTTTCAGTATGCGTGAATGATAGCCGGCGTTTGCTCCTTTATAGGGAGAATCGGCCGAAGGGTTTGTCAGGGCCAGGTCGGCTGTGGTCGGCATGATCATCAGGCCACCCATCGTCCAGGCATGCAGATGGCTGAAACCGGAAACGCTGTTGATGGCGTATTCGTATCCTCCCATCCAGACATTCCCCTGGTTATCCGGTCCGAGTTGCACCATACCGAACGGTTCTTGTGCGTAAGGCCCCAGCATCCACCGGGAGTTGGAAGTACCGATAAACATATCCACATAATCGACGGGTTCTTTCGGTTTTGCCGAAATGAGGGTGAAAGGGAGAGTCAGGAGAATTAAGATGTAACTGCTTATTTGTCTGCTATTCATGGTGTTGATCTATTAATTATTGTAAGGCAAAGATATGTGTTTTCTTGTGTACAGGTATATAACTTTCTGCTGATTCGGTTGCATTATCTTATGATAGCGTGCAATTGGGTAAAATATTACCCACTTTGGGTAACGGCTTTCCCTTTTACCCAAGAGGGAAATAATTACCCATCCGGGTAACCGGTGGAAATACAACCGGTTGCAGTTTTGGCACGCCATTTGCCTTACTATAGGCAGGTAAAATAATAAATAATGACAATTGGGTAACCTGTTACCCGAAAGAACTTAATTCGATATAGTATGAAAAGAAATTTACTGGTATCACTGTTGATGGGATTCGCTTTGGCAGGGCATGCGGAGACGGAGAATCTCCGGCAGATCACCTATGATGAAGCGATTCACATTGCTTTGGGGGAAAGCTATACGGTGAAATATTACAAGGAAGATATGGACGCAACCCGTTACTCTTACCTTTACACAAAAGCACAATTCAAGCCGTTGCTGAACTTTGACTTCTTTACTCCTTCATGGACGGAAAGCCTGACGGAGATTTCGCAGGCCGACGGTCTGCCGGTCTACAACTCTACCGGTTCGTTACAAGTGGGCGGTAACCTGAACTTTACATATGTCTTGCCTACCGGCGGTAATTTCGCCCTGAGCTCCAAAATGTACTGGGAGAATTACCGGACTACACTTTCGCAGCGGGATTATGAAGAGCTGGAACGCGACCAGGTGTACAGCCGTTTCGCCCTCTCTTTCAACCAACCCATCTTTACCGCTAATAAACTGAAGGAAAACATGAAAGTGGCCGAACTCGATTATAAGAAGAGTACCTGCTATTTCACCCGTATCCAGATGGATATTGTCTATAATGTAACGGAGAGTTTCTATACTGTATATAAACTGGCCTACGAACATAAAATCAATCAGGACCGCCTTGTCAACTCCCGCGAAGCCTACCGTATCACCAAATTGAAGCAGGAGACGGGCAACCTTCCCGAAGGTGAAATGCTGATCGCCGAGATTACCGTCGCACAAGACGAAGCCCGTGTGATGGAAAGCGAAGGCAAGCTCGCCGCCGCCAAAGACCAGTTCAAGCTACTTATCGGCCTTGACCTCAAAGAAGAGATCGACCTGAAAGCGGATATGGAGTTCGAGGCCTTCATCGTCGACATGCAACTGGCTATTGACGAGGCTTTGCGTAACCGTATGGAAATAAAGGAAGACAACCTCGATATCGAGCTTCAGGCCATCGAAGTGAAGCGTGCCAAACGGGAACGGGAATTTAAAGGAAACATTTCCGCTTATTATGATTTCACCGGATTGAGTACACGCGGAGATGGAACAGTCGGTCAACTGGTCGGCTCATCCTTTGATAACATGCGCGACCGTCCGGCTAACCGGGGTATTGCCCTGACCGTCTCTTATCCGCTTCTGGACTGGGGACGTGCCAAAAACCAGGTACGCCGCGAGCAAGTCCGCCTGAAACAGCGCGAATTAAATCTCGACAATACCAAGCGGACTATCGAACAGGAGATTCGCGAGATCGTCCGTAGCGTGTATGAAGCGGAGAAGCGTTACCGCATCAACCGCCGGAATCAGGAAGTGGCGATACAGAGTTACCGTATCAGCCAGATGCGTTTTGAGAACGGCGATATGACGAGCCAGGAACTTTCTATCGAACAGGAGCGCCTTTCGCAGGTGCAGCTTGCCTATATCGACAGTTATATCACCTATCGTCTCTCGGTGGCCGACCTGAACCGGAAGACCATGTATGACTTCGAACATAACCGCAGTTTTCTGCCGGAGAAAGGATAGAAACCAGATTTGCTTAGTATTCTGGTTCATAGCAGATTGCAGTTTCATTGCTGTTCCTGCTTGTGAAACAAAAGTTTCTCCTGCATGAAACTTTAGTTTCTTCAGCACAAAACTTTAGTTTCCTCCTGACAAAACTAAAGTTTTCATAGCGGGAAACTGAAACGCCTTCGGGAGCAAATTAGAATGATAACATAATAAATAAGAACAGATGAACAAACACATGAAAAGTTTTATTGCGGTATTGCTGGCCATCCTTCTGATGCCCTTTACCGTCCGGGCACAGGAAGACAGCGAGGCAGCCTTGTTGCTCGACCTGAAAAAGACCCGTGCCGATTACGAAGTGGCCAAACAGAAGTATGAGAACGACACGAAGCTGTATAATGAAAAAGCCATCTCTGCCAACGATTTCAATCGTTCGAAGAATGAGCTGCTGAGTAAGGAAGTCGATTATCAGAAACTGATCCTGAAGCTGATCTCCCAGCAGAGTTACATAACGGTGGAACGTGCGGTGAAGTATCAGGACCAGCGGGGCGAACGCAAGGTGAAGATCACCCTGAAAAGTGCCCTCGAAGGGAACGAAGAGTATCTGAGCCAGTTCAAGGAACACTTCGATGTGTTCACGCCTGAGATGCGTTCCGGTAAGATATATAATATATATGTATCTTTGGTGGATAATGAGTCGAAAACGATCATCGGTTCGCCGTATGAGTTTCGTGTCCCTTCCATCGAGTTGGGGAAGGTGGCGACGGCCGATTTCGAATTGCTGAAAGATGCGGAGAACCTGACCGTTTCGCTGAACTACAACAACCGGAAGGATGAAAAGAATATCTATCTGAAAAAAGATGCCAGTGTGAACGTGATCGACATATCCTCCATGCAGTTCAGCCAGGAAGCTGACCTGAGCAGCAAAGCGACTTACGATCTGACACTTGAGCGTTTCTCCACTTCGGATGATGTCTACCGCCTGGAAGTGCTCGACCTGCCGCGCCAGATCAGTTACGACTTTACCGACGGAGAAAGTAAGGTGACACAGATCAAATTTGCACAGGGTGTAAACATAAAGAAGTTATCTTTGCAGGTCTATTTGCCGGATCGCGACGACCAGCAGGTAGTGATCGATAAGCCGATAAAGTTCCAGGTGCAGACCGTAACGGCGTCGAACGGCGAGAAGGCCGGAAGCGAGAACCTGGAGATTATCCCCCGCGGAAAAGGAAAGATCGAAGTGCGTGCAAACAATCTCTACCACGAAACGACCGTCGGCAAAGAAGTGGTTATGGACGTAACAGTCCGCAACGGTGGAACCCGCCGCCTGGATAACATCAAGCTGACAACAGAGAAGCCTCTCGGATGGGATACCCGTATCGAACCGGATGTAATCAGCAGCCTGGAACCGGAAAAGGAATTAACGGTAAAAGTAACCATCATCCCGCCATCAGACGGTGGAGTAGGTGCCCAGGAAGTGAAGATCAAAACGGAAGCAATGGCCGACAACCGCAAGGTAGATACGGAAGACAAGACAGTCCGCATCCAGGTAAATGCTTCGACTTCTGTCTTCGGTACCATCTTCCTGATCCTGTTGCTGGTCGGCTTTATCGGGGGAATCGTTTGGTTCGGAATGAAGCTTAGCAAAAGATAGTTACTTTTCCCTTGATGGAAAAGTAACCAAAAGATCAAGGCTGCACCGGCTTCACTGCTACGGAAGAAGACTACGCTGTCGCATCTGAACTCGCTTCGCTCAAACAGCAGATGCTCCTGACGCTTCGTCTTCTTCCTTCGCGGACGTTCATCCGCTGATGCCTTTCATAGAACGCGTTGCGTTCTTTGGGGATGGCCGACACCGACACCTATATAACAGGCAGTGTCGGCCATCCCCGGAGGAAGTGAAACTTCCTAAAAAGGCATCAGCTGGCGAGCGTAAAGCGCAGCAGCCGGAGTGAGCGTTCGGAGCATCCGCTGTTTGAGCGAAGCGAGTTCGGAGGCGACAGCGAACGTAGGATGCGGAGTAGCGAGGCAGATGTAGCCTTGAACTTTTGATTACTTTTCTTTCAAGAGAAAAGTAATAACGAAAATAAGAATAATAACAATTGAAATTAAAACATAAACACCATGTTACAAGCAATCGATTTGACAAAGAGATACGAAGACGGCAATCTGGCCCTTGATGCCTTGAACCTAGAGATCAAACCGGGCGAAATATTTTTCCTGCTGGGAGCAAACGGGGCAGGGAAGACCACTTCTATCAATATCTTCCTCAACTTCATCGAACCCACTTCGGGCCATGCCCTGATCGACGGTATCGACGTTATGGAAAAACCGTTGGAAACCAAGAAGCATGTCGCTTTCGTTTCCGAGAATGTAATGCTCTACGGCAACTTCACCGCCCGTCAGAACCTCGACTTCTTTGCCCGCCTGGGCGGTAAGACGAACCTGACGAAAGACGATTACTATAACGTCATGCGCCGTGTCGGCCTGCAGGAAGAAGCCTTCGAACGCAAGCTGAAAACCTTCTCCAAAGGTATGCGCCAGAAGGTCGGACTGGCCATCGCCATCATCAAAGATGCCGACAACATCGTTATGGACGAGCCGACCACCGGACTCGACCCTAAGAGTGCAGCCGAACTGATGCAGATATTGATTAACCTCCGTAACGCCGGCAAGAGTATCCTGATGTGTACCCACGACCTCTTCCGTGCCAAGGCTGTGGCCGACCGTGTCGGCATCATGAAAGAAGGCCGCCTGGTGATGCTCCGTAGCCGTGAAGAGTTCCTCCAGGACGACCTCGAGCGTATCTATCTGGATTATATGCAGGAAGCTATTTTGGAATAAGAGTGTAAACCATTAATAATAAGTAATATGATTTGGTTAATAGCAAAGAAAGATTTCCTGCTGAACTTGTTGTCGGTCAGGTTTATTATAGGGTTTGTACTGTGTCTGCTGGTGATACCGTTCACGGTGATCGTCAGTGTGGAGAATTATCAGAACCAGGTGCGTGTCTTTAAGATCGAACAGGCAAAGGCGGATAAGGAAATGAAAGAGAGCCGCGTATGGTCACATGTTCGTCCTACTGTTATACAGGTGCCGGAGCCGCTGAGTATCTTTAGTACGGGTATTATCGGTGATGTCGGCAATAAGGTGAAGGTATCTTTCTGGGAATATCCGCTGTTTCCCGAAGGGCATACTCTTACCCGCGACAACCCTTCGTTGAATGCCTTCTTCTCGATAGACTTTTCGAAAGTGGTCGCTATTCTTATCTCGTTGCTGGCACTCGTCTTTTCGTATGATGCCATTACCCGTGAACGGGAAGACGGGACGATGAAGCTGACCTTTACCGGACAGGTGAGCCGTATCTCCTTTCTGATGGGTAAGTTATTGGGATTGTTGCTGACGTTACTGCCTATTTTGCTGTTCTGTTATCTGCTGGCCTGCCTGATCATTGTGGTTAATCCGGCAATTTCCTTTTCAGCATCCGACTGGGGCGGCTTGTCGCTGCTTTTCCTGACTTCCGTCATTTATATGATGGTATTCCTTTTGTTGGGAATGTTTATTTCTAGTCGGGTGACGCATTCGTCTTCGTCCATTATTATCAGCTTGCTGTGCTGGATATGGTTCCTTTTCCTGATGCCTAATATTGCGACTTATCTGGCACAAAGTATTTCGAAAGCACCTTTATATGATAATGTACAGGCAACCATGAGAAATTATGACGAGGCTTTTCATAAAGAATATATGGAGGAATGGCCGCGTGCGTCCCAAAGGGTCAATATGAAATATTTGAGTTATAATAATTGTACCGGTGACGGACCTGAATATCTTGAATTGGCCGGAGGCCCGAAAGAGACACCTTTATTCCACCTGCAGATGCAGATTTGGGCAACTCCTGTCATGCTGAATAATGCGGATAAGAAATGGGCCTTGCAGCGGAACTATCTGGACGGACTGGTGCGTCAGCAACGGTTGCAACAAGCCATCGCCTGGTTGTCGCCCTCCGAATTGTTCGATCAGACGACGGATGCTTTATGCCGTACCGATGCGGGCAGCTTCCTTAAATATATGGAAAGTTTGCGTAAATACCGGGAGAACGTCATTACCTATTTCAAGGATCATAAGCTGTTTGAGTCTACTGCTTACTTTACTGCCCAATCTTTGGATGAATTCCCTACACAGGCAGAAATTGACTTGGGAGGCGAAGAGGTGTGGAAGAAATATGACAGAAGTAATTCTGAATTTCCGTATCTGGATACCAGCGGTGTTCCCCGCTATGTTCCTCAACCGATCACACTTTCGGCCACGCTGGGTGCTGCGCTGGGACGTTTATGTGCCCTGTTGGGATTGGTGATCGTATTGTTGGTCGGGACAATCGTGTCGTTTATGAAATATGATGTCAGATAATAAATAATTACAGTTATGTTTACAACTTTATATATACGTGAATTGCAGAACTATCTGTATAGCCTGCGCTTTCAGGTTTCTTTTGTAATTGTTGTGCTGGTGTTTACGTTGGGTAGTGTTTCATTCGCTTCTTCTTTTAAGGATATGCATGATAACTATACCAAATATAGCGTAGCACAGCAGGAAGCAATAGGCAAACAAGCCGAAAATATCTCAAAAGTAGCGACAGCAAGGAATAGCTTTATCATCTCTCCGCGTGAAAACAGTGTGATTGCGGATTGCAAGGAAAGCTATTTACCTAACCGTATTACCTACAGTGCTTATAATGTGTTTGATTATTCGGTACGCCATGATAGCAATAATCCTCTTCTGATCCGTACGGATAGTTTGAGTTGGTCGTTTATCGTTTCCATGTTCCTGAGTTTTATTACGCTGCTTTTTGCTTTTGATGCCATTTCAGGGGAAAAGGAGGAGAGGACGCTGGCTTTGGTCTTTTCAAATGCCGTACCCCGGCGCACCTTCTTGTGCAGTAAGCTTTTGAGTATTATAACAGTGATAGGAGTCATGGAACTGGTCGGTATCATAATCAGTCTGATTATCCTGGCTGTTTCCGGTCAGGTGCAGTTGAACAGTAGCTTTCTGATAGAGACTGCCGGGTTTATACTGATCAGCCTTTTGTTCATCACTACGTTTGCCGTATTTGGTTTGCTGTCGTCGGTGGTGACGCGCTACTCCAATATCAGTTTGCTTATCTCGCTTTGTTTCTGGTTGTTTGCTGCGGTGGTCATTCCTAATACATCTGTATTCTGGGCAAAGACGCTGTTCAGCATACCGACATCGGACGAAGTGGCTCAGAAGCGCCAGGAGGCATCCGATGATATTAACCGGAATGCACCGGAAGGAAGCTGGTCGTCCAATGGTGGGGATGCGTTTTATCCCCGGCATGAGTTGCGTGCACGAAACCAGAGTAATCTGATGAATAGCGATAAGAAGTATAATGATGCCTATTACCTGCAACAGTTCCGTCAGTTTGAGCAAACCCGTAATTTCACACTGCTGTCACCGATCGCGCAGTTCGATTATATGAATGAAGCGTTTCTGGGAGGTGGTTACCTGCGTTTCCAGAAGAACTGGAATGACCTGCATGCTTTCCAGGAACAATTCTTACAGTGGTTCAAAGACGTCGATGCCAAGGATGACGGCAGTCCTCACTGGTATAATCCTTATGAAGATTATTCCACCAGTAAGAAACCTGTAGCCGTCGATCAGATTCCTCAATATCAGGAACAGATCGCCTCTTTCGGGCAACGCATCGAATTCATCGGCGGTTATATGATTGCTATGATAGTTATGATTGCTGTTTTGTTTATGGCTTGCTTTTATTTCTTTACAAGATACGATGTACGGTAATAACTGTCTAAATTTTGTACATCACTGTCTAATTATTGGACAGAATGGGAATTTAGTGATAAATATATATGTTTGATAAATAGATGTTTGTGTGTTTTGGCACGCTGTTTGCACTATAAACGGCGTTGCCGGACATACTGTAAAGTAAAACCGGGCAGCTGTCCGTTATTGGACAGGTTATTATTTATAAAATAGGTAGTTATCAGATAGATACACTTATGGCATGCTATTTGCCATGAATTAGGTAAAAAGATAAACAATACTAATAAGATGTGTGTTTTCAACATGAAGGGAGCAACTCTGGCGAACTGCTCCCTTTTATAACCTAAAAAGGTTAACATAATTGATGAGGTTCTCTTTGGCGAGAGAACAAGCTCTTCCTTGTGCGTGAGCATAGGGGAGAGATTTTTTTATGCTTTAGCTCCTTTCATGGATAACTTTTCAAGGAAATATACGATAGCGAAGCCGAATATCATTAATCCTACGGCTTCCCACAACAACTGGTCCGGCAAAATATTTGCTTCAACCAACGGCTTGATCACTCCATGGCTGTCGGTATATGTCTCGATTGTTTCTTTCCAGGGCCATACTTTGTTGAGCGAACCCAGCATAAAACCGGCCAGTACTGCGATTGTCGTATCATGGAACCGGCGCAGGGCATAAGAGAGTACTCGTGAAAACGAAGTGATACCTATTGCCGCGCCACAGATAAATACGAGCATGACCGGGATATTGAGTGTCTTTACCGCTTCCATGATATAGAAATATTTTCCGAGCAATACCAGAATGAAACTACCCGAAATACCCGGCAAGATCATCGCGCAGATCGCAATGGCTCCGCAAAGGAAGATAAAGAACAGATTTGTCGGTGTCTCCGCCGGTGTGGCAACGGTAATGTAATAAGCAATGATAGCCCCGATGATAAAACTCAGTATCGATTTCCAGTTCCATTGTTTGATATCTTTCGATACGAACCAGGTGGAAGCCAGTACCAACCCGAAAAAGAAGGCCCACACCAGGATCGGATGGGTAACCAACAGCCAGGTAATGAGCTTTGCCAGCGAGAAAATGCTGATCCCGATGCCGGCAACGATAGCCAGCAGGAAGTTGGCATTTATCGCTTTCCAGAAAGCGGCGATCTTACCGGTGAAGAGTAGCTTCAGGCTTGCTCCGTTAATACTCTTGATCGAATCGATCAGTTCTTCATAAATACCAACAATAAAGGCAATTGTGCCGCCCGATACGCCGGGAACAACATCGGCTGCGCCCATACCCATGCCTTTCAAAAGTAGGAGACCGTAGTCTTTTAGATTTCTGTCCATTATTAGTTATTATTGTCCTTATTATTGAGGAATTCCTTTGTCAGATCTTCCGGCGGGATATGTTTGCCCAGCAACTGCTGCTCCACATCGCTGAAGTCGATACCTGAGTTTTCCAGGTACTCGATCAGTTCTTTCGGGGTAGTCTTGCTGAAGTGCTCGCCGAAATGCTTCATATCTCCTTTAGCCAGATAAGCCATAGCCATATGGAGATGGATAAAAGGCAGATTCGGATTAACGGCATATACCTTATTATAATATTTGATCGCCTTGTCGATATCGCCTTTCATGTAGAGATACTGTCCGGCATGGAAAAGGCTTTCAAAATCCTCCGGTTGATAGTAGTCTCCTTTATCCAATACTTCGAACAGACGTTCGGTGGTCTCGACTGCCTGCTTGTCTTCTCCGTTTTCTACGTAGGTCAAAGCCAGCAGAGAGAGTATCCTGACATTGTTGGGGAATAGTTCGACCGCCTTTGTCAATGTCTTGGAAGCCTCCCGGTGACGTTCCGTTTCTGCACAGCAACGGATGAAGTTGATGTATGCAGCCGGTTCGTTGTCAGTCACCTTTTTGCCGATAATATCTTTCAGCAGATTATAGGCTCCTTCAAAATTCTCAAGTTTGATATAACACTCAGCCATGAGCGGTTTGATGCGCTCCGCCATCTCAAAGTCGCCATTGATATCCTGATATACTTCCAGTGCCTTTTCATAATTTTCGTTCATGTAGAGGCAGTAGGCTTTCAATATCTTCAATTCCGGATCCGAATCATCGCAGGTCAGTGCAAAGTCGAATGCTTCGATTGCCTTTTCGAACTCCAGTTTAATCGAATATAACCGTCCGAGTGTGAACCAGTATTCGTGGGAGTAAGGGTTTTTGTCGATCAGTTCGTTGCAGATGCTGATCGCCCCGTCGATGTCTCCTTCTATTTCCCGGTTGTAGCATAACTCATCTTTCAATACCAGATTCTGAGGGAATAAATCAATGCCGCGGTTTATGAAATCGCGGGCTTCATTGTTCATTTCCATATCACTTAAAAGGGGAGCGGTATATTCGAAAACGGTTTCCAGATAATCGCAATCCTCTTCGATCAATTTTTCTGTGTACTCGATCAGTTTATCATACCGGTCGAGCATGCAATAACATTCTAACCGTAATAAGTCAAGGTCCTGGTTGTCTGTTTCAGCGATTGAATCGATCAGAGCCAGTGCACTGTTATAATCTTCATTATAAACGAAGAGTTTGCATTGTCTGATCTGTAAGTCTGTATTACCCGGATGAAGTTTTAGTCCTAAAGCTAAAACTTCATCAAAGTAGTCATAATTATCCGATTCTTCAAAGCTGCCCAACAGTTCATCTACTTCATCTGCATCGAAATAGGGTTCTTTTCCCATTTCGCGGGCAGACAGATAACGTTGTAGCAGGCGTGAAATATCATCTTTTTTCATAGGGAATAATTTTAATGTGCCAATATGCCAATTTGTTAATATGCCAATAACCGGAATGATTAGTATATCCTGTCTGGTACATTATTAAAATCGGCGCATTGGCATATTGTTTAATTGGCAAATTATCAAGCCTTGTCCTTCACCTTGCTCCACGTATCTTTCAGGGATACGGTGCGGTTGAAGACGAGCTTTTCGGGCGTAGAGTCTTTGTCTACGTTGAAATAACCGATACGCTGGAATTGTAAATAATCTAACGGCTTGGCGTTTGCCAGATATTTTTCCACGTAACAGTTCGTCAATATTTTCAGAGAATCCGGATTGATGATCTCTTTCATCGCATCCAGCACGGAGCAATTCTTGGCTTCGCGGATAGCGGCCAGTTCATCACGCGGATTTTCTACTTTCCAGAGGCGGTCGTACAAGCGGACTTCTGCCGGCAGGCTATGCGCACAACTCAGCCAATGTAGCGTTCCTTTTACTTTGCGGTTGCTGTCCGGCATGCCGCTCTTGGTATTCGGATCGTATTCGCAATAGACTTCCACCACTTCGCCTGCATCGTTTTTCTTGCAACCGGTACACTTCACGATGTAAGCATTCTTCAGACGTACTTCCTGTCCGGGAGTCATACGGAAGAACTTCTTCGGTGCATCTTCCATAAAGTCGTCTCTTTCCATCCACAGTTCGCGGCTGAATTCGATCAGGTGGCTGCCTGCTTCCGGGTCTTCCGGGTTGTTTATAGCTTCCATCTCTTCCACCTGTCCTTCCGGATAATTGGTGATGATCAGTTTGACCGGATCGAGAACGGCCGATACACGGGTGGCACGGGCATTCAGGTCTTCACGAACGGCACTTTCCAACAAGGCGAATTCGTTCAGGGCGTCGTAAGTGGTATATCCGATCTTATCGACGAACTTGCGGATAGATTCGGGTGAATAACCACGGCGGCGGAATGCACAGATAGTCGGCATACGGGGATCGTCCCAACCGTCGACCAGCTTTTCTTTTACCAGTGTAAGCAGGTTACGTTTGCTCATCAGCGTATAACTCAGGTTCAGTTTGTTGAACTCAGTCTGACGCGGACGGTTGTCATCGAGGTCTTTACCCTCTTTCAGCCAGTCGATGAACAGGTCGTATAACGGACGGTGTACCACAAACTCGAGTGTACAAAGCGAGTGTGTAACGCCTTCAAAGAAGTCGCTCTGTCCGTGGGCAAAGTCGTACATCGGATACACTTTCCATGTGTCGCCGGTGCGGTGATGGTGTGCCGACGTCACTACGCGGTAGATGATCGGGTCGCGGAAGTGCATGTTCGAGTTTGCCATATCTATTTTGGCACGCAATACCATAGCACCTTCTTCCACTTCGCCGTCGCTCATCTTTTGGAACAACGCCAGGTTTTCTTCAATGGGACGGTCTCGATACGGACTATTGATACCCGGTTGGGTAGGGGTTCCTTTCTGCTGGGCGATAACTTCCGAACTTTGTTCGTCGATATAGGCTTTTCCTTCTTTGATCAGACGGATGGCAAAATCCCACAATTGCTGGAAATAGTCGGATGCGTAGTAGATGTTACCCCAATGGAATCCGAGCCATTCTATATCTTCCTTGATTGCATCGACGTACTCTACATCTTCTTTTACAGGGTTCGTGTCGTCGAAACGAAGGTTACAAACTCCGTTGTAACGTTCTGCAATACCGAAATCCAGACAGATTGCTTTGGCGTGTCCTATATGCAGATAGCCGTTTGGTTCGGGTGGGAAACGGGTTTGTATACGTCCGCCATTTTTACCTTCTGCCAGGTCTTTTTCAACATTTGCTTCAATAAAATTCAGGCTTTTTTTGCCTTCTTCTTCGTTCGTTCTGATATCGCTCATATCTGTTATAAATATGTTATTTCTTTATTAACGGAACAAAGGTAGCGATTTCTTTATTTGCTGCATAGCAATACAAGTTTTTTCCTGTATTTGTGGCTTAATTTTATCGAACAGAGTATAATACATGGATAAGGAAAAAGTTGTTTTGCCGGCTTTTCTTAATTGGGTTATTATAGTCTTACTATAGCACACAGGTGACGCAGATCAGGCGGATTTACACAGAGAAGATGTTTATTTTATTAAATAAGAATCTGTGCCCATCCGTTCAATCTGTGTCACCTGTGTGCTATGGTGAAACGTAGAATGTAATGCGTCAGAACAAGCTGATTAGCAGAGCTATGTTCAATACCGTAACCATGGTTCCCAATAATACGAGAAGGATGGTGGTTGAACGGGAGTTGACATATTGTCCCATTACTTTCTTGCTGGAGGTTAGATATACCTGGGTAAAGACTGTGATAGGAAGCTGCACGCTCAGCAACATCTGCGAGAGGATCAGTCCTTTGAACGGGTCGCCTATCAGGAAGATGATGAGCAAGGCCGGAACGAATGAAAGAATGACTCCCAGCTTGGAGTGTAAGTCTTTATGATTGTAGGCTTCGCCGTAGAAGCCGGCAAAGATGGAGGCTCCCGCAATACCCGATGTGATCGTTGAAGAAATACCGGCCAGCAGCAGTGCGGCGGCAAAGATCACGCCGGCGTTGTTTCCAACCAGGGGAACCAGTAATTGTTGCGCCTGGTCCAGTTCGTCGACGGTAATCTTTTCTTTGAAGAATGTTGCTGCTGCCAGGATGATCATGGCCGAGTTGATCGCCCAGCCGATAACCATCGACAGGAGCGTATCATAGAATTCATATTTCAGTTGCTTCTTAATGACCGATTCATCTTCCAGGTTCCATTCGCGGCTCTGTATCACTTCCGAGTGGAGAAAGAGGTTGTGGGGCATCACTACGGCACCGAGCACACTCATGATGATCAGCATGGAGTTGGGAGGAAACGACGGTTTTACCCATCCGGTGACGGCCTGTCCCCAATTGACATCGACCAAAGCCAGTTCATACAGGAAAGAGAGGCCGATAATGGAAACGAACATGATGATCCAGCGTTCTATCTTGCTGTAGGTATTGCTGAGAAGCATGATTAGGCAGGCAATCGTAACGATTACGGCACCAATCTTTATCGGTATGCTGAACAACATCCGCAGTGCAATGGCACCACCTAATATCTCGGCAAGCGAAGTCGAAATGCTGGCAAGCATGGCTGAACCCAGAATAGGACGGCTAAGCATCCGGGGCATATATTTATTGGTCGCTTCCGATAAGCACAAACCGGTTACGATTCCGAGGTGGGCAACGTTGTGCTGGATAATGATCAACATGATGGAAGAGAAAGTGACCACCCATAGCAGTGCATATCCGAATTCGGAACCGGCTGCCAGGTTGGTTGCCCAGTTTCCGGGGTCGATGAATCCTACGGTGACTAATAATCCAGGGCCTATATATTTTAAAAGGTCTAATCCTCCGGAACGAGGTTTGTGATTGATCTTGAGTTTGTCTAGCAGTTTCATGTTTTTATTACTTGTTATATCAAAATGTTAGTTACTTTCTTTTTATTCTTTACCTGTAGTCTTTTGAAACAGACCTACCTCTAAATTCATTTAGACGTACGTGTAAATCGATTTAGACCTAGGTGTAAATAAAATTAGACGTACCTCTAATAGAAATAACAAAGGGAACGTTTTATTGTTTTCTACGGGAACGTCAGAATAAACGACGTTTTGTTTATCGCCGGATTGCTCTTTAAGGCAATGCTACCCCCCGAGAGCCGCATGATCTGCCGCGAGATGGACAATCCGATGCCGCTTCCGCCTTCTTTGGTCGTGAAGAACGGCACAAAAATATGTTCCGCTTCTTCCGGTGGAATGGTAGGACCATTGTTGCTCACCTCGATAATCACGGACTCGTCCGGATTACAATAGGCTTTCAGCTCGATTAGCCCGTCCGGTTGTCCGCTGCCGATGGCCTGCATGGCGTTTTTCAGCAGGTTCAGTACAACCTGGGTGATTAGTTTTTCATCCGCATAAACGATCAGGTCGGCCGGTTCTATATTTATATTAATCGTTATATTGGGGAAATTGTTGTGGTGACGGGCCAGGTTTGTCATCCGCTCCGCAAACTTTTGCACATAGAATAACGAAGGTTCCGGTGTCGGGATATGGGTAAACTTGCGGTATGACTCGACAAATGAGATCAGGCTCTTTCCCGTTGTACTGATCACTTCCAGTCCGTTACGTATTTCGCTGTCGGCGTCTTCGTGGATGGAAAGCAATGTATCGCTCAGTGAGGTGATCGGGGTGACGGAATTCATAATCTCATGTGTCAGCACACGGGTCAGACGTATCCAGGAGTCGATCTCCTTATCGTCCAGTTCGCTGTTGATATCGTTGATAGCCAGGATACGCACATGTTTTTCCTGCAAGGTCATTTCGGATACGCGGATGGAAAGGTTTACCGTTCCGCGTTCGTTTACGAATGATATCTGATGTTTGTCGCCCGGGAGGATATTGGCAATCGTTGTCTGTAGTTTTTCATCGATGCGTGCCAGCTGTTTGACATGGGTGAAAACGGAAAGGCCCAACAGACGAAGAGCTTCGTTGTTGGTCTGGTAGATGTTGCCTATATCGTCCAATACGATTATGCCGGTATTGACCGAGTTCATGATCAGCTCGTAATATTTTTCTTTCTGCACAGCTTCCGCTTTCGCCTGGAAAAGTATCTGGGTGATGCGATTCAATGATTCGCTCACCAGTTTGTCGTTGGATGAACGTCCTCGGGTGGCATATTGGAATGCATAGTCGCTGTTGTCGATGGCATCGAACATGAAGGCTACCTTCTGGGCGTTGCGTTTGTATAACTGGCTCATCATCCGTATGGAATACAGCCAGCCTATGAAAACGAGGATAAACCATTCCCATTGCCGCGTCATGGCGAAATAGGTTCCTGCAACGGTTAATACTCCGAATAACCCCAGCCGGAAAGTCAGACTATGATAGATACCTTTTAACATAAGAATAATGTGTCAATGTGCTAATATGCCAATGTGCCAATTACGGATACAACCTACGCTGTGTTGTGCTGTGCCTTTCATTGGCATATCAGCACATTGGCATATTAGCACATTATAATTCATAACGTTTGATTTTATTGTACAGCGTCTGACGTGAAATACCCAATTGGCTGGCGACGAGCGAGAGATTGCCGTTGTACTTGTCCATGGCATTCTTAATCATGTTGTACTCCATCTCTTCCAGCGTGGTTGCCTCTTTCAGCGGCGATTCTTTCTTGCGGGGGAAGTCGAAGTCGGAGCTGTCGAGGGTTTCGCCTTCGGAAATAATCACGGCCTTTTCGATGGTATGTTCCAGTTCGCGGATATTACCGAACCAGGGTTGCTGCTTCAATTTATCCTTTGCATCCGCGCTGAGGCGCATGGAGGATTTACCGTAAATATTGCAATATTTTGCCAGGAATATTTCAGTCAGCGGAACAATGTCCTCCGGACGTTCGCGGAGTGACGGTATTTCTACATGTATTGTGTTGATACGATACAAAAGGTCCTCACGGAACTGCTCTTTCTGTACCATCTCCTGCAAATCGCGGTTGGTGGCACAGACCAGGCGGATATTTACCGGGATAGGGGTGTTGCTTCCTACCCGGACGATGCTGCGGCGCTGGATAGCCGTCAGTAGCTTTGCCTGTAAATGATAGGAGAGGTTCCCGATTTCATCCAGGAACAGGGTTCCGTTGTTGGCTGCCTCGAACTTACCGGGGCGGTCGGCGCGTGCATCGGTAAAGGCACCTTTCATATGGCCGAACAGTTCGCTTTCAAACAATGTCTCGGTGATGGCGCCCATATCTACAGGGACCATAGCCTCTTTTTTGCGGTTCGACAACATATGTATTTCCCTTGCCAGCATTTCCTTACCAGTTCCGTTCTCTCCGGTGATCAGGATATTGGCATCGGTTTTGGCAACCTTTTCGATCAGGTTGCGGAGTTGCTGCATGGCGTTGCTTTCGCCCCAGAACATGCCGCTTTCCTTGGAGATAACCTGCTTGCTGCTCTCATGCGGAACTCCTTTCCGGTTTGCCATCCGGATATCGTAAGCCGTTTTCAGCGTTTCCAGCAGTTTCGCATTGTTCCAGGGTTTGACAACGAAATCGGTGGCGCCTTCCTTGATGCCCCTTACTGCCAGGTCTATGTCTGCATAAGCGGTGAAGAGTACGACCTGTACGGCCGGGTCTTCCTTCTTTATTTCGGACAGCCAGAAAAGCCCCTCGTTACCGGTGTTGATTCCGGCACTGAAATTCATATCCAGCAGGACTACGTCCACATTCTCGTTATGTAGTGTCGTCTTTATTTTGTTTGGAGTAGAGATGGTTATCACTTTCTCGAAGCAGGTGCCTAACAGCATCTGTACTGCGGTGAGAATCCCCTTGTTATCGTCTACGACCAGTATGGTGCCTTGTTTAGCCATTGTGATATTTAATGTATTTATAATGCAAAGATAGGGCTTCGGTTTTATACTACCTAACCTGTGTCTAAAATTTAGACAGATAAAATATGCGTACAAAACGGATAAATGCAGGTTGTCTAATAATTATACACCACTGTCTAATTTCTTTACACTTCTGAAAAAGAACGGTTTTTACAATTTATTGATAAATAGTGTTTTATCAGGTTTGGCACGCTCTTTGCCCTTTTGTTGGCAGAAAATAACACAAAAATGAAACAGATAATAGTTACATCGATCCTTTCGCTTAGCCTGGCAACAGTTGCCATGGCCCAGGAAAAACGCTGGACAATGGATGAATGCATGCATTATGCCGTTGAAAACAGTCCGAAAGTCAAGAAACAAACCCATACGAGCGATTCTTATAAGGCAGAGTTGAATTCAGCAGTAGCTTCTTTCTTCCCTTCCATGAGTGCAAGTGTGGGAGCACAGTATAGTTTCGGACGTTCCATTGACCCGGAAACCAACGTCTATAACAATACATCTACATTTAATAACGGATATGGCCTGAGTGTTTCCATACCTATATTTAATGGGGGACAACTGATCAACCAATGGCGTATGGCAAAAGCGAACCGTCAACTGGGTATGAATGATATCCAGAAGGAAAAGGATGATCTGGCAATCAATACGATGCAGGCTTTTATGGATGTCGTATATTATCAGGGAACAGTAAAACTGGCTGCCGAGCAACTGGAAGAGAACAGCCGCATCCTGTATAAGACCCGTCGCCAAGAAGAACTGGGACTGAAAGGTAAAGCCGATGTCGCCCAGATCGAAGCGCAGGTCGCTGCCAACGACTATAACCTGACGCATCAGCAGAATCTGCTGAATACAGCCATATTGACTTTGAAACAAAATATGAACTTCCCGTCGGATATGGAGTTGGACGTAGATACCATGCTCCTGGATAAATCGTATGCAACCATGTTGGAATCGGTGGAGGAAATTTACGATTATGCATCCGATAATAACCCGACAGCTTTGCAGGCACAACTTCAACTGAAGTCTTCTAAAATGCAATATCTGATGGCTAAAGGACGCATGTTGCCCTCCATCTCTTTCTCAGCCGGTGTTTCTACCAATTATTATGAGAACCTGAAAGGAGAACAGGCTCCTGCTGCATTCGGAAGCCAGTTTAAGAACAACCGGGGGGAATACATTTCCTTTAACCTGAGTTTCCCGCTTTTTAACGGCCTGGACCGTCTGACAAATCTGCGCAAGGCCCGCAATAATATGCGTATCGCCCAAGAACAGCAGACCGAGGTGCTCCGCCAGTTGCAGACGGCTATCGAACAGGCTATCCTCGATCGTGAAGGGTACGCCAAGGAAACGATCCAGATGGAAAAGAAAGCCCAGGCGGACGAAATAGCTTACCAGGTGACTCTTCGCAAATTCGAAGAAGGCCTGATGAGCCCGATCGACTTACAGACCAGCGCCAACACTTTACTGCTGTCGAAAGCTGATTTGCTGCAACGGAAGCTGATGTATCTGCTGAAATGCAAGTTGGTTGATTACTATAAAGGTAAACCGTTGATTGAAGGTATAAACTGAGAATAAACAGAAACTGATAATAAAGAAATAAAAACATACAACAATGGATATACAATTAGAAAAGAAAAGAGGCATTCAGAAGAAACATTTACCTTATGTAGGTGGCGGTGTTTTATTCCTGGCATTGGTCGGATGGATCATTTTCGGCGATCATGCATCGACATTGAAAGTGGACGCCCGCGGTATCAGTATCGGTGAGGTTACGAAGGAGCAGTTCAATGATTTCGTTCGTGTAAACGGACAGGTGCAGCCGATAACTGTGGTACAGTTGAGCCCGGAAGAAGGCGGTATCGTTCAGGAGAAAGTAGTGGAAGAAGGTGCCCAGGTAAAGAAGGGCGACGTTATTATCCGCCTTTCCAATTCAAGCCTCGATTTGCAGATATTGGATGCCGAAGCTCAGCTGGCGGAAAAACAAAACTTCCTGCGTAACACACAGGTGGCCATGGAACAGGACAAACTGAACAATCAGTTGGAAAAGGCGCAGCTTGATGTCGACATTGCCCGTTCACGCCGTGCTTATTCACAACAGAAGAAATTGTATGATGAAAACCTGATTGCCAAGGAAGATTATCTGAAAGCTAAAGAAGATTATGAACTGGCAACAAAGAAATATGACCTTGTTGTCGAGCGCCTGCGTCAGGATTCAATTTCCCGTACGATCCAGATGGACGAAATGGAAACCAGTCTGGCCAACATGCGCCGTAACATCCAATTGGTTCATGAACGTAAGGAACATCTGAATGTCCGTTCACAGATTGACGGCGAACTGGGTTTGCTGGATGTCGTGCTGGGACAGAATGTTTCTGCCGGTTTAAAGATCGGCCAGATCAACGACCTTTCCGACTATAAGGTGGAAGCGATGATCGACGAACATTATATCGACCGTGTTAAGCCGGGACTGGATGCCGACTTCGACCGTCAGGGAACAAGTTTCGCACTGGCCGTACGCAAGGTGTATCCGGAAGTTCGCGACGGTAAATTCCGTACGGACCTGGTGTTTACAGGCGAACGCCCTGACAATATCCGTAGCGGTCAGACTTATTATATCAATCTGGAACTGGGACAGCCGACAGAGAGTATCATCATCCCACGCGGAACATTCTTCCAGAGCACCGGCGGCAGCTGGATCTTCGTACTCGACAAAGATGGCAAGAAAGCCTATCGCCGTAAGATCAAGATCGGCCGTCAGAACCCGCAGTATTATGAAGTAACAGAAGGCCTGGAAGCAGGAGAAAAGGTAATCGTTTCCAGCTATGAAAGCTACAAGGATAACGAAGTCCTGGTGTTGGAGTAATATGCAAAGGTAGGGGGGCAGACCCCCTACCTCCAAGGCCGGTCATATTGGTTTTCTGTCAGCAATAACAAAACGAATCTGTTACAATGAAGAATTTTTACATATCTTTCCGCACCCTGTTCAAGAAGGGCAGACATAATGATATTAAGATACTGTCGTTGGGCGTAGGCCTGGCAATGGGATTGGTGCTCATTGCTAAAGTCTGCTTCGAGTTGTCGTACGATAATTTCTATCCCGAATCCGACCGGATTTTTGCTATCCAGGAGAACTTTAGCATCGGAGATAAGAGCAATGACGGCTTCCCCTGCGTAAGTGGCGGCGTAGCCCCCGGCATGAAAGCCGAGATCCCCGGTGTAGTGGCTGCTACCCGTTGTGAAAGAACAGGCGAGATGGTCATGAAAACACCCGACAATAAGAAGTACACCGCCATCTTCATGTTGGCCGACTCTTGTTTCTACGACGTCCTGCCCCGCGAAATGCTGGTCGGTAATGCCCGTGAGACGCTGTCGCGCCCCCTCTATGCCCTTGTTTCGGAAGAAATGGCCGGCAAAATCAACCCCGACGGAGCAGACGTGATCGGCAAAACCTTCGAGGTACAGACATTCCCGGGCGTTCAGATCACCGTCGGCGGTGTGTTTAAGGATGTTCCGAAGAATACCCATCTTTATTACGACGTACTTGTCTCCCTTTCCACCTTCAAAGCTATTACCGGATGGTCGAAAGACGACCAATGGCTGGGCGGTGATAGCTTCAACGCTTACGTCCTCCTGCAACCCGGCCTGTCGGCAGACGATCTGCTGCAACCTATGGCCGAAATGCTCGACCGTCATGTCGATTCGAAGAAACTGAAGGAGCAAGGCATGACGTACAGCATCTTCCTGCGTCCGCTCGGCGAGCTTTATGCCAGTTCTCCGGCCACCAAGCGTATGGCCGTGATGCTGACTGCCATTGCTTTCGCCATCCTTTTTGCCGCCCTGATGAACTATGTGCTGCTGGTCATCTCCTCGATGGTGACCCGCTCGAAGGATGTGGCGATCCATAAATGCTACGGCGCGACGGGCTGGAACATCACCGACATGATCTTCTCAGAGGCATTTCTCAACCTGTTGATATCCGTTGGCCTCTCCACACTCCTTGTATTCGGTTTCCGCCGGATCGTGGAAGAGCTGCTGGGCACCTCGCTGTCGTCGCTTTTCACGCCCGACACGCTGATGATCCTGTTGGGCGTCTGTGTGCTGGTGTTTCTGGTTGCCGGCCTGCTGCCTTCGCAACTGTTCGCCCGGATACCCGTGGCGTTGGTATTCCGTTCGTACACCAACTCCCGGCGGTCGTGGAAGAAAGCCTTGCTGTTTATCCAGTTCGTGGCGGTAGGTTTCCTCGTTTGCCTGCTCATCGTTATTGGTTGGCAATATAGTTTCATGGTGAATGATAATCCCGGCTACTCCTACGAGCGGCTGGCCTTCTGTAATTTGGAAGGCGTTCCTCAATCCTCCCGCAAAGCGCTGATGGATGAAATCCGCAAGCAGGGGGAAGTGGAAGACGTTACGACCTGCTACGAATTGCCCGCCTTTTCCGGTTCGGGCGATATCGTTTATCGTCCCGGTTCGGAGGATGCCGTAGCCCATTTCCGGGATCTTTACGGTACCAATGCCAACTTCGTCTCCTTGCTGGAGATGAAGGTGATAGAGGGACAAGCCTTCGACGAATCCTATTCCGACTCCATGCAACTCGTCATGGTGAGCCGCCAGATGGCTACCGAACTGGCCAATGCCTTTCAGTGGAAAGACGGTGTGGTAGGCAAGAAGCTCGATATCGGCGGGCATGGCACGGACGATCCCTTTACCGTTGTCGGCGTCTACGATGACGTACGGATGGGCCGGATCGACCAGGAAGGCATGGTCAACTCCGCCATCTTTTTCAGTAAACGGGCCGAGCAGACCCTTGTCGTCAAATTCCGTGAAAGGAATGCGGAGAATCTCGCCCATATAAATAATGTAATAAAAGAGTTCCTGCCCGACCGCGAGATCAATCTCATAGATTACCGTTTCAGCCTCACGAAGCTCTACGATACCTCGCGTATTTTCCGCGACTCGGTGATGGCGGGTGGCATCATTACCCTGATCATCGCCCTGATAGGCCTGATCGGTTACATCAACGACGAGACGAACCGCCGCGGGAAAGAAATTGCCGTACGCAAAATCAATGGGGCAACCGAACGGGATATCCTCCGTCTGATCTCCTCCGACATTGTATGGATGGCACTGCCGGCCATTCTGATCGGTGCGGGTGCTTCGTGGTTTGCCAGCGAAAAGTGGTTGCAGCAGTTTTCGGAGAAGATCCCGATGAATGCCGGCCTGTTCCTGACCGGCTCTGTGGTCGTGCTGGCGGTTATCCTCCTGACGGTGGTCTACCGTACCTGGATGGTGGCGAATGCCAATCCGGTGCTGAGCCTGAAATCGGAATAGAAAAAACATATATATCCGGAATAAAATAAAAAGACAATAATAGATATGAAGAATTTTAACATGGCACTCCGTTCCCTCTTCAAGAAGGGGAGGAGTAACGGGATTAAGATCCTTGCGCTGGCCGTCGGACTGGCGATGGGACTGGTATTGGTAGCAAAAGTCTGCTTCGAGCGTTCGTACGATAACTTCTATCCGGATAACGAACGGATTTATCTGGTTAAATCCGACCTGAACCGGGACGGCAAAAAAGATTCCTGGGGACAGGTGAGCGGTGCCATCGCCCCCGGTATGAAAGCCGAGGTGCCCGGAGTAGAGTTTGCCACCCGCTACACCCGTATCGGCGAGAACAACGAACTGATCATGACTCCCGAAGAGCAATACCTCACCGCCACGCTCCTGTTGGCCGACACCAGCTTTTTCGACATCTTCCCCCGTCCCCTGTTGGTGGGCGACCCGAAAGATATCCTGGCACGTCCCGGCTACGTGATGATCTCCCGTTCGTTGGCCGAGAAGATGGGCGGCGTGGGGAATGCGGTAGGCAAGACCTTCGTGCGCGATGCCAACCACGGCTCTCCCTTCACCATCGGCGGCGTGTTTGAGGATATCCCCGAAAACAGCCACCTGCGCTATGATGCCGTGGCTTCGCTGGCCACCATGCCCGAATGGAGCACGACCAACTGGCTGGGCAACGACCGTTATATCGCTTACGTGAAGCTGCTCCCCGGCACCGATCCCAATGGGCTCGCCCCCGCCATCCGCCGGATGCAGGAGCGCAACCAGGATATGGAAGGCCTGAAGAAAGCCGGGGTAGACTTGTCGTACTCCATCTCTCCGTTGCAGGACATCCACAATAATAATAAGGAGGTGAAGGACATGAACTACATGCTCATTTTCATGGCGATCATCCTGATCTCCATCGCCGTCCTCAATTATATACTGGTCGTGATTTCTACGCTGATCGGCCGCGCCAAGGAGGTGGCCGTACATAAATGCTACGGTGCGTCGGGAAAGAATATCTTCGGGATGATCCTTTCCGAGTCGTTCCTGCACCTGCTGTTGTCGTTGTTGCTGGCGGCTTTCCTGATCGTCATTTTCAAAGGGAAGATAGAAGATTTGTTGTCCGCCTCGCTGTCGGCGCTCTTCACGTTGCCTACGATGTCGATCCTGCTGGCCATCTGCGTGGTGGTATTTGCGGTGACGGGCTTCGTACCGACCTGGCTTTTCATGCGCATTCCGGTGGCTACGGCTTTCCGCAGTGTGAAAGAGTCGAAACGCTACTGGAAGCTCTGCCTGCTGTTCGTTCAATTCGTTGCCACGGCCTATCTGGTGGCGCTGCTGATTACCATCAGCCGGCAGTATGACACGATGATTTCGAGTCATCCCGGTTACGCTTACGAGAATCTGGTTTATTGCAATACACGCGGTGTCGATCCGCAGGTGCGCGACCGTGCGATGGCCGAATTGCGCCGCTTGCCACAGGTGAAGATGGTATCGTGCAGCACCGAACTGCCTTTCAGTTATCCGTCCGGCAATAACATAAATATTCCGGGAGACGATCGCGATCTTTTCAATATAGCCGACATGTATTTCGTGGGCGACAATTATTTTGACCTGATGGAGATACCCGTCGTTGAAGGCCATGCCTTCCGTCCCGACGAGGCCAACGGCGATAAAATCATGGTCAGCCGTAAATTCGTCGACCTGATGGAAAAGACGGCAGGCTGGACGGGCAGTATCATCGGCAAAGGCGTCATGGTGTCCGAGCATAGCAAGGGAACAAAAGTGTTCACTGTCTGCGGTGTGTTCGACGATTTCCGTATCGGCTCCCTGAAAGGCCCGGATACGCGTGCGTCGATTTTCTTCTACGCCACACCGGATTGCTATAATCCCCCTGCAAACATCCTGATCAAGATGAATACGATGTCGTCGGACAACCTGGCGGAAGTGAACCGCGTCCTTACCGAAACGATCACCGGCAAGGTGGTCGAAGCCTCCGTATATAAAATGGATATCGTCCGCCAGTATCAGGACGACCGCGATTTTCGCGACGCGATCATGATCAGCGGTATCGTCACCCTGATCATTGCCCTGATCGGCTTATTGGGATACACAGCCGACGAGACGAACCGCCGCGGCCGCGAAATAGCCATCCGTAAGGTAAACGGGGCTACGGCCGTGAATATCCTCCGTATGCTTTCGCGTGATATTTCCTACATCGCCCTTCCGGCTCTTGCGATCGGGGTGGCTGTCGCTTATATCAATGCTTCGGGCTGGCTGGAGAAATTCGCCGAACGCATCCATCTCAGTTTCTTTATATTCATCGGGGCGGCCTTGTTTGTCTATGCCGTTATCATCTCCTGCGTGCTGATACGGGCATGGAATGTGGCGAATGAAAATCCGGTGGAGAGTATAAAGGCGGATTAGAGAAGAGGGTGAAAATGCCGGAAACAATGTTTCCGGGGACTTCCCCCACTGACGAAATGGAATTTACAATGTTTCCGGCAGCTTGTCCCACCGACGAAATGAAATTTACAATGTTTCTGAGAGGTCGACAGTGGGTTATCCTCCCGGAAACATTGTAAATTTCATTTTTACCCTCCGACAAGTCCTTAGAAACATTGTTTCCGGAGAAAAACTGTGTTTTTCAAATTCTTTTGAAAGAAAATACAGAATTTCCTTGTCCCATGAAAATAAAAACCTACTTTTACGACCGAAGAAAACACTTGTATAATATTAAATAAAGAATACCATGGAAACACTTGCAAGAATTATAGATTTAAGTTTGGAACGCTTGAACAATGCCGAATATGCCAACCATATGACCCGTTTTTTAGCCCTCATACCTGTGAAGCAGGAAGATCGTCCGGAAATAGAAAGTGTCGATCTGACCGGTCCTGCTGCCCTGGGTTTTACCGACGAGCAGATAAATACGTTCAAAAACGAATTGAATATCCTTACCGATGTGGTGAATAAATCGCTTATCAGTGATGAAACAGCTTTACTGGCCGAAACGGATAAGCAGCGCGATGAGTTGGTCGTTTATTTTACCTCGACAGTCCGGCAAATGACTAAAAGTCCGGTTTCGGCTCAAAGAAATGCCGCGATCAGCCTTTACAATCAGGTGAAAATCTATGTCGGTATCCAGAAGTTGGCCGACCAGCAGGAAACCCAACAAATTTTAGGTTTGCTGCTGGATATGGAAAAGGAAGCGAATAAATCGAATGTAACGACCCTTGGCCTGACTTCCGTCCTGGAGGAACTGAAAACTTGCAATGATACATTTATAGCACTGACGGAACAACGTTCGGCTAATAAAATCTCAGCCTCTATCGACAGCGGGAAGGTCGTTCGCGGTCGCATGGATCAGATTTACGGAGATATGACATTGTTGGCGCAGTCGTACAACGTCGTTCAACCGACCGGCGAAACGACCGCTTTCGTTACGGCCCTCAATGCCTTGATCGGTGAAACCAAAGCACGCTACAACCAGCGTGTCGGTATCGCCAAGGCAAATAAAAACAAGAAAAAACCGGACGACCGTCCGGAAATAGAATAATATTTTGGGGTGACAAAGACTCTTTATAGTCACCGATATTAGTTTAAGTTTTAGTTAAACATGTGCATCCGGCCTGTGAAGGTCGGATGTTTTTTCTGCCGCAAAGTGTCTAATAAATAGACATGACTGTCTAAATATTAGACACTGCCGTAAAAAAGACAAAACAGTATAATGTTGAAAACTAGCTTTTTATTAAGTTTGGCACGTAATTTGAATTATATAGAGAAAAGAGAGTGGATTTTAAAGAGGAATATAAAGTATAAATGTAGAATTAAATAAATAACATTATGATTAAGATTGAAGGATTAAGTAAGCACTTCCGTACAGAAGAAGTAGAAACAATCGCATTGAACAATATTTCGATGGAAGTGAAGGATGGTGAATTTGTAGCTATCATGGGACCTTCCGGTTGCGGTAAATCAACCTTGTTGAATATCCTGGGTTTGCTTGATAATCCGACTGGCGGTAATTACTATCTGGTTGATAAAGAAGTGGGCCATCTGAAAGAAAAAGAACGTACACAGGTTCGTAAAGGGAATATCGGTTTCGTATTCCAGAGCTTCAACCTGATCGACGAACTCAATGTATACGAAAATGTGGAACTGCCGCTGACCTACCTGAAGGTAAAGGCTTCCGAACGTAAACAGATGGTAAACGATATTCTGAAACGTATGAACATCAGCCATCGTGCCGCTCACTTCCCACAGCAGTTATCCGGAGGTCAGCAACAGCGTGTTGCCATTGCCCGTGCCGTTGTCTCCAACCCGAAGATCATCCTTGCCGATGAGCCGACCGGTAACCTGGATTCAAAGAACGGTGCCGAAGTAATGCAGCTGCTTACCGAACTGAACAAAGAAGGGACAACCATCGTCATGGTAACCCACTCCAAACATGACGCAAGTTTTGCACACCGCATCATCAACCTGTTCGACGGTAGCATCGTGTCATCAGTGAGCGAATTTATTTGATGAATTAGATTTTACACATGGACATATAGCTAAATTAAGAATGTAAGCAAACACGAACATATCCTACCTGTGAAGGCGGGATATGTTTTTATTCTCGCCAACTGTAGAACAATTAAACCATTAAAAAGATGAACAACCTATTAAATATAAAGTCTTTCCTGAAATTCCTGGGTAAGAATAAAGCATATACGGTGATCGATGTGTTCGGACTGTCTGTTTCACTGATGTTCGTCATTCTGATCTCTATTTATACGGTACAGGAGTTGTCGGTCGATAAATTTCAGGAACATGGAGACCGCATTTATGCGGTAGCTTATGAAGAAGGAGTAGTGACAGGCGTTCCGGTGGCTTACCGGTTGCAGGAACGTTACCCGGAGATAGAAAGGGTTTGTCCGGTCATCAGCAACAATTTCAATTCGATGATCGTTTGGGCAAATGATAAAAAGATGAATGCCAATTTATGTTTTGCCGATTCTTCCTTCTTTAATTTCTTTTCGTTTAAACTTTTGAGTGGCGACAAGAATCGGGTGTTGCAGGCCCGTAACAATGCTGTCATTTCCCGGACATTTGCCAACAAATTGTTTGGCACGGACGACCCGGTAGGGCAGAGCATCCGTATCAGCGATTCAACTTCGGTGATGGTGACAGGTGTAATGGAAGATATCAAAAATTCGGCAATCCCTTATACCGACCTGCTGCTGCGGATCGAAGGCGTCACCGAGTTTAACGGCTCGTTGGGCATGGACCGCTATAATAATGCCGGTGCTACGACCGCTTTTCTGATGATGAAGCCGGGGGCCGACCTGCGTCCTAAGACAGATGATATTGCTACCTATATGAAGGAGTTCTTCTGGCCGTATAAGATGGAACTGTGGAAAAAGGTAATACTCATCCCCATGAATGAATTGTATTTTTCACCGATAAAGGGAAACGGAAATTCGGGGGATAAACGTTTTGTCATTGTTCTGATGTCGGTGGGCATACTGATCCTGATATTTGCCGTGTTCAATTATATCAACCTGACGGTGGCACAGGCGGGCCAACGGGCGAAAGAGATGGCCACCCGTCGTCTGTTGGGTTCGTCGCGCGGTGAATTGTTTATGCGACTGATGGTGGAATCGACGTCGCTGACGGTTATTTCATTCATACTCGGCTTGCTGTTTGCCATGGCTGTTACCTCTTATGCCAACAACCTGCTGCAATCCGATATAAGTCTGGCCGATGCCTGTACGCCTCTCTGGATCGGTACGGCGATTGTGGTCGTTTTATTGATAGGTGGTTTGTCGGGACTGTTACCGGCCATTATGATTTCTTCAGCCAAGCCGATCGATGTGGTGCGCGGAACTTTCCGCCGACAGACGAAGATGGTGTTCAGTAAGGTTTTTATCACGTTCCAGAATACGATCACGATTGCCATGATCGCAGCTTCTATTGTGATGATTCTCCAGATCAACCATCTGATCAATGCTCCTTTGGGATATAACACAACGAATATATTGGAAACCTCCAATAATTTTGAGAATGTAACGGATCGTACGGCTGCTTTAGACCGGGTGCGTCAGATGCCGTTTGTCAAACGGATAGGGCTGGCGAGCGGGATGCCTTTCAGCGGTAGTAACAATATGACCGGTACGTATGAAGACAAAACACTCAGTTTCCAGCAATTTATTATGGATAGCGTCACATTTAATATCCTGGGACTGGAGATTATCCGCGATAACCACCTGGCTGAAAATAGTTGGTACCTGACCGAAAAAGCAATGATGGATATGGAGTTGCCTATGGATGCGCCGGCTTTTAAATGGGGAGAAAACAGTACCCCGATTGCCGGTGTGATCCGCAACTTCCAGCCCCGCGGCAATATAACCCGTGAGAACCAGCCGTCTATGCTTCGCATCAATAAACCGGAAGAAATGTATCCTTGGTCTATTATCATCGAAATAGATGGAAACCCGTACACGGCTTATGAACAGATCCGTAAGGCCTACGAACAGACATCCGGCCTGAATTTCGAAGGCAAATTCATCGACCAACAGATTCAGGAATCGTTTGAAGCGCAGCAGCGCATGGCAAAGATTGTCTCTATCTTTGCCGGTATCGCCATCCTGATCTCTTTGCTCGGGTTATTGGCTATGTCGACCTACTTTATCCAGCAGCGTTCGCAGGAAGTGGCAGTCCGTAAAGTATTCGGTTCGGACAATAAAAGCATCCTGTTACGCCTGGTCAGTGCCTTCCTGATCTATGTTGTCGTAGCTTTTGTGATCGCAACGCCCATCATTTGGTATGCGATGAACCAGTGGTTGTCTGACTATTCATACAGGATCGACCTGAATCCGCTTATCTTTATTGTTTCCGGCCTGTTCTGCCTGGTTATTTCATTTGCTGCCGTATTTGTCCAGAGCTTCAGGGCAGCCAATGCCAATCCGGTGAATAGTATTGCTAATAAATAACGATACAAGTATTATAAATTTAAAGGCGGAAGTTATTCATAAGAATGACTCTCCGTCTTTAGTTGTTTAAGAATAGCATGGATCTCTTAATTATACAGGTTTATATGCTACCTTTGTGCGGTAGTTAAACGGGTGCTTATCTATTTTCAAAACATATATGTTTCGTTGACAAAGCATATATGTTTTGCAATCAAAACTCCTTAGTTTTGTTTTCAAAAGATACTACCTTTCAGTTTATGTTATTGAAAGGTAGGAGATTCTTGCGGCTGGTGTCTGAAACGTCTAATGTGAATACTTTTGGGGGGGCGGATAGGATGTAAAAAAACTGGACAGGACTGTCTAATTATTAGACATATCTTGAAGTTTTGTTGTTTTGTATTTTGTTGATATCTAATGTTTTATTGTTTTGGCACGTATTTTGGTTGTTGGAATGTGTAAATAACTGAAATAACAAAAAATAGTATATCAATGAGAACGATATTGCGAAACTTTCTGAATGTACTGCGCCGTTTCAAGATGGCGTCTTTCTTGAATATAGTGGGACTGTCGGTAGCCTTTACCGCTTTTCTGGTGATTATGATGCAGGTTCAATATGAGCGGACTTTCGACCGGTGTTATCCGACCGCTTCACGTATTTGCCGGGTGGACGTGCATCATGGAGAAGAGGATATTTATGCCTCGATACTGCCTCGTGCACTGGCGGATGCTGTTTTTGCTTCATCCCCTCATATAGAAAGCAGTGTACTGCTAAGTCCCTCCGGTGTAAAAGCTTATGTGACCGTGGGAGAAGAGGGGAATGAGAAAGGTTTTAAAGAATCGATCATCTCCTGTTATTCGGATTTTGTACATGTTTTCGAACCGTCTATACTGGAGGGGACTGCTTCCTGCCTGGAAGATCCGGAAAAGGTAATCATACCGGAAAGCATGGCCAAACGGATGTTTGGTAAGGAACCAGCCGTGGGAAAAAGCATTTATTGTAAGGATGAAATATGGTATATAGACCAGAAGAACTTCACCGTCGGTGGCGTCTATAAAGATTTTCCGGAGAATGCACAGATGAAAAATAGCATTTATATTCGTATGAAGGAAGATTGGGGGAAAGATGACTGGTATTCTCAGAACTTTATGGGATATATCCTGCTGGATTCGCCCGAATCGAGACAGGAGGTGGAAGATAACTTCAATAAGACATTCGACTTTTCTAAATATGGAACCCAGGATAAGACCTTCCTGCATCTGATTCCTGTCACGGACATTTATTATACGGCCGGCCAGTATGAAGATATGATCAAAGCCGGAAATATCGGTACGATGCGGTTGTTGGTATTGATCGCTTTGCTGATCATTATCATTGCCGGAATCAATTTTACGAATTTCAGTACGTCACTGGCACCGATGCGCATCAAAAGTATCAATACGCAGAAGGTGTTGGGCAGTTCGACTGCCAGCCTGCGGATCAGCCTGATGGTCGAAGCGATTGCCATTTGTCTGTTTTCCTGTCTGCTTTCTTTCTTGCTGACCTGGATGCTGAACAGGTCGGGAGTTCTTACCTTTGTGGAGGCGGACACGAATATGCTGCATTATATACCTTTATTATTTATGATGTTGGGAATGGCTGTTTTGCTGGGAGTGATAGCGGGACTGTATCCGGCGTGGTATATGACCTCTTTCCAGCCGGCATTGGTCCTGAAAGGGAGTTTCGGGTTATCGGTTTCGGGACGGAAATTGCGTATGGTCCTGATCGGTTTCCAGTACGTTGTCTCGATCGGTTTGATTATCGGCTCCTTCTTCATACAACTTCAGAATAATTATATGCGTTCCTACAAGCTGGGATTTGATAAGGATCAGGTTGCAATGGCAGTTTTAAGTACCGAGATGGTCGAAAAGTCAGGCGATCTGTTGATGAACCGGCTGAAAGAACATGTCGCCATCGAAGATGTAGGCTTTGCCAGCGATAAAGTGGGAGCATCGAATAACTATTCCGCAAATAATTTCGTTTGTAACGATAAAGAGTTCAATACTGAAATAGTATATACCTCGTGGAACTTTCTCGATGTCGTAGGGATTCCGATTATCAGCGGACATAATTTCAACCGCTCGGATGCTGAGAGTGATTCTACTTATGCCTGTATTTTTACCCGCCGGGTACAGGAACTGGCTCCTGATATGGAACCGGGGCATCTGTTGAAGAAAAGTTGGATGGGGATAGGCCGTGTTGCCGGTTTTGTCGATAACATAAAGATTTCATCGCTACGCTCAATAACCCGGCCGCTGGTTTTTATAGTAACCAAAAAACAGGTAACGCCTGTCTGCTATATCCGTCTGGCTGCCGGAGCCGATGTGGAAGATGCCGTCGCCCATATCCACCGGGTAATAGCTGATATCGATCCGGCATATCCTTTCGAGGTGGAGTTTTATGATACGGTATTCAATAATCTGTATCATAAGGAACAGTATCTGAAAAAGATGGTCACTTTGTTCAGCCTGCTGGCTATCGTGCTGTCGATCGTGGGTGTCTTTGGACTGGTTGTTTTTGAAACGCAATACCGGCGTAAAGAGATCGGAGTGCGTAAAGTGTTCGGTGCTACGGTAGGGGAGGTTTTGAATATGTTCAACAGGTCTTATCTGCGTATTGTCTCGATCTGTTTTGTGATCGCTGTCCCGTTTGCTTATTACGGCGTATATAAATGGCTGGAAAACTTTTCCGATAGGACCCCGATCTATTGGTGGGTGTTTGTGTTGGCTTTCGGCATTGTGGCCGGTATAACCATGCTGACGGTTACATTCCAGAACTGGAAAGCGGCAAATGAGAATCCGGTGAACAGTGTAAAAAGTGAATAATTAATCTAATTTGTCTAATTATTTTACACCAGTGTCTAAAATTTAGACACATCTGATAACACCTTGATTCGTCAAGGTGTTATTTATTAGATGATTACATGTTTGGCATGCGTTTTGAACCTATTCGGGTAAAAATAAATATATAATGAAAACAATTCTTCGAAATTTCATCAGTGTATTACGTCGTTTTAAGATGGCGACGCTTCTTAATATTTTAGGGCTTTCAGTGGCTTTTTCTGCATTTATGATTATTATGATGCAGGTTGATTATGATCAGAATTTTGACACTTTTCATAATGAAGCCGATAATATCTACCGGGTGGAGCTACAGTGGGGTAAGGAAACGCCTCAGGCTATTGTAAGCCGGCCCCTGATGGATGTGTTTTTCAACTTCTCACCGCATATCGTTGCCGGAGCCATTAGCTATCCTATCTATAGTGAGACGGTTTTTATTGTAGATAAGGACGGGAAACAGGATAGTTATATGGAACCGAATATGACTATTTATCCTTCCTTTACCGATGTGTTTACTTTTGATATGTTGGAAGGAACGAAGGATGCCCTGAAGGACCCGGAAAAGATCTTGATTTCGGAAAGTCAGGCTAAAAAGATATTCGGTACGGAATCGGCTGTCGGCCGGAGAATGAAAGCGAAAGATACCAGAGGGCGGTTGGCCGGTCTTTTTACCATACCTGAGATGGATTATACGGTGGGAGGTGTCTATAAGGATTTTCCGGTAAACGGTATCCTCCAGAATGCAGTCTATGTGAAACTGGATGATAAGGAGGGTTTGAATGATTGGGGAAGTTCTAATTATTATGCTTATATCCGTCTGGATAGCCCCGAAGCCGCAAAGGATTTGACAAACGATTTTCTGGATTATTATAAAAAGCACGAGATAGGGAAAAATATGCCGTGGTCTACCGATGACCTGAATTTGCGGCTGACTCCTTTGACGGAGCTTCATTATGTAACGGATGTTCTTTATGACATGGTTCCTAAGACTAGCCGCCAGACGATATTGGTTCTGATTGCCATCGCATTTGTTATTATGCTTATTGCCGGTATCAATTTTACCAATTTCAGTACGGCTTTGACTCCGATGCGTATGAAAAGTATCAATACGCAAAAGGTGCTGGGTAGTTCTAATGCAACATTACAGTTCTCCTTATTGATGGAAGCGGTTTGTATCAGTGTTGTGGCTTTCTTGTTGGCATTATGGATTGTCCGTATGACGGCAAGCAGTCCCATAGCCGGCCTGATCAATGCGGATATCTCTTTTTCCGCTCATCCGGTGTTGATTTCGTTGACGGCTCTGCTGTCAGTGCTGGTCGGAGTGCTGGCCGGGATTTATCCGTCTTATTATATGACATCTTTCTCGCCGGCGCTGGTGCTGAAAGGTAATTTCGGACTTTCTCCCAAAGGAAGGGTATTGAGGAACGTACTGATCAGTGTGCAGTTCATTTCTTCATTTGTTTTGATTATGGGCGCTATGTTCATGTATTTGCAAAATAACTTTATGCGAACCAGTTCGTTGGGATACGACAAAGATCAAATCATCGTGACAGACCTGACGGCTACAGTCTTAAACAGTAAAGACGCTTTCACGAATCGTATGAAATCGTTCTCCGGTATTGAGGATGTGACCTGTGCGGAGTTTCTGCTGGCCAGCCAGGATCAGTATATGACCTGGGGACGTGAACTGAATGGTAAAAATATTCAGTATCAGGTGATGCCGGTCGATCCTTCTTTCCTGAAGGTACTGAATATTGCAGTAAGTGACGGACGGGATTTCCGGGAAGAAGATACTTTGACGGAGCATGGTGCCTATATATTTAATGAACGTGCGCGAAAGACTTACGACATTCAGCTGGGGGATAAGATCGGCGATATGGAGGTGATTGGTTTTGTTCCGGATATCAAGTTCGCTTCTTTCCGTACGGAGGTGGTTCCGATGGCATTCTTAGTGCGTGGTAAAAGTTATTCGGGAGGTGCGGCGTTTGCATATATCAAAGTAAAAGCCGGTTCGGATATGGGAGCAGCCATGGCGCATGTCAAGAATGTAATGAGTGAGATTCATCCGGATTATCCTTTCGACATTACTTTCTTTGATAAAGTGCTGAATAATTTATATGAAAAAGAAACGAGTCTGGGAGCATTGATCACATTATTCAGTCTGATAGCCGTCTTTATCTCGATGGTGGGTGTCTTTGGTCTGGTAGTATTCGACAGCCAGTATCGCAGAAAGGAAATAGGTGTCCGCAAGGTGATGGGGTCTTCCGTGTCGCAGATTCTGATTATGTTTAACAAAACGTATGTCCGTATCCTGTTGATATGCTTTGTGTTGGCCGCTCCGTTGACCTGGTATGCCATTCATGCCTGGTTGGAGAACTTTGCTTACCGTACTCCGATCTATTGGTGGGTATTCATACTGGCTTTCCTGCTGGTGTCGGCTGTGACGATCGTCACTGTTACCTTCCAGAACTGGCGGGCGGCAAGCGAAAATCCGGTGATAAGCATAAAAACAGAATAGCAATCATGCAACATTTCTGAATTTATTACGTATTTATTAAAAAGTTGTTTGGTGAACAACCTTAAATCGAAGTAATAATTCAATTGATATGAAAACTATTTTAAGAAACTTTGTCAGCGTGCTTCGCCGTTTCAAAATGGCGATGTTGCTGAATGTATTTGGATTAAGTATCGCTTTTGCAGCTTTTATGGTGATTATGATGCAGGTGAATTACGACTACACGTTCGATTCCTGCCAGCCGGAAGCTGATGCAATCTACCGTATGGACATGGACTTTCAGGGAAAAGCGAGTGCCGTCTTCAGCCGTCCTTTTGCGAGAGGCTTTACAGAGTCATCGCCCCATATTAAGGCCGGCATGATTATGGCGTCGTGGAATTCCGAACTTTTTTATAGTGTCGAACGGCAAGGGGAGAGGCTGAATTTCCAGGACCCGGTCGTGAATGCTTCGCCCGGGATTACCCGTGTCTTTCATTTCGATATGGTGGAAGGATATGAAACGGCGCTGGATCAGCCGGAAACTGCCATCATTCCCGAAAGTATGGCGCGTCGCTTGTTCGGAGATGAGTCGGCTATAGGAAAACGGCTGATGAATGTAGAGACGGGAAGTACGGTAGCAACAATAAGCGGCGTCTTTAAAGATTTCCCCCTTAATTCTTCCATCCGGAATATTATCTACCGGCAGATGCACCCGAAAGAAAACTACGATACTTGGAATAATCAGAATTATTTCTTCTTTTTCCGAATGGATGATCCTGCCAATACGAAGGATGTGAAAGAAAACTTTATGAAGAATTTCGATGCATCCCAACAGTTCGGTAAGGATTTTGACTGGGAGAAAGATGGTATTGACCTGCGTATCACACCGCTTCCCGAGCTACATTTCCTGGAAAATGTCTCTTTCGACTCAATGCCGAAGGCCAGCCGTCAGACGGTGCGTGTCTTGTTTGCCATAGCTTTTGTTATCTTACTGATTGCGGGTATCAACTTTACCAATTTCAGTACGGCACTGACACCGATGCGTATTAAAAGTATCAATACGCAAAAGGTGCTGGGAAGTCCGGATAGTGTGCTTCGCTTGAGTTTACTGGCGGAAGCGATTCTCGTCAGTGCAGTGGCTTATCTGATTTCGTTGGGGATGTTGTTTATAGCCAGTAAGACTTTTATAGCCTCTTTGGTGGATGCCGACATGGCTTTTTCGGCACAGTCGGGAGTTATTACTACTACGGCGGTTATTGCTGTGGCTGTCGGTGTGTTGGCTGGCCTTTATCCGGCCTGTTATATTACCTCTTTCCCGCCGGCACTGGTACTGAAAGGCAGTTTCGGACTGTCTCCAAAAGGGAGGTTGCTCAGAAGTACATTGGTCAGTATCCAGTTTATTGCTTCATTTATTCTGATTATCAGTTCCCTGTTTATGTTTTTGCAGAACCGGTTTATGCAGAATACACCGCTTGGATATGACAAGGACGAATTGATCGTGATGGAGCTGAACGGTAAGGTGAATAAGAGCCAGGATGTATTGGCGAGTGAGGTAAAAACATTCTCCGGGATTGAAGATATCACTTTTGCCGAACAGGTTTTATCGAGCCGGGACTTCTATATGGGATGGGGACGCGAGTATAAAGATAAGGATATTAACTTTCAATGTATTCCGGTGTCTCCTTCTTTCCTTCGTGTAATGGGGATTAAAGTGACCGACGGACGCGATTTTCGCCCGGAAGATGACTTGAAAGATACGGGATGCTATATATTTAATGAGAAAGCCCGTGAGATGTACGATCTGGAACTGGGGGATAAGATTGACGGTGGCGAGATTATTGGTTTTATGCCTAATATCAAGTTTGCTTCTTTCCGCAACGAAGTTTCACCAATGACTTTCTATGTCTGGGGAAAATACTATTGGGGAGGGGAAGTCGACAGTAAATATTATGCAGCAGCCTATGTCAGGGTAAAGGCCGGCAGTGATTTGCGTGCGGCAATGAAACATATTCAGGCTTCATTAAAGAAGATCGATCCGGTTTATCCTTTTAAAGTCTCTTTTTATGACGAGATATTACAACGTACCTATGTAAAGGAACTGAAGATCAGTAACCTGATCACCCTGTTCAGTGTCATTGCGATCTTAATATCCATAGTGGGAGTCTTCGGACTGGTGGTGTTTGAGAGTGAATACAGACGTAAAGAGGTGGCTGTCCGCAAAGTATTAGGATCGTCCACTCCGCAAATATTGGTACTGTTCAACAGGAGTTATCTGATTATTCTGGTTATTTGTTTTATCTTGTCGGCTCCTGTGGCTTTCTATGGCGTATATCGCTGGTTGGAGAACTTTGCTTACCGTACTCCGATGTACTGGTGGGTATTTCTGGCAGCCTTTATTATTGTTTCGATCATTACTTTTATAACCGTAACTTTCCAGAACTGGCATGTCGCTAATTCAAATCCGGTGGAGAGTATAAAGTCGGAGTGACCGGAAAGTTATTTTCCTTTATAAATGTCTAATAATTTGACAGCATTGTCTAATTATTAGACATTCATTTTTAAGGCGTGATCCAAATGTTTTTGATTGACAAAGAGTTATCGTTTTGGCATGTTATTTGAACGAATTGGATAAAAAGAGGTCAATATGAAAACGATATTACGAAACTTTATCAGTGTACTCCGCCGTTTCAGGATGGCGACTTTGTTGAATATTCTGGGATTAAGTATTGCTTTCGCTGCATTTATGGTGATCATGATGCAGGTAAGTTATGATTATACGTTCGATTCCTGCCAGCCGGAATCAGAAGCGATCTATCGGATGGATATGCAATATCAGGGAGAACAGGTAGCCATTATGAGCCGTCCTTTGGCGAGGGCTTTTACAGAATCGTCGCCGCATATCAAAGCAGGAACCCTTATGACATCGTGGACTTCCGACGGGTTTTACAGTGTCGAACGGAGCGGTGAGATACAAAACTTTCAGGATCCGATAGCGACAGTTACCCCCGACTTTACCCGTGTTTTCCATTTCGATATGGTGGAAGGCGATGAAACGGCGCTGGAGCAACCGAAGTCGGCCATGATTCCCGAAAGCATCGCTAATCGCCTGTTCGGTAATGAATCGGCTATCGGTAAACAGTTGATGGGCGGGACATCGGGAAAAGTAGTTGCGATCGTCAACGGTGTTTTTAAAGATTTTCCCCGTAATTCATCTGTCCGCAATATCATTTACCTCCAGATGGATCCGAAGGAAAATTATGATGAGTGGGGTAACAGTAATTATTATTTCTTTTTCCGTATGGATGATCCGGCAAATGCGGAAGATGTGAAGGAAAACTTCAAAAAGAATTTCGATAAGACAAAAATGGCCGGTTCCGATCTGGATTGGGAAAGGGATAAGATCGACCTGCATATCACTCCGCTTACCCAATTACATTTCCTGACCAACGCTTCTTACGATTCGATGCCGAAAGCCAGTCGTCAGACAGTACAGGTACTGTTTGCCATCGCTTTCATAATCCTGCTGATTGCCGGTATCAATTTTACGAACTTCAGCACGGCATTGACGCCGATGCGCATTAAGAGCATCAATACGCAGAAGGTGCTCGGTAGTCCGGATAGCCTGCTACGGCTGAGTTTATTGGGAGAGGCTGTCATTATCAGTTTCGTGGCATTCCTGATTTCGCTGGTCGTATTGCATATGGCTGAAAACTCGTTTATTGCTTCTCTGGTGGATGCCGATATGTCTTTGGGGGTACAATGGAAAATTATCGGTGTCACAGGGATCATTGCCTTGTTGGTCGGTGCGCTGGCAGGGGGTTATCCGGCTTGTTACATCACCTCTTTTCCACCGGCCCTGGTGCTAAAAGGGAGTTTTGGATTGTCGCCTAAAGGACGTGTGCTGCGGAGTACGCTGGTCAGTATTCAGTTTATTGCATCCTTTATCCTGATCATCGGTTCTCTGTTCATGTTCCTGCAAAACCATTATATGCAAAGTGCGCCGCTTGGATATGATAAGGACGAACTGATTGTTGTCGAGCTGAACAGTAAGATTAATAAAAACCTGAGTGTGCTGGAAAGTGAGATAAAAACATTTTCAGGAATAGAAGCTATCACGTGTGCCGACCAGATCTTGTCGAGCCGGGACTATTATATGGGCTGGGGACGGAATTATAACGATAAACCTATCGATTTCCAATGTATCCCTGTTTCTCCGAGTTTTCTGCATGTCATGGGAATAAATGTGATCGATGGCCGTGATTTCCGGCCGGAAGATGATCTGAAAGATAAAGGAACGTATATATTTAATGAAAAGGCACGCGATATGTATGATCTTGTGGTGGGTGAATCGGTCGAAGGGGAAGAGATTGCCGGAATTATTCCTAATATCAAGTTCGCTTCTTTCCGTAACGAAGTGTCGCCAATGGCATTTTATATCGGCGGAAAGTATTGGAAGGGAAATGACGGAATCCGGTATTACAGTGCAGCTTATATCAAAGTAAAGGCAGGTAGCGACCTGTGGGCTGCCATGGAACATGTAAAAGCATCGTTGAGCAAGATCGATCCGGTCTATCCGTTTAAAGTCTCTTTTTACAATGAGGTGTTGCAACATACGTACGACAAGGAGTTGAAGATAAGTAACCTGATAACCTTGTTCAGTCTGATAGCCATATTTATTTCTGTTGTCGGTGTTTTTGGGTTGGTTGTTTTCGAAAGTGAGTATAAGCGCAAGGAAGTGGCGGTACGGAAAGTATTGGGTTCTTCTACTTCGGAGATACTGTTTATGTTCAACAAAAGTTATCTGTTGATCCTGTTGATCTGTTTTGTGCTGTCGGCTCCGGTTGCATTCTATGGCGTATATCGCTGGTTGGAGAACTTTGCTTACCGTACTCCGATCTATTGGTGGGTATTTCTGGTAGCCTTTGTTATTGTTTCGGCCATTACTTTTATAACCGTTACTTACCAGAACTGGCAAGTAGCAAATTCGAATCCGGTGGAAAGTATAAAGTCGGAATAATCCGGCTTTAGAATGGATGCCATAAAAACAAACTGATATGAAGACAATATTAAGGAACTTTTTCAGCGTGCTGCGCCGTTTCAGTCTGGCCGCTTTCCTGAATGTTGCGGGGTTGGCTGTTGCTTTTGCAACCTTTATCATTATTATGATACAGATCAGCTTCGAACGTAATTTCGATCGTTGTCATCCGACGGCCGACCGTATTTACCGGGTGGAATTAAGTGGCGAGGTGGTAGAGGCAGAGACCGGGACATTTTCCCGTATCCTTCCGCGAGGATTGATCGAGGCTGTTATAGGATCATCTCCCCATATCGAGGCTGGTAGCCTGATTTTCCCTTATAGTCCGGCCATCTATTTTACGGTGACGTCGAACGGCGAACGGGAAGGCTATCATGAATTGATTCAGACTTGCCATCCGGCGCTGACCCATGTATTCGATTTTCCGATCATCGAAGGAGATATCGATTGCCTGAACGATCCTGAAAAACTGATTTTACCGGAAAGCATGGCTCGTAAGATATTTGGAAAACAGTCGGTTGTAGGTAAAGCATTACATGCCGAAGAGCAAATAATGAGCAAGAATGTAAGGGATTTTACTGTCGGAGCCGTTTATAAAGACTTCCCGGAAAATACGCAGATTCGTAACCTTATTTATACGGGTATCGATAATACTATGCGTGAGAATTTCGGATCCAGTAGTTTTATATGTTTCCTTTTACTGGATAATCCGGAATCGGCCCGGCTTGTTACGGACAACTTCAATGCGAACTTCGACTTTTCCAAGTTGGGGAGTGGGAAGGTACAGATAAAGTTGACGCTTCTTACGGACATTTATTATATGAATGAAAGCCAGGATGGTACGATTTTCCGCAGCGGTAATAAAGAAGTGACCTGGTTGCTTTTTTTTATTGCCTTACTGATCATTATAGTGGCTGCCATCAATTTTACGAATTTCAATACTTCGTTGACGCCGATGCGTATCAGGAGTATCAATACCCAGAAAGTGTTAGGCAGTCCGGATTGCGTATTACGTCGGGCTTTATTGGCCGAAGCTGCTATTACCAGTCTGGTGGCCTGGTTGGCGAGCCTGTTCATTGTGCATGTGCTGGCTTCGACCGGTACCATGCCGTTTATAGAGGCTGATTTGAGTATAATAGATAACCTGCCGATTGTCTTGTTGACCGGTGTTATTGCATTGGTTACCGGCATACTGGCCGGGTTATATCCTTCCTGGTACGTGACCTCCTTTCCTCCGGCCCTGGTGCTGAAAGGAAGTTTTGGGCTTTCACCGTCGGGACGCAAATTACGTACGGTGTTGATCGGTATCCAATATGTGGTATCTATTTTATTAATTATCAGTGCTTGTTTTGTTCATTTGCAGAATAAATATATGCGTGGTTATTCGCTGGGATTTGACAAAGATCAGATCGCGATCGTTCCTTTGAGCAGTGACCTGTATATTAAATCTCATGAGACCTATGTTAATCGCCTGAAGGAATTTTCCGGTATCGAAGATGTGGCTTTTTCTCTGGAGAAGGTCGGTTCGCAGGATGGTTACAGTACGAACAGCGGTTCTGTCAAGGAAAATGATTTCCACTTCTTTATGATCTTTGTTTCCGCAAATTTCCTGCGTGTGATGGGAATCCCGGTAGAAGAGGGGCGTGACTTTTATCCGGCCGATGAAATGGCTGAAACTCCTTCTTACATTTTTAATTGTACGGCAAAACAGGAAGTAGGCATGGAAGTGGGGGATAAAATGGATTCGTGGGCTTCGGGTGATATTGTCGGGTTGACAGGCAATGTCAAGTTTACTTCGCTTCGAGAGGGAGAAAGTAATATCGGTTTTGTGACAGGGAAACTGCCTTATCCGCTAACTACTTCTTATATACGCCTGAAAGCCGGGGCAGATGTCGATGCAACCGTTTCACATATTTATAAAACACTGGCTGATATAGATCCGGCTTATCCGGTCGAGATCGAGTTTTATGATGCTGTGTTCAACGAATTATATCATAAGGAAGAGAATTTGCGTAGCCTGATCACGGTATTCAGCCTTTTGGCGATCATTATTTCGCTTGTGGGTGTCTTTAATCTGGTGGTATTCGATACACAATATCGCCGGAAAGAGATCGGTCTCCGAAAAGTGCATGGTGCGACTATCGGTGAAGTTTTGAAGATGCTGAACAGTTCCTATATTTATATTGTCCTGATTTGCTTTGTGCTGGCAGTACCGGTTGGTTATTATGGGATCAACAAGTGGCTGGAGAGTTTTGCCTATAAGACACCGATGTTTTGGTGGGTCTATCCGCTGGCTTTGCTTATTGTACTGACTATTACTGTCGGTACGGTGACTTACCAAAGCTGGCAGGCTGCTAATGCTAATCCGGTGGATAGTTTGAAGTCGGAATAACAGCGTTTTACATAGAATCTGTTTCAATGTCTAATAATTTGACAGCATTGTCTAATTATTAGACATTGTTCTTTTCTGACGGTTGGGCTAATATTCTGTTATTCTGTGCGTTGTTGCTTTGGCATGCAATTTGAATTACCAAAGTAAACATAAATAGTAATGAAGACAATACTAAGAAACTTTTTAAGCGTACTGCGTAGGTTCAAGATGGCAACCTTTTTGAATGTGGCGGGATTGGCAGTTGCATTTGCAGCCTTTATCGTTATTCTGATACAGGTAAATTATGAACGTAGTTTTGATCGTTGTCATCCGACGGCGGAAAGAGTTTTCAGAGTGGAGTTGGAAACTCCCGGTACATTCGGTCTTATTTTACCCCGTGGATTTGTAGAAACTGTTATTCAGTCATCTCCGCATATTGAGGCCGGATCGTTGATCTATCCTTATAATTCGGCTATTTATTTTTCCGTTATGGAGAATGGAGAGAAGATTGGTTACCGCGAACCGGTATATACTTGTAACCCTGAGATTACCCGTGTCTTTGATTTCCCGATATTGGAAGGGGATATCGATTGTTTGAAAGATCCCGATAAACTTATTTTACCTGAAAGTATAGCTCGGAAAATTTTTGGAGACCAACCGGCTGTAGGTAAAATGTTGCATGCCGAAGAGAATGTTGAGACCAAAGATAACCGTGAATATACCGTTGGTGCCGTTTATAAAGATTTCCCCGGGAACACCCAGATGAGGAATCTGATCTATACGGCTATCGGACCGACTTTTCAGCGGGATAATTTTGGGGCGAGTAATTTTGCCTGTTATGTGTTGCTGGATAAAGCGGAATCTGCACAGGATGTGGTTGATAACTTCAATGCAAATTTTGATTTTACTAAAATAGGAAAGAAAGATCAACAGCTTAAACTTACCCCTCTCACTGCTATTTATTATCTGAATGAAAGCCAGGACGGAATGATTTTCCGCAGTGGAAATAACGAAGTGACCTTGTTGTTATTTTTTATTGCCTTATTGATCATTATCGTAGCTGCTATCAATTTTACCAACTTCAGTACGGCCCTGACACCTCTTCGTATTAAGAGTATCAATACCCAAAAGGTATTGGGCAGTTCTGATAAATTATTACGAAACGCTTTGCTGGCGGAGGCTGCTATTGTCAGTCTTATAGCCTGGTTGATCAGTCTGGTTTTGGTCTGGATGCTCGGCAGGGCAACCGCTTTACCTTTTGTGGAAGCTGATTTGAGTATCCTGAAGAATTTACCGATTGTTTTGATCACGGGTGGAGTGGCATTGATAACCGGAGTGGTCGCCGGATTATATCCTTCCTGGTATGTGACCTCTTTTCCACCGGCACTGGTACTGAAAGGTAGTTTCGGACTTTCTCCGTCCGGTCGTAAACTGCGTACCATTCTGGTCAGTGTGCAATTTATAGTTTCCATCCTGTTGATTATCGGGGCTAGCTTTGTACAGTTACAAAATGATTATATGCGTAGTTTCTCGCTTGGTTTCGATAAGGATCAGATTGCTATTGTGGAATTAAGCGGAGAACTTTATAATAAACATCATGAGACATATGTAAATCGGTTGAAGGAGTTTCCGGATATCGAGGATGTTGCTTTTGCCATGGAGAAAGTGGCTTCAAAGGATGGTTACAGTACCAATGGAGCCGTTTTGAAGCAAAAGGAGTTTCACTTTTTCATGATCATGACTTCTCCCAATTTCCTTCGGGTGATGGGTATTCCGGTTGAAGAGGGGCGCGATTTCTCTTTGTCCGATGAGTTATCGGAAGAACCTGTTTATATATTTAATGAGACAGCTAAATTGGCGGTAAATATGGAACAGGGAGATATTCTTCAGTCATGGATTCCCGGCCGTATTATCGGATTTACCGGAAATGTGAAGTTTACCTCTCTTCGCAACGGTGAGAACAATATTGCTTTTGTGGTGTCAAAGATGCCTTATCCGATGTCTGTCTCTTATATTCGTCTGAAAGCGGGATCCGATGTGCATGCTGCTGTTAATCATATCCGTAAGACATTGGCGGATCTTGATCCGGCCTATCCGTTTGATGTGCAGTTTTATGATACGATCTTTAATCATTTGTATCATAAGGAAGAGAATTTGCGTAGCCTGATTACTGTTTTCAGCATATTGGCAATAATCATATCGCTTGTGGGAGTATTCGGATTAGTCGTATTCGATACACAGTATCGCCGGAAAGAAATCGGTGTGCGTAAGGTACATGGGGCGACTAACAGTGAAATTCTGAAAATGCTTAACCGTTCATATATTTATATTGTACTGGTATGTTTTGCCCTGGCTACGCCGATCGGTTACTATAGCATTAAGAAATGGCTGGAAAGTTTTGCCTATAAGACACCGATGTACTGGTGGGTATATCTGGCCGCATTGACAATTGTACTGGTCATTACCATAGGTACAGTCACATTCCAGAGTTGGCGGGCGGCAAATGCCAATCCGGTAGATAGTTTGAAGGCACAATAAGTATTTCAACTAAACAGATTTACTATCATGTTTTTTGAAATGAACTGTCATACTATCATTTATTTGTGTAATATGTTGTATATATGCGTGTTGTCTTCTGATAGTTACCGTTTTTAACTGTCACTTATCTATCATGCAACTATCATAGCCTATTTGAAAAGACGGATAGATAAGTACTTCTTTTCAGTAAGTATACTGTTTAAAATCAGATGGATAGTAATATAAGTTGCTTGACACCCGGGTCTTGATATGCTCGACACCCGGGTGTAAGCATCGTTGAGATGGGGGTGTGAAACAGGTCGAAATGGGCATGCTGGCAACAAAAAATAGGTATTCGGATGAAAATAAGTCATAGGTTTGAGATAAAAAGGTAGTAGGGCGACGAATTATAAGAGGTGGTATCGAACGGTTACAGGTACTTTTTATGAATTGAAATGACTGTTCTTTGGTTAAAATCTCGTTAAAATGATGGTTGTATGTTAGATTAGTGATAGTTAAAAGCGGTAACTGTCATAGGTTAATGTGCATGTATATAGAGATTTACACGAGTGAATGATAGTATGATAGTTGATTCGTAGAAAACCTGACACTGTAAACGCAAAAAAAGGATATCCCATATGGAATATCCTTTCTTCTACTGATATATAATAAATATAATGTCAGTCAATTAGTTTCTGGGAAGTGCTTCTTTCACTACCATTGCCCGGCCTTCGTATTCTGCACCGTTCAATTCGTTGATAGCTTTGAAGGCTTCTGCATTTTCCGGCATTTCAACAAAAGCAAAACCTTTTGATCTTCTGGTGTCGCGGTCTACAATAAGTTTTACAGAATCAACTGTTCCGAACTCTTCCATTACATCTCTCAAATCTGATTCCTTAACATTGTAGCTAAGGTTACCAATATACATGTTCATAAATATAAAAATAAAAAATTAATAATATAACAATAAAACTTTAGGAAGGTCTTTATCAGAGATGGAAATACTCAATGTTTATAACTGAGGAGATACATGTGAAAGTAAGATCGAAATAAATCTCTTATTGTTTCTGATGCAAAGTAACGGAAACAATTTGGATAATGAACTATATATCTTGTTTATTATTCAATAATATATTATTATTATGAAATAAGGTCATTAATTAGTAATATGCCGTTATTCCGTTTTGTATAAGTTTATCCGGCATTAGTTCCATCCTCTCGTTTTTTCTATCGGAAAAATATACGGGTAAAGCGGGCATATATTCGTAATATTGCAGTAGAAATATTAAATATGATATAGCATGAATAACCTTGAACGATCCAGGCACAGGAGGCCTGTTCTAAGTACCTTGATCTTGTTACTTTCGATTGTAACAATGAGCGCACAAACAACGACCTTGCATCCGGTTGCTTCCAACGACTGTGGTGTGGACGGCAAACAGCCGTTTCTGGTAAAAGGCGATAATTATACCATGCCCGATGAAACGGGAGGAAGTATGACGGCAAGAACCTGCAATTTCGGAGGGTCTGTTATCTATGCTTTCGACCGTTTGGATATACAGGCGGATTACCAGTTGGAGGTAGTCTATCTGGCGGATAGCGAGCGGCGGCAACGGATCGTAGCCGATGGAAACGAGGTGCAGGCTCCTGTCGTTCTTGAAAAAGGGAAGGAACAGCGTTATCGTATCGACCTGCCGAAAAAGGCATTTGCGTATGGACAGCTGGTACTGGTTTTCGAAGTATTGAAAGGACCGAATGCCATTGTTTCGGAATTGAATCTTTATTCATCCAATCCAAAGAAACCGATTCCGTTTGAAGGGGATAAAAAGCTGGCGCTGGCACAGACACAAAGTTATCGGGTGGATACGACCGTGAATGTGGAAGAACATCTTCCGGTTTATACAACTGTTCCGTACAGTGTGCCGGGCGTGTATAATCCGGTTCTGTCATTGAACGGGACCTGGCAGTTTAACCCGTCTTCGAAAGCTGATTTTTATACCCGTAAGGCCGATACGGACGGATGGAGTCCGATTGTCGTGCCCGGACAATGGTCGATGCAGGGATTCAAAGTCGATTCTGCCGGTTTTGGAGGTTATCAGACTCTTTTTACGTTGCCGGCGGACTGGAAAGGCAAGCAGGTGAAGTTGCGTTTCGACGGTGTATCCAGCGAATGTATTGTCTGGCTGAACGGAAAAGAGATAGGGACCCATATGGGAGGTATGACTGCGTTTGAGTTGGATGCTACCACAGCTTTGCAACCGGGAGAAAACAGATTAGCACTGAAGGTCCGTAGCGAATCGCTGGCAGATATGCTGGGAAGCCTGACGCAGTATGCCGCTCATCAACTGGGAGGTATTACGCGCAAAGTCACGCTTTTTGCCGTACCCGATGTGCATATTTTCGATCTCCGTATCGTGACGGAGTTGGATGAACAATATAAGGATGCTGAACTCAAAGTGTATCTGGCTGTGACAAATGCCGGAAAGGAGACGGAGAAGAATATAGCAGCGCGTCTTTCTATCGGCGGCCTTCCCGTTGTTCTCGATCAGGTAATTCCGGAACTGTCTCCGGGCCAAACCTGGACCGGATGGTTAACCGGAAAAGTGGCCGATCCCCGGAAATGGGATAATGAACATCCTTATTTATATACGATGAAAATAGAATTGGGAAATGCGGACGTAACCACTGAACAGATAGAGAAACGTTTCGGTTTCCGTGAAGTAGAAGTGCAGGGCAACCGTCTGTTGGTAAACGGCAAGCCGGTAAAGTTGAGAGGCGTCTGCCGTCATGAAGCGCATCCGCTTACCGGTCGTGTCATGACTCCGGATCTGGAACGAAAAGATGTGGAATTATATCGTGCCGCCAACTGTAATTTTATCCGTACGTCACATTATCCTCCTTGCGAAGAATTACTTGAAATCTGTGATGAACTGGGAATGTTCGTCGAAGTGGAAGCACCTGTTTGCTGGATTGGTCATCATGCGAATGAGAACTGGAAAGTACTCGATTACCAGGATAGTACATATTATCCGTATGTCTTGCAGGCAAATATGGAGACAATTCATTTCTACCGGAATCATCCGTCTGTTATCTTTTGGTCGATTGCCAACGAATCGTATTGGAACAAAGAGTTTGCCCAGGTTGAGGTATATGTGAAGAAAGCCGATCCGACTCGTCCGCATACTTTCCATGACCAGGCATACGGCGGTTTCAATAACCAGGGAAGTACGGCTCCAATCTCCAATATTCACTATCCCGGACCGGATGGATATAAGGTTGCCGCCAAGAGTGACCGTCCGATGGTGTATGGGGAATATTGCCATCTGAATGTTTACAACCGCAGCGAGTTGGTGACCGATCCGGGTGTACGTAGCGACTGGGCGCTGGCACTGTCTCCGACCTGGGAGAATATGTATAAGACGGATGGTGTGCTGGGCGGTTCTATCTGGTCGGGTATCGACGATATTTTCCAATTGCCGAATGGGGATGCTGTGGGTTACGGTCCATGGGGACCGATAGACGGATGGCGTCGTCCGAAACCGGAATATTGGGATATGAAAAAGATATATAGTCCGATTCGTGTGCAAACAGACCGGTTATCGCCAGCTAAAGAGTTGGTTATTCATTTGGAAAACAGATATACCTATACTAATTTCAATGAATTGCAGCTCAACTGGAAATATGGGGATGAACAGGGAGTTTCCTTTGCCTCGATTAAGCCGGGAGAGAGCGGTCAGATACGTATTCCGATTATGAATCCGGATCAGGCAAACGAGCTGTATCTTTCTTTTACCGATCCGCGCGGTTTCATTGCCGACGAGTATATCATCCCGGTAGGTAAACAGGTTCAGAATGAATTACCGGAGTTGCAGCCGCTTACGACACAACTGAAGAAAGCAAGTGACCGTTATCGCATTACCGGCAAAAACTTTATTTGTGAAGTGAGTCGCACGACCGGACAAATCCTGTCGTTGAAACAGGGAAAGCAGGAGATACTGAACGGCGGTCCGTGGCTGATGGCGCTTCCTCTGAATGGCGGCGGTTGTTATCCGAACCATAATGCAAATACTCCTTTATTTAATGATATTTGCACGGAATGGAAACCGACGGAAATCGATGCGGCAAAAGTTGGTGACGATGTCATTGTCACGGTGAAAGGAAGCTATAAAGAATTTGAAGGAAGCTATAAACTGACTGTCAATGCGGCCGGAAAACTTTCTGTCAGCTATTCATTTAATGCGCTGGCTGACGTAAATCCCCGCCAATGGGGATTGGTTTTTGAGGCTCCGGCAGCCTTCAACAAAACATTCTGGCGTCGCGATGGCCTGTGGAGTGTTTATCCGGAAGACCATATCAGTCGTCCGGTAGGAGAGGCAGACCTGTTTTATTCCGGTTTACCCTCGCATCTCAATCCGCGGGTGGAACCTACCTGGTCGTGGAGCCTCGATTACAATGAATTGGGAAGCAACGATTTCCGCTCTACCCGTCGTAATATCTGGTACGCCGGCCTAACCAATGCCGCAGGCAATAAGGTAACCGCCGTTTCAGATGGCAAACAGCACTGGCGTTCATGGCTGGAAAAAGACCGTATCCGTTTCCTGGTGGCAGATTTCGTCACTGCCGGCAACGAAATGTTCCTGAGTAGCTATTATGCTCCGTTCAGAAAACCGTTAAAGGCAGGGGATAATATTAGTGGTGCGATTGTATTGCATACGAACTGATTTGAAATATTCAGGGAGAGGAGGTAAAATAGTAAGACTTCCGTAAACTATATTGACTTGGATTGCTTATATTTGCATAGAAATGTTTAATCGTATTGCCTTATGAAAGATAGTTATATCCGCTTTGACTGGGCCATCAAACGTCTTTTGCGTCAGAAAGCTAATTTCGGAGTGCTGGAAGGCTTCCTTTCCGTGTTGTTGGACGAAAAGGTTGAAATCATCGAGTTGTTGGAAAGTGAAAGTAACCAGCAAACCATTGACGATAAATTCAACAGAGTAGATATCAAGGCTAAAAACAGCAAGGGTGATATCATCATTGTGGAAGTACAGAATACACGTGAACTCTATTATCTTGAACGCATCCTTTATGGTGTGGCTAAGGCGATTACAGAACATATCTCTTTGGGAGAACGTTATTGCGAAGTGAAAAAAATATACTCCATAAGTATTCTATATTTTGATATAGGAAAAGGGGACGATTACCTGTATCATGGGCAGAATATTTTCACGGGGGTACATACGGGTGACCGTTTGGAAGTGACTACCAAAGAGAAAAATGCAATTGTGCATAAGCTTCCGGCAGAAATTTTTCCGGAATACTACCTGATTCGTGTGAACGAGTTTAATCAAGTAGCTGTGACCCCGTTGGAAGAATGGATAGAGTATCTGAAAACAGGGTGTATCCGCTCTGATACAACGGCTCCCGGTCTGGAAGAGGCGCGTGAGAAACTACGTTATTATAATATGACTCCCGAAGAACGTCATGCTTACGATGAACACCTGAATGCCATTATGATACAAAATGATGTTCTGGATGGTGCAAAGCTGGAAGGTCGTATGGAAGGGTTAGCCGAAGGTCGCGTAGAAGGTGAAATCCGAAAGCAAAATGAGATTGCTGCAAATATGAAAAAGTTAGGTCTAGATATTCAACTTATTTTGGAGGCCACTGGTCTAACGCTTGAAGAAATAGAGAAACTGTAATAATCTTGTAAGATTATTTTTTACCCCAATATCCATGCATTAAAGATATTGGGGTTTTTTATGTGTTTACGTGAATAGTATAGCATTTATCGAATGATTGTCCATCTTTTATCTTGTATAGTCTATTTGTTCTTTTAAAGAAAAACTCTTATTTTGCGGAGTAAATACGTATATAACAATACCATGAGAAGACTTACCTTATTACTAGCGTCTATCGGCTTAGTCATGACAGCCTATAGTCAACCGAACGTAACCCCAAAAGAATGGGGCAATAATGAATATGCCGGAATATGGAAACTGTCAGTAGGCACACCCGAAAAGATCAACCTGCTGAGCGAACTCGATATAACTCCGAAGAAAGAAGCCTTGCGGCAGATGGCGGAAGGTCGGTTACCTATTTTACCGGCTGATGTAAAAACAGAATTAAGAGATGGCAAAACGTATATCAGTTTCCCGTTGGAAAAAGGGGAGAAGATATTCGGTCTGGGGCTTAACTTCAAAACTGTCGAACAACGGGGCCGTATCATGCGGCTGCACATGGATCATTACACCGGAAGCGATAACGGCCGTACCCATGCACCGGTTCCTTTCTTCGTCTCTTCCCGTGGATATGGTGTATTAATCAATTCCGCCCGCTATATAGATTTATGGGTAGGAACGGCCGTTCGCAAGGGACCGAATGCCCCGGAGGAACAAGACCGTAATACAGATCCGACCTGGCCTGCACAACCTTATTCCGACAATATTGAAGTCCTGGTTCCTGCACAAGGTGTGGAATTGGTTTTCTTTGCCGGACCAACCATGCAGGATGTTGTTCGCCGTTACAATCTGTATAATGGTGGTGGCGCTTTGCCTCCGCGTTGGGGACTGGGTTTCTGGCACCGTACACCGACTTTGTTTACCGATAACGATGTAAAGAAAGAGGTGGATGAATTTGAGAAACGTGGATTTCCTCTTTCCGTGATCGGCCTTGAACCGGGATGGCATAGTAAAGCTTATCCTTGTACCTACGAATGGGATAAAACCCGTTTCCCGGATGCTCCCGGCTTTGCCAAAGAGATGCTCGACCGGAATATACGATTGAACCTCTGGATGAATCCGTATGTATCCAAACATAGTGAAGTATACAATAAAATAAAACCCTATACCGGTTCTCATACGGTCTGGCTGGGTGAGGTTCCCGACTACTCCATGCCTGAAGCCTGTAAAATCATGACCGATCACTTCCGTAAACATCAGGTCGACCTGGGAATAAGCGGATATAAGATGGATGAGAACGATGGTTATGATTCCTGGTTGTGGCCTGACGTAGCGACGTTTCCTTCCGGTATCCCGGCGGAACAGTTGCGTAACCTGTATGGTTCGCTGATGCAACAGGCAACGGTAAAGATGTATCGTGAAAAGAATCTGCGTACTTATGGGCAGGTGCGTGCCGGTAATGCGGGAACGAATGCTTATCCTTATGTCCTGTATAATGACTATTACGACCATCGCGGTTTTATCACCGCTTTGATAAACAGTTCTTTTATCGGCGTGTTATGGACACCGGAAGTTCGTTCCTCCAAAACATCGGAAGAATGGCTTCGACGGATGCAGACCGTTTGTTTTTCGCCTATTGCACAGTTGAATGCCTGGGCGGACGGGACGAAACCATGGACTTTTGCAGATGTAGAAGATGATATTCGTGAAATCGCTTTGTTGCGTATTCAGTTGATACCTTATTTATATACCGCTTTTGCCGATTATGCTTTTTATGGAACACCTCCGGTACGTGCCATGAATCTGGAAGAAGGTTATTCTGTTGAAGCACAGACGGAAGAAGGTAAGCTGGATGCAACTGAGAACCCGTATGCGATGGCTGTACGCCGGGAAGTGAAAGACCAGTTTATGGTCGGCGAGAATATCCTGGTCGCTCCTTTGTTTGCCGGTGAGAAAGAACGTAAAGTCGTTCTCCCGCAAGGTAAATGGTATGATTTTTATACCGGAAAGTTTGCCGGTGAGGGAGAAGTCATTACTGTTATCCCGGCTGACCGCCATATTCCTGTATATGTAAAAGACGGTGGTATTATCCCACTCTGGCCTGCCATGTCGAAATTCGGAGATCGGAAATATCCGCTGGAAGTACGGCATTATGGAAACAAACCGGGCACATATTCTCTCTATGATGATGACGGAAGTTCCTATAACTACGAAAAGGGAGAGTTTACCCGCATCGACCTGACCGTTACGGTTGATAAGAAAGGAAAGAAAAAAGGGAAAGCCGTTCAACCGAAAGGAAAAAAGATTTGGTCATTCAGTGAATATAATTTCAAGTTTATGACGGAATAAGCAAATACTCTTTCCATATCACAGATGTATTTCTTTTGTTTCACAGTTGGATTCCGTTTGTATCACAGTTGAGTTTCTTTTGTTTCACAGCTGTGATATGAATAAAGAATTGGAGTTTATCCACACATGCTGGCGGGTAAATCATACTGTGACCGGGCTAATTGACTGTATCAGAAACATAATTTTATATGAAGCTAAGCAAAACTATTTCGCTAACACTACTTTCTTTAACTCTGGGATGTTATCTGCATGCGCAGGATATTCAATCGTTGGCAGGAACCTGGCAGTTCAGTCTCGACCCTGCCGATCAGGGGATGAAAGAAAACTGGCAAGACCGTTCGTTTGATAAAACGATTGCCTTGCCGGGAACAACCGATGAAGCGCAATATGGCGAGAAGACGTCCGGTTCCGATTTCGGTATCTTGACCCGTGCTTATAAATACTACGGTCCGGCCTGGTATTCGAGAGAAATTGAAATTCCATCCGAATGGAACGGAAAACGCATTCGGATGGAACTGGAACGCGTCTTATGGGAGTCACGTGTTTTTGTGGATGGAAAGGAGGTGTCCGTGCAGGATGCTTTGTCTACTCCCCATTACCATGATCTCGGTTATCTATCCCCTGGTAAGCATCGTTTGACTATTCGTATCAATAATGATCTGATCTATAATATTGGCGATAAAGGTCATGTCTATACGGAATATACGCAAAGTATCTGGAATGGAGCTGTCGGACGCCTGCAACTGAAGGCGATAGAGCCGGTTCATTTCTCTAATCCGCAGGTGTTTACCAAGGTTTCTCCCTGTTCTCTGCAACTGATGGATATCTTGATGAATACTTCATCCAAAAAGGTCGATGCACATATAACCTGGCAACTGACCGAGCGTGGGAGTGGAACGGTTGTTTTTACGGAAACAACCGAACAGCCGTTACAGAAGGGAGCGAACGTACTGAATTTTAAAGCATCTATGCCGGAGGGTATCAAGCTATGGAATGATGTCACTCCCCATTTGTATCAGTTGAAAGTTACCATACGGGATAAAAAGAAAATATACGATACCCGTGAAATTGAGTTCGGTTTCCGGGAAGTGACAACATCCAAATCAAAAATTCTTATCAACGGAAAACCTGTTTTTCTGCGTGGTAATCTCGATTGCGTACACTTTCCGCTGACGGGGTATCCATCTTGTAAGGTAGAAGATTGGGAAAAGATTTTCCGTATTTATAAAGACTATGGTCTGAACCATGTCCGTTTTCACTCCTGGTGTCCTCCGGAAGCTGCTTTTATCGCGGCTGACCGGATCGGTATTTATATCCAGGCAGAAACGATTTGGATCGACTGGTGGATGTCTGTCGAGCAGAAAGAACGAAAAGAGATGGATACCAAAGGCCATCCGCAGGGATTGGGTAAGAATCCTTCGGCCGACCGGTATGTGCAGCAGGAATTAACCCGTATGATCGATGCTTACGGCAACCATCCGTCTTTCATTATGCAATGTATCGGTAACGAGTTGGGTAACTCTGATTTCGAAGTGATGGAGTCGTGGATGAAACCCTTGAAAGAAAAAGACTCGCGCCGCCTGTATGCAACTTCAACGGCTCGTAAGATCATGCCGCTCGATCAATATATGGTCACCCATTATATAGACGGACTGGGCGGAACCCGCGGGCTTCGGGGCGGTGCTTCTACCGCCTGGGATTTTGAAGATGTGTATTCACGTTCGGACATCCCCATTCTTTCGCATGAGATCGGGCAATGGCCGGTTTATCCGAAATGGGAGGAGATAAAGAAATATACAGGTGTACTGAAAGCCCGTAACTTTGAAGAGTTTCGTGAACAGGCGCGTAAAAACAAGATCGAAGAACAGAATGAGGAATTTGTCGCGGCTTCCGGTGCCCTGAACCAGATCATGTACAAATATGAAATAGAATCCTTCCTTCGTACACCATCCTGTGCCGGTATCCAGTTGCTTAGCATGCAGGATTATCAGGGGCAGGGCGAAGCGTTGATCGGTTGGCTGGATGTTTTTTATGACAGCAAAGGCATTACAACGCCTGAACAGTTCCGTGCGCACCATGATACGACAGTTCCTTTGTTACGTATGCCTAAATATGTATGGGAAAACAACAAGCCTTTTACGGCTGAAATGCAGTTGGCACATTACGGAACCGAAGATTTGCAGGAGGGGCTTTACTGGAAGATTAAAGATGAAGACAGTAATCTGGTCGCTTCCGGAAAGACTGCATTCCGCCGTTGGCCCGTAGGTACTTCCGAACTGGGAGGTAAAATAAATTGCGATCTTTCTTCTATCTCTGCCGCTCAAAAACTGACGGTTGAAGTCGGTTTGCAGGGACGGCCCATAGTTAACCGTTGGAATATCTGGGTTTATCCGTCTGCAAAATCTTCGGGCAAACCTGTTGTGGCCGAAGATGTGTATGTTACCGACCGGATGGATGCGGAATGCCTGAAACGTTTGGAAAAAGGAGAGAAGGTTCTTTTGCAGGCGTCTGCTTTAGGGACGGAAGAAACCTGCGATAAGATTAGTTTTTATCCTTTATATTGGTCGCTGACTTTCTTCCCCGGGCAGAGTAAGAATACGATCGGTATGATTGTTCGCGATAAACATCCGTTGTTTGCACAGTTCCCGACCGATTCACATAGCGACTGGCAGTGGCAATCCGTTTATAAAGATGCCCGTGCCTTCTATATCAACGACTATCCGGAAAGTTATAAGCCGATTGCGCAGCCGATCGATGATTTCCACCGGAATAATAAGCTGGCCTCTATCTTTGAGTTGAAAGTGGGAAAAGGAAAATTGCTTGTCTGCGGCTTTGACCTGAAAGATGAAAAGAATCCGGCTGCACGCCAGTTGAAGAACAGCATCCTGCATTATATGAGTTCGGACGATTTTGATCCTTCGTATGAAAAAGATATTGCCTCCTTGCAGAAAATGCTGACTTATGTGGAACCATTGAAGAGTACTGTTACCGGCGAGTTCAGCAATGCTTTGCTGTATATAGACTGTGCAGCTCCGGATAAAACCTTTGCCAATAAGAAGACTACATACGAGATAACTCCCGACTGGCAGGCAAAGGAGATGGAGTTGACGATCCAATGTCCTCCGGGAATCATCGGTTCCTTATATGTTTGTTTTGCCGACAAGGATAAGAAAGGACGCACGGGGCATCTAGTCTTCGAAGGTCGTGACTACGAATTGGTAAAACAAGAGAATGAAGAGTCATGGGTTAAACTCCATATTATGCGTGAAGATTCAAATGACGGAATACTTCGTTTGAAAGCAAAGCTGAAGAATGGTCCTGATCTGGTTATTTCGAAAGTGGCTATCGTGGAGGAATGATCGTTCAATAAAGACTGTCGGTTTTTTGTAAAATTAGGGAATCTTTTTGCAGAATCCGATATGGATATAAAGAAAAGAGGAAGTATGTTGCTTTTATATATTTCCTCTTTTTATCTTTGTATATAAGTGAAAAAAACAGATATTATGAAGAAAAACTTATTATTAGCATTAAGTGTGTGGTTACTGACATCCTGCAATGCCGGAATTGATCTTCCGGTTAGACCGTCGGATAGCGATTTACAATTCTCCGATCTGGCAAAGACCTGGGATGAGGGAATGCCATTAGGAAATGCGACTGTTGGTGCCCTGGTTTGGCAGCGGGATTCGGCTTTACGCTTATCCCTGGACAGGACTGACCTTTGGGATTTGCGTCCGATGGATAGTATCTCCGGTCCGAATAACCGGTTTGCCTGGGTTCGTGAACAAGTGAAGAAAAAGGATTATCTTCCGGTTCAGCAGAAATACGACCATCCGTATGACCGTCAACCGGCTCCGTCCAAAATACCGGGAGCGGCGCTGGAATTTTCTTTGAAAGAACTAGGCTCTCCTTCCGATGTCCGTCTTTATTTGAATGATGCGCTTTGTGAAGCGACCTGGGATAATGGAACTACATTGAAAACTTTTGTTCATGCCACCGAACCGGTCGGTTGGTTTGTTTTCGAGGATTTACCCTCGTCAATAACTCCTACCTTAATTTCTCCCAAATACAGTACAGGAGGAGATAAAGCCGGTAATTCTGTAGAAGGGCAGGATTTGCGTCGTCTAGGTTATAAACAAGGTACTATTGATGAAGATGCGAATCAGATAGCCTATCATCAGGAAGGCTGGAATGGTTTTTCGTATGATGTGAATGTTCGTTGGGAACAGAAAGGAAAGACGCTGTATGGTGTCTGGAGTGTGACTTCTTCATTGGAATCCGATAAGGCAACTGAAAAGACACAGGAAGCCATGACACGCGGAGTGAATCAGGATTATCAGTCTCACCTGAATTTCTGGAAGAACTATTGGGCACAGTCATCCGTCACACTTCCGGATCCTGTTTTGCAGAAACAATATGATAATGAAATGTATAAATATGGTTCTGCCACCCGCGAAAACTCTTATCCTATCTCTTTGCAGGCTGTATGGACTGCCGATAACGGTAAACTCCCGCCCTGGAAAGGTGATTATCATCATGACCTGAATACTCAACTCAGTTACTGGCCGACTTATACCGGCAACCACCTGACGGAAGGTTTGGGTTATCTGAATACGCTTTGGAATCAGCGTGATGTCTATAAGGAATATACCCGTCAGTATTTTGAAACGGATGGAATGAATGTTCCCGGTGTATGTACGTTGTTAGGAGTTCCGATGGGCGGATGGATTCAATATTCCATGTCGCAGACGGCCGGAGCCTGGTTGGCACAGCATTTTTATCTTCACTGGAAATATTCGATGGATCGTGATTTCCTGAAAGACCGTGCTTATCCTTTCCTGAAAGATGTGGCTACATACCTGGAACAAATATCCGTGGTGGATGCTCAGGGTGTTCGTAAACTGACCATGAGTTCCAGTCCTGAGATATACGATAACTCGATCAACGCCTGGTTTAAGGATATGACAAACTATGATCTGGCTTTGATGAAGTTCGCTTTCAGTGCCGCATCTGAACTTGCCGGGGAATTAGAGATTCCGGAAGAGGCCGCTCATTGGAAAAAACTGAATGAACAACTACCGGAATTGGATGTGGATAAGGATGGTGCCTTGACGTTTACCAAAGGTTTCTCATACGATCAATCCCACCGCCATTTCTCTCATGCGATGGCTATCCATCCATTGGGTTTGCTGGATTGGAACCAGGGTGAAAAGTCACAACAGATCATTAAAGCTACGATAAAGAAGTTGCAGGATTATGGTCCCGACTACTGGACCGGTTATTCATACAGTTGGTTTGGTAATATGAAAGCCCGTGCATTTGACGGTGATGGTGCCGCCCGGGAATTGCGTACATTTGCTGAATGTTTCTGCTTGCGTAATACATTCCATGCCAACGGCGACCAGACAAAAACAGGAAAATCCAAATTCACATACCGTCCGTTTACCCTGGAAGGTAACTTTGCCTTCGCTGCCGGTATCCAGGAAATGCTTTTGCAAAGCCATACCGGAATCATCCGTGTGTTCCCGGCGATCCCTTCCGACTGGTCGAATGTCTCTTTTGATAACCTTCGTGCCATGGGTGCTTTCCTTATCTCTGCCGAAAAACAAAACGGAAAGATCACCAAACTTCGCATCTATCCTGAACAGGGCGGAACATTACGTCTCGCATCTCCGTTCGGAACAGATGAAGCAGTAGTAACGGGTAATGCCGGAGATGTTACGAACGAGGATGGTATATTATCGTTTGAAACCCGTAAAGGTGAATGGGTGGATATAAAGCCGGCAGATCATCGTATTGAATAGTTCTTTGGAATAAATAGAACAGAAAGTGTATGGACCGGGCTGAGATTGAATGTCGTCTGACAAATCAATCACTCGCCCCAGTCCATACATTTTTTTGTTACATATTGTCTGGATTACATTTTTACATTTGGGATATTTTCTATAACTTGCCGTGATTTTTAATACTAAATCTGATTTGACTTAAACGAAAAATTAAGAATGTACAATAATTAAAACAATCATTTTATGAAATTCCAGAAAACACTATTCGGATGTTTAGTTGGCGTAGCTTTGTCTATGAATGTAAACGCCCAAGAAGTACAAGGATTCGTTCATGAACGTTCTACTGATTATGAATGGCCTACAGATCAACAGGTCTTGGATAAACTTGATAAATGGCAGGACCAGAAATTCGGTGTATTATTCCATTGGGGACTTTATTCGGTTCCGGGTATTGTAGAGTCATGGTCTATTTGTTCAGAGGATGTAGACTGGATTTCCCGTAAAAAGGATATGACGTACGATGAATACAAGAAGTGGTATTGGGGATTGAAGGAATCACTGAACCCGACACAGTTCAATCCAGACAAATGGGCTGATATTATGAAGGATGCCGGAATGAAATATATGATTTTTACAACCAAACACCATGATGGTTTCTGTATGTTTGATTCAAAATATACAGATTTTTCTATTGCAAACGGTCCTTTTGCCAATAACCCCAAAAAAGATGTAGCCCGTTATGTCTTTGACGCATTCCGTCAGAAGGATTTCATGATCGGGTGTTATTTCTCCAAACCGGACTGGCATTGCGAATGGTTTTGGAATCCTTATTTTGCAACTCCCAACCGCCGCCAGAATTATAAGATAGACCGTCATCCGGACTGGTGGAAAAATTACCAGGAATTTACCTATAACCAGATGGATGAACTGATGACTAATTATGGCAACTTCGATATCCTTTGGCTGGATGGCGGCTGGGTGACCGGTGGAGATGTCCATCTGGATAAATTATTGAACAAGGTACGTACTTCTACTCAACCGGGGTTGATTTCTGTGGATCGTACTATCCGTGGAAGAAATGAAAATTATCAAACTCCGGAACGTAGTATTCCTGAGACTCAGTTGAATAATCCCTGGGAAAGTTGTATTACTTTGAGCAACGACTGGGGATGGGTTCCTAATGCTCCTTATAAATCACCGACGAAAGTTATCGGTCTGCTGGCTGAAATCACGGCTAAAGGCGGATGTCTGCTGCTGGGTGTCGGTCCTACGCCACAGGGTACTATTGAAGATGCTGTTGCAGAACGTTTGCATGTGATCGGTGACTGGCTGAGAGCCAATGGAAAGGCTATTTACAACACTCGTATCACTCCGGTTTATAATGATGGAAATGTTTGGTTTACAGCAGACAAGGACGGTAAAACATTATATGCTGTTTATGCTTTGCCGGAAGGAGAGAATTTGCCTGAAACAATTGAATGGACAGGGAACATTCCGACAGGAAAAATGAAAATGCTGAAAGGTAACAAAACAGTGAAATATACCAGCAAGGACGGTAAGGTAAAAGTTATTCTTCCGAAAGGGTTGAAAAACGAACCGGTTGCTTTGCAGTTCACTTTGAAGAGATAATAAATGAAATAAAATAAAATAACACATGTTATATGAGTAAAACAACTTCTTTAATTATCGGGCTTATCGCCTTTGCAGGACATGCAATGGCACAACAACCGTTATACAAACAGGCTACGGCTCCTGTTGAAGACAGAGTAAAAGATCTTATAGGGCGTATGACAGTTGAAGAAAAAGTCGGCCAGTTATGTTGTCCGCTGGGGTGGGAAATGTATACCAAAACGACAAACGGCGTTGTTGCTTCCGACCTTTATAAAGAACGGATGAAGACGATGCCTATCGGTTCATTCTGGGCAGTCCTTCGAGCCGATCCTTGGACACAAAAAACTTTGGAGACAGGATTGAATCCGGAACTGTCAGCTAAAGCATTAAATGCCTTACAAAAATATGCTGTAGAAGAAACCCGCCTGGGAATCCCTGTCCTATTCGCAGAAGAATGTCCGCATGGACATATGGCAATTGGTACCACTGTCTTCCCGACATCTTTGTCGCAGGCAAGTACCTGGAATGCAGAGTTAATGCATCGGATGGGAGAGGCTATTGCCCTGGAAGCACGTTCACAGGGGGCAAACATCGGTTATGGTCCCGTGCTGGATATTGCCCGTGAACCCCGTTGGTCACGTATGGAAGAGACTTTCGGTGAAGATCCTGTGCTGACAACTCATCTGGGAGTTGCCTTTATGAAAGGTATGCAGGGTAAATCGCAGAATGACGGAAAGCATTTGTATTCTACCTTGAAACATTTTGCCGCTTATGGCATTCCTGAAGCCGGACATAACGGTGCACGTGCCAATGTCGGTATGCGTCAGTTATTTTCCGATTATCTGCCTCCTTTCAAGAAAGCAGTGGAAGAAGGAGTCGCAACAATTATGACTTCCTATAATACTATCGATGGCGTTCCCTGTACTTCTAATAAATATTTATTGACGGATGTTCTCCGTGATCAATGGGGTTTTAAAGGGTTCGTTTATTCGGATTTAACAAGTATCGAAGGTATTGTAGGGGCAAGAGTGGCGAAAGATAATAAGGAAGCTGCCGTTCTAGCTTTAAAAGCTGGTCTTGATATGGACCTGGGAGGAAATGCTTATGGAAAGAATCTTCAGAAAGCCTTGGAAGAAGGTGCCATCACCATGGATGACCTCAACAGAGCGGTCGCTAATGTCCTCCGTCTGAAATTCCGCATGGGGTTGTTTGAGAATCCGTATGTTTCACCGGAACAGGCCAAACAGGTGGTACGTTCAAAAGCTCACAAGGAACTGGCTTGCGAAGTTGCCCGTGAAGGGATTGTTTTACTAAAAAATGAAGGTATATTGCCTCTAAAGAAAAATATCGGAAGCATTGCCGTGATCGGTCCGAATGCGGATATGATGTATAACCAGTTGGGTGACTATACGGCTCCTCAGGAACGTGAAGAGATTGTTACGGTACTGGATGGCATACGAAAAGCCGTCTCTCCTTCTACAAAAGTAAATTACGTAAAAGGTTGTGCAATCCGTGATGTAACGACCAGTAATATCCCGGCGGCGGTGGAAGCTGCCCGTGCTGCCGATGCGGTTGTTTTGGTTGTTGGTGGTTCGAGTGCCCGCGATTTCAAGACAAAATATATAGGTACAGGTGCAGCAGATGTTTCTAACGACGGAAACCAACTCCTGTCAGATATGGATTGTGGCGAAGGATATGACCGTAGCACATTGCGTTTGCTGGGCGATCAGGAAAAACTCCTGGAGGCGGTAGCTGCTACAGGCAAACCATTGGTTGTTATTTATATCCAGGGACGTACATTAAATATGAACCTGGCTTCGGAAAAGGCACAGGCGTTGCTTACTGCCTGGTATCCGGGTGAACAGGGTGGGACGGCTATTGCCGATGTTTTGTTTGGCGATTATAATCCTGCCGGGCGTTTGCCTGTATCCGTACCCCGTAGCGAAGGTCAGTTACCCTTATTCTATTCACAGGGAAAACAGCGTGCCTATGTCGAAGAAGAAGGAACGCCTCTTTATGCCTTTGGCTATGGATTGAGCTATACTAAGTTTGATTACAGTCAATTGGAGATGCAGAAAGGTAATGGGAAAGATGTCCTGCAAACAGTCAGTTGTACGGTGACCAATACCGGAGACTGTGACGGGGAAGAAGTCGTTCAGCTTTACATCTGTGATAAAGTAGCCTCTGTTTCCCAGTCCCCAATCCTGTTAAAGGCTTTCGAACGTATCTCCCTGAAGAAAAGCGAAAGCAAGAAAGTTACTTTCACATTGGGTGAAGAAGAACTGTCTCTTTATAATATGGAAATGAAACAGGTGGTAGAACCGGGAGACTTCAAAGTCATGGTTGGAGCAGCTTCAGATGATATCCGGTTGGAAGGAGAGTTTACATTGTAATAGAAGTTTCTATATCTAAAAGAAAAGGCTGGATTCGATGTGAGTCCAGCCTTTTTTGTGTTATATACTAAGTATATATTCAATATCTTTGATTACATTTTTTCCTATAGTTCCTAAATTGGAACATTTTTGGAGAATCCGTTCCGTATTTAAAAGTTCTTACCACAAGCATTATACTTACTGATAATGAGATCATAACTTACTTTGTAATCGTAAATCTTTTATGAATTAAAGCATTGTATAAAGTAGTTTTCACTAAACATTATTATTATGGAAAACAAGAAAATGTGTGTTTGGAAACGAGGGGGATACTTTTTTATTGCGACTTTATTAGGAGCGGGTCCTTTCTCAAGTCATGTTTATGCCGGAACTGATCATGATCAGTTCAACTCGGTCACTACCGAGTTGAACAATGGTTTAAATCAGAAAAAAGGAAAAAAAGTTACAGGAACGATTATCGATGAAACCGGCGAACCTGTTATTGGAGCTAATGTAGTACAAAAAGGTACTACTAATGGAAGTATAACAGATATAGACGGGCGATTCTCTTTGGAAATTCCGGAAGATGCTATTCTGGAAATATCTTATATCGGCTATCTGACCCAGTCTATTCCGGTGAAGAATAAATCTTCTTTACAAATCACTCTCCGGGAAGATACTCAAAAATTGGATGAGGTGATTGTTGTTGGATATGGTTCAACTAGTGTCCGAAAAAATACGGCTGCCTTGGCTACAGTAGATAACACGAAGGTGCTCGAAGTTCCTTTTTCGGACATGGGATCGAGTTTGCAAGGACGTGTACCAGGTGTAATTGTACAGCAGGGATCGGCTGAGCCGGGGCAGAATGGAGCCAGTGTTTCTATACGTGGTAATGGAGATCCATTATATGTGATTGACGGATTTGTTTCTTCGAGCGGCCGTTTTATGGCACTGAATAAATCGGATATCGAATCGATGACCGTATTGAAAGATGCAGCCTCTACTGCTGTTTATGGTATGAATGCCGGTAATGGTGTAGTTGTAGTCACTACTAAACAGGGGAAAGCCGGAAAGTTGAATGTAAATTATCAGGCTAATTTCGCATTCAATACACCGTCTTATCCGGCGGAGCGTTTGAATGCATATGAATATGCAACGGCCATTAATAAATTAAATCAATCTTTGGGTAATGGTCTCAATTCGTTCAGAACGCAGGAAGAGATGGCAGAGATTGAAGCGAATCTGGGTTCATACACAAACTGGGAAAATGCGTTATTACGTAATTATACACCTCAGAATGAACATACGGTATCTATTAGTGGAGGTAATGATAGGCTGAAATATTTTGGTAGTCTGAATTATCTGGGACAAAAAGGTATTTATAAATCGGATAAGTTAAATTATGACCGTTATAATTACCGGACCAATGTAAGCAGTAATTTCGATGAAATAGGTTTAACAGTCGGTTTGAATGTCAATGGAACGGTAAAAGACGAACTATATCCCAGCGCCAGTGCATATACTCTCTATTCCCGCCTGAAGGACAGAACACCTTTTGAGAAACCGTATAATGAGGACGGCACAGTCTCCAATCAATTTGATAACCCAGCCTTACAACTCGATGGTCCGGGTGAAATCAAATATCGTACCGTTTATAATCAATTGGCTGTAAATCTAGAGTGGGCAGTACCTTGGGTAAAAGGCTTGAAGTTTGGTTTTGACGGAAATTATAATATCGAGAGTCAGGACAGGGCAGACTGGTACGAAAATGCCACTTATTATGATGCAGATGGGAATGCCACCTTTGAAGATCCTTCCAATATCAGTATGACTCGTTCTTCTTATCAGCATAACCGATATGATTTCAATGTGCGTGCCGATTATAAGAACACCTTTAATGAAAAACATAATGTACTGGTAACTTTAGTGCACAACCGCCAGTATTATCATGGGACATCTCTTTCTGCCGGTTCGAATACCTTCTATCTGTCGACGATACATCAGATACAAAACGGAGATGCTGCCAGTATTACGGCAAGCAATAAAGAAAGTAAACAGACCTCGATGGGATATGTAGGCCGTCTTCGTTATGACTATGACAACCGGTATATGGCAGAGTTCTCCGGACGTTACGATGGCTCGGACTGTTTTCCGAAAGGGAACCGGTTCGGTTTCTTCCCTTCCGGTTCTTTGGGATGGGCTATTTCGGAAGAAGAGTTCTTTTCGCCGGTAAAGGATTTAGGCATATTCGATTACTTCAAAGTACGCGGCTCATACGGTGAAATCGGTTTGAACGGAGCAAAACATGATGATTATGCTTATTTGACAACTTTCAATTATAATTCTAATGCATATGTAATCGGTGGAAGCATGGTCAATTCGATTACGCCGGGGGCTACTCCCAGTATAAATATGACCTGGTACACCCGTGATAAAACAGACGTTGGTATTGATTTTTCTACGTTGGGAAACAAACTGGAAGGTTCGTTCGACTGGTTTTATGAACGGACAAAGGGATATCTGGTGGCACCGAAATATGAATATACGGATCCGATCGGTTATGACCTGCCTTTGATTGTTTCCAAGGCAGAAGACCGTTCTGAAGGATTGGATGGTTTTGTAAAATATACGGATAAGGTCGGGCAAGTTAATTTCTCTGCCGGTTTCAACTTTACCTGGTATCGCTCGATTAAGGCAATAACCAATGAAGATAAAGTGACTTTGTCAAATCCTTATACTCGTGAACAAGGATATAAGCAAGGTTATCTGGGAACAGGCTTCGTCGGGACACAGTTTTATATGACTCCGGAAGATGTATTGAATAATCCGAAACGTATTAATTCGAAAGACCTGCGCCCCGGTGATTTATGGTATGCCGATGTGAATGGTGATGGTCAGATTACAGGGCAGGATCAGCGTAAATACGGAAACAATGCAAGTCCGCGTTTTGTATTTGGTATCGACTTGTCGGCAAACTGGAAAGGTTTAAATGTTTTGGCAAATATCCAGGGAACCGGTCGTAGACAGACTTATATGAGTGCTGTAGCTATGGGAAAAGAAGGCGAACGAAGGCTGGACTTTACTTATCAGCTCGATACCTGGTCACCGACTAACACGGATGCTACATTCCCTCGTCCGGGTAATACGTCGTTGAATGAAAATAATAACTATGTCGATTCTGATTTTTGGGCTCGCAATTCAAATTATGTGCGTTTGAAATCGTTGACAGTCTCATATGATTTGAAATATGCAGCTTTGAGAAGCTTGTCGTGGTTACAGAATCTGACGGTCTTTGCTTCTGGTGTGAACTTATTCGCTATCGGTCCTTCTGTGAAATATGCTGACCCTGAAGCTTCGAACTTCGACGGATATGCTTATCCGATGATGCGTACTTATTCCCTTGGATTCCAATTAGGATTTTAATAACAGATAAAAGAGTAAATTATGAAAAGAATATATATAGGCCTTGTTGTTTTAGGCCTTGCATTGACAAATACTTCATGTTCGGACTTTCTTGATACGAGACCGTATGATAAGATCATTGGGGATGATACATGGACGAGTGAAACGTTGGCAGAATCATTTGTGTATTCCATCTACTCGAGTGTACTACAAAAAAGTTTGTGGCTAGGAGCATACGGACATCGTTATTCCTGCCATGCTGAAAGTTCAACAAAGAATGCTATGACAGGTACGCTGAACAGTTCTTACTGGTCGAGGGACCGTGCAGAAGGGGTGACCGCAGATGATAATTATGAATGGTTGGATTACAGTGTTCTTTGGCGTATTCACACAGCAATGGAAGAGATTACCGCAAGTGAAATATTTTCAGAAGAATTTAAAACCCGTACTGTCGGGGAATTGAAATTTTTACGTGCAGCTCATTATTTCTTGTTTGCCCGTCAATATGGAGGACTACAGATTATTGACCGTGTGTTGTCTGTAGAGGATGATTTGCAAATACCACGTTCTTCAGTTAAGGAGACATATGATTTTATCATAAAGGATTTGGAAGAAGCGGCCCAGGCATTACCGGCAACCGGAAAAGTAGCCAGAGGACGTGTCAGCAGTATAGCTGCCCATGCTTTGTTGATGCGTGTAGCAAATCAAGCGGCGGCTTATGCCGATGGTGGTTCTGCCCAAAGCCAATATTATGATAAAGTGATTGCGGCAGGTACGGCTTTAGGATTGGATGCCGATGGTAGCCAGTTAAGTCCTTATTATGATATGTTCCGTTCGTACGAAACGGCAGTTACAGCACAGGAACAAATTCTGGTTGTGGAACGTCTTAAATTAAATTCATCTCTACATGATACTCCTATGCAATATCAGGGTTTATGGCATGCCGGTAATATATCGGAATATGCTAAAAAGAATTTTCCGATCCATGCAACGATGAATTATTGGGGAATGGATGGTGGTTCATGGCCTACGCAGGATTTAGTAGACGATTATCTGGTAGAAGAAACAGACGGATCGATCAAGTATTGGGAAGATGCATCATATGTACAGACAGGGACAAACGTCGATGAAAAGATGTATTTTAGTAAGGATAAGAAAAGAGATTTACGCTTCTATACAACGATTTTATATGATAGCTGTCTGTATTTCAATGGTCAGGAACGTATTTTCTTCCGTCGTGACGGAAACTGTTCCAACTCTAACAGTCCGATCAATGCAGGAGCGGAAGATGAATACGGACGTAGGGCAGGAGATTTGGATAACTATAATTCTTCAACCGGTTATGCCATGTTGAAATATCATTATGACCCTGTTGTTTCTTTACCTGACCCAGGTTCACAAAAACTGGATTATTGTTATTCCGTATTACGTTATGGCGAGGCTTATTTAAATATGGCAGAGGCTTATCTGATGAAAGGCGATTTTGCGAATGCCCGTAAATATATGATCCCGACGATGATAAAACATGGAGGGTTCAGCCCGGAAAAAGCTGCGGCATATCTCAATACGAAAAGCGGGAACGGCTGGAACGATCCTTTATTCGAAGCCTATAAACGTGAACGTAATGTTGAAATGGTGTATGAATGCAATGACCGCTATTGGTCTCTTTTGCGATGGGGAATGCGTCAGAGTGGCGGTGTCGGTAACGGGGCCTATGCAACGAGTGGTTTCGTTATCCCTGAATTGGTTGGACCATTACGTGGTATACGTATCTCTCGTGACGGACAGAAGTATGAATTTTTTGAAGTAAATAATGCGATAGGAGAAGCCCGGTTCTCCCCGAAACGCTATTTAGTACCGTTGAACCGTAGCTTCTGCTTGAAATCCGGTGTTGTACAGAATGCGGGATGGGAATGATCTTATTAATAGTAAATAAAAAGACAAATACAATGAAAAGATATTTTAATATATTGGTCGGATGCTTATTGATATTCTCTATGAATAGTTGTTTATATCACAATCTGGAGGATTTAGAGAACTCATCGGATAAAAAAATGACGAATGTCGATTATTCATATCGTTTTTTATATAACGATACGATTCAGAAAGGAACTGCCAATCAGGAAATTCTTGAAGGGCGCGTTTGTGAAGTGATCTTTGGCAAATCAATCGAAAATATAGAAGAAAATGGAATAACAGGTTTTAAAACGACTCTGACTCATACCCTGAATAGTATTCAGAAAGCGGGACCATCCGGTTCCGTTACGAAGGAAATGCTGTATAAGATGTTCGAAGAACAGATCGCACAGGATGGTTTATCGAAGCTCTGGGTATATGTCTCCATTTCGGATGCTGCTATCATTTCACCGTTGGAGGGAGCGCCTACGTTAGGAGCCCCCGGTGATTTTACAAAAGATCGTTATTACCGGGTGACTGCAGCAGATGGTTCCACACAGGATTATATATTGAAAACGGTTAAGGCTTTCTGATTATCCGGCTTTATTTAAAGAATAAAAAGATGTGGCTTCTTTTAACTGTATAAGAGAAGATCACATCTTTTTGTTTTATCCAGTTCCTAAATTTGTTTTATTTCGGATTTATTAGTTCCGAAATAGAGCATCTTCCATTCGAAGTAGTCTTTGTGAATTGCTTTTGTATGGTTAGTTTTGTAGGGGTGATTTAAGAATAAAATACATATGAATTTGAAGCGATTTTTTCATTTATTAGTTTGGATATTATTGGCTCTTCCGGTTTGTGCTGCGGATTTCACTGTTCCGCGTCTTTCTCCTTTACCCATAAAGGTGGAAAAGCAGAAAGTACCTTTAGCAGGGTATTGGCAGTTTAACCCTTCTCCCGAAAAAGAATTTTGGAAGAAAGGAAGTGTTAGTGACTGGAAGAACATAGAGGTTCCCGGCGAATGGGTGATGCAGGGGTTTGAAGTCGAGAATGGGAAGGCCGCCGGTTATTTCCGTACGTTTACTATTCCTTCTGCTTGGAGTGGGCAACAGATCAAACTGCGTTGTAACGGCATATACAGTGATAGCCGGATTTATATAAACGGAAAAGAGGCCGGTTCTCATTTAGGTGGTTTTACGGCTTTTGAACTGGATGTGACGGATTTGGTGCAGGTAGGAAAGGAAAACCGTATTGCTGTCTCTGTCATTTCGGAAAGTCTTGCCGATTCGACATCCAGTGCTTCGCAATACGCCGTTCATCCGTTGGGTGGTATAACAAGAGATCTTTATCTTTTTGCCTTGCCCGAGGTGAATCTTTCGATGTTCCATGCCAGTACATCTTTCGATACTTCTTATGTCGATGCCGTATTGAAGACTAATATTGAAATAACGAATGAATCGTCTGCCGTAAAATCCGGTTTGTCCCTTCATTTTACGTTGAAAGATGCAAATGGAAAAGAAATACAACTGAAAGAGAATACTCTTCCGGTTCAAAACATGGCGATGGGAGCGACGGAAAAGGTTGAAATATCTTTTGATATAGCGAAGCCGGAAAAATGGGATTCCGAGCATCCTTATTTATATACGCTCACCTGTCAGTTGAAAGAGGGGAAAAAGGTGTTGCATGAAACGGTACGCCGGGTAGGTTTCCGCCAGGTGGAAGTTCGCGGCAACCAGATGTATATAAATAATATGCCGGTAAAGCTGCGGGGTGTTTGCCGTCATGAGGTCATGCCGTTGCGCGGACGTTCTGTGAATGACGGCATGTGGCGGAAAGATGTCGAGTTGTTCCGTCGTGGTAATGTGAATTATATCCGTACGTCCCACTATCCGCCCGATGAAGCCTTACTGGAAGCCTGCGATGAACTGGGAATGCTGGTAGAAGTGGAAGCTCCTTTCTGCTGGGCACATAACACGAATGTACCGGAAGAGATGTATGATGCCGTACTGGTGAACCAGCATGTCGAGATGGTAAACCTGAACCGCAGCCATCCTTCCGTTATTATGTGGTCGCTGGGAAATGAATCATTGAAATATGCCGAATATTTCAAAAAGGCGGGAGAAGTCGTGAAGCAGATGGACCCGACACGTCCGCGCATCTTCAGCCAGTGGGGACCGGATGCCGATAACGGCGAACTGGAAGTAACCAATCATCATTATCCCGGGCCTACCGGACCGAATAAATACCGCAATAGCAAACGCCCCGTCACATTCGACGAGTTCTGCCACCTGAATGCTTACAACCGCTTGGAACTGGCGGCCGATCCGGGACTTCGTTCGATGTGGGGACCTCTGCTGGACCAGATGTGGAATGATATGTATCATAGCCAGGGTGTTCTGGGCGGTGCGATATGGGCCGGTATCGACGATACCTTCTTCCTGCCGGGTGAAAAGGCGGTCGGTTACGGAACCTGGGGACCGATAGACGGATGGCGGCGTGAGAAACCGGAATATTGGGGAATGAAGAAAGCATTCAGTCCGGTTAAGATCGTACAGAAAGGAAATATGTCGGCCGACGGTATTGTCCGTTTCCATGTGGAGAACCGTCATAATTTCAGTGATCTGTCGGAATGTTCCATCGTGTGGAAAGCCGGGGGAAAGAGCGGCAGGGTAACAACCGATATGGCTCCCCGTTCGGAAGGAGAGTTCGAAATTCAGTTGCCGGAATCTTTACGGAATACGGAGAAGCTGGAACTGACGGTTACCGGTGTCCGTGGTTTTGTGATCGATGAATACAGTTTCCGTATTTTACCGGAACAGATCAAGCCACAGGGACAAGGGCAGTCAGGACAACTCTCTTGTCAGGAAAAAGCCGATGTTATCGAGATTCAGTCGGTAGGAGGAGTGTTTACTGTGGATAAACGCAACGGATTGTTGTCCGCCGGTCAGGGAGGTAATGCCGTATTGCTGCAATCACCTGCTTTGATGGTACTGCCGTTGAATGGAGATGGCGAAGGTGTCCAGATGGTCGGAAAAGACCAGAAGTTCAAGCCATATAACCCAGTCTGCGAAAATTGGATAGCTCAGTCTGTTACTTGTCTGCCGGGTGATGAACTTATTAGTATAAAAGTAAAAGGAATTTATAAAGAAGCCGAAGGCATATTTGAATATCGTTTTCATAAGAACGGAGAAGTCACTTTTGTCTACGACTTCACTATGCTTCAGGATATTTCCCCGAGACAAACAGGGTTGGTATTTACTTTACCTTCTTCTTTTACCCATCTGGACTGGAAGCGGAAAGGCTATTGGAATGTATATCCGGAAGACCATATAGAAGCATTGACGGGACAAGCTGAAGCATTCGATGCCTCTTTGCCTGTATCCGGACTGGCAGGTCCTTCCAAACAACCTGTAAAATCCTGGTCGTATGACCAGACGGCAGCCGGTTCAAACATGTTCCGTTCTACGAAGGAGAATATTTACTCAGCCCGGCTGAAAGACGGATCAGGACAATCTGTCACAGTGAAATCCGACGGAACGCAGTATGTCCGTGCCTGGATAGAAGGCGATGCAATCCGCTTATTAGTTGCCGATTATAACAATCCGGGGAAGGAAAACTTCCTGATCCCTCATGCCGAGAAAGAATACAAGCCGTTGCGAAAAGGCGATAAAGTACAGGGGAAAGTAACGGTTTCTTTTCATCCGTAAAGACAGATCTAAAATAGCAGAAAAAAAGGTCCGGTGTTTTGAAATGTTAAGACAGGACTTTTGATTACAAAATAAGGGACTTTTGAATGCAAAAGTCCCTTATTTTTTTTCAGAGATATTTATCTTGTTAAAATTGAACATTAGAACGGCTTAGAAGAAAATCAGTGGGGATAGACATATAAGTTAGGCTTCTCCAATTTTCTAGTGACAATTTTTATATAAAAACCTCCTCTCTCAGTGTGTTTTTATTTCTCATCTTTCAGTTTTCAGGTATCTTATGTCCTTTGATGTTCATGGTTTGTATGCTGAAAAATGTTTTAAGAATGAGAGAAGACTTATCTTACAGGTAAAAAATACCAATAGTTTTCTAAATGGGTAAATATCTGTCTGTCCTCCGATGCCTCTCCGTTTTTTATCGGACAGGTACCCCTCTTTTATCGTATAAGCCTTCGCATTTTTTCTCCTTTCAGCCGGATCCTTTGAATATTAAAGCTGCAAACAGGGATGAAACCTGAAAGATGAGAATAAAGGATGAATAGGTAGCACTATAGTGTTACCCACCTTTACACAGTAGAGCTAATGGTACTGATACTACTATGCTAGCAAGATGACATAGTAGTACTGGCATGATGGCATTACTAAGTCGCCCATATCGGGTGAACACCTATTAATAGATCTATCCCCATGGATTTGTCTGCTATACCCTATAATGAATATACCAATACAATATAGAGTATCGGTATGTACATTATAGGGTATGACCTGCCGGGATATAGGAAAAAAAACGTACGCTTTTCTTCCAACGGATAGGCAGGGAATGGCGAACGGATGCCTACCCGTTCTTTTTAACGAACTATTGTAGGATATCAGGGATAGATATGTAGAACGTGTAAAGTAAGTTTATTTGCGTATCCTTATAGGGTAAACGGGCTTTTCTACGTCTAGTAATATAAATAATTATAAAGATTTATACCATGAGAATTGTAAGTAAAGTATTTTTGCTTTTTTGTATTTTATCTCTGATGTCTTGTCAGAAAGATCCGCAGATACAGGCTGCTTATGACTTGATCGAACGTATTACTCCGGGTTATAGTCAGCAGTTTAGTCTGGAACTGATAGAGCCGGAGAATGGGAACGATGTCTATGAAGTGGCCGGGGAGAACGGCAAGGTTGTGTTGCGGGGGAACAATACGGTATCGTTGGCAACAGCTTATAACCAGTATTTGAAATATCATTGTAATGCCCATGTTTCCTGGTTTGGCGATCAGTTGAATTTACCGGCGACATTGCCTGTTCCGGCAGAGACGACGCACCGGATAATTAACGGTAAGTATCGTGTCTATTTTAATTATTGTACCTTGAGCTATACCGGTGCCTGGTGGGATTGGGAACGTTGGCAGCGTGAGATCGACTATATGGCTATGAATTCGATCAATACACCTTTGTCGGTTGTCGGTTTGGAAGGTGTTTGGTATAATACACTGCTTCGTTTCGGTTTTACGGATGAGGAAGCGCGTTCTTATCTGGTCGATCCTGCCCATTTTGCCTGGCAGTGGATGCCTAATATCGAAAGTTTTGGCGGACCGCTGCCGAAATCGTGGATCGATTCGCATATTGCTTTGGGTAAACAAGTGGTAAACCGTCAGTTGGAATTAGGCATGACACCGATACAGCAAGGTTTTTCCGGTGCTGTACCTCGTAAGATGATGGAAAAGTTTCCGGAGGCAAAGATACAGAAACAACCGGATTGGTATGGATTTGAAGGTATCTGCCAGTTAGATCCGCTGGATCCGTTGTTTACGGAACTGGGAAAAACTTTTCTGGAAGAGGAACAGAAATTATATGGAACCTACGGACTCTATGCAGCCGATCCTTTCCATGAAAGCAAGCCGCCTGTGGATACCCCTGAATATCTGAATGCTGTAGGTTCTTCCATCCATAAATTGATGAAGACGTTCGATCCGAATGCGTTGTGGGTGATGCAAGCCTGGAGCTTCCGGAAAGATATTGCATCCGTCGTACCGAAACATGACCTGCTCGTATTGAGCCTGAACGGGGCGTTAGGGGGAGAAGATCATTTCTGTAATCATGATTTTGTGGTTGGTAATCTGCATAACTTCGGCGGACGTGTCAATCTTCACGGAGATTTGCCGCTGGTATCATCCAATCAGTTTATGAAAGCGAAACAGAAAACGCCGAATGTGGTAGGTTCCGGTTTATTCATGGAGTCGATCGGACAAAATCCTGTATTTTATGAGTTGGCATTTGAAATGCCGGTTCATCAGGATTCGGTAAAGCTGGAAGAATGGTTGAATAAATATGCGGAACGTCGTTATGGCGCATTTTCGGATGCCGCCAATAAGGCCTGGGAGTTATTGCTGGCGGGTCCTTATCGGGCCGGGACGAATGGGGTCGAGTCCAGTTCGATCATCTGTGCCCGTCCTGCTGTGGATGTGAAGAAGTCGGGGCCGAATGCCGGTTTTAATATTCCTTATGATCCGCAATCATTGATAGAAGCTGAAGTGTGTTTATTAAAGGATGCGGAACAATTGAAAGGATCCGGACCTTATCGTTTCGATATTGTAGATGTACAACGTCAGATTATGTCAAACCTGGGACAGGAAATACATAAAAAAGCCGCCGAGGCATTTAAGAAAAAGGATAAAGAGGCATTTGCTCTGCACTCCGGACGTTTCCTCGAGTTATTAAAAGATGTAGATATCTTGCTTCGTACCCGTACAGAGTTTAACTTTGACCAGTGGTTGACTGATGCCCGTGCCTGGGGAACGACCGATGAAGAACGCAATTTGTTTGAAAAGAATGCCTCTTCACTGGTGACTATCTGGGGCGGACAGGTCGATGTACGTCAATTTGATTACTCATGGCGTGAATGGACCGGTTTGATCGAGGGATATTATCTGCAACGTTGGAAACAGTTCTATGATATGTTGCAGGGACATCTCGATAACGGAACGATTTATAGGGAGGAAGATGCAAAGATGGATTTAGGCCGTCAGGCTTTCCGTGCGAATGAGTTTTATGATTCGTTGGCTGACTGGGAGTTGGCTTTCGTTGATCGTCCGGGTAAGGCCCGTACTCCGGTAACGGAAGGAGACGAAGTGGCTGTTGCCCGCCGAATGTTGGACAAATACAAACAATTATCAAAAGAATACTACAATGTTGAGAAAACAAATTAAGTACCTGATGGTATGTTCGTTTCTGGCTCTGCCTTGTGTTATGCAGGCGCAGGATGATGTAACGAATGCCTTCGATGACTTGAAAAGACAGGGTACGGTGAATGAGCAGGACTCGGAAATGCGCCGTGTGGCTTCATCGGATGCGGTGAAGAGGTTGATACAGGAAAACCCGGAAGCCGGTTACTTCTGTTTTACAGAAGACCGGGAACACGATATCCGTATGACGGATGCAATCCCTGTGCGTTGGGTGGAACGGTCGGCCGATTCACGTACAAAGTTCCGGGGCGATTGTCTTCCGGGTGAGTTCTATACCTGGCAGGTAGGAATCTTCGCTCCGTATGAAACCTTGTCGGACGTATCTGTTATCTTCTCTGACTGGAAGAATGAAAAGGGGAATAAGATTCCGGCTTCTGCTTTCCGTTGTTTTAACCTGGGAGGGACTGATACGAATGGCCAATCTTTTAAAAAGACGGTGAATGTCTCCAAAGGAAATGTGCAGGCATTATGGATCGGTTCCGATGTACCTGTAACGGCAAGCGACGTTTATAAAGGAAAAGTTACGATCAAAGCTGCTGATGCCAAACCGGTAGAGATCGCATGTGAATTGACCGTACAAGGTTCTCCCATTGCCAACCACGGGGATAACGATGGATGGAGGAAAACCCGCCTGCGCTGGCTGGATTCTTCCATCGGTAATGCCGATGAACCGACGGCTCCGTATGTCCCGGTTCAATTACAGAAACAAACGATTTCCTGGTTGGGAGGAACGATGGAGCTGTCGAAAGAAGGTCTTCCTCAATCCCTTTCTACCCGTTATGATCAGAGTAACCAGTTGAACGATCAGAGCAATAATCCTGTTCTGGCAGGAGAAATGCGGTTCGTGATAGAAACGGAGAATGGCGAAGAAGTGCTGAAACCCGGTTCCCTGCGGATCACCGGACGGAATAATGCGTCGGTAAACTGGATAGCTACCCGGAAAAACCGTAATTTTGAAGTACAGTGTTCCGGTAAATTCGGTTTCGACGGCCTGGTCGATTATCAGATACAGGTGAAATCCCTGGGAGACGTGAAAGTAAAGGATATCCGCCTGGAAATACCTTATACTTCGTATGCTGCCAAATATATGATGGGATTGGGACATAAAGGCGGTTTCCGTCCGGATTCTGTAATTAACTGGCAATGGAATGTCGACAAACATCAGGATAAGATCTGGATGGGAAATATAAATGCCGGTCTGAACTTCTGCTTCAAAGATGAAAACTATGTCCGCCCGCTGGTGAATATCTATTATGGTTTAGGTAAACTGAACCTGCCTGCTTCGTGGGGAAATGCCAATAAGGGCGGTATCGATATTCTGCCCGATAAAGACGGTACAGTCTTGATGACGGCCTATAGTGGTGAACGTACTATGCAGAAAGGTGATGTTCTTCATTATAATTTCAATATGTTGGTTACTCCGGTGAAACCGCTTAACCTGAAAGAACTGGCGGAAAAACGTTTCTACCATTCCAACAGCGATGTGAGTGCCGGTTATATCCCTGCTGCATTGGAAGCAGGTGCCAATATGATTAATATCCATCATAAGAAAGATGTATATCCGTTCATTAACTATCCTTATTATGATGAAGCAGTTCCTGATCTGAAACGTTTTATCTCGGATGCACACAGCAAGGACCTGGATGTCCGGCTTTATTATACGACCCGAGAGTTGACGGTGAAGATTCCGGAATTATGGGCGTTACGTAGCCTGGGTGGTGAAGTGATCCATGACGGTCCCGGAAAGGATGCCCGTACGCTGATCCATCGGAACGGTCCTCACGAATGGTTGAACAAGAACCTGACGACTCATTTCATTCCGGCCTGGTACAACGCTTTTAAAGAAGGTAAATATGCCGGCGATATGGATATCTCGGTTATTACTACCCCTGATTCCCGCTGGAACAATTACTATCTGGAAGGTTTGGATTGGATGATAAAGAACCTGGGGCTGGATGGTGTTTATATTGATGACAGTGCTCTGGACCATCAAACATTGCAACGTGCCCGTCGTATTATGGATGCCGACGGAAAGCGCCGGCTGATAGATATCCATTCCTGGAACCATATGAACCAGTGGGCCGGTTATGCCAATTCACTGCATTTGTATCTGGAACTGTTACCTTATGTGGACCGCACCTGGATCGGTGAAGGTTTCAGAGCAAATAATACGCTGGATTTCTGGCTGGTGGAAATGTCCGGTATTCCTTTCGGCTTGATGAGTGAAACGCTGGATGCCCGGAACCTATTCAGAGGGATGGTTTACGGAATGCTTCCCCGTTTGCCGTGGAGTGGAAATCCTGTTCCGCTTTGGAAACTTTGGGATGATTTTGGCATGAAGAATGCACAGATGAGAGGCTATTGGGACGAACGTTGTCCGGTGAAAACGGATAATAAGGACATCCCGGCTACTGTTTATGTAAATGGTGATAAAGCGCTGGTGGTACTGGCAAACTGGACGGATATGCCTCAGACGGCTGAAATCACACTGGATGAGGAATTGCTCGGATTCAAACCATCTTCTTATATCTTACCTGAGATTAGAAATACACAATGGGAAGGAAAACTGTCTTCCTTGAAGCAATGTGAGATTATGGGGAGAGGCGGAATGATTATTTTACTGGAAAAATAAAGGAATATATAGGTTAGTTCCGATTTGTATAAGTTAAAGGACCGAAAGATACCATTTCGGTCCTTCTTTTTTTTTCGAAGTGTAAAATCCGGTACTGTCTTTTCTCTATCTTTGCTTCAGAACAAGGGAAAGGAATATCATGGATAACAAGACAACAGAACAGTCTCTTTGGGGACTTTTAGAGGGGATAACGGAGAATCTAAAATATAAACGTCTGGCAGATGTCTTTCGTTTCGTCTCTTTCCAGCCGTTTGAAACATTCGGCCCTCACCAGCATCTGCGCATCGAGATCAACTATGTAAAGAAAGGCAACTGCATCCTTCATCTGGAAAACGAAAGTATCAGTTTCAATGAGAACGAGATGATGATTATCTGTTCGAATGTGGAACATACCTTTGAAGCAGGCTCGGAAGGAACGACACTGATGCAGCTGGAATTTCTACCGGAAATATTTTCCCGTTTCAATCCGCATGCACAGGATGAGACAGGCGAGCTGACTCCCGTAACGATCTTTTCGGAAGAGAACCGCCTGATTAAAATCGTGAATAATGTCCGTATCATGCGGGCTGTCCAACGCATTGTAAACGAGATGAACCTAAAAAATAAATACTATCAATACCTGGTGGTGATGTACTATGCGGAACTGCTGATTCTTATCTATCGTTACATGGATGAATCTTACCTGCCGATTTGTACAAATGAGTCGCTGAAAAAGGCAATTTCCTATATTCGTATGAATTATCAGACCGATATATCCATCAGTGATGTGGCCGGGCAGACCGGAGTAGGCGAACGGTACCTCCGCAAACTGTTTGCACAACACCTGAATCTTTCCCCGCTGGATTATCTGAATCAGATCCGTATTAACAAAGCGATTGAATTGTTGCGCAATACGGAGATGTCGATCAAGGAAATCTGTTTTATCTGCGGGTTCAAATCACCGCAATACTTTTCAAGGGTCTTTAAACAGCAGATGGGGATCACTCCGCGGGAAGTTACTAAGTAGTTTCCGTTTTGTACACATTTTTTTCGTAAAAGGTCCTTCCTGCATACGTTGAGATATGAATTTCGGGCTGACTTTTTGTATACTCCGGCTAACTTTGTGATCAGTAATCATTGAATAATTTATACTGATAAACTATATGGATATGAAAGAATGGAATGATGATAAAGCTCTGTTCTCTTTGATAAAGGAGGAGCTTTATACCGCAGTAATCGGTGACATAATGGATAAGATGGGATATACCCGTCAGTTCCTTCCTCCGCAGATTCGTCCGCTTCGGGATGATATGCTGGTGGTGGGACGTGCTATGACCGTGCTGGAGGCTGATGTGCTGGAACATGGCAAAGAGTGCGGAGAAAATCCGTTGCTGAAACGCTCTTTCGGGTTGATGCTCGAAGCGTTGGATGACCTGAAGGAAGATGAAGTATATGTTTGCTCCGGTTCGTCTCCTTGTTATGCTTTGTGGGGAGAGTTGATGAGTGCCCGTGCTATCCAGTGTAAAGCGGCCGGCGCAGTGGTCAATGGGTATTCTCGGGATACAAAAGGTATTTTGGCGCTCGACTTTCCCTGTTTTTCTTACGGACCTTATGCACAGGACCAGGCGCCGAGAGGAAAAGTAATTGATTATCGGGTACCTATCGAAATGGATGGTGTACGGATTAATGATGGCGATGTGCTGGTAGGAGATATCGACGGTGTATGTGTCGTACCCCGCAGCATTGAAGAAGAAGTCTTTACCCGCGCCCTTGAAAAAGCCCGCGGCGAGCGTATGGTATTAAAGAAAATTCAGGAAGGAATGAAAGCCCGCGACGCTTTCGATCAGTTTGGAATCATGTAATTAAATCGGAATAGACAATGAAAATCACAGATGTTAAAGTATGGTTGGTACAAGGTATCAAATACAACTGGACGCTACTTAAAATATATACAGACGAAGGCTACACCGGTGTCGGCGAAGCAACCAACTGGCCCGGGAGCCCGATCGTTTTCGAAGCTGCCAAACATGTGGGACAGCGTATTATCGGCCTCGACCCGATGAAAACGGATTTTATCTGGACAAAACTTTATCGTGACCTGAACTGGATCGGCCCGTATGGAGCCAGCCTGTGCGCTATCAGCGGTATCGACATGGCCTTACTGGACCTGAAGGCGAAAGTGTTGGGTGTTCCCTGTTATGAATTACTGGGAGGTGCTTATCGCAAAGATATTCTGTTGTATGCAAACTATTGGTTTACCGGCGGTGGCCATAATGCAAAAGATTATACGGAGCAGGCCCTGAAAGTAAAAGAGGCAGGATTCACCGGATTGAAATTCGACCCGTTTGCACATACCAATTATTTTTATGGAGAAGACCTGGCCTCGAATCTGACTTTGACAGCCGAGCAACAGGACCTGGCTTTCGATGTATCGAAAGCTGTCCGCGACGCGGTTGGACCGGAGTTCGATATTATGATCGAGACGCATGCCATGCTGAACTTCCGCGTAGCAGTGAAGATGGCCGAACGGTTGGCAAAGCTGGATATCACCTGGTATGAGGAACCTGCCGGCCCTGAAAGTTCCCAGACTTTGCGGGCTATGCGTGAACGTATCCCTTCGGATGTGGCCATCTGTGTGGGAGAACGCCATTATACCCGTTTCGGTATTCGTTCTTTGTTGGAAAAACATGTCTGTGACGTGATTATGCCGGATATTACCCGTTGCGGAGGCCCTTCGGAAATGAAACGGATGGCTACGATGGCGGAAGCCTATAATGTGCTGATTGCACCTCACAATCCGAACGGGCCGTTATCGACACTGGCTTCTTCGCATGTGTGTGCCGCGATACCGAATTTCTTCCGTCAGGAATTTATGTTCAACGATGTTCCCTGGAGAGATACGGTGATCGACCATCCGATTGCCGAAATGGTTTACGACGGTCATCTGCATTTGTCCAATCGTCCCGGCTTAGGCGTCGACCTGGTGGAAAAGGAGATGGAGAAACATCCGGGTATTACTACGAACGCTCCCGATAACTTCTATATTTAAGCGTATGAGTTTTACGATAGACTATAAAGATAAAGTGGTGCTTGTTACCGGTGTATCATCCGGCATAGGATTGGGTACGGCTATCGAGTTTGCAAAGGCCGGAGCCCATGTTGCCGGGTGTTCCCGGAAAGCGGCAGCCGATACATGTGCGGTTGCCTTCCGGAAAGCCGTAGAGGCAGAGGGGGTACGGGCCTTATACAGGCAGGCAGATGTGACCTGTCCGGAAGACCTGGAAGCGCTGGTTCGGGAAACGGTCGACACGTTCGGGCGGATAGATATCCTGGTCTCCAGTGCCGGAGTGAATGTGTTTGAGGGAGCCGAAGGATGTACCGAAGAACGTTGGCAGTATAACCTGGATTTGAATCTGGCTTCCCATTGGCGGTTGTCAAAGTTGTGTAAGCCTTATCTCGAAAAGAGTGGGGAAGGTGTCATCCTGTTGATGACTTCCAACCATGCGTTCGGTACGATACCCGGATGTTTTCCGTATAGCGTTACCAAGACGGCGATAACAGGACTGGTGCGTAACCTGGCAATTGAATGGGGACCAGCCATCCGTACGGTCGGTGTAGCACCCGGTTTTATTGATACGGCGGGCAACGATACCTGGTTTGACTCTTTTCCGGATGCGGAGCAGGAACGCCGGAGAACGATCAACCTGCATCCGGTTAAACGGATCGGCACGGTGGACGAAGTGGGCGCACTTTGTGTCTATCTGGCATCTCCCAAAGCCCGGTTTATCAGTGGAACGACGATTCTGATGGATGGAGGACGTTCGGCCTTGATGCAGGATGAATTTTGACTGATATTGAAATGAAGCATATAATAATCTTCTGCGAAATTGCCTCGCTAATTAGAAAGGCATTATAGATTACCTACTAAATAGCCTAGTTAATCAGAAAGGCACTATAATCATACTACAAAAATGCCTTGCTAATTAGCTAGGAATTATAGAAGATATACAAAGCTGCCTTTCTGATTAGCGAGGCAATTTCGCAGAAGATTTTGACCATATTTTCAGAAAAAGATATAGAACTAAATATTGATACCATGAATACTATAGACCTGGTCATTTTTATCGCCTACTGTGCCCTGATCCTGTTTGTCGGCCTGTTTGTCTCCCGGAAGAAAAAAGGGGAAGAACGGGATGCCGGCGATTATTTCCTGGCGGGGCGCGGACTGGCCTGGTGGGCAATCGGTGCTTCGATTATTGCTTCTAATATTTCGGCGGAGCAGTTTGTCGGTATGTCCGGTTCCGGTTATGCAATCGGACTGGCAATGGCTACTTACGAATGGATTGCGGCGCTGGGATTGATTATCGTCGCCAAGTACTTTATTCCGATATTCCTCGAAAAGAAGATATTTACCATGCCCCAGTTTCTGGAGGAACGCTTCGATAAACGGGTCAAGACTGTCATGGCTGTTTTCTGGCTGGCTGTTTTCATCTTTATCAACCTGACTTCCATCCTTTACCTCGGTGCACTGACGATCGAAAAGGTGATGGGGGTCCCTATGATTTGGGGCATTGTCGGACTGGCGGCTTTTGCCGGAATCTATTCCATTTATGGCGGACTGAAGGCGGTGGCGCTGACCGATGTTATCCAGGTGGTATTCCTTATAGGCGGAGGATTGATAACCACTTATATCGCATTGAATATGCTGGGCGGCGGAGAAGGTGTATGGCAGGGAGTCACGAACCTTTATACACAGGCGGAAGATAAATTTCATCTGATTCTCGACAAGTCGCATCCGAGTTATAAGGATTTGCCGGGTATCTCCGTTATTGTCGGCGGACTGTGGGTTGCCAACCTCTATTACTGGGGATGCAACCAGTATATCATCCAGCGTGCTTTGGCGGCCAAATCGGTAGGAGAGGCACAGAACGGTATGTTGTTTGCCGGGTTTATCAAACTGCTGGTTCCTCTGTTGGTGGTGATTCCGGGGATTGCGGCCTTTGCTCTGAATGCCCCGTTGGAGAAGTCGGACGAGGCTTATCCGTGGTTGCTCAGCAATCTGCTGCCGGTAGGAGTGAAAGGGATCGCTTTTGCAGCGCTGACAGCGGCCATTGTCAGTTCGCTGGCCTCGATGATGAATAGTATTTCAACTATTTTCACGATGGATATTTACCGCTCTTATTTCAGGAAGGATGCCGGACAGCAGGAGTTGGTGCTGACCGGGAGATGGGCCAGCTTCGGGTCGTTGCTGATTGCGGTATCGATTGCTCCGATGTTGTCGGGGCTGGACCAGGCGTTTCAATATATCCAGGAGTTCACCGGCTTTATCAGTCCGGGGGCATTGGCTATTTTTCTGGCGGGGTTCTTCTATAAGCGGGCGACGGCAAACGGAGCGTTGGCTGCGGCTCTCGGTTCGTTTGTGTTTTCTACGCTGATGAAATTCCTTTGTCCCGAATTACCCTGGCTGGACCGTATGGGGATTGTCTTTTTGCTTTGTTGCGGCTTGATTGTCTTGTTGGGCAGCGGCAAACAGATGAATGAAGAATATACCACCCATCGTCCCGGTTTGTTCCGTACCAGCCGGCTGTTCAACGTGATGTCATTGATTGTCATTGCCATATTGGTGACGTTTTATTGCCTTTGGTGGTGAATATAGAAATAATTGTAATAACATATAAGTATGAAAAAGATCTTATTACTTATGGCTTCCTGTTGCTTTATCGGGCATGGGAGTATGGCAGCCGGTTTGCAGGCTTTGCCGATAGAAGCATCCTATATCATACCTGCTGAAGTAGAGGGAATGAGTTCGTCCTCCCTGCTGTTAAATGGTGACTGGCAATTCCGTTTCGCCCCGCAGGGTAAATGGAATACCGTTCAGGTTCCGGGAGAACTGGCTATGCAGGGATATGCTATCGAACATGATACGCCTTATCTTTATCGTAAATCATTTACCCTTCCGGCCGATTATAAAGGGAAACGGGTCATTCTTCGTTTCGACGGGGTATATAGCCATGCGGTCCTTTCGGTGAACGGAAAACAGGTGCGTGAACATCATGGCGGTTTTACCCGTTGGGAGACGGATGTGACGGAATTTGTACGGCCGGGAAAAAAGAATGAGATACAGCTTGAAATAACCGATCGCATCGATGATATCTCCTATGCTTCGGGGTATGCCCATCATCCGATTGGCGGTATTCTTCGGGATGTAACGGTTTTCGCCTTGCCGGAAACCTGTTTCTACGATTTTGCGGCGGAGACTCATCTCGATTCGTTATACCGGGATGCCGTGCTGAAAGTATCCTATACCGGCAGGACGGCGGGAAATGCCGAAGTGGTCTATAGCCTGACCGACCCCACAGGTCGCCAGGTCCCTTTGTCACAAAGTATTTTTGTATTGAAAGAAGACGGAAACAGTAATGAACTCCCCGTCCGCAATCCGTTGAAATGGGATGCCGAACATCCGAACCTCTATACATTAACGGTTGCGCTTCGTGAGGAAGGCGAGGAAATCAGCCGCTTCAGTCAGCAAATTGGTTTCCGTGACGTGAAGATTGTAAAGGACCGTATGCTGGTGAACGGCCTTCCCGTTAAGCTGCGCGGAGCCTGCCGCCACGATATCCATCCGACGCTGGGGCGTACTACAACTGCCGAACTGGATAGCCTGGACGCCCTCCGTTTCAAGCAATCGAATATGAACTTCGTGCGTACTTCGCACTATCCGCCTTCCGAACGTTTCCTTCATTTCTGCGACCGATTCGGTATCTATGTGGAGAGCGAAACGGCCGTCTGCTTTGTCGATACATACCGCCAGAAGAACTATGCTCCCGGCAGGACGCAGGACAGTGCGGAGTTTGCTCCCCGTTATTTGTCACAATGCCGTGAGATGGTGAAGGCATTCCGTTCGCATCCGTCCGTCCTGTTCTGGTCGATTGGAAACGAGAGTGTGTACGGAAAGAATTTCCAGGATTGCTGGGATTGGGTGAAAGCAACGGATACGACACGTCCGGTCATTTTCAGTTATCCCGGTTCGGTGGGCGAGAAGAAGCCGATATATGATATTCTCAGCATGCATTATCAGGATGTGGATGGCAACCTGAATCAATGGGGACGTGCGACGCGTAATTACCAGGGGCATGGCATCCCGGCTTTGTTCGATGAATGGGCGCACCCGGCTTGCTATACCTATAAGACTTTGCAGGATGATCCGAACATCCGTGAGTTCTGGGGAATCTCTATCGATAAGATGTGGAGCGGCCTGTTTGATGCTCCCGGAGGTTTGGGCGGTGCGATTTGGGGATATATCGACGAGACGTTCATGCTGCCCGAACCGAAGATGGGCACTTCTTTCTGGAAAGAATTTGCTCGTACAGCCAAGCCGGAAGATTACCAGGGCAACTGTGTCGGTTACGGTGAATGGGGAATTGTCGATGTCTGGCGTCGTGAGAAACCGGAGTTCTGGGCAACCAAGAAAGCCTATTCGCCTGTCCGCCTGCTGACGGAACAAGTGGGTGACTATACGACGGGTGAGCGCCTGTTGCTTCCCGTTTACAACCGCTTCGACCATACTGACCTGAATGAAATAAAAGTGCGCTATATATATAAAGGAATAGAGAAAGAGACGCAGACAGCATCCATCGCGCCGCATCAGAAAGGAGTACTGATTATCCCGGCTGAAAACTGGGAAGAGGGAAGTGAACTTCTTATCCGTTTCTTTACTGCCGGTGGGGATTTAATAGATGCTTCACTTGTGACGCTGGGACAGCCGGCGATTACCTTGCCACAGTCGCACCGTAATGGTCCGCTTCTGGTTGAAGAAAATACTGACCGTATTGTCGTGAAAGGCGAAGGCTTCGAAATACCTTTCTGCAAAGAAACGGGATTAATCTGTAACGCAACGGTCGACGGACGAGTATTTATTGAAAAGGGCCCTTTCCTGAATCTGGATATCAACCTGAATCATCTGACCGGAGCTGAAGTCCGTAAAAGCGCCACCAAGTTCCTGACGGCTGATGCGGATTGGAGAAAACAGAGTATTACGTATATGAAGCAGGGTAAAAATGTACAGGTCATATTGAAGGGCCGTTATAACGATGTCGATACCGATATCCGCCTGTTGATTTCCCCGGAAGGCCGTATGGAAATCAATTACCTGACAAACGGGCAGCCTAATGGTTTCCTGCGTGAAACGGGACTTTCGTTCTATCTTCCCGAAACGATGGAGCAACTCAAATGGAAACGCCGCGGACATTGGAGTTATTATCCGGCCGGAGAGTTTGCCGGTAATGAGGGAGAAACTTCTCTTTATAACCCGAATCAGGTGGCATACGGCGAACGTCCGCAGCAACCTTGGCAAATGGATACGCATAATTATTATTACTGGGCCGATGCCGGAGCGAATTGCGATCGTCCGCTTACCCAAATGGCAAAGGGTATGAAGGAGAACATCTATTATTATACGTTGAACGCCGGTAATCCGTCCACCGGCCTGTCGGTTATTTCACCGGATGCCTCCGTTGCCTGCCGCTCCAATAAGCGAGCCGACGGACAACTGATCCTGTATGTCAATAACCGTTGGGATTACCCGGAAATTGCTTGGGGAAACTATTGTAAGACACTCGAAGCTAACCCTTGTTTTGGTAAAATAGAGATCATCTTTTAAACTCGTTTGTAAGAGGTGGTTTTAACCACCTCTTATTTTTTATATCAAAGCAACCCGCATATCCTTTCCAGATAGTTTGCATCGACTTCATCGAAACTATCCGGCTTATCGCTGTCTATATCGAGAACCGCTATGACTTTCCCCTCGCGGATCACCGGAACCACAATCTCTGACCTGGAAGCTGCGTTGCAGGCTATATGCCCGGGAAATAGTTCTACATCCGGAACAATCAGGGTCTTTGCTTCTTTCCATGCCGTACCGCAAACACCTTTACCGTGCCGGATGCGGGTACAGGCAATCGGTCCCTGAAAAGGGGCGAGCACCAACATATCTTCTTTTACCACGTAAAAACCTACCCAAAAGAAATCGAACATCTGTTTCAATGCTGCGGCAATATTCGCCATATTGGCTGTCATGTCTGTTTCACCGGCCAGCAACGCTCCTATCTGAGGGAACAACGTCTGGTATTGTTGTTCTTTGTCTCCTTCCGTTATGATTAAATTCTCTGCCATATTTAATTTATTATAGGAAAACAAAGGTAAAAATTAATCGTAAATATCCGTACCTTTGCGCATCAATTGATTTTTATGACAAAACAAAACTCTCCTTTGGTACTGGGTACCGAACGTATCGGAAAACTGCTTACGCAGTATGCTATTCCGGCAATTATAGCCATGACCGCTTCTTCGCTTTATAACATGGCTGATAGTATTTTTATAGGACATGGGGTAGGACCGTTGGCTATTTCGGGTCTGGCTCTGACATTTCCGTTGATGAACCTGGCGGCAGCTTTCGGTTCGCTGGTCGGTGTCGGTGCTTCTACCTTAGTCTCGGTAAAGCTGGGACAGAAGGATTATGAAGGGGCCAACCAGGTATTGGGGAATGTGCTTGTCCTGAATGTACTGCTCGGGGTGGCTTTTACCATTGTCTTTTTGCTCTTGCTCGACCCTATTCTTTATTTCTTCGGGGCCAGTGAAAATACGATAGGGTATGCCCGCGATTACATGCAGATTATTTTATATGGGAATGTGATAACCCATATGTATCTGGGATTGAATGCGGTGTTGCGCTCGTCCGGATTTCCCAAACAGGCTATGTATGCCACCCTGGCTTCTGTGGTGATAAACTGTATCTTGAATCCGATTTTTATCTTTGGCTTTGAGTGGGGAATCAAGGGTTCTGCATGGGCGACAGTCATTTCGCAGGTAATCTCCTTGACGGGACAGATGATTCATTTTTCAAGTCCGAAACAGTTGCTCCATTTTAAGAAAGGGATTTATAAACTGAGGAAAGAGGTGGTGAAGGGTATTCTGTATATCGGGATGTCGCCTTTTTTGATGAATCTTTGTTCCTGTCTGATTGTTATCCTGATCAACCGCGGTCTGAAAGAACATGGGGGAGACATGGCGATTGGTGCTTATGGTATCGTAAACCGCATTATTTTCTTGTTTGTAATGATTATTATGGGCTTCAACCAGGGAATGCAACCTATTGCCGGATATAATTTCGGTGCCCGCTTATATCCCCGTGTAACGGAAGTAACCAAGTTGACGATGAAGTGGGCAATCGGAGTGGCAACGACCGGTTTTCTGCTCTGCCAGTTATTCCCGACCCTGATCGTGAATATGTTTACAACGGATGACGAACTGGTGAAAGCGGCCGTGTTCGGTCTTCATATCGTATTTGCCGTTTTCCCGATAGTCGGCTTTCAGATGGTGGCAACGAACTTCTTCCTTTCGATTGGTATGTCGAAGAAGGCTATATTCCTGTCACTTACCCGGCAAATGTTGTTTCTGATTCCTTGTCTGATTGTCCTTCCCCGCTTCTTCGGTACGCTGGGAGTCTGGATCAGTATGCCGGTTGCCGATACGATCGCAACAGTCGTTACGGCAATCGTACTGGTGAATCAGTTCAAGAAGTTTAAACATGAATCACCTAACTAAAAAAAATATTGTATATTTATCGCAGGATAATAAAATCGGTTAGTATATGGATAACAAAATCATATTGACCATCGGCCGGCAGTTTGGCAGTGGTGGTCGTGAAATAGGGAAAAAACTGGCTCAGGCATTGGGCATCGGTTATTATGATAAGGAGTTGATGGCGGTGGCCGCCAAGGAAAGCGGATTGAGCGAAGAGTTCTTCGAAAAGGCGGACGAACGTGCTTCGAGCGGACTGGCGTATGCTTTTACTATGGGATATTCCTATATGGGAATGTTCACTCCTTATAATGACATTCTTTCCAACGACGGACTGTTTAAATTCCAGAGTGACGCAATCCGCAAGTTGGCATCGGAGCAGTCGTGCGTGCTGGTGGGCCGTTGTGCCGATTATATCCTGCGCGATGATCCGGATTGTCTTAGTTTTTTTATCCATAATAATATGGAAAACCGTATCCAGCGCATCCTCGAAAGCCAGAATATCACTGTCGAACAAGCAAAGGAACTGATGGGGAAGACCGATAAATCGCGTGCAGCCTACTATAATTATTATACGAATAAAGAATGGGGTGTAGCCTCATCCTATAATTTTTCTATCGACGTATCCGTATTGGGTGTAGACGAGACTGTCGAGTTCATGAAAGCATTTGTTGAACGGAAAATGAATAAGCGTCCGCCACATTTCGGATAATTTACTATCTTTGTCGTCGACTTATCATAGGGGTGCCTTAATACACAGGCTGAGATTATACCCATAGAACCTGCCCGGGTAATGCCGTGAAGGGAGAATCGGTAGAATTGCTAAATAAAGGAGAGCTTTAACCTCTATGTGCTCTCCGATGTTTAAACTCTAATTATTATTGTAATGGAACAGATCGTTTCAACGGGGATTATTGACTCTTATTTTGCAAAACTGAAGAGCAACTTATCAATTGATGTGGCTATTGTTGGTGGTGGCCCTTCCGGTATCGTAGCAGCTTATTATCTGGCTAAAGCCGGAAAGAAAGTGGCTCTTTTCGACCGTAAACTGGCTCCGGGAGGAGGCATGTGGGGCGGTGCCATGATGTTTAATGATATTGTCGTACAGGAAGAAGCCATGCCGATCGTGAAGGAACTGGGCGTTTCTTATCATGATGCCGGCAATGGTACTTATATTATGGATTCGGTTCATACAACTTCTGCATTGATCTATCAGGCAACAAAAGCCGGTGCTACTATTTTTAACTGCTATTCTGTGGAAGATGTGGTATTCCACAACGATGCAGTAGCCGGTGTGGTAGTTAACTGGGCTCCGGTAATCCGCGAAGGTATGCATGTAGACCCGCTGACTATTATGGCAAAAGCCGTATTGGAAGGAACAGGACACGACTGCGAAGTGGCACGTACTGTTGCCCGCAAAAACGATATCAAACTGAATACCCCGACCGGCGGTGTAATCGGCGAACGTTCATTAAACGTTGAGTTGGGTGAACAGACAACGGTAGAAAATACAAAAGAAATCTATCCGGGACTGTTTGTTTCAGGTATGGCAGCCAATGGTGTAAGTGGTAGCTTCCGTATGGGACCGATTTTCGGTGGTATGCTGATGAGCGGTAAGAAAGCGGCAGAACTGATCTGTGCAAAACTGGATAAATAAGATTATCTGATATACATGAAAAGAAAGGACGGTTATCTTTTTACAGATTTCCGTCCTTTCTTCATATAGTAACATAAAAACTCATGCTTCCTATTACATCTTCTCTACAAGTTCCCGTTGTTTTTTGAAAAACTGTATACGCTGCATTTCTCCGCTTTCGGAGATCATAGTAGAAAACTTACGTAAGGATTGAATCCATTCTTTCAGGTTCTTACACATCTCTTTGTCTCTCGATGTGATCGAGTTGATCGAAAAGATCCGGATCAGGCTTAATTGCAAACTGGATGTTTCCACAAAACTGTATGTGGCTTCGAAGTTTATGTTGGATATATATATATGTATATCTTTGCCTGAGTCAAATTTACCTCTGGAAGCGATTGTCTCCAGGTCGTCCAATAGCCGGAGGAGTTCTTCCTGTAGTTTGGTTACTTCCTCTTCCGTGATTAAATGAATGCTGGCGAAATATTTAATATCGTTCACCAGGTAGTTAAACATCATGCTGTCCCATATATAGTTTGTTGTTTGTATATATGTACTGGCTTCTACGAATGCCTTTTGGGCATGTTTGAGTTCTTCGGATAAATTTAATTCTGAAAAATATTTTACACAATTTACTTTTTCATTCTGGTACATCCATTTAAATAACCGAAACTTAGACAAGCTATCGTATTTCAGATAATAAGTCTGTGGTATCATATTTGAGGCTGTACTTAACTCCGAAGTCGGATCGTCGCGCAGAGACTCAAACAATTCAAGATAGTGGTCAAGGATTTTGTAATACGTTTTGATAGGATCTGAATAATGTAAAAGATTCAGGTCGAACATTGCGTTATTAGTATAGCTTATACCCACGATCTGGTCAAGTGAAACTCCCAGTTTCTTTGAAATGATGGAAGCCTCATTGAGGGTGAAGGGAACCTCGCCGCGTAATCTTCTGTATACGGCCTCTTTTCCTATGTAGAGAATATCCATCAGGGTATTCGCTAAATTAACCCCATCCGGTATCTTCTCTTTCATTACCTCGATCAGATTTGTATTTAATACATCTGTATTCATTTCCAATTCTCCCTTTTAAATAATATATATGTTCAATTATTAAACAATAAACAAAGCGTATTGTTTCGAAAAACGCAACAAATGTAATAAGCACACTCACGGGTTGCGTATTTTCGAAAATGCGGAGGGGGTAAATAGACGAATGAGAAATAGATATGACTGAAAATACCTTATATGCGAAATAAAACTCCCGTATTTGCTTAGTAAATTCGCATATCTCAAAAGAGAGACGGCAATGATGGTTTGAACGGATAGTTATTGCAGTTTACTATTAATACTAAGTGATGTTAATTGAAATAGCATTAGAATGGATGAACTTTATTTTATTTTAGTCTTAGATTTTTTGTTTATAAATTATTGACCTAACCAAACATTTGCTTGTATAATCAGAATGAGTAGACCACTAATGCTAATACCATGAACAACTGTCCGGCTGGGAGGTGACTCTCGGCCGGAATTTTTTTTTGCTATATATCTGATATTTGCCATTGTGTTGCAAAATAAACTTTCTATTTTTGCAGAATAAATATGAAAGCAAAGAAAAACATAATCCGTTACGTAATGTTGATAGCCGGCATCATCATGCTGCTTTCGGTCATTATACCGCATCATCATCATAGTAACGGTCTGCCTTGTTTTAAACCGCTGACTGAACACAGTCACAAGAGTGCTTCTTCTCACGATTGCGGTTGTAACGGGCATAATGTTGCTCTTTTCACCTCTCTGCTGTCACATGCGACGGATGTGGATGCTAGCCATCTGCTTTTCCCTTTGCAAGTTTTATTTGATTATATTAACCCTCCCGAACCGGCTTTTTGCGGACAACCTTTTGAACGCAGTCGAGCCTTTTATATTGAGTCTCTGCACGATAGCTGGATAACGTGTGCAAGTGGACTGCGAGCCCCTCCTGTGTTATAATTGTTACTGATGGTGGCGAACCTTATTCGCTTTTCGGTGTTTTTATCTAAACGCCGAGCTATTTATTACGCATTAATAACACATTATAATACAATGAAAAAGATATATTTATTGTGGGTTTTATGTGCCTACATATTTGCAGGTTGTGGTGGCGGAGCTACTAAATCTGAAGAGCATAATCATGATCATGAAGCACATGAACATGAAGAGGGGCACGATCATGAGCATGAAGGACATGACCATGAACACGAAGGAGACGAGCATGAAGGACACGAACATGGGAATGAAGCTGCCGCCGGCGTACATTCCAATGAAATCATTTTCAAGGAAGAATTAGCGAAAGCAGTCGGTTTACAGACGAAAGTGATGGAACCGGCTCCTTTTACCGATGTGATAAAGACCAGCGGAAGCGTGATGGCTGCACAAGGCGATGAAACGACTGTGGTTGCTACTGTCCCCGGTATCGTTACATTCGGCAGTTTATCTTTTGTGGACGGTACTCCGGTCCGGAAAGGACAGGCTATCCTGAGCCTGGCTTCCAGTAATTTGTCTGAGGGGAATGTGGCAGCCCGTGCCAAATATGCATACGAAAATGCCAAGAAGGAATATGAACGTATGCAACAGCTGGTGGGAGATAAGATCGTTTCTGCCAAGGACTTTGAACAGGCACGTCTGAACTATGAAAATGCAAAGGCCGCTTACGATGCCATTGCCGGTAAACAAACAGAGAACGGTGTCTCGGTTGTTTCTCCGATGAACGGATACTTGAAGAACCTTCAGGTGAAAGAAGGCGATTATGTCGCTGTGGGACAACCGTTGGCTACGATTTCTCAGAATAGCCGCCTGGTGCTTCGTGCTGAAGTGTCGGAAAAGTATTATCAATATCTTCCGGCTGTACAGTCTGCTAATTTCCGAACTCCTTATGATGACCAGGTGTATGAGCTTTCCGAACTTCACGGACGTTTACTTTCTTACGGAAAGGCTTCGGATGCCAATTCTTTTTATATTCCTGTGACTTTTGAATTTGATAATAAAGGGGCTGTAATTCCCGGTTCGTTTGTTGAAATCTATTTGCTTACCTCTCCGATGCAGGATGTATTGAGCGTTCCGGTTTCTGCTTTGATAGAAGAGCAAGGCGTTTATTCCGTATTTATCCGTCTGGATGAGGAAGGATACAAAAAGCAGGAAGTGAAACTGGGTGCCAACAATGGTGCTGAAGTCCAGATTTTGTCTGGTCTAAAACCGGGAGATACGGTTGTTACACAAGGTGCTTACCAGGTCAAACTGGCTTCTGCCTCCAATGCTATTCCGGCTCATACTCATAATCATTAATAATGAGCAAATATGCAAATATGCCAATGTGCCAATGGAAATCTCATGGCACTATCTTGATTGGCACATTGGCATATTCGGCTAATTAAACAATTATTCTTATGTTGAATAAAATAATATATTACTCGCTGCATAACAGATTGGTTGTCTTGATTTGTGCATTGCTGCTGATGATAGCGGGAACCTATACAGCTTTTCATACAGATGTAGATGTGTTTCCCGACCTGAATGCTCCGACCGTGGTTATCATGACGGAAGCAAATGGTATGGCTCCTGAAGAAGTGGAACGCCTGGTGACTTTCCCGGTAGAAACAGCAGTGAACGGGGCTATGGATGTGCGCCGTGTACGTTCTTCCTCTACCACTGGTTTCTCTGTTGTATGGGTTGAATTTGACTGGGGAACGGATATCTACCGTGCCCGCCAGATTGTTTCGGAAAAGCTGGCAGTCGTTAGTGAAAGCCTTCCCGAGAATGTTGGCAAGCCGACGCTGGGACCGCAATCTTCTATCCTGGGAGAAATGATGATTATCGGTCTGACTGCCGATTCTACTTCTTTGCTCGATTTGCGTACGATTGCCGACTGGACAATCCGTCCGCGTTTGTTGTCGACAGGTGGTGTGGCACAGGTCGCTGTGATTGGTGGCGATATCAAAGAATATCAGATATTGCTTGACCCCGCCCGTATGAAACATTATGGAGTAGGGTTGGATGAAGTCCTGACGGTCTGCCGTAATATGAACCGCAATGCAAATGGCGGCGTCTTGTATGAATATGACAATGAATATATCATCCGTGGCGTTCTTTCCACTCCGAAAGTGGAGGAACTGGCAAAAGGGGTTATCAAGACTGTAGACGGTTTTCCGGTTATGCTGGAAAATGTGGCGACGGTGAAGATAGGAAGCAAAAGTCCTAAACTGGGTACAGCTTCTGAACGCGGCAAACATGCTGTGTTGATAACGGTGACCAAGCAACCGAATACCAGTACAATCGACCTGACAAACAAGCTGGACGGTATCGTTGCCGACCTGCAAAAGAACCTTCCGTCGGATGTGAATGTCTCTACCGATATTTTCCGTCAGAGCCGTTTCATCGACAGTTCTATTAATAATGTAAAGAACAGTTTGTTTGAAGGAAGTTTCTTCGTTGTCATCGTTTTGTTCCTCTTCCTGATGAATATCCGTACGACGGTGATTTCGCTGGTGGCATTGCCTTTGTCATTGCTCGTTTCTATACTGGTTTTGCATTATATGGGGATGACCATTAATACAATGTCTCTGGGCGGTATGGCGATTGCTATCGGTTCGCTGGTGGATGATGCGATTGTCGATGTGGAGAATGTGTATAAACGAATACGGGAGAACCGGATGCTTCCTCCGGAAGAGCGACGCTCGGTATTGGAGGTGGTTTATGACGCTTCCCGTGAAGTGCGTATGCCTATTCTGAATTCCACGTTGATTATTGTGGTAAGTTTCGTTCCCCTGTTTTTCCTTCATGGCATGGAAGGACGCATGTTGGTGCCGCTGGGTATTGCGTTTATCGTTGCTTTGTTTGCATCTACCGTTGTTGCACTTACTTTGACGCCGGTATTGTGTAGTTATTTGCTGGGTAATAAGTCGACCGATAAGAAGATAGAAAAAGAGGCATGGGTAGCCCGTAAATTGAAGGAGGTATATGCTTCCGCATTGAAAGTTGCCTTGGCGCATAAGAAGATTGTACTGGGTTCTACGGTAGGTCTGTTCCTTGTGGCGTTGGGTATTTTCTTTACGCTGGGACGCAGTTTCCTTCCTCCTTTCAACGAAGGTTCTTTTACTATTAATGTAAGTTCGCTGCCGGGTATTTCGTTGGATGAATCGGACAGGATGGGACATCGGGCGGAAGAGTTACTGATGCAGGTTCCCGAAATCCAGACGGTGGCCCGTAAGACCGGACGTGCCGAACTGGATGAACATGCATTGGGTGTGAACGTTTCGGAGATAGAGGCCCCGTTCGCATTGAAAGACCGTAGCCGGGAAACTGTGATGAATGATGTCCGTAAGAAGCTGTCGACTATCAGTGGTGCGAATATCGAAATCGGCCAGCCTATCTCTCACCGTATCGATGCGATGCTTTCGGGAACGGAAGCCAATATCGCCATCAAACTGTTCGGTACCGATTTGAACCGTCTCTTTACGATTGGCAACGATATTAAAAACTCTATCCAGAGTATTCCGGGCCTGGTTGACCTGAAAGTAGAACAGCAGATTGAACGTCCGCAGCTGACCATCACGCCGAAACGTGAACTGATGGCTAAATATGGCGTATCTCTTCCTGAGTTTGAAGAATATATTAATGTCATGCTGGGTGGCGAAGTTGTCAGCCAGGTGTATGATGACGGTAAAACATTTGACCTGACAGTAAAGACTTCCGACGAGAGCCGTGCAACGATGGAAGATATCCGTAATCTGATGATAGATGCCGGAGGGAAGAAAATCCCGCTGAGTTATATTGCCGAGGTTCGTTCGGTAACCGGTCCGAATACGATTAACCGTGAAAACGTTCAGCGTAAGTTAGTAATCAGTGCGAACGTATCCGAACGGGATTTGCGCAGTGTTGTTAATGATATTCAGAATAAGATTGGAACATCAATCAAATTGCCCGAAGGGTATCATATCGAATATGGCGGACAGTTTGAAAGTGAACAGGCTGCCAGCCGCACGCTGTTGCTCACTTCTTTGATGTCTTTGCTGGTAATCTTCCTGTTGCTTTATAATGAGTTCAAGAATGCGAAAGAGAGTGGTGTCATCCTGCTGAACCTGCCGTTGGCTTTGATTGGTGGCGTGTTTATTTTGTGGCTGACTTCCGGCGAAATCAGTATTCCGGCTATTATCGGTTTCATCTCGCTGTTTGGTATCGCTACCCGAAACGGTATGTTGCTGATTAGTCATTATGCACAGCTGCGCAGTGAAGGTTTCTCTGTTTACGATACAGTGATACACGGTTCGCTGGACCGTCTGAACCCGATTCTTATGACTGCTTTAAGTTCGGCTTTGGCATTGATACCGTTGGCATTGAACGGAGATTTGCCGGGTAATGAGATACAGAGTCCGATGGCGACTGTCATCCTGGGAGGGTTGCTGACATCTACTTTCCTGAACGGATTTATTATCCCTATTGTTTATCTTTTAATGAATAAGGAAAAATGAAACAATTCATAGTAATTACCTTGTTGGCTTCCGCTGCGCTTTCAGTGAACGGGCAGAATTCTATCGATGCCGTCCTGCGCAGTATCGAAGCCAATAATAAAGAATTGCAGGCGAACAACCAGCTTACCGTTTCTAAGAAACTGGAAGCGAAGCTTGATAATAACCTGCCAGACCCTTCGGTTTCCTATGTACATCAGTACGGCAACCGGGAAGGGATGGGGATACAGGGAGAGTTGGTTGCATCCCAGTCGTTCGACTTCCCTTCAGTATATGTGCAGAAGAATAAACTGGCGAAATCGAAAGCCGCCAGTTTCGACCGCCAGGGGGCAGAGTTCCGTCAGCAAATACTTTTGCAGGCGAAAGAGATTTGCCTTGACCTGGTCCTGCTGAACCAGCAACGGGCATTACTCGACCAACGCAGGCAGAATGCGGAACAACTGGCGGAACTGTATGCCATGCGTCTGGAAACCGGCGATGCGAATATTCTGGAAACAAATAAGATTGACCTGGAGCTGCTGAATGCGAAAACGGAAGCCCGTATGAACGAGTCTGCCCGTATTGCCAAACTTCAGGAACTGGCAACATTGAATGGTGGTATTGCTATCGACTTCACGGACACGACCTATATGTCGGACGGTGATATCCTGTCATTCGAAGAATTATGTGCGGAGGCTGTGACTTCCAATCCTCAGTTGCTTACGTTGAAAAGCGAGCAGGTGGCTGCCCGCCGCCAGTTGAGCGTCAATAAGTCGAAGAGTTTACCCAGTTTTGAGTTGGGGTATCGTATGAATACGGCTACCGGCGGAGAACGTTTTAACGGTTTCCTGGTTGGTATCAGCATTCCTTTGTTCTCAAACAGGAATAATGTAAAGCAGGCTAAAGCACAGGCTCTTTATACCGACCTTCAACTGGAAAGTACGACAACGACCGTGGAAAGTGAATTGCACCAATTGTATAACCAGTCGGTCGCTCTGAAGACTTCTATGGACGAATACAATACGGTTCTGAAAAGCCAAAATAGCCTGGCATTGTTGAATAAGGCTATCCAGACCGGCCAAATCAGTATGATTGAATATTTCGTTGATGTAACGACTTTCTATCAGAGCATGCAGAATTATATGCAGTTGCAGAACGAGTATCAGAAGGTGATGGCGCAATTGTATAAATATAAGTTATAAACTTTCTTATAAAATAAGGAAGGTTCATGTCTTTTTCGGGCATGGACCTTTTTTTATTATAGCTTCCCATTGAGCCGTATATTGGTTACTAAACTTATAAAAAGTTATCGTACTGTTTTTTTTCATCATTGTATTTTTTATTATGCAAATAAGTTTTTACTTTTACAAAGTACTTTTTACCAGGAGATTATACAATGTAGCATTGTTTAGGAGACCGATAATCAGACATATCTGTGGATAACAGGTATCAGAATGCCTTAATTCGTATAAAGAATACATATTAGTATTAATTATCAATTTAAAGAGACCATGAAAGATTTAGAAATGTACATCGATGGACAGTTCATCGAGAATCGATCCGGAAAGTGGATCAATGTGTTGAATCCTTCTACGGAAGAAGTTATATCCCGTATGCCTGACGGGACAGTGGATGATGTTCGGGCTGCCATTGATGCGGCGGAGAAGGCGCAAGGAGCATGGGAACGACTGACTTCCATTGAACGTGCACAGTATCTGACCAAAATAGCACAGGGAATTCGAAAAAGGGAAAAAGAACTGACGGATATTATTGTACGTGAAGGAGGCAAGACGCAGGGACTGGCCAATGTGGAAGTTAACTTTACAGCCGATTATATCGATTATATGGCCGGTTGGGCACGCCGTTATGAAGGAGAGATCATACCCAGCGACCGTCCTCATGAGACTATCTTTGTATTTAAGAAACCTATCGGAGTGACAACCGGTATATTGCCGTGGAACTTCCCGTTCTTCCTGGTTGCCCGTAAGGCAGCCCCGGCTATGTTGACAGGAAATACGATTGTGTTGAAACCAAGTCAGTTGACACCGGAGAATGCGTATGTCTTTGCCCAGATCGTGGATGAAGCGGGAGTGCCTAAAGGTGTATTCAATATCGTAAATGGTCGCGGATCGGTTGTCGGGCATGAGATGGCCGCTAATCCGAAAGTCGGAATGGTCAGCCTGACAGGAAGTGTTTCTGCCGGTGTGCAGACGATGGAAGCCGCTTCAGCTAATGTGACGAAGGTATCGCTGGAGTTAGGAGGAAAGGCTCCGGCTATCGTTATGCCGGATGCGGATCTGGATCTGACCGTGAAGTCGATCATTGCTTCCCGCGTGATCAATACCGGACAAGTGTGCAACTGTTGTGAACGTGTTTATGTGCATTCCAGTATTAAAGATGTTTTTATTGAAAAGTTGCTGGATGGCTTTGGTAAGGTTAAAGTAGGCAACCCCAACGAGGTCGCAGATTTGGATATGGGACCGCTGATTGATGCCGGTGCCTTGAAATCAGTGGAAGAAAAAGTCGGAAAAGCCGTTAAGCAGGGGGCGACCCTGGCTTATGGAGGCAAACGTATCGGAGCTAAAGGCTACTTCTTTGAACCGACCCTTTTGACTAATTGTACACAGAAGATGGATATTATCCAGGAAGAAACATTCGGTCCCGTTCTCCCGGTTGTAGAGTTTACAGAAGTGGAAGATGCTATTACCTGGGCAAATGACTGCGAATACGGGTTGACCTCTTCCGTCTATACACAGAATCTGGATATGGCGTTTAAGCTGATGCGTTCCTTGAAGTTCGGTGAAACTTATATCAATCGTGAAAACTTTGAAGCCATGCAGGGTTTCCATGCCGGCTGGCGTAAATCGGGTATTGGTGGTGCTGACGGTAAGCATGGCCTGGAAGAATACCTTCAGACTCATGTCGTTTATCTGGAGACGCAGGGTTAATTAAGCTATTACTGAATGCGGATGACGCAGAATACACAGAGTAACGCAGATGTTTTATAAGAAAAGAAATTATAAATCTGCGAGTATCTGTGTTTTCTGCGTCATCTGCGTTCGGTAATATTGAATAATTTTCCGGATAATATATGTATCTTTATTCCGGAATATGGAAAAACGAATCAAAATGAGAAACGCTGCTATCTTATGTTATTGCCTTTTTGTATTAGGCGCCTTTACTACGAATGCCCAGGAAACGAATAGCCTGGGAATGCAATTTGCCCGGATTCCGGCCGGCTCTTTCCACATGGGAAGCCACGGATGGGGAGAAGATTATGATGAAGCACCGATTCATCCGGTAACGATCACAAACCCTTTTTTGATGGGAACGACCGAAGTGACAAATGCCCAATACGAGCGTTTTGACCCTTCCCATAAGAACTTACGGGGAAAGTACGGCCTTTCGAAAGAAGATGACGAAGCGGTTATTTATGTGAACTATCACGAGGCGAAAGCATTCTGTGACTGGCTTTCGGAAAAGGAAGGGAAGACGTATCGTCTGCCAACCGAAGCCGAATGGGAATATGCTTGCCGTGCCGGGTCCTACTGGAATTTCTGGATGGACGACGGACTTCATGGCGTGTATCATAAGAACCAGCAAAATGTCTGGGGAACGGATTCTACGATCAGCCTTCAGGTAGGCAAAACTCCTGCCAATCCTTTCGGACTGCACGATATGCACGGAAATGTAGAAGAATGGTGCAGCGACTGGTATGGACCTTACGAAGCATTACCGCAAACAGATCCGGTGGGCCGTTCTGACGGATTATATAAAGTGACACGTGGCGGAAGCCATAGCACTCCGGAAAGATTCCTGCGTTCCGCCAACCGTATGGCGATGATACCTGAAGATAAACACTGGCTCACCGGCTTCCGGGTGGTGCAGGCCGATATGCCTAAAACCCAGCCGCTTCCTGTGGCCGGACCGACCCTGCAAGAGCATATATCACAGCAGAAACATAGCTGGGACGCTCCTTTGAAAACACCTTTCTTCGGTGAACCTCTCGTCTATGTGAAAACGCCCGAATGTTCTTCCGGCGTCCCGTTCTACAAGCATAACCATTGCCCTGCCATAACCTGGTGTGATAACGGGGATTTGTTGGCTATCTGGTTTACATGCGACGAAGAATCGGGTAGGGAGATGGTGATTCTGGAAAGCCGCCTGAAGAAAGGCAGTACCGAATGGAGCGAGCCGCACGAGTTCTTCAAGGTGCCTGACCGGAATATGACCGGTTCTTCCCTGCTGAATAATAAGGGTACACTCGTCCATATAAATGGGGTGGAAGCTGCCGGTACCTGGGAAACCCTCGCTATGGTCATGCGGACAAGCACGGATAACGGAGCAACCTGGAGTCGTCCGCGTATCATCGCCCCTGAGCATGCCAGGCGGCATCAGGTGATAGCCGGTTCTTTCCGCACTAAGGAAGGTTGGCTGGTACAAGCCGCCGACGCAACTCCCAGGAGCAATGGCGGCACGGCATTGCATATCAGCAAGGATAACGGTCTGACCTGGGAAGATATGGGCAAAACCAATCCAGGTAAGTTTGAAGCAGGTGCTTCGGGCGGTACTATTGCCGGAATCCATGCCGGAGTAGTGCAACTGTCCGATGGACGTTTTATGGCATTTGGACGTGGTGACGGCATTGTCGATAAAGACGGTCTGGAACGGATGCCCATGAGCCTGTCGGAAGATAACGGACGCACCTGGACATACAGCGCTTCTGAATTTCCCCCGATTGATGGCGGTCAGCGTCTGGTATTGATGCGTTTACAGGAAGGACCTGTTTTGCTAGTCTCTTTCACGAACCATCCTTTCCGTCTGAAAAATGGATTGAATGGTATGACCTTTAAAGATAAGGATGGCAAGGAATATACCGGTTACGGAATGTATGCCGCCCTTTCCTTCGACGATGGAAAGACATGGCCTGTTAAGAAATTACTGACCGATGGCAAAGAACGTTTTATGGACGGAGGCGCCTGGACCGGTTTCTTTGAAATGGACGGGAGCCATGCGGAACCCCGCGGTTATCTGGCCGGTACGCAATCGCCGGATGGAATGATACATCTGGTAAGTAGTCGTAACCATTACCGTTTCAACCTGCCATGGCTGGTAAAAGATACAGGGTATTCATTTTAAGTGATAAGTCTGATTGTGAATTGATTACAGTTGTGTGGCTCGATATATCCGTCGAAGTATTCGTCCAGAACCACTCCCAACTCTTTGGCGAGAGTAACGACCTTTTTTTGTTCGGAAAGTGATAAAGGTAATTTAGATTTGGGTTATTATCTATTTATAAACTCCTTATATTTGCAAAATAAAGAACTAAAGTATGGAAAATATTATTTGGATACAAAACTATCAGTCTCCTTGCGGAGAATTGATACTGGGTTCGCTGGACGGCAAACTTTGTTTGTGCGACTGGATGGATGAGAACCGTAGGGCACTGATTGATCGGCGGCTGCAAAAGGTATTGCATGCCCGCTATGAAACAGGTGAATCCGAAGTGATTGTCCGGGCAGTTACCCAGCTGGATGAATATTTTGCCGGAAAAAGAACGGAGTTCGACGTCCCGTTGCTATTTGCCGGTACTGATTTTCAGAAAACAGTCTGGAATGCGTTATTGAATATCCCTTATGGGAAAACGGTCTCTTATGCTACTTTGTCGCAGGATTTGGGTAAACTGAAAGCTATTCGTGCTGTGGCTGCTGCTAATGGTGCAAATTCCATTTCGATACTTGTTCCTTGCCATCGTGTTATCGGGAGTAACCAAAAGCTGGTTGGATATGCCGGTGGCCTGCCTGCCAAACAGTGGTTGCTCGATTTGGAATCCTCTGGCAGACTCTTCTGATATTTACCAATCTCTCATCTGTAATTTAGGTATATTTATCTGTAATCCGTCTACAATCGAAACGGTCCGGTTTCTTTAGCTTTGCAACATCAGTAAAACAGAAAGATATGAAACGTAAATTGTTAACATTGGTATTCATCGTATCAGGCTTAATGCCTGCTATTGCCCAGAATGTTTCGGACCTTAAAACAGAAAAAGATATGGATAGGATTGAATTATGTAAAAAGAATTATACCACTTTATTCGGTGGCGAAGCCCTGACCGGGCTGGGAACTGACCCGGAAATGATGGATATTCTTCAGAAGTTTATTTTCGGAGAAGTATTCCGCACGGGAGAACTGGATATAAAGACCCGTGAAATGATAACCTGTGTTACATTAGCAACTATGCAGACTTTGCCCCAGCTGAAGGCACACGCAGGGGCGGCATTGAATGTGGGAGTTACTCCTGTTGAACTTCGTGAAGCTATTTATTCATGCGCTCCGTTTATCGGTTTTCCCAAAACCTTGAACGCGCTGACCGTCATTAACGAAGTATTTAAAGAACGGGACATTTCCTTGCCATTGGAAAAACAAGGCACGGTTACGGAAGAAAACCGTCATGAAAAAGGGGCGGCTGTGCAAGACCGGCTTTATCCCGGCGGTATCAGCCAGGTGATGGAAGATATTCCGGGGGAGATGGGTGACGATGTGGAACGTTTCCTGACAGAATATTGTTTCGGTGATATGTATACCCGTGGCGGACTTGACCTCAAGACACGTGAGTTACTGGGATATTGTGTCCTGACGACATTGGGAGCCGACAGTCAGCTTCGTTCTCATTTTCAGGGAAATCTGAATGCAGGTAACAGTAAGGAGACGGTTGTGGCGGCAGTCATACAATGTCTTCCGTATATCGGTTTCCCGCCGGCAATAAAGGCCTTGAAAATAATAAAGGAAGCATCTGCCGTAAGTCCGGCAAATAACCTGGTCCGCCTCTCCAAAATTACTGTAGACCCGGCACAATTGGATGCATATAATGCTTACCTGAAAGAAGAGATTGAAGCCTCCATGCGCCTGGAACCGGGCGTACTTACTTTATATGCCACGGCCGATAAAAAGCAACCGAATAAAATAACAATCCTTGAAATCTATGCAGACCGGGAGGCTTATGAAAAGCATATCCAAACGCCTCATTTCCAGAAATACAAACAGGGAACTTTATCTATGGTTGAAGAACTGGAACTGACGGATACAACTCCCTTGCTTCCCGGGCTGAAAATAAAATAGGCTTTTATCGCTATACAAAACTGACGTTACATTAACATCTTACTATATTTTATATGACAATAAAATGGGGATTTAAGTAATTTATTCGTAAACTTGTAACCTTAAATAAAAACGTTAAATTTAAAATTAAATCTTCTGTTTTATGTCAGTAAAATCGTATATCGAATCCAATAAAGAACGCTTTCTGGAAGAGTTGTTCAGTTTAATCCGTATTCCTTCTATCAGTGCCAAACAAGAGCATAAACCTGATATGCAGGCTTGTGCCCAGCGCTGGACGGAACTGTTACTATCGTCCGGAGCGGATAAAGCCGTGGTGATGCCGACGGAAGGCAATCCGGTCGTATATGGCGAAAAGATGATTTCGCCCGATGCCAGGACCGTGCTTGTTTATGCCCATTATGATGTAATGCCGGCTGAGCCGTTGAACTTATGGAAAAGCCAACCGTTTGAACCCGAAATACGTGACGGCCGTATCTGGGCTCGTGGTGCGGACGATGATAAAGGACAGTCTATGATGCAGGTAAAAGGCTTTGAAACAGCCTTGAAGCTCGACCTGCTGAAGTGTAATGTGAAGTTTATCTTCGAAGGAGAGGAGGAGATCGGTTCTCCCAGCCTTGAAACCTTCTGCCGTGAACATAAAGACTTATTGAAGGCCGATGTGATTCTGGTATCCGACACCAGCATGGTAAATGCCGAAACACCGTCGTTGACGACTGGCCTGCGTGGTTTGGCTTATTGGGAAATCGAAGTGACCGGCCCGAACCGCGATTTGCATTCCGGTCATTTCGGTGGGGCAGTGGCTAATCCTATTAATGTATTATGTAAACTGATGGCCGATATTATCGATGCCGACGGACGTATCACGATTCCCGGTTTCTATGATGATGTAGAAGAAGTGTCTCCTGCTGAACGAGAAATGATTGCACAAATCCCGTTTGATGAAGCGAAATATAAGGCTGCTATCGGTGTGGATGCCTTGTCCGGTGAAAAAGGTTATTCGACGCTGGAAAGAAACAGTTGCCGTCCGTCGTTCGATATTTGTGGTATCTGGGGCGGTTATACGGAAGAGGGCAGTAAAACAGTGCTTCCGTCCAAAGCCTATGCAAAAGTATCTTGCCGCCTGGTTCCGCATCAGGAGCATTCCAAAATATCAAAAATGTTTGAAGATTACATAAACCAGGTGGCTCCTGCGTCTGTTAAGGTAAAAGTCACGCCGAAACACGGTGGACAGGGGTATGTTTGTCCGATTGACCTGCCGGCTTATCAGGCAGCGGAAAAGGCTTGCACGGTTGCTTTTGGCAAGAAACCGCTGGCAGTACGTCGCGGAGGAAGTATTCCTATCATCTCCACCTTTGAGCAGGTATTAGGTATAAAAACCGTCTTGATGGGTTTCGGACTTGAACAGAACGCTATTCATTCTCCTAATGAAAGTTGTACACTCGACTTCTTCTATAAAGGGATTGAATCGGTTGCCGAATTTTATAAAGAATATAAATGATACAAAACGAAGTGATAGCCCGTGCCCTGTCGAATACAGGTATCGAGGCATTAAATGAAATGCAGCAGGCCGTGCTTGATGCCGGAACGACGAAGGATATGGTGTTGCTCAGTCCCACGGGGTCGGGTAAAACCCTGGCTTTCCTGCTGCCCTTACTTACTACGTTGACGGATGAGGATAAGAAGATACAAGCGCTTATCATCGCCCCGTCTCGTGAATTGGCTTTACAGATAGAGACGGTATTCCGTTCGCTCGGAGCCGGATATAAGGTGAACTGCTGTTACGGCGGCCATCCTATCCGGACAGAAAAGAAAAGTCTGGAGCATCCGCCAACGGTGCTTATCGGTACGCCCGGACGAATCCTCGACCATCTGGAACGGGGGAATATTAATCTGGATACCGTCCGTACATTGATTCTGGACGAATTCGACAAGTCTCTGGAACTGGGCTTTCAGGATGAGATGAAAGAGATTCTCTCACATCTTCCCGGAGTGCGTCGCAGAGTGTTGACTTCAGCAACCGAAGCGGTGGAAATTCCTCCCTTTACCGGTATTACATCGCCTGTCCGCCTGTCGTTCCTGACCGGCGTGAAAGAGGCGAAAGGTCTGACTCTGCGTATCGTGAAATCGCCGGTTAAGGATAAGCTGGAGACATTGTATAAATTGCTTGGAGAGTTGAAAGGCGAGTCTGCCCTGGTGTTTTGTAACCAGCGTGAATCAGTGGAACGTGTCAGCAATTATCTGACAGAAAAGGGAGTGGATAATGAATACTTTCACGGAGGTATGGAACAGCCGGAACGCGAACGGGCGTTGTCGCTTTTCCGTAATGGCAGTGCATCCGTTTTTATCTCTACCGACCTGGCATCCCGTGGACTGGACATTCCGGAAGTAAAGAATGTGATTCATTACCATCTTCCCATCAATGAAGAAGCCTTTATCCACAGAAACGGACGTACGGCCCGTATGAATGCGGAAGGAAATGCCTTTATGATACTGAATGAGATAGAGACTGTTCCCGAATATATTACCCGTGAACCGGATGAATTCTTCCTGCCGGAGAAGGCCAAAAAGCCGCTCCGTTCGGAATGGGTTACATTGACCATTAACCGCGGTAAACGGGATAAGTTGAGTAAGAAGGACGTAGTCGGTTTCCTGTTCCAGAAAGGCGGATTAGACAAAGATGATTTAGGCGTTGTAGAAATCAAGGAAAGTTGCGCCTACGCCGCAGTAAAACGTGATAAGAAAGAGGGTTTGCTGGCGCGTATCCGTGATGAGAAAATAAAAAATATGAAAGCTAAGTTTATATGAAGCTGCTGATTAAAGGGGTAGAACTGAATGGCGTTGCTACCGATATTTATATAGAAAACAAATACATCAAACAGATAGGTCCCGGCCTGTCTGTTGCCGCCGATAAAGTAATTGACGGTAGTCGTAAGGCTGCCATTCCGGGATTTGTCAATACGCATACACATGCGGCTATGACTTTGTTCCGCGGCTTTGGAGACGATATGCCTTTAATGCCCTGGCTGGAAGAAAAGATATGGCCCAATGAAGCGAAACTGACGAAAGAAGATGTTTTCTGGGGAGCTAAACTGGCTTGTCTGGAAATGATAAAAAGCGGAACGACTACTTTCTTCGACATGTATCATAAGTTTCATGCTACGGCAGAGGCTGTTGAAGAGATGGGAATCCGGGCAGTCATTTCCAGTGCCTGTTTCGACCATTTCCAACCAGAGTTGGCGGAGAAAAGTAAACAGACCATTCAGAAGTTGTATAAAGAGATGGACAGATACGATAAACGGATACATTTCTCCGTAGGTCCGCACGCCATCTATACGGTTTCTGGTGAGTTGCTGCAATGGGCGGATACTTTTGCAAAAGAACATAACGTGCCAATTCAACTGCATCTGGCAGAAACGGAAGGGGAAGTGGAGAACTCTGTAAAGCAGTTCGGGGCGACTCCTGTCCGGTATTTATATAAGTTGGGTGTATTGTCTCCCCGTTTGTTGATTTCCCACGGTATCTATGTGGATGCGGATGAAATCCGTATGCTGGCAGACCATGGAGTGAAGGTCGCTCATAATCCGGCCTCCAATATGAAACTGGCTTCCGGCATGCACTTCAAATTTAAGGAAATGCGTGAAGCCGGCATCACTGTCGGTCTGGGCACTGACGGTTGTTCGTCGTCCAATAATCTCGATATAGTGGAAGCGATGAAGCTGGCCTCCTTGTTGGGAAAAGTCTGGCGAAAAGACCCGGAAGCCGTTACAGCCGATGAAATATTCCATTCCGCCACGGAAGCCGGAGCCTCTTTTGTGGGCTTAAAAGCCGGACGGATAGCAGAAGGTTACCTGGCAGACCTTTCTTTGGTAGATTTGAATATGCCGGCATTTACTCCGAATTTCAATTTCATATCCAACCTTGTCTATGCTGCAAACGGTAGCTGCATCGATACCGTTATTTGTGACGGAAAAATCCTGATGCAGGATAAGAAAGTACCGGGTGAAGAGGAGATAATGGAACGCGCGGCACAAATAGCCTACAATTTAATGAAAAGATAACTTTTAAGTTGCCGATGATTGTTTTATATCATCAGTAGCTTTTCTGGAAAAGTTCGTAATGTCTTTTGTAAAAGACGTACGTCTAAAATAATTTACACCTACCTCTAAATCTATTTACACCTAGGTCTAAATGAATTTAGAGGTAGGTATGACAGAAAAGTCTTTATAAAGATACGTTTCTGTCGTAATGGCATTTCGGAGAGATTATTATATTGAAATAAATTTATAATGCTATGAATACAAATTATACAAACGAACAATATCAGGAGGCAGCGGCATTTATAGCTGCACGCATTACCGGAAATCCGGAAACGGCTATTATTCTCGGTAGCGGATTAGGTTCATTGGCAGACCGGATACAGGATGCCATTGTAATTCCGTATGCAGAGATTCCTCATTTTATGCATTCTACGGCTGCCGGTCATAAAGGTAATTTTATTTGCGGCAAACTGGGAGGTAAGCAAGTTCTGGCTATGCAGGGTCGTTTTCATTATTATGAAGGGTATTCCATGCAACAGGTGACATTTCCCGTTCGTGTGATGAAACTGTTGGGTATAAAGAATCTTTTGGTGTCGAATGCTGCCGGTGGTATCAATAATACGTTTAAAGTCGGTGACCTGATGATTATCCGTGATCATATAAATATGATGCCTAATCCGTTGATAGGTCCGAATAATGAATTGTTCGGTACTCGTTTCCCGGATATGACCCGTGCTTATGACCGTGAGTTTGTCCGTTTGGTGGAAGAGATTGCAGCTTCTCATAATATTCCTTTGAAAAAAGGTGTATATGTTGGCCTGACCGGTCCTTCTTTTGAAACACCCTCCGAATATGCTTTTTATGGCCGGGTAGGAGGTGATGCGATTGGAATGAGTACGGTTCCGGAAGTAATCGTAGCTCGCCATGCAGGATTAAGGGTGTTCGGAATGTCGGTGATTACGAATGAAGGTTATCATTTTGCCGACGATTTTGTGAATGACGGAGCGGATGTAATCGTAGCTGCCAACAAAGCTGCGGTAGTAATGACAACTTTATTCAGTGAACTCGTTTCCCGTATCTGATTTTTTTCGGGATGAAAGTTGCTGTGTTAAAATAAGATAGAAATTTGAACGGGTGAGTAAGGAAAAAATAGTATAAAAAAAGTATCTTCCGGTTTTGGAAAATAAAAAAATACCTCTATCTTTGCACCCGTTATCGCGGAAGTAGCTCAGTTGGTAGAGCATAACCTTGCCAAGGTTAGGGTCGCGGGTTCGAGTCCCGTCTTCCGCTCATAAATAATAAGCGCGGTAAGAGGCCGCCTTTTTTATGTAATGGAAAATGCCCAGGTGGCGGAATTGGTAGACGCGCACGTTTCAGGTGCGTGTGTCGCAAGGCGTGCAGGTTCGAGTCCTGTTCTGGGCACCATTCGCGCAGATGGTGAAATTGGTAGACACGCTACTTTGAGGGGGTAGTGCCGGTTCCGGTGTGTGAGTTCGAGTCTCATTCTGCGCACATTTCGTAAAGAATAGAAATAATAATTGTCCATGTAATTAGTTAAGAGCATATTGCTTGAAGCTTTTATATGGACAATTTTTATTTAGTATAAACCACATTTACTGCATAATACGTCTTCTGTAGATGAATCCGTAATGATTTATATAAGAACTGTCATTTTTTAGAGATATAAAGTCAAATTTGTAAAAATAAGGCTGATTCGGATTCGATATATTTGCATATCATGAAATATGGATAACAACCTTTTAAATTTGATCGAAAATGAAAAAAGACCGAGCGACAGATATACCTTCGCTACATTTACCCATTATACCAAAGATTCTCCTTTATTGGAATCCGGTTTGTTAGGTCCTGTACGGATTGTTATGAAAGAATGATGGTGTGCCTTGCTTTATTTCAAACCCTTGATCTTTTGAATTAGTTCTTTTGCTGAAATATCCAAAGACTCAACAGCCATCCAGACGACTTCGTTATCCGGATTGATAATATATATCCGGGGAATCGTATTGTTGGCGAAGAGGGAGAAAACCTCACCGCGGGTATCCAGGTAGAATGGCATTGTGAATTGATTCTCTTTCCAGTAATTGGAAACAACTTCGGCTGTTTCTTTCCGGGAAATCGTTACCAGCAGGAATCTGGGGTCGTCTTTCAGTTCTTTCCAGACCTCTTCTATAACCGGCAGAACCTGTTTGCAATCCGGACAGTAAGTTCCGAAGAATACCAGTAAGGATTGTTTTCCGATGAACTGTTTGGAGCTGAATGTGTTTCCGGCTGTATCTTCGACTGCAAATGTAGGGATCTGGCTGTTGACATTGATATAATTAATAGTTTCGCTCTCGTCATCCTTTATACAGGAAAAGAGAAGGAGTGTCATAGTGACTATAAATGAAAGAATTTTTGTGATATGCATATATTTAATTGTTTTAGTTTACGAAGATAATGAATGTATTTGAATCCCTGAAAGAAAAGGAGCTGCCGTTTTGTAGATTTCACAACCTGTCGTCAGAACGGACAACCCCTTTTAGCAGCATCCCCTTTTACCACTGCAATTTTCATTTTATTACCGAGAATGTTTTGGTTATTTGTAACTGATTCGGATTCACATTCCTATGTACATTATATGAGGATGCTGTAATCCTGTCTGAGTTCACATCTTGGGACGGTTTAAAGTACAAGTTTTGCCATATTTACAAAAGTAAATGTATGTTTTTTAATTTACTTGTATTTGCCTGATAACAAGTATTATGTTGTAAGCCTGATGTAAAATGGAGAACTGGGTATTTCTCTTTATTTATAAAAGGTGTTATTGGCGTACGACGGAAAGGAACCGACTGTTTTTGTCTTGCCAGATCGCTTATTTCTCTTTTTTTGCCGGTTTATGCTTTTCTGAATGGCAATTGCCGTAAATCGGTACTTGTTTATTTTATTATTTGATTATGTGCGGATTGGATGGATATGTAATGCCTGAAAACATCATAAAAAATGCCGGCTTTATTTCATATCGTCTGGTTTTAGGGAGAATAGATCTTTATATTTGTAATAATAAGCATGAAAGCAGGTAATAACCAGGCTGGCATGGAAAGGATAAAACTATGAAAAGAGATTTATTGTATGATAATATACTGGATGCTATCAGGGGAAAAATACCCAACCGGGGAATACTGACGAATACGCTTGCGGATCTGTTAAATCTGGAGAAAGAAGCAGTATATCGACGGCTGCGCGGTGAAGTGGCATTTTCTTTCTCTGAGATAGCTGTCATTGCGAGTACGCTTGGAATCTCTCTTGATAACCAGGTGGGAGCCCGGTATGTTCATAGCAGGCCTTTCCAGTTGAGGCTGATTGAATATGTTGACTCCGGTGAGATCGATTATGAGATGCTGGAACATTATATTTATATCCATAACCAGGGAAAAGAGGATAAAAAATCGAAAGTCATGGATTGCTCCGGCGTTTTGCCCCAGTCTCTTTATCTGGCATATAAAAATATATCGCGCTTTTTCCTTTTTAAATGGATCTACCAGAATAAGGACCTTGACAGGAAACTTTGTTTTAAAGACGTTTATCCGACTCAAAGTCTGGAAAAGATACAGGAGAGGAGCGTTGCGGCCGCAAAACTTATCAGCCAGACGTTTTATATATGGGATCCGTTGATCTTTTGTTATCTGGCCAATGATATCAATTATTTTATGAGTGTCAATTTGCTGGGAAAAGAGGATTTGCAGTTGCTGAAAAAAGAGCTGTTGCAATTTTTGGATGATATGGAACTGTTGGCAATAAAAGGAAAGTTTGATGATACCGGAAACAGTGTCTATTTTTATATATCGAGTACGAATTTCGATACCAGCTACCGGTGTGTGGAGGTGAAACATTTACGTGTCAGCCTGATAAGAGCCTTTACTCTGAATGCTGTCGTTTCTTTGGACCGTCAGATGTATGAACGGATATCGGGATGGCTCCAGGCTGTGATCCGATCGTCGACAATGATCTCCGTGAGTGGTGCCAGGCAGCGTATTCGCTTTTTTGAGAAACAACGTTCCATTATTAAAGCCTTATAGGTTTTGTGAAAAAGGATATTATAGATTATTAACTGAGAATACGACTTTTATCAGCAACCAAGATTCAATGTTTGTTTGTTTTGTTAGCCTTTTTTGGGTTTTAAAAGATGCTTTACCGGATTGTCCGACAGTTAATTTATGGGTTCCTTATTTATCTTTGCATGAAAACTATAGATCCACTAATATCAAGACTTATAATTCTGTAACATGAAAAAAGAACTTTTGTATGATAATTTGCTAAATGCCATCAAAGAGGAATTTCCTCAAAAAACGAATTTAGTAAATGCGCTTGTTGATTTGTTATGTATTGAGAAGGAAGCTGTTTACCGGCGTTTACGGGGAGAGGTCGCTTTTACATTTGCAGAGATCGTCACTATCGCGAATGCATTTGGAATATCATTGGATAACCTGGTCGGTACAGTTACTGCAAAAAGCAGGCCGTTCCAATTGAAATTGGTGGATTTTGTGAATCCGATGGAGACTGATTATGATATGCTGGATCAGTATATCGATATATTAGGTCTGGCACGCGAAGACGATAGGTCCGAACTGATCGATTGTACGAATATCTTGCCTCAGCAGCTTTATATGAAATATAAATATATTTCACGTTTTTATCTTTTCAAGTGGTTATACCAATGCGGAACTCCAGGAAAAACAAAGCGTTTTGAAGAGATAGAGGTCACCGACCGCTTTCTGGGAATACAATTGGCCGGGGTAGAAGAAGCACGGCATATCCATCATTCATATTACATACTCGATCCGTTGATATTTCATTATCTGGTAAATGATATTAATTATTTTATGAGTATTCATCTGATCGGGAAAGAGGATGTAAAATATCTGAAGAATGAACTGATGGATTTGTTGGATGAAATGGAGAAACTTACAACACGCGGCTATTTTGAAGAGACCGGTAATAAAGTCTTTATCTATATATCGAGTGTGAATTTTGATACGAGTTATTGGTGCGTCCAGATAAAAAACTACCATATCAGTCTGATAAAAACATTCATCCTCAGTTCGGTCGCCTCCCTGGATGAGGGGACTTACGAGAAGTTGCGGAAATGGTTAAGAGCCCTGATCCGTTCTTCTATCATGATTTCAGTCAGTGGTGAGAGGCAGAGGATCGCATTTTTTAAAGCACAGCGTGAACTGATTCAAAATTTGTGATCTTTTCTATCTATAAAGAGTATCAGAAACTTACCTGTAAAAAAGGTGGTTTTATGTTGGATATCGTAAAAAAAGATATAAAAATAAGCATCCAAAATTTGGAGCGTATAAATCTTTTACCTACTTTTGCACCCGTAAACAAGAAACGTCAACTGCTTTGAAAAGCAACCTCTAAAGAGGTGTTGATAATTTTGATTTATTGGAGAGATGGCAGAGTGGTCGATTGCGGCGGTCTTGAAAACCGTTGAACTGAAAGGTTCCTGGGGTTCGAATCCCTATCTCTCCGCAGAAGCAGCATAAAAGCTGCTTTTTTATTATATATGGAGGGCTATATGTTCTCCGTTCTTCACAAAAGGAGAGATGCTCGAGTGGTTGAAGAGGCACGCCTGGAAAGCGTGTAAACCCCTAAAGGGTTTCGCGGGTTCGAATCCCGCTCTCTCCGCAGTCCGTACTGCGAGTTTTATCTTTTTACCTTTTTTATTTTCTTATATACATAGATGAAGGCTGGAATCAGAAATAAATCCGCAGCCATCCAGGCAGTCGCATCGCCGAAGCAAACGGCCATAAATCCAAAAGCAGGTACCGCATAAATACTGACCAGCGTACGGGCAATCATCTCGGATACGCCAGACAGCATGGCCAGATTCGTAAATCCGGCTCCCTGGATTGTATAACGCAGGATACACAGAATCCCCAGAATCGGAAAGAATGAGCAGGAGATATGCAGGAACTGAACGGCATCATTTATGATTTCCGTCTCGGAAGGATCGACAAAGATCAGCGTCAGTTCGCGTGATGCCAGCATCAGTATAAGGAAAGAAAATGCGGCATAGACAATCATCATCAATCCGCTTGCCTTAATACCCAGCCAGATACGTTCCGGCTTTCCGGCTCCGTAATTCTGTCCGGTATAAGTGGCCATGGCAATCCCCAGGCTTTCGAACGGGCAGATAAAGAACGATTTGATGCGCACAGCCGAAGCAAACGCAGCAATGCAGGCCGATCCCAGTGCGTTATTAGCACTCTGCAACATAATGCTGCCGATTGCCGTGATGGAAAACTGAAGTCCCATCGGCACACCAATCCACATCAGATTCCCTGCCAGGTTGGACCGAAACTTCCGTTCTTCCCGCGTGCTCCTTAATATTTCAAAGCGGCGATACATATAAATGTAGCAGAGAACGGCCGATATACCTTGTGAAAGAAGCGTTGCAATGGCTGCCCCGGCAACTCCCCATTTAAATACCAGGATGCAAACCAAGTCGAGAATCACATTGAGTATCGTTGAAAAAAGCAGGAACCAGAATGGAGTCTTGCTATCGCCCAGTGCACGGATGACGCTGGAAAGCAGATTATAGAAAAATGTACACGGAACGCCGATAAAAGTAACCAGCAAATAGAAATAAGCATCCCTGAATATATTCTCCGGCGTCTGCATGATCCTTAAAATATCCCGGCAATAGAGACTTGTAACGACCGCAATAATAACCGACATGACAGCCGCCAGTTGCAGGCTGATAGAAACATACCGCCTCATCGTGCTGTAATCCCTGGCTCCGAACTTCTGCGCTACCGGTATGCCGAATCCCGCACAACACCCGTTGCAAAACCCGATGATAAGAAAAATGACGGAAGTACTGGCACCGACAGCCGAGAAAGCATCGATCCCTAAAAACTTGCCAACAATAGCCGCATCGATCAAAGAGTAGGTCTGTTGGAGTAAATTGGCTAAAAGTACCGGCATCGCAAAGTTGAAGATCAACGGTAATGCAGCGCCGGAGGTCATTTCTTTTGAAGTTCCCATAACTATTTCCCTAAACAATCGCCGCAAAGGTAACGATTTTATATCAAAAAGGACTGGGATACACTTATAAAATCTGTCGATGTTTATTATGCCCTGTTTTCAAAACATTTTGCATTCTACCATAGTTCTTTTATAAACAAAACATAAAAGAAAAAGTACATATAATTATGGCAAAGAATGTAGCGGAACAATTAGTCGACACGCTTGAAAAGGCAGGCGTAAAACGTATCTATGCTGTCACGGGAGACAGCTTGAATGAGGTAAACGAAGCAGTGCGTAAAAGCGGAAAGATCAAATGGATCCACGTCCGCCACGAAGAAACAGGCGCTTTTGCCGCCGCCGCCGAAGCGCAATTGAACGGCGAACTGGCCTGCTGTGCGGGAAGCAGCGGCCCTGGGCATGTCCACCTGATCAACGGGTTATATGACGCCCAACGTTCGGGAGCTCCGGTGCTGGCCATCGCATCCACATTGCCGACCCACGAGTTCGGAACGGAATATTTTCAAGAAACCAATACAATCAAATTATTTGAAGATTGCAGTTATTACAACCAGGTCGCAACAACGCCCGAACAGTTCCCCCGCATGTTGCAGGGAGCTATACAGGCCGCCCTTTCTTTTCGCGGAGTAGGAGTGATCGGTCTGCCCGGCGACCTGACTTCGAAGACTGCAACGTCGGGCGAATCATCCCAGCAGCCTTTCCCTACCAAACAGCGCGTCTGCCCCTCGGCAGAAGAGATCGACGCATTGGCCGACCTGCTGAACAAAGCGGAAAAAGTAACCATTTTCTGTGGAATAGGAGCGAAAGACGCCCATAAGGAACTGGTCGAATTATCCCTACGCCTGAATGCCCCGGTGGCATATTCTTTCAAAAGTAAAATGGAAATCCAGTACGATAACCCGAACGAAGTGGGTATGACCGGCCTGCTGGGAATGCCCTCCGGCTATTACAGCATGCACGAAGCGGAAGTCTTATTGTTGTTGGGTACGGATTTCCCTTACGAAGCCTTTATGCCGCAAAACAATACAATCGTGCAGGTCGATATCAAAGCAAACCGTCTGGGGCGTCGTGCCAAAATAAAGATGGGACTCTGCGGCGATGTGAAAGATACCTTACAGGAACTGCTCCCTTTGGTCCGTCAGAAAACGAATGACAGCTTCCTGCGTGAACAACTGGCCCATTACGACAAGGTGAAGCGAAACCTACGCTCGGCCGCTGAAGTAAAAGGCAAAGATGAAAAGATCCATCCGGAATATGTCATTTCCCTGATCGACGAACTGGCCTCAAAAGATGCCGTCTTTACGGTCGATACGGGCATGACCTGCGTATGGGGCGCCCGTTACCTGCAAGCAACCGGAAAACGGAAGATGCTGGGATCGTTCAACCACGGTTCGATGGCGAATGCCATGCCGCAGGCCATAGGGGCGGCACTGGCTTATCCCGGCCGTCAGGCGGTTGCCCTCTGTGGCGATGGCGGCCTTTCGATGATGCTGGGCGACCTGGCGACGATCGTGCAATATAAACTGCCGGTCAAGCTGATCGTCTTCAACAACCGTTCACTGGGAATGGTCAAACTGGAAATGGAAGTCGCCGGACTGCCGGACTGGCAGACAACGATGCTCAATCCCGACTTTGCCCGCGTTGCCCTCTCGATGGGAATGGCGGGATACAATGTCAGCAATCCGGATGATGTGCTGCCGACGCTGACAAAAGCCTTTGCCTCCGACGGTCCCGTCCTGGTCAATATCATGACCGATCCGAATGCCCTGGCGATGCCTCCGAAGATCGAGTTCACCCAGATGCTCGGATTTGCGCAGACCATGTATAAACTGCTGATGGAAGGCCGCTCAAAAGAAGTAATGGATACGATCGATACAAATCTGAAGCACTGGAAAGAAGTCTTCTAACCAAAAAATAAATATCTTTGCTTTCAACTAATAAATTCTATACAAGATTATGAAAGCAAAGATATTTTTTTTGTCTCTAGTCGCTTTTTTCGCCTTGTCTGTTCAGGCGGCAGTTGTTGATACGATCAATGTACGCAGTGATGCGATGAATAAAGAGATTCAGACCGTTATCGTCTTGCCCGGAAGCGGAAAGATAACGGCTCCTGTCATTTATTTACTGCACGGGCATGGAGGAAATGCCAAAACCTGGATCGGTCTGAAACCAAACTTACCCGAGATCGCTGACCGGTATGGAATCATATTTGTGTGTCCGGATGGCAAGAACAGTTGGTATTGGGACAGTCCGGTCAATCCTTCTTACCGCTATGAGACTTTTGTCGCTAAGGAGCTGGTCAACTATATCGACGCCAACTATCCGACAATAAAAGACCGCACGGCACGCGCCATCACCGGTCTGAGCATGGGAGGCCACGGTGCCATGTGGCTCTCGTTCCGTCATAAGGATATTTTCGGTGCAGCCGGAAGCACAAGCGGCGGTGTCGATATCCGTCCTTTCCCCAATAACTGGAATATGAGTGAATGGCTGGGCAAAGAAAGTGAAAATCAAGAAGTATGGGAGAAACATACGGTCATCAACCTGGTCGAGCATCTAAAGAACGACGAATTAGCTTTGATCTTTGATTGTGGTTACAGTGATTTCTTCTTTGAAGTAAATAACAATTTCCATGAAAAGCTGCTGAAATACAAGATCGACCACGACTTCATTGTCCGCCCGGGTGCGCATAATGGCGACTATTGGCGCAATTCCATTGACTATCAGATAGTATTCTTTAATAAATTTTTCAACAGGAATAAATGATCGACGCGTTGAATCATAATTGATCAGATATGAATATTTGTTTATAGTGATGGAATTAGTAACTCCTGTCACTATAAACAAATAGCTCTTAATTTTTAATTAACTCAACCCTTCGATCAGCCCGTTCACGATGTCGATCCGTTTTGCCTGCGGGTCTTTCGGGAGTCCCGGCATACGCATGATCTCACCCATGATGACAACGATCATTTCGGCGCCGTTGTTGATGATGATATCGCGCACTTTCAGTTCGAAGTCTTTGGCAACGCCGTAAGCCTTCGGGTCGGAAGAGAATGAATATTGTGTCTTGGCAATACAGATCGGGTAGTGGGAGATGCCCAGGCTTTCGATCTGTTTGATCTTTTTGTCCGCCAATGTCGTATAAGTGACCGAGGCGGCACCGTAGATTTCTTCGGATACCTTTTTGATCTTGTCGCGTACATTGTCTGTATCTTCGTAGATCAGCTTCAACTCGCCCGACGGCTTGTTTTCGATCGTATCTACTACCAGCTTGGCCAGTTCCACGCCACCTTCACCGCCTTCGGCAAATACGCTGTTCATGGCGAAGCCTACACCCAGCTCTTTGCAATGTTCGGCAACCAGGGCGATTTCTTCGTCCGTATCGGTAGCATACCGGTTGAAGGTAACGATCACTTCCTGACCGAAACGTTTCATATTGGCCACATGCTTGTCGAGGTTGGCAAAGCCGTTGCGCAGACCTTCGATGTTCTGTTCCTTGATCTGTGATTCGGGAACGCCGCCATGCAGCTTCAAGCTCTGTGCGGTAGCAACGATAACCGTCAGTTTCGGTTTCAGGCCGGCTTTGCGGCATTTGATGTCGAAGAACTTTTCAGCACCCAGGTCGGCACCGAAACCAGCCTCCGTGATCACATAATCGCCGTAGGTAAGCGCCATCTTTGTCGCAATGATCGAGTTACAGCCGTGGGCGATGTTGGCGAACGGGCCGCCATGCACAAAAGCAGGGGTATTTTCTGTTGTCTGCACCAGGTTAGGCAGAAGGGCATCTTTCAGTAGTACGGTGATCGCTCCGGCAACACCCAGGTCGTTGACTGTGAACGGCTGGTCGTCGTTTGTATATCCCAGCAGGATATTACCGATGCGGCGTTTCAAGTCTTCCAGATCGGTTGCCAGACAAAGGATAGCCATCATTTCGGAAGCCGGCGTGATGTCGAATCCTGTTTCTGTCGGAACACCGTTTGCCGAGCCTCCCAGGCCGGATACGATATTGCGCAGGCTACGGTCGTTTACGTCGAGCACACGTTTCCATTTGATCTCTTTCAGCCCTTCGCAAGTATTGCGTGTCTGATAGATATAATTATCCAGCAACGCCGTGATCATGTTGTGGGCAGATGTAACCGCGTGGAAATCGCCGGTGAAATGCAAGTTGATGTTTTCCATCGGCAGTACCTGTGCGTATCCGCCTCCGGCTGCTCCGCCCTTCATACCGAAACACGGACCCAGCGAGGGTTCACGCAGGGCGGCGACTGCTTTTTTACCTATCTTGTTCAGGCCCAGGGCCAGACCGATAGATACGGTTGTTTTACCGATACCTGCTTTGGTAGGCGTGATGGCCGTTACCAGGATCAGGTTATGTTCTTTGATTTTCTCTTCATTGATCAGGTGAAGGGGCACTTTGGCGATATACCGACCATAGTTTTGTACTTCTTCGCGCGGAATACCCAAACCCGTGGCAACTTCCTTTATTTTGCGAAGGGAGACTTCTCTTGCAATTTCTATATCCGATTTCATGTGCTTATGTAAGTTTAAAGAGGCAACAAAAGTATATTATTTTTAATTAAATAACAAAATGATAGAATGAAAGGTTGTAATACCTGATAACTGTGTAAAATTAGTGTTATATTGATAAAAGTTACCAAAAGGAGGCCGGCAATGATTCTTTGTTAAGTGAAGTGCGCGTTTTTCAATATATTTGTAATCTTCAGTTGACAAAAACAGTGCATTTCGACAGTTCTTGTATTAAAGAACTTTAAAATATAGATAAAGGGTTGTGATGTATGATAATTTGCCTAATTTTGTGACATCACAATAACAAAATGAAACTAACAGCAAGTTTATAGTGATAAAAAGAAAGTAAATAACAATTTTAAAAACTTCGGTTTATGTAATTAAGGAGATTTGATTATGGCAACAATGAGATTTAGTTTGACAGGCGTCGTTTCAAGAGAAACAGAGACAGGATCATGGGTTAAAACAATTGCAGATTGTTTGGGTATTCGAATGTTTTCGAAGATGGGTTCTTCGGAGAGTATGAATAATGTCGGTTGGGATACTACCAAGCAGAAGGAAATCCAGGATCTTCATCATTATGCCATCAGCAACTTGATCCCCAGGGCCGGAGTCTATCAGATGAAGTTACTTGAATCATTGGCACAATCTGCTTCTATCTATTCACCGGAAGAGACTGAAACTCTTTATAATGAAACGAATAAAAAGATTGAAGAGATCAGCAGTCACATTTCAGGAGTATTAGTGAGTGCACGTGAGTTGTGCAAGTCGGGGCATCAGAACTGGGAATCTGTCCAGTCGCTCCGCTACCATATGAACCGTCTGAACGGTATCATAGAATCCGTATAGTTTTTGCGATACAATAATTGGGATAGTAATTTTTTTATTGTATGATCATCAGTGAGAAATAGGGGAAAGATTTCTCTGCGATGATTTGCCGGTCGGAGGTGTAGTATTCTTTATCCGTCCCTACATTTTCAAAATAATGGAATTGTGTCTGCGGATGCTTGCGAATACATGCATGTACGGCTTCCACACATTGCGACAGTTTCATAATGACGATCACGTATCCGACATTTATCTTTTCTGACAATTCTTCTGCGGAAGGAGTGCCGGGGATAACAATGATCTGTTCTTCCTGTTTGACAATGTGCAAGCCGGCCAGTGCTCCGGCAGCGATGAAGGCGGGGATTCCGGCAATACGCTGAACGTCGATTCCCGTCTCTATAAACTTGTCATATATATACTGGATGGAAGAATAGAAGCCGGCATCGCCTTCGGCTACGATAACGATCTGTCTGCCTTCCGCATAGTTTGCAGCGGCTTCGTTGTAAAGGGCGTCGTAGGCTTTCCAGGCTTCCGTGCGGTCTTTGCTCATGGGGAGCATGAAGCAGCGGATGGCAGTTTCGTTTATTTCCAGTGCACGTACGATATCGGCGGCACGTGAGAGGATTTCACCTTGCCTGTTACGGGTGGCGGGACAGTAGATAATATCTGCTTTCTGAAGTTGTCGGAGACCTTTCACTGTGATAAGTTCCGGTTCGCCGGGACCTAATGATACGAAACTGATCGGGTAAGTCATTTTATTCTTGTTTTTATTTGGGGTGCAAATGTGCTGAAAATAGTGCAAAGTTGCAAACTTCTTATTACTTTTGCGATCGAAATAGGTTCTGTAAAACTCCTGTTCATGGAGACAGATTAAAAGGGAACCGGGTGGAAATCCCGGACAGTCCACGCTGCTGTAAAACTTCAGTAACATCCCGATAACACCTTTTGCCACTGGCGGAGAGACAGCCTCGCCGGGAAGGCTTTCGGGATGGAAGTAAGTCAGAAGACCTGCCATTTTTCACATAGCGATTGTCCTCGTGGGTTCGGACGGTTTGTGTCGGATAAAAAGAATATGAATATGAACAAGTATTTAGCAGGTTGTTGCCTGGTTGCACTATTGGCTACGTCGTGTGCATCGAAAGGAAATCAACAGGAGAAAAAGAATGTTTCTTCACAACAAACGACTATAACGGATAGCCGGGTTCAGGTGACACCAAAGCATGCCGAAGGTTTTCAACTGACCTATAAAGATGATTATACGCTGGTGGATATACATGATCCGCAGAATGAAGAAAGTACGCATTTCCTGTATGCTTTGGTTCCCCGGGGGACGAAGCCGGAAGGGATTCATGCGGATTATACGGTTATCGAAACACCTGTACGTAGTGCTATTTGTATGACTTCCCTGCAATTATCCAATTTCATTAAGTTGGGAGCGGAGGATAAGGTTGTCGGCATTACGAGTACGCGCCATCTGTTTAATAAGACTATCAATAATCAGCTGAAGGAAGGAAAGACGGCAAAGATCGGGATCGAAGGCAACTTCGATAATGAGGTGATCATGAGTATCAATCCCGACCTGATCCTGATCTCACCTTTTAAGCGTGGCGGCTATGAAACAATGAAAGATATCGGTATCCCTCTGATTCCTCATCTGGGATATAAAGAAATGACACCGCTGGGGCAGGCTGAATGGATCAAGTTCGTCGGTTTGTTACTCGGGATAGAGCAGGAAGCCAATGAAAAATTCTTGGCTATAGAGAACCGCTACAACGAGCTGAAAGAGCTGACAGCCGAAGGTAAAGTGCAGAAACGTCCTGTCGTGTTCAGTGGCGAAATACATGGTGGTAACTGGTATGCAGTAGGAGGAAAGAGCTTCCTTGCACAACTTTTCAAAGATGCCGGCGCTGATTACTTTTTGAAAGACGACGATCGCTCCGGCGGTGTGACGCTCGACTTCGAGACCGTCTATAACCAGGCCGACGAAGCCGACTACTGGCGTATCGTAAACAGCTATCCGGGAATATATACTTATAAATCACTGAAAGATCAGGATCCCCGTTATGCAGACTTCCGTGCCTTCAAGGAAAAAGGAGTGATCTATTGCAACATGAGGGAAAAACCTTTTTACGAAAGCATGCCGACCGAGCCGGAAGTGGTGCTGGGCGATTTATTGCATATCTTCCATCCGAATCTACTGCCGGATCATACGCCTGTCTATTATGATTTACTTAAATAAATGGGTACGATGAAGTATTCTAACACTTTCCTGATGTTTGTGATCTTTGTCTCGATCGTCGTGTTGTTGTTTCTGAATCTGGTGTTGGGCTCTGTTTCTATACCCTTCCATTCGGTTTGGAATATCATCTGCGGCAATGGCGACGAACCGGTCACCTGGCAGAATATTATCTGGAAATCACGCTTTCCGCAAGCCTTAACGGCATTAGTCGCCGGAGCCGGATTAGCGATCAGCGGGCTTCAGATGCAAACCGTATTCCGCAATCCGTTGGCCGGCCCCTCTGTATTGGGTATCAGTTCTGGTGCAAGTATGGGAGTTGCCTTCGTTGTTTTACTGAGCGGAAGTCTGGGAGGCGTGGCGTTGAGTAAGCTGGGCTTTATGGGGGAGATTGCCTTATCCATTGCGGCCATAGTCGGTTCCTTGTCTGTCATGGCACTGATCGTTTATGTTTCGCAGAAGGTAAAAGGGAATGTGACGCTATTGATTATCGGTGTGATGATCGGCTATGTGGCGAATGCGGTAATCGGAGTCCTGAAGTTTTTTAGTGTGGAAGAAGATATCCGTGCTTATGTGATCTGGGGGCTGGGAAGTTTCTCGCGTGTCTCCGGTAATCAGATGATGCTTTTCGTAGCGATTATGGCTATCCTGATCCCTCTTTCGTTCCTATTGATAAAGACATTGAATCTGATGCTTCTCGGCGATGGGTATGCTCGTAATCTGGGACTGAATATCAAACGGGCACGCCTGCTCGTTATCACCTCTGCCGGTGTATTGACAGCCATCGTGACCGCTTACTGTGGTCCGATCGTCTTCCTGGGACTGGCTGTTCCTCATCTTTGCCGTGCCATTTTCCAGACATCCGACCATCGCATACTGATGCCCGGTGTACTGTTTGTCGGTGCAGCCCTGGCATTGGCCTGTAACCTGATTGCACGTATGCCGGGATTCGAGGGAGCTTTGCCGGTCAACTCGGTAACCGCATTGGTCGGTGCTCCGGTCGTCGCTTCCGTATTATTCCGCCGGCGTAAAAACGAACTAAACGAATGAGCATGAAAGAGGCAACTATTCAGATAAACGATCTCTCTATCGGTTATTATTCTAAAAGTGATACTAAGCTGGTAGCAAGCCATATAACGACAACGATCTATAGTGGCGAATTAACCTGCCTGCTGGGTGCCAACGGTGTCGGAAAGTCTACTTTATTACGTACATTATCCGCTTTCCAGCCTCGCCTGTCGGGTGAAATAGCACTACTGTCCCGCGATATACAGGACTATAGTGATAAGGAGCTTAGCACTATAGTGGGAGTGGTGCTGACAGATAAGTGTGACATCCGCAACATGTCTGTCCGTGAACTGATCGGCATGGGACGTAGTCCGTACACCGGTTTTTGGGGCCGCCTGGGTAAAGAAGACAAGCAGATCGTAGAAGAGGCGATCGCCATGGTCCGGATCGAGAACCTCGCCTCGCGCATGGTACACACCCTTTCCGACGGTGAGCGGCAAAAGGTCATGATGGCCAAAGCGCTGGCACAGGAAACGCCTGTAATCTTCCTGGATGAGCCGACCGCCTTTCTCGATTTCCCCAGCAAGGTGGAGATCATGCAGCTTTTGCATCATCTTACCCGTACAACCAATAAAACGATCTTCCTCTCTACTCACGACCTTGAACTGGCTCTTCAGATCGCCGATAAGATATGGTTGATGGACAAGGTGAAAGGGATCAGTACCGGTACGCCCGAGGACCTCGCTTTAAGCGGTTACCTGAGCGGTTTCTTTGCCCGCAAAGGGATTGTCTTCGATATGGAAACCGGCCTGTTCCGCATCGACAACCGTTATGACAGGGAAATCCATCTTACCGGCAGTGGCCAGAAATATGCGATGGTGCGTAAGGCGCTTTTGCGAAACGGGATTCATGCCGGCTGCGAAATAGAATCGGAAAGCCGGATTGATGCGGGAGAGACGGTGGAATCTCCGATCACCCTTTATCTTTTGGGTAATCCGCCGCGGCAGGTCGCTTCTGTTGAAGAACTGCTGATGTGTCTTGAGACCTGACAGAGAATGTTAACGGGATAAACTTTTTCCATTTCGTTTGTTATATAAAGGTAATTCAAAATATTAAACGTCATGAAAAAGTATTTCTTGTTTGCCTCCCTTTTATTCGCATGGACACTCACCTCCTGCGACAGTGATGATTCTTCCGATATTGAACCGGATGTCCCTTTCTATCAGAATCTCGGTGTTTCCTACGATGTGACTAATAATAAGACAAATGTCGGGGCGAATTTCAATAAGCAGGATAGTGCGGGGATTAACATCAAACTGAATGGCCCGGCTTCCATCCTGTTCAATGGCAAGGACCCCAACTTTGCCAATGTGGGTATTTATTTCTATACGTATTCTTTTAAAGGACTGGAAGATATGACTTTCACCTTTACCCGTGCAAAAGATGAGGTCTATACCAACGTCGCTTCCATAAAAGACGTAAAACCGATCGCTATTCCCGAATCGTTTACATCGGCCAAAGTGAAAGGTACGACTACGTTGACCTGGGAAGGTGATCCGGTTGGTCCGAACGAAGTGGTGGAAGTTACTATCAGTTATGGTGGCGGAGTGAACAGCATTTTTAACCGCGACGAGGGCAGCCGTTCCATCAATATCACGTTCAGTAATTCATCACTGCCCGGTAAGGCAACCCTGTCGCTGAGCCGTGCAAAAGTGAGTCCTTTGCAGGAAAGCAACGGGAGTGCCGGCGGGCAGTTGGATGTTTCCTATGTACAGAGTAAGGAGATCAGGCTCGAGTAAGCCGTGTTATTTCCTGTTCTGATCCGGTAAATCTTATTTATTCCCGAATCCGACCTTCTTCCGTAATCAATACGATCTGTAATTTATCCGGGGGAAGGAGCGGGATACAATGTGCATAGCATTTTTTTAAAAGGAGAGAAAAGAAGGATGATTGTTCTCCGGAAGGGAATAACTGCCAGAGTTCGCGGGCGAGGGTAATCGTCTCGATCTGCCGGACTGCTGCTTCGGGGCAGCCGGCTTCGCGGGCGGTTTCCTTCAGGAAGTCTTTGTTCATGACTACTTTCTTGCTGTGGGTATCCAGAAATCCCTCCGCCAGTTTGACTGCTTTTCCGATCATGATCCCCATGACAACTTGCTCGAAGGAGAGTGCCGAGGCTATTTTCAATGTCTCGCCGATAAAGTTTCCGTAGTGTACGAAAGCCTGTGGCGGTAATTCCGGGTAACGGGCTTTCAGATACCGTTCACTTTTGGCTCCTGAATTGATGACCAGTGTCCGGCAGCCGATGGCTTTGGCTACTTCGGCTTCTTTGCGGATAGAGGCGATGAAGGCGTCGGCGGAGAAAGGGCGTACGATGCCGGATGTCCCGATGATGGAGATGCCGCCAACGATGCCCAGCTTCGGGTTGAATGTCCTGGTGGCGAGTTCTTCTCCGCCGGGAACGGAGATCGTGACTGTTAGTCCGGGACTCGGCGGCAGGTTTTTAGCTGCCGGGTTGTTCTGACGGAACGCTTGTAAAACAGCAGCCAATTCATCCGTGATCATTTTGCGGGGGGTCGTGTTGATGGCGGGACCTCCGACTTCCAACCCTAATCCGGGCAGAGTGACTGTGCCTACTCCCGGACCAGCGACGAAACGGACAAGTGCATCGTTGGAGGCTGTCGAAAAAGCCACGTTGGCAACGATCATAGAACCGTTGGTGACATCCGGGTCATCGCCGGCATCTTTGATGACCGAACAGGTTGCACTGTCACTGTCCCATTCGGTTGCGGTAACCGGCAAGGTGATTATTTCGCCCGAAGGCAGGGTGATGGATGCGGCTGTTTGTTCCTCTTTACTTAACAGGGCGGTCAGGGCCGCTTTGGCCGCTGCCGTGGCACAGGCTCCGGTCGTATAGCCGTGATGCAGGGGGAAGAACTCCGGCAGCAGGCGTTCGATCTGTTTGCGCAATCCGTCCTCTCCGTAAACAATGTAGAATGTTTCGGGCAATGCCGGCCGTTTGACAACGAATACAGGGATGGAGCGTTTGCGGGCAGCCGCCACTTTCTCGTTGAAATAGCCAGACCGGCCACTTTCCTTGGTGATAACGGCATCCGGTTGCAACCGGTCCATCAGTGCTCCGGCATCGTCTTCATCCTGATAGAAGCACAGATAGTCCGCAGGAAATCCCTGACGGGTGGCGGTTGTGAGCGACTCTTCGCGTTCAAGAATGCGGAACCATGCCGGATGCTTTTTCCACCAAGGGCGTAGCGGGGCGATGGTGTTTACCCCAGTGAGGGCAAGCAGGTGCCGGATACCGTGTTCTTCCAGTTTACGAATGGCGTCATCGTAATTATCGCACCAGACCAGATCGGGGTCGCGGGGCGGATAACGCCGTTCGTAACGGATCACCGGCAACCCGAGGGAGGAGGATACTTCTGCAACCGTGCGGTGCAGGGCCGAGGCGAAGGGATGGGCGGCATCGACCAGCAACCGGATGTTTTTCTCCCGGCAGCATGTTTCCATCGCTGCCGTATCCATGCCGCCGGTCAGGCGGATGCCATGCGCACACTCTATTTCCTGGAGCGCGCCTTTGGTCGAATAATAATAAGGCGCACTTCCTTCGTCTGCGATGCGGACGCTGGCCCGTCCCTCCGTTGTTCCTCCCAATATCAGTATCATAGCCTTTTCTGAAACAGGTTATTTACGGAACAGGTGTTTGAATTCGTCGGCATAAAGACGTGAGAGGCCTTCGCGGTTGTCAATCGCGTCGCCTACCACCAGCAGGGTGGTCAACGTCAGATGGTTCTCTTTGACGATCTTCGCCAGGTCTTTCAACTCTCCGCGGTAGATGCGTTCGTCCTTCCAGGTCAGTTTATAGCAGGCGGCTACCGGTGTGGTAGGGGCGTAATGTTCAAGAAGTTCTTCCTGCACCTTGTCCGCTATGCCTGCACTGAGGTAGATGCACATCGTGCTTTGGCTGGCGGCCAATTTGTGCAGCTGTTCTTTTTCGGGCATCGGCGTACGGCCTTCACCACGGGTGAGAATGATGGTCTGTACCTTTTCCGGGATGGTGAACTGTGAGCGCAAAGCGGCAGCGGCAGCCTGAAAAGAGGATATCCCCGGGGTGATATGATAACTCATATGGAACTGGTCAAAGAAAGCCATCTGCTCCTGTATCGCCCCGTAGATGCAGGGGTCGCCGGTATGCAGGCGCACAACGAACTTGCCCCTGTCGTAGAACTCTTTCATCAGGATGAACTGCTCTTCCAGGTTCATATCTGCCGAACTGCGTACGGTGGCTCCCGGTTTCGCACAATAGGTCAGTTCTTTTGGGACGAGGCTGCCGGCGTACAGGATCAGGTCTGCCTTTTCGAGCATCCTCCTGCCACGTATCGAGATCAGCTCCGGATCGCCCGGACCGGCACCGACTATTTCGATATGGCCTTGCCGCTGTACGGATTTATCCATTGCCACGGCAAATGTATAATCGTTGCTTTCTCCCAGCTGCCCCTTTTGTTTCTCCAGCAACAGGAATCCGCCTCCGGCACTTTGTATCGCCGCGGCTTCCGCCACGCTCGATGACTGGGTGACTTCCTTTACCTTGGCGGAAGGGTTGGGGACGGCAAGTTTGTTCAGAACGTCTGCCGGGTAGGTCTTGAACGGACAGTCCATAATACCGTAGGCCAGCAGGGCCAGGAGCGCTTCGTCCTTTTTCAGGTCAATGGAGGATATGTCGGCAATGGATTCGGGACAGAGGTTGTTGTCGATCAGAGTGGCGATGATATGCTGGTGCATCTCGACAGGATCGCCTTTGAGGTCTTTCCGGCAGCCGATACCCAGGTGCAGCACTTTCGGGAAATAGGAGACCATCTTGATATCCGCTTCGTAGATAAACGGCCCGACGGTGATCACCAACTCGAACTGGTCGAGGGGAATGTCAGAGAATTTATTGAATATACGGACATGATCCGGACAGGTGTGTTCGAGGTATTCCGTACCCTTCTCGCGTACATTTAATATAAGGGCTGTCGGTTTTTTATTGACGAAGGCGGCAATGCAGGCATTCATCGCGTTTTCATTGTCCGTCAGGTCGTCAGCTACGACAGACCAGCCGAATTTTTCTCCCAGTGTATCGAGCGCCCACAATCCGGTATTATCGCTTTGGGTGGTGACAATGGCGTTACCTCCGAGTACCTGTGCCAGTTCGACGCTTAACTCGTTTGCCCCTCCGATATGGCCGGAGAGGACCGGGATGATATATTTACCGGTACTGTCGATGCAGACGACCGCCGGGTCGGTATGTTTGTCCATTATATAAGGAGCGATACAGCGTACGCAGATACCCATTGCCCCGATAAAGATAATCGCGTCCGATTTGAGGAACAGGTCTCCGACAATGGTGTCGATCGACTCCATTACTACCGTTTCTTCCTGCGATTCCTTGCTGTAGATCACAGCGTCAGGATATTGTTTCTTTATTTGCCGTGCCAGCGGCAGACTGCTGACCGATACCACGACGATTGCTACTGATCGTTTATTCATCGTTCTTCTATTTTGCTTCTTTAAATGCTTTCAGTATGGTGATCGGGTTATAATCGCCGACACTTACATGCAAAGGTTCGTCTAATTTCAATCCGGCTTCGTGAACCGATTCTATAAATAACTTTTCACTCTCTTCGGATACGGAGTTGAATACCAGCAGGCCGTCAGGAGCGAGGTAACGGGCTACTTTACCTATGATCTCTTTCAGCTTGCCTCCATGCCCGCCGATAAATACAGCATCGGGTGCGGGCAGGTCGGAAACATCTTCCTCCATGAAGTCACATATATGTACGTCTATACCCGGTGCTCCCAGTTTTGAACTGTTTTCTTCCATCAGTTTCCAGCATTCCTTGCGGATCTCAAATGCGTGGATGTGAAGATGGGGGTATTGCCTTTTCGCTTCGATGGAAACCGATCCCGTACAGAAACCGATATCCCAGAAGTGGTTGCACATCGGGAGCATCAGCATGCTCATATCCAGTATCCGGACAGGCGCTTTCGTAATCATGCGTTCCCTGCCGTCGAGCAGTTCGAACAGCTTGTCGGGGATGCCCAGCGGACGGTAGGTGATATCGTTATACATCCGTTGCAGTATCACACAATTCGGACTGTCGATGGGATATTCTTCCACTTCCGACAGGGCAAGCGAGCGTGAGATGCGCTGCTTTTCCGGGTTGCCCAGATGTTCTCCTATATACATCTTATATTGTGTGAAACCGTATTTCAGCAGGCGCATAGCAATGGAGGCCGGGGTACGCACATGGTCGGTCAATACTCCGATTTTCCCCCGGTTTTCTATCAGTGCGCGGTCGAGTTCATGCCATGGACGTCCGGTGAGGGATACCATGGTCATGTCTTCATACGATACTTTCAGTTCGTGCGAAAGCATCTGTAATGAATTGAATGAGGGCAGGAGCGTTATTTCCGCTTCCGGCATCCGTTTAAGTATTGTTGAAGCGAATCCGTAGAACAAAGGGTCGCCCGAAGCGAATACAACGATCTTCTGATGGTATTCATATTCGTCGAAAACGTTGTCGAGCGGTACTTTTATATCGATCCATACAGCATCCGGCGGCAGGAAAGGCATGACGATCTCATGATGGCGCTTGCCTCCTGAAAAGTATGTGTTGCTGTTGATTATATCTACTATTGTCTTGTTGTTGCTGATGTAGTTGGGGTCATCGGGAATGCCGATGACGGTGAATTGTGTTCTCATACGTCTCTTCCTGGTTTTAAATTAATAGCGTCGTTGTAACAAAGTATAGCGTTGGTCAGTGTAGCCGCAAGGTTACTTCCGCCTTTCCGTCCTTCAACGATGAGTTTGGGGATGGAAGTGAACGGTTTGACCATATGTTTCGATTCCTGTACGTGTACGAAGCCGACGGGGGCGGCAATGATTCCGGCAGGGGTCGCTTTTCCCTTGCGGATCAGGTCGCATAGTTCCATCAGTGCCGTCGGGGCATTACCAAATACGAACAGAGCATCCGGATGCTCGCTGACGGCGATCCGTATGCCGGCTTGTGTGCGGGTGATCCCTTTTTCGGTAGCGAGGGCAACGGTTTTCTCGTCTTGCAGGTAACATTTCACTTCGAGTCCCATGCGTTGCAAAGCTCCTTTGCGGATACCGGATGCTACCATGGTAACATCGGTGATGATGGTACGGACTGCGCCGCTGCTTAGTTTTTCGTAGAGCGTAGAAACGGCATTGTCGTCTACCCGCAGTACGTTTTCCATATCGAAATCGGCTGTTGTATGGATGGCATGCAGCAAGGCCCATTTCTTGTCTAACGGAATATCCTGGTTTTTCAGTTCTTTCTCGATGGTGCGAAAGCTACGGATCATGATGTCCTGGCCGATCCCGGTTTCCTTGGCAGCTATCTTGATCTCGCCATAATAACCACGCGGGGTAATCATTTTATTTTCGAACTGATATGTCTGTGAGTTGCCGATAAGGATCACGGTGAACATATCTACCTGTTCCGGGTCGAAGTCTGTCAGTGTGGTGATCGTCACTTCCTGTTCTTCGCGTCCTGCCTGGCGGACAAAGCCGACCGGTGTCTGCGGATCGCGTTCCTGTAGGAAAATTTCGATTAGGCGGTAGAGCTGCCAGTAGCGGCCTTCACTTTTGGGATTATAGATGGCGGTGATAAAGTCTGCCGAAGCGGCGGCTTTGATGCGTTTTTCTATCAGTTCCCACGGTGTCATCAGGTCGGAGAGGGAGATCACGCAGAAGTCGTGTCCTACCGGGGCACCCAACAGGGAGGCTGCCTTCTGGAAGGCACTGATTCCGGGTAAAGCTTCGATGCTGATGTCACTTCCTTTTTCGCGTTTCATCTCGTAGATAAGCGGGGCCATCCCATAGATGCCGGCATCGCCGGAGCTGATAACAGTTACTACTTTGCCTTCGGTCGCATAATTATATGCTTCTTCGGCACGTGCCTTCTCCCGTTTCATCCCTGAGTCGATACATATGGCTCCGGGACGGATTATCTTTTCAATGAACCGGAAGTAATATTTGTATCCCACGATAACGTCTGATTGCCGGATGGCAGATAACACTGCGGGAGTAATGTCTGATTCACTGCCGGGTCCGATACCGGCTACGATTATTTTACCTGTGCTCATTTATAGCTTTGAGTTATTGATTCTGATACATTCGGTTGTAATCATGCAGACACAAAGATAATCTATTTATTTCGTACCGGTAGACTTTTGACGGTTTTGTTCTTAAAAATACGTTTCCGGGCTTTGCGTTTGAGTTGCAGGTATTGCAGCCAGGAAAATACTCGTAGTAACACAACAAGTAAAATAACACCTGACAGAATATAACAGACTAAGGGAGTTGACATTCTCCCCTCAACAAAAGTATTATCCCCACCCTTACCAAGGGATAATAACACATACAATTTGGTCATCATAATTTAATAAGAATCTGTATTTTAACAATACAAAGGTAGCCTATGCTGCAGAAGGGGAATATATATAAAATCACATATAAAATATATAATCTGATATTCTTTCAGCTGTTTAGTTTCTTCTTTAATTCTTCGGGGGTAAGTCCGAATTGTGTTTTACAGAACTTATAGAAATGAGAATGTGAACTGAAATCGAAATCGTCGATTATACTTTTGAAATCTTCACCTTCTGTCGTCAGGCATTTTAAAATCCGTTTCGCCTTTTCATTCAGTAACCACTGGTAGGCAGGAATACCGAAGTTTTCTTTGAATTTGACCCGGAAGGAGTTTATCCCATATCCCATCAGATTGGCCAGTTCTTTGACATTCTTTACTTTCATATAATTTTCCGCTACCTGTTTTTCGAACTCAGACGGGTGATTGGCCAGCAGATAGAAAAAATGACCTAAATCTTTACTGGGGTAGACTGTTTTGAGAAGATAGAACAGTTCCTCTCTTTTGGCAAGATATAAGTTGTAATTCAAATAATTATTCTCCAGATACTGAATGAGAAGTTTTAAAAAGCTGTAGAGAGGTTCGATTATCTTTAGTTCTATCCATTCAAACGAGGATTCGGGTAACAGGTCATATTGAGCCCGGAAACGAAATAACTCATCGATAGTCAGACTATCGAAGGTGAACGCAAGAATTTGCGAACATGGAGTAATTTCATAGGTGTATTTTTCATGCCCTTTAAGAAAGAGCATATGCGGTTCGCCAATGGACTTCGTTTGAGTATGTGGAGAATATATTTTTACTGATCCGTCCAGTATGAAGAAAATCATATTATTATATAGGTAAGATTCAGTTAAATCTATTCCTTCGGGCTTTATGAGAAGATCAAAGCCTGCATGTAATGACTGACTGTTAGGTATTTCAGAAGGCGCGTTATTAATCGTACTTTTCATGTTTTTGTTTGGATTTAGTTGTTGTTTTACACTCCATGTGAATGTATATGCAAAAAAAATACAATGTTCCAGTTTGTTATGTATACAAAATATCATTTTATGTATATATTTTGATATAAATAAAAATGCAAGTAAAGATGGTAAATAATTAGTTGATAATAGATAAAATGTCTATTGTTATTGCTCCTTTAATAATGTAAAAGTTCTGGTTGTGTAAATTAGAATTTCAAGAATGTATTGATATAAAAAAACGGCCTTTCCCCGTATGAGGAAAGAGGCCGGTTTTCATTTGTGACTCTGTGACAGATAATGGACGTTTGGTCCGTCAGTCTTTTTCAGCAGCGTATTGCTTTTTTTTATCCATGATATCGACCATTTTGTGTTTGGCCGCAAAACGGGCATGTTCGATGAAGATGTCCTGTATGTCGGGATTCTGTCCCAGACCTTCCATCAGGACGGATACTTCGTAACCGTTGTCTTCCAGCTCCTTTTTCCAGTCGCCTGCTATATCATTGTTGACATGGTCGCCGGCAACGAACATGAAAGGCATGAGCATGACTTTCTTTACACCGCTGGCTTTGAGCTTGGCAAGCATCGTATCGAAAGTGGGATAACCTTCGATCGTTCCGACATGGAAGTTTTCATAGCCTTTTGCTTTCAGCATATAATCGGTCACTGTCTCCTGCAACATACCGTGTGCAAAAGACATACCCATTGAACAACCTACAAGAAAGGCTGTCAGCAGACATTTCTTTTTCATTGAAAGAGATTTGTTTTATGTTCATAATAGCCCTCCTGGCCCCGGGAGAACGGATTTGTCTGTCTGGCAGGTTTCCTGACTTGCCCGGAAAACGACCTTCCCATCCTTGTCACGGACAGTGGTGTAAGCATGTTTTCCTTTTATAGCGGGCTTCACAGTAGCGGGCACTGTTCCGGATTCTCACCGGATTCCCTTTTATACGACAACCGGAGGCTGGCGTATCACCAAAGCGGGACAAAGATAGAAATTTATTTAAAATAAGGGAGCTTTTATAATCTCTTAATTGAATCTCCCGCAACAACTTTCTCATGGATTGTGTTCCATTTACCACAATAAAATCGGACATGGAATATGTCTTACTATTAACGTCAAATAATTGTATATATGGAGTGGTTTGCTGATTTGCTCAAACACTATCCGGAACTGGCTATCTTTCTGACACTAGCTTTCGGTTTCTGGATAGGTAAATTTAAGATAGGTAAATTTTCTTTGGGAACAGTTACCAGCGTATTGCTGGTCGGTGTATTAATCGGACAATTGCATATCGATATTGGGGCACCCATTAAATCCGTATTCTTTCTTCTGTTCCTTTTTGCCGTGGGATATAGTGTTGGTCCGCAGTTCTTTCGCGGGCTAAAAAAGGAGGGACTTCCGCAGATGCTTTTTGCCGTACTGATGTGTTTGTTCTCTCTGTTTGTTCCCTTTTTGCTTGCCAAGCTGATGGGGTATAATGCCGGAGAAGCGGCTGGATTGCTGGCTGGTTCGCAGACTATCTCTGCAGTACTGGGGGTAGCGGAAGATACGATCAACCAGAGCGGGTTGAGTGCGGCAGATAAAACATCCATGATTAATGTGATGCCTGTAGCTTATGCCGTCTGTTATATTTTCGGTACGGCCGGTTCTGCCTGGCTGATGAGCGATGTGGCTCCTCGTTTGCTGGGCGGACTGCCTTCGGTAAAGAAGGCTTGTAAAGAGCTGGAAGCAAAGATGGGTACCGACGATGAGAGCGAGCAACCCGGTTTTATGCCGGCAGCACGTCCCATCACTTTCCGCGCTTATAAGATCAGTAATGACTGGTTCGGGGCAGGCAAGACCGTACAGGAGCTGGAAGATTATCTGGAAGGGCAGGGCCGTCGTCTGTTTGTAGAACGCGTACGAATCAATAATGTGGTATATGACGTGAAGCCGGACCTGATGCTTCAGAAAGGGAACGAAGTCGTGTTGAGTGGTCGCCGTGAATTTGTGATCGGAGAAGAAGATTGGATCGGAGACGAAGTGAACGACCTTGAATTGCTGGACTTCCCGGCAGAGACATTGCCTGTACTGATCTCCCGTAAGAAGTTTTCGGGAATAACTGTAGCCGGTCTCCGCAGTGAAAAGGTGATGCACGGCGTCAGCATTAAAAGTATCAAACGTGCGGGTGTCAATATACCTGTGCTGGCTGCGACAAAGATTAATCCGGGCGATATGCTCGAACTGGTAGGTACCAAGATGGAGGTAAATGCTGCGGCTGCGACTTTGGGGTATGCTGACCGGCCGACCAACCAGACGGATATGATCTTTGTTGGTCTGGGGATCTTTATCGGTGGCGTGATCGGCTCATTGGTGGTACATTTTGGAAATATACCGATCAGCCTGAGTACGAGTGGCGGGGCATTGATTGCCGGACTGGTATTCGGATGGCTTCGCTCCAAACACCCGACATTCGGACGTATTCCGGAACCATCCTTGTGGGTATTAAATAATGTAGGGCTGAATATGTTCATTGCCGTGGTCGGCATTACGGCCGGACCGAGTTTTGTGACCGGCTTCAAAGAAGTAGGCGTAAGTCTGTTCATTATCGGAGCACTGGCTACGACCATTCCGCTGATAGCCGGTGTCCTGATGGGACGCTATCTCTTTAAATTCCATCCGGCCATTACACTGGGTTGTACTTCAGGAGCACGAACGACAACAGCCGCCCTCGGTGCGATAGAAGATGCGGTGGAAAGCCAGACGCCGGCGTTAGGATATACAGTTACTTATGCTGTCGGTAACACCTTACTGATTATCTGGGGAGTGGTGATTGTCTTGTTAATGTAAATCATAGAAAAAGATAGTTCAATTCTGATAAAAATAGAAATTAATAATCATACATATAATATATAATATGGAAGAAAACAATAAAATCGTAGTCACCCGTGAATACGAAAAGAAAATGTCGGAGATCAGTCCGTTCGAATTAAAGGACATACTGATCCGGTTAGCCGATGAGAGTGCCCGTAAGAGTACCCACATCATGTTGAATGCCGGTCGTGGCAACCCGAACTGGATTGCTACCACGCCACGCGAAGCCTTTTTTCTACTCGGCCAGTTTGCTCTGGAAGAATGCCGTCGCGGGGTTAAACTGGAAGACGGTATGGTCGGTCTTGCCGGCGTTCCCCAGAAACCAAGTATCGCCTATCGGTTCAGGGAGTTTCTTGATAAACAAGAGGGAACACCTGGTTCCGAACTTTTACGTGATACCTATAATTATATGGTACGTGTAAAGAATGTTGATGAAAACGACCTGGTACATGAGTGGGCAGAAGGTGTGATTGGTGACCAGTATCCTGTTCCCGACCGTATTTTGAAATATACGGAAGTATTGGTGCGTGATTATCTGGATCAGGCATTGTGCAACAACCAGCCGCCCAAAGGTAAATTCGATTTGTTTGCCACCGAGGGCGGTACAGCTGCCATGTGTTACATCTTCGACTCCCTTCAACAGAACTTCCTGTTGAATAAAGGAGACAAGATCGTCCTGTTTGCTCCGGTCTTTACCCCTTATATAGAAATACCCGAACAGGTCCGTTATCTGTTTGATGTAACGGAAATACATGCGCTGAAAATGACGGGTGACGGATATCATACCTGGCAATATCAGGAAAAAGATCTGGATGTATTGAAGGATCCGTCTGTTAAGGCTGCCTTTATTGTCAATCCGAGTAATCCGCCTTCTTATGCTTTGACACCCGGATTGACGGAGCGTATTGTCGATATTGTTACCAATTATAATCCCAACCTGATGATTATTACCGACGATGTATATGCCACTTATGTACATGGTTTCCGTTCCCTGATGGCTGAGCTTCCTGATAATACATTGTGCGTTTATTCTTTCTCCAAGTATTTCGGTGCGACAGGCTGGCGTCTGGCAGTCATCTCTTTGCATGAAGATAACATCTATGACCGTATGATTGCCGCATTGCCTGATGATAAGAAAGAAGCATTGGCAAAACGTTACAGCAGTATCATGCTCGACCCCTCGAAGATGAAGTTTATCGACCGCATGGTTGCTGATAGCCGTCAGGTCGCACTTAATCATACATCCGGACTTTCCCTGCCACAGCAGACACAGATGTCTTTGTTTGCCTCTTTTTCCTTACTGGATTCCGAGAACCTGTATCAGTCCCGCATGATCGACATCATTCACGAACGCCTGCACACCCTTTGGAAAAGTTCAGGATTTACCCTCCTCGATGATCCTCTTCGTGCCGGTTATTACAGTGAAATAGATATGGAAGTGTGGGCAAAGAAATTCTATGGAGACGATTTCTTCGAATATCTGAAAGCCAACTACGAACCGGTCGATGTCGTGTTCCGCCTGGCACAGGAAACATTGCTTGTCCTGTTGAACGGCGGAGGCTTCGATGCTCCCGAATGGTCTATCCGTGCTTCGCTGGCTAATCTGAAAACGGAAGACTATGTCCGGATCGGCGAGGGGATCGCTTCCATTCTTCATAGTTATGCCGCGAAATGGCAAGAATCGATAAAAGATAAATAAGTTAAGAATAGTTTATATATCGTTGAACAAAATAAGTTCGCCGCGCGTTTTATAAATGAACGTGAGGCGAACTTTCTTATTTGTATAGACAACCTCTATCGGGTCATAGACATTATTGAATAAAAGGTGTTTTATTTATATATACATTTGTTAATGACAAAATAGAAATGCAAAATGATATGATGTCTTATATATTACATTCTTTACGACATGGAATTTTTTTATTTGCATATACAAGCTTTTTGATAAACAAACAACTAATAAGATTATAATATGGTGTACGACATTGAAATGCTGAGAAGCTTTTATTCCAATTTCCCGAAAAGGGTAGATGTGGCCCGCGAAAAGATCGGTCGTCCGATGACTCTGGCCGAGAAAATCTTATATGCTCATTTATATGACGAAAAGGCATTACGCCTGTTCAGGCGTGGAGACGATTATGTGAACTTCCGTCCCGATCGTGTGGCGATGCAGGATGCAACGGCCCAGATGGCATTGTTGCAGTTCATGAATGCTGGAAAAAAGAAATCCGCTGTCCCGGCAACTGTTCATTGCGATCACCTGATCCAGGCGAATATCGGTGCGAAAGCAGATATTGAAACAGCAACAAAAGGGAACAGCGAAGTGTATGATTTTCTGAAATCCGTATCCGATAAGTTCGGTATCGGTTTCTGGAAACCCGGTGCAGGAATTATCCACCAGGTGGTGTTGGAAAACTATGCCTTCCCCGGCGGAATGATGGTCGGAACAGACTCGCACACGCCGAATGCCGGCGGATTGGGAATGGTAGCCATCGGTGTCGGTGGTGCCGATGCCGTCGATGTAATGACGGGGATGGAATGGGAACTGAAGATGCCGAAACTGATCGGTGTCAAGCTGACCGGACGTCTGAGCGGCTGGGCTTCACCGAAAGACGTTATCCTGAAACTAGCCGGTATCCTGACCGTAAAGGGCGGGACGAATGCCATTATCGAATATTTCGGAGAAGGTGCTTCCTCTATTTCCGCTACAGGAAAAGCGACAATCTGTAACATGGGTGCCGAAGTGGGTGCCACTACTTCATTATTCCCGTACGATCTGAATATGGCAACTTATCTGCGTGCCACTGGCCGAGATACCGTTGCAGCCTGGGCCGATGCTATCCAGGATTATCTGGAAGCCGATATGGAAGTAAGGGCACAGCCGGATGAATATTATGACCGCGTGATCGTCATCAACCTGTCCGAACTGGAACCGCATATCAATGGCCCGTTCACTCCGGATGCAGCAACGCCTATCTCTGAGTTTGCCGCGAAGGTAAAAGCAAACGGCTATCCCCGCCAGATGGAAGTCGGCCTGATCGGTTCATGTACGAACTCCTCTTATCAGGATTTAAGCCGTGCCGCCTCTATCGCCCGGCAGGCTTTTGAAGATAAAATACCTGTCGCTTCCCCGCTGATCATCAATCCGGGATCGGAACAGATCCGTTATACAGCCGAACGTGACGGTATCATCGGTGACTTTGAAAAGCTCGGTGCCACCATCATGGCAAACGCCTGCGGTCCGTGTATCGGCCAGTGGAAACGTCATACCGACGATAACACCCGTAAAAATTCAATCGTAACCTCCTTTAACCGTAATTTCGCCAAACGTGCAGACGGCAATCCGAATACACATGCTTTTGTCGCTTCCCCGGAACTGACGCTAGCATTGACCATTGCCGGTGACCTTTGTTTCAATCCGTTGACGGATACATTGAAGACCGAAGACGGTCGCGAAGTAAAACTCCGTGAGCCGCAGGGAACTGATTTCCCGCCCAAAGGTTTTGATGTAAAAGATAACGGTTATCTGGCTCCGACCGGAAAAGATGTGGAAGTAAAGATCAGTCCCGATTCAAACCGTTTGCAGGTGTTGCATCCTTTTGCTCCGTGGGATGGAAACGATTTGCTGGAAATGCCTCTTTTGATCAAGGCTTCGGGTAAATGTACGACAGACCATATTTCGATGGCCGGTCCGTGGCTCCGTTTCCGTGGTCATCTGGAAAATATATCCGACAATATGCTGATGGGGGCGGTGAACGCTTTCAACGGTCAGACGAATGCCGTATTGAACCAGTTGAATAATACGTATGAAGCTGTCTCCGCCGTTGCCAAACAGTATAAGGCGAAAGGCATTTCATCCATCGTGGTTGCCGAAGAGAACTACGGTGAAGGCTCCTCCCGTGAACACGCCGCTATGGAACCCCGTTTCCTGAATGTGAAAGTGATCCTTGCCAAAAGTTTTGCCCGCATCCATGAAACGAACCTGAAAAAGCAGGGAATGCTTGCCCTGACCTTTGCCGACAAAGACGATTACGATAAGATTCGTGAAAACGATCACATCTCCATCATCGGTTTGAAAGAGTTCACACCGGGCAAGCCATTAACTGCTATCGTATTGCATGCAGATGGCACACAGGAATCATTCCCTGTAAATCACACGTACAATGATTTGCAAATCCGATGGTTCAAGTCCGGATCAGCATTGAATATGGCACATGTATAGAAATAATTGGACTATCCCGTTCCCGTGCTTGACACGGGATCGCAAAGGCACAGACCGTATCCTATATGTATCTTTTGATACTGCTGGTTCTTCTGCGGCCCCGTGTCAAGCACGGGGACAAGATAGCTCAAAACTGATAAAGACTGAACAAAATTAATAAACTATCATGATGAATAAAATAACAAAACAAAACGACCGTCTGATCGTCCCGGACAAAGTAACCATTCCTTTTATCGAAGGTGACGGAGTGGGAGCGGAGATCACTCCGGTCAGCCAGAAGATTGTAAACGCCGCCATCGAAAAAGCATATGGCGGCCGGCGCTCTATCGAATGGAAAGAAGTATTGGCTGGCGAAAAGGCGTTCAATCAAACAGGCAGTTGGCTGCCCGACGAAACAATGGAGGCTTTCCGCGAATATATGGTCGGTATCAAAGGTCCGCTGACTACTCCCATCGGCGGCGGTATCCGTTCCCTGAACGTGGCTTTACGGCAGACACTCGACCTGTACGTTTGCCTGCGTCCCGTCCGCTGGTTTAAAGGTGTCGTCTCTCCGGTACGTGAACCGCAGAAGGTCGATATGTATATCTTCCGTGAGAATACGGAAGATATCTATGCCGGTATCGAATGGCAGCAAGGAACACCTGAAGCAGCAAAATTCCTTCAGTTCCTGACGGAAGAAATGGGAGTGACGAAAGTACGTTTCCCGGAAACTTCTTCATTCGGTGTGAAACCTGTATCGGTAGAAGGAACCGAACGGCTGGTGCGTGCCGCCATCGAATTTGCCCTGACCAATCAGTTGCCGAGTGTAACACTGGTGCATAAAGGAAATATCATGAAGTTCACTGAGGGCGGTTTCAAACTCTGGGGATATGCTCTGGCGGAACGCGAGTTTGGCGACAAGACATTCACCTGGCCGCAATACGAAAAGATCAAAAAGGAAAAGGGTGAAGCCGAAGCCGCCAAAGCGCTGGCAGAAGCATCGGCTGCCGGAAAGGTCATTATCAAAGATGTGATTGCCGATGCTTTCCTGCAAAATACCTTATTGATCCCGGAAGAATACTCCGTTATTGCGACGCTCAACCTGAACGGCGATTATATCTCCGACCAATTGGCCGCCATGGTAGGTGGCATCGGAATCGCACCGGGTGCCAATATCAACTACAACAGCGGTTATGCTATTTTCGAAGCGACGCATGGCACGGCACCTAATATTGCCGGAAAGAATATCGTGAACCCGTCTTCCCTCTTACTCTCCTCCGTGATGATGCTTGAATATATGGGTTGGAACGAAGCTGCCAACCTGATCACGGCTGCAATGGAAAAGGCTTTCTCGAAAGGAGAAGCAACGAATGACCTGGCACGTTTTATGCCGGAAGGAAAATCTCTTGGCACCAAAGAATTTGGTGATTGTATCATATCTTTATTGTAACCTCGTAAAAATAACTCGTGATGAAAAAAGAATATCTTATTTACAAACTGTCGGATGCGTCAAAAGATGCTTGCAAGATTGATAACGAACTGTTCCCGATGTACAACGTGAAACGCGGTCTGCGTAACGAAGACGGCAGCGGGGTGCTGGTCGGTCTGACTAAGATCGGTAATGTAGTTGGTTACGAACGCCTGCCGGATAACGGTGGCCTGAAAGCTATTCCCGGTAAACTGTTTTACAGAGGTTACGATGTGGAGGACCTGGCTCATGCCCTGATCAAAGAAAAACGTTTCGGTTTTGAGGAAGTGGCTTATCTGTTGCTTTCCGGAAAGTTGCCCGATAAAGAAGAGTTAGCCTCTTTCAAAGGCTTGATCTGCGATAATATGCCGTTGGAACAGAAAACCAAGATGAATATCCTTGACCTGGAAGGACAGAATATCATGAATATCCTTGCTCGTAGTGTTTTGGAAATGTATACGTTCGATCCGAATCCGGACGATACTTCCCGTGACAACCTGATGCGGCAGTCCATCGAACTGATCTCGCGTTTCCCGACCATTATAGCGTATGCTTATAATATTTATCGTCATAGTACACACGGCCGTTCCCTGCATATCCGCCATCCGCACGAAAACCTTTCGCTTGCAGAAAACTTCCTGCATATGCTGAAAAAAGACTTTACGGAACTGGATGCCCGTACACTTGACCTGTTGCTTGTTTTGCAAGCCGAGCACGGTGGCGGTAATAACTCGACCTTTACAGTCCGTGTAACCAGTTCGACCGGAACGGATACCTATTCTTCTATTGCAGCCGGTATCGGTTCGTTGAAAGGTCCGTTGCACGGTGGTGCCAATATCCAGGTTGTCGATATGTTCCATCATCTGAAAGAGAACATTGGCGACTGGAAGAATGTGGATGAAATCGATACTTATTTCATGCGCATGCTGAACAAAGAGGCTTATAATAAGACCGGCCTGATTTACGGTATCGGTCATGCCGTCTATACAATTTCCGATCCGCGTGCCGTTGTTTTGAAAGAACTGGCTCGTGACCTGGCTAAAGAAAAAGGACGTGAAGAAGAATTTGCCTTCCTCGAACTGCTGGAAGAACGTGCCATCGAATGTTTCGCCAAACATAAAGGAACGAAGAAACGTGTTTCTTCAAACGTGGACTTCTATTCAGGCTTTGTGTATGAAATGATCGGTTTGCCGCAGGAAATCTATACACCGCTGTTTGCTATGGCCCGTATCGTAGGTTGGACTGCCCATCGCATTGAAGAATTACATTTCGATGGTAAACGTATTATCCGTCCGGCTTATAAGAATGTGTTGGATGAACAGGTATATGTTCCGATCAAGGAACGTTGATCTTCGTAGTTCCCTGCCCTGGAAACTGCAATTTCCTAGGCAGGGAACTACTGTTTCATTAGGGTGAAACTCGCGTTTCCTGCTTAGGAAACCAGACGGTCTCCGGCAGCGGAAGTTAGTAACTCAAGGATAACCCGTAAGCTACACTATTAAAAGTATTCCCCGTACGTATCTTATCTTTTCCGAAGATGCGGTAAAGTATCTCCCTTACCGGAATGACAAGGCTGCTACCTCCTGTGATAAAGACGGAGTCGATATCTGCTGCGTTATATTGCGCTGTGTCCAATATTTTCAGGATATATCGTTCGATCTCGGTAGTATGCCGTTCGATGATCGTAGCAAACTCACCGGGCGTGAAAGGCTCATGTATATGGATTGTCTCTTTTTCAAAGTCGATTGTTGTATCTTCTCCGGTCGAGAGGTTTATTTTGGATTGCTCGATTCCTTTGAACAGGGAGAAGACATAGTTATTATCGATCAAAACTCTTACATTATCTATCTTAGGATTGTTGCCTGAGAGATGGTAGTAGTTATCCATCGAACGGCGCAGTTTGCTCTCCTTCAACATAAATGTCCTTTCCCAGTTTTTCAGTTCGCGGTAGAGAATGGAAGGTATTTCAATCTCTTTATCGTACGATTGGTATTTTACGCCCCGGCCCAGATGGGGAGTCACTTTGTACCACATGATTTCCGAATCGAACAAGTCACCGCCGATATAGACACCACCGTGAGCGATGATATCGTCTTTGCGGTCTTCCTTACGGATTTTATCGGGAGAAAGGTTCATGATGGTAAAGTCGGAAGTACCGCCACCGAGGTCGGCAACCAGTACGTTTTCGCTATGATCGAGCCGTTGCTCATAGGAGAGGGCGGCGGCAATCGGTTCCAATTGCAATTTGATGTTTCTGAAACCGGCGTTACGGGCGGCAAGCGTCAGGCGGTTGACTGCCAAAGTCTCTTGCTTGGGGTCTTCCGAAAAAACGGCAGGTCTTCCAAGTATCACATCCGTGATTTCCGCTCCGGCGAAGGCTTCCGCTTTCTCTTTCAAATGGCGGATGATGCAGGTAACGAGTTGATCGGGCGTCATTCTTTTACCGAATATCCAGGTAGAAAGAAACTTGTCCTGGCGGAGCAGCGTCTTGACGGATTTCAGCAGACGCCCGGTCATCTCTTCTTCAATATATTTATCCTGGGCCTCTTTACCCACATAGTATTTCATCTCGTTTGTGTCCGGAAAATACAGAATGGAACTTTCGCTATACGAAAATACTTCTTTCCGTGTTGCTTTGTCTGTCAGCGATATAATGGAATTTGATGTTCCGAAGTCCAGACCGCATGTCAACTCGTTTATATTCATCTTTGCCTTGTTTTTTATAGGAAAATAGGGCGCGAAGATATAAAATACGACACATTTTTATACTATATATACCTGTAATTTATGTTTATAATTTTTTCTTCAGGGTAAAGAAGAAGGTCACTCCTTTGCCCGGACTACTCTTAGCCGAAATCTGTCCTTTATGGAAATTAACCCCATTCTTGACGATAGACAATCCCAGTCCTGTTCCGCCGACTTTGCGGCTACGTCCTTTATCCACCCGGTAGAACCGTTCGAAGATGCGGTTGATATGTTCTTCCGAAATACCCACACCGTTATCAGCGAAACTGAAATAATAAAATTTCGGATCTTCTTTATAACAGTTCACGGTTATTTGGCTTCCTTCTCCGGCATATGCGATCGCATTGTCGTAGAGGTTACGGAAAATGGAATACAATAGGGAGTAGTTGCCATGTATCGTAGGATCGCCCGGCAGAGTAACTTCAGATGTGATCTGTTTTTCTTCCATCTCTTTCGAACATTCCTTCTGGATCTCGACGATCAGTTTCGGGATATTTATGTCGGACAAGTCGAACATTTCGGACGCCTCGTCCAAACGGTTCAGTACAGAGATGTCACGTAATAACCCGGTCAGACGCGTACTCTGCGAGTAGCAACGTTCCAGGAAGAACTGGCGTTTGTCGGGAGTAAGTTCCGGATTGCTGATAATCGTTTCCAGATATCCCTGAATGCTGCTGACGGGTGTTTTCAGTTCGTGGGCGACATTCTGGGTAAGCTGGCGTTTCATCCGGCTCTCTTCTTCCTGGCGTGAAATATCATTGATGGATATTTCGTAGCTGTTATCCAGGAACAGGATACATTCGATCAGAAATATTTTCCCGTTTTTATCGATCGTTACAGATTCGCGTAACACTTTCCGTTTCCGATTCATATTAGGGATATTTTTATTAAGGAAAGCCTTAATGGGTTCAAGTTCCCGGATATCCTGGGCATCTTCAGCCTGACGGATCTGATTGTCGGAAATAACATTTAAGAACTGGATGAACAGGATATTCGACAATATCTCTTTCCCTTCGGCCGTAAACATGGCGAATCCTTCTTTGGCGTACTGGAAATGCTTTATCAGCTTTTCACGTTCCATGGAAAGCTCGTCTTTGGCCTTCTGTTGCCGGTGATACAGTGTGACAATGTTCTTTGAGATATCTCCCAGTTCATCGTTGGGGAAGATATAATCGTTTTCCGGTATCCGGTCTTTTTCTATATTCAAAGCAAAGTCCCGTAGCTTGGATATGGTCCGTCCGATACTGAATGTAAAGCGGGAGAGGACAAAGAAAAAGATCAATGTCATCAGTATCATAAAATAGATGAAGTCCTTATCCGTGGATAAGGCACTTTGCACATAAGGATCATAAGGGAGCGCCGAACGGTAGATATAACTGCCTATATTGCTGGCCGAATAAAAATACCGTCTGCCCGTCGATCCCGAGGTGCGGATGGCAAAGCCTTCATTATACAAACGGGCTTTGCGCACTTCGCTACGATCGTTATGGTTGTTGAATTCTTCTGTCCTGCTATTATCGAACAAGACTTTTCCGTTGGGATCGATAATGGTGACACGCAATTCTTTTTGCGGAATATCTTCGATAAATTGCCTTACCGTCTTCTTAATGTCGGTATCCTGTTGGGTACGGCTAAATAATTGGTAATTGTAGTTACTCAATACATTATTCAACTTCTCCTGCGAAAATTCCCGTTCCCGTTGGTATTGAAACAACAGGAAGCAAACTGTAAATCCAAGGAACATCACAAAAATCGACCAGAATAACCGCTGGCTGAAAGGTATCCGGTTTTTCATCTTTTCTACTCTTACCATGATTAAATAACAGGATTAGTACTCAAAACAATAACCGAAGCCGAGTCGGGTAACGATGTTTTTTCCGTAAGGGCCTATCTTTTTACGCAGACGGGTAATGTTTACGTCGATTGTTCGATCCAGCACATATACTTCATCTTTCCAGATACGGGACAGGATCTCTTCACGTGAGAAAACATTTCCTTTATTCTCCAGCAGTAATTTCAAAATCTCGAATTCTTTTTTGGTCAGCGGGACTTCCTTGCCGTCTACCGATGCTTTAATGCGTTTGGGATCGAGTGCTAATGTTTCATATTCGAGAAGTTCGTTCGTCTCGTTTTTCTCTTTATCGGTCGTTCTCCGTAATACAGCCTTAACACGTGCGACAACCTGGCGGATCGAAAAAGGTTTTGAAATATAATCGTCCGCTCCCAGGTTAAAGCCTGTCAGCATATCGTTTTCAGTATCTTTGGCTGTCAGAAATATGATCGGTATATCAGCCGTGCTTTCTTCTTTTCTTAATATACTCGCCATCTTGAATCCGGAGATTTCTCCCATCATAACATCGAGCAAAAGCAACTGATAGACAGACAGGTCCTTTTTTAATGCTTCTTCCGCACTAAAAGCCGTATCCACTTCATAACCTTCTATTTCAAGATTGAATTTGAGGATTTCGCACAAGTCCTCTTCGTCATCCACAACAAGAATTCGGGGCATATCCATAGTCTTTTTTATTTAATTTGAAATGAATAATTCATTCCTTTGTTTACAAAATTAATTATTTTCTGCAAAGGAAGGCATTTGGTATTTCGGTTGAATGAAATATATGTTACGATTCTGTTACATCAGCCGTTTTTGTCTAGGGGGGAGAAAAGAACAACGTCCGTGCTATTGGTATAGTCCGGACGTTCATTTTACATATGGAGTGGTTTGGTTTTATTTGCTACCGTTCATAGCCTCCAGCAGGAATTTACCTGGTTTGAACTTTACTGTTGTTCTTGCCGGGATCTGTACCGGAGTACCTGTTTTAGGATTACGAGCCAAACGGCTGTTTTGCGGTCTGGGTAATAATGTACCAAAACCAACGATAGATATTTCTTCGTTCTGGGACATTTTTTCTGTTACGATCTCCATGTAAGCTTCCAAGACCTTTTTAGCCTTTTGTTTTTTTAAACCGGCTTTTTCAGCCAACTCTACAATAAGTTCTGCTTTGTTCATAGGTATTATTGTTTTAATGATTAATACTGTTGCAAAATTAGTGAAAAAAATTACTATAGAAAAGTTTTTTGCAAATTCTGCTTACTTTATGTTTCAAAGTGAGAGGTTGGTTAAGACAAGATGACGATAAGTTGTTGTAAATATAATAGTCATGTTTTATTTAATGAGTTTGTAATAAGACTTTTTAGAAGGATATAATAAACCTGTTTGTAATATACATCTATGAAAGAATGTGAAAAATAAAAAAGTCTACTTTCACAAGTAGACTTTTTTAATACTTATAATGACCAATACCTTTACCTAAAATGTGAGGCTTGAGCCTCTAAAATTACTTTTCACAAAGATATAAATAGTTTTTGAAGATTGCAAGTGAAAACATATATTTTTCAAGCTTTCTATGAAGTGTAAAATACCTGGTTTCTTGTGGAATGCTAAAAATGAAATCAAAATGTAGTAAAATAGCCACATAAATATCATTTTGCTTTAAATATTTCTCTTATTAGAATGTTTTAAAAGTGGATATTCATCGTTTTCCGATTAAAAATATTATATTTGTGGACAAGTGTAAGTGTATATCCCCGGATATAATCTCTCCCTATGTGAGTGGCATGATTGTAATATTACTCTAATCAATATAAAAAGCAGTGATGTTTATGATTAAAAGAAAAGAACTAACGTACGACAATTCTTATTTACTAAAAGTGTTTAACAGGGACTTTCCTCATTTGGTGACAATGGCGGAAGAGAGCCAGAACATAAAATTGTTCAGGGAGGCTCTGCGCTCATTCGTTTCTTCCCGGATTGAAATCAACGGAGGTGGCAGTAATATGGGAAATGCCGTGGCGAAGCGTATTTTACTTTTAATCGAATATGACGGGTCTCCTATTGATGAACTTTCAACAGGTGAGGAGTTGTCTGTGCAAACAATCACTTATTTCTGGCAATTACTGACGGGAAAGCTGGCAGACGAAGTTTCTCCCGACCTGTTTATTGACCTTTATCATCAGTTCAAGTTACTGGAGCATCCCGAGAGCATCGAACCGGACCGTTCCCTGGTTAAGCGTCAGATGCATCGTTGGCCGACCGGTTTGGATGAAGAAGTGGTGGCAATCCGTGAAGCAAATAAAGACCGTATTATAAAACGGCTTATACGGAAGATAGAGCGCAGGAGTGCACCGTCATCCCGTTATCAGTTTTTACCGGAGATGACTTACGAAGAAAAATATAATCAGGTACAGGAATGGTGGAACACTGCCCGTTTCCATCTGGCATTGGCTATCAAGAGTCCGACGGAACTGAATTATTTTCTGGGTGAATCCCTCTCGGAAGAGATGATGCAGCTGTTGGCCCGTGCCAGAAAGAAAGGTATGCCGTTTTTTGTTACACCTTATTATTTATCCTTGCTGAATCCGGGAACGGAAGGCTATGACGACAACACGATTCGTTCGTATGTCCTTTATTCAGATGAACTGGTTGACACATACGGTCATATAAAAGCCTGGGAAAAAGAGGATATCGTGGAAGCCGGTAAGCCGAATGCCGCCGGATGGCTTTTGCCTGAAGGTCATAATATCCACCGCCGTTATCCGGAAGTGGCCATTCTTATTCCTGATTCGATGGGAAGAGCCTGCGGAGGCTTATGTGCTTCTTGTCAGCGCATGTATGATTTCCAGAGCGAACGTCTTAATTTCGATTTTGAAGCATTGAAACCCAAAGAAACCTGGGATAAGAAACTCCGTCGTTTGATGCATTACTTTGAAGAAGATCCCCAGTTGCGGGATATTCTGATTACCGGAGGTGACGCCCTGATGAGCCAGAATGCTACTTTGCGTAAGATATTGGAAGCTGTCTATAAAATGGCTGTCCGTAAACGTAAAGCGAATGAAGAACGGCCCGAGGGTAAAAAATATGCCGAGTTGCAGCGGGTTCGCTTAGGTTCGCGTTTGCTGGCTTATCTGCCGTTGCGCATTACAGATGAACTTGTGGGAATTTTGAAAGAATTTAAAGAGAAGGCTTCTGCTATCGGAGTCTCCCAGTTTATTATTCAAACCCACTTCCAATCTCCTTTGGAAGTAACTCCCGAAGCCAAACGTGCTATAAAAGCGATATTGGATGCCGGATGGGTGATAACGAACCAATTGGTTTATACGGTTGCAGCTTCCCGGCGCGGACATACTGCCAAACTGCGGCAGACGCTTAATTCCGTCGGTGTGATTTGTTATTATACGTTCTCGGTAAAAGGGTTTAATGAAAACTATGCCGTGTTTACCCCGAACAGCCGTTCGCTTCAGGAACAATATGAAGAAAAGATTTTTGGCCTGGTTCCCGAAGATAAACTCGCCGAATTGGATGATATTGTCACCAATAAACGCCCGTTAGGAAAAAAATTGTATAATTTCTTGAGAGAGAATCATTTGTTGTTTGCTGCAACAGACCGTAGTGTCTTGAATCTGCCGGCTATTGGTAAAAGTATGACTTTTAAAACAGTAGGTCTCACCGCTGAAGGAAAACGAATCCTGAAGTTTGACCATGATACCGGACGCCGGCATAGCCCTATCATCAATAAGATGGGGGAAGTATATATCGTAGAGAACAAGTCGGTAGCCGCTTATTTGCGTCAATTGGAAGAAATGGGAGAGGACGTTAAAGAATATCGCAGCATCTGGAATTATTGCGAAGGAGTGACCGAACCGCGTTTCAGTCTGTACGAATATCCGGATTATCCGTTCGCCATCACAGAAAAGATGACTAATCTTGAACTCGAAAACGAGTAAAAGTGTATCTTTGTTCCTGCTAAACCAATAAAGAAATGATACAAAACGAAAGAGAAATACGGCACGAACATGTGTTAGAGGCTGTCCGTCAGATGATGACGGCTGCTCGTACGGCTCCCAAAGGTAAGGGGATTGACATTATAGAGATTGCAATGGTTACCGGTGAAGATATACAACGTTTGTCTGACGAGATGCTGAAACTGGCAGCAGAAACCGGATTTAAGTTTATTTTGCGTGATGCGGATAATATTTTGAGTGCGGAGGCTATTGTGATATTGGGTACACGCCAGCAGGTGCAGGGACTGAACTGTGCTCATTGCGGTTTTGAAACGTGTGTGGAGAAGCCGGCAGAAGTACCTTGTGCGATCAACTCGGTCGATTTGGGAATCGCCATCGGTTCTGCTTGTGCGACGGCTTCCGATTTGCGACTGGATACCCGTGTGATGTTTAGTGCCGGGATGGCTGCCCAACGTCTGGGATGGCTGGGCGAGAGCAAGAGCGTAATGGCTATCCCTGTCAGTGCCTCTTCGAAGAACCCGTTCTTTGACCGCAAACCCAAAGAACAACCTGTGAAATAATTAGCTGGAATTTGGACAAATAATTCGATGACTCTATGATAAAGTTTGACAACAAACTTGAGATACGTTATTCATTTAACGATAAATCCGCTTATATGGATGCCTGGATTAAGCACCGATGTGAAAAAGAGATACTCTCCATGCTGCGTGTCCTGGCCGATTTGCTGGATGTGAAGATGACTGCTCATTGCGAACCCTTTTCACAAGAAGGTGGATACCGCGTCGTATGGCCGATAGCAGGCGAAAGTTCGCGCTCTATCTCTGTCGTATTAAATATTCTGATGCAGGTACTGACCCGGCCTACTTTGTCTGTCGGAGGGCAGCCTTTGGTTGACCGGACCAATTCGGATGAAGATAATATGCAGAAGGAAATCTCGCTTTTGAAGCGTTCGCTTAAACTGAAACAGGCCGGTGCCCTGATACCCCGTGAGTTGGTGGAACTGCTGGCATCCTGGCCGAAGTTCTGTAAATATAAATCCAATTTCTATGAAGCGTTGCGTGGGTATCCGAAAGTGACAAAGATTAATGTACGCGAACTGAATGAAAATAACCGTAGCCGTTCCGGTTCTCTGGAGGTGAAACGTGAACAGTTCGATTATTTCATCCTTCGTTCGGACGACCTGCCGACTATCAAAGACAATAAAGCGACCATCGAAATTATCTCGCCGGTATTGAAAGATAGCCGTTACCGTTGGAAAGGTATCTATAATAAAGGCGGGGAGACAATCGACTTCTACATGTGCGATGAAGATTTCAAGAAGCAGATGTTCGACGAGAAGATTTCTTTCACCAGCGGCATGTGTATCGACTGTGTGCTGGAAATCGCTCGTAAGCTAAGTGAATTGGGCGAGACAATTAACATCAGCTATACGGTAACGACTGTAATCCGTACCCGTTTCGACAAACTGGAAATTGTTACTCCGCAAGGCAAGCGCCATCTGCGTAAGCTGGAGGCGGAGAAGAAACAACTTACACTCGACTTATTTGGCTAACTTTTCCTATCTTTACGCCAAATCTTAAAGATGTATGGCTAAGACAAAAACAGTATATGTCTGCTCCAATTGCGGAGCAGACTCTCCTAAGTGGGTCGGTAAATGTCCGAATTGCGGCGAATGGAACACCTATGTGGAAGAAATCGTTGCAACCAAAGAACCTTCTGCAAAACGTATTATTCCCGGTATAACAGAAACGGGTAAAGTACGTCCCGTCCTGTTACGTGATATTACCTCCGAAGAAGAATCCCGGATTGATTTGAAAGATGGAGAACTGAACCGTGTCCTGGGAGGCGGTTTGGTGAAAGGCTCGTTGGTGCTGATTGGCGGTGAACCGGGTATCGGTAAGTCGACTTTAGTCCTGCAAACAGTTCTGGGATTGAACAATCTCAAGACATTATATGTATCGGGTGAGGAAAGCAGTCGCCAGCTGAAACTGCGTGCCGACCGTATTGCCCACGAAAATCCGGAATGTTTCATCCTGAGTGAAACGAATCTGGAACAGATATTTGTCCAGGCCCGTAACGTACAGCCTGATTTACTGATTATAGACTCTATCCAGACAATCTATACAGAACTTGTTGAATCTTCTCCCGGCAGCGTCTCACAGGTTCGTGAGTGTAGTGCAGCAATCCTTAAATATGCCAAAGAAAGCGGTGTGCCTGTTCTGCTGATAGGCCATATTAATAAAGAAGGAAGTATTGCCGGGCCGAAAGTACTGGAACATATTGTCGATACCGTTCTTCAGTTTGAAGGCGATCAACATTATATGTACCGTATTCTCCGGAGTATCAAAAACCGTTTCGGCAGCACGGCTGAATTGGGTATTTATGAGATGCGTCAGGATGGCTTGCGTGAAGTCAGCAACCCGTCCGAGTTGTTGCTGACACAGAACCATGAAGGATTGAGCGGTGTGGCAATTGCTGCCGCCATCGAAGGCATACGTCCTTTCCTGATAGAAACACAGGCGCTGGTAAGTTCGGCTGTCTATGGAACTCCGCAACGCAGTGCGACGGGTTTTGATTTGCGAAGAATGAATATGCTGCTGGCTGTGTTGGAGAAACGTGCCGGATTCAAGCTGATACAGAAAGACGTGTTCCTGAACATTGCCGGGGGACTGAAGGTCAACGACCCGGCTATCGACCTGGCTGTTATCAGCGCTATCCTTTCGTCAAGTCTCGATATCAGTATCGAACAAGGCGTTTGTATGTGTGGCGAGGTCGGCTTGTCGGGCGAAATCCGTCCGGTCAACCGCATCGAACAACGGATTCTGGAAGCAGAGAAACTGGGCTTTTCACGCATCATCATCCCTCACAATAACCTGAAAGGGTTTGATACGAATAAATGTAAGATACAAATCGTACAGGTCAGAAAGGTGGAAGAAGCTTTCCGGCATTTGTTCGGTTAAATCCTTTTTATTATGGATAGTAAATTAATTTGTTATTTGTGTTGTATCTGTTTGCTTTGGAGTTGTGAATATAAGATACATGAAAATTTTGTTGATATCGAGAAACCTCAGGATTCGGCAAATGCCAGTATTGATTTGAATGCTGTTACCGACGGGCAGACAATTTTAATCAATAAAGAGACGGAATTAAATTATTCGTTGACAGCATTCGGTAAAGATATCAAAGGACTAAAGTTTAAAATGGGCGATATCGTTTGGAGTGATTCGGATTTGCAACCTAATGGTTCTCTGATGATTTCCTCATCGACTTTCCCTTCCGGGAATTATACGTTAACCTGTGAGTGTTATTCCCCGACAGGTAGCGGTAGTATTGCCGACCAAATGGAAATAGAAGGATATTCTTTCAAGATGAGTTGGCCGGTAATTATCGACTATAGTATGGAATTGCCCTCTATTATATCACAGGGAGTTAGTGTTGACGGGTATTTGACCTTGAACTGGGCGGAACCGGTTCTTTCCCATCTTGAGTTACAGTCGTACACCATTACCGGCGGTTCTGAAGGATACACGGTCGATGTGACTGTTCCTGCCGGAAATACTTCGTGGACGGATAAGAATAATCTGGGGGCGGAATCGGTTTATAATATCCGGATGAACCTGCGTGACGGAAATACGACATTGGTCTGGCCAATGGGGGAGGTTAAAATGCCGGATGCCATTCGGTATTATATTGTTAAAGCTGATATAGAAGAGACAGTGGTGGCTTGGGAAACCCCTTATCCGGCCGATATTTCTGTTCGGTTGGATGACGGAACTGTTTTCAGGCCGGATGACGGGAAGGCGACAGTGTCATTGCCGCCCGGCGAGTTCGGTTCGATGACAACGACTTATAACGCCCGCTTGGTTCTTGTTTCTACAGAAGATCCGGGTAAGACTACATTCAGGGAATTGCAGGTCGGATCGCCCGGAATTTTTCAGTATGAATCACGGGGTGCGAGATGGGTATATAACCGGATGACGGGTTGTCTGTATGCCCAAGAGCCGGGTTCTTTGCGATGTTATTCTACCGATGGCGAACTGTTATCGTCCGATAACCGAAGTTCCGGGTGGGGAGTGTTCAGCTCTCCGGTATCCGGCAGGGTTGTTACCGATGGTAATCCGGCGAATGTTTTTGATGGTCGGACATTGGCATTGTTGAATAGTGTAGATTGTGAAGGCTATTCTTCTCTTTTAGGTATAAATGCAGCAGATGAATTGATTTATTGTGCCTACAAGGGTGATGGAAGCGGGGCTATTCTGCATTTCTCAACATTGGAGGGCGAACATTTGGCTGCTATACCTTCGAATGCTTTGACTCCTCAAATGTCGGTCGACGGTAAATATCTGATGTATGAGGATGGGTTCGATCAGAAACTGATCATATTGAATAATCATCAGATTGTTGCAGACACCAAAATGCCGTATTCTTATGGAACTTATTGGAAAAGCATGCTTCATCCGGTACATCCCGATCAATTGCTGATCGCCTACGACGATTATGTGGAGGTGATTCATTTGCCGGATTTCAAGAGAATCAAGATTATACGGAAAGACATGTACGCGCAACTGGTTAATGTCGATCCGTTAACCGGCAATTTGTTGATTTACAATAGTAATAATCTCAAAGTCCTTTCTCCCGAAGGAGAAGTGTTGTTCACATTAAAAACAGCGTCGTGGATTTATCCCCTTTTGTTAGGTAATACTTTATTGTCGTTCGACGGATATATATTGAACATTGAAAAATACTTGCAGAAATGATACGGATTTATATAATAACTATAATATGTCTGTTGGCAACATTGTCATTGCAGGCTCAGGAGTTGACCCTGGAATATAATGTCGGTTTTGCAACTTATAAAATGGGAGATATGAAGTCGTTGCTCGACGAAGCAAAACCTTCTTTGAACCATGTTAAAACAACCGATAACTTTCCTGGTTATATAACTCATCAGGCTAAATTGGGGCTTGAATGGAGGAAATTGCATCAGGCCGGATTATTACTTGATTTTATGAATACTGTAGGCAATAAAGGAGTCTCTGACTATTCAGCGTCTTACAACTTTACTATTCGTACGAAAGGAGTTCGTTTAGGAGGATTTTATCGTTTTGCTTTACCGGATTTTTCGGAATGTATCGTGAGGCCTTATTTGCAGTTTTCAACCGGCGTTGTTTTTAATAACGGTACTGTCGAGGAGGAAGTTACTTTAGCGGAAAGACCAAAAGAAATAATAGACTCCGAATCTCTTGACGGAACAAACTTTTTTATTGAACCTGCTGTTGGTGCAAAGATACGGATACATAAGAAACTCGCATTGAATATAAATGTCGGTTATGAATTTGATCTGACAAAACGATTCAGGAACAAAGGCCAGTCGCTTACGATAGCTCCTGATTGGAGTGGTTTGCGCCTTCAGGGAGGTATTATCTATTATATCCCATTAACAAGCAAATAAACAGATATGATACAAGAATTACAACTCCGCATCCTGCCGGAGGAGGCTGTGAATGAGCAATCATTGAAACAGGTGGTGGCGCATGAAACCGGTGCTCAGCCAAAAGATATTCAGGCCGTGCGTGTATTGAAACGTTCTATCGATGCCCGTCAGCGTACGATTTATGTGAATGTCAAGCTACGTGTATTTATTAATGAACAACCGGAAGAGCCGGAATATCAGTCGGTAGAATATAAAGATGTATCCGGAGGGAAACAGGTCGTTGTTGTCGGTGCCGGGCCGGGTGGTTTGTTTGCTGCCCTTCGCCTGATTGAATTGGGACTGCGTCCGGTGATTATCGAGCGGGGGAAAAACGTTCGTGAACGGAAGAAAGATATTGCCCTGATCAGTCGCGAACATACGGTTAACAGTGAATCGAATTACAGTTTCGGTGAAGGTGGTGCCGGAGCCTATTCCGATGGTAAATTATATACCCGCAGCAAGAAACGCGGTTCGGTAGACAAGATATTAAATGTTTTTTGCCAGCACGGAGCGAGTACCTCTATTCTGGCCGATGCCCATCCGCATATCGGTACGGACAAGCTCCCCCGGGTGATAGAAAATATCCGTGAGCAGATTATCCGTTGTGGCGGTGAAGTGCATTTTGAAACCCGTATGGATGCCTTGATCCTGAAAGAGGACGAAGTGATCGGTGTGGAGACGAATACCGGAAAGACTTTTTACGGTCCGGTAATCCTGGCAACCGGACATTCGGCACGTGACGTTTACAGATACCTTTATCAGCAGCAGATTCCGATAGAGGCGAAAGGTATTGCGGTAGGCGTCCGCCTGGAGCATCCGCAGGAACTGATCGACCAGATACAGTATCATCGCAGGGAGGGAAGGGGTAAGTATCTTCCGGCTGCCGAGTACAGTTTCGTTACCCAGTCGAACGGGAGGGGAGTTTATTCTTTCTGTATGTGTCCCGGCGGGTTTGTCGTTCCGGCAGCGAGCGGTCCGAAGCAGGTCGTCGTGAATGGGATGTCTCCCTCTAATCGTGGTTCCCGTTGGTCTAACTCCGGAATGGTGGTCGAAATTCGTCCGGAAGATTATACCGAACTGATGAAACATGAAGAAGTGACGGTCCCGGCTGATTCGCCACTGGCTTTGATGGCCTTTCAGGAACGGCTGGAAGAAGTCTGCTGGTTGAACGGAGGCATGAAACAGACGGCACCGGCACAGCGTATGAACGATTTTGTAAACAAGAAAAACTCCTTCGATCTGCCTGTTTCCTCTTATACTCCCGGTTTGCTGGCTTCTCCGCTTCATTTCTGGATGCCGGAATTTGTAACCCGCCGTTTGCGTGAAGGTTTTCGTTATTTCGGAAAGGTATCGAAAGGCTTTCTTACCAATGAAGCACTGATGATCGGTGTCGAAACACGAACTTCTTCTCCCGTCCGTATTCTTCGGGACCGTGACACCTATCAGCATGTTACGATAAAAGGACTTTTCCCTTGCGGGGAAGGAGCCGGTTATGCAGGTGGTATTGTGTCGGCTGCGATCGATGGGGAACGTTGCGCGGAAGGAGTGGCGGCATTGGAAAAGTAACAGTTGCCAACTAGATAAAGAAATACTATTTGATAAATTTTAGAAAGAACAATTATGAGGTTTAGTAATGTAAGATTATTAGTCAAAGACTACAAAAAATGTTTTAATTTTTATGCCGGGCAGCTTGGTTTAGAGCCTGCTTGGGGAGATGAAAACAGTGGTTATGCAAGTTTTAAAGTAGCAGATGGAATAGAAGGATTTGCTCTTTTTGTATCCGACTGGATGGCTCCGTCAGTGGGCAATGCAGATAAAGAATTACCTGTGGGATTTCGAGAGAAATCACTTGTATCATTCAGTGTGGATAATGTCGATAACACTTATATGACTCTGAAAGATAAGGGTGTGATATTCGTTAATGAACCAACCGATATGGCTGATTGGGGAGCGCGCACAGTACATCTGCGTGATCCCGAAGATAATTTAATAGAACTTTTTTCACCCTTAGCTCCAGAACAATATAGCGAAGAATTAATAGAAGAAAATAAGAAATTCCAGTAAATAGAATTATTCTTTCAGCCGTTCCTCGATCTCGTTCAGCAAATTGACCCTTTCCAGCGAGAACGTACTGTCATGTGCTTGCAGGTATTCCAGCAATTCTTTAGCCCGCAGGAGTATTTGCGGTTGGTTTTCCGGTTGGAGGTAACTGTCCTCGATCAGGGTCTTGATTGCTATTTCAAGGCGTAACACACCGCCGTTATCTTCATTGTCCAGAGAACGGAGAATCTCTTCGGGAGATGTGGTCATCAGGAAATCCTGATCCAGTTTGAGTGAACTGTAGATCGTTTGTATTAACTCCGGATTTTTACGGGCAGCGTTAGCATTCCGGTTGAAGATGATCTGGGCGATCACTTTGCCCAGTTCTTCTATCTGGACCATGATAAAGTCTCTTTTTAACATATAAATGATGTTTTATTCAATAATAACACTAATGATTCTGATATCTTTTTTAGGACGGTCATATTGATCTTTCGGCTGGTTGGCAATGATATCCAACACATCGAATCCTTCGGTCAGTTCGCCGAAGATGGTATAAATACCGTCCAGGTGGTGGCATCCGCCGTCTGTGGTGTATGCCTTCCGTTGCTCGTCTGTAAAGATCAGGTGTCCCGGCGTTGCCAGGATCATGGAATCTATCTGGGCGTTGACGGCTGTTACCCGTTTGTTGTATTCCCGCTTGTTGCTTTGTTTCAGCATTTTTAAGTCGACGGCAATAGGACGGTAGAACTTATCCAGCGCTTTTTTTCGTATGTCCTGGTTGGCAATCAATTCCAACGTATCCAGTTCCCCGTTGCGATAGACTTTCCCCTGTACGATAAAGAACTGCGACATATCCGATTTCTTTTCCGGATTGACATCATCGTTTTGACGCGGGGCGGCCAGCGCACCTCTCTTGTGGAAATATTTATCGTTCAACTCCGGCATGATCTCCGCCGACGAATCACCAAAACCGCAACGGGCTCCGGCCGGTGCATTCTTTGAGTCGGGCGCTCCTCCCTGGATCATAAACTCTTTGATCACACGGGTAAAAAGTGTCCCGTTGAACTCGCCTTGTCTGGCCCGGGCGATAAATGTACGGACATGATTCGGGACATCGTCATACAGCCGGGCTTTCATGGTCCCTACGTTCGTGTTGATAATTACTGTCTTTTCAGAGCTTTGAGCATTAAGCCCTGTCGCGGCAAAGAACAAAGCAAGTGCTATACGATATATTTTCTTCATGATCTTTTTATTTTTCCCGGGTAAAGATACTGTTTATGTTGTTAAACACAAACTAAATGTATACCTTTGCGAACTTTATTTAATGGCAAAAAGATTTTTTAATATAATAGTATGAATTGGATCAATGATTTATTATGGGGCGAAGGCATTGGCCACTCCATCCTGTTGCTCTCTTTCGTTATTGCGGCAGGTATTCAATTGGGAAAAATTAAAGTATTTGGTGTATCGTTAGGGATCACACTGGTACTGTTTGTGGGGATCATTTTAGGGCATTTCGGCTTTACGATCAATCACAATGTTATCCACTTTTTTAAAGAATTTGGTCTTATATTGTTCGTCTACTCGGTAGGTATGCAGGTGGGACCTGGATTTTTCTCCTCTTTTAAGAAAGGTGGTATTACGTTGAATATGCTGGCTTGCGGGATTGTATTCCTGGGGGTGGTAACAGCTATTATCTTGCATTATGCAACCGGCATTCCGATGCCGACGATGGTCGGTATCCTGTCAGGAGCTGTAACGAATACCCCGGGTCTGGGTGCTGCACAACAGGCATTCTCCGATATGTACGGATCAACGGACAATACGATAGCGTTAGGATATGCAGTTGCTTATCCGTTGGGTGTTATCGGTATTATCCTGTCGATTATATTTATCCGTTACGTGTTCCGGGTTAACTTTGACAAGGAAAACGAACAGTTGAACAATGAAGATGCTTCCCATACGAATGAGGCAAAACCTGTTTCATTAATCGTGAAGAACCCGGCTGTTTTCGGTAAGAGTGTCGGTGAGTTATCAAACCTTCTGGAACATCGTGATTTCGTTATTTCACGTATCTGGCACGATAGCGACAAGCAGATTGAAATCGTATCTGCCAATACCGTATTGATGGAGAATGACAAGGTTTTTGTCATTACTACGGAGCAGGATGCCCAAACGATTAAAACTTTCATTGGTGAAGAGATCGATATGGAGCGTAAACAATGGATTCGTATGGAAAGCCAGTTTATCAACCGCCGTATCCTGATTACAAAACCGGAACTGAACGGTAAGCGTCTGGGTCAGTTGAAACTGCGTAAACTGTATGGTATCAATATAACCCGTATCAACCGTGCCGGTGTCGACCTGGTTGCAACGCCGCATCTGACCCTTCAGGTGGGTGACCGTGTAAATGTAGTAGGTACTGAAACTGCCGTAACGAACGTAGAGAAGGTATTGGGTAACTCGATGAAACGTTTGAACGAGCCGAACCTTATCACTATCTTTATCGGTATTGCTTTAGGTATTGTATTGGGAAGTATTCCTATTACTTTCCCGGGTATTCCCCAGCCGGTAAAATTGGGATTGGCTGGTGGTCCGCTTATCGTGGCTATCCTGATCAGCCGTTTCGGTTATAAATATAAGTTGGTGACTTATACGACTCAGAGTGCCAACCTGATGTTGCGTGAGATCGGTATAACGTTGTTCCTGGCCTGTGTCGGTATCAGTGCGGGTGACGGTTTTGTCGACACGATCGTGAACAATGGAGGTTTTGCCTGGATCGGTTACGGCTTTATCATCACTACCGTACCTTTGCTGATTATCGGTTGTATCGGTCGCTATTTCTGCAAAGTGAATTATTTCACGCTGATGGGTCTGATTGCCGGTAGTACGACCGACCCGCCTGCACTGGCCTATTCAAACGCAACGGCAGGTAACGATGCACCGTCTGTGGGATACGCAACAGTTTATCCGTTGACGATGTTCCTGCGAGTGTTGACAGCACAATTGTTGATATTGTTCTTTGCGTAAACAAACAATTCATAGATAGGAAAGGTGTTTGAGTTTTTATCAGACACCTTTTTTATTGGGGCTAATAGATATTTGCCATACTAACCAGCGGCTCGTACAGCTTCTCGATGTCCTGGGCATCGATTTCAAGAGTCAGCTGGTCGCCGGGCAGGATCGTTTGTCCGGCAGGAGGGAAGTCTTTGCGGTCGCGGTGGATATTGATGATGATGCAGTTATTGGGCAGGTGAAGCGTATTGACCAGCTTCCCGTCGAAATAAGAACCTGCCATGACTTCGACATCGAGTATCAGCCGTTTTTCTTCCTGAAAGATCGGCTTCTTGATCATCTCTTCATAAAACATGACGTTGAAAGGCTTTATTTCCAGTAACTCGGTAAAATAATACGTCAGTCCTCCGACAACGATCGAAGGATAGAACACTTCGAAATGGCCGGTGATCTCTGTTATCAGGAGAATGGCGGTGATGGGAGTACGTACCACGGCAACCAGGAATGCAGCCATCCCGATCAACATGACGTAACTTATATTTTCCGGTGCGATGATGCCCTGCTGCACCAGCAATAAGGCACAGATCTTTCCTAATAATCCCCCTGTTACCAGTGTCGGAATAAAACTGCCACCCGGCAGTCCGGATGAAAAGGAATAGACGGTGAACACCATATGCAGCAACATCATCCCGGTTATCCACAGGATGCTCTCTTTTCCGCCTAAAGCCTGTTCCATCAGGAACTGTTCGCCGCCTCCGGTCAGATCCGTTAACGTCAGTGAAATGGTATAGGCCATGATCAGTAATCCAAGCAACTTGATGTATTCCGGTTGTTTTATGGCCGGATATAACCTTTTCACGTAAAGCATCAACAGCGAATAGAACTTTCCGAAAACGGAGACGATGACGGCGAACAAGAGGAATAGTTTGATCTGTAACGAGAATGACAAATCCGGTGCCATGGCATTTATCTCATGATAGGGATTTATAGGAAAGATCATATTGGCAATGGTTCCGGCAACCACTCCGGCCAGTATGGTTGTGATAGCCGTTTTGGGCGCATCAAACCGTTCGATCGATTCGATAACCAGCGTAGCAGCTGCCAAAGGAGCGGCAAAGGCAGCCGCCAGTCCGGCTCCGGCACCGGCTGCCAGCAATTGTTTCCGTTCACCGCTCAGGATATGTCCCCATTTACCGACCAGGTCACCGATATACGATCCCATCTGGACAGACGGCCCTTCGCGCCCCATGGAAAGGCCGCTGCTTAATTTCAGTACTCCGCCGGCAAATTTAGCCAGCAGTTGCCGTAAAGAATGCTTATAGACAATTCTTCCGTTGATCGCCCCGCGTGTTTGTGAAATACCGCCACCCGATATATAAGGCCATCGCCTCACCATCCAGGCAACAAACAGGAGGACCCCCCAGAAGGTAAGGAAAGCAATCATATGAAGATACCAGGGTGGCGACGATTCAAAGAAATTCTTTCGGTAATTGTAGAATAACTGTAATAAATAGTGATAGGGAACTGCCACCAACCCGGTCAGCAACCCTACAATGAGGCTCACGAAATAGAGCCTGGCATCCACTAGTTTCAGTTTTAATATCCTCCAGTTTACCTTCATAAGCTCGATAAAAACAAGACTGAATCAGGTTTGGTTTTAGCAGAAGTTCATTATCAAATTATCTTTTACATTTGTTCTATATAATCTAATTAAAAAAACAACTTTATGGAAACATCGTATGTAAAAGAAGTAAAAAGAAATTTTCGGGGAAATTTATTGAATTATATCAGTTTTCTTGAAAAAGAGAAAAGTGGATCAGCCCAAAGTACAGCTTCCCTCTATAAGGTAACCCTGGGACATTTGGAGCGGTTCGTAGGTACGGATATTTTAAAAATGAAGCAAGTGACCCCCCTGTTGGTGAAAGATTTTGTATCTTATCTGCAATCCCTCAATTTGAGTCCTAATTCGGTAACCAACTACACCAGTATATTCCGTACCGTATTCAACAGTGCTGTATCTGAAAATCTGGTTACACCTGAAACAAATCCTTTTCAAAAAATACATCTTCGCCCCGTATCCACTTATAAACGTTCAGTGGGGATACAGGTCATTAAAGATATGACGGAATTGGATTTAAAAGGGAAGAAGCGTCTTGATTTTGCCCGCGATCTGTTCTTGTTCAGTTTTATGGCATGCGGAATGGCGTTTGTTGACTTGGCGCATCTGACACAAAATAATGTACGTGGCAATGTACTTGTCTATTACCGTGTGAAGACAAAAACAGAAATTCGCGTGACGATAACTTCGGGTATGCGTCGTTTATTGGAAAAATATGCCAGGGAGAATTCCAATCTGCTATTTCCTGTATTACAATCGGAAGAGGTTTCTTATGAGAGATATAAAGTCGCTTTAAGAACATACAACCGACGGTTGGCTACGATAGGGGATATGATAGATTGTCCGGTAAAACTGACCTCCTATGTGGCCCGTCATTCCTGGGCTATGCAGGCAAAAGAAAATTCTGTTTCGGTTGCAGTCATCAGTCAGGCCTTGGGGCATACTTCCGAAAAAACAACACTCTTTTATTTAAAAGAATTGGATCAAAATATCATTGACAGGGTTAATTTGAAAATCATTGACTTTGTGGAAAAATGGGTAAGCAAGAGTAATTGCAAGAATTGACGCTTATTTACGGAATAAGGGTCATTGTTTATAAACTGGTAGAATTATAATTACGAAATCTATACCCCATACTACCAGATTGCTTGAAAATCTTTGACAGTGCAAAAGTAAAAAATTACTATTGATAAAATTGTAGTAAGAAGAAAATTTGTGTCTTAAAAAAGATTAATATTAAGATAATCTCATTGAAATTCGTGAAAAAACGATGCGGAAAGACCTAAAAATGAAACCATTATGAAATTCAAGATTAACTGCGATAAAATCATTAACTGATCTTAGCAGGACACTCCAACTATCAGAAATAAATAGATTGACATTTATTTAAGGAATCCTGAGTTTAGTAATATTATTTTACTAAATAAACACTATCATTTTCCATTTCCAGTTTCTTGTCCTTTCCTTTTTCAGACAACTGATTATTTCCAGGTTATATATAGATTGTAAATAGACATCGTTATTGATTTTTTACTTACTCCATATATAAAACATGCTAGTATATAGTTGATATATAGTGGTTTAAACTCAATGACCCTTATTCCGTAAATAAGGGTCAAAATAAAAAGCACTAGTATGTCACCCTCAGGAATGGGACTGACGACCTTTGTTATATCAACCCTCAAATAATAAATGCATGTTAACTAATTCATTTTTAGTTGTTTTGGATGTTGTTGCCGGAGAGCCATTGAAAAGTAAGATATCTTTATTTCTTTGTTTGATTTTGTCATTTTTCTTTTCTCTGATGTTTCTTCCTCAAATTTTGAATATATCGCGACGTAAACAATTATATGATACGCCGAATAGGCGGAAGTGTCATCATGAAAGAATTCCCCGTTTAGGTGGCTTGGCATTTTTTCCTTCCATTGTTTTGTCTATGTCATTAGTAGTCGGTTATCGTTATTTGATTGGTTTCCCGATGAATCACCAATTAAATGGCAATATATTGTTGGAGTTTTTGTTTTTGTCGGCAGGATGTTTGTTCCTGTATATGACTGGAGTAGAGGATGATTTAATAGGGGTTCGTTATCGTAAGAAATTTTTTATACAATTTGCCGTGGCTTCTTTACTTCCGGTATCCGGTTTCTATCTGGATAATTTATACGGATTGTTTGGGGTGTACATATTGCCGGAATATATCGCGATTCCGTTTACAGTCTTGTTGATTGTTTTCATAACAAATGCTGTCAATCTGATCGATGGCATCGACGGATTGGCAGCGGGAGGGAGTGCTTTCTCTTTCCTGGTGATTGGGCTGATGTTTTCTCTCAAAGGGTTATGGCTATATTCGATGTTGGCTTTTTCGGCGTTGGGTTGCCTGATTCCCTTTCTATATTTTAATGTATGGGGCCGTACTGCCAAAGGAACCAAGATGTTTATGGGAGATGCCGGAGCGTTGTCGTTGGGATATCTGTTGTCTTTTCTGGTCATTAAATATGCTGTGTATGTATCGGAAACGGAACCGGATGTAAAGAATCTGGTAATTCCGTTTACCTTATTATTCATTCCGATGTTCGACGTCCTTCGTGTCATGTTGGTACGTGCTATGCACCACCGTCCCTTATTTATTGCCGATAAGAATCATTTGCATCATAAATGTTTGGCTGCGGGCATGACTCATTTACAGGCAACGGAACTTATTCTGGTATTTACAATCGTATTATTGGTCCTGAATAATTGGTTGACAGGCTTCTGTAATATAACTATTATATTGATAGTCGATTTGCTGCTCGGTATCTTGTTGAGTAAATCATTGAAAATATGGAAAAGAAAATGATTTCGGTCATTGTACCGGTTTATAATGTGGAGAAATATCTGCCGGCTTGCCTGGACAGTATTTGCCATCAAACATTGAAAGAACTGGAAATTATACTGGTAGATGACGGCTCGACCGATAACAGCGGGCGTATTGCAGAACAGTATGCCTTGCAGGACAAACGTATCAGGGTGGTACATCAAAGAAACGGAAATCCGGGAGCGACACGTAATGTCGGGTTAGAATTGGCGACAGGAGAATATATCGGATTTGTCGATTCGGATGATTGGATCGAACCGGAGATGTTTGCTTCTCTTTATGCGAAAGCGGAAACGGATAACCTGGATATTGTCGTTACAGGGGTAACAACAGAATGGCTGCGTGATAACCGGAAAAAGGAAAACCGATTTGTAGAATCGATTACAGAATGGCCGGCGATAACATCGCTGGATGCTTTTCTATTGTTGAAAGAGAAAAAAATGTTTGCGGTAGCCTATAATAAATTATACTGCTCCGAGTTACTGAAAAAACAAAAAGTCCGGTTTATGGAAATGTTACCCCATGAAGATTTGGTATTCAACCTGCGTGCATTTTCGTTTGCCGAAAGAATCGGTTTTATTCCGGATAGCAGTCCTTATCATTATTTATGCCGGGATGAGATGAGTGCTGCCGGTTCTTTTTCATCAGACCATTTGCAGGCCTGTCAACTGACGGAAGATGCGTTTCGTCACTTTTTCAGAATACATGACTGGAATAGCAATGATATGGAATCCTATCTGAGGTCTGGAAGAATTACCGATTATTCTGCGTATGCGGCAAGTTTTTATAAAAAGAATTGTCCTCTTACGCGCAGGGAACGTATCGAATGTCTGGAAAAGGAATTTAAGCAAAACGGCTTATTAAGACGGGATCTCATATTGTCACGTCCTGCCGGTTTCCAGCAAAGAATGTTTTATTTCTTTCTGTTTAAAACAACTTCCGGAATGACAGATAGTTATTATCGGATTTTATTCTATATGCGGTATCATTTTGATGGTGTTTACCGTATTTTCAGACGACTTATATCTAAATAACATATGATTACCATTGTAATTTTGTATACAGAGCTAATGCCTTATAATGTAATAGTTATAAAGGCGTTGGTCGATAGGGAATGCCATGTACATGTCGTATTGTCGGATTCAAACAAGAAGACACCTTATTTGCCTCCCCAGTTGGAAGGCGTCACGTATTACAACCGTTCTTCGTTTTGGGATCCCGACCATTTATTCCGCTTGGTAAAAAGGTTGGAACCTGATTTGATTTGGACTGCCGGTTGGATAGATCCCTTATATAACGAAGTGGCAGGCAAAGTTCGTAAGCAACTGCATATACCCGTAATAGCCAGTAGCGATACCCAATGGAGAGGGGGAATGCAATGGTTCAATGTCCTGGTATCCCGTTTTCGTCATCGCAGGTGGTTCAGCCATTTGTTTGTATCGGGCGAGCCGCAGGTTGCTTATGCACGTAAATTGGGATTTCGCCAGGAACAGATTCTGATGCATAATTTATCGGCCGATGTGGAGTTATTCCATAACGTCGATTTGAAAATGCGGGAAAAAGAATATCCGCGTCGTTTAGTATTTATAGGTAGATTTTCGAAAGAAAAAGGCTTGGCGTATCTTTTGGAGGCCTGGAATACGATACCGGATCGTAAAAACTGGAAATTGGTATTGATAGGGAACGGACCGGATTATCCTAAACTGAAAGGATATCCGGATGTCGAAATAAAAGATTTTATGCCGCAGGAAGAATTGGCGGAAGAGCTGGAAAAGGCGGGTGCATTTATTTTACCTTCTGTTACCGAACCCTGGGCACTGGTGATACATGAAGCCGCTTGTGCCGGTTTACCGATACTGGCATCCGCTTGTTGCGGTGCCGTGAGTTGTTTTGTGAAAGACGGGGAAAACGGATTTTTGTTTAAGCCGGCGAATAAACGTTCTATTCGTAAAGCTATCGAACGTTTTATCCGTTTGCCGGAGTGGCAGTGGGTACAAATGGGGCGGAGAAGCAGGAAACTGTCAGAGAGGATTACACCGTCGAAAGTTGCCGATTGTATTTTAGCCGTATTGAAATGATGGTTGCCACGACGGATATTCTTTCCCGCATTGCATTGCCGGGTGTCCTTTTGTTGACACTGACAAAGGTCATACCTTATTTTTATCCTATTCCGGATAATGTATACTATGCTGTATTTTTAGTCCTTTTTATCTGGTTTGTTTTACGGGGAGGTTTGAAAATATCATACACTTACATACCTTTTCTGGTTGCCTTGTTTATCTCTATCTGGGTGAATGAGATTCCTGCTTATTTTAAAGTATGGTTCCGGGTTCTGGCTTTTTTATCTGTAGTCTTTGCTGTCGGCCCTTTCTTTATAAATCCGTATATGGTTACGTGGAGGCGTTTGCTTTTTGTATATGTGTTAGCGGTTATCCGGTGGATTGTGATAATTTCATTCTTTGCATGGGCATTCAGGTTACCTTTTGTACATGGGTACAGCGGTTTCCGTGGATTGACAAATCAATCCATGCTGCTCGGTCCGTTAGCAGGTATTTCAATGGTATATAGTTTGTACCGTTTTTATTTGTCTTCCGGAATTTGTGAACGATATAAACAAATTGGAATTACGGTTATTTCATTCGCCGTACTATTACTGGCCGGTTCCCGTGCCGCATTGGCAAGTTCTGTTATGGCTGTTGCTTTTTTTTATAGCCGGATTTATCGTCATCGTGTGGAACGGTTGGCACGGCTCGTATTTATGCTGGCTATATTAGCTGTATTGACAGCCGGTATTTGGTGGCCTTATACGGAAAGAATACGTTCTAAAATGGAAGGTGGTAAAATAGCAGGTAGTTTGACCCGTTCACGAGATGATTTATGGGATGCCCGTATGACCGAATTTAAGGGATTTCCCATCTTTGGAGTCGGATTTGCTACCGTAAAGCCTGACTACGCAAAGACAAACAAAGTAAATCTGGAGACCGGGACTATTGAACCGGGGAGCAGTTGGTTATTTCTGCTGTCTTCAATGGGGATAACGGGTTTCCTGGCTTTTTTATTCCGTATCTGTCTTTTATGTACCGGATGTTCCAAAGGGAATCGGTCGGTATAAATGGCTATTTTTTGGGTTCTCTGTTGTTTTTGTTCTTTTTTCACCTGTTTTTTGAAGGGTATGTAGTGTCTTCGGGGGCCTACTTATGTTTTTTTCTGTGGCTGTTGTTGTCGGAGTGTAATAAAGTAATTAATGTAAAATAATTGTTCGATATGATACAAATCATACCTTCGGAGTTGAAACGTTTGTATAAAGTATTGCCTCGTTTATACAGGTTACGGTTGTTGAAGGTCGGTATTTCTGTTTTTATTATGGCGGTTTTGGATTTGGTGGGGACCGGCGTTTTATTACCTGTTTTATTGCTGGTGCTTAATGAGAATATCATCCTGGAAAATCGCCATATGGCCTTATTTTACAGTTGGATGGGATTTGACAGTATCCGGTCGTTTGTATTTTTTATCTGTATAGTAGTATTGCTTTTTTCAATTATACGTGTTTGTCTGTCTGCCTGGTTGCAGTATAAACAGAACAAACGGTTATTTTATATATCCAGTTATTTGTCCCTTCAGCTTTATCAGAGTTATTATTCACGGGGGTATTTATTCATCAAGCAAAACAACAGCCATAAGTTGATTAATCAGGTCAACAGTGTAGCCGGTAATTTAATACAAGGTTATTTTGTACCTTATGCCCAATTACTTTGTGAGTTTTTTGTTACAACCTCTATTCTGGTCGGATTGATTACATTCAATATCTATGTATTTTTACTGGTCGTTTTCACATTTGTCCCTATTACATGGACCTATTATCGTTTTTCCCGTTCCCGGATAAAAGAATACGGGAAACAGTTGAATCTGTTGAATCCCCAGAGGGGCAAATTATTGCAACAGACATTTATCGGGTTTACGGATATGGAAATGAATAATACTTTTTCCAACAGCTTTTCGCGATTCACGACCCTGTTGAAAAAACAAAACAGTTTGACTGTCCGTAATTTTATTTTGACTAATTCTTTACAAAAAGTATTGGAGGTGGCTATTGTGTCTTCGGTGGTGGTGTTGATTATTGCAACACAGTTATTTAAACTTCCATCCATAGGGCTGATAGTCGGTATATTTGCCATCGCCGTTTACCGGGTGTTACCGGGTATTATAAAAGGTACGGGATATATTTTTCAGATGCGGGGTAATTCGTTTGCGTTGAACCTGTTATCCGATCTTGAGTCCGGGCAGGTTACACAGGTCATAACGGAACAAGTTCCGATCGAGTTCGGGCATTCGATAACAATCCGGGATATTTGTTTTTCTTATGATGGAAAAGCTCCCATATTCGATCATTATAATCTGGAGATACATAAAGGCGATTTTATTGGTTTCCGGGGAGAGTCCGGTTCGGGTAAATCGACCTTGTTTCATTTGATACTGGGTTTTTTGCAACCGGATTCGGGAGGAGTTTATGTGGATGATGCTCTTTTGTCTGCCGATAAACTGACCTCCTGGCGGAGCCGCATCGGCTATGTGTCGCAACAATTGTTTATGGTGGAAGGTACGTTACTCGATAATATCGTAATGGGGTATAATAGTGAACATCCGGATATGGACCGGATCGACCGGGTTCTCCGTCTGGCTTCGCTGAATCATTTTGTCGGTTCTCTGCCCAAAGGTGTTTATACACCGGTGGGGGAAGGCGGAAGCCTGTTGTCGGGAGGTCAGCGCCAACGGTTGGGGATTGCCCGGGCTTTATACAAGGAAGCAGAGATTCTGATGTTCGACGAAGCGACTTCTTCTCTGGACGAGACAACGGAGCATGCGATCAACGACTCTATTATCCGGCTTTCTGAGGAGTGTCCGGGATTGACGTTACTGGTTATTTCCCATCGTCCGGAATCGTTATCTGTTTGTCGCCGGATTGTGGATATATGTAATATACAATAACAATGTATATTAACTTGGTATGTGATCCCGGGACAAGCCCGGGATGACAGGATAGTGACTTCTGACACCTTCCCGCTAAAGGAAAAGGATTATGCCAGCAATTTCAGCAAATACCCTCCCGTTGCACAGAGAATTAGTGCCGTACCCATTATTTTTTCGGGTGCAGGGAAGGTTTCCCTGATATTGAGAGTATCGCCCCGACCGCTGCCAGCGCCACTTCCGTATTCTGATGGCGGACAGCCAGGATGGCCAGTATCGTCAACCACAGGTTGACCGGGTTTGTGTTTCCCTTTGGCCCGAAAAATCAAACGGGCGATCGTAGTCAGGAAACCGAGGATAGCTTCAAGATATTTCATAGGAATAATTTTAATGTGTCAATATGCCAATATGCAAATGTGCCAATTGAGCGGTTATTTATTTCATATAGTTGCAAATCGTAATCAGCAGTTTTCGGTAGGCTTCGCGGTTGTCGCCGTTTTGTTCGCTGATGTAGCGGCTGTAGGCGATTTCCTTGGCATAAGCCTCGGGATAAATGCTGATGGCAGCAGCCGTCGGATAGACTGTACGGATCAACCGGGCAAAATCAAAGAAACTTTGTTGATCCGATTCGTATATACGAAATTGCAGATGAGAGATTCCTCCGTCCTCTATTCTGAGCGTTTTCGCTCCTTTCCAGTAGAGGGTAGATTGTCCGTATCCGGTAAGTCCGAAATAGTTGTGGTATGTCCGGCAAAGAACACTTTCACCCCAACCGCTTTCGATGGCCGCTTGTGCCAGTATGATATCCGGATTCAGCTTGAAATGTTCCCCGGCCGCTTGGGCAGCCGGAAGGAACTGTTTGAAGAATGCTTGCTTATCCATGCCTATTCGATTTCAGGACGATCTTCGGAACCGCTGCCGCCATTGTTGTTGGCATCGGGATCGATGATCGGTTTCAGCTCTTCAAATTTGGCATTTTTCTTGATATCGGCAAGCATAGTGCCCGATACGTATACGATGCGTGCATCGTTAAAGAGAGAGGTATTGAAATCATCTTTTGTGGCAGCCCCTTTGCTTCCTGCAACCATGCGGAAGTTTCCGAGGCGGCCCATACAGATGATATCGCCTTCTTCGAGGCGTTCCTGCATGACCGAAAGCAAGCCTTCGATCACCAGCATGACATCCCCGATAAATGCGGTGCTTCGCATGGCGATCATGCTGCATAACTTTTCGAAACTGACTTTCTTCAATGCCCGGACCTGTGCATAATACAGTTCGGAACCTGCAGCAGCGTCTTTACGCATGTCGGGACGTTTTACGAGGTGATAATTTAAAGCCATGGGAAATAATTTTTTAATTTGACAATGTGCCAATATGCCAATGGAAATGCTCCGAAAGCTATTGACGGTTAACTGGTTGGTTATCGATAACAGTTCAAAGGTACGACGGTGGGAGAGTGTCGTTTCCGGTTAACTCCGGTTGTGTACGGTTATGTATGGATAAAGGCTGATATGTCTGGCTATAAAATGATTTTAGTTGGAATATATAGAGGTAAATGCTTGTTTTTCTGTTATTTATTTTGTAAATTTAAAGCATAAACCAATTAGAAACAGCAGGATATGAATAAGGAAACGGAACAACCGGAAGTACATGTAAAAGTACGTAGTTACGGACTAACAGAGTTGGGTTTGTTATATAACCCGTCCTTGCAGCCCGATTCGGCAGCGAAAGCCATCAAGCGTTGGATTGCCTTCAACAAGGACCTGACAACCGCCTTGCAGCAATCCGGCTGGCGCAAAGGCCAGCGCAAGTTTACACCTTTGCAGACGCAACAGATATTCAGGTTTCTGGGAGAGCCTTGAGAATTGAAAATTAGGAATTGAAAATTGAAAATTAGACAGTACGTACGGTATAATTATTTATCTTTGTGTGATAGTTGCCGATAATGACAAGTAATAATTAGGAAATAGTTTCGATATGAATACGAAAACCAGAAAACTTCCGGTCGGGATACAGAGCTTCGAAAAGGTTCGTGAAGGAGATTTTGTATATGTAGACAAAACCGATTTGTTATATCGATTGGTTCAGTCCGGTAATCCCTATTTTTTAAGCCGTCCGCGGCGTTTTGGTAAAAGTTTGTTTCTTTCGACATTAGAAGCCTATTTTCAAGGTAAAAAGCATCTGTTTAAAGGTTTAGCGGTTGAAAAACTGGAACAGGACTGGAAAATATATCCGGTATTGCATCTGGATCTGAATGCTGAAAAATATGATTCTCCTAAAGCTCTTGAAGCTATTCTGAGTTCTCATCTTACACGGTGGGAAGATTTATACGGGAAAGGAAAAGATGAACAAACCCTTTCCACCCGCTTTGCCGGTATTATTCGCCGTGCAGAAGAAAAAACAGGTATGCAGGTTGTCATATTGGTAGATGAATACGATAAACCATTATTACAAGCATTAGGTAATGAGACTTTGACGATAGAATATCGTAATACATTGAAAGCTTTTTATGGCGTTCTTAAAAGTCTGGATGGCCACCTGAAATTTGTCTTTCTTACAGGAGTAACCAAGTTTGCGCATGTAAGCGTATTCAGTGATTTGAATCAATTGGTAGATATCAGTATGAATTCGGATTATGCGGCTATCTGCGGAATAACATCCGAGGAATTGCGTTCGAATTTTATACCGGAACTAGAGGTCCTTAGTCTTGAAATGAATTTTGCATTGGATGAGACTATCCATCAGATGAAGCTTAAATATGACGGTTATCATTTCCGGGAAGAAACTCCAGGCATATTTAATCCGTTCAGTGTCTTAAATTGTTTACATACGCGTCGTTTTGATAATTACTGGTTTCAAACAGGAACTCCTACTTTTCTGGTTGAATTATTGAAAAAGAGTGATTATGATTTGCGGTTGCTTTTGGAAGGTGTGGAAATGCGTGCTTCTGCTTTTTCGGAATATCGTATGGAGGCGAATAATCCAATACCGCTACTCTATCAAAGCGGTTATCTGACAATCAAAGGATATGATAAAGAGTTTGCTTTATATACATTGGCTTTCCCGAACGAAGAAGTAAAATATGGCTTCGTCGATTTTATTACCCCTTTTTATACTGCAGTCACTGAAGATGAAAACGGTTTTTACATCGGTAAGTTCGTTCGCGAACTGCGTGCAGGAAATGTAGATGCGTTTATGAACAGGTTGAAAGCCTTTTTTGCAGATTTTCCTTATGAGTTGAATGAAAAAACAGAACGTCATTACCAAGTTGTTTTTTATCTTGTATTCAAACTGATGGGGCAGTTTTGCGATGCTGAAGTTCATAGTGCCCGTGGCCGTGCCGATGCTGTTGTAAAAACCAGTGATTACATCTATGTATTTGAGTTTAAACTGAACGGGACTACAGAAGAAGCTCTGCAGCAGATTGATGATAAAGGTTACCTGATTCCTTATCAGGCAGATGGGCGCCGGTTAGTAAAAGTCGGTGCTTCTTTTAGTGCGGATGAACGGAATATTGCAGGCTGGGAAGTGATTTTTAATTAACGATGAATTTTTTAAACAGAAGAAAGATATGGCAAAGAAAATACCTTACGGATTGACAGATTATGTGTTACTCATGACAGACATAAATATGCATCCGATGAAAAGGTAAAGAGCAGTACAGGTAACACCCGTCTGCGTCTCCTTGCCGCAGTTTACAGAGGCTGGCAACCGGTAGCAATGCAGGAATTTGAGTGATGTTGATACATTCCTTATTCTAGTCCAAAGGTCAGAGAATTACAATCGTATTTAGAATGCATGATGTTTTTGTCGAAAATTACAACCAGTTGCTATAAACAAACACTCATATCTGATAAATCTTGAACCAAACCTTACCTCTGATTATATCAACGGAACAATCAATATGAAATCGTTCAAAAAACCGTATAAGGACTACCGCTGTTTTATGGCTGGTATTCTATCGGCTTTTAGTGCCTGGATGTAATTTGAATCTAATAATAGAATTAATAATCAATGGAAGAAATATTTAAATGTACCTATTCTCTTTGCCGGGAGGGCAAAGAGAATAGGTTAACATATCCGGCTTGTTGCGTGTAAAAAAATGATGCCGGGTTCTTGTCGGATTGTATTGAATCCTGTATCGAGCTGTTGAAAGAAACGGTTCGTAATATATCGAAAAGAGATAATTAGTATTAAAATTTTACATAAATCATGCGAAAAAGAATTTTAGAAGGGATTGCCGGTATTGGTTTACTGGCTGTTCTTCCGGCTTGTAGTACTCAAAAACAAGCAATAATGCCGGAAGATGTGTATGCTGTGGCACGTACCGTACAAACCGGAACGGAGCAGGAAGCAGGGAGCGATAAACAACAGGGGCAAATATCCCGGAATGTGGAAATCCCCCAGTTGCAGGTCGATGCCCAGTCTGTTTATAACCGGATGATTAATTATATCGTTCCGGAAGAAGAGTTGGCTCCGGTGTTATTGAAGGAGCAATTGGCTGTTTACATTGATTTTCCGGCCGGTGGTGTTCAGGTGAACCCTAAATACGGAAATAATTCTGCCGAACTGGCAAAGCTGGAAGGACATTTGAAAACCTTGCTGCAATCTGCTGACGGCTTTGTAAAAAACATCCGTATCATCGGTTACGCCTCTCCCGATGGGAACACGAAGGATAATGAACGCCTGGCAGGCAACCGTGCCGTCCAGTTTAAAAACTATCTGCAGAAACAATTCAAACTGCCTGTAACCTGCCAGGTCTCTGTCGATTGGGTAGGAGAAGACTGGGACGGTTTGCAAGGTTTGATCTCCGCGTCGGATAAAAAATACGGCAGCCGTGTACAGACTATCTTCCAACTGACCGACGATCCGGATAGCCGTCGTAAACAGATAAAAGCCATAGATAACGGTGCCGTTTATAAAGATATCGAAAAGAGTTTTTTCAGCCGTTTACGCCGGATGGAACTGACTGTTGAGACAGAAGCGCAACAACCCACCCTGACTGATCCTCAATTGATCGAAACGATATATACCCACCCGGAAAAAATCTCATTACCTGATTTTATCCGTTTGGCCTCTTTCTATCGTCCGGGCACCGAACAATACCGTGAAGTATATGAGGTAGCCGCCTATACCTATCCCTCCTGTGCTGTCGCCTTGCTGAATGCCGCTGCCGCATCGTTGGCATTAGGTGATAAAGAAGCGGCCCGCCATTTTTTCCAACAGGTAGGCGATGATCCGCGCGCTTACAATAACCAGGGAGTTTTATTGCTGATGGAAGGAGATAAAGAAGGAGCTGCCTCTTATTTTCGTAAGTATCTTCCCCTGAATCCGAGAGTAGCCCGTGAGAATCTGAGAATGATAAGTGAATAGCCTTCGGACATACTAAATAATTTGAAAGATGAAAAAGAAAATATACTGCAACTTTGTTGATTTTTGGCTTGGTTTTAATTATAAAACTTATTTCTGGTATTTGTCGGATGAATACGATTTGCAGATAGATAAAGAGCATCCGGATTATTTATTCTATTCCTGTTTTGGAAATGAACATTTGTTTTATGAAGACTGTATCCGGATTTTTTGGAGTGACGAAAACATTATGCCCGATCTTAATATATGTGATTATGCCTTAAGTTTGAGTAATCTTCAATGTGATGACAGAACTTTTCGGAAATATAGTGGATTTCTGTACAGAAAGGATTCTCACCTGGTTTTACCGGTTTTAAAAGAGGAAGCGTTGCTAAACCGTAAATTCTGCAATTTTGTTTATTCCAACAACACTTGTGCCGTCCCTTATCGGGAGTTGTTCTTTAAAACTTTATCCGGTTATAAACGGATTGATTCCGGTGGTGCTTTTTTGAATAATATGGGTAAAAAGGTAGGTGATAAGCGACAGTTCCTACACGAATATAAATTCACTTTAGCGATTGAAAACTCAAGCATGCCGGGGTATGTGACTGAAAAAATCCTGGAACCGTTCATGGCACAGTCGTTACCGCTATATTGGGGCAGCCCCACTGTCAGTTCGGATTATAATCCGAACTCGTTTGTTAATCTGATGAATTATTCTTCCATGGAAGAAGCTGTTGAGGAGGTTATCCGCCTGGACAAAGACGATGCCGCTTATCTGGATAAAATGATGACACCCTTTTGGCTTTATGGTGCTAATTTTCAAGAATTTCGTGATAGTGAGATAAAAAAAATAAAAGATTTTTTCAGTCATATTTTTGAGCAACCATTGGATAAAGCCGGTCGTCGGGTATGTTATGGCCGTAATAAAATTACTATTCAGAAACAAAGGAGATATTATGCTCCGACATTCCTTGAATTGTCAAAATCTATGACCAAAAAACTATTGAAAAAGAAATAAGGGTGTTTTGAAATGTTAAGACCAGTCTTTTAACTTCAAAATAAGGGACTTTTACAATCAAAGGTCATGACCTTTTTTTAGGAAATAAGCAACTCATTCCCGGCCTAACACATAAAACAATGGATAAAAAAAATTATGCAGGCTTGCGGGAGGAGATCCGTTATCTTTTCCGACTTTTAAAGTGAATATTCAACAACAACCGGATCCGGTACGGACGGTTATGGATATAGCTGTTTTTTTACGTGAATCGGGTGATATAGATAATGAACAATGGCATAAATTCTCACGACGTTTTTTTGCGGAATATCGTGATACGATCATGCAATATTACGGTTATGAAAGCCAGGTGTATTATACGCTACCCAGGGAACTGGTTTACCCGCGCTTCTTTATTGCAGTCATGTCGGTTTTACTGGAACTGGGTGTTATCAGATGTAAAAGGGGGAAATTGGCTAAAACGCTTTTCGGTATGTTTGGTTTTGACCAGGAGCTTTCCACCATCCGCAGATGGTTTTACGATATGCCTCCCGAATACGAAGATATTTTAACAACGTTTAAGGATTTGTTTCGCACACTAGAAATCAAGAAATAAATTATTAATTAGCTGGGAATGAGTTTGCTTTGTTCTTGTTTTCCCGGTTTTTAGTGTACTCCGCCCAGCGGCATACCGGATGTATATTTGCGCCGTAGGGTAAGCGGGCAGGAGTGTCCTGAATGATTTTTTGATCGCATGTCTCTTTGTATTAGTTATAATAATATTCATTCTATATTAAAGAGGCCGTACGAACCGTTGTCAAGGTAATGTCTTATAACCATCTTCTACCGTTTGATAATCAAAATTCGTAATCTGTCACAAAAGCGCGCTTTTACCTGTCACGTTTGAATTAGTAACTAAAAAGGTTGTAAAAATGAAAAAACGTAAGGAAAACATGACACCGGATTACCGGAAGTCGGGCTACCTGAAAGTGGGTAGAAGTGTGTTGCGCGCATTTTTTATGGGAGAACGCGATCTCCGTGAGTTGGCTAGTGTTTTACTCTGTGTCGAAACCTTTGCCTATTTCAGCGAAGGACAGGTTTGGCTGAACGATCAGGTTTATTTCTGTCATCCGGGAGAGTGGATCACTTCGTACACGGAGATCGAGGAACTGACGGGTATCGATCGCCGCCAGGTCAAGAAGTATCTGGTGAAGCTCGAAAAACAACATTTCGTGTTTGTGTCGAATGTCGGTTTTTACAAGCGGATTGCGTTGGTCAATTATGAACAATCCGTACAGGTGCAACATGGGGAACCGGTGGCACATAATCCGAACGGAACCGACCGGAATGATTCCGGCGGTAGTATCTGGGATGAAGCGATGAATTTTTATAATCCGGGTAATGATCAGAAAGGAGCGGTGAACTGATGAACACACAAAAGAACATGCAGTCTCAGCCGAACACGAACCTTCGACTGGAACAAGCCGTGATAGCCGGCTTGTTGGTGAGTCCGGAAGCGATATTCGATGTGGCGGACCGGTTACAGCCGGATATGTTCAGCGACAACCGGACCGGTTTTGTCTACCGGGCGGTACTTTCGCTGATGGCCTCCGGAACAGCTGTCGATATGCTGACCGTAGAGAATGAGATGCGACGGCTGGATAACGGCTTGTATATACAGTTGAACGGATTATCGTTTCTGTCGGATATGTTGCTGGACGTACGTAGCGATGCCCATATCCGCATTCATGCCGACGAGCTGGTCCGTTGTTATACCTTGCGTCAGCTGGTGAATGAGTTGAAGAAAAAAGAGACGGAGGCGCAATTGCCCTCCGCCGATGTTACAGCGTTGTTGACGGGGATAGAGGATCTGGCAGGCTCTTTACGTGATGGCATGGCACATGTCTCGTCGATGGAGAATGCCGGTGCGGTAGCAGCCCGTGTGTTGGATAAATCGTATCGTGAACAGGCTTTGCTTGAATCCGGGGAAATCAGCCGTCTCTTTTTCGGTTTGCACGACCTGGATACGATGACGGGAGGACTTTACAAAGAGGAATTGACGGTTGTTGCCGGACGTCCCTCCATGGGGAAATCGGCGGTAGCTCTATGGATGGCACTCCATCAGGCGCGGCAAGGTACCGCAGTCGCCTATTTCAGTGTGGAGATGAGCAAAGAGCAAAATGTGATGCGACTGCTTTCGATGATCAGCGGAGTCAATGCGGATAGCCTGCGTTTTAAAGGTACTACAGCCTCTGACCGTGCCCGGTTGGAAGAAGCAAAGAAGGAACTCGAGCGGTTGCCGCTCACCTTGGAGTATTGCGGATCGGACACGATCGAAGATATGCGTGCCAAAGCCCAGTCTTTGCATAAGAAAGGCTGGTTGGGAGTTTTATATATCGATTATCTGAATCTGATCAATATTATTCTATCAAAAAATGATTTGCAGGAGACAACTGATTTGGCCTTGGGCAACATCGCCCGTAAGGCGAAACTGATGGCGGAAGAGATGAAAATCCCGGTGGTTTTGCTGGCCCAGTTAAACCGTGATGTCGATCGCCGCCAGGGGAGTCATTTCCCGATGCTGAGCGATTTGCGCAATTCCGGTGCGATAGAACAGGTGGCGGATGGGGTCATATTCGTTTATCGTGCCGAGAAGTACAATATTTTTTATGATCCGAAGACAAAGGAAGATTTGCGGGGAGTGGGCATGTTGCTGGTTGCTAAAAACCGTAACGGGGCAACAGGAATAGCCAAATTCCGCTACAATCCGGCAATGACCTGCCTGACGGATTATGATCCGAGAGTGATATGATATCATAGAAGAAAGAACTAAATAAATCTTTAAAGCAATGATAAATGTTAATAAAAGTAAACGGGGGGGGGGGGGGTAACTCTCTAAACCAAAAGAAGTTATCAAAAAAAATCCAAAGAATTTATAGACAGGCTTTTGTCTATTTCTTATGGATCAGAAAATGGGGAAGAGCGCCCAGAAAGTTTATTATCGATACAGATCGGAAGCTGGTGTATTTGAATAATCCGAAAGTGGCTTGCTCTTCGATAAAAAAATCAATGTTCGGAGACCAACCGGATATCCATGATTTTGTGAACCCGTACATAGAATGGGAGTTGAACCGGGAAACCGGTCGGTATTATAAATTCACCTTTGTACGAAATCCTTACAAACGTCTGATTTCTTGTTTTGAAGATAAATGCATACAGCATCCGGATGATATTTGCTGGGACAGTTATTTGTTTAGCGGTTTGTTGCGTATACGTGATTTCAACCAATTTGTATACAGGATATTTTTACTTCCCGGTTGTTTGGCCGAGCCTCATTTTGCCGGACAGTACTTGTTGGTATACGACAGGCGCGGCAAGTGTCAGGTTGATTATATCGGTAAGGTTGAACATATAAAAGAAGAATATGAGCCGATCCGTGAACGTTTTAATCTTCTTCCGTTGCCTCACATGAACCGGGCTGCTTCGCTGACCGGAAGATGCTGGATGGATTATTACACTCCGTTTACGGCATGGCTCGTCTACCGGAAATACAAGAAAGACTTCATCGCTTTCGGATATGAAGATGAATACAGGAAGCTAAAGGAATATTTGAAAGGAAAGAAATGAAGTTATAGAAAATAATCGGATAGCTCACATCTGATAAATTATGAACCGGAAAGATCGAATAAAACAAGTGGTTCGTTTGGAGGAGGTCGTTGAACGCTACCTGCCTCTGAAGCGGGGTAGCAGTTCGGGGAAGACATTAACCGGGCTTTGCCCCTTCCATGCCGACCGTCATCCGTCGCTCTGTGTGAATATCCGTGAGCAGTATTATAAATGTTTTGCCTGCGGAGCGGGTGGAGACGTTTTCCGCTTTGTTCAGGAAATGGAAGGATGCGATTTCAGAAAAGCATTGGATATTCTTGCCGGATGGTACGGATTACCGGATACGGACGACATACCTTTGGCATATACTCCGGCAAAAAAAATGTCTCCCATAAAGCCGGAGGCACATACGATTGTCAGTCAGTTGCATATCGACCATTTATTGCGTAGCCACCGAATGATATCCGACCTGTTGGAAACCTATATTCCGGAAGCGGATATTCTCCGCGAAACATATAAAGCGTTTGAAATAGGAGTGGCTCCGGCTGCTTTGCCGGCTTCCTACGTTGATATGTGCGACCGTCTTATTTTCCCGATACGGAATGAACGGGGAGAGCTGGTGGCTTTTGCCGGACGGTACCGGGGAGAAACGAAAGGGACGGATATTCATAAATACGTTAATTCGCCGGACAGTCCGGTTTACCACAAAAGTGAGATTTTGTATGGCTTATATCAGGCCCGGGAAGCGATCCGCGAACATCATTTTGTTTTTGTCACCGAAGGGTATAAAGATGTGCTGGCCATGCATGCCGCGGGCTTCCGGAATACGGTAGCCTTGTGCGGAACGGCATTGACGGACCAACAGATTACCTTACTCAGCCGGTACACCCGTTACGCGATTATTATGCTCGATGGCGATGAAGCCGGGCAAACGAACGGGATACGATCGGCACGCTTATTGGTTGAAAAAGGCTTTTCGGTCGGCCGGATCGTTCTTGAGTCGGGACATGATCCGGATTCCCTGCTTTGTATGATGGGACGCGAAGATTTTACCGGATATATAAAAAGATGGACCCGTATCAGCCGGTTGGAAGTTTACGAAACCGACCTGCTCCGGCAGATAAAACAATTGTTGGCAGACTTACACCTGGCTTTGACAGTAGCGGAACGGACAGACTTATTTGCCCGCATGCTCCCATTGCATAAACGTTTGGAAAAAGTTACACGGCTACTGGCACATTCTCCGGTAATGAAAGCGGAATGGCTATTGGACTAGTTATTGAAAATAGCAAAAGACTATGCGATACCGGACGCTATTTGCGGGATGATTGAAAAGCTTTATCCGGAAGACCGGGAGTTGTTTTCGATGTATGGTGATAAATAATAATAGAAATACTTTATATAAATGAAAATACTACATGTAATTCCTTTCCTGAGTGCTGAAAGCGGAGGACCGGCTGTCAGTACGCTGTTACCGGTCAGGTATTTGAATGGAATGGGGAAGGATATTGAAATTCTGACATTCCGCCCGTCTTCGAGGGAGACTGTGATATCTGATGAATCATTTATCCGTTATCTGCCGGAGTTGAAAGGCTGGCGGGGACGTGCAGGCTATTCTTCCCGTTTAAAGGAGGCGTTGGAGAAAAATGCCGGTGCAGATGTTTATCATATACAGGGACTTTGGCTGTATCCGGTTTACATGACTGCGCAGATGGCCTCTGAAAAGCGGAAACCCTATATAATCACTTTGCGCGGGATGCTTTATCCTGAAGCACTGAAACAATCAGTCGTTAGAAAAAAACTGGCATTATCTTTTTTCCAGCGCCGGCAGTTACAGGAGGCTGCATGTGTGCAGGCCACTTGTGAGGAAGAGATGTACTATTACCGTGAGATGGGGTTTACAAATCCGGTCGCTATTATTCCAAACCCGGTCGAATTAGAACCGGTAGCAGACGCTGTTTCGAAACCGGATGACATCAAACGTTTCGGATTCCTCGGTCGTATTCATCCGCGAAAACATATAGAGCGTTTGATCGATTGCTGGCAACGGTTGGACGAACCGGGCGAATTAGTGATAATGGGAAACGGAGAACCTGGCTATGTGGCTTATTTAAAGGAGAAAGTTGAAAAAGCACTGTTGAAACAGGTCCGTTTTACCGGATTAGTGACGGGGGATGAAAAAAAACGGCTGCTTGCTTCTCTTTCCTGCCTGGTCGTTCCCAGCGACTTTGAAAATTTCGGACGTATTATACCTGAGGCTTTGATGCAGAGCATTCCGGTTATTGCATCGACAGGTACTCCGTGGCAGGAACTGGAAACGTGCCGGTGTGGCTGGTGGGTGAAGAATGATTCGGAGACTTTGACTGATACAATGCGTAAAGTGTTGGCGTGTGATAAAGCCCTGCTGGATGAAATGGGCGAGCGGGGACGGCAACTGGTGTTAAAGAAATATACTGTAGAAAAAGTATCCGGACAACTGGAAGTAATGTACGACTGGGTAACCGGGAAAATAGATAAACCGGATTTTATATATTATTGATGATGAAAATGCAATACACTTTAATCCCTTTTTCAAAGTATGTGTATGCTTTGGTGAGCAGGCAAAAAAACAAAAAAATAGATTTTTTTATTATCGGAGCACAGAAATGCGGAACGACTTCCCTGCATGATTATATGAATCAGCATCCTTTTTGTACGGGCGCTTTGAGAAAAGAAACATTGTTTTTTACGAAGAAATATCGGGGGACGGTGACTCTTAAAAGGTTAGTTGGCCATTTCTCTTTTAAGAAACTGATGAGGAACAGAGGTAAATGCCTGTTTTTCGAGTCTACTCCCGACAATGTGTATGAAGAGGCTGCTCCCGGCCGTATTTATAAATATAACCCGAAAGCAAAATTGATATTTCTGGTTCGCGAACCGGTGAGCCGCGCTATTTCCGAATATAATATGGCTTGTAAATACGCAATAGTTAAAAACTTGTGTGTCCGTGAAGACCCTGAACGCGAATATTTTGATTACCTGAGGCAACCGGATAAGTATCCTTTCGAATGGTTCGTCAAGGAAGAATTTCGAAGAATGGAAGAAACCGGTTCCCGCCTGCCTTCGGCATTCCATTATCCTGATTTTATTCGTCATGGCCTGTATAGCGAGCAGCTGGAAAGGTATCTTCAGTATTTCAGTCCGGAGCAAATATTGATTCTGGAAAGTAAAAGTTTGAAAACGGATAAGAGAAATACGTTGTCGGCTATAGAAGATTTTTTGGAACTACCCCATCATGAATGGTCTGAAAAAGACTTGGTAAACTCCAATATTGGAGTTTACACTCGTCAGGTACCTGACGAGTGTAAACTATTCCTAAAAAAATATTTTGAACCGTGGAATGAAAAGTTTTTTGAGTTGATCGGGCGAAGAATGGATTGGTAAAAAGTAGATATAAAATGATATAAAAATTTCAGTAATAATTCCCATATACAACAGGACTTATTGTTTGGCCCGTTGCCTGGACTCTGTTTTGTTCCAGACATTTACAGATTGGGAATGTATTTTGATAGATGATGGTTCTACCGACGGGAGCTTATCGGTGTGCCGCCATTATGCAGAGACAGACTCCCGTTTCAGGGTATATAGTCAATCGAACAGTGGCGCTTCCGTTGCCCGCAACCGGGGGGTGGAATTGGCCCGGGGACAATACATTGCATTTATCGACAGCGATGATTGGGTGGAAAGGACTTATTTGCAACTATTATATGATGCAGTCGGCGAAGATACAATGTCGTTTTGCGGACAGGATGAATTTGACAGCCAGGGAGTACGAAGCAAGGAGATGCCGGTAAAAAGTGACGAATCGTTTTTGTTGGATAATAGTGGAGCGGACTTGATTGCTTATTATTTTTTTGATTCGAAGCTCTTGTTTGGACCTGTGAATAAATTGTATGCACGAAAGATCATCGAAGACTATCACATTCGTTTCCCTGTCGGTATCGATTGGGGAGAGGATACGATTTTTAATTATACATATTATAGTCATGTCAGTAAGCTGAAAGGTGTGCCTTTTACTTTATATCATGTTATGAAACAAAAGGTTTCATTGACGACAGAGGCGAAATATGATTATTTCCTTTCTGATTCGAGACAAAAAAGATGGGATGGTTTCTCTGATTTTCTACAAAAGAAAGGTCTTAATCATCCCAGGCTGATGCTGGTTGCGGATAATTATTATATCTACCTCTTTTGTGAATCGACCGCCGGTTCGATTTTTGTACACGACCGATTGTCATGGATAGAACGTTATAAACGGATGAGAGGGTTAGTCATGAGTGCCGACCGGAGTAAATTCAAGAAGTATATCATTCGGCCGGGATCATTGGCCTATAAGTCTGTTGCTGTGTATTTCAGACTACCGGTTCTCCTCTTCTTGTTTTATGAAATCAAATATCTCTTTTTGAAAATCAAATAATCTATTAATAAATATTGAAGGATATGAATAAGAATGATTTGGCTAGAGAAATAGCGAGCCGCATGTCGGTAACGGTTACTATGGCTTCTCAATTAGTGGATACCCTGTGTGCCGTAGTTGGAGAATCGATCCGGAAGGATGAGTCTGTGTTGTTACAAAATTTCGGGCACTTTCAACCCTGGCAACAAAAAGAACGTTTCGGACGCAATCCGCGTACGGGTGTGGAATGTCCGATTCGTAAGCGAGTGAGCGTGAAATTTAAACCGGGAAAAGGGTTACTGGAACTATTGAATGAGAAACATGAAGATACAGACATATGTGATTAATTTGAAGCGATCCGCAGATCGCCGGGAGTATATCTTGAAAGAGACCGCCCGGTATGCCTGTATGGATGTCGAGCTGGTGGAAGCGGTAGACGGATACCGGCTTTTACCGGAAGAAACGGAGCGACTGTTTGATGTCAAACGCTTTACTTATCGTTATAAGCGGCATCCGTATCCGGGCGAGGTCGGATGTACCCTGAGCCATCAGGAATGTTATCGCCGGTTATTAAATTCGGACGAAGAGGTCGCATTGATATTGGAAGATGATATTGTTTTTCTTAAACCCGAGCTTGTGGATGCTGTCATGACTGAATGTTGCGAGATGCTGAAAAAAGAGAAAGGCGGTGTATTTATCTATTCTCTTTTGCCGGTGAGTTCTACCAGAGGGAGGGATATGGGAAACGGATATAGTATGTACCGGGTATGGTTCGGACTGGGAGCTTATGTCTATCTGATACACCGGAATGTGGCGAAAAAACTGCTGACGGATTTCCCGTCGGTATTGGCTGACGATTATCAGTATATGAATTTGAAAGGAATAAAGGTGTATGGATTATTCCCGCTTTTTTCTACAGGTGACAGTATGGGGACGAATATTCAACAGGGCAAGCAAGATATAGAATACGTGACGGATATCCCCGTGCTCTATAGATTGCAGAATTTCTTCAGAGGCGGTTGCCGGCGATTATTGCTCTTATTACATATACTGTCTGTGAGATAACCGATTAATAAAATTAGATATATGAAAATAATCAATTATTTATTTGCTGTATTGTTTTGTTCTCTTTTATTCTCTTCTTGCGGAAAAGTAAAAGATATCGCTTACTTGCAAGGAGATGACCTGTTTAAGCGGATGGATGTCTCCGATTCCGTTGAAATAAAAATCAGGAAAAATGATATTTTGGATATTTCCGTCAGTTGTGCCGAACCTGAGTTATTACAGCCGTTTAACAACCTGTCATGGGGAAATAATTATTCCGGAAATTACGGAGGAGGATATAATAACCGTGGTTATCTGGTAGAACAGGACGGGACCATTAATTTCCCTCTGTTGGGAAGGCTCAAAATACAGGGATTGACCCGGCGCCAACTGATAGAGTTGATTCAGGACAAGCTGAAGAAAGGGGATTATATAAAAGATCCGGTAGTAACAGTTCGTTTTCAGAATTTTAGGATACAAGTGTTGGGCGAAGTGAATCGTCCCGGTTCATATAACATCACTTCTGATCAGGTCACTCTGTTCGAGGCTTTGGCGCTTGCCGGTGATTTGACAATCCATGGACGTCGTAACCGGGTTGCCGTGGTCAGGGAAACGGATGGCGTACGGACGATTCTGTATCATGACCTGCGTTCGAGGGATGTTTTCAATTCTCCTGATTTTTATTTGCAGCAGAACGACCTGGTCTATGTGGAACCTAACCGGGTACGGGCGGAAGCAAGTACCCAGAATCAGTTCACCAACGTCGGCACCTGGTTGTCTTTGATTTCGTTCCTGATGTCAACCTGCGTACTTATCTTTAAATAAAATACTTATGAATGATGATAAGCCTTATATAGAAGAATGGCATTTGAAAAGCGAGTTGAATATTCGTAAAGTTTGGGATGTATTGTTGGCCAAATGGCATTGGTTTGCGTTGTCGGTGTTCATCTGTCTGATGCTGGCTTTTGTTTACATACGTACTGTCCCGGTTGTTTATAAGCGGGAAGCTGTCGTCCAGTTAAAAAACACAGCGAAATCGGAGGAAGCCTTCAATGAAAAACAGTTGTTCGAGGATGGCAATAATATCGACGGGGAGATTCTGATTTTTAAATCCCGTTTGTTGATGGGCGAAGTTATACGGCGGTTAGGATTGGATATCAACTATTCTGTGGATGACGGGTTGAAAAGCAGGGATTTATATACCGACTCTCCGGTGGAAATCAGTTTTCCGGATTCTTCTTTTTCCCAACCGGCTGTTTTTTCCGTTATCCCTTTGCCGGAAGGCGGCTTCCGGATAAAAGGACTGGAGGATGATCCGGATGGTGTGATGAAATATACTTTTGGCACGCCGCAGAATAGCCCGCTGGGCAGGATGATTGTCAGGCGTACTTCTTTTTTCAATGACGAATGGCTGGATGTTCCGATACAGGTAACATGTAGCGAGCGTAAATCGCTTATCAGTTTATATCTGGACGGGCTCGAAGTCGAGCGGTCGGCTAAAGATGTCAATCTATTGACGCTCACTTACCAGGATACGGATGCAAAGCGGGGAGAGGATATCCTGAATACGTTGATACAAGCGTATGTGGATGAGTCGATGCAGGATAAAAACATGATTATTCGTAGTACGGCACTTTTTATTGACGAACGTTTGCAGTTGATCAATGAAGAATTGGGTGATGTGGAGAATAATATCGAAAACTACCGGAAACAGAATCAATCGGCGGATTTGGCTGAAGAAGCTAAAATCTATCTGGGAAACCGGAACAGGCATGATATGGAGGTCACCGAATTGACCAACCAGAGAGAATTGGTTGAATTGGTGCAGATGTATCTGCATGACCCGTTGAAAAACGAACATTTGCTTCCGGCAAATACCGGTATAACGAGTGTCGGTGTAGAGGGAATGATCGATAAATATAACGCGACATTACTGGAACGGAATAAGTTGACGGTAAATGCAGGTGACAATAGTCCTGCCGTGAAAGAACGAAGCAGCCAATTGGCCTCCTTACGGAATGCTATAGCCCAAAGCCTGAGAAATACGAAAGAGGCGATCGATATGAAGCTGGATTATACTCGTAGAATGCAGATGCTTGAAATCGGGAAGATCAGTAGTATTCCGACTCAGCAGAAATATGTTTTGTCGGTGGAGCGTCAACAGAAAATTAAAGAGGAACTGTTTCTCTATCTGTTGAATAAACGGGAAGAAAACGCCTTGTCGCTGGCTACGGCCGACAGTAATCTGCGTATTGTGGACGGGGCCTATGCGGCCGGAATGGCGGGAGCTAATGCCCTGATCGTTTTGTTGGCTGCCTTTCTGGTTGGTTTATTGGTTCCCGGTTTATGCTTCTATATCCGTCAGTTACTCGATGTAAAAGTACGTGGACGTAGAGATATTGAGGAGAATCTGACCATTCCTTTTCTGGGGGAAATACCTCGTAAATCGAAAAAATCAGGTTTGGTAGTGGTACACGAACAAGGGCGCGACGCTGTTTCGGAGGCGTTCCGTGTCATTCGTTCCAATCTGGACTTTATGCTGAGCAAGAAAGGAGAAGTACAGACGATCATGTTTACTTCATTTAATCCGGGTTCGGGGAAAACTTTTATTTCAGCCAATTTGTCTGTGGCATTAGCATTGGCCGGTAAGCGGGTTATTTTGTTGGAAATGGATATTCGTAAAGGTTCGGCAAAGAGTGGAGATGGAACTGTGCCGGCAGGGATAACTAATTATTTATCCGGCAAGGTGTCGGATGTGAGGGATATTATCCGGAAAAGTAAATGGCATGAAACATTGGATGTTATTACCTCCGGGCCTGTCCCCCCCAATCCGGCAGAATTATTGCTCGGCAATCGTCTGGATATGCTGATGGCGGAATTAAGAAGGGAATATGACTTTATTCTGATAGATACTGTCCCTTACGGAGTAGTGGCGGATGCACAGGTAATTAACCGGGTTGCCGATTTATGTATTTATGTGATTCGTGAAGGACGTTTCGACCGGCGGTTATTGCCGGATGTCGAGAAACTTTATACGGATGGTAGATTGTCACATATGGCTGTTGTTCTGAATGAAGTCTGTTATGAACAGGCTGGGTATTACGGTTATTATGGTTATTATGGCTATGGATACGGAAATAAAAAGGAATAGTGATGAAAATAAAGACTTATATAATAAATATGAAAGAATCTGTCGAACGAAGAGAACGGGTTCTGAAGGAGGTCTCCCGCTATTCTTTCCTGGATATCGAATGGGTGGAGGCTGTGAACGGGAAGCAACTCATGGAGGTACAGATAGGACAGTTATTTGACCGAAAAAGATTTTATTCAAGATATGACCGCGAACCGCTACCTGGAGAAATTGGCTGTACGCTAAGCCATAGGGAGTGCTATCGCAGATTACTTTGGTCGGATTGCAAATATGCGTTGATCTTGGAAGATGATGTTTTTTTTCAGCATCCCGATGATGTTAATTGGATATTTGGAAATATGGATAAAGTAATGATTTCTAATAAAAGTTGTATTATCACACTGGCTTCCCATCAGCTTTATTTCACGAAAGATATTTCTAAGTTAGGAAGTTATTCTTTTTACCGGTTCATAAAAGCCGTGGGAACTTGTGCCTATTTGGTGAACCGGCATGCTGCTGAAAAGTTATTAGCGGTCAACAAACCATTTATTGTTGCCGATGATTTTGAATATATGTTCAGGCATGGGATTTATCTGTTAGGGATATATCCGTATCTGGCATTTGGAGCTTCTTCCGAACAGCTGGTTGAGTCGGAAATAATCCAGGATCGCAAATCATCAGGAATACGAAAGACTTCCTTTAAGTATAGAATGACCAGATTTTTTGATTACAAATTATATGGTTTATTATGGCGGTTGAAAATCGTGAAATTCAGAGTGTAAATGGGCTATCACATTAATTGAAAATGATCGGATGATACGTTTGTTTGCATTATATCTACTTTATTTATTTCAGAAAATCAGATATCTGGGCCGGGTTAATCTGGTCGGTTTCAGCATAATCCTTGCATTCAGGAACTCGTCTATTTCGATCGGTAAAGGGTCCGGACTCTGTAGTACGCCGGTATATAATTTGTTAGGTATGTATCAAAGGACGATACTGGTGGCAAGGCACGGAGGAATTATACGCATCGGGGAAAATGTCGGCATATCCGGTTCGACGATTTACGCTATGAAAGAGATACGGATAGGAAATAATACGTTTATAGGGGCCAACTGTAAAATCGTAGATAATGATTTCCATGCATTTGAGCCGGGATTGAATTTTACGACCGATCCTCTTCATCTGAAAATGAAACCGGTTTCGATCGGTGAGAACTGCTTTGTCGGGATGAATTCGATCATTCTGAAAGGAACCGTTATCGGAAAAAACTCGATTATAGGAGCCGGTAGTGTGGTGTGTGGCAAATTTCCGGAAAACGTTGTGATTGCCGGAAATCCAGCCAGGATAATAAAGTATAGGAGTATTGACAGTAAAGAATAATCAGATGAAAATTTCATTTATAGTGGTAGATATCACCGCCAAAGCCGGAACGGAAAGAACGACAACCTTATTAGCGAATACATTGCTGAAAAAGGGCCATGAGGTGCGGATCATTTCTCTATTCCGGCAGAATATATCACCGGCTTTCTTTCTTGAAAAAGAGGTGGATATCGTTTATGTAACCTGTGAATCGTATTCTATTCACAGTCCTTTAATTAAGCGTTTATTACGGATAATCCGGTCTTTCTTTTCTTTTCGCGAAATGATGCGTAAAAATGATTCCGGCCTGTTTATAGGGCAGAATTTCTTAGCCAATCTGTATTTGTATTTTTCAGGTTTTTCGAAAAAGTCGATTGCCTGCGAACATAACTTGTATGATATCTATCCTTCGCCCATTCTTTTTTTTCGGGAATATGTCTATCAGTCGTTTTATAAAATGGTGTCTCTCACCGAGAAGGATGCCGATAAATTCAGACGGAGGCTGAAAAATGTCGAAGTCATACCTAATATGTTGACTTTTACACCAAAAGGGAAAGCTGATCTGACATCAAAAAGAATCCTCTCGATAGGCCGTCTTTCTAACCAGAAAGGATATGACTTATTACTGGAAGCTGTCAAATATATCTGGAAAGATTATCCTGACTGGCATCTGGATATTTTCGGGGAAGGAGAGATGCATGCTTTTTTAGCGGAAAAGATAAAGAGGTATAATATGGAACAATATGTATTCCTGAAAGGGTATACGCAAGATGTAATTTCTGAATATTTGTCTTCTTCCATTTATGTCATGTCTTCCCGTTTTGAAGGTTTTCCAATGAGTCTTTTAGAGGCGACTTCCTGCGGACTACCGATCGTTTCCTTCGATTGTCCGGAAGGGCCTGCCGATATAATAGGAGAGGATAGAGGAATCCTGGTTCCACCGGAGGATATATCCGGATTAAAGACGGCTCTTATAAAGTTGATGGATAGTCTCGATAGGAGAAATGAGTATGGGGAGAATGGAAGATTGTTCGTACTTCAAAACTATAATTCTGAAGCAGTTTATAAGAAATGGGATATGCTATTCCAATCTTTTGTTAATTCTCAGAGTAAATAGAATATAGGTTCATTATTAATTTAATTCACAATTAACATGAAAACAGCGTTAGTTTGTGGCGCCGGTGGTTTCATCGGTAGCCATATGGTTAAACGCCTCAAAAATGAGGGGTATTGGGTAAAAGGTGTCGATTTGAAGTATCCGGAATTTTCACCGACGGAAGCCGATGACTTTATGATCGGTGACTTACGCGACACGGATGTATGTAACCGTGCCGTCGACCGCAAGTTCGATGAAATCTATCAGTTTGCTGCCGATATGGGGGGCGCCGGTTTTGTTTTTACCGGTGAGAATGATGCCGATATTATGCATAATTCGGTGATGTGTAACATCCATATGATGGATGTGGCTTATAAACGGAATGCGGGAAGAATTTTCTATTCGTCTTCTGCCTGTATCTATCCGGAACGTAACCAGATGGATGCTTTGCATCCGACTACTTCAGAGGATTCGGCCTATCCGGCAGGACCGGACAGTGACTACGGTTGGGAGAAACTGTTCAGTGAACGTATGTATATGGCTTACCATCGTAATAAGGGGTTGGATGTACGTATTGCCCGTTTCCATAATATTTTCGGTCCGGAAGGAACCTGGGAGGGCGGACGTGAGAAGTCGCCGGCCGCTTTTTGCCGTAAGGTGGCTGAAACGCTTGATGGCGGAACGATTGAGATGTGGGGGGACGGCAATCAGACCCGTTCGTTTCTTTATATCGATGAATGCCTGGAAGGTGTGCGCCGCCTGATGAGTCAGGATGCGTTTATGGGACCGGTAAATATCGGTTCGGACGAGATGATCAGCATCAACGGCCTGGCGGAAATGGTGATGGAGATTGCGGGGAAGAATTTGAATATAAAACATATTCCCGGTCCGCTGGGAGTTATGGGACGTAACTCGGATAACCGTCTGATTAAGGAGAAACTGGGCTGGGCACCTAACTGGCCGTTGTCTAAAGGGATGGCATTGACCTACCGATGGATAAATGAACAAGTACAGAAAAAGAATAAATGAAAATAGTCTGTATCTCACAGGTCTACTGGCCGGACACTGCTTCCGTGGCACAACATTTGGTTGATTTGCTGCAAGCTCTGTCCGACCACGGACATGATGTTACTGTCATCACCAGCCGTCATAATTATGAGCATCCGGAAATAATGTATCCGGCTATGGAACATCATAACGGAGTCCGCATTCACCGTCTGTCTAATACCGGGTTCGGTAAAAAGACGAAGCTGGGACGTTTGGCGGATTTCCTGAGTTTCAATGTTCTGATAAGTTGTAAATTATTATTATTAAAACGGTCTGAATGCGATGCGATGATAGGGTTAACGAGTCCGCCTTTGTTATCGTATCTTGGGATAAGAGCAGCGAAAATGAAAAATATACGTTTTGTATATTGGACAATGGATCTGCAGCCGGAGTTATCGTTGGTAGCCGGTTATATGAAAGCCGGTTCTATTCCTGCGAAAAGCATGCAGAAATGCGGGGATTATGTCTTTCATCAGTCTGATAAAATTATTGTATTGGATGATTATATGAAGCAGCATATCAACCGGCGTTTACACACAGAAAAGTCCGGAATAGATGTGATTCCCGTGTGGCCGGTTATGACGGCTGTTTTTGAAGGTGGACGAATGGAGAATCCGTTCCGGATAGAAAACGGTTTTGGGGACAGGATCGTGATTATGTATTCCGGTAATCATTCTGTCATGCATCCGTTGACTACGTTACTGGATGCTGCGGTCAGGCTGAAAGAGGATGGGCGTTTTTTGTTTGTTCATATTGGAGGCGGAGTCCGTCTGCAGGAAGTACGTGAATACAAAGAAAAATACCGGTTGGATAATATCCTGATTTTACCTTATCAACCGCGTGAAAAGATTCATTTGTCATTAGGTTCGGCAGATATCCAGGTGGTTTCTTTAGGGGAAGGTTGTGTCGGTTTTACGCATCCGAATAAGATCTATGGAGCGATGTTCATTAGTAAGCCTGTATTGTATATCGGCCCTGAGCAATCCCATATAACGGATATTTTGTGTCGTTGTCCCGGAAATATTTCCGTCTCCCATGGTGAGTCGGATTTGTTGGTGCAGAAAATAGTGGCTTTTGCCGAAATGGATGAATCCGAACGTAGCCGGGTTGGAATACGGAACCGGAGATATGCGGAAACTTATTTGCGTCCGGATATTTTATTGGAGAAAATGATAGGCTCGATAGAGTCTGAGTTTTTATAATATTAATGGAAAAATATATGATTTATTCTGTTTTATCGGATAGATTGGGTAATATTTTATTTGAGATTGCAGCGGGTATTTCGTTGGCAAGGCGGTTGAATGTCCCTTTTAAAGCTTTTGTCGGGCAGGAGGACTATCGGTATGTTGAGTATGTTCTTCAGTATAAAAAATCAATCTTACGTAAGATTGATTTTGCGGAAGACTTTCCGCAAAATCAAAAAGTATATAATGAACCGTTTTTTCATTATCGGGCATTACCGGATGAGAAGGATTTGACAGTTTATGGATATTTTCAGTCAGAGAAATATATTGATAAAGATTTTATCCGGGATTTATTTGCTATAGATGAGGAAACGAAATTGTATATAAGACATAAATATCAGGATATACTGAATAAAAAACCGGTTTCTGTGCATGTCCGGAGAGGAGATTATATGCAATCGAAATTGTATTATGCTGTTTGTCCGGTCAGATATTATAAAAAAGCAATGCGATTATTTTCACCAACGACTGATTATTTGATTTTTAGCGATGACATAGACTGGTGTAAAAAACATTTTAAGGGGAAGCATTTTTATTTTTCTGAAAATGAATCACCATCAGTCGATTTGTATCTGCAAAGTTTTTGCAGGCATCATATCATCAGTAATTCCACGTTTGCCTGGTGGGGAGCCTGGTTGGATTCGTCTCCGGATAAACAGGTTATCTGTCCTGAATCATGGTTTGAAATACTTTATAGGGCTAATGATATAAAAGATTTATATCCGGAGGAATGGAGCAAATTGCGGATTCGCAAGACTATTTTCGAATGGATAGATTTATATATGTATGCTGTAAGTCATTATCGTTATGTGTATTATAAAAAAATAAAAAAACTTATAGCCAAGTTATTCATATGAGAATCGGGATATTATATATCTGTACGGGACGTTACTCTATCTTTTGGAAGAAATTTTATCAGAGTACTGAAAAGTCTTTTATGCAGGGGCTCCCCTGCATCCGTGAATACTACGTGTTCACGGACAATCCATGCTTATATGGAGAAAAAAAGAATAAGCGTATCCATCGTATTTATCAGGAAAATCTAGGATGGCCGGATAATACGTTGATGCGTTTCAGTATGTTTTTAAAAATAAAGGAACGGCTGGAAAAGGAAACGGATTATCTTTATTTTTTCAATGCCAATATGGTTATACGGGAGAAGATCGGTAAAGAGTTTTTACCGGAGGAAAGTTCCAACGGATTGGTCGGGCTAATACATCCTGGGGGTTATGATCGTGAGGTGAACGAATTCACCTATGACCGGAATGAAAAATCGACAGCTTATATTCCTTACGGAGAAGGCCGTTATTATTATGCCGGTGGGTTAAACGGCGGTAGGACTCCTGCCTTTTTGAAGATGGCGGAGACTCTCAGGGATAATACGGAAGAAGACAAAAGAAACGGAGTGATGGCTCTTTGGCATGATGAATCGCATATCAACCGTTATTTTTTAGATCATCCGCCTTATTCATTAACTCCGGCTTACTGTTATCCGGAGGGCTGGAACATGCCTTTCCCGCAGATTATACTTTTATTGGATAAAAGCTTTATCTGTGGCGGTCATAAATATTTACGCGGAGGTAAAAGGAATTTCCATGATTACACGAGTTATTTGAAGCGCAGTTTGGTGAGGTTTGCCAGAAAGGTTATAGGGGTATTGCGTGGTTTTGGTCTTTAGTCGGATACTTTAATAAATGAATACTTATTTGTATAACCTTGGATTTAGTGCAAAAATAGCTCATTATTACCTTGGATTTAGTGCATTTGTACTTTTAATCATCTATAAATCCGATGGATATTTGTGAAAAGTTAAGTTTGTACTATAACGTACCGGTGAAACCTGGAGAAACTTTGCTTTTTTTGATGAAGTACAAATGTGTATACCAGCTATTTCTTCTTTGCATTAGGAAATAAAATAATGTCGATGACGATCTGAACATTTTTCATAAAATAAACGCAGGTTGTGCAACTAGGATATCCAATTTGATTATTCTATCTTTGTACAACCTGTTTTATTTATAGACGGGTTGTGTCTTATTGTTGAATTAAAATTTAATAGATAATTATGGATACCCCGAGATACAAAACGATTATCAGCGTATTGAACTCTTCTAATGAAGGATTCGACGAATATATAGAAATGAGTAAAAGAATCAGCCTGTTTGTGGAGACAGACGGGGCGAGTGAGGCTAATGGCATGATGGAGGAAAGCTATGTTGCCCAGTATACCGTACTTCAGGACATACTTTATAAACAGGCGTTGGAAAAGAAAAAGAACGAATCGTGTTGATGCGGTTCGTCAGGATCGACTTGCAGAAAGGAGATATCTTTGAAATAGTTATTGATTAGAAAAAAACATTCACTAAATTAGTGAATAATACTTTTGTTGTATTCTGTTTGTAGAAACAAACAGAACTATGACTATAGAATACGAAAAAGATTATTTGAAAGAACTATATGAAAGTGGTAAATGTAAAAACAAGAAATATCGTTTTGATGCTGCTGTCATTAAAAAATATCAAAAACGTATTGATACATTAATGGCTGCTACACGAATTGAGGATTTGTTTGTTTTGAACTCTTTAAATTTTGAAGCTCTTCAAGGATTAAAGGATCATTTTTCTATACGAATAGATTACCATTATCAGTTAGAATTTAAAATTCGTACAGATGCAGCAGAAGTCATATTAACTGTTTGTATAGTAACAGATATAACTAATCATTATCAATAATAGGTATGGATACAATAAAAAGATTACCGACTCATCCGGGGGATGTGTTAAAAGAAGAATTGGAATTCCGTAAGATTTCTCAAAAGAAGTTCTCGGACTTGTTAGGAGTACCTTATACAATGTTGAATGAAATATTGAATGGTAAACGTTCTGTTACCAGTGATTTTGCATTAATGGTAGATGCTGCTTTAGGTATTAATCCTGAATTACTTATTAATATGCAAACACGTTATAATATGGCTTTAGCCCGTGAAAAGAGCAATCTTTCTGAACGGTTGAAAGAAATACGGACAATTTGTGCATCGTTATTATAGTATAAGCTAAAGTCTGATGCCGGATTAATCCAGCATCAGACTCATATATGACTCCCGGTTCGGGTATCCCATAACGATCCGGGTGAGTGTCTGGATGTCCATATCCTTCAGATTCTGTTCTGTAAACGGACTGTCTTTATGGGTGGACAGCCAATGATGTATCAGGCGCTCGGTGTCGATTACGCGGGCCATTCCGACCGGACGGGTTGCCGGTACGACCGGAGGTGTTTTATAGATAGCTTTATTCACGTTGTTTTGCAAAGTGGCCTCTTGCAGTAAGAGGTTGGCTACCCGGTCGTCATCATAAAAAAACTCTTTTACGTAGACCTGTTTCTTATCTTCGGAAAGTCCGGGTGTATGATCCGGCGGAAGAGTGAAGGCCATCCCTATCGGTTGGTCTTTTTCGTTTAATGCTGTCAGCATTTGTCCGCCATCCAGTTGCAGGTCGCGAAGAATGGTGACAAAGTCATTTTTGGTGTGGAGGACACAACATTGTCTTTCGCGGATTTTACGGTTGAAATAGTCGTACAGTTGATCCAGGGAAGGAACTTCCGGTGGTACAACGGTTATCTGAGGAGCGTAGACCGGTATTTCCGGACGTATATACGTATCCTCGGAGTAGTCGAACGTTTCCGTGTATCCCAGTTCCCGGTAGTAATCGAATAACCAGGGATCGGCAGGAATCAGTGCCGCTACGGCAACCGAACGGTATTTCATTTCATCGAAAGCCTTTTGCATCAGTTGTTTCATCAGGCCTTTTCCACGCATGGAAGGCAGGGTACAAGCTCCGGAAATATAGGCTACGGATATTTCCGTACCATAATAAGTCATGGTATAAGGCAGCATCTGCAAGGCAGATACTACCTGTCCGTCCTTTTCGATGACCAGTGTATTTTCTTCTTTGTATACCCGGTCGAAATAAAGGCGTATGAACTCTTCCGTATCATTGAAGGAGAGACGCCACAGATCGATTATTTGCTGCTTGTTCATCTTGTTTGTTGTTTTGCGTTTTCTTAATCGCGGCATTCTTTTCCAATAGTATGACCGGGTTATAAGAAAGTTTTGCTTGACGCAATCCCGGGATGCCGAGGTCTTCTTCGCGGTTGACGTAGACGAACTCTTCCGGTAGGCGTGAAGCGAATTCCTGATTGATAACAGTGTAAGCGCCTTCATAGTTCACATCCGCCTTTTCCACATGCACGCCGAAGGTGTCGTGATTGATCTGTGCACCGAAGGTGAAAGCTATTACTTTGCCGTCCACCAGCAATGCTCCTCCGAGCAGGCCCAGTTCGTCGTAATGGTTGAGCGCGTAAGTCATCGAAATACGTTCGAAGTTCAGGTCTTCCGCATCATCTTCCGTCTCATTGGCTTTGTACCATTTACATTCCAGCTTTAAGCATTGCGGAATCAGTTCCGGAGTGATGGGGGCGTATTCGTATTCATATCTTTTCTTGAAATTATTGATATGGTTACGCTTGGATTGGAACTTCTTGCCTTTCAGCAATGCCAGGTCTTCACGCAGATAGATATAATCGAAATAATCGCGTTCGGGGATATAGAAAAATCCGCCGGGCAGCGCTTCCTCCAGGATGTCTTTGGCATCCGGTGTGACGCCTAGCATACAGAGTGGGTGTCCGTGTTCCAGTGAATCGGCTTCGAGTAACTCCAACGCGTGTTTCAGGTCTCCTTTTCCGGCAGGTGTCATATAGACCAACCGGCTTTTATCTTCTATCCAGAAACGGATCAGCAGGAAACCGTCGACAACGGCAAACTCCGTGTCGTACAGGAAACGCCAGCTACAGATATTGGCAAACGAGTAATCGCAATTGCGATAATTGTGAGGATAGATAAATGACGTAATAAGTTCTTTATCCTCTATTGTAATTGGTTTAAAAGGAATCTTCATACTTTTCTTTTTGTCGTACAAATATAAAACTAATAAATGTCCGTTAATGTTTAAAACGGAAATAATAAAGGCAGCACAAATATCATAATAATTCCCATAATAATTTGCAGCGGGAGCCCGACTTTTACGTAATCCATGAAAGTATATTTACCGGCCGACATCACAAGCGCATTGGGCGGTGTGGAGAACGGCGAGGCAAAACACATGCTGGCACCTACCGTAACGGCAAGCAGGAACGGGTAGGGGCTTACACCGATGGATATGGCAGACTGTAATGCGATGGGGGCTACGAGTACGGCTGTTGCCGTATTACTGATAAACATCGTCAGCAACGAAGTCGTGAAATAGATTCCTGCCATCAGGACCAACGGACCGTAATTGCCCAATCCTCCGACAAGTCTTTCGGAAATAAGCGATGATGCTCCTGTTTTCTCCAATGCCAGCGACATCGGCAGCATGGCGGCTATCAGGACGATACTTTCCCAGTTGATTGTCTTGTAGGCATCTTCCACATTCCGGAAGCATCCGGTCAGTACCATCAGTATGGCGGCTATCAATACGGCAGCGACCGGAGGGATAGGGATAAAGTCGAATACCATGGCGGCGATCATCAGGACCATGATACCGGCTGCAACGGGGGCTTTATAATCGAGTGTCACTTTGGAGGCCTCTTCGACAGGCTGGCCGAGTACTACCCATTGTGACTGCTTCTTGCTCATACGGGCAATATCGTCCCAGGTTCCTTGTATCAGCAGGATATCGCCGGCATGCATCTTTATATCTTTCACATCGGAAAGGATATATTCGTTTCCGCGTTCTATTCCCAGAATGTTTACGGAGTATTTATCACGGAAGCCGGAGTCTTTAACGGCTCTGTTGATCAGTTTGGAGTCGGGCATCAAGAGGACTTCGGCAATACCGATTTCGCGAACGCTCAGTTTCTCGTTATCTCCGGTAAATTCCGAAACTTTCGATTCCGTCAGGTCCAGCCGGTTCTCTTTTACGAATTTGTCTATATTATGGTAGTCTCCGAATACATATAATATATCTTCTTCCTGAATTTCCGTTTCGGGGCCTGCCAGTTTCTGGTCGACTGTCTTCATGAAGCGGCTTTGTGAGGAAGACTTGCGCCGTATTTCCAGAATGGTGAGGTTGTAGAGGCTGGTGATATTTAATTCATGCAGTTTCTTATTCTTTACCAATGAGTCTTTGTGAACACGTACACGGTACAGGTTATCGGAAAGGCTGTATTTTTTTGACAGTTCCTGGGGTGAACGTCCGGTAGATGTATCATTCTTTTTGGTATCTTCTTTCTTTGACAGAAACCATTTGCTGAGTGGGATCAGAACAATGAGGCCTACCGTTATACAGACTATACCGATCGGGGTGAACGAGAAAAAAGAGAGAGCATTGTATCCGGCATTGGAAAGAGCTTCCTGCACCACAAGGTTAGGAGGCGTACCGATCAGGGTGGCCATGCCTCCCATACTACTTGCAAATGCAAGCGGCATAAGGAAACGGCTCGGACTGATGTTGGCATTGACTGCCATACTGACAACAATAGGGAGCATCAGCGCGACTGTCCCGGTGTTGCTGACGAATGCGCCGATAAAAGCTGTCACCAGCATGATTAATATGAATAGCTTGATTTCGCTCGTACCTGCCAGATGAAGTATTTTACTGCCGATCATTTTTGCCAGTCCGGTTTTGAAGATAGCTCCGCCTACGACAAACAAACCGACCATCATGATGACAACGGAATTGGAGAAACCGGAAAGCGCTTCCTCCGGTGTGAGGATATTAAACACCATTAACAAGACCAGTGCACAAAGTGCAACAAGGTCTGAACGTATTTTTCCATTGACAAAAAAGACTGCCGACAGGACCAGAATAATAAGAGTTGTTATCATAAAATGTACTTAAAATGGTTTTTACTGAAACGAATTCCTCCAGTATAGTTAACTGAAAAAGACACCCATATGTTTACCCGATACTTCAATTTTTATGCAAAAATAGTAGAAAACGGAATACAACCTACATAAATAATTGCATGGCAGTAATGAATATACTATCTTCGCGAAATTGTTAACAACGACTGATGTAAAGAAATGAAGAAGTGTTTTTGTCTCATTGTGGCCTTATTGTGTTTTAGTCTGTCTGTAACTGCCGCTCCGTTAACCCGTATCAAAGGGAAAATTGTGGATGCCGGAACAAATAAGCCTTTGGATTTTGCAGACGTTCTCCTTTTTAAAAAGGGAGATGATAATCCTGTGTTTCATGCTTTGCCCGATATGGACGGAAGTTTTGGAATTGCAGATGTGAAGAACGGGGAATACAGCCTGATGATCCGGTTGGTCGGCTACGATTTGTTTACCCGGCAGAATATTGTGCTCGCATCATCGTCGGAAATAGTCGACTTGGGTACGATTCCTATGAAACCGCTTGAAGTCGGGCTTGCCGAGGTGGAAGTCGTGGCGCAAAAGAAACAGGTCATCTATAAACTGGACAAGAAGGTGATCGAGGCCTCTTCGAATATGCTGGCAAGCGGAGGAACGGCTGTCGACATTCTGGAGAATACGCCGTCTATCCGCGTGGATGCCGAGGGCGAAGTATCTTTCCGTGGAAGTACGGGGTTTATGGTGTATGTAGACGGTAAGCCGAGCGTGTTCAGTGGGACACAGGCGCTGGAACAGATCCCTTCCGGCCATATTGAAAATATCGAGATCATAACGACTCCTTCCGCCCGTCATGATACAGGGGGCGATGTCGGAATCATCAATATCATTACAAAGAAGCACGCACAGCATGGATTCAGCGGAATGGTCAACCTGACTGGTAGTACATTTTTGTCGAGAGGGGTGGATTTCCTGCTGACGCAACAGAACAAATCATCCCGCTGGTATTTTGGCGGAGGCTGGACCGACCGTTTGCGGAAAAGTGATTTTGACCAGGAAAAGACTACGATTGTTGCCGATACCGCAACGACATCCCATTCGAACGGTCCTCGTGAAAGTAATAATTTCAACTATTCCCTAAAAGCCGGCTGGATGTATACATTACCTCATACGACGTTCAATGTTGATCTGGAAGGTGGTTATGGCGGTCGTACCCGTACCGGCGACCTGGATTATACGGAGGAACGGGTGGTCGGCAGCCAACCTTTTGCCAATGGCGATTATTATAGTCGCGACGATTATGACCTGCATGAAACTTATTATCAGGGGAGTGTCGGTTTCGACCATAAGTTCAATGATAAGGGTCATCAGCTGACCGGTAGTTTTTATCTGAAATATGGGGGGAATGCCATGGAGTATTTCCAGAGCGACTTGTTTAATAAAAAGAATGAGCGCGAACAAGGGCACCGTGCCTGGGAGGACGAACATCGCTGGACGGTTCGTGGTAATATGGATTATATCTATCCGTATAGCAAGACCGGCCATATTGAAGCGGGTTACCAGTATTTCTCTTACCTGGAGGATGGCGATTACAGCATGCAGTTCTGGAGTCCTGAAAAGCAGGAGTTTTATTGGCGGGATGATATCTACAATACTTTCTATTTCCAGCACGGGATCAATTCGATCTATGCGATTGTCGGCGACAGCTATAAATCGTTCGATTTCCAGGCTGGTGTAAGAGGGGAGCATACGCATCGTGTGCTTCGCAGTTCCATTCCCGGTAAAGACCGTGAATATAATAAGTTTGAGTTTTTCCCTTCGGTACATCTGGGATATACGTTCCCGAAAGATCATAAGCTGATGGCTTCCTATTCACGACGTATCACACGGCCGGAACTTTTTTTTATGGAACCTTATATTACCTATCGCGATTATTATTCGGCAGAAATCGGTAATCCGGATATCCGTTCGGAATATATCAACTCTTTCGAACTTAATTATAAGAAGAATATCGGTGAGCATACGGTTTCCGCTACGGTTTTCCATCGTAGCCGGAAAGATAAGATCGAACGTTTGCGTGTCCCTTATGAAGCGGGTGTGACGTTGGACTCGATGGCGAATGTCGGTCATGATTATTCGACCGGACTGGAGTTGAGCGGTCAGGTTCAGCTTACTCGTTGGTGGAATGTGAACCTGAATGGCAGCCTGTATCATTACAAAGTAAAGAACCAGTACAAACTGAACGGAACGAACGAGAAGAGCACGAATTACGATATTATCTGGAATAATGCCTTCGACCTGGGCAAATCGACCCGTATCCAGCTGGACGGTAATTTTGTCGGCCCTTCCGTGACTACGCAGGGGCGGACCGATGCTTTCTGGTATGTGAATCTGGCTCTCCGGCAGCAGTTGATGAACCGCAAGTTATCCGCTACGCTGGCTTTCCGCGATATCTTCAATTCGGCCCGTTATGTCAGCAAGATCACCACGTCCGACCTGCAATCCATCACCCGGATCCGTCCGAACTATCCGCTTATCACGTTGACGTTAAGCTATACATTTAATAATTTCAAGGCAAAAACAACTCAGCGAAAGGAGGATCACGACTTGTTCGAAGGAACGAATCATTAATTGATATATTGGAATAAAAGGTAAGCATTCCCATCAAAGATCGTAACCTGCTTTCCGAAATTGTCCGCAAATTTGGCTGGGCATGTAGTGATCCCAGGTCAAGCCCGGGATCATTGGATAGTGACTTTTTACGCTATATCAATCAGCTTATGTGTCTGTAAACTGAGTTGCCATTCCGGGTGTTGGAGGATATAATTTACTATCTCCATCGTGTTCCGGCAGGAGCAGGGTTGGAGGAAGTGGTATTTGGCTGGCAGTTTGATGTAGGATGACAGGTCCTGTCCCAGATAAACAACCTTGACTTCATCCATATGGTCAATTTTGAGCGGTGCCCCTTCTTTGGGCGAACAAGTTACCCAGTCGATGCCTTTGGGCAACGGGCGTGTGCCGTTTGTTTCTATACATATATATTTACCCGCTTTGTGAAGCATGTCGATAAATGCTTCGTCGATCCATAAAGCAGGTTCCCCACCGGTCAGTATGACCATGTCTGACGGATAAGCGGAGATTGTCTCCAATATCTCTTCGTCCGACATCAATGTACCTTCTTCGTGTTCGGTATCGCAAAACGAACATTTCAGGTTGCATCCGGAAAAACGGATGAAAACAGCGGCTCTGCCGGTATAAAAGCCTTCCCCTTGCAGGCTGTAGAAAATTTGATTAATCTTTCTCATAGATCGCAGTGTTTGATTCTGACTCTTTAACTTCAACTTTATAACAATTAGGTAACTGGTCGCATATCCAGCGGGCCATATTCTCGGCCGTCGGATTGAAAGGCAGGACCTCGTTCAGATTCTGATGGTCCAACTTGTTTTTTATTGATTCTTTGATGTGACTGAAGTCGATGACCATGCCATCGGCATTCAATTCTTTCGAGCGACAGTAAACAGTGATGATCCAGTTGTGACCGTGCAAGTTCTCACATTTGCTGGAATAGGAGAGACGCAGGCTATGTGCTGCGGATATCTCCATCCTTTTAATTACAGTGTACATGCTTAATTATGCAATTTAAGACGTTTATATATCGTATCTAATGTCACCTCGATACGGGTGCAAAAATACATAAAATCCCCATGCCGTTAACTATACCTTATTATAGGATTTATTAAAAAAAGATTTATATTTTTGCATGTGTTAGAAAGTTGAATTTTTTCGTTTAGGAATGCTAAAAACGATATACAGGGAGAATAAGCAGCTGGTGGATTTTATTACTGCTTATGAATCAAGAAGAACCGTGTCTGTCTTCGTGACAAACCGATAATTAAACGGTGAAGTCCAATTGTTAAAAAATAGAAGAAGCTGCAAATAAGTTTCGATAATTTTAAAAATGTGTTTTATAATATCTTTTTTTATTTGTTCAGTAACATAAAATCCCGCATCTTTGCATGCAGATAACCTAAACAATCTTTTTGCCTTAAAGACTAATACCTATTAAAAACCTATAAAGAGGGCCTTTGAGAAAAGGCCCTCTTTATGATTTTTAACCACTTAGTAACCTGTTTCTTCTATTTTTGACGATATTTTACCAATCGCTTCATTCAGTTTTTCTTCCGGAGGAATCACATTGAAGTTACCCCAGAAGCCTTCATCATAATTAAATTTTGTTTCAGAGAACACTGTCCGGGTCGATAATGTTTCTTTCCGGCCAAAACGGCTGACATTGAAAGTATCTGTTTTGCATGTCACCATCTCGAACCATACATGAAGGGGAGAACTGCCGAACAGTTGTTTTTTCTTTTTTACTTTGAAATGAAGGTCTCCTCTTACATGACTGATGTGATAAGTACCGTTCCAGGGTTTATAAGAAACGGTGTAGATAACCTTTTGCGGGATTATTTTCAGGTTACGGCTTTTCTTTTCAACCAGCATGCCGGCTGCATTTTTTACATATTTAGGGTGTATTTCGAATTCGGCCCGCAGCAGCGCACTGTTTTCCGAATCGATATACAGGTTTCCTTTCAAGAGAGGGCTGTTGATGAAATCACGCTGCTCGAAAGAGATCACGTTTGCCATCCGGCCGTCTATTACCGTGATGTCGGAATGGGCATAGACATAGGGATAATTCACATCGCTTTCCGGCAGCAGGAAGTCGGGTGCATCCTTCATGATATCCAGCTGTATGCTGGCATTGATTCCGGACTTCATTTTTGCGATGATCGTATCTTTTTCCTGTTTGTTGGTGATACGGCGCATCTTCAACAGCTTGACCTGGTCGGTGACCGGACGGTTGGTGTACGCACTTTTGTATATTTTAAAAACTGCTTCCGTCAGGCTGACGAATTTGTTTTTCCGTTCGATGCCTTCCCGGTAGAAAGTAGTCTGGTAGACGGGTTCCTGGGAATAGTTCAGGCTTTTGTGTTCCTGCATTTCCCGTAACAGGCGCAAAGGATTCACGATACGGATAACCACTTCCTGTATGGGAATCACTTTCGGTTCCAGTGTCAGCATACTGTAACGTTCTGCCAACAATGAACTTTCTATTGCATAAGGCAGGTAGCCGATATGCGAGAAGTTGATCTGCGACTGGCGCAGGCTGTCGGGTAAACGCAGCCTGAACTCGCCACCCTGGTTGGTGACATTGCCGATGGAGCCGTCGTCGCTGACGCTGACTGTGGCAAACGGTATCGGTTCGTTGGTATATTTGTCCCGCAGAATGCCTTCGAGGGTAAAATACGGAACTGTATCCGGAAGGACTGGTTGCAGTGCCTCCTTTACGGGTAGCGGTTTTACCGGGCGGGAGATCAGGATATGATTGCCGATCACGCGGAGATCCAGGTCGCGGTTACCGATAATATGGTAGATGGCCTCTTTTATAGTGTATTTGCCTCCCGGTATTTTTACTACCTGTTCGTTGTCAATGATTTTGCTGTCGTAAATGAACAGGTAGCCGGAACGTTCGGAAACCTTTCCCAGTAACTGGTAAACAGTCTCCTTGCTTCGCGGAATTTGAATAAGGCGTTCGAGCACATCTTTATCGCCCTTATCATCTGCCTGCAAAGGGGAAGCTGTCATCAGCAGCATCCCGATGAGGATCAATAATAGACGATATGTAGCGCTCAGTTTCACCTTGTATCCTTTTTATCCCGTTAGTTCTCATGCAAAGTAATCACATTTTTGTCACGTGTACATTTCAGGTTCAGGGCAAAGCAGATTAACTCTGCCATTGATTCCGGCGAATTGTCGGAGAAGGTAACGGTGAGTTGCCTGTCCTCGAGTTCCGGTGTTGTCTGAAAACGGATATCTCTCGTATTGAGGTTGATAATGCGGAGGATATCGGCCAGCCTTTCATCCTTGAAACGTATTTGCCGGACATAGGTTGCAAATTGTCCGTGGTCTTTTGTTTCGCTTACTTCCAGCTTTCGTGAAGAGAGGGTGACGGTTTCACCTGCCTTGACGTAAACATCTTGTCCGCTCTGCTTCAGCGTCACCTTCACCATTCCCCTCTGTACGGACAGTTCAAACGGCTGGGTATTGTCGCTCTTTACATTGAACGCCGTACCCAACACTTCGATACGTGTATCTTCGGTTTCGATAAGGAAAGGACGCTGGCGGTTGCCTGCAATGTCGAAAAGAGCGTTTCCCTGTAAGGAGATCTCTCTCTTGTCCGCCTGAAAATGTTCCGGGTAATGGATGGCGGCGTTGCCTGCCAGATAGACGATAGAACCGTCTTCAAGCGTGGTGGCAAGGGTCGTTGTTTCCATGTTCTGCCGGGTAAGCAGGTTGCGGTCGGTTTCCTTATTTGTTTGATTAAAATAAATTGTAGACAGATAAATGCAGAATACTAGCATTGCTGCTGTTGCCGAAATAATTTTCCAGAGTGGAGGACGGCGCATGTCTCCATAAGGAATGATACTGTTTTTCTCCTTATGGTCCAGTAAGCCATCCTTTTCCAGGCGTTGGTAGACATTCTCCCATGCCCGGTCCGTTTTTCTGTTGTCCCTTTCTTTACGAGTCATACTGTTTGTGTATAATTCTCAATTTCTTTCCTGAGTGTTTGAAGTGCCTTAGTCATTTCAGCTTCCACTGTTTTGACGGACAGAGAGAGGGCGGAGGCTATCTCCGCGTATTTCTTACCTTCGAAACGCTGCATCCGGAAGATGCGTAAACGGCGTTCGGGCAGCTTATTGAGAGTCCTGTTTATCAGAGCTTCCAGTTCTTTGTATTCGAGTTGGTCCTGCGGGTCGGCCGGCTTGCTTTCCTGATTACCTGACAATACGTTTTCCCGGTAACGGTTGCGCACCTCCTGATGTTCGCAGTATTGGAGAGACTGGTTGCGCACGGCCCCGTACAAATAACTTTTCAGGGAACGGAACACTTGCAGTTTCTCCTTTTCTTTCCAGAATACGTAGAACAACTCTTGCACGATCTCTTCGGCGACGTCCATGCTGCCGGTGATACCGGCGGCGTAGAGGCAAAGAGGGGAGTAGTAGAGCCGGAAGATACCTTCGAAAGCTTTGACGTCCCCCTCTTTAATCTTTGTTAGTACGAATAAATCGTTCAGCATGCCGTGGATCTTAATGATTAGAGTCCTTCAAATGTACGAAAAGATATTGAAATTTATTTCTGTTGCTTTTTTAATTTGTTGACAGCACTTTCCAGTGATTCCGTAGGTTCGATGATATTGTAGGCTCCCCAGAAATCTTCATCCATAAAGTTTTCTACCTTGTCGGACAACGATTGTGTTTCCTTAAATGCCATCTTGTACGGAATGTTGGTTACGTTTTCTTCCTTTCCGTCCGTTACGACCATTTCCGAGATGATCGTGTAGTTGGTAGAGAATAATTTGCGTTTCCAGTCACATTTAAAACGTACCCCGTTGCGAATGTAATTCAGATAAGTTACGCCGTTGCGGTCCTTGTAGTTTACCAGATAGGCAACTTCAAGCGGGCGGAAACGTAATCCGAACGGTTTCTTCTTGAGGATGGCCTGGGTCGCTTTGTTGCGGTCGTCCATACTCAGGTTGAATTCGGCACGGGTGAATGAGAGTCGTTCCTTGTCTATGTAAAGTTTTCCGTAATACAGGGCATACGGCATGATGACCTGCGGCTTGAAACTGATTACATATTGCGGACGGTTGTCGATATTCGTTGATTCTTCCATTTTGAACAGATAGTAGGGCAGACATTCCCTGTCGAGCAATACATCGGGGTTCTTCACGATGTCGCAAAGGATTGACAGGTTGGGGCCGCCGAGCAGTTTGACGGCAAGCGTATCGGTACTTCGCTGGCTCAATAGTTTACGGCCTTTGTAAATCTGTACACGGTCGCGGTCTATGGCTTCGTGATAAGGCGTTTTGTAAACGTCGATCACGGCTTCCGATATATTGATGTAGCGTCGGCCTTTCTGTGCCGTCTCACGATAGAAGCCGGTCAGCATATTCGTTTTCTTGCTGTAATTCTCCGGGATCTTCTTGATAGCCTCTTCCACGAGGTAACGCGGTTCTTTGGCATGGATGATGATCTCGTCGAGCATATTCTCGTAAGGCGTCATCCAGACGGTCAGGTCGGAGAGGTTCTTGCCGCTTACTTCTACCTTATTATTATAGTATCCGATATGGGATATTTCGACAGCCTTCACATGGGAAGCGTCTTTTATCTTGAAAGAGAATTCCCCGTCTTCGTTGGTGATAGTACCTGAAGTACTGCCGGGGATGGAAATGTTCACATACTCCAGCCGTTTCTTATTATTTTTGTCTTTGACAACTCCGCTGATGGTGATAAATTCCGGATCGGCATCGTCACGTACCGGTTGGTCCTGCGCCAGCAACGGACTACTACCTGCCACCAATAATAAGATCAGCAAAAAACCGATGGATTGTCTACATAGTGTTTTCATCTTTGTATTGTTTTAATGGTGAATAATCGTGTTTGTACTTATAAGATCGTTCAGGAGACGAATACCCTATGGAAAAAGTGAATTATTTTGATAAATCTTTCTATATTTGTAAGGCTCAGTCGGACAATTACATATACTAATATATTATCTTATGAAAACCAAACATGTAAATCGAAGAGATTTTTTTCGGCTTTCAGCCACTGCCGGCGTAAGCGCGATGTTAATTCCGGGAGCCAGGGCTGCCGGTCTTCCCCAGGTGACTGCTAATGAAAATGAGATTCCTGTCCGTACGCTTGGCAGGACAGGTGTAAAACTTCCGATACTGAGTATGGGTGTGATGCGTGCCGACAATCCGAACGTGGTAAGAGCTGCCTATAATTCCGGTATATTCCATTTTGATACGGCCCACGGCTATCAGGGCGGGAAGAATGAAGAAATGCTGGGTAAGTTCTTTGCCGGGAAGCCGCGTGAGAGCTTCTTTATTGCTACCAAAGGAAAGTTCGATTATCCTTTGAGGGATGATTTCGAAGATTCGTATGAAAGATTGATCGACCAGAGTCTGCAACGCCTGAATATGGAACAGGTCGATCTCTTCTACGCTCATGCTCTGGATAAAGTGGAAGAGATAAAAGATGAGCGCGTGGTTGCCGTCATGAAGAAGTTTAAGGAGGATGGCAAAACCCGTTTCCTGGGCATTTCCATTCATGCCGGCAAACCTGAATTGCTGGATGCTGCCGTTGAAGCCGGTATTTACGATGTTGTCCTGCTGAGTTATAATTTCAAACTGTCAAATCTGAAAGAGACGGAAGAGGCCATAGCCCGTGCCGCTAAAGCCGGTGTCGGTCTGGTTGCCATGAAGACGATGACCGGTGGTACCGAAGACGCTGGGGGAAAGAAAAAGATTAACGCACAGGCCTGCCTGAAATGGGCCTGGAAGAACGAACATATCACGACTGCCATCCCCGGTTTCTCCAATTATGATGAACTGGATGAATGCCTGGTTGCTGCCCGCTCCCCGGAACTGACCGCCGGCGACCAGGAATATCTGGCTACCCTTTGCGGACAGGAGATGCTGTATTGCCAGCAATGCGGAAAATGCCGGGCGCAATGTCCTGAACATCTTCCTATTCCTGATATTATGCGGGCCTACATGTATGCTTACGGTTATAAATATTCGCGAATGTCGAAAGAAACACTTGGAGAACTGAATCTTTCGGCGGATATTTGTTCCAATTGTGAAACCTGCCAGGTAAAATGTCCTTCCGGCTTCGATGTTTCGACAAAGATTGCTGCGATAACGCCGGTGATGCAGGTGCCTGACGAATTTCTGACTTAATAAAACGAACGTATGAAACAGAGCAATTATTTGTTACTCTTTTTCCTGTTGTCCCTCTGTCCTTTAAAGGCGCAGACACCGGACGAGTTGAAATCGTGGCTGCCGGCAGTGGACGGCTGGGAGATATCCGGCGAGGTGGAGGTGTTTAATTCGGATAATCTCTTTGACCGCATCAACGGGGCGGCTCCGCTTTTCATTGAGAATAACTTCAGGGAAATGACTTCCATGGAGTATAAAAAAGGAAGCGAGTACATTACGATACAGGCTTATCGCCATGCAACGCCGGAAGATGCTTTCGGAATGTATGCTGCCGAACGTTCATCCGACCTGGCATATTTATCTGTCGGGGGAGAGGCGCAGGGAGATAAGACGAATCTGTATTTCTTTGCCGGAAATATGTATTTGAAGATGTGGAGTAATGCATCCGGCGATGTGTCGGAAGAATTGCAGGCGATAGGCAAGGCGCTTGCCGGAAGGTTGGATGCCGATGCCGGCTATCCTTCTGTTATCCGTTTATTCCCAGCGGAGGGGCAAGTACCTTATTCGGCTGCTTATATTACTTCAAATTTTATCGGCCATGAGTTTCTGCGTGCCGTATATACGGTGAAGTATGAAAAAGAAGGGCAGACTTTCCAGTTGTTTGTATTGGACGGCGGTTCTTCTGCCGGGGTTAAAAATATATTGACCCGGTATATGGCTTTCACCAAACAGGCGGATGAATTAAAAGAGGGCGCGTTGTTGGTCAAAGACCGTTATAACGGGGACATTCCGGTACTTTGGAAAGGGCGTTACCTGATTGGCGTTTATAATGAGAATGGAGATACGGTTACCGGTGGCGATGATTTATTGAAGGAACTGGCAGGAAAACTATAATATTATATGTCTGATTTTGATAAAGAGGATTTTGTGGGGGCTGTCTACCAGATGGTGAAAACGGTTCCGTACGGACGTGCCACCAGTTATGGTGCGATAGCCCGTGCTATCGGTTATCCGAATATGTCGCGGATGGTCGGCAGAGTGTTGGGAGGTTGTTCGGAAGTGGGAGTTCCTGCTTACCGGGTAGTGAACAGTCAAGGAATATTATCCGGCAAAGATGCTTTCGGCACGCCGACTGCAATGCAGGAAAAACTGGAAGAGGAAGGTATCCGGGTTGAAAATAACCGTATAAAAGATTGGAAAAAGGTCTTTTGGAATCCTTTGGATGAGATATCATTTGTTCCGTGACAGGCAACGGGTGAATTTCGGGAGTGAACGCAGAGACTCTATCTATTATGATGCTTATATCATATATTATAACACTGCATTCTCATATATTGTGATACTGGAGTCGCATAATATATGAGAATGCAGTATCATAATATATGAGAATTTTCATGATATATCTTTTTTTACTTTACAGTAACCTGTAACGGTTGTTTTACCTTCTGAGCAAAGTCCTGGATATATTTGAACCATTCGGCAGAGTTCTTGAAACCCCATTTGCTCCATCCGGCTCCGGTATAATACGTATATTCGTTGCCCGGTGCATAAGTAGCATAAGCCAGTACATGACCGTCTGCTCCGCGTTGTTTTTTCTCAGCGTCAGAGAAGTTTACAGCTTTCGCATCACTCAGTTTTTCAGGGAAGACGGCTCCGATATAGATTTGTCCGTTTGTCGGGTCTTCCGGGTCGGCGTATGCAATGTAGCCGTTTGCGGCATCAGCCTGATAGTCTGTGCTCGGCTCGTGCAGTACGATACCGGTTACAAGTGGTGTCGCTTCATTCAGATTGGCAAACGTAAGCGTAATTTTGTTCAATTGCGAACCGGCATCCAGTGAAAGTATACGTGTTTCGATGATATTATCATTCTCTTTTACTTTCAGCGGATTGTATACCAACTTAACAGTGAAACGCAACGGGCCGTTATCCAGAATCTCGTAGTCTTTGTAGCAATACGGATAAACGATGGAGTCGTTAGAAAGAAGGGCGGAAGTACCGGCACCCAGTGTCGGGCCTACTTTATAATAATCCAGTTCGTTACCATGGTCGATATGGTAGGAAATCGAATTGGCGAGTTCCTGTGCTGCTTTCTTGTCTGTTTTGCGCAGTTCGGCTATTTTGGCTCTCGATTCCGGGTCCAGTTCAGTCTTATAACGCATGTCTACAACCGGTTCGGAAACACATTTAGTCCAGATATCATATCCGAAGGCCTGTTCGCCGGTAGCTTGCAAAGCCGGACCATAGGTACGGAAAGCGATACGGTCGTTTTCCCAGGCGATATCGTCCACACGTTCCGGATAGAACTTACCGCAGGCAACTGTGGCGAAAGCCTCGGGAGTGCCCGGTTTGATCTTATAAGTAACACTGCTGTTTGCGTTCACATCAACAGGGAAAATAATTTTCTTGTCGTATGTGATTTGATAAGGAACCTGCGTTCCGTTATTGTCGGAAATGATGAAAGATTCGCCATTCAGTTTGGCAATGGCATCCATTGAAATTTCTGTGACCTCCTTTGAGCGGTCGATGGCAGACGGGTTCGTAACCGTTACATCTACGCTTTGCTCCTGTGTACAGGCAAATGCGGTAGCTGCTAAAAATAAGCTGATAATCTTTTTCATAAATAATATATTGTAGTTTATAAATATTTCGCCCTTGTGACAAACAGTTCTAAAACCGGCAGTAAAAGTATGAATATTCGCGAAGTTTACAAAGTTCATCGCCGGTAAACAACTATTTTTCTACTTAATGGTTGTTCTTGTCATGCAGTAAAATTGTCTTTTTATCGTTTCTATAGTATGAAGTTGAAGCAGTGTTTACTTATTCTGATGTTGACAGGTATTTTGCCGGTTCAGCTCTATGCACAGCATTGGAGTGAAGAAGATTCGGTGTGGTTGTCGCGTGTTTTATCCGGAAAGGATACGATACGCATTAATCCGGAGTTTCAGAAAGCTATCCGCGAAGGTAAATTGATCCATATGGAAGATGAACCCGGACAGCAGATACTGGAGGCCCCCTCTGAATTGCCTCTCCTGAAAGATTTCTCCGAATATTTGCATGCAGATACGGATAGCATACATAATAACGTGGATTATAAGTCGATGCCCCCAAGTGTTTACCGTCTCTATAAGATGGAACTGGATACAATTCCGAAAATAAACAAAGAGGCCTATACGCCTCCTCCCACACGGCTTATCGACAAAAAAGAGATACAGATAGGCAAGCTGCCGGTAACGGCTGCGGCAGGAGGGAGGAACCTGTATTCTTCAGATGTGGTAAAAGACGGACAGAAGCGGGGAACCGTGGGCGGGTCCGTCAAACTCTATTTTTCTCTGGACGATATCTTGAAATGGATATTTTCAAAAGAGGAAAGGAATAAGCGGAGGAACCGTAAACGTGATGATACCTGGCGTTACTATAATGCCATGCCCTGACAGGTTTACTTTTTCTTCCGGAATGATTTGTGCATCCAATTTAAAATGCTAATTTTGAGACTGCTATTTCTCTGTTCCTGAATTTATTCCGTGCAGATACAGTAGTCTAAATGATAGTCTGATGAAAAAGTTATGTTACTTCATATCATTTTTGTTCTTATTGCTGACGTTTGCCGGCTGTGAGAATGACGGCACGCTGAATGAAAACTCTGAAATAGTTGTGGTCGGTTTAGGTCATAAGGTTTATAACCTGCCTTTAGGAAATGAAATCCTTTTTACAGGAAACGATATAAAATGGTTTAACAGAGATACCAGAGAAATCAGGTTCTACGACCATTCGGTATTTAAGGAAAAGCTGGAGCAGTATGAAAAGATACTTGTTATATTGGCCGATACGGAGTTGTTTACGGCGACCAATGTCTCCGATGTGATGGCGAGTGTGAGTACGGTTTATAACGACCTGGTGTTGTATTATGATACTGCTGAGGATAAATACTATCTGAATGACAGTTATCCGGCAAATATCGATGTGGAGCAAGTCCGGTTGAACACAGAAATACGTGAAGAAAACTGGGGATTATTCCTTTACCAGTTAGGGATAGAAGGCCGCCTCAAATAAAAAACTTCCGCCGGCCTGTGAACGAGCCCGACGGAAGTCAGTAATTAAGTTATAGCATTTATTTACCTATTCTTCTTCTTTTTTATTAAGCCTGTAACTAAGTGCTCCCGACGGGCATTTGTTGATCTGTGCGATCAATTCATCGGTGGTTGCATTTTCTATTTTCACCCAGGGTCTTTCCTTGGGGTTATATACCTGTGGCAATGTTTTTACACAAATACCCGAATGCTGACAAAGGTCAGGCTGCCATATAATTGTCAGTTCGCCGTTTGAATATTCAATTTTCTTTCCCATATCTATATCGCTTTATCCTATGTTAATACCTCTCATTACTATGCGTCGCCAGTCCGGATGCTTTTGGATGTATCCGGCAATGAAGGGACACAACGGAACCAGGCGCAATTCTTGTTTTTCTATATCCTTCAGCACTTTTTCAGCCAGTTGGCTGCCGACACCTTTCCCTTCGAGGGCTACGGGCACTTCGGTGTGTGTAAGGTATATCTCGCCGTTCTTGGTTTTTATATACTCAATTTTCGGAACGTATTTGCCAATGTGAAATTCGTATTGGTGTCTCTCTTCGTTATCAATTAATTCATAATCGTCCATATCGCCTAATTGTTTTATTTGATTCTATATAATTCAAACAGTTTAGGGAAAGGCTTTGTTTATGGTTCTTACAATTCTTTTTATCAGAAAAATGAATGACGGAAGTTGCTGATTGTAAGCCTAAAGTTTGTTTATCTTTCAATTTATATTGAATAAGTATGGTTTTTATGAAACATTTTTAGTGTCAAGGTTGTTTCATTTATAAAGCAAAGTCATTTGTTTTGTGCGAAAGTTGAGTAATAATGGTATAAATAACTAATATAGGAGTCAAATGGAACATGTCCGTTTGATCCATTATTATTAGTTTTAGGTCACATATCAAAAAATGGAGTGTTATGAATAAGAATGACGTTGGTTCAAGTGCTGGTCAGATCTGGCGCTTGCTTGCAGAGAGAGGTAACATGTCTATCAGAAAGATTGGAGAGATGACTCATTGTAAGGAGTCTGTTATTTTTCTCGCATTGGGTTGGTTGGCCCGGGAAAACAAAGTACGTTTTTGTAGTGATGGCAGTGGGGCACTATCTGTCGAAGTAAATATTCCGCTAACAGAGACGTATTATTGATAGGAAGAGGATAATTTTTGAAGCGCAAACGGGAAAGGGATACAAAATGAATTGTAGCCCTTTTTGTTTGCGCTTTACTCTTCTATTGACGGTACTTGCAGCAAGCCGGGAGCTTGTTGTAAACACTGTCGTCTGCTTTATACTTATCGTTGTCGTGCCCGGCTTTGGCTATCGCTTTGGCAATGGCATCAGCAGAGGTCTGTTCCGGGTTGAATTGCAGATGGACCATTTGCGCTTCTTTATCCCATGAGGCGGAAGTGACTCCTTTTACGCTTTTGGCGGCATCTTCAATTCGTTGCTTGCACATGTCGCAGGCTCCTTTTACTCCGAACATAGCATGTTCACTTTGAGTTGGGTGAGCCGTGTTTCCGTCATTATTCATCATGGATGTTTTTCCTTCCAACTGTGCACTGGCGTCGATAGAGAAAACGCCATTGGTTACAATTTCTTCTCCATCCGAAAGTCCTTTCAGTATCACATAGGCATTGCCTAACGACGGACCCAGTTCCACTTCACGCATTTGGAATGTCGGGGTAGACATGTCCGGTTGTTTGACGTAAACGATAGACCGCTTGCCTGTCCAGAGTACGGCTGTCTGGGGAACGACAATCTGATCTTTATATCCTTTCAGGGGAGCGTCGACGATGGCTGTCGCATACATCTCCGGTTTCAGTTCCATACCCGGATTTGCTACTTCGACACGAACACGGGAAGTACGGCTGGTCGGGTTGACAATCGGATCGATAAAGGCAATACGCCCTTTAAATACTTTGCCGGGGAAAGCCTGCATGGTGAATGAGACCGGATCTCCCTTACTCAGGAAAGGCAGGTCTGTTTCATAGGCATCGAACATGGCCCATACCTTTGAAAGGTTGGCAACATCGAATAGTACGGCTCCCTGCGAAACATAATCCCCCTGGCTGACCCGTTTCGACATAACGATACCGCTTGTATTCGATTTAATCTCTACGGTAGGAGAGGTGGTGCCGGATTGTTGGATAGCCGTTATTTGAGCATCCGTCACCTTCCAGAGTTGCAGTTTCTCGCGGGCAGCTTTTATTAAGGCGGGTTGCTGCATTTTGATCGCTTCCAGTAATTCCTGTTGTGCCGTAAATAATTCCGGTGAGTATAGGGTGGCCAACGTTTGTCCGGCACGGACCGTTTCGCCGGTAAAATCGACAGCCAGACTTTCTATGCGGCCTCCCACATGGGCGGTTTGCGATTGCAGGCTCCGTTCGTCCGGTGCTATTTTACCGTACAGGCGCACTTCTTTAACCGGGTTTTCTTTGCTGACACGTGAGGTTTGTACATTAGCCAGTGCTATTGCCTCTTCCGATAACTGGATAGCGGAAGGGTCTACATTCTCGTGGCTATTACCGCTTTTGCGTAAAGGAATCAGGTCCATACCGCATATCGGGCATTTTCCCGGTTTATCCTGTTTGATTTGAGGATGCATGGAGCAGGTCCATACGCCGTTTTCATCTTGTTGCAGATCATGACCGTGGGGGTGTTCCGCAATGCTGTCATGGCTATGGTGTTCGTCGTTTACCAGGGGTGTTGTGGAGGACGGACTGAAGAATAACCAGCCCAGAAATAAACCGGCCATTGCAAACAGGATATATTGTACTTGTTTGGTTTTAAACCATTCTTTTATCTTTTTCATGTCTTTATTCGTTTATCGAGGTTGCTACTAATTTTTCTATGCCGGCTATCCTTGTATTGTATTCAGCAATGGCTTCGCTTTTCTTGAGGCGGTAATCCAAAAGCTGGCGTTCTACCTGTATGACATCTGTCAGACTGGTTGTTCCGGCGGAAAATTCCCGGACAATCAATTGCCAGGTGGATAATGACAGTTCCTGCTGCTTTTGATAAAGAGCTATTTTCCGGGATGCATCCGCCAACTGTTGTTTAACCGTCTGGTATTCGGATTGCAGCTGATTCAGCGTATTTTCGTATTTCAGTTCGCTTGCCTGGCGGTAGTGCCGGCTTTCCTTTTGTTGTGCCTGATACTTTTTACGGAAGATAGGAATACTGATTTTAAACATAGGCATGACCATATCCATACCGTTCATGTTATCCATAACCATACTGTTATTCGATTTCCCGACCAGTGAATATTGCAGGCCGATTCCAAACATCGGATAACTCATCTTTTTATCCATCTCTGCTTTTGCCCGGTAGGCATTCGCTTCGGCTTCGAGCATCGATAACATTGGGTTGGCTATAATGATACTGTCGGTCATAGCCTGGTCGTCAATCAGGAAATGCAGTTGTTGCAAAGAATCGGGAACAGCAACCCTCATATCCTGCCTGCGGTTTAACAGGGCATTGAAACGTGCTTCGGCTGCCGTTCTGTTGGAGACAATGAGTTCCAGATTGTTCTGAAGTTCCGCTTTTTCTATCTGTATGCGCAGTACGTCCGACATGGTGCCTGAAGAACTGCCGGTACCCATGGAACTACCCATAGGACCGGAAGCCATTCCCTGCATAGAGGCATTGCCGGCCGGACTTCCTTGTGGCGTTGCCTGGGAGCTGCTTCCCATTCCTCCCATGTTATCCATACTGTTTCCGCTGGAAGCCGGAGGAGTAACGACATTACCTGTAATGGGGGTAACTGTGGAGGTGGGTGCATTGGCTGACGGTGCGGAATAACGGTTGAGTACCAATTTTTCCAATTTTTCCAATAAAGCAAGATTAGCTTGCGTGTTTTTATATTGTTCGTTGAGGTTACATAACTGGTACCACTGGCTCTTTACTTCATAAAACAGATTGTTCCTGGCTTCACGGAATTGCTCGTAGGCCATGCGTGACATTTCGGTCGCCTCATTACGGGCCGCTTTACGCGTTCCGAACCAGGGGAACATCTGCATCAGGGTAAAGTCGGCAATCTGTTTACCGCTCAGTGTCTCCATCGGTTTGACAAAAACACCGATATCCAGTTCCGGGTCTTCGTAAGCTCCTGCCTGTGGAATCTTTTCCAGTGAAGCCTTATAGAGGGCAAAGTTGGAGTTTACCAACGGGTTGTTACGTGCGGCTATCTCCAGATACCACGACAGGCTGTCCGCCTGCTGTGAAAATGCCGGAAGGAAACCGAGCAGCAAGGCTATTCCTGTTATATATGCTTGCATTTTTATCTTATTTCTCATCGCTTGTATTCATTTGAATGTTCTGTTTCTTTTGCTCTTTTTTAATCACACTTTCGCGCCACCAGCATTGCAACACGGGGACTACGAACATAGTCATGGATTGTATCAGCATACCTCCGAAAGTGGGTATTGCCATCGGTACCATGATATCGGCTCCCTTTCCGGTAGAAGTCAGTACCGGCAGTAAAGCAATTAATGTCGTTGCTGTCGTCATGGCGGCAGGACGTACACGTTTGAGTCCGGCTGTAACGACTGCTTCCCGTATCGCTTCTTTAGTAGTCGGATTCTGTTGCAGGAAAGTCTGGTGGATGTATGTCCCCATCAGCACGCCATCATCGGTTGCGACTCCGAACAGGGCGATAAAGCCGACCCAGACAGCGACGCTCAGGTTGATTGTGTGCATCTGGAAAAGGTCCCTCATGTTTTCTCCCCCTACGGAAAAGTTCATGAACCAATCCTGCCCGTACAACCAAAGCAGGATAAAACCTCCTGCAAAAGCGACAAATACGCCGGAGAAGTGGATGAGGGAAGCGGTCACCGTCTTAAATTGGAAATAGAGTACCAGTAAAACGATTAGCAATGCCAATGGCACAACAATCGCCAACCGCTGGGTGGCCCGTTCCTGTTGTTCGTAATTGCCGGCGAATTTATAGGAGACACCTTTTGCCAACCTCAGCTCCCCGTCTTTTATCTTTTGGTCCAGTACGCGTGTCGCTTCTTTTACTACATCTACTTCGGCTTTGCCGGATGTTTTGTCGAATATGACATAACCGACCAGAAACGTATTCTCACTTTGAATCATCTGTGCTCCCCGGGTATAGTCGATATCCGCCAGTTCTTTCAATGGAATCTGTGCGCCGGTAGCGGTAGGAACCAGTAACATGGATAAAGCCTCCGGATTATCCCGCAGTTCACGTGCATAACGGAGACGGACCGGGAAACGTTCCCTGCCTTCGACCGTAGTGGTCAATACCATTCCACCGACAGCAGCACTCAATATCTCCTGTAAGTCTTCTACGTTTACTCCGTAGCGGGCCATATTATCCCTGTTCAACTTTATTTCCAGATAAGGGGCACCGACCGCCCTGTCGTAGAAGACGGAAGAGGGGATAACCGAAGGAACTTCTTTCAATGCCTGTTCTATCGCTTTTCCGCTTTGCTCGATTGTCTCCAGGTCCGGACCATATATCTTTAGTCCCATCGGTGCACGCATCCCGGTGGAAAGCATGACCAGGCGTGCCTCTATCGGCTGTAATTTAGGAGCGGAGGTCAAACCCGGTAAATGAGTGACATTCACAATCTGCTGCCATATATCGTCTGTGTTTTTAATTTCCGGACGCCATTGACGGAAATAATCTCCTTTCCGGTCAGGTATCAGGCTGTCGCGGGGGATAAGCCGGAAACCGTCGGCTGGATTATAAGTACCGCCGTCTTTTAAAAAATATTCTCCTTTCCCGTTTACCTTGAACCGTTCACGCTGTCCGTCTTCATTTAATATATATTCCGGACGATAATTGATGGTGTTTTCAAACATCTGTGCCGGAGCTGGGTCGAGAGCCGAGTTGACACGTCCCCATTTCCCGATGGCTGTCTCTACTTCGGGAATAGCCGCCAGGCGTTTATCCAGTGCTTCGATATAATCCAGGTTCTGTGCAATCCCGGTATGGGGCATACTGGTCGGCATCAGCAGGAAGGAGCCTTCGTTCAGGCTGGGCATAAACTCTTCACCGATTTTTCTCCAGATCATGAAACCGAATACGATGGTGGCTGCCGGAATAATCATAAATAGCCAGCGGTGGCTGAGGCACCATCTCAGTATCTTTTCATAGTAAATAACCAATATCCACAGAAGAGATAAGATAATAAGGATACAGGCAGCAACAAATAATATATTGGCCGATAATCCGGCTTGCGGTCCCATCGGCAACCACTCTTCCGACAGGTAATAAATAGCAACCAGCAGCGTAATGCCTATATTGATATAGGTACTCATTTTGGGATTCTTCCAATAAGAAGCGAACAGGTTATTCACACCGACAGCCGTAAGTCCCAGTGCCGGTATGCTTCCATAGATAACCAGTAATACGATACCTGCTACAACTAACAAATAATTAGCCACCTTCCGTATCATTTTTGAATTTATCCTGACGGAGAACAGCAGATAAGAGAGCGTAGGTAATATTATTAACCCCAGAATAAAAGCGGAAGCCAGCGCATAAGTTTTTGTATAGGCGAGGGGAGAGAACATCTTCCCTTCCTGTGCCTCCATCGCAAAGACCGGCAGGAAACTGACAATAGTTGTTATCATCGCCGTCGCGATGGCACCGGACACTTCGCTTACTGCTTTGTAAATAAGGCTTACGAAGGCTTTACCTCTTTTAATGTCTTTGTTCTCCGGCATCTCCATATACCGGATAATACTTTCCACAAAAACAACCCCCACATCGACCATGACTCCGATTGCTATCGCAATACCCGATAATGCAACAATATTTGCCTCTATCCCGGTATATTTCATGAGGATGAAAGTCGCCAGTACGGCTATCGGCAACATGCTGGCAATGATGACCGAGGCACGCAGGTTCAGTACCAGTACGATAATTACAATGATACAAATCAATATTTCATGCGAAAGTGAAGTCTCCAGTGTCCCGATTGTCTCTTTTATCAGGTTGGTACGGTCGTAAAACGGAACAACGGTTACTTTCGAAACTGTCCCGTCCTCCAATGTCTTTTGGGGAAGTCCGGCTTCAATTTCTTTTATCTTCGTCTTAACATTATCAATCACCTCCAGCGGATTCGCTCCGTAGCGGGCGACAACCACCCCGCCGACAGCTTCGATACCTTCCTTATCCAGTCCGCCCCGACGTGTTCCCGGACCTATATTAACGAAAGCGACATCTGAAATACGGACCGGAACACCGTCGCGCACAGTGACGACCGCCTTTTCCAGGTCGGATACATCTTTAATATACCCCAACCCCCGGATCAGATATTCTACTTTGTTTATCTCCATCGTTTCCGCACCGATATCGAGATTACTTTTCTTGACGGCGTTCATAATATCCATAACTGATATATTGAAAGCCCGCATGGCATCCGGATTCAATTCGATTTGATATTCCTTTACAAAACCTCCGGCAGAAGCCACTTCCGAGACTCCTTCGGCAGCCGAAAGGCTATATTTTACGTAGAAGTCCTGTATCGTGCGTAACTCTTCGGCATTCCAGCCTCCGGTGGGTTTACCCGTTTCCGGATTTCTACCTTCCAGCGTATACCAATATATCTGTCCTAAAGCCGTTGCATCAGGCCCGAGGGCTGGCTGTACACCTTCCGGCAATGTGCCGGGAGGCAGTGAATTCAACTTTTCCAGGATACGTGAACGGCTCCAGTAAAATTCTATATTATCATCAAAAATGATATAAATGAATGACATTCCGAACATGGAACTGCTCCGGATACTTTTAACCCCAGGTATTCCCAGTAGGGAAGTTGTCAGCGGATAGGTGATTTGGTCCTGTATGTCTTTGGGAGACCGTCCCATCCATTCGGTAGCGACAATCTGTTGGTTGTCGCCTATATCGGGAATGGCATCCACCGGGATTGGATTACGGGGTATGATACCACCGTGCCAGTTAAAAGGAGAGGTGGATATTCCCCAGACAATGACCAATAGTAATAATAGCATGGTTATCACCCTGTTCTCAAGGAAATAACGGATTATTTTATTTAGCATAGAGTACTGTTTTTTATTCTGATGGATTTATTTGCTGCATACAACTTCTTACAACAGACAAACTTTGTTTTCCAAAGAATGCCTATGCATATGAAGTTTCCTCTCGTGTTACACAAAAGGAACAGATTATAATCTTTTTTTGTTTATGGAATGTGAACAAAAGAGACTACCGACAGGTAGCCGGTATTCACTAAATCAGAAAAGAACAGTTTCGAATGCATAGTTCTGCACCACTACATTCGTCGGGTGGGGTATTATAAAAAGGATTGAATAGAGTTGAGCCGTCCGTTTCGGAGAGGATCAACAGGTCATTTATATCGAACAGCAAGGACAAAGCAACCGGAGTATAATCTATTACCGGTATCTGATCGATATTCTGGTCGACTGTCATCTTCACCAACTGCGTATCTGTAGAACAGCAATGATGTGTTTGTTTCTTCTCCTTGCATGAAGGGCATATATCATTTTGCCACAGGTCGACTTCCACTATCTTTCCCATGCAATGATGGATATTCAGGATTATTCCGCTGGAAACCCCGAGATACAGGAACGTTAGTATGACTAAAAGATATTTCTTCATGGGCGCAAAGATACGATTGTTTTACCGGATATAAACATAAAATGTATGCAGCGCTTATTAAAGAATGTTTCATCTTGTTTCCGATAACATTTTCTTTAAATAAAAGGGAAAGTTTAGCATTATGTGTAACGCCTTGTTTTTTAAATTGCTATACTTCTCTTTTTAGCGTTTTTTTATGCGAGGAAACGGGAAATAATGTATGACCTGTCATTACTTTATTGTATCTTCACCGCGTAAACGAAAATATATTTTGCACATTCAAAATAGTAAGTAGCAGAAGTTTTATGGTAATAGCTTATTTGAGAGTAACTATTGACAAGCAACATCTTGAAAGACAGAAAGATGAAATTACTCGTTATGCGTCAGCAAATGGTTTGGAAATCAGTAAATGGATCACTGATATAGTAGACGGAAAAAGAAAGGAGAGTGAGCCGACTCTGTTCCGTGTGTTGGACAGAATGAAAAAAGGTGATAAAGTTATTATAACGGATATTGCCCGGTTTGGTCGTACCTTGTCCGAAGTAATGACCCTTTTGAGTAAATGTATGACCCTGGGGGTTCATGTATATAGTATAAATGACCGTTATCTTCTGGATGACAGCCTGAATACGGAGGTAGTATCGACCACCTGTAATCTGGTTTCGGAGATAGAACACCACCTGATGTCTGTCCGTACGAAAGAGGCGTTGAACCATAAGAAAGAGAAGGAGGGCTTGCAGTTGGGACGTCCGAAAGGAACGGATGCCAAACAATCTTTGCTGGATGCCAACAAAGATGAAGTGATGAACATGCTTGAAAGAGGGGACACTGTTGTCATGATTTGCAAGCATTTCAACGTGTCCAGAAATACTTATTACCAGTTCAAAAGGAATTACGGGATTTAGAACCAGTCTTTTTTCCGCATATAAATCCAGGTTAGTATGCCTGTGAGGAACATGATTCCCCAGGCAATACCATAGCCATATCTCCAGTCCAGTTCGGGCATCAGCTTGAAGTTCATACCCCATACGCCGACCAGGAATGTCAGCGGGATGAACAGGGTCGATACGACCGTCAGCCGTTTCATGATCGCATTCATTCGCAGGTCATTGTTGGAAATATAAAGGTCCACCAATGAAGAAATGATTTCCCGGCAACTTTCTGTTGTCTGGATAACGAATTGTAACTGGTCGGCAAGGTCGTTGTAGATTGGGAGCATATCGGGACTGATTATTCCGTTCTCCGTACGCAGCAGTTTGGGGAACTGTTCCTTCAATGGCTGGCTGTTTTTGCGGATAAGCATATATTCATGCCGGCGTTGCTGGATCATCGAACCCATGTTTCCCTGGTCGCTTTTGATGTCGAGCAGTGTCTCTTCGATATCTTCCAGCATTTCTTCTACTTTGGAGGCTGTTTCCACCAGATTGGCAATGATCGTATTCAGCAGGAAAGCAAGCAGCAGTCCGCTTCCTTTTTTTCGCAGGTTCAGCATATCGGATTCCAGCGCTTTCATTGTGTTGGCGAATACCGGATTATTGCTTTCTGTGAAAGTGATGACTACATTTCCGGTCACCAACAGGCTGATATGCTCGGAATGTATCTCCATATTGGCATCATAATAGCTGGAGTTCAGGATGATGAGCACATGGTTCGCATATTCCTCGATCTTTACGACATGCTGAGGTGTCAGTATATCCTTGGCATCCAGATTGTGCAGGCCGAACTCTTTTACGATACGCGTAATGGTATCGGAGTCGGTCAGCCCACTCACCTGAAACCAGTTTATTTTGTTCGGATCGACCAGCTTGCCGAAAGAAGAAGTACCCTTTTTTATTTCGGTCGTGTGGAGTGCTTCGGCATTGTATTGGGTGAGACGAATGTCGGTTACAGTCTCATGTTCACCGGCATAATAATACTTATCCGACAGATGCCGGTTAGAAATATGTCTTCTTCTGTGTACATGTGTAGCTTCTTTTCGTCTCATAGATACCTTTGTTTAATCCAATTCCACAACAGTGATGCCGGCACCTCCCAGTTGAACATGCTCATCGTGGTAATGACGGACACCGGGAACTGAATGCAAATAGTCGCGTATCAGTTGCCGCAGGATGCCTGTACCTGTACCATGCAGGATACGTACCCTCGATGCTCCGACCTGGATGGCATCGTCAATGAAATAGGTGACAGTTTGCAGTGCTTCATCGCCCCTCATACCTCTAACATCTATTTCCTGCTTAAAGTTCAATTTCTTTTCGTGCATATGGTCGGTCGTATCCGAGCTGACAAATGTACTTTTCTGGATTTCCTTCTTGATCTGTCCTTTGCTGACTTTCTCCAGTTGTTCCAGTTTAAGCGTACTTTTAATCATACCGAATGCTACGACCGCCTGTTTGCCCTGAAGTTCCATAACCGTTCCGGCAGAAACCTGTCCCTTCAGGCGGACATTGTCGCCCACTTCGATTACATCGCGGTTGAATGTCTGTTTGGCAGCAGGTGCATTCTGTTTTTGTTTTTTACGTTCTTTCCGTTCCTGCAACTTCGCCATCTTGCGGGCGATCTTGTCATCTTCTTCTCCGGCCGATTCGACAGAAGCCTTAAACTCTTCCAACGCTTTGCGGGCAAGTTTGGTCTGTTCCTTTTCTGCTTGTGCTTCTTTGATTTCACGAACCGTATTCTCGATTCTTGCATTAGCTTCGGCCAGTATTCGTTGCGCTTCGGCTTTCGCTTCGCGCATGATCTCCTTTCGTTGCCTGTTTACCTCTTCCAGATCTTTTTCGTAACGGGAGGTGATATCTTCCAGTTTCTTTTCCTGCTGGCGGATATTCTGCCGTTTGCTTTCCCAGTAACGTTTATCGCGGACAATATCTTGCAGGTATTTGTCCATATCGATATAATCGGAGCCGACTTTGGCAGAGGCGTCTGCTATCACATCTTCCGGTAAACCGATTTTCCTTGCGATCTCGACGGCAAACGAACTACCCGGATTCCCGATAGACAATTTGAATAACGGCTGCATCAGATGGCGGTCATACAACATGGCGCCGTTTACGATGCCTTCCGTATCTTCGGCAAAATGTTTCAGGTTCTGATAGTGCGTCGTAATTACACCGAAACTGCGGTTCCGGTTGAAACGGTCCAGCAAAGCCTCGGCAATAGCACCACCTATCTGGGGTTCCGTACCGCTACCGAACTCATCGATCAGTATGATTGTCTTTTCATTACAGTTTCTGACGAAATATTTCATGTTGGTCAGGTGGGAACTATAAGTACTCAAATCGTTCTCTATACTTTGCTCGTCACCGATATCAATAAAAATACTGGAGAATATACCGGTGCGTGAACTTTCGTGCAATGGAATCAATAATCCGCATTGCATCATATATTGCAGCAGTCCGACCGTTTTCAGACAGACTGATTTACCTCCGGCGTTCGGTCCTGAAATAATCAGGATACGCTTCTTTTCATCGAGTGTGATATCGAGTGGTATGACTTGCTTGTTTTGTTTCTGCAACGACAGGTAAAGCAGCGGATGAACGGCACGCGCCCAATCCACCTGTTGTACATTCTCCACAACTGGCTTGATCCCTTTTACCTGTTCGGCAAAGAGCGCTTTGGCACGGATAAAATCAATATCTGCCATAAACTCATATGATTGCAGGATATCCGGCACCATCGGACGTACAATATTGGTAAACTCCGTCAGGATCTTCATGATCTCGCGGCGTTCGTCACCTTCCAGTTCACGTACGCGGTTGTTGGCTTCCACAACAACTTCCGGTTCAATGAAAACTGTCTTTCCACTGGCCGATTCGTCGTGTACGATACCTTTTATCTTTCTTTTAAAAGCCGGAGCTACGGGAATCATCAGACGACCGTCGCGCATGGTCGGGGTGACATCTTTGTCTACTACGCCTTCCGACTGTGCATTCCGCAGGATGGATTGCAGGCTGCGGGAAATACCGCTCATCGTGGAAGAAATTTCTTTCCTGATCTGTGCCAGGGTAGGAGACGCATTGTCTTTTACTTTCCCGAACTTGTCGAGGATGGAATCGATTTTCCCGATCAACTGGGGAAATACAAGAATGTCACCAGCCAGCGCTGTCAAAGCCGGATAAGCTATTTCTTCATCCTCTTCCGTCCGGAAGAAACGGACAATATCGTTGATTGTCTGTAGCGAACGTTTCAGGTCGAACAATTCCTTTTCGTCCAGCCAGGTTCCTTCCGGGCGTATCCGTTTCAACGAATAACGGACATCGAAAAAGAAACTGGCAGGAAACTCTACCTCTCCATGCAGGATACGGACAAACTCATCTGTCTGTTCCAGACGTTCAATAACGGTTGTATAGTCGGCAGAGAATTCCATCTCTGCAACCCGCTCTTGTCCCAGCGGGCTTAAACATTTATCGGAAATTAAACGGCGTACTTTATCGAACCCCGTTTTCTGTTCAAAGTTTTGTGGGTATATCACGTTAATTTATATGCTTTATTTTATCTCCACCGTAATCTCTCTGCGGATAGTCGGGCGGACGATCATTTCCATTTTGTTTTTGCCCCGTTTAATTTCAAACGTACAGGCATTGTTGCCGGTCGGATTGACATAAGGAGCATAATAATATAGGTAGGAGAAACCTCCTACATTGCCTGACTTTTGTAAAGCGTCGGCAACCTGAGGGTATTGGAATGTATCCCAGAACATACAGCGTTTGAAGCCGTTTGCGTCCGTGAATTGTGTTTTAGGATCGCGGAATTTCATTGTTTTGGAAATGAAGTTCTTATAGCCTGCTGTAAATTCTTCGGCGGAATAATTCATTTTGTTGTCATTGATCTTTTCGATCACGTCACGCGGACGAAGTCCTGATGCATAAGCCGGCGAATTGCGGTCTACATCTGTGATGAGTTCCAGGCGGTCGATGTCATAACAGATCCCGGTGTAATTATAAGTCTTCTGGTTTACCTTATATTGCACATTGCGACCATATTTTACATACGGATACTGCATCAGCATCAACGGCACATGGATACGGGCATATTCTTCCAACTTGTAGGAGTCTTCCAGCAATTCGTTCGCCTCGCATTCCCAAAGGATGCGACCCGGAACAAATGCCTGGTCAATCATTCGGAAACCGAATTGTAACAGATATTCTGCTTCAGCCTCTGCCGCCGAATTACTCAGGAACGGGAAAGAATCCATCTTACTCTGAGTAAAATTATAACGGAAAGTCGGCTCTTTCTCTATCTGGATCTTGTTGGCTCCTTTGAAATTCGGATTCTTATCGAAGAAGTAGAATGTCTGTATCAGAATATCCGGTTGTGCGATATCCAGCACCAGTCCTTTTTTAGTCATTTCTTTCTCGATGCAATCGTTAATGGCACTTTCCAGTTTACGGTTGTTCTCATCTATCGCTGCGAAAGCAAATGTCTTGAATTTGCCGAAGCTTATAGAATCGGGTGTCACCACAGTCTTGAACGGACAGGTAAAAGTGCGTTCGCTGGTAGTTTCCAGACTGTACATGGAGAAAGCCGAAGCCAACTGGTCTTCAGTGATCGAGTTGACCTTCTTGCAATCCTTCTTAACCATTACCTGTTTGGTCGGGATGGAAAGATTGGAGATGGTTAGTATCACTTCGTTTTTACCGGCAGGATTCAGTAACTGGGCTATCTCCTGAGGAGAAACTTCTGCCGACTGCACCCCGTCTATCGCTTCTACAATATCACCTTGTTTAACTCCTGCAAGTTCTGCCGAAGAATAAGGGATAACTCCTGTAATGACAGGTTTGAACTTTCCCCAGTTGTTACTTTGGCTGATATCATATGTGAATCCTAATCTACAGATTGACGCGCTACGGTTCTGTGCATAACCGGTTAAGAATGCAAATAACAATAATATGGATAAAACAACTCTTTTCATAATGCCAGTAATTCTATTATAGTATTAATAATACCTGTTTATACCTAAATCTATAGGCAAAGGTAAAGATATTTTTGTTGAGTATGAATAGTTGGCAGCATATTTGATGTTATTCCGGTGTATGATCGTAAGGATAACTTTTTCTGCATCCAAAGTGTTAGTAGATGAAAGTTGTCGTATTATGCTGACAATTAGGTAATAATAAAAATATTAAGATAGTTATGAGCAAGATGAATTTTAACGGAAAGAAGGAAACGGCTGAAAAGAATGAATGTCAGAACAACGAAGAAGCGACAAATTTGCAGCAGGAACAGGAAAATGCGGCAGAAGAATGTGCGCAAACTGACAATGTGACCGAAGAGCTGGATGAGTTGAAAAAGAAGTATAACGAATTGAACGACTCTCATCTTCGCCTGATGGCAGAATTTGATAATTACCGCAAACGTACCCTGCGTGAAAAAGCAGACCTGATTAAGAACGGCGGTGAGGCAGCCCTGAAAAACTTACTTCCTGTAGTCGATGATTTCGAACGTGCATTACAGAATATCCGTAACTCGGATGATGTAGAAGCCGTGAAAGAAGGGGTAGAGCTTATCTATTCCAAATTTATGGCTTATCTGGCCCAGCAGGGAGTGAAAGCTATTGAAGCGGTAGGCCAACCTTTCGACACCGAAATGTTTGAAGCTGTAGCTACTATTCCTGCTCCGGAACCTGGCATGAAGGGTAAAATCCTGGATTGTGTACAGACCGGATATACTTTAAATGACAGAGTGCTTCGTCACGCTAAAGTAGTAGTAGGAGAATAAGCAACATGCTAGAGGGCAAATAACAACAATACAAAGATGGCTAAAAGAGATTATTACGAAGTGCTGGAGGTGTCAAAAACCGCCACAGTAGAAGAAATTAAGAAAGCATATCGAAAGAAAGCAATCCAATTCCACCCGGATAAGAACCCCGGTGACAAACAGGCAGAAGAAAACTTCAAGGAAGCTGCCGAAGCGTACGACGTATTGAGTGATCCTCAGAAACGTCAGCGCTATGACCAGTTCGGGCATGCCGGAGTAGGAGGTGCATCCCAGGGAGGTGGCTTTGGTGGAGCCGGAATGTCAATGGAAGATATCTTCTCTCAGTTCGGAGACATCTTTGGAGGACACTTTGGTGGCTTTGGCGGTTTCGGTGGTTTTGGCGGAGGCTCACGTGGCGGCCGTCGTGTGAACCGCGGATCAGATTTGCGTGTGAAGGTGAAACTGAATCTGAAAGAGATCGCTAACGGAGTAGAGAAGAAGATAAAGGTTAAGAAATATGTACCCTGTAGTAAATGTCACGGTAGCGGAGCAGAAGACGATCACAGCTCCAAGACCTGTGAGACTTGCCATGGCAGTGGTGTCGTTACCCGTATTGCCAATACAATTCTGGGTCAGATGCAGACACAGTCTACCTGTCCGACTTGTGGCGGTGAAGGAAAGATCATCACTAAAAAGTGTGCTCAATGTGACGGTGAGGGTGTTATGCGTGATGAAGAGATCATTACGATCAACATACCTGCCGGCGTAGCTGAAGGAATGCAGTTATCCATGAGCGGAAAGGGAAATGCAGCCCGCCACGGAGGTATAAACGGTGACCTGCTGATTTTGGTTGAAGAAGAACCGCATGCAGAACTGATCCGTGACGAGAATGACTTGCTGTATAATTTGTTGTTGAGTGTTCCCCAGGCTGCTTTGGGAGGAACCGTAGAAGTTCCGACTATCGACGGCAAAGCGAAGGTGAAGATCGAGCCGGGTACGCAACCGGGTAAAGTCCTTCGCCTGAGAAATAAGGGACTTCCTTCCGTGAACAGTTATGGAACAGGTGATTTGCTGGTAAATGTCAGCGTATATATTCCTGAAACATTATCAGCGTCAGAAAAAGAAACGCTGACCGGTTTGGATAATTCACCGAACTTCCAGCCGAATCGTACAATGAAAGAGAAGATCTTCAGCAAATTCAGACATATGTTTGATTAGAAGTATTCAACTATTCTCAGATAAATAAGAAAAGAGTAAAGTCGACTAACAGGAAGTTGGCTTTACTCTTTTTTATTATCGGTCTTGTCCCGGAAGGACAGGGCGGTGACTTTTCACATACCTCTTTTTTATAAAGCAATATATTACTGCCCTCATTTATTAGTTTCTTATTCCAAAAGATTTGCTTGTTTATCAATAAGCATTTTACGGAGTCGATGAACCTTAAAATGCTTGCCGATTTGTGTTGTCTATCATATCGCTTTATTACAGATGAATGCCTCTCTACAACTATTAATCAATGATAAATATACCATAAAGGAAATAGCTTATGAGCTGGGATTTACAGACGACGCCTACTTTTGCCGGGTATTCAAAAAGCACTACGGAATCATTCCCGGCGATTATAAGAAAAGGAGGGGAGAGATTTTATTCTAAAAGCAAAACGCTATAAAAATCTGCTTCCCGTAGAAAAAACTCTATTGGTTGATTGTGAATTGATTACAGTTTCCTCGTAGTTCCGTGTTTAGGAAACTCCAGTTCCCTGCCTAGGAAACTACAATTTCCTGCGGAGGGAACTACAGTTTCCCAGGCAGGAAACGCGTGTTTCCTCCTAAGGAAACAGGAACGACTCTATAGGCGGGAATCAGAAAGTCCCGGACTCGTCCTTTAACCGGCCGAGAGACTGCCGGTAGCCGGTAATGATTTCTTCCATCACTTCGGCAACCGTTTCTTCTTTTCTGAACAGGGCGGCGACTTGTCCGATTTCCAGTTCTCCTTCTTCCAGATTGCCTTCGAACATACCCTTCTTGGCTCTGCCTTTACCTAATAAGGTACGCATTTCTTCGACCGATGCGCCCCGCGCTTCGGCTTCTTCTACGGCAGTTGTGAAACCGCCTTTCACCAGGCGGGTGGGAGCGAGCTTTTTCAGCAACAGCTTCGTGTCGCCTTCGTTGAGGCTGAGGCAGAGCTGCTTGAAGTTTTCATGGGCGGAACTTTCGGTGGTCAGTGCGAAACGTGTTCCTATCTGTACACCTTCGGCCCCAAGCGCAAAAGTGGCCAGCATGGCATCACCGGTTCCTATTCCTCCGGCCGCCATGAGCGGGAGGGAAGTGGCACGGCGTACGGCGGGAATCAGGCAAAGTGTGGTTGTTTCTTCCCGTCCGTTATGTCCTCCGGCTTCGAAACCTTCGGCAACAATCGCATCCACACCGGCTTCCTCACATTTGACGGCAAACAGGGAACTGCTCACCACATGGACGACCGTTATGCCGTGTTCTTTCAGGAACGGAGTCCATTTTTTGGGACTTCCCGCAGAGGTGAAAACGATTTTTACTCCCTCTTCGACCATCAGGTTCATCAGACTTTCGATTTCCGGATACATCAAAGGTACATTAACCCCGAAAGGTTTGTCGGTGGCAGTCCGGCATTTCCGGATATGTGCGCGTAATACTTCGGGGTGCATGGAGCCGGCTCCCAACAATCCGAGTCCTCCGGCATTGCTCACTGCCGAAGCAAGCCGCCAGCCGCTGCACCAAACCATTCCACCTTGTATAATAGGATATTTAATACCAAACAATTTACATATTCTGTTCATGGCTAATCTATTTATAATGTTAGGGGAACAAAGTAAAATAAAACTTACCTATCTTTGCGTGTCTGATTCTATAAATAATGTGGATATAAATTAATTCTTACAATATAACAGTTATGAATAAAGCGCTTATGGCTGCCGGTCTGGCAGTAGTTTTAGGAGCTTGCAACTCCTCGAAGAAAAGCGATGTGGCCGATGCCGCACCCAATCCGTTCTTTACGGAATATACGACTCCGTTCGGTGTTCCTCCTTTCGACAAGATAGAAGTGGCTCATTACAAGCCGGCATTTGAGAAAGGGATGGAAGAACAGAAAAAGGAAATCGATGCTATTGTCAATAATCCGGAAGAACCGACGTTCGAGAATACGATTGTCGCTTTAGATCGCTCAGGTGAATTGTTGACGAAAGTGATGTATGCTTTCAGCGGTCAGTCGAGTGTGAATACGACCGACGAAATACAAGCTCTGGAGCAGGAACTGTATCCGGTTCTTTCCGCCCATTCGGATGATATCAGCCTGAATCCGGCTCTCTTTACCCGTGTAAAAGTTGTGTATGACAAGCAGGCTTCAATGAACCTGAATAAGGAACAGAAGAAATTGCTGGAGGAAACCTACAAAGGTTTCGTACGTGGGGGAGCTAATCTCGATGCTGACAAGCAAGCCCGGTTGCGTGAACTGAATGAAAAGATATCTGTCCTGGAGCTGACTTTCGGGCAGAACGTACTGAAAGAAACGAATGCCTTCAAACTGGTTGTAGATAACAAAGAGGATTTGGCCGGACTTCCTGAATCGTTGATTGCCGCTGCTGCCGAAACTGCCGCTGCCGACTCAATGGAAGGCAAATGGATTTTCACTTTGCACAATCCGAGTGTGATGCCTTTCCTGCAATATGCCGATAACCGTGCGTTACGGGAAAAGATATTCAAGGCGTATATCAACCGTGGAAACAATGGCAACGGGAATGACAATAAGAACGTTGTCAAAGAACTAGTAGCTGCCCGCCTGGATAAGGCCAAACTGCTGGGTTATGAAGACTTTGCCGCTTTTGTGCTGGATGAGAACATGGCAAAGAACGAGAAGAATGTGTATAACCTGCTTGACCAGATTTGGACTCCGGCGCTGAAAAAAGCGAAGGAAGAACTGGCCGATATCAATGCCGAAATAAAGAAGGAAGGCGGCGACTTCGAAGCCGAAGGTTGGGACTGGCGTTATTATGCGGATAAAGCCCGTCAGGCAAAATTCAATATGGATGAAAACGAAGTCCGCCCTTATCTGGAACTGAACCATGTGCGTGAAGGTGCTTTTTATGTAGCGAATAAGTTGTATGGAATAACTTTTACGGAAATCAAGGACATACCGAAGCCGGACCCGGATGCTTTTGCTTTCGAATGTAAGGATAAGGATGGTTCTTCACTGGGTGTCCTTTATATGGATTTCTATACTCGTCCGGGTAAAGGTGGCGGTGCCTGGTGTGGCGGATACCGTGACCAGAGTTATAAAGATGGAAAGAAAGTGCTGCCGGTTGTTACCACCGTATTTAATTTCAGTAAACCGGCTGCCGGGCAACCTGCATTGCTGAGTGCGGATGAGGCGGAAACCGTCTTCCATGAGTTCGGCCATGCGTTGCATGGGTTGTTTGCTGATGTTCATTATACCGGAGTAGCCGGTGTTCCCCGCGACTTTGTGGAATTGCCTTCGCAGGTAATGGAACATTGGGTGTTCGAACCGGAAGTGTTGAAAGTATATGCCAAACATTATCAGACAGGAGAAGTGATTCCGCAGGAGCTGGTTGACAAGATTGTGAAAAGCAGCAAATACGGACAGGGCTTTGCTACGGTCGAATATTTGGCCGCTTCCTTGTTGGATATGGATTATCATACCTTGAAAGAACAGCTGTCCGGCATGGATATCGAAGCCTTTGAAGCTGAAGCGATGAACAAACGCGGATTAATCCGCCAGATACCTCCGCGCTACCGTACTACTTATTTCGGTCATACGATGGAAGGTGGTTATACAGCCGGATATTACAGTTACATCTGGGCAGAAGTGCTGGATGCCGATGCTTTCGAGGCTTACAAAGAAACCGGCGATATCTTCAACCCCGAGGTCGCTTCCAAGTTCCGTAAAAATGTCCTTACCCCGGGTGGTATCGATGATGCAATGGATATGTATAAAAACTTCCGTGGCAAGGAGCCAGGCATTGAACCGTTGCTAAAGAACAGAGGGTTAAAATAAGATTTTTTTATTATCTTTGCGCATGTAACATGCTTAAACAGAACAATATGAAGAAAATGATTATGACAGCCGGCATAGCTGTTGCACTTAGTGCTTGCAGTTCGTCGGAGAAAAAGTCTGAAATCTTAGCTCCAGGAGATATTTTACTAACGGAGTTCACGACTCCGTTCGGAGTTCCTCCTTTCGATAAAATCGAACTGGAGGATTATATGCCTGCTTTTAAGGAGGCGATTGCGCAACAACAAAAGGAAGTAGATGATATTGTCGGTCAGACGGCTGCTCCCGATTTTGAGAATACGATTGTTGCTCTTGACCAGAGCGGTAGCCTGCTGCGTAAGGTCAATGCCGTTTTCAGCGGACTGAACAGTGCCAACACAAATGATGAGATGCAGGCGTTAAGCCGTGAGTTGTCTCCGTTATTATCAAAGAACAGTGATGATATCCGCTTGAACAAAGATTTGTTTGCCCGTGTAAAGACCGTGTATGATAATCGGGAATCTCTGAACCTGAATAAGGAACAGAAGAAGTTGCTGGAAGAAACCTATAAGAGTTTTGTCCGCGGCGGTGCGAACCTGGATGCAGAGCAACAAGCCCGTTTACGTGAACTGAACAGTGAGATATCCATGCTTCAGTTGACATTCGGACAAAATATGTTGAAGGAAACAAACGCTTTCCAATTGGTTATTGAGAATAAAGACGACCTTGCCGGCCTGCCCGAAAGCCTGATACTGAACGCGGAGGTTGCTGCCCGTGCAGCAGGGTTGGAAGGCAAATGGCTTTTCACTTTGCATAATCCGAGCGTGATGCCTTTCTTGCAATATGCCGATAACCGTGCGTTGCGTGAAAAGATTTTCAAAGGTTATATCAACCGTGGAAATAATGGCAATGATGCCGATAACAAAGATGTCGTGCTTAAACTGGTTACGCTTCGCCTGGAAAAAGCGAAGTTGATGGGATATGACGATTATGCCTCTTTCGTCCTGGAAGACCGTATGGCAAAAACGTCGGATAAAGTATATGCTCTGTTGGACGAAATATGGAAACCTGCCCTGGGGAAAGCGAAAGAAGAACTGGCTGATATCAATGCCGAAATAAAAAAGGAAGGCGGCAACTTCGAAGCGGAAGGTTGGGACTGGCGTTATTATTTCGAGAAAGCGAAGAAGGCTAAGTTCGATTTGGATGAAAACCAGGTTCGCCCGTATCTGAAACTGGAGAATGTGCGTGACGGTGCTTTCTTGTTAGCCAATAAATTATATGGTATTACCTTTACACCCATCAAGGAAATACCGTTGCCTCATCCGGATGCACAGGCTTTCGAATGTAAGGATAAAGATGGTACGCATCTGGGTGTTCTTTATATGGACTTCTTCCCGAGAGCCAGCAAACGCGGCGGTGCATGGTGCGGAACCTATCGTTCGCAGACTTATAAAGACGGCAAACGTCAGGGACCGATCGTAACGATTGTATGTAATTTCTCCCAGCCGGCTCCGGGGCAACCAGCTTTGTTGAGTGCGGATGAAGCGGAAACATTATTCCATGAGTTCGGACACGGTTTGCATAACTTGTTTAAGGACGTACATTATTATGGTGTATCGGGTGTTCCCCGCGATTTCGTCGAACTGCCTTCACAGGTGATGGAGCATTGGGTGTTCGAACCTGAGTTACTGAAAGAATATGCGAAACATTATGAGACAAACGAAGTGATTCCGGCCGAACTGATTGAAAAGTTGGATAAGAGCGGAAAGTACGGACAGGGTTTTGCTACGACTGAATATCTGGCCGCTTCTTTACTCGATATGGATTTCCATGTATTGAAGGAAGTACATGAAGGTGCAGACGTCATGAAGTTTGAAGAAACTGTTTTGGGTGAACGCGGACTATTGAAACAGATACCTTCCCGTTATCGCACTACTTATTTCAATCACACGATGGGTGGCGGATATACAGCCGGTTATTATAGTTACATCTGGGCCGAAGTCCTGGATGCAGATGCTTACCAGGCTTATAAGGAAACCGGAGATATCTTCAATCAGGAAGTAGCTGCCAAATTCCGTGAATACGTTCTTACCCCTGGCGGCATCGACGACGCAATGGATATGTATAAAAATTTCCGTGGTAAAGAACCGAACACGGAACCGTTGTTGAAGAACAGGGGATTGAAATAAAGGTAAATGTAGTGTCGTTGGTAGGGGCGGTTCGCGAACCGCCCCTACAGGCACCATCATAATGAAACAGGCCGGTTCAATATTTTCTATCCATGTATCTCTATAATATAGGACGTATCAAACGTCTCTCCCGGCTGTAAATGTTGCATCCAGTCTCTGTCTTTATATTCCCCGGTGTAGTTAACACGGTCGCAACGGCCATACCAGGGTTCGATACATACGAAGGGTGCGTCCTTTGAGGGAGGCGACCAAAGGCCGACAACAGGCGCTGTGAAATATACCGTCAAATAAGAGCCGCCATCCTGTTTCAGTAAATCCACCCGCTTTACCTGGCTGTTTTCAAGAACTAATGCATCCTTATCGAAAGTATGTATATCCAATGGTAATAATCCTTCTTTGTCAAGTGAAAGCGGATATTCCTTGTCTCCGATACAACCTTTTTCCTGAATGAGTTTGTAGGAAAGTCCCTCATGCCGGTCGAAGGCAAAGAAGCCTCTTGAACTGCTGTCTTTATCATAATCAGGATAATAAAAAGCCGGATGCGCTCCAATCTGGAAATGCAGTTCCTCGTTTCCGGTATTTTTCACTGTCCATAAGACTTCTATCTGGTTTCCGGCCAGTTTGTATCCTATCTCCAGACAAAAGGGGAAAGGATATAATTGTAATGTATCCTCATTTTCCTGTAGTTGAAACCGCAATTCCGTATCAGTCTCTTTTATCAGTTTAAATTCCTGATCCCGTGCAAAACCGTGTTGTGATAGCTTGTAAGTCTTTCCGTTATGGCGATATTCGTTGTTCCATAAACTACCTACGATAGGGAAAAGTACCGGCGAATGGCGTTTCCAGAAGGTAGGATCGGCCTGCCATAAATATTCTTTACCGGTTGCGTTGGCAACAATGCTGCTTAGTTCGGCTCCATGTGGCGACACCTGAATGGTGAGCGAATTATTCGATACTGTTTTCTTCATCAGATTTATTTGTTTATGTTATTTTCCGTTTCAGCAAAGTTAATGAACTTATTTTTTGATTCTCCCGCTCTTTTATAATAAAACAAAACAGAAAGCGTTAAAAGATCATTGAATAGTTGAAAATATGGAACTACACGAAACAAGATCATTTCTGATAAGTGGTATCGCGACTTTGCTTTGCCTCTGTTTTTCGCTCTCGGTAAAGGCCGGTGAACGGTATACGGATAACTCGGTATTGAGCAAAGGAAACTGGGTGAAAATACAGATAGAGCAGGATGGAATCTACAAACTTACTTATTCTGAATTGAAGAAGATGGGATTTGACGATCCTTCGAAAGTTGCTGTCTATGGATATGGTGGCTGGCCTTTGGAAGAAGATTTCACAAAACCTTATGTGGATGATCTGCCTGCTGTCCCGGTGCTGAGAAAGGATGATTATATCCTTTTTTATGGGCGGGGAACGACGAAATGGGAAGCTCAGATAAGAAATGAAAATTTTACGCATACCAATAATCCTTACTCTGTGTATGGATATTATTTTCTGACAGACGGGGCGGAGGTTAAAGTCCCGGAGCAGATTAAATATGATAAAACTACCAGTGAGAGGATAGAGACTTTTGATGACTATTTACTCCATGAAAAAGAGTTGGTTTCTATTAATTTATCGGGAAGGAGATTGTTTGAGAAGTTATCGCAGTCTACCCAGACTTTCAATGACTTTGGAAATCCGGAGACATTAGGGATAGTCGAAGGTGAAATTTATGTAGATTGCAAATTTGTACCACTCACTACAACATCAGAGGCACAAGGTGAAATTACGTTATCTTTTGCAGGAAATAAGCTGTATAATGGAAACACTTCCCTTCAAAGTGGAACATACACAAAAGGCAAGGATATGGAATTAGCCCAAAAATATGAATATAAGGCAGGGGATCATTTAAGTGTTAAGCTGGAGTATAAGAAATCACAGCAACCCAGTACCGATGGCTATGTCGATTATATCCGTTTGAATGTCAAACGTCAATTGAAGACTTACAATGAACCATATACATTTTTCCGTTCATTTAAATCCCGGAATCATATATCCCGGTTTGTAATAGAAGGCGCTAATTCAGCCTGTATGGTTATGGATATAACAGACCCTGCAAACTGTAAAATTATAGAAACAGAACTGACCGGCTCTACAATGTCTTTTACTATTCCGGAAAGTAATTCATTGAGAGAATTTGTTTTGATAAGGACTGATCGTACGGATTTTCCTGTCCCTGTCAGTAAAGGTGCGGTTGAGTGCAGGAACCTTCATGGCTGGTCGAATAAAGATATGATTATTATCTCTCCGTCTACTTTACGAAAAGAAGCGGAGAGATTGAAAGAAGCACATGAAACACAAGATGGTTTACGTGTGGAAGTGGTAACACCGGAAGAAATATATAATGAATTTTCAAGTGGAACTCCCGACGCAACAGCCTATAGAAGGTTTATGAAGATGTTGTATGATAAAGCGGCATCAAAAGAGGATCGTCCGAAATACTTGTTGCTTTTCGGAGATGGTGCTTACGATAACCGCTTTGTTACGGAATCATGGAGTAAGATAAGTGATAAGGAGAGAGAGAATTTCCTGCTTACCTTTCAGTCAGAAAATTCATTGGATGAAAAATCTTATGTGACAGATGATTATTTTGGTTTTCTGGATGATGCTTCTAATGGGAAAAGTGTAGAATCGTGTCCGGTGGATATAGGGATAGGCCGTTTCCCTATCCGTTCGGTTTCGGATGCCCGGAAGATGGTCAATAAGGTTATTCGTTATATGAATAATGAAGAACTGGGCATTTGGAAAAATGAAACTTGTTTTGTGGCAGATGATGGAAGTAATGCGGATAAAGTAAAAAAACAAGCGAATGATCATATGAAATATGCAAATGGAGCAGCTCTAACGGTTGAAGAGAAAGCACCGGATGTTCTGGCAAGTCGATTGTTTTTTGATAATTATGCCAAAGACTATTCTAGTTCAAATTCATATTCGGTCGTAACAGACGAAATGAATAAGAAGTTAAGAGAGGGATTGATGCTGATTAATTATACAGGGCATGGAAACACGACTTCGTGGTCTGATGAGAATGTTCTTACACTACCGATGATAGATAAATTCTCCTATCCCAAATTACCATTATGGATTACGGCTACCTGTGATTTTTGTCGTTTTGATGCACTGGCAACGTCGGCAGGAGAGAGCATTTTTCTAAATGAAAAAAGTGGGGGGATAGCATTGTATACAACTGTTCGAGTGGCTTACGGTTCTGAGAATGATAGAATAAATAATAGTTTCCTAGAGAAGTTATTCGATCAAAGTATGTATCCGGCTTTGGGCGATGTGGTCAGAAGTGTTAAGGCTGATAATAAATCATTAAGATCGAAAAACCTGAATTTTACCTTTATTGGTGATCCTGCTTTAAAGTTGGCTTTGCCTTCCCATAAAATACGTATTAATACGATTAATGGAAAAGATGCGGTTCAGAATTCAACTAATTTCAGAGCTTATGATGAAGTGACTGTAGAGGGAGAGATATTAGCTCCGGATAATTCGATAATTGATAATTTCAACGGAAAGCTGGAAGTGAAAGTGATGGATAGTAAAATCGAAATTACGACACGGAATAACTTCAGGAATGATACTGCTTTTAAATATATGGATTATAAAAACCTTGTTTATAAGGGCTCAACCCAGGTTCAGAATGGCAAATTCAGTTTCTCTTTTTATGTCCCGGGCAATATTTCTTATTCCGGTAAGGCCGGAAAGATGATTCTGTATGCTTCGGATAGCGAGCAGAAAATAGAAGCAAAAGGTAACTTTACGAATTATAAGGTACAAGGTACTTCTGATGATCCTTTGGACGATCACGAAGGTCCTGAAATAGTAAAACTTTATTTGAACGATTCGACATTTGTGAGTGGTGACAAAGTAAATACAACTCCGTTTTTCTATGCCCGGTTGTGGGATCAGACGGGAGTGGATATAACAGAAGGCGGTGTCGGGCATGATGTGATGCTTATGATAGACAATAAACCTTTTACCAGCTATAATCTGAATTCTTACTATAACAATATATTTGGCCGGAAAGGAGAAGGTGAAGTGAGATTCGGTATTCCGCAATTAAGTGCGGGAATGCATGAGGCTGTCTTTAAAGTTTGGGATGTCATGGGAAATCCAACAACTTACACGTTCCGGTTCGAAGTAGATGAGAGCTTGAAACCTTTCATCACCAATATTGTCGCAACTCCGACACCGGCAAAAGGTAATGTTGAATTCCATCTTACACACAACCGTCCCGAATCTCAGATGAAAGTCGGTATCATGGTCTACGACATTGCAGGCCGGCTGCATTGGAAACATGAGGAGACTGGTTCGTCCGAATTATTCAAAGATTATGTGATAGATTGGGATTTGAGAAATAATTCAGGAAACCATGTCCGTCCTGGAGTTTATATTTACAGGGCTGCGATAAGCACTAATAATTCAAAGGAGGCAACGGAAGCAAAGAAGATGATTATTTTATGGTGATTTTACTTACATTTGTAGGAAATAAAAATAAACCATGGAAAGTATATATACAGCAGATGAAAACAGATATGCCGGCATGACGTATCGCCGTTGCGGACGTAGCGGTATTTTGTTACCGGCCATTTCTTTAGGGTTATGGCATAACTTCGGAAGTGTGGATGTCTTCAATAATTTTATAAAGATAGCTTATACGGCTTTCGATAATGGCATTACTCATTTTGACCTGGCAAATAATTACGGCCCGGTCTATGGTTCGGCAGAAGAGAATTTCGGCCGGATTCTGAAAAAAGGCTTGGGAGCTTACCGTGACGAACTTCTTATTTCGACAAAGGCCGGTTATGATATGTGGCCGGGGCCGTACGGAAACTGGGGAAGCCGTAAGTATCTGATGGCAAGTCTTGACCAAAGTCTGAAACGGATGGGATTGGAGTATGTGGACATCTTCTATTCCCATCGTCCTGATCCGGAAACACCGATAGAAGAGACGATGGGGGCTTTGGCAGATATTGTTCGCCAGGGGAAAGCGCTGTATGTAGGTATCTCAAATTATAACGCGGAACAGACGGAGAAGGCGTTGGCTGTATTGAAAGAACATCGCGTTCCTTGCTTGATCCATCAGGCGCGTTATTCTATGTTCGATCGGTGGACGGAGCCGGATTTGCTGCCTTTGCTACAAGAAAAAGGTGTCGGCATGATTGCTTTTTCTCCTTTGGCACAGGGAATGCTTACTAATAAATATCTGCATGGAATACCTGAAAATTCAAGAGCCGCTAAGTCAACCGGCCATTTGAAACGGGAACAGGTGACGGATGATAAGATAAATAAGATTCGCCAGTTGCATGAATTGGCAATAGAACGTGGACAGACATTGGCTGAAATGGCTTTGGCATGGTTGTTGAAAGACGACCGTGTAACCAGTGTCCTTGTCGGAGCCAGTTCCGTTGAACAGCTGCTGGATAATCTGAAAGCATTGCGTAATACCGTTTTCACCAATGAAGAGTTAGAGCGGATAGAGTTTATTTTGAAATGAAGCTCCGGATTTATTGATACATTATTATTTATATGACACCATTTTTACAACAGATAGCCTCTTTATTTTATCAGCAATACGGAGCGGAGGTCAGCAGGCTGGCCTTTGTTTTCCCTAACCGCCGAACGGGATTGTTCTTTCAGAAATATCTTTCGGAAGTAGCTGACAAACCGCTTTTCTCCCCGACAATCTTGACCATCAACGACTTGTTTGTGCAGTTGAGCGGTAAGCAGACGGCCGACAGAATCAATATGCTGTTTATGCTGTATGATATTTATGTCCGGCATAGCGGTTCGACAGAAACTTTCGACGAGTTTCTGTACTGGGGAGAAATGTTATTGAACGATTTCGATGATGTCGATAAATACATGGCCGATGCCCGCATGCTGTTTACCAATGTAACGGACTTGCGGGAGATAGAAAATGATTTCAGCTTTCTGGATGCAGAGCAGATTGCCGCTATCCGTACTTTCTGGTCATCGTTTTATCCGAAAGGAGATTCTCCGAATCAGGAAGAGTTTCTTGCCGTGTGGAAAATCCTGTATACATTATATAATGACTTGCGTGACGCATTAGCCGCAGAAGGAAGAGGCTATGAAGGAATGATATTTCGAGAAGTAGTCGAACAGATGGAGCAGAACAACTGTTGTGACCTGCCTTATACGAAGGTTGTCTTTGTCGGACTAAATGCTTTGTCTGTGGCTGAGGAACGTTTTCTGATTCAGTTGCAGAAACGGGGCATTGCCGATTTCTATTGGGATTATGCTTCTGACAAGGTGACCGACCCGAACAACAAAGCCTCTTATTTTGTTGAGCGCAATCTCAAAAACTTCCCTTCTCAATATCCGCTTCCTGCCGAAGAGAAAGTAGATACGGAAATTGAAGTCATCGGTATTCCGTCCGGTATCGGCCAGGCGAAACAGGTTTATACTTTATTAAATGAACTATGCAAGGAGGATGAGATGTCACCCGAGGAAGCATTGCGTACAGCTATCATTCTGCCCGATGAACATTTGCTTATTCCGGTGCTGAACGCAATTCCTGAACAGATTCGCCGGATTAATGTGACGATGGGATACCCGTTGGCGGGTACGCCTGTCGCTTCGTTGATGGAATATATTCTTGCGTTGCAGAAAAACGTACGCTATGTAGACCGGCAACCGGTCTTTTATTTCCGGGATGTATTACCTATATTGAACCACCGGTATATCAGTTCGACCTGCCCGGAAATAGTGAATGCCCTGGTGAAAGATATTGCGGAAAATAACCGGATATATATTTCTGCCGCCGATTTGGGAAAGACCGATTTGTTGTCGGTTCTCTTTCTTCCGGTGACTGATGTGAATACATTTTCCGATTACCTCATTAATGTCTTGCAGGAGCTGAACAAGGTGATGCACGCTTTGTCATCCGGCGAAGAAGAAGAGGATGCCACGCAACGTACCAATGACCTCGAGCAGGAATTTATCTTCCATTATTTTACAACTGTCAACCGGATGAAAGAAATTATGCAGGATGCCGGAATAGAAATGAAGATAGATACCTATTTCCGTCTGCTTAAGCGGGTAACCGATACGATTACCATTCCTTTCCGGGGAGAACCGTTGTCCGGTTTGCAAATTATGGGAGTACTTGAAACCCGTGCACTGGATTTCGATCGGCTGATTATCCTTTCCATGAATGAAGGGATTTTCCCGTTGCGTAAGGCGGCAAACTCATTTATCCCGTATAATCTGCGAAGAGGATTCGGTTTACCGACCTATGAACATCAGGACAGTGTCTGGGCCTACCATTTTTACCGTTTAATATATAGGGCGAGCCATGTCAGTTTACTCTATGATACCCGCAGTAACGGTTTACAGACTGGCGAAGTCAGCCGTTTTGTCCATCAATTGCATTATCACTACGAAGTGCCGTTGCAAAACAAACTGGTCGTATATAATGTATCGTCTGCCAAGACTCCGGCTTTGCAGGTAAAGAAGACGGACGAAGTGATGCAACGCTTGAATGCCTTCCACAAAGGGGGAAACCGGGCCATTTCCGCCAGTGCCGTCAATACGTATCTGGACTGTCCGTTGAAATTCTATTTCTCGGTAGTCGAAGGTATACAGGAGGAAGAAGAGGTTAGCGAAACGATTGAAAGTAACGTGTTCGGTAGCATCCTGCATAAGGTAATGGAAGAACTCTATATGCCTCTCTGTGGAAAAATAGTGACAGCCGACCTGCTGAAAGCAATTAAGAAAGATACGCCTGTCCTGACGGGTACCATTGCCCGGGCATTTGCAGAAATTTTCTTTATGTCGGACGTCGTACGTCCTCTGACGGGGCAGAATTTTCTGATAGGTGAGATGATTCGGAAATATGTGGAGAAGATATTGGAACGTGACAGTAAACTGACGCCTTTCCGATATATTGAATCGGAACGGAAGATTAACCGTCTGTTTACGTTGGGTGACAACCGGACAGAGATTCAGTTGAAAGGTTTTATCGACCGTATTGACGAGGTGCGTGATGCAGTTCGTATTATCGACTATAAGAGTGGGAGCGGAACATCTGTTTTCACTTCGGTCGAAAGTTTGTTCGATAAGGAGGATAAAGACCGTGCCAAAGCCGTAATGCAGGTTTTCATGTATTCGTGGATGCTTGGAGCCGCTCCCGCAGGAAAGACGATTCAGCCGGGAATCTATTATATGCGTACGCTTTTCTCCGACTCGTTCGACGCCTCAGTCAGCAGACGCATTGAACGGACGAAAACGGAACCGGTAACAGATTTCTCGGCATATTCCGAAGCGTTTGAAGGAGAATTGCGCCGTTGTCTGGATGAGATATTCGGACGTGAAACACCGTTTACACAGACAACAACGGAAAAAGCCTGTGCCTGGTGTCCTTTCAAAGATATCTGTGGAAAATAGTACAGGTCAGAACAGAAAACCGAGTGAGAAACTCATCATATTAGTCCGTTTGTCGATCGAGATGTTTCTTTCAATCGGGTTTTGTGAGGATTTGTCTTTGAAATCGGATTCGACTTTGTTGAGTCCGAATTCATAGGTGAATTCGAAAAAGAGCCTCCAGATGCTGACACCCAACCCGGTGGCAATACCCAACTCAAACGGGGTGCTGTCGTTGATGTATTCATTCGTGACCTCAGAGAAATGTGTCGTATAGCGTACCTTATAATTATACTTCACTTTAGGACCTACCATCATACTGAGGGCATAAGGTCCTTCCTTGACAAGGTAATAGCCAATCATAACAGGCATTTCGAGTGAGGTGGTTTTTAATTGAAGCAGGTCTGTTTCCGGTGTATTGCTATCGGCTAAGTTGGACTCGGTATTTTGTGGCATGGAGAAAAGAATGTCTCCTTTCGTGTGATACCACGACAGGTCCGGCTGGATAAAGAAACGGTCGATATTGATTCTGCAAAAGACAGAAGCCTGATAGCCTACCTTATATTGCAGGCGGATATTTTCCGCTTTGACATCATCTATTGTAAGCGAATTAACGATTGGAAACGTAGAGTTGACACCTACCTTTGCTCCGAAGTTAAACGCTTTGTCCTCAATCTGTATAAATTTCTGCGCGTTGGCTGATATACAGAGAAAAAACACAGGCAATAGAAGAAGTATCTTTTTCATACGTTTATTTTTTCTTTTTTACCGACCAGCCGAATTTACCTACAAATTCACCTAATCCATAATATTTCCCATGTGAATAAGCCAGCAGGTCGGCCCGTTGCATATCGAATGCTCCCGTTTGCGGGTCCAGGTATTTATCATCTGCCTGAACATTCAGGACATCGGCTATGAACATATCGTGGCTGCCTAAAGCAATCACTTCCTTGACCCGGCATTCAATGCAAAGAGGTGCTTCTTCGATAGTGGGACAGTTTACTAACGTGGCTTTACCCGGTGTCAGTCCCATTTCTTCAAACTTATGGTGCCCTTTACCTGAATTGACACCGCACCAGTCGGTTGCATAGGCCAGTTCGCGTGTTGTCAGGTTGATGACGAACTCCATATTCTTTTTCAGTATGGGATAGGAGTGACGTTCGGGACGTACGGATATATAACACATGGGTGGATTGGTACAGATTGTACCGACCCACGCCACCGTTATAATATTGTATTCTGAAGGTTCGCTGCCACAACTAACCATTACGGCGGGTAAAGGATAAATCATGGTACCGGGCTTCCAGTCTTGCTTCATAAAAACTTATTTAATAATAATATCTTCCTTATTGATTTTACGTTCACAATAACGACATTTGATTGTTCCCTTTTCTTTGTCTATTACTTCGAAACGGCTCGGCATCGGTTCGTTATTGGTGATACATTTCGGATTGTTACATTTAACCAATCCAACCAGTTCGTCCGGCAATGTAACTGTTTTCTTTTCCACAACTTCATAATCACGGATAATGTTCAGGATTACTTTGGGAGCAATCAGGGCGATACGGTTGATTTCGTCTTCTTCAAAAAACTTGTTGGATATTTTAATCACGCCTTTGCATCCCATTTTTTTACTTTGGAAATTGTTTCCGATCGTGATTGTGTTATCCATATTTTCAAGTCCCAACAATTTGGCCACTTTAAATAATTGGCTGGGGGGGATATGGTCGATAGCAGTTCCGTTCTCCAGAGCGGCAACCTGCAATTCTCTTTTCTTTTCTACTGACATGACTGATTAATCTTCAATTGATAAATTAAGAACTTCACAAATAATTGCCTGACGGGCGAACAATCCGTTGCGTGCCTGCTGGATGTAGTAGGCTTTCGGATTATCATCCACATCGTAAGCAATTTCGTTTACGCGGGGCAGGGGATGAAGGATACGAAGGTTTTCACGGCTTCCTTCGAGCATCTTATTACGCAGGATATACACATTCTTTACCCGTTCATATTCTTCCAGGTCGGTAAAGCGTTCGCGCTGTACGCGGGTCATGTAAAGAATATCGGACTGGTTGATAACATCTTCATCGAATGTCGTATGTTCGTAATATTTGATGCCGTGCTCGTCGCAGAAATTCTTGTATTCGTCCGGCATGCGAAGTTCGTCCGGAGCCACGAAATGAAAAGTTGGATTAAAATGTGACATGCCGACAATCAGCGAATGCACTGTCCGTCCGTATTTCAGGTCGCCCACCATGGTGATGTTCAGGTCGGTCAGTTTTCCCTGTGTCTTCTGAATGGAGTATAAATCGAGCATAGTCTGCGAGGGATGCTGATTGGCACCGTCGCCCGCATTGATGATAGGTATGTCCGTTACTTCGGATGCATAACGGGCAGCGCCTTCCAGATGATGTCTCATAATGATCAGGTCGACATAATTGCTGACCATCAGGATGGTATCTTTCAGCGTTTCCCCTTTGGAAGAACTGGTGGTAGAAGCATCCTGGAATCCGATCACTCGTCCGCCCAGGCGGTTGACAGCTGTTTCGAAGCTTAATCGCGTGCGTGTAGAGGGTTCAAAAAACAGGGTGGCAGCCACTTTGCCTTCCAGTAGCTTTCGGTTTGGATTTTCCTCAAACTTCCTGGCGTTATCCAGAATACGAAGAATGTCCTCTTTGGAACATTGATCGATAGAAACTAAACTTTTACTTTTCATTTTGTGTATAATCTGTCTTTCTTGCAAAAGTATAAAAAAAGCGGAGACTGAATAGCCTCCGCTTGTATTTATTTCAGATATTCTGCCAGCTTCGTCGGAAGGTAGAATGTATTGTTCTTATCTACATAAACTACAACCGAGTTGAGCCGGACTTCTTCCTGTCCTTTTTTACCGATTGTAACGATATTGCTGAACGGGGTGATGTTGATTTGTTTCTTTTTATTTTTCACGACCAGGGAGGGAGAGCCTTTCTCGTCTTTTGCCGGAATAATCTCACATTTATAGTCTTCAAACACCTCAGTGTGAGGAGCAAAGTTCTCTTCTGTCAGTTCGTCCAACTTGTCACGGTCCATGCCGAACAAGGCACACAGATATGCGTTCAGTTCGATGTTGGTGTGCATACCGATGGGAAGGCTGGCTTTGTCCGGGTGGTAAGCTGCCAGGAAAACGTCTTCACCGGTGTGTCCGCCGGTTGTAAATCCGAAACAGGTTTTTGATGTAAGCAGCTTAGACATGAAAGAGGTCAGCGAACCGCTGTAGAGGGAGCCTTTCCCTTCGGTGGTACGTTCGCTTTCAGGAATCGGGCTGTTCTTGTAATCTTTGCAATGGTTCAATGCATCCAGTTCTTCCGGGCTCAGTTCGAAACCGGCATATTCGCGGAAGATGTTCTGTACTTCGGAGTTGGGTTCACTGTTTACTTTCTTGGCGAAACCTTCTGCCGTTAGTTTATAAAGAGAGAATTGGTGGAACAGTTGATCTTTTGTAAGTTTATCATAACCTCCGCAAGAATAACGGCCGATGCTGATACCGCTGTTTCCGTGGTCGGGAACCATGATAACGGCTGTTTCTCCGTTCTGACGGGCAAATTCAAGTGCGGCACCGCAGGCACGGTCGTAAGCCAGCATATCTGTTGCCATACCGACAGGGTCGTTTGCATGGGCGGCCCAGTCTACTTTACTGCCTTCTACCATCAGGAAGAAACCTTCCGGGTTTTTAGACAGTTTCTTGATGGCGATACGTGTCATTTCTTCCAGGTCCGGTTGCTGGGCCGGGTCGCGGTCGATGTCGTAAGCCATTTCGCGGTCACCGAATAAAGCCCACATATTGTTACCGCTGTAGTTACGCATACCGTTGATGTCGTTTTTAAACACACCATATCCGTTACCTTTCAGATAAGCTTCGCTTTCTTCCGGAAGAAGGGATGCGCCACCACCGATTACAACATTCAGGTCGTTGTGAGCCATCTGCGGAGCAATCCATTCATATTTACCGCGGTTGTAGCTGTGGGCAGAGCAGTCTGCCGGTGTTGCATGCGGAAATTCGCAGGTAAAAACAAGACCGGTCGATTTGCCCTGTGTCATCTTAGCAGCTTCCAAAACGGTGGTAAGCGGCTGGAAAGCGCGTTCGGGGTCGGTCGGGTAGATATCATTGTCTCCGTCGTGTTCCGGATAAGTGGAAACATAACCGGTACGGCTCGGATAGCCGGTCATATAGCAGGAAGTTGTCGGAGCGGAATCTCCGATAGGGGCATTTGAAGAGTGGGTACGCACGGTTCCGCACAGATACGGGTCCAGGTTCAGGTTGGGTTTGTCGGGGTTTGTGTACCATTGCAACCAGCGTGCCATAGAAACGGTAGCCAGTGAAGTTCCGTCCGGTATCAGAAGAATAACATTCTTGACCGGTTTTACGTTTTCTACATCCGCAGCTTTTGCCGGCATGATGATGATTGCCAGTAGAAGCAGAAAAGTAATCGTCTTTTTCATGTGCTTGTATGTTTATAAATTAATGTAATTGAATGATCTCTTCTTCGAAAAGTGTCAGTTTTTCCAATCCTGTTTCTGTCACCAGGAAACTGTTTTCAATGCCAACGGCTCCCACGCCCGGAATAACGAATTTGGGTTCGAGGGCAAATACCATATTCGGTTGCAGTTCTTCTTTGGAGCGGGGCGTCAGTACCGGTAGTTCGTTGATTTGGATACCTATGCCGTGTCCTACGAATTTGGCCTGTTGCTTGGTTCCCATGAAGTTGGCTGCCAGTCCCTCTTTTTCGGCAATGCCGGCAGCGATAGTATACAGTTCCGAACAAACGACACCCGGACGGGCTGTGTTTTCGATTTCATTTTGTATTGTCAGGGCTACCTGGTGGGCACGGTAGGCTTCTTCGGTCAGTTTGCCGACAGAGAATACGCGGGTCATGTCTGTCATATAAGATGTATAGTTCCCGGCCATATCGACCATGATGGCAGTACCTTCTTTCAGAATCGTACCGTTGGCTCCGAGCGGACAGGAGGCATCCATGCCACCGCCACCCAGGGCGAAGTCGAAAGGAGAGGGAGCTTCGGCGTTTTCTCCGGCCAGGATGCTTCCCATAAAGATATCCATATTAGCACCGAATGCACGGAAAAGTCCGATGGAACCGTTCTGGCGCATACGTTTTTCGATTTCGTACTGAAATTCGAGGTCGGTCATTCCCGGACGGAAACATTCCGGAACTTCAGCGTATGTCTTGGCATGTTTGGATGCCGAGATACGAAACTGGGCAATTTCCCATGGTGTTTTGATTTCACGCAAAGTCCGCATCAATGTAGTTGCATTGCCGGTTTCTTTGGGATTGAAAATCGATTGCAGACGGATATAATCGTTGTATGTCAGCTCATCGGCTTCAAGAAGCAGCTTCTCCGGCATTTTTATTCCGCGGGCAGCGAATATCTCGGCTATTTGCTCCGGTTTGCGGATATATTCGATTTGGTCGTTGCTTAATCCGTTAGGGCGTTTGACGAAGAACCAGGGCGTGCCTTCTACGGGCAGATAAAAATATCCGCTATACACACGTCCGGTTGTATAATACAGGTTTACATCTACACTTAGCAGGCATGCATCCGCATTTATCTTTCGCATTGCCTGTTGCATACGACCCCATTTCAATTGCAGGTCGCCGGTCAATTCTTTTTGTATCATCTCCAACTTTTATTTTTATGTGGCATCAAAGATATTAAATTATTGCCGGGAAAAAGCAGGATGGGATATTAAATGTTGATTAAGAAATAGAAATCCACTTCTCCAGATTGCGTTCTTTTGCGCTGAAATTGGCACCGACCTTGACCAATTGTCTACCGTCGGTAGTGTAGGGGATCAGGTAGCCTTGAACACACTGACTTGTCCAAACTTGGTAACACCTGTCAGGAGATAGAACTTCAGATACTGGTCGGCACTTTTCAGCACACCGTAGAAGGCTTTCAGGGTATCTTTGTAGGCTTGGTGCAACTCCTTATCTTGCAAAGATGGAGCAGCGGCTTGTCATATTCATCGACGAGTACGACGACGGGATGACCTGTTAGCTCGGCTGCACGTTGTATCTGTTATAGGTTACAGATGCGATTGCTTAAAAAACAATCCCATCATGTTAAAGACCGTTTGTTCTTTGACATGATGGGATAAAATCGAAAAGGATAATGGGGTATTGTCAGCAGAAAATGGCTTTCCATTCTCCGATATTGCGTTTTTCTTTGTCGAAGGAGGCACCGACTTTGACCAGTTGGCGACTGTCGACGGTGTAAGGAATCAGATAGCCTTTTTCGTCGATCTGCCGGAGAGCCTCGTCTACCGAACCGTCCAGTTTGAATTCGAATACATAGATATAATCGGTTGTCTTTACCACTGCATCCGCACGGCCGCGGGCACTACGTACTTCGGCATCTACATATTGTCCCAACAGTTTGAAGACAATGTAGAAGATTACCTGATAATGCCGTTCGGTCTTGCTGTTCAGTTCATAGGGAATATCTTCGAAGAAGGCGCGCAATCGTTCCATGAACGCATCGACGTCGCCGGCACGCAATTCATCCCAGAACTTCCCGATGTAAAACGGAGCGGTCGATTCCGACAAAGGAGTATAGTATGGAGTGATGAAATTCAGCCATCCATATTTTACTTCGGCATTCGGGAAGTCGAGTATATAGAAATCCTTTGCAGGGTCATAGCCTTTGATTGTCAGATACCCGCTCTGGTAGATGATCGGCACCGGATTATGAAAATCGGCCCGGTAATCGATCAGTGCAGCTGCCGGAACTTCTATACCGTCGAGTTGGCGCAGGTCGTAGTCGGTCTTTTTCAGCATATCTACCAGCATCGTCGGTGTTCCGGTAGCGAACCAGTAGCTGCTGAACCGTTTTTGAACCAATGCATTCAGTACGCTGAACGGGTTATAGATTCCATCCGAAAGGAATTCCGAGAAATGATATCCGTCGTAACGTTTCGTCATTTCGTTTACCGTTTGTTCGTACGTCAGTTTGTTCATGGCAGCAAGAGCGGCCAGTTCGGGTTGGAAATCGCGTTCGATCTCCGCCTTTGTCATACCGCAAATCGTTGCATAATCGGGAGCCATACTGATATCCATCAATTGGTTCAGGTTACTGAAAATCCCTAACTGCGAAAACTTGGTTACTCCGGTGATGAATACAAAACGCAGGTAACGGTCGGCATCTTTCAGGACGGTGTAAAAACCGGTCAGCATTTCGCGGTAAACGTCGTGCAGATCGTCGTTAAACAAGGTGCGCAGCAGGGGCTTATCGTATTCGTCGATCAGGACGACTACTTTCTCTCCTGTTTTCTCGCAGGCTTGTTGGATGATTTGCATGAAACGTGCGGAATACCCAACTTCTTTATCCGTTTCACCATACTTCTTTTCCCATTGAATAAAATGAGCATCAAGCACTTGCTCCAGGCTTCGTTTATTTTCATAGAATTGAGCATTCAGACTCAAATGAAGTACCGGATAAACTTTCCAATCCTTTTCGAGTTGTTCGATAGCCAGTCCCTTGAACAGGTCTTTCCGTCCGAGGAAATAGGCTTCGAGTGTCGAAAGGAGCAGGCTTTTACCGAAACGGCGCGGGCGGCTTAGGAAATAAGGTTTACCGGTAGTTACCATCCGGTAAACCAAATCTGTTTTATCCACATACAAAAAACCATCTTCCATTAAAGAGGTAAAATCCTGTATCCCTACCGGGAGTTTTCTGATCGGCATTGTTTCCATGTTTCCGTTGTTTTAAGCACGAACACAAAGATAAGATTATTACTTTTCTCTTGAAAGGAAAATAATAATGAATATAGTAATACCTATTTGTTTCAATTTTATTCCATCATGTCAAAGAACGCTTTTTATTGGCGCCACCTCCGCCCACGAAGCGGAACCGAGCCGGGAAACTGTCCCGGGGTGGCTGGTTCGATTGTTTGGTATTGTAACATCTGAATTCTTCTTTAGGGGTATTTGATATCGCAGAAATAAAGGCAAGGGTTTTTGTATCGAGTTGGCGGAACTGTTTGGCCAGTTTCGCTATTTCGGTGACAGATAACCTGCTACGGAGAAGTTGCCAGTCCGAAAATAAACCGTATTCCAGAACACGTTCTACAATATAAGAACGGTGTTTTGTCCAATCCAGTTTACTCCGATCAGTATCCTAAAATAAATGGGGGGGAAAACTTCTCAATGAAGTTGCTTACCATATCATCTGACTGTTCCATAAAGAAGTGATTTATTGTTACTATTTTTCACTCGCAAATATAACAAATATATTCTTTTCTCCAATCCCATCATGTCAAAGATCGTTCAGGCCGAAGCCTGCTTATTGTTTGTCGCCCGCTGGCGGCAGATACAGAATAGCGATATGGGCTATTCCAGAAAACCGGTGGCTTTAAGAAGCCGGAGTTTGAGTTTGGGGGGCATATTCTTTGAGGTTATTGTTCTTTAATACAACGAAGCGGATATGCATTACCACGAGAGGTGATGTCCACTACCCATTTATTGGAATAAGAAGTAAACTTATAACAGCCATTTCCGTTGGGATCGGCCGTAGATGTAAAATAGTTAGCGATTGAATTTCTACCACCAAATTGATTATCACAATTCCGATAACCAGCTTGTGGAATTATCAGGTTCAGCCCGTTATCACCCGGTAGCGTTACTCTACCATTAGCGCTTGAGCGACTCCTGTCTGATAGCGCTTTCCATTCACTCTCGGTCGGTACATAATATCCGGCTGGACATGGATTGGAAGAACTTCCGAGTAGCCATGAATAATCATTCTGAGGAGTTTGCCAATCGTACGTACCCCAGTTGCATTTATAAAAGTCGTTGAACTTATCTCCGACACTCCTCGACACAGGTGCACCTGAACTTATATAGTTATAATTGTTAATATCTATTCCATTTTTGCGTCCCCACTGGAAGAAGTATCCGGTGGAGGTAGTGGATGTGTAATCGTTTTGTGTACCTATATAAGTTGCACCTATATTAACCGGTGCCCACCATCTTCCTCCCTGCAATACACTGGAATAATAAGGACTGCCGCCCCCTGCCGGGTACGGATAGATAGAGGCTCCGCGTATTATTTTATACTGTTTGACAACGGTATTGCCATATTTGATCTGCGGGTTTGCCTCATGCCATTGGTAAGCGGCATCGGTTCCGCTTGTGGCGTGCGCTCTAACGGTGAATGTGTACTTGCGCCGATTATTAACGACGGTGGTACTTATAGAGGCAGTTAGCCAGCTGTTTCCTTCGTTTGTGCTGTTGCAATACGTGCCATTGTAGTTGTTGTTGAAGGTCGGTGTGGAAAATCCACTCAAAGTAGCCCCCTTATTCAGAGCAATTTGACCCCTGTTAAATTTTTCCATTCTTCCATCCTGTTCATTCTTGTTTTCTTCGTATTCTTCCTGTCAGTTATGCCGGGTTCTACATTAAATTTCGTTTATAAATATAACGATTCTTTTTTACTTTTACATTTGCGTAGCGACTCTCCGAAGAGCTCTATACGTATAGCCTGATGTACAATTCTGTCCAGAACGGCATCGGCAATCGTCTTTTCTCCAATAACGTCATACCAATCCCTTACCGGGACCTGTGATGTTATGACGGTGGATTTTTTACCATGCCTGTCCTCTATGATATCCATCAGGTTCATCCGCCCTTGGGAATCGAAGGGTTGTATGCCAAAATCATCCAGTATAAGCATATCCAACCTCTCGATTTTCTTGAGTTCTTGCAGGATTGTACCTTTTGCCTTGGCAACCTTAAGCATCCCCATAAGTCTGGATGTGTTGGCGTATAGTACTTTATATCCTTTCTGGCAAGCCTGGAAGCCAAAAGCGGTTGCCAGATAACTTTTTCCTGTTCCGGCACTTCCGGTAATAAACATGTCTTTGCGTTCCCTGACAAACGTAAGGTCAGCCAAACGCTGGGTAAGATTCTTGTCCAGCCCCCTTTCCACTGAGAAGTCTATTTCTTCAATGGTGGCCTTGTATCTGAAGGAGGCCTGACGGATAGCTCTCTCTACCGCGCGGTTTCTGCGGTCATCCCATTCACTTGAGACCAGCCATGAGACGAACTGGTCGGTAGTCATGCTCTCTGTCCGATGTGTTTCCAAACTTGTTTTAAAGGCATAATACATACCTTTAAGATTCATTCCTAACATCTTTTCCAATGTGTCCTGATTCATTTCCATATTGTATCTGGTTGGTTTATTGATAATATTCTTTTCCTCTGATATTCTCATGGGAAGGCATCTCCGTTTCTTGCCCGGCACTGTCTTCCAACGGGAACTCATCCTGCCGGTTGTTAAGGATGCGCTCGATGATGGGATAATTGTACAGACCGTAACTTGTAGCCCAACGGCAGGCATTGGTCAATCGGGTGTTGCCGACCCTGCGTGCGAAGCTAAGAATGCCCTGACACGATTTATAGGCTTGCTCCGGATGCTTTTTCTCTTCCATAACCTGACGGATATATGCCTCCACATCCGGATGAATAGCCGCCGCTTCACGTATAAATTTATCCGGGTTCCATTCCGTGATATAGCGATGGTGTGAAGCCAGGTGCTCTTCCAGGGTCGTGTACCGGCAACGGGCCCTGTTGCGGGTATGGGAAGCAATCAGCTCGTAGCCGTAATAGATGCATACCTCGCGTGAGGTATATAACAAGATGACCTTCTTGCCTATATAGCCGCAAGGCACACTGTAGTAATGGGCGTCTTCCCCCAGGCGGACATGACCGTTTTTCATCACGGTAGCCCTGTAACGCTGTTTGAGTTCAAAACGGATGGGATTGAGCTTGCGTAAAGAATCACGTTCTATCTCCTCGAACTGTTCCCGTCGACTGTATTTACGGTCTGTCAGCGGAGTGTTGTTGTGGAGTTCCAAGGCGACACGGATAGCCGCGTTCAGTGAATCAAGGTCATAAAACTCGCGTTCCTGTATCTTTGGATAGATACTGCGATAGATCAGTTTAACGGCACCCTCGACCAGTGCCTTGTCACGTGGCTTGTAAGCCCTGGCGGGAATTACGGTACAGCCGTAATGTTCGGCAAAGGCTGCAAAGTCCTCATTCAGGATGGCCTCGTATTTACTGCTCTTAGTAACGGCGGACTTGAGATTGTCCGGGATGATGGCGGAGGGAGCCCCCTGGTAGTATAACAAGGCGTTTTCCGAAGCACGGATCAAGTCCTCCTTTTTCTGGCTCATGACCGCTTCCACATAGGTTAACTGGCTGCAGGGAAGGATCGCGACAAAAACCTCCACCGGGATGATTTCGCCCGTCTCAAGGTCGATGATGGAGAGTTTGTCACCGGCGAAGTCTATGAACACTTTATCACCGGCCTTGTGTTCAAGATGCATGATGGGACGGCTGCAGGCTATATGCTGCTGAATCAGAATATAGAAGCGGGTGCGTCCGTAACCATCCGGATGGGAAGAGAGGTACTCACGATGTAAAGCCTCACGGGTAACACCTTTCTTCTGAAGCCGCTTGCAATATTCGGGCAACAACGACTTTAGTTCTTCCATCCGTTCGCTTTCTGTCTTTACTCTGGTCTTTTCGTGGAATAACTCCGAGAGTTCCTGGTCCGATAGAGACAGTACTCCTTCATAATCCAAACCGCTGCGCTGAAATACCTGTAAGTATTTCTTGACCGTATTGCGCGAAACGGTTAACATACTGCTGATACTTTTGGTCCCATAACCCTGAGAGTAACAGCGTAACACTTGACGAATCTTTTCCATTCCTAATTGTCTATTGGGCATAACTGACTTTTATTTGTTTTTAACAAACAAAATAGAATTATAGATCGAGTAAACAAGAATGAAACTCACTTTTTAGGGGATCATTTTAAAGTGAATTTAAGGGGGCACTTTCGAGTGAATTTGGGGGATCACTTTAAAGTGAACGGAGGGGGGCAATGGTGAGTGAATTTTCCACCGTAGCCGGAATATTCCTGTTCCCGCCCTGGGGAATTTTATTCGGTCCGTTTGCCGGAGCGGTGATCGGCGAATTGTTAGGAGGAAAGAAATCAATGGAAGCTTTTAAAGCCGGGATAGGAGCTTTTGTCGGATTCTTGCTAAGTGTTGTCGTAAAGATGGCTCTTTGCGGGTATTTTGTTTATTGTTTTATCAGTGCTTTGATATAAAAAGAGGACGTTGCCACAGTGATACTTTTGCAACGCCCTCGTTAATTCTTTCTTTGTTTTCTTTTTATTCAGCAGGAGTGCCGCCCGAAGAGATCACTTTACTGCGTTCGATAGATTGCAATGCCAGATAATTGTCTCCGAACTTTTCCAGATTCTCGATTTCTGTTTCGAACTGGTCCAGATGACCTTCTTCTTCTACCACCAAACCTTCGAATACTTTCTTTGTGGCTGAGTCTGCGTGTTGTGCACATTCGTTGGCCCATGCGTTGTAGTCGTCTACGCTACCGGTTTCCATTTCTGCGGCTTTTTCAAGCATAGCTTTAACATCGTGGATCTTTTCTACCGGACCGGAACATTTCATTTCCACTTCACCTTTCAGGAACAGGATACGTTCGGCGAGGCGTTCTACATGCATCATTTCTGTTATAGCCGTACGTTTGAAAAGGCTGGACAGAAGGTCGTATCCCATATCGTCCAAACGGAAATGGAAATACATGTACTGGTTAACAGCTGTCATTTCATCGGCTACTGCTTTATTTAGCAGTTCAATACTTTTTTCTCTTTTAATCATAATCGTTGAGTTTTAAATCTTGTTTTATAAGACATCTTTATTCTAATGCTGTAAAGTTAACAGTTTCCATGATACAATGGGGTCGGCTTGTGATAATATTTTTTATCTTTGTCATAGATTCTATCAATTAAAACGAAATCTTATGACAAAAATACAGGAATATCTGGCTGCTCTGCCGGAAGATAAGAAAGCATTGTTTATCCCCGTGTTCGGAAGTGTAGATAAATTTTACACGGTGGTATATCTGATAATTCGCAATGAGCATGTGACGGACCAGGAAAAGCCGGAACGCTACGAAGACCGTTTGCAGGTGATTCGGCAAGTGAAAAATAAAGTGGAAGAACTGGTTTCTTCTTATGGTTTGGACGGAAAAGAGATTGTGGCGGATATCGCCAGTGATTATTTTGAAGATTTTGTCAATTATAAAGAACCGGAACTGGATATAACGAATGAGGAATTTATTGCGATTATCCGGAATTTATAACAAACGGGAATAGTTCGTTTGTCGATACTTATACTTACACGATAATTCTAAACTTGAAATATATGAGAAACCTAAATCTATGTGCCTTATTCCTGTTATTGGGAATGAATTGTTTGAATGCACAGATTACTGTGGTGAAGGACAGCAAGCCTGTTTCCCGTATCCTGGTGGAAAAGGGAGAAGCGGTGGATAATCAGGCGGCCCTTTTATTACAGGATTTTGTGAAACGGATAAGCGGTGCCTCCCTGCCCGTAGTGAATGATAAATCGCCCCGGAAAGGAGATATCGTCATAGGTGGGAACGATGTATCCGGACTGACCGAAGATGGTTTTCGTCTGAAGACAGAGAATGGCATTGTTTTTATCAGCAGTGGTGGTGATAAAGGGAATATCTATGGTGTAGTAACTTTGTTGGAAGATTATCTGGGAGTTGCTTATTATGGAGCAAACGCCTATACGTTAACAGAACGTTCTACTGTCGTTATTCCGGAATTGGACAGGGCGGAGAATCCGGCTTTCCGTTACCGCCAAAGCCAGTGTTACGCTTTGCGTGAAGACCCGGTTTATAAATTATGGTTCCGCTTCGAAGAGCCTTCGGAAGTATTTGCCGGTGGCATGTGGGTACATACATTCGACCGTATCATGCCCTCCGATATATATGGAAAGTCTCATCCGGAATATTATTCCTTTATCAATGGTGAACGCCGTCCCGGAAAAGCCAGCCAATGGTGTCTGACTAATCCGGAAGTATTTGAACTGGCCTCGCAGAAGATTGATTCCATATTTAAGGCGAACCCAGGGAAGAATATGATTTCCGTCAGCCAGAACGACGGTAATTTTACTAACTGCGGTTGTCCGGACTGTAAAGCATTGGATGAACAGGAGGGAGGCCCTTCCGGCAGTCTGATTCATTTTCTGAATAAGTTGGCTGCCCGCTTCCCGGACAAAGAGTTTTCCACGCTGGCTTATCTGTATACGATGCATCCGCCTAAGCATGTGAAGCCATTGCCGAATGTGAATATCATGCTGTGCGATATCGATTGCGACCGTGAAGTTCCTTTGACCGACAATGCTTCCGGGCAGGATTTCATGAAAGCAATGAAAGGCTGGGCTGCTATCAGTAATAATATATTCGTGTGGGATTACGGGATCAATTTTGATAATTATGTATCCCCATTTCCCAATTTTCCGATCCTGCAAAAGAATATCCAATTGTTTAAAGAACATCATGCAACCATGCATTTCTCCCAGATAGGAGGTTCCAAAGGAGGTGATTTCCCGGAGATGCGTGCTTATATGGTTAGTAAGTTGATGTGGAATCCTTACCAGAATGCCGATTCGCTGATGCGTGCTTTCATGGATGGCTATTATGGGGCCGCCTCTCCTTATATTTATCAGTATGAGAAGCTGTTGGAGGGTGGTTTGCTTGCTAGTAAACAGCGTCTTTGGATATACGACTCACCGGTTACACATAAAGACGGTATGCTGAATGCGAATTGCCGCAAGCGCTATAATGAGTTGTTCGATCAGGCGGAACAGGCAGTAGCCGGTGATCCCATCCTGTTGAAACGTGTACGGCTATCCCGTTTGCCGTTACAATATGCCGGACTTGAAATAGCACGCGCCGAAGGAAATCACGATTTGAAAGAAGTCAAAGCCGACCTGGCTCTATTTGAAGAACGTACGCGCGAATTTAATATACCGACCCTGAACGAACGAAGTAATCCTCCGGCTGAATATTGCAAATTATATACCGAACGTTATCTGCCTGGTAAAGCAAAGAACTTGGCAAAAGGTGCGAAAGTGATCTGGCTTCAAGAGCCGTCCGGTAAATATAAAACGTTGGGAGAAACCGCCCTGACCGATGAACTGTTCGGTGGAACTACTTTTGTGGAAAGTTGGATCGGATGGGAGGGCATTGACGGTTCGTTTATTCTCGATCTGGGTAAAGAGACACCGGTCAGCTCGATAGAAAGTGATTTCCTTCACCAGTTGGGTGCCTGGATATTGCTTCCGAAGAAAGTGACCTATTCCACGTCGTCGGATAATAAAACCTATCAACCGTTTGGTGAAAAGAGTTTGGCGGAAGACCGTTCCGTACAGGTGAAGTTTGTGGGAGTCAAGTGTGAAGCCCCTTCTCCCGTGACAACCCGTTATATAAAGGTCGAGATTGAAGGAATCAAGACCTGTCCTTCCTGGCATTATGGGGTAGGTTATCCGGCTTGGTTTTTCTTGGATGAAGTAACTGTTCAATAGGAAAAGACGGTCGGAATTGTGTGAAATAACTTTTTTTGTATGTGGTTTGTATAAGTATATGCTGAATAACAACTACTTTTGCAGTTCGCCCGGAAATGAAAGCCGGAAGAAGATAAAAGAGTAGTTGTTTTTCAGGAATATACGGTATATCGATGAGTTATTTTATAAAGTTGAGGAATTGGTTCACTTCCCAGGAACATTTGTTGTTCTTGTTTGCGTTGTTGTTTATCGTTCCTAATTGTGTGTTGTTCTTTACGGAGCCCTTACCTGTCACAGTGGGAGTTGCATCTTTGATATTGCCTTATGCCTTTTGGGTCGGTCTGCTTTTGTTGGCACGCAAACCGGGTATTGTCGTCTGGTGCCTGCTACCGAAAGTTATATTGGACGGGGGACAGCTTGTGTTGCTTTATCTTTTTGGCGAATCGGTGATTGCGGTAGATATGTTTCTGAACCTGACCAGTTCGACCGCATCTGAAGCCAGCGAATTACTTGGTAATATATTTCTTGTCATTATAGGTGTCTTCTTCTTTTATACATTGCCAACTCTGCTGCTGGCTGTCTGGTCTGTCCGGATGAAAAAGAAGCTGACAAACTCTTTCCGAAAAAGATGGGCGGTAAGAAGTCTGGGTGTGTTTATACTGGGGATCATTCTTTGCATGCTGGCTCCGATACAAGGCCATATGGTTTCACTGAAAAATGATTTTTATCCGGGAAATGCGCTTTACAACCTTTATTTTGCAATCAATAAAGCGGAAAAAAACAGTAATTATCATATTACATCATCCGATTTTACCTTCCATGCGACAAAGAACGTGCAGACGGAAGGAAAACGTGAAATTTATGTATTGGTGGTGGGAGAGACGTCTCGTGCGATGGAATGGAGTTTGTATGGCTATGAACGTAAAACGACTCCCCGGATGGAGAAACTGGATGGGTTGGTTCATTTTACCGATGTGGTTACCCAATCCAATAATACTCATAAGAGTGTGCCTATCATTCTGTCTGCCGCCAGTGCCGAAGATTATGGGGTGATTTATGATGAGAAAAGTATTGTGACTGCTTTTAAGGAAGCCGGTTTTCATACGGTTGTAATTGCGAACCAGAATCTGAGCACGTCGATGATCGGTTCGTTTTACCGGGAAGCGGATACATTTATAGATATGAGCCAGTTTAAACCGAAGTCTGCTTATCTGACATCTTTGCATGACGGTGAATTGCTCCCTTATTTGCAGAAAGAAGTGGATAAGACGGATGGTAATTTGTTTTTTGTGATTCATACTTATGGTTCGCATTTTAACTATCATGAACGTTATCCGAAAGATTTTGCATTTTATACCCCGGATAAAGCGGAAGGAATCCGTGCCTCTTATAAGAAGCAACTGCGTAATTCTTATGATAATTCGATACATTATACCGATTATGTGCTAGGTGAGATTGCGGATATGATGAAAAAAACGGACGCTTGCGTGTCGATGCTTTATCTGAGCGATCACGGGGAAGATATTTTTGACGATGCCCGTGCCCGTTATTTGCATGCGTCTCCAATTCCGACCTATTATCAGTTACATATACCTTATATTATTTGGTTCTCGGATGCTTACCGGGCTACTTATCCGGGGAAATACCAGACGACAATGGCTCATCAGGCTCTCCCGGTCAGCACGAATAGTGTGTTCCATACCGTATTGGACCTGGCAGGAATACATACGGCAGTTTCCGATTCTACCCTGGCTGTTTCCAATCCGGCTTTTACGGTGCGCGACCGCATGTACCTCGGAGATCATGACGAACCGGTTCCTTTCTGGAAAGTCGGATTGAAGAATGCCGACTTCGAGATGTTGGACAAATGGGGAATTGTTTACGACAAAGATTGATATTTTGATAGAAACTTCTACCTTTGTTTTATGGCAGAACAAAGTGGACACATCACTCTTAAGGTTATTTTAGGTTATCTGTTGTTGGTTGCAATAGCAGTATGTTCTGTCGTATATATTTATCAAATCATCGAACAGGTTGCCGGTGAGGAAGAACCGGACAGTAAAGCCCGTCAGAAAGTTTATCTCGTAACCAATACATTGTCTTTGCTTTATGAAAGCGAGGCGTTGGGGCAATTGGTCGGTATGCCACAGAATAATGTGAATCATTTTAACCGGACGCTGAATAAGGCTCACAGCAATATGGACTCCCTGCGTGTCCTGATAACCGACTCCGTTCAGTTGCTAAAGATCGATACGATCGATATGCTTTTGAGGCAGAAACGACTGAATACCCGCCGTCTGCTTGAAACCTGGAAAGAAACGAATACGGAGCATCTTTATACGATTAATATCGAAAAGGTGATTGCCGAACAAGATACGTTTATCGAACAGAAGGAAATAAAAGAACATGTTGTAGTCAAGCAGGATACGATTCTTTCTCAAAAGAAACCCCGCGGCTTTTTCCGTCGTTTGGCAGATGCTTTCTCACCCAGCCGTGAAGACACGAGCATCATTGTCAATACGACCCGCCAGATAGTGACAGACACTTTGGTGAATGTATTCAATCCGGCGGATACCATCGCCAGTGTGTTGAAAAACTTGCAGGACAGTGTTGCAGGGCAGCGTAAATTGCTGGCTGACCAGTTGCTGGAACGTGCTGCCAATCTGCGTTATAATAATAGTATAGTTACCCGTAAGATTAACCAGATTTTGCGTGATATCGAGGAGGAGGAAGTGAATGCTTCGCTGGAACGTATGCAGAACAAACAGAAGATTCTGCGTGAGACTTCCTTGCTGATTGCCGGCATTGCTATTGTTTCTGTTGTTATCGTGATTATTTTTATCTTCATGATCACCCGTGATATTTCGAAAAGTAAATATTACAGAATGCAGTTGGAAAAGGCGAAACAATATGCCGAAGACCTGTTGCATAGCCGTGAGAAGATGATGCTGACAATCAGTCATGACATCAGGGCTCCGCTTTCGTCGATCATCGGGTATATAGACCTTTTGCTACGGAGGCATCCGGATGAAAGGCAACAATATTACCTGGATAATATGTCTGGTTCGGCCAGCCATATCTTGTCTTTGGTCAATGACTTGTTGGATTTTCACCGTCTTGAATCCGGAAAAATGGAGATACAGCGGGTGGCTTTCAGTGTATCGGCTCTATTCAATGAGATATTTACCAGTTTCAGACCGATAGCCGAATCGAAAGATCTGACTTTTGTCTTGAATCTGAAAGAAGAAGGAACGGAAAAGTTATATATCGGTGATCCGATTCGTATTCGTCAGATAGTGGGGAATTTATTGTCGAATGCCCTTAAATTTACCCGTGAAGGACGGGTTGTCATGGTGGTGTCTATCAATGCTCTGGCAGACAACAGTGCACTGCTGAATGTGTTGGTGAGCGATTCCGGTCCGGGTATTCCGCCGGAAGAACAGGAACGTATATTCGGTGAATTTACCCGTCTTTCCGCAACTGAAAAGGCGGAAGGGTTTGGGCTGGGCCTATCCATAACCCGGAAGATGACGGTTTTGATGGGAGGAAACCTCTCTTTAAAGAGTGTCGTGGGGCAAGGTTGTGATTTCACAATAGAACTGCCGCTTACAGTAGCCGATGTGCAGGTGCTTCCCGCGGCGGAAGAGGAAGCCGTGTCTGAACCGGAGTTACCATCTTTTGTTGGTCGCGATGTATACTGTCTCTTGGTCGATGACGATCCGCTGCAACTCGCTCTTACGGAAGAATATTTGCGACAGAACCATGTGGAGGTGAGTAGCTGTACTGATCCCTTCTCTGTTGTTGCTTTGTTGCAGAAGACCTCTTTCGATGCTGTCATTACGGATATACAGATGCCGGGAATGGATGGTTATCAATTACTGGAAAGCATACGTAATTCCGGTATTCCGGGAACAGAGAATCTTCCGGTTATAGCCCTTTCTGCTAGCGTGGAGAACGAGCATGACCATTATCTGGAATCCGGCTTCACAGGATTTTTGAATAAGCCTTTTACGGCCCGGCAGTTGATTACTCTGTTAAATAAACTTTTATCAACAGAACTGCTTGTTACCTCTGATTTCAACTTTGATTCGTTGACAGCCTTTGCCGGTGAGGACAAGGAAGCCTCCGTATCCATCCTGAAAACATTTGTGGAAGAGACAACCAAAAGCAATGCCTTACTCGAAGGTACATTGCAGGATGACGACCGGGAACAATCTGCAAAGATATCTCATAAAATGGTGCCGTTGTTTACCATGCTCGGCGCTACCTCATTGGTGGAGAAACTGAGAGTTATCGAAAAGAATGCCACCACTTTACCTGTGGAGGAATGGAAATCGCTGCTTTCGGAAGTAATCGCAGAAGTGAAAAAAATCATTGAACAGGCAATGACCGTTTCTAAGTAAACGGTTGTGGGATAATTCTGTGGAATATCTTTGTGGAATTTTTCCCCAGTTGGGTATCTGTTTTCCCCGTTTTTTGTCTTTATCTCTCCGTTGTCTAAAACATTTTATCTTTCTTTTCTGTTAAGTAGTAAGAGTTTATGATACATACGAAGACCTTTTGCAGATTCTGGCACGGTATTCGCTTTCATATTTACAGAATCGTAAGTGGACGTTTCTACATTTAAACCGTTTAAAACAAAGAAAGATTATTTCTGAGTATTCTATTTAAGTCTGCGAAACAAAAAAGGCATCTGTTGGGGATGCTTTTTTTGTTTGGTGTAAGTTTGTTTGTTAACTTTGCGTCCATTATTAAAAAAGACCAATAGTTATACCATGAAGCACGAAATGCCACTCAAGTCGGCACGCATTGAAGTTGTCGACGCCCTAAGAGGTTTTGCCGTTATGGCGATTATGTTTTTGCATAATATCGAACATTTTAATTTCTATGAATTTCCCGAAGCGACTACCGAGTTTATGAAGTCGTTGAACGAAGGTGTTTGGGATACGTTGTTTTTTCTCTTTGGCGGGAAAGCGTATGCTATCTTCTCCCTGCTGTTCGGATTTAGTTTCTTCATACAATATAATAACCAGGCTAAGAAAGGGAAAGACTTCCGTCTGCGTTTCCTGTGGCGGTTATTCCTGCTGTTCCTGATCGGATGTTTTAATGGTGCATTCTTCCCTGGTGATATCCTGGTGTTGTATGCGATAGTAGGTGTCATCCTGCCCCTGGTTTGCAAATGGAGCGATAAAGCTGTGTTGATAACGGCTGTTATCCTGATGCTTCAGCCTGTAGAATGGGCAAAGTTCCTTTATGCGATGAACAATCCCGACTATGTGGCTGCTCCGGGACAATGGCTGGTGCATCATAGAAATATGTATCCCTTCCTGGGACAGACGGACTTCTGGGCGATGGTGAAGTCGAACCTGTGGGACGGACAGCTTTTCAGCCTGTTATGGGGTTGGGGACATGGCCGTTTCTTCCAGACCGCTTCCCTATTCCTGATCGGTATGTTGATAGGACGCCGGCAATTCTTTGTCGATCTGTCCGGTCACCGGAAGTTCTGGCTTCGTACGCTCCTGATCAGTGCTGTCTGCTTTATTCCTCTGTATTATTTTACGGAGGCTTTACCCGGTCTGTTTACAAATAAGAGTATGTTATCTCCGCTCAATACGATTTTCTCCTCTTTCCGTAATTTCGCATTCATGTGTGTACTGGTGGCTGTCTTTGTTTTTCTTTGGCAACAGGTTTCGGGACACAAAGTGTTGCATGGACTGGTACCCTATGGAAAAATGAGTCTGACTAACTATCTGAGCCAGTCTATTATAGGTTCATTTATCTATTTCGGTTATGGTTTGTCGCTGTATAGCGAATTAGGAGTTGCCGCCAGTTTCGGGGTGGGTATCGTGCTGTTTATCCTTCAGCTGGGCTTCTGCCATTGGTGGTTAAAGAATCATAAACAGGGACCGTTCGAAGGAGCCTGGCGTAAAGCGACCTGGATTTGTTCCTGATTTATTCCTAAAATATATATCTTTGCGTAAGGATTTAATATAATTAAGTATGCTATCAGTTCTTATTGTTGAAGATGATATAACTTTTTCTTTAATGCTCACAACCTGGTTGGGAAAGAAAGGTTTTGAGGTAAAAGCACTTAGCTCGGTTTCGGATGCAAAACGCCAGATTGAGAGTGTCAGCTACGACCTGATCTTGTCGGATTTACGTTTACCGGACGGTGACGGGATCGACTTGTTGAAGTGGGTAAAGGAAAAATATGCCTCTTTGCCTTTGATCATGATGACTAGCTATGCGGAGATACAGACCGCCGTGCAGGCCATCAAGTTGGGAGCATCCGATTATATTGCCAAACCCCTGAATCCGGAAGAGTTGCTGAGTAAGATCCGTGAGGTGGTGAAAACGCCTGCGGTAGGACATACGTCGGCAAAGAAATCGCCGGAAGGGAATACTTATATTGAAGGGCAGAGTCCTGCCGCCCGTCAGTTGTTTGACCACGTCCGCTTGGTTGCCCCGACGGATATGTCGGTGTTGATCACCGGGGCGAGCGGTACGGGGAAGGAATATATAGCCCGCCGTATCCATGAGCAGAGTAATCGCAGTAAGGCTCCGTTTATTGCAGTCGACTGCGGGGCAATTCCAAAGGACTTGGCTGCTTCTGAGTTTTTCGGTCATGTGAAAGGTTCGTTTACCGGGGCGATAGATAATAAGACCGGTGCTTTTGTGGCAGCTCACGGAGGAACGATCTTTCTGGATGAGATCGGTAACCTGACCTACGAAGTGCAGGTACAACTTCTTCGTGCCTTGCAGGAACGTAAAGTGAAGCCGATCGGTACAAATGAAGAGATCGCTATCAATGTCCGGTTGATCTCTGCCACAAACGAGAATCTGCGGACAGCCATCGATAAAGGTGATTTCCGTGAAGATCTTTATCACCGTATCAATGAATTTACGGTTCGTATCCCGGATTTGAAAGAGCGGAAGGAAGACTTGTTGCTTTTCGCCAATAATTTCCTCGACCAGGCGAATGCCGAGCTACAGAAAGATATCATCGGTTTTGATAACGAGACGATCCGTCTTTTCCAGTCTTATTCATGGCCGGGTAACCTGCGTCAGATGAAGAATGTCATCAAATATGCCACCCTGTTGGCTACCGGCCGGTACATCACCCGTCGTGAACTCCCCGAAGAACTGACGGAAGCCCCGGAAAAAGACACCCGCATCCTCTTGAAAGACGAAACCCATGAATGCGAACTCATCAAACGCGCTCTCCAGGAATCCGGCAACAACAAGACGCGTGCCGCCCAACTATTGGGAATCGACCGGAAAACGCTTTATAATAAACTGAAGCTTTATAATTTGGATTAGTTATACATTAATATATACCCATTCAAATAGGTTGCAAACAACAACCATATTACGTATGGTATGAAAAGTATTGAGCTGGCTTTGTTTACCTGATAACTCTTCAATGTGTAATTGATAACGAAGATGTCGAGCAACAGGATATTGATAAATCCGATAAGCGGGTTCTGGATATAAAAGAAACTGATGCTCCAGGTGAAATTGAAAAACAACTGGAAGATAAATGCTTTGACGAAGAACCTTCTTCGCTCTATGGTCGAGTTGATAAGTAGTCCGATGGATAACCCCATGCATACATAAATAATGCTCCACGCAATCGGGAAAACAATATTAGGCGGAGTTACCGCCGGTTTGATAAGGGTTGGATACCAGTTCTTTATTGTGTCAGCTTGAAAGTAACTGGCGGAAAGCCCTACAAGGAAACAAACCAGGATAGGGATAATAATATTCAATGCTTTTCTCATGATTTTTCGTTTTTCTTATTGAATAACAATAGGAACTTCGCTCTTGTTGTCTGAAAGTAGAAAGTTTTTGTGATGTGTGATATGGGCGGGATATTGTATTGTGTTTTCTGCTGCTCCTGAAAATTAAAGGGTGAACTCTTTATTTTAAGTTAAAATATTAGCTGTTAATACTCTTTGGTATAGTATTTTGTTTATTTTTGTGTTTCGAAGGATTTGTATAATCTTAGTCTCTTTGGAATATGAATATAGAAGTGTTATCCGGAATCGCCCCGAGGCTATATGAATTAGTTGCTCCACTAGTTATGAGTTGCAGCGTTTTGCGACAGAATAATAATTATCCTTTCAAAACATCTAAACATTATTTATGGTTTGTCGCTATGGAAAGAGACACGGTGATAGGGTTTATACCCGTTGAAATCAAAAGTACCTGTGTCATTATTAATAACTATTATGTGAAAGGAGAGGACAACGCGGTACTGGCATCCCTGATCGATGCTGTTTTGGAACATTTCAAGAATATTTCGGTTGTCCGGGCCGTTGCCCATACCCGGCATAAAGAGCTCTTTGCTTCAGCTCATTTTTTCGTAACTCAAGAATGGAAACTATATAATAAAATGGAGTATAGATGTGATGATGAGAGAGAAGCTCAATGTGTACGAAGCAGTACAAGTTCGGTTGGATAAGATATTTTCTGACTTCGATAACGTATACGTCTCTTTTTCCGGAGGTAAAGACAGTGGTGTTTTGCTGAATTTATGTATTGACTACATACGCGAACACCGCCTGAAACGGAAACTGGGAGTCTTTCACATGGACTATGAGGTGCAGTACCGGGAAACTACTTCCTATGTAGATCGCGTATTGTCTTCCAATTCCGACATCCTGGAGGTCTACCGGGTGTGCGTCCCTTTTAAGGTTCCTACATGTACTTCGATGTTCCAGAATTACTGGCGTCCGTGGGACAGGGAGTTGCAGGATTTATGGGTGAATAAGATGCCTGAAAACTCGCTTTGTGTGGAGGACTTCCCGTTTTATGATGAGAATATGTGGGATTACCAGTTTCAGTTAAAGTTTGCGGAATGGTTGCATGAAAAAAAGGATGCCGGACGCACCTGTTGCCTGATAGGGATACGGACACAGGAAAGTTTCAACAGATGGCGCGCTATCCATATAAAGAACAAAGTGCAGACTTACCGCCGGCTGAAATGGGTTCACCAGCTGGCACCACGTATATATAATGCTTATCCTATATTCGATTGGAAAACAAAAGATATATGGATTGCCAATGGCAGGTTCGGTTGGGATTACAATCACTTGTACGATTTGTTTTATCAGGCAGGAGTCCCGTTGGAAATGCAGAGAGTGGCAAGCCCTTTTATCTCCCAGGCCATAGCCAGCCTGAAACTATATCGAGCGATAGACCCGGATATGTGGGGGAAGATGATCGGGCGTGTCAACGGAGTCGGTTTTGCTGGGTTGTATGGCGGCACTTCCGCACTGGGATGGCAGTCGGTCAAATTACCGCAGGGGATGACCTGGAAGTCTTATATGGAATTTCTATTGGGAACCTTGCCGGAGAAGACACGGGAAGGGTATTTGCAGAAACTCTCCGTCAGCATAAAATTCTGGCGTGAGAAAGGCGGTTGCCTGGCAGAAGGCACTATCGAAAAACTAAAGCAGGCAGGAATCCCGATACGGGTTGAAGGCCGTACAAATTACAAGACGGTAAAGAAACCGGTTCGGATGGAATATCTGGATGATATCGATATACCGGAATTCCGTGAACTTCCAACCTATAAGCGTGTCTGTATCTGCATCTTGAAGAATGACTACTATTGTAAATATATGGGCTTCTCACTGAATATTCACGAGAGGAAACAAAAAGAAGACATATTAAAACTTTATAACTCTGAATTATATGGAGGAATATACTAGTCCTGTGTACAAAGTAAGGGCTGTCCCTGTGGAAAAGGTGGTAGCCAACAGCTATAACCCTAATGTTGTAGCACCCCCGGAAATGAAGCTGTTGGAAGTCTCTATCTGGGAAGACGGATTTACTTCCCCGTGTGTATGCTACTATATTCCGGAGGAAGACATCTATGAACTGGTTGACGGCTATCACCGCTATATGGTGATGAAGACGTCAAAACGTATCTATGAGCGTGAACGCGGCTTGCTTCCCGTCACTGTCATCGAAAAAGACCTCTCCAACAGAATGGCTTCGACCATCCGTCATAATAGAGCACGTGGCACCCACAATATTGAATTAATGAGTCATATCGTCTCCGAGCTCTCCAAATGCGGTATGTCGGATGCCTGGATACAACGTAATATCGGTATGGACAGAGATGAAATATTGCGTTTGAAACAAATATCAGGTTTGGCGGAATTATTCTCAAATAAGGAGTTTAGCTTGTCGGAAGAATAATAGTTATATGAGTTTGAGACTTTTAGGATGATGGAATGGCGTTTATAGTAGAGTTTTTGCATATTTGATAATTACTATGTATCTTTGCCGCATGTTAAACAAACTATTTAAATCGGATTTGGTGTAGTAAACAATCTGTATTCCTTGTACAGGTTGTCCTTTTGTTTATTCTCGGGTAATTCTATCCGGGCATAATTCTTATTGTATTAATTCAATTTTAATCAGTGTACAATGATGACGGCATTGTTATGCTTTCACGGGTATACTATATACATAAAGAAATGAGTAACGAAAATAAAACAATTCACGAATTCGATTTTAATTTAATCTGCGAATACTTTTTAAATACAGAACGCCAGGGGCCCGGAAGTCCTGAAGTGACTCTTAAAGCATTGGGCTTTATAGATAACCTTACCGATCAATCCCTTATCGCCGATTTGGGTTGTGGTACAGGCGGCCAGACAATGGTATTGGCCCAGCATGCACCGGGACATATTACCGGTCTTGACTTTTTTCCGGGATTCATCGACAGGTTCAACAGTAATGCCAGAGGGCTGAATCTTCAGGATAGAGTGAAGGGAATCGTCGGTTCGATGGACAACCTTCCTTTCGGAGAGGAAGAGTTAGACCTGATCTGGTCGGAAGGTGCCATTTATAATATAGGCTTTGAACGCGGACTGAACGAATGGCGTAAATATCTGAAAACTGGAGGATATATCGCCGTTTCGGAAAGCGCCTGGTTTACTGAAGAACGTCCGGCAGAGATTCATGATTTCTGGATGGAAGCTTATCCGCAAATAGATACGATACCCAATCAGGTTGCCCTGATACAAAAGGCCGGGTATCTTCCTGTCGCTTCTTTTATTTTACCTGAAATTTGCTGGACAGAGCATTATTTTGCACCGTTAGTTAAAGCCCGGGAAAAGTTTCTGGCCAAATATCCGGGAAATAAAACCGCCGAAGAACTTGTCGCGATGTCACATCACGAAGAGGTGTTATACCGCAAGTATAAAGGGTTTTACGGCTATGTATTTTATATCGCTAAAAAGATAACGCTATGATTCGTTTAAATATGTATGGTTGGAACTACCGGTTGAACCAACTAAAACAAGAATCGGCATATAATACTTTGTCTCACGGACGGATAGCCATCGTGCATCGTACCTGTTACGAGGTTGTATCCGATAACGGACTGTACCAGTGCGAGTTGACGGGAAATATGATGTATGGGAAATCTGACTTTGAACTGCCCTGTACAGGTGATTGGGTACTGTTTCAACCATTCGACGATAGCAAAGGTATTATCGTCGGTATGTTGCCCCGTGAACGGACTTTATACCGCAAGAGAAATGGAACGGTAGCCGGAAAACAGGCAATTGCTTCGTATGTTGACAAGGCGTTTATCGTGCAGAGCCTCGATGATAATTTCAATATGCGCAGGGTAGAACGTTTCATGGTTCAGATCCTGGAAGAAAATATCCATCCCGTATTGATACTCAATAAGGCAGATTTGCCTTTTGATAAACAGGAGACAGAGGAAGCAATCAGGCACCTTAGCCGTAGGATGCCGGTGTTCTTCACAAGTATCCATCACCCTGAAACGGTCTCCCGGTTACGGGATTCCATATCGGAAGGCGAAACGGTTGTCTTTGTTGGTTCTTCGGGGGTAGGGAAGAGTTCTCTTGTTAATGCACTTTGTGAAAGGTCGGTGCTGCTGACGTCGGATATAAGCCAGTCCACCGGAAAAGGGCGGCATACTTCCACCCGGCGGGAAATGGTCTTGATGGACGGATCAGGTGTTTTAATCGACACTCCGGGTATCCGTGAGTTTGGATTGACTGTAGATAATCCCGATTCATTAGCCGAAATGCTGGAAATCTCCAACTATGCAGAATCGTGCCGTTTCAAGGATTGCACACATACCAACGAACCCGGCTGTGCTGTTCTGGGAGCAGTCGCTGAAGGTTTGCTAGATACCAAAGTGTATGAAAGCTATCTGAAATTAAAGCGTGAAGCCTGGTATTTCTCCGCTTCCGAGCATGAAAAACGTAAAAAGGAAAAATCCTTTACAAAGCTCGTGGAAGAAGTGAAGAGGCGCAAGGCTGATTCCTGATTTTATATTTATGGTGCAGGTATCTTCGGATTCCTGCACTGTATTATATTTGTATCCATATTTTATATTTTCTGGCAAGTAGGACAGTAGTAAACGGCTCCGCCGCCGTTAGATGTATCTTTAATAATAGAATTACCACATCTTGGACATGGATTATTCAATGTATTTCTGGACAAAATGGTTTTATAGTTTCCATGTTTGCCGAACAGGTCTGTTTCTGTATCTCTTCCGCCTTGAAGAACCATACTCTTTAAGGTCGTTTTGATCGATTGTAATAAGGCCGATTTATCGGTATCTGTCAATGAACTTATTTCCCTTTTAGGATTAATTTTTGCATTGAACAGTATGTCTTGCAATACTCCGTTTCCCAAACCGGGAATGCGTTGTTCTGCAGCCAACAGCATTTTAACCGATAATTTAGGCTTTAAACCAACAAATAGCTTCTCAAAATAAGAATCATTGAATTCACTATTTAGCGGAGAGATGCTTTCTGCACTTTTCTTGTAATACACTTCGTCATATATTCCGGTATATGCAGCTATCACTCCAAACATACCTACGGTAAAAGCAAGATAGGTATTATCATCAAGTGTAAGCAATAGTTGATAATTATCCGGCATCTTGTCCGATATTGTACCGTATTTCAGGTTTGTTCCATCTCCGAAACTGATTTTTGTGCCTTTATCCAATATTATATCTACATACATACCAAAACTTTCGGAAGATTTGATTTCTCTTCCGGTAAGTAGTTTGCCATAAGTGAGGGGATCGCCATAATAGAATGTATTCTTATGATATTTTGTGGCATTGAATACTTCTGTGATAATTCTACCTTTTAAGGTAACATCGATCTGCTTCGCTAATGTTTGATTTTCCGGTAATTCTTTCATGGTATTATTTCTTTATTATTTTTTCAATAGGAATATATATTTCTGTCAATAGGTTATTATAGTCTTCCTCTATCGGAGTCTTAATATATAACTCGAAACTTAGTGTGTTTTTCTGTCGATATTCACTCTGTGGAAGCCATGTTAAGTAAATGTATCTATATAAATCGGGTAAAGAGGAATAATCGCCTTCATATTTGAATACCGCATAATGTCCGGCAGGTATTTCCATCATTCCGAATTTGCCTTTTGCCTTCACTTTTTGATTAACAGTAAGTCCGATAAGAAAGCGGCAATTGCTATAAGCAGTAATAAGCGGGTCATCCATACTCACGCTTATAAATCTGTTTTCAGGACTTTTTGTAATATTGCTTTCTGCAAAAGATAGTAGTTCTTTCCATATATCCTTATAGGCTTTCATCGTAGAACACGTATTATCAATGGTTCTATAAATCATACTTAAACTACTAATCTTCTTAATTTGAGGTAATCTTTTTTCTGAAAGTATGGGTGCTTCATTATAGGGCTGTTGTTTGTATTGCTGTTTATAATCTGATGGAGACAACCCAAAGTGTTTCTTAAACGCTTTGGATAGGCTATGTTTGGTTTGATAGTTAGTTTGCAGTACGATGTTGTTCAGAGAAAGGTTTGCTGTCAAAAGTAGATGTGCGATATATTCCAAACGAATACGCTGGATATAAACTCCTATGCTTTCGCCGGTGTACTCTTTAAATATACGCAGGAAATGGAACTTTGATAGTCCGGCAATTTTGGATAATTGTTCGGTATTGAGCATATCAAACAAATGGCTGTTGATATAAACCTTTATCCGATTTATTATTTCATGATAAATATTTTCAGTGTCAATCTTTTGCTTCCATCGTTTAAGGGTAGGTAATCTTTTGTTAAGAATAGTTCGAAGTTCATTCGGTGTATATTGGGTATGAACATGATTATTGAAAAGATCAGTATTCTCAACCCATACATCAATTACTTTTTTCATTGAATAATCCACTGTGTATTGCCCATTTTGATAACAGTAGACACAATATTCATCACATTTCGTTTGATCGCCATTAGTCCCAAGATGTTCTTCCTTATTTATATCTAATGGCATTCCGCAACTTTGGCAATATCTCTTTTCTATTTCCAACTCCATAATTAACTATTCGAATTATATCATGCAAATATAGAGAAGATATATCCGGAAAGGTTGTCCGGTGTTGCTATCTTATTGTGAATTAGTATCTTTTTTGACATAACTACTTTAGAATAGGATAAGTTTTATTCTGCCAATAAAATGATAAGTGTGCATTTTTGTTTTGTGTATAAAACAAAAATAGACTTTTCCGCTCGCCAGAAAGTCTTACTTGTTATATCAACAGATGCAACAACTATTTACATAAGACGTACAGTGTATAACCAATTAACCTATTCTTTTTTTTGTAAATGCCGATCTTTATTGTGTACTTTGCGTAAAAGGTATTATTTCAATCAGATGAATTATGGCAAAGCTTTATCCTATCGGTATACAGAATTTTGAGAGTCTTTGTCAGGACGGATATATCTATATTGACAAAACAGAACTGATTTATCAATTAGTGAAAACGGGCCGCTATTATTTATTGAGTCGTCCACGCCGTTTTGGGAAAAGCTTGCTTATTTCTACCCTGGAAGCTTATTTTCTGGGGAAAAAGGAGTTATTTGAAGGGTTGGCTATCGAAAAGCTGGAAAAAGATTGGTTGGAATATCCTGTACTTCACTTAGATTTGAATGCTGAAAAATTCGATAGTCCTGAACGTCTCGATGCTTTGTTAAGCAATCAGTTGACACAGTGGGAAGAACTTTATGGCCGTGGAAAAGATGAAACAACACTTTCGCTTCGCTTTAAAGGAGTAATCCGAAGGGCAGCCAAACAGACCGGCCAACGCGTTGTAATCTTGATTGACGAATACGATAAGCCGATGTTGCAGGCATTGGATAATGATGAACTGCAAGAGATATATCGTGATACTTTGAAAGCTTTTTATGGTGTGATGAAGAGTATGGACGGGGATATCAAGTTTGCTTTCTTAACAGGGGTAACCAAGTTTGGGAAAGTGAGTGTGTTCAGCGATCTGAATAATTTGGATGATATTTCGATGAAAGGACCTTTTGCTTCTATTTGTGGTATTACAGAAGAGGAGTTGCACGAATATTTTGATGAAGATATTAAAGCGCTTGCTTCATCTCTTTCCTTATCAAATGAAGAAGCCCGTACAGAATTAAAAGGATGTTATGACGGTTATCATTTTGTGCCGAATGGTCCCGGTATGTATAATCCTTTCAGTTTACTTAATACCTTTAAGTATTTGCAGTTTGGTAGCTACTGGTTTGAAACAGGTACACCAACCTATCTGGTAAAATTGTTAAAACACTCTCATTATAACTTGTATAACATGGCGCATACGGAAACGGATGCCGATGTTTTGAATAGCATTGACTCCACATCTGTTAACCCAATACCCGTGATTTATCAGAGTGGATATCTGACAATCAAAGGATATGATCGTGAATTTGGTATTTATCGTCTGGGATTTCCTAATCGTGAAGTGGAGGAGGGCTTTATGAAATATTTGCTTCCTTTCTATGCCAATACGGATAAAGTCGATTCTTCTTTCCATATTCAGAAGTTTGTTCGTGAGATACGTTCCGGCGATTATGATTCCTTCTTCCGCCGTCTGCAAAGTTTTTTTGCCGATACTCCTTATGAATTGGTTCGTGATTTGGAGTTACATTATCAGAATGTTCTGTTTATTGTGTTCAAATTGATTGGTTTCTATGTAAAAGTAGAATACCATACTTCAGAAGGCCGTATCGACCTGGTATTGCAAACGGATCGTTTCATTTACTTGATGGAATTCAAACTGAATGGAACAGCAGACGAGGCTTTACGCCAGATCAATGAAAAAGGCTATGCACTTCCTTTTGCATCTGATCCCCGTAAATTATTTAAGATAGGAGTGAATTTCAGTGCAAAGACTCGCAATATAGAGGAGTGGAAAATAGAATTATGATTAGTAATATATTGTTTGGAAAAATTCCTTTCTAAAAGTAAGAACAAAGTTAAATCATAAAATTCGTTAATCAAACAATCGCTCATTCGTTATTTTTTAGTTTTCAGTTATTATATAGTATATTTGTCATACTAAGTATTAATTAATTGTTATAACAGCCATGAAAACAAAGTTTGAGAAACTTTTGAAAGGCATTTTTTTGACATCTATTGCATCTTTGGTTTCTTCCAATGATGCTAATGCTATATCTTATGATCTTTCTAAAATAAGTAATGATAATAATGATAATATTGAGCAAGGAAAGAAGAATGATCTTTCCCAAAAATATGTACTTAAAATTCATAATGATAATTCATATCTAATTGCAGGGCATAGAAGTCACCGTTCACATTCTTCACATAGATCTCATTCTTCACATAGATCAAGTAGTTATGGAAGTTATGGCGGTTCTTCTTCTTCAAGCTCTAGTTCTTCAACATATAAAACCAATACAACTACTTATTCAAAAACAACTTACTCACTGGGAGAAAGAACCCTTGTTAGTGGTGTTTCGGGTAAGGATGTAGCTGAGTTAGCGAATAAATTACTTAAAATAAGATACATTACAGAATCCGATATAGAAAAAAATTATTCAGGGGATGTCGTATATTCTACCAATTTGGAAAATGCAATCAAAAAGTTTCAGAATGATCATAATCAGGTTGTAGACGGTATTGTTGGTAAAAAAACAATTGAAACAATTAATAAGCGTATAGAACAAATAAATGATGAAACTGTAAATGTAAACTCTCGTAAATACAATTTAGGGGATCGCGTACTTAAAAAGCAGATGCAGGGATACGATGTGACACAACTCAAAAATATTCTAATAGACAAAGGGTATTTATCAGGAAATCTAATAAAAGGAAATTCTATTTTTGATGAAGAGACTGAAAAAGCTGTAATAAACTTTCAAAAAGCAATAGGAATAGATGCTGATGGCATTGTAGAAACTCAAACTGTTTATTTTTTGAAAAAATAATTATCGATTATGGTTAAAGCTGAAGTAAAATCTGAAAATAAGTTTTGTTTTACAATTGACACAAATATCTTTAGTGAATGTGTAATAACAAAAGCGTTGTATTGGTACGCAGACTCCTTTATTATTTACTGGGATAAAGTAAGTGACAGTATATACGAAATAACTCTTGAACCCAAATCCTCTGTAAAAACTTCTTACACGTTTGAACAGCTAACTAGTAAGTTTAATCAAGACTTAATAGATTACAAAAATAGAGATTTGATTATACATGAAACTAAAGACATTCGTAACATCTTATATGTAAAAGCTTTCGCTAACAATGATGATTTTGAGGATTTTAATATAGTATTAGAATGAAAAATCGCTATTGTTTATTGCCATTTCAATTTGAAAAAATTGGGGAACAAGAATTACTAGTCAATGAGTTGGGGGATTTTATATTTGCTCCAATAGGTACTGTTGAAAGAATAATCAATCGTCAACTCAATAAACAAGAAGATATATACAAAGACTTAATTGTTAACTTTTTTATATCAGAACACCCCATACCTGAATTAATAGATAATATGGCGACTAGGCTGAGGACTAAAAAAGCCTTTCTCGATTCATTCACATCATTACATATTTTTGTTTTGACCTTGAGATGTAATCAAAATTGTATTTATTGTCAAGCATCTAGTAAAGAGAGTAGTGAGACTAAATATGATATGAATGAAGAGTGTCTATTTAAAGCCATAGACTTAATGTTTCAAAGTCCATCACACTCTATCACAATGGAATTTCAAGGAGGTGAACCTTCTTTACCTTTTCTTCTACTACAAAAGGCTGTAGAAAGAGCAGTAGAATTAAATGAAAAGTACAAAAAGCAGATAACATATGTTCTATGTACAAACTCTGTAAATTTAACGGAAGAAATATTATGCCTGTGCAAAGAGTATAATATTCTTATTTCAACATCTTTGGATGGTCCAGCCTTTATACACAATCACAACAGAGGAAAAACTGATAGCTATAAGCGTGTAATAGAAGGCATAAGTAAAGCTAGAAATTATTTAGGAACAGATAGAGTCTCTGCATTAATGACCACATCGGAGTTGTCATTAAATTATCCTAAAGAAATTATCGATAATTATTTATCAAATGGATTTAATAGTATATTTCTTCGTCCTCTAAATCCTTATGGCTTAGCTCTAAATAATACAAGTTGGGATTTGTATTTTGAGAATTTTGTAACCTTTTATAAATTGGCATTAAACTATATTATTGATATCAATATCCGAGGAGACTTTTTTGTAGAAGAGTTTACGGCTATATTATTGCGTAAGATGCTTACTCCCTTTACAACTGGATTTGTTGATTTGCAATCTCCTGCTGGTATAATAAATAGTGTTGTTGTTTATAATTATGATGGTTATGTCTATGCATCTGACGAATCAAGGATGTTAGCAGAGTATCATGATTATACATTCAGGCTAGGATATGTTACAGATAAGTATGAAAATCTATTTTATGGAAAAAAAGCTCAACAAATAGCCTTAATTGGGGGGACTGAGTTTATTGCAGGATGTGCTGATTGTGCTTTTCAGTCTTATTGTGGTGCTGACCCTGTACGAAATTATTCTACTCAAAATGATATGTATGGTTTTCGTCCTACTTCCTCATTTTGTAAAAAGCATAAAGCTATTATCTCCTATCTGTTTTATTTGATTCAGAATGATTATGATAGGGTTATGCCGATATTTAAACAATGGATTAATAAAAATGAAAATGGATTTTGATATAAATTCCAACGACAACTCATTATTTGTTACTTCTCAATGTAACAACAGGTGTTTAATGTGCGCACAGCCGCCATTGGATAGGGATGATATAGATTTCTTTTTTGAAAGGAATATAAGACTTATAGATAATGCTCCTAATGGTCTAACAGATATTGGAATCACTGGTGGGGAACCTACTTTACTAAAAGAAAAATTAGTACATCTAATTAAATACATAGAACTTCGTCATCCAGATAGTTTGATACATATACTGACTAATGGAAGAGCATTCTCGGATATTCAATATACTAGAATGTTTGTTGGATTTTCTAATCTTTTGTTTGGTATTCCATTGCATTCTGATTTTTCGATAGAACATGATGCGATAACTCAAGTAAAAGGTTCATATATAGAAACAATGAAGGGGTTATACAACCTTGCAAATATTGGAGTAGATATAGAACTACGAGTTGTTATCAATAAAATGAATTATCGAAGACTCCCACAATTGTCTGAATTTATTTGGAGAAATTTACCATTCGTTGCATCTATATCATTTATGGGATTGGAAGATACAGGATATTCTATTAAAAATCATAATAAAATTTGGATTGATCCGATTGATTATTTGGTGGAGATTGAAAAAGCAGTCATAAATTTAGCAGAGTGGAACCTGGATGTTTCTATTTTTAACATACCACTCTGCTTACTAAAGCCATCACTATACAAATTTGCAAAGAAATCTATTTCTGATTGGAAAGTAACTTATATAGATACATGCTCAACTTGTTCAAAGAAGAATGAGTGCTGCGGCCTTTTTTCAACATCAAAGATGCAAAGCCCTAATATCAAACCTATACTAATTTAGTATAGAAAATTTTTTATCTATTGTTTGAAGAATCAGAACCAGAATTTATATCCTTTTGACATTCTGTTAATTCATATACTCTTTCTTTGCTATATATAAAGGTAAAGGACAGTTCAAAAGCATTTATCCCCTCAATCCGGAGTTTAATAATGACGGATTGAGGGGATTTTCTTTTTAGCGGTGACATTCAGATAGTTAAAAATGCAATCATCATGATGATTTCAGACTAAATGGCAGAGATGAGACAAAACCAACTACAATCGGTCACATAAAAACGGCCTATCCAGAAAGAGCTTCCAGCTTTGTAAAAGGTATATTAGCTTACTTTTAGAGTATACCCTCGAAGAAAATTCCCTTGTATTTTGCAGTGTTAAAAAATTCATTGTGATGATCAACCCAATTCATTGTGATAAGTGCCTGGAGTCATTGTGATGACTTCCCCAAAGCATTATGATGATCGGGAAGAATCATTGCAATGAATTTGGATAAGGGGCGTAATGAAGGTCGAAAATGATGGTGAAAATGGAATTTTTCTTTCTAAAACATGCTTTTTGAGAGATGCTGCCGTTAGCGGAAACTGCGAAAACCGAACAATCTGCAAGCCGGGAATGTTTATCTTTATCTTTTTGATTAATAATGATAAAGAAGGGAAAAGTTATGAGAAATAAAGATTTTTGCAGGCTGATGCTTGAGCAGGAAAAGCAGAAGCGCAGTAATGGGGATGAAAGTACGGCTGATCTGTATCGTGCTACCCGAAATCATTTTGCTGCATTCATTCGTGAGGGAGGAAAGAGCGGGTTGCTGGGAGATGTGACGCAGGATGTTGTACAGGAATTTGTTTTGTACTTGAAAGGAAAGAAATTGCGTGTGAATTCGGTGAATAGTTATATTAGTAACTTGCGGGCGATGTACAACCGTGCTTGCCGGGGGTGGAAAGGGCGGCCTGAGGCACGGCCGTTCGAGGGGATGCAGTTGCAACGGGAGGAGACCGTTAAACGGGCAGTCCCGGTGGAAGTGATTAAGCAGATGGCTGCGCTCGATCTGGAAGAAGAACCGGAGAAAAAGCTGGCGGTGGATATGGCCCTGTTTTCTTTTTTGGCTTGCGGTATGCCTTTTGCGGATATCGTTCGTCTAGGAGGGGAGAACCTGGTTGAAGAAGGAAAAGTGTTGTCGTATCGCCGGCAAAAAACAGGTGCACTGATCGAGATGGATGTTTCGGAGCCTATGCAGTTACTGATCGATCGTTACAGGCGGGCGGATTCCAAATATCTTTTTCCTGTGTTACAGGAGGGAGCCACATATGAACAGTATAAACAATGTCTGGCAAAGGAAAATCAATATCTGGCAGATGTGCAGGTCTTATTGGGTTTATCTGCAAAGTTGACGACCTATGTTTTCCGTCATAGCTGGGCATCTGCGGCTTATCATCTGGGGATACCGATTGCTATCATCAGCCAGGCCCTGGGGCATTCTTCCGAGAAAATGACACGCATTTACTTGTCTGCTTTTGATGCAGGTAAGGTAGGAGAAGCAAATAAAAGGGTTTCTGAAGGTGTGAAGGAACTGATGGCTGCATAAATTATCCTTATTTATATAATAAGGTAATTCCCTCTCTTTTTATTTCATATCCAAGCCTTTACAACTTGTGGATTTCGCAAAAGAGTTTGAATGCTCTGCAAACATAGGAAGAATCTTATGGAAAAACAAAGCTTTTGGGTAAAATCCTAAAAAAAACATATAGAATTTGTATTAATTAACCTAATTTCCTGCTTGTGACCTTTAAATCATAATTTTCAAAGAATAAGACATAAGGCGGGTGAAGACTGCTATCTTATTAATATCCGTTTGAAAAAAACTGTTATCATTTTTACATGTTTTTACTCCACAAAATATTGAAATAAGACATCAATCCAAAATATCCCAGGGGCAAAACTCATTAAATCCCCCTTAAAACCGAGGTGTTTTTCTCCTATTGCCTTATTATATAAATAAGGAAGCTATTTAGAGGTTAAACGGATAATCAAAGGCTAGTATTGATATAATATATGTATAGGATAAAAATACCATATTGTCAAATCCCGTTGAAACGGATTTTTCTGTTGCTGGTTTACTGTTTGCTAAAAACAGGTATGACTGCGCAGACAACGACTTATCATAAGGCGGAGTCCTTTTTATTTTCTTTTAAAGAGAACAGCGATATGTTCCTGGCAGATTATGGCGACAATGCTTACCAACTGGAACGGATGGGGCGATTACTCGATGCTTCCCGCAATCGTTTGCTGAAAGGCAACTCCCACCTTTTAATCGTTTCGCATGTGGATGCCTACGGTGGTGAAGAAGAGTCGGTGATCAACGAAGCTTCCCTGCGCGCGAACCGTATCCGTGCCTATCTGAAGGTCCGTTTCGATATTCCTCACGAATGTGTTGCTTTTTATATCGACCGTAGCGGTAGTTATCGTGACCGGGTGCATGTGTATGAGGTGTATAAACCACTTCCGTGGTTTGCCAATACCTCGATCCATTACAGTGAGAGCCGTTACCCGGTTGCGATAAAAGCGGCGATCGACCGATATGGTGTCGTTCCTTATGTCGACCTGTACCGCCGTGGAGAGAAGGGAGGTTATGACCGTGAAGTGTATCGTATAGACGATCCTCTTTTTGACCGGACGGAACTGGAAGATTACCGGCTGGCATCGGTGGCGGATACCCTGCGGGTAAAAACAGAGCATAAGATAATTGTACCGGAAGAAACAAGAGCGACACCGGTGGAACAGCCAGTCGTTGTAGGGAAAGCGGAACGCAAAGCTGCATATCTTGCCATTAAAACCAATCTGCTTCCGTGGTGTACAGTAGTCCCTTCGGTGCGTCTGGGAACCGGTGAAACAAAGATAGAAACCGGGTCTTTCATGCCGAATCTGGCACTGGAATACTTTTTTGCCGACCGTTGGTCGATTGCCGTATCAGGCATGTATTCCGATTTCTCTTATAAGAATAAGGTACGCGACCACTGGTCTGTCTCTTCTTTTTCCATCGAACCCCGTGTGTGGCCATTGCGTCCGGGTGAGTTTGTGTGGCTTAATACCGGATTGTTCGGCGAGTACGGCGATTTTGACATACGGGGCAGTGCGATCGATCCGGATAAGGATATTCTCTATGGCCGGACCGGCCGTTTCCGGACGGCAGGTGCCAGTGTTGGTTGCCTGATTCCTTTCGGGAAAGGTTTCTGTATGGAGGCTGGGGTACGGGCAGGTTATCGTTCGGTGTCGGAGGGAAAGAAATACCGTTATGATAAAATGGACGATAAGAATTATCTGGAAACCCGTTTTTCGTCGACAGGTTTTATGATTGGGTTGAATGTCAGCTTGGTATATCGTTTTCAAATCAGATAAGGAAAGGAGAGAATATGGGTAAACATAAAAACAATAGAATAAAGAAATGGGTAATATGCCTGGTCGGCGCCCTGGCCTTGGCGGCATGTACCTATCATACGCCGGATGAAGACTGGGAGAAAAACGGACGGGTACGCTTGCTTCTCGATTGGCAAACTCGGGCACAACCTTTGGTTATGACTTACCATTTCTATAAAGATGGAACAGGCAGTCCCGTTGTGCGACGTGGGGATGCTTGGGGATATGAAGGAACACTTCCGGCGGGATATTATAAAGTGGTTGTTTGTAATACCGACTGTGAGAATGTTTTGCTGGAGACGGAAAACGGATATGACGGGGCTTGTGGGAGGGCCCGGCAGGTATCTTCCCTGAAATCGTCACCGGTCTTGATCGCACAACCGGGTAATTTGTACAGTACCGGTTGTGAACAAATCGATATTGGGGGCGAAGAAATTGCAGTACGGGAGTTAAGTCCCGCCAGTCTGGTTCGCAGGCTGGAGCTGAATATAAAGATCACAAGCGGAGAGACGGGTGAGGTGGCTCAATGTGAAAAACTGACCGGGCGGCTCACCGGTCTATCTCCGGGCGTATATCTTTCAAGTGGCAAACCTTTTTCCGGTACGTCTGCCTTTATGGTATTCGAGCCTGAGTTAGCCTCTTCCGGGGTGTATAGCACGATACAGAATTTGTTCAACCTGCCGGAAAAGGGTGCCGGTAGCAGTCCGGTCAGTCTCCTGTTGGATATGGAACTGGTGGACGGAATAGAAGTTTCCACGTCGATCGATATTACAGAAGAGATCGGTAACGCATTCATAGAGAACACGTTTTCGGTGATACTCGACCTGACGGTCAAGTACGACGAAATAAACGGCTTGACTGTCTTGCTGGCGGAATGGAAAAAAGGAAATGAGGGTTCGGGCGTTGTCGATCCCTGAAAAAGAATAACAATTAAACACTGGTATGATATGAGAACAAATGGATTTTTTATAACAAGTATGTTGGCTGTCGCTTTTCTGGCGGGTTGTACCAACACAGAAGAGCCGGTGACGGCAAATAGTGAAGAAGCGATCCGCATAACGGCGGGTATCGGAGAAACTACCCGTGCGGTGATCGATGCTGATTATGGCACGGATCTGGATGTGTCGTTTGCCCGGATCGATAACCAGCCCGCAGGGATGAACTGGAATACACCGTCGATCGATGCCATCCGTACCGGTGGTGCAGGTAATACAGCGATTACTTTCAAGCAGGAACAAAACTATCTGGCGGCAAACGGAGTGTCGGCCCTGATCGGCTACTATCCCCGCAAGAGTCCGGAAGCAGGGACGACTAATCCGTTACGTGTCGTTTATACGATTACCGGAGATGAAGATATTATGGCAACGGAGATACAGACGGGATGGTTGGCGACCCCGTTCAAAGTATTCACATTTAATCACTTGCTTACCCAATTGCAATTTGTTTGTGTGGGGTCTGCTGAAGCCGTAGCCAAATGGACGGCAGTCACTTCTATAACGGTAAAAAATGTAACCACCGAATTGAAACTTTCTCTCGATAAAACGACGGGGGCCGGATTGACGGCTACCGGTGCTACCGATAAGAGCTTGCCGGTAAAGAGCTGTCCGGCGACTGTCTCGGTTGTCAGTCAGGCTACTCCCCAGACCGGTTACCTGATGCTTTATCCGGTAGCGGAGATGGGAACGGTTGCGGCTGCGATCGACCTGGAAGTGAAAGCTACTTACGGCGGAGAGGTAAAAACACTGCCTGTTTCTATAACGAATATTGATGGTGGGGTACAGGCGGGACAATCTCACCTGATCACGCTCACCTTTGCGGAGGACGGCACGATCATAGCAGAGGCCGGTATTGCCGTCTGGCAGCCGGGTAATGACGGAAGTTCCATTATAACCCCCGGAGAATAATAAAAAATCGAATAGTAATAGAATGAATAAACCGATAGTCATAGCAACCGTCGCTATCCTTTCAGGTATCACCGCCTGTTCGGACAGCAATCCTACACCGCAGTTAGTTCCTGAAACGGTGGTCAATCTGGAAGGGGCGATCGGCTTGTCTACCCGCGTTGTAATCGATTCCGGTTATGAAACGGATCTGGATATCTGTTTTGTGCGTCAGGATGAAACAGGTAATACCTACGGTGCGTGGAGCCTGTACAAAGCTGTCCGTAGCGGAGGGGCAGGGAACCGTCCGATCCGGTTTGATAGACCTCAGTTATATCCGGCTGATGGAAGCCATATCCGCCTGCACGGTTATTATCCGGTGGAGAATGAGGTCGATCCGGTAACAGGTAAGGTGATTTTTACTTTAGACGGGATGACGGATATCATGGCAACGGGATGCCTTTCTGCAACCGCTTATGCTCCTGTGAGGACCTGCCTGTTCCGTCATTTGCTGACACAGGTCGGGTTGGTTTGCTATAGCGACCGGGCGGTGCTGTGGGGAGAGATCGTAAAGATCGAAGCAGTAGGAGTCCATACCCGTCAGGAGCTCGATTGTACAGATGAGTCTCCCCGGTTGACGGATGTATCTTCCGCTGAAGTAATAAAAAATGTGATCGTGCAAGGGATAAACGGATTATCTCTCCCGCAGGTGGATGAAGGGGATGGACTGCTCGATGCGCAAGGATATATCCTGCTTCCTGCATCGCTGCTTGTAGGGACGGACGGGAATCCGCTCCGGTTGGAGATAACCACGACGAAAGACGGAAGAGGGAATGAGATAGAAACGGTAACTCCTGTATCGATTACCGTAGAAGATGGTTTTCTGGTTGGCAAACGACATGTCGTTTCGCTTTTTTTCACAACGGGTACCCGTATACAAACATCTTTTGTCGGCGTAGAACCCTGGACGGATCACGATGCCGGTGAATTACCCATCTGAAAGGATGACTAGTGTAATTAAGTATGATTTTTTATAATGTATAATTAAAAAACAAACGAAAATGAAAACAACAACAATGTGGGTTATAGCTATAGCCCTGGTGGCAGCAACAGGTTGCTCGGAAACAGAAACGGAAGTGATCGATTCCGGCGGCGACGATCAGGTAGCTTTAGGTATTTCACCTAATCTGAAGGTGGAAGCCGGAACCAGATCGGCAACTAAATCGGTCGTGAGCGGTGACCTTATTACCTATGCCGATTATACGACTGAAGCTCCGGGATTAGGCGTATTGATAACGAATAAGGCTGTAAATGGCTGGTATACACCTGATGGAACGGACTATACCGGCCACCATGTATGGTATATGGGTGATGAAAGGGGAGCGAATTGGATCTCCATACAAGCAAAAGGATCCACTTTTGCGGATACGAACGAGTCTCCTTATTATCTGACGAAGAATATAGGTAGAGTATATGCTTATTATCCGTATAATGCAACTATAACCAATACTCTTACAAATGTAAATGCGGAAACCGACCTTAAAATACCCGTAACGGTTTTGAGTAGCGGTGAGATAGACGCACAGAGAAATAATGCGAAGAAGTATTGGAACGCGGGTGCATGGGCATCTACAGCGAGGACTGACCTGGTCAATCTCAGTTTGCCGACAGAAAAAGACTACCTGTATTTTGCTGCGGATGGCGGACGCTATGTAAATAACGGACGTGCCGACGGATTTTCGCCTATGACACCGGAGGATGAACCTAATAATCTGGATACGGATAATCCCGGTTACAAGATCAACCTGGATATGAAACATGCGATGGCGATGGTCTCTTTCCGGGTGTACGATGGCGGACGTTTAAGCGGTAATAATGTAAATTTTACGAAATTTACTATTAAGAATCATATCGGTGGTACAAATCTGTTCAAGACCGGTGACGGAAAAATGTCTTTGACGGACGGTGCTATAACAGAGACGGTTACAACGACGGGGTTGAGTCGTACGATCACCAATTATGTCCTGATGCGGCAAGTGGAAGCAGGAGAAGGACAGTATGCCTTTATACAGACCGGGACCCCGACCAGCGGGATAAATGGCAAGACTGTATCCAAGTCGGTCAGTGCTATTGTGTATCCTGTCGATTTCGGTGAAAATGAAATCGACCTGGAGATCACGCTTCAAGAAGGTAATAATACTCCCGTCGTGTATCCCGTAACGCTGACCGGTAATCAATGGGAACCCAACAACAATTACATCTATACACTTTCTGCAGGGCGTAACAAACTCACGGTGATGGATGTCAGTGTTGAAGCCTGGGCGGACAACGAACAGGACGAAATACCTCTGTAATCATACATAAAAACAAAGCCCATGAAACAATTCATATATACACTTTCGACAGTTGTTTTCTTCCTGCTGGCTAACGCTTGTACGGAGGCCACGATCTTTATGGGCGACGGGGGAAACGAAGGCAAAGGCGATATGGAGGAGGGTGTTCCTTTGAACGTAAAGAATCTGGGCTTATCGGTCGAGATAGAATCGAGAAGTATCACAACGGGAGGGGCGGTAGCTAGTCCCGTGAACCCCAATCCACTTATGCAGGTAGGAGTTTCGGTTACGAAAGCGAATGGTTCCGCCTATGCCAGCGGTATTCGTACACAGGTGTTTGTTTATAATGCAGCAGCTGTTTCGCCTGGTTGGGAGTTAGCGGAGGGTGAGGAGAGGCTTTTGTTGTTTTCGGAGAAAGGAACCGTATACGGATATGCTCCGGCAGAGAAAAGCGTGTCTTTGTCAGGAACACCGAAAGTACCTGTCATGAGCGGTGTAAAGGTACTGGATAAACAGAAGTTTTACTTTAGCGACACCAGTGATCCGGTAGATGCATCGACCGATATACAGTGGGAAACCGATCAGGATGATTATCTGTATTGTAAAGTGCCCGTAGAGGTAGACCGCTGGCATCCGGAGGTTTCTTTGACGATGAATCATGCATTGGCAAAAGTGAGTTTCCGTGTGCTGGAAGCGGAGGGTGGTTCGGAGTTTGCCGGTAGTCGGGTGAAGAAGGTCGTGTTGAAAAGTAACGGAGGTTTTAAAAAGTCGACTTCCGCGAAGCTGAACCTGGCAACGGGGGAATTGGGAGGAACGATGGCGACAGTGGGTGAGTTGTGGTTTACAGCAGACGGCGACCAGCGAAGAGTTGGAACGGGGGTTGGTGCTGGTGAGGATGATATCCGTAAGGTTGCCATACAGGCTTTCGGGATGGTTATACCGGTGGCGGATGTCCCTGTGACGTTGGAGCTGACGCTTGACAATGGTTCTGTTTTTACGATGGCTCCGGCGACAGGCGGCGATGTAAGTACATTTATTGCCAACTGGTTGAAGGGGAACAATTATATCTACAACATCCAGCTATCTCCGCAAGGTATCAGTATTACTAATGTTGAAGTAGCTGGTTGGGCAGAGGGCGGTGCAACGGATGTTCCTGTGGAATAGTGAAACAAAATAATGCGAAAGACGAAATAAAATGGAACGGAATCGAGTACAGTTATATCTGTTATACTTGTTGTGGCTACTGGCTGGTATATTGCTGGTTGGGTGTACGGCGGAACCGGTAGAGGAGATCGTACCGGAAGAGAGCCAGCCGGTAGCCCTTAGTTTCGGCAAGCCCAATTTGGGCGTGCCGGAACTCCTGACCCGTGCCGGAGAGGTTGCCACCCCACCTCCAACGCCTTTGCCAGCCGGGGCAACTGTACGTATCGGGGCTTATTTCACCGGTAATGTAGGAGATGTGCCGGCAGAGGCTTCCTTCTCTACGGTAGCCCCCTCGTTTGAAGCAACCTACGTGGTAGGGGATGACGGCAGTTTATCCCCTTGCTGCGTGAATGGGAACGGAGAGCAAACGGAGGGTACAGCCAAGGGTTTGATTGTCAGGAACGGTATATACGATTTCTATGCCGTCTCCCCGGCACGGCCGCTATTGCAAGGGAATGACGGTTTCTATAGGGTAACCGGTATTCCCCACAAAGAGGATGTAATGACCTCTTTTGTTCGTGGTGTGGCTGTGACGAAGATTGCCAGACAAGTGACACTCCGAACTTTTAGCAGGAAATGTGCGATGTTGGTATTCAATGTGGCCCCTTCACCCGGTAATGCTCTTCCTTTTGATCACTTATACGGAACTTCTCTTGTAATAAGAAAGATCTCGTCTCCGGGAGCTGTCCTGCTGGCAGGTACGGATACGGGTATTCTTCCTACGGGAGGCGGTACCGGGGCGGATGCGGAAGTTACATTTACTACAGAAGAATTTGAACCGGTCGATCCTGATTCTGATCCGGATAATTGCGGCCTGAACAAAACAAAAGGTGTCGTCCTTCCCAAAGACAACCAACCTTTCGAGGTGGAAATAACCGTGGTAAGAGACGATGAGACAGCGATCCTCAAGGCTACTATCGACCAGAATATCTCTTTCGACGAAGGCAAGCGGTATATTTTTACCCTCGAAGTGAAGAATAATGAAAGTAGTCTGATCATGAAGGTACTCGATTGGAATGCAATAGTTTTCAGAGACGACAATGTGGGAGGCCCCGACACTCCTTATCCCGACCCTGATATCAACGAAGGAATAGGTACAACCGTTACTGTTGCCCGATGGACGGAAATAACCTGGAGCGGTAATGGAAATGTCGGCGGAGATAGTTGAACGAATATAGTTTAAATACGAAATACAATGAAACGAATAAGTAAAACAAGGTTGTTTGTATTGTTGTTTCTGTTGGTGGCAGGTAGTTGTACGGAGACGGATGTGGAAGAAGATGATATTCCGCTTCATGCTCAGAAGGAAGTGGATGCCGGATTTATCCTGAATGTGCAGGCTAACCGGACTCCTGTTACCCGTAGCATCACTTTTACTCCCGACGGCACGACCGAGTCGGATACGCTGGCGGTAGGTACAAATGACTCGATACGAACGAAGGCCGCCGCTCCATTGTCTGAAATACAGGAAAGCCAGATTGCCAGCCTGTGGGTCGGGCAGTATGATGTAACAACGGGTGAGTGTTTGTTTAACCAGTATATTCCTTCTATGACAGGAACTACAGTTAATTTGAAATTGAAGCATAATGGCAACAGGAACCGTGTCTATTTTATATCGAATGCCGGTGACCTGGGAGCAATAGATACTGAAGCAAGTTTGAAAAAACATACGTTGGCTTATACTTCTACACCTGAGGGGTTGCCTGACAATAATTTATGTAAAATGATGGGATACTGGGAGGGTGAAGTGACGGCTGATGGCATAAAAGATATAGGGGTGGAACTAACCCGTCTTATTGCAACGATTGTGTTTACTTATTCGACAGGTGCTGATTTTACATTCAGTCCTACTTCTATTATATTGAAAAATGTCCCGACCATATCGCAGGTGGAAGCGCCAACGGAGCAGTTGAAAACAGAGGAGATCGGTTATAAAACATATACGGGTACGGCTAACCAGGGAGGCGCTACCATTTATTGGTATTTGCCGGAGAATATGGCAGGTACTGTCAGTGGAGAAAAAGCCGTCGATTCGGAGAAAAAGAAGACTGGTCAGGGTGTGACGAATGCAACCTGTATCGAGCTGACAGGAACAGCCGTACAAGGAGGTGTGACGTATGGGGATGTAACTTTCCGTTTTTATCCGGGTAGTGATAAAAACAATTACGATATCGTGCGTAACTCCCGTTATACGATGGACGTTACTTTGATAGGTATAGATATTTCCGATGAACGCATTACCGTCGGTGAGATACCTCCTATTGAAGTCGATCCTGCTGAAATGCCTGCTAAAAAAGGGGGAGAGAAAGAGATACAGATCACAGCTCGTCCGGGTCAGCCGTGGGAGTTCAGTATGCCTGATTGGTTATCCGCCTTGTTGGACGGTCAGAATATACCTTCGAGTGCCACTATTAGGCATCAGGGGCCTGCCAATGTTATATTTAGAGCTATGGAAGCAAACCCAAGAGCAGAAAGCAGGTCTGTTTCTTTTAATATTAAAGTTAATGGAATCGATCAGGAGATAAAGATCGTTCAGGCAGGTTCTATCCTGACAAAAGGCAGTGATATATCACTGGAAGCAGAAGCCGACTCTGAAGGGGCTTCTGCATTTACGGCTACAGAAGGCTTACAATGGTTGGCATCTTTAAGTGGCGATGGCTGGCTGGACTGGGCTGCATCTAATCCGGGTTCTTCGGGAACTGAAGCACCGACCGGATCGCAGCCGCTAAAAGTAAAGGCAACTACCAGTAATCCACTTGCCCAGGCACGTAGCGGTAAAATAACAGTAAAAGCCGGGGCGTCGGTGGGGGACGTCGGTTATACAAACTTAGCTCAGGAAATAGAAGTTTTACAAGCGGGTTCTATTGTAACCGGATCAACCGTGAATCTGAGTGCGGAAGCGGTAAGTCATCAGGCATCAGCGTTTATTGCCACAGCCGGTTTGGACTGGGCAGCTAGTGTAACGAATGATGATTGGATTACACTCATCGGAACAACGTCGGGTAATCTGACAACCGGTAATGCCCAGGACATAACTTTTGATGTAGAGGTGAATCCGAACTCTTCTTTGCGAACCGGTGAAATAACTGTTCGTGCAGGTGATGAGATTGGAGGTCCGACAGGAAAAATTATTATAAAACAACAACCTTCTTCTTTTAGTACTACTGATGCTGAACCTGAAATAGACGTAGAAGGTCTTAAAACTGCAACCGGTTCGGTTATTGCTACTTCCGGTTTGGATTGGACTATATCTCCTGAAACAGACAATGGTATAACTGTAAGTCCAACCGGAGGTTCGGGGGATGCTACGTTAACATTTACGGCTTCTGTCAATCTTGATGCACCTCGTACGGGTACGTTTACAGTATCAGTTACAGGTACAAATCCGGTACGTACGGCTACGGTCACGGTTAAGCAGACTGGTGGTGCTTATATTGGTAATATGCAGGTTGTGAAAACAGAGCCTTCCGCCTATCCTTGGAGCTCTGCCAATTCATATTGCAATAATCTAGATGCGGAAGGTCATACTGATTGGCGTTTACCATCGCTGGACGAGGCGAAAAATATATATTCGAACCGAAGTACCTTAACGGTCGTAAGTGGCTTTGCAGGGTTCACCCGTGGTTGCTATGCGACTTCTACACCTGGTCCTAGAAATAACCACTATTATGTAGACTTTAGCAATGGTAGTCATAATAGTAATACCAACGACGCAGGAAATGTGTATGTTCGTTGTGTTCGTACTCGGTAAGTGTGCGTCTATTAGGTTCAAAACAGACAAATATCGAAACAATAAAAAACGAAATATAATGAAACGAGTAAGTAAAACAAGGCTGTTTGCACTGTTGTTTCTGCTGTTTGCAGGAGGTTGTACGGAGACGAATGTGGAAGAAGATGATATTCCGATTCATGCTCAGAAGGAAGTGGATGCGGGGTTTATCCTGAATGTGCTGGCTAACCGGACTCCCGTTACCCGTAGCATCACTTTTACTCCCGACGGCACGACCGAGTCGGATACGCTGGCGGTAGGTACAAATGACTCGATACGAACGAAGGCCGCCGCTCCATTGTCAGAAATACAGGAAAGCCAGATCGCCAGCCTGTGGGTCGGGCAGTACGATGTAACAACGGGTGAGTGTTTGTTTAACCGGTATATTCCTTCTATGAGTGGTACTACGGTCAATCTGAAACTGAAACAGAGTCAGAATGGTAGCAGGAGTCGTGTCTATTTCGTGTCGAATGCCGGTGATCTGGAGGAGATAACTACTGAAGCGATCTTGAAAAAACATACGTTGGCTTATACTTCTACACCTGAGGGGTTGCCTGACAATAATTTATGTAAAATGATGGGATACTGGGAGGGTGAAGTGACGGCTGATGGCATAAAAGATATAGGGGTGGAACTAACCCGTCTTATTGCAACGATTGTGTTTACTTATTCGACAGGTGCTGATTTTACATTCAGTCCTACTTCTATTATATTGAAAAATGTCCCGACCATATCGCAGGTGGAAGCGCCAACGGAGCAGTTGAAAACAGAGGAGATCGGTTATAAAACATATACGGGTACGGCTAACCAGGGAGGCGCTACCATTTATTGGTATTTGCCGGAGAATATGGCAGGTACTGTCAGTGGAGAAAAAGCCGTCGATTCGGAGAAAAAGAAGACTGGTCAGGGTGTGACGAATGCAACCTGTATCGAGCTGACAGGAACAGCCGTACAAGGAGGTGTGACGTATGGGGATGTAACTTTCCGTTTTTATCCGGGTAGTGATAAAAACAATTACGATATCGTGCGTAACTCCCGTTATACGATGGACGTTACTTTGATAGGTATAGATATTTCCGATGAACGCATTACCGTCGGTGAGATACCTCCTATTGAAGTCGATCCTGCTGAAATGCCTGCTAAAAAAGGGGGAGAGAAAGAGATACAGATCACAGCTCGTCCGGGTCAGCCGTGGGAGTTCAGTATGCCTGATTGGTTATCCGCCTTGTTGGACGGTCAGAATATACCTTCGAGTGCCACTATTAGGCATCAGGGGCCTGCCAATGTTATATTTAGAGCTATGGAAGCAAACCCAAGAGCAGAAAGCAGGTCTTTTTCTTTTAATATTGAAGTTAATGGAGTCGATCAGGAGATAAAGATCGTTCAGGAGGGTTCTACCCTGACAAAAGGGGATGATATCTCACTGGATGCAGAAGCTGGTTCTGAAGGGGCTTCTTCTTTTACAGCAACCGAGGGGTTGCAGTGGTTAGCTTCCCTAAGCGGTGGTGACTGGCTGAATTGGTCCAATTCAGCATCAGCCGGTCCTGAAGCACCGGCTGATGCACAACCGTTAAAAGTAAAGTCTACTACCAGTAATCCATTTACCCGGGTGCGTAGTGGTAAAATAACGGTGAAAGCCGGAGCCTCGGTGGGAGACGTTGATTATACAAATTTGATTCAGGAAATAAAAGTTTTACAAATGGGTTCTATTGTGACCGGATCAACCGTAAATATGAATGCAGAAGCTGTAAATAATCAGGCATCAACCTTTACTGCCACAGCAAATTTGGACTGGGCAGCTAATGTAACGAATGGTAATTGGATTTCACTCACCGGAACAACGTCGGGTTATCCGACCACCGGAGATTTACAGTACATAACTTTTGATGTTTCTGTTAATCCGTCTTCAACTCAACGAAGTGGTGAAATTGTTGTTCGTGCGGGAGATGAGACTGATGGTCCGACGGGAACAATTACGGTAAATCAGCGTGGTTCCTCTTTTGAGGCTACTGGTGCGACTACGATAATAGATGCGGAGGCCACTAGCAGTGTCACCGGTTCAATAACGGCGACTACAGGTTTGGAATGGACTATATCTCCCGAAACAAGTAATGGAATAACTGTGAGTCCAATCGAAGGTTCGGGTAATGCTACGTTAACGTTTACAGCTTCTGACAATACTAACTCTACAGCTGTTGAGCGTACAGGCTCATTTACAGTGACAGTTACGGGGAGTCCGGCACGCACAGTGAAGGTTACGGCTAAGCAAACGGCCCCGGCTTATGTTGGAAATTTACAGGTTTGTAAGACAAACGAAGCAAATGCTACTTGGAGTGCAGCATATACAAGCTGTAATAATTCTACAAAAGAGGGTAAGAGTGATTGGTTTATGCCTTCTTTGGCTCAGTTAGGAACTGTGTGTAGTAATAAAGCTTCATTACAAGCTGTGAGCGGCTTCGAGCCGGTTGGAGGAGGCATTTGGTACTGGAGTTCAGATGCTGCCGGTAGTGGTTTCCACTGGATGACGCGCATGAGCGATTGCGATCAATACTACGCTAACGACAACACCCCTACCTTTATTCGCTGTGTTAGGTATAAGTAGGTATACCCTGCAAACTTGGCTAAAGATGATGGAGTGACAACTGAGGTTTGGAAGGTGTTAGAATACCTTTTTAATGGCAACTTAACAATACAAATAAAAAAACATTTAAAACATATATTATGAACAAAGCAGATTTAGTAAATGAACTAGCGGCGAAGCTGAATATTCCGCAGTACCAGTCTCGTCTGTTTCTCAATGCTTTCCAGGAAGTGTTGACAGAAATATTGAAACAGGGTCCTATAGCCCTTCAAGGATTCGGGACATTTGAGCCTTGGAATCAGAAAGAGCGGCAGGGGCGTAATCCTCGTACCGGTGTCACTTGTATGATTGCTCCCCGCAAAAGTGTTAAATTCAAACCTGGAAAGTTTTTACTTCGAGATTTGAATTCTCCCAAATAGAGAACCAAAGGGAGACATAAGCGTAAACCGAATAAAAATAGACCTTATGTCTCCCTGTTTTTTTGATTTCCCTCAATTATTTATTAACGCCTATTAAATATATCATGAAGAAACAAAACAAATTAGAAGCCTTATTTCCCAACGGAAAAGTCCCAGACGTGAACGAGTTTAACCGCAATCTTGATAAAATGTCGAAGGAAGGTCGTAATCATTTACGTGAAAAGATTTATAAAATTGCATTTACTGTATGGTCAACTTTGCCTAAAAAACACCAAAAGTTTATTGAAGAAGTTATCGTCCATGATCGGCAGTCATATGTTGACTTTATCATTGAAAAAACAGTGATGACCTGTCTCCGTTGCCCCCTCCGGTTTCCCGTCTTGTTTATCCGGATGCTCCATTTGACAGAAGTAGTAGAGCGTACTGCGCAAACTTCAATAAATCATTTATCAATGTCTGTTCTTATCTGTTTCCAAATTTGCGGCAAGATCGGTACGCTTGCCGGGAATATTAGTAAAGGAGGGTTTACTTGCGAAGAGGTACTGGTGTTGGCGGGGAAGGTGAGGGTGGGGGAGTATTCTGCTTTTTTTAGTAAACAGTATAATTATAGGGAGATTTAATTTGTACAAAAGAATGCAAGAGGTTGTGACTGGTTTACTAACTAGTTGAAGAAGGGGGAAAGGATAATAGTCTTAAACTATGTCCAAATTTTAGTGGGCACTAATGATCCTTTCTCTTTTTTTGATATGGAAAATAAGATGCCGAACATAATCCTAAATACAATTACATAATGTACTTATAGTCGATAACATCACTCGTCAAAGGGAAAAGCACGTAACCTTTCAGTGAATACTGAAGAGTGAAACAATTGATAATTAATGTATGTATAAATGTAAACGACTGATTTTAGCTCACAAGAAGGCAATTTAGTAACGATTTTGCAAAACTACGATTTGTGAACTTTTGTAAATCAGTTGCAATAGCTCAATAAATAGTTGCAAATATATAATTTGCCAAATAATAAAACGATTTTTTTACTCTCATAAGTTTAATTCACAATTATGACAGAACTTTGCTTGTTAAGGCAACAGATCTTTAAAAAGGGAAAAATACGCCATATCAGATTCTAATCTGGAGTTAAATCTTGTTTTTTCCTGTTCGAATATGATTTTCGCAGCAGCACCAGTACTTGCCACGGGAATTAGTAATGCTTTGGGATTCAAATCTATAAACATCTGATATTCATCCTCCACACCATTCATGCCACCAATAAAGATACCGGCTACAAAGTCATGGCTGCTGAGCATATGCCTTCGCATGATATAAAGGCTATCCTTGACATTTGCGCCCTTTTCTGTGAAGATCTTACTCCCAATCTCACGGTTTTCTATAGGAAACATTTCCTCATACTGTTTAGACTGATATAGTGTTACACAATTGTTAATAGTTACATCTGAATGTTTAAGTACATTGGATATCAGTGGAGTAATGGAAGGATGTCCTCCCCAAACTAGATGAAACTTCGGTAATGTTACCGATGCAAGTGCAATAACCGCATCGCGAATAGCAATGACATCAGCTGTATTAAGATACTTTTCGTCATCTCTTCCCGGAATGGGAATGCTAGCTGACAGGAATATACATTTTAGTGTTTGTTCATCCATGACTCAAATTCCTTTCTTTTAATTGTCTTCACATCAAGTGACTCATTTAGCCAGTCTAGATGTTCTATCCATCTCCGTCTAATACGCAGACTGTCATAAAGCAGATATATTTCTAATCCATTCTTATTTAGCAACTCTCTAAAGTTACGTGACTCAAAGCAGTCATAGGATTGTGGTATACCAATGGCAGGAATGAAAAGACGAATATCATTTCCTGCCCCATCTTTCTCCAAAAGATAACGATATTCTTGTATGATGTTCTTCCCACATTTGGCCGCCTCTGCTATAAATTCACCGCAGATGTTATCCTGTCTAGCCGCTAAATTCCGTGCTCTGACAGATTCTACAGTATTGACTATTTTATCAGCTACATTGTTATTTAGCATTCCCATCATACTCGGTTGTCCTTCTACAAAACTGTTGTTGGTCAATGAAGTGGAGGTAGAAAGATGTGAAAAAGAATTTAGCTTCACCTCAGGCCATAAGACTACTACAACACCTATTTGCTTCAGATTAGCCTCTTCCATTTCCTCCTTGCACCAGCGACTTTTAAAGAATTCTGGTGTATATAGTTGAATCAACACATCGCAATCTGTCATCCTGTGAAGCAGCTCTTCCTGAAAATTGTCAGCTGGGCGAATAGAATAAGAATCAAGAAACGGGTCAAAGCCATTTTTAATAAGTAGATCAAACAACTGTTGAGCTACACCTGTTGCTTCTGATCTCTTATAACTTACAAATACCCGTCTTGATTTTCTCAGAAATCTGAAGGATTCTAATGCGCAACTCACTATGGCATCCACTTTATCCGATATATACAAGGACCCATTCATGGCATGTATCACATTAGGAATCTCATTCTCAAAACAGTTTTGATGAAAAAACAATGGATAGATGGCATCGCCATTGCCCTTCAATTGAGTAAGAATATTGGTGTCAATTCCTGGATTATCCTTACATCCCAAATAGTAGACAAATGCAGGTTGCTTGCTGGTATATTTATGGATAAATTCATCAGCACATATTACGTTGACTACTTCTTCTGCAATTCCTAAGTCACGTATTTTGTCAAAGAATGCTTGTTTAATTTCTTCATAGGCAGCATTTTTGATATCACCCAAAAAGACAAGTTGATATTTAAACTCCATTATTTCTTGTTCTTTTGATAGTTATATGAATATAGTGTATCATACCAGTGCTGAAAGAAATCATCCTCCATCTCTGTGCGCTGATATGATGGAAAGTCTTTTCTCATTAGTTCTTCTTCATGTCCGAGCTTAGACACTAAGGTATCGAACTCTGTCAAGGAATGAAAAGACTTATGATAGATCGAAGCTTCATCTTCAGTTTCTGGTATATTGGCAAGTTTTTCCACCAAAGTCTTAAAATATTCATAATAGTGCATGTTATCTGCCAAATGATAGTAATTACCCACTTCCATCCCAAGAATAGCAGCCACATACTCTTGCATGAAAGTATAATTGAATATGTTTACTGCACTTGCACCCCAGATTAAGTCGTTTGAGCGCATCTTAACTATTAGGTCAAGCTTATTGCTAACGGCCTGTTTGATAAAATGCAATTCTCTAGTACAAGGGATATCTTTTGACTCTTTTAGCATCCCATTATGGTCAAAGTCATCTTTCATTGGGTCTCCAAAAGAAATAACAGCCCTTCTCGTTTCAGAATCTTTAGAAAAACATTCCATGATGTACCTTAACTGATCAACAGAACCCTCTTGTCTTACATTTACAGTTCCTATCCGATAGTCTGTAGTGAGTCCATTATAATTACGAAACCTTGGACCATACCCCCCTCGCATAAATATACCATCATCTGAGAACTCTTTCATCCGGTCCAGATAGTGACAAATATATGACAGATCATTACGTCCAGAGGCAATCCATAGTGATTCCGCATATGGCAAAGTCTTGTTCCATTTTCTTTCTGGTATGGTTACGATACGAGATTGAGGTTTCGTCAGTTTAAATAGGAACGGTTCGGGCAATTCATAACATGAGTAGCCACGCGTTTTTCGCTTGATACCTTCAGTAAGCAACAATTGACATGCCCCTTTTAAAAAAGAGTTAATTCCCTTATATGTTTCTGTGTACATTTTGAATGAAATTTTTCGGTGATATTCCATTTTGGTGGAAATTCATAATCTATCGGCATTGGGGTTTCCCTATAATGCTGTTTGATTCTTACATTTCCCACCAATAGTTCGGGCATCTTCGCTCTGAGATATTTATCTGTCTCACAAAAGCAGTTCTGAATGTCTATTAGGTGTGGATCACGCCCTGGCAAAGGCTTGAAATCATCCAAACCAAACTCCTTTCTAAAATCATCTAAATGATCGTAAGTGTATCTTATGGCATCCTCATAGTTATCTATTGATGTGAAACATTTTTTGATACCACGTACAGCCCCTATACCGGCCTTAACAAAAGAATTCTCATCGAAATTTACATATGGTGAATAGTTAAAGTCTATAGTGTATTGATAAGCCAAAAAACAACCAATGAACGAACATTCCTGCATCAAAAAGAAAACTTTTTCCATAGAGCCAGATTCTAGCACTTTGTCAACAACATTTCTATCAAGGAATTCCGATTTCACCATCTGTAGCCATTTCTCATGTTTGCTTTTAAGATAGTCATACCGCTGATGGCTTCCAGCCATCATATACGCATTGCTAAAAATTGGACTCTTCGCCTGGCGCAAGGATAAGAAATGACTAATGTTGCTTATATCGAAATTAGAACAGGTAATGTCTCCGTATTCCTCCTTCAGATACTCCCATGTCTCTATTTTGTTAAAAATCTTAAAGATAAGTATTCTTAGGAGTACATCTTGTGGAGTGTATAGCTCAATATCCTTATAAATGACATGACTAATAAGGTACTGACTGACACGGTCACATGCTCTATACACGTTCGTAAATTTATAGGTCTTTAGTATCGGATCTTTTGTCAATTCATTTTCTTCCAATTCGCATTTCTTCCAAAACATCTTCATACGCTCCTGCATGAAATAGAAATAATAGAAAAATATGCGTTTGTTAGGAATAGGCACTTTATGTTTACGATTTACCATCATATCTTTCAAAATGTTCAAATAATTTAGGTTGATCTATCTTGCCTCCGCTAGGATATTGCGCTTTCAGATAGTCCCATAGTTTTTGGGCATCAGCATAGTTAGGACAATGGTGTCCTCTTCCTTTGTGAATACATACAGCATATTCTTTTGGTACTTGAGACATTGATTTCCCCAAATAGAAGAACTCTTCACAAATCAGCACATGATCTGTGCTTGTCGTGTCCCGATTTAGGTTGTCCTTATTTACAGAGCCATCTGCATGAGTATGGTGAGAGTTGTCCTGAAACCAGTTCCCTTTCTTATCATGGTGGTAGATGTTATCCCCATATAATTTTTTCAAACTACCATTCATCACAGGCTTCTTCTGTTGAAAACGGTCGGTAGTCCAATAAGTATCGAAAGTCATTATTTCAGATACTTTAGCCATAAATATTAGTTTATGGCCATCCGCAGCCGTCGCATTCCCAATAATGAAATCACCAACGTTTGCTGATTTTCGTATTTTCGGCTTACAAGTCGCTAATGTCAGCACCCCATAAAATGGATTTGGTGCAAATCCATAGTCTCTTTTGACAATATAAGAAAACGCACGCGCCATAATCATTCTTGTTTATTAGCAAGTTCCCCTGCTTCCCGCCACATTGTTACGTGGAGTACCATCAGCCTTCTCAAATGTTGATTCTCCATTCATTGCATTAATAATGCTATCACTACGCCACCCGACAATAGCCTCAGCAAACTCTTCCAGTGCAGGAGGAATATCTGAGTCTTTGGCACCATGGATATAGACACCAATTATCTGCTTTTCCTGTCGTTCTGCCTCTCTGATTTCCCAATCAACCCACTTACTATCATGCGTATCCGGACCAATTAGGCAGATAAACGTGCTTGCCGCACTTATCTGCGGACGTAAAAGAGATTTGATATAATCTTCATTATGGGCATTATTGTATTTTTCTGAAGTCACTGAATAATTCCTGATAGAATAGTCATCTCCCAACAGGCTCTTCATTGACTTGATACTGTCTTCATCTTTGTGATAATGGCTAACGAAGACATTCTTAATTTCTTTATCTACCATAAAATAAATATGAATTTTTTAATTTCCAAAGATACGTTTTTTTGCAAGAGTAATGAAAAAAATGCTTCAAAAAGTGATTTTTTAACTGTTATTTTATGTTCTGCTTCTTCTTTTTTATAAAGTTAAATAACTTCTAGATAAAAATCAAAGATATAATAATGAAAGAAGGGATAAGTAAGGATTTTACCAGGGAAGAAATGACGTATAGCTGGGTGGTGGAGAACGGGTTGCTGAATGAACCGCCGTTTGAGGTGAAGCAAGCTATGATAGAGTTGGTGAAACGGTTGTTAGTTCTGGTTCTGTAGATGAGAACTGTATTGTTGATTCTGATTCTTTTCAGAAAGGTAGTACTGCGGAGTTTTCTTATCCAAAGTGTTTGTTGGTGATTGGGCTGGTGATATTTGTTTGTTTATTATATAATAAGAAAACAGAAGTGAAATTTTTAGTTAGCTAACGTTGTTGCGATTGCTTGCTAGTGGGTTTACGGATGTTGTGATTGAGTTTACAGTTGAAATAGTCATCAATAAGAGGTACGGTATCGAGTTGATTTACTTTATCCAAACCACTGTAAAATGAATGATTATTTATTTATGTTATATTGAAAACAGCTATCTTTGTAGTGCTGTCAAATACAAATCAGATTGTTATGATGAAATTACCTATATACAAGAGATTAAATCCATATTGGCGCAAGCTCGCCAAAAAGCCTATGCAGCGGTCAATTCCGCAATGGTAGAGGCATATTGGAAGATTGGGGAGCGGATTGTCAATCAAGAGCAGCAGGGAAAAGAAAAGGCGGCTTATGGCGAGGCAATCTTAAAAGAACTGTCTATTGCCCTGACCGAAGAGTTCGGCAAAGGGTTCTCGTATGCCAATTTGAGGAACTTCAGACAGTTCTACCTTACCTATCCCAACCCAGAGATCTGCTACATAGTGTGTAGCAAATTGACATGGAGTCACAATAGATTGATAATGAGAGTGAATGATGCTAATGCTCGTTGCTTCTACTTAAAAGAAGCTACCCTGCAGTCATGGAGCGTTCGCCAATTGGAGCGCAATATCAATACATTTTATTATCAGCGACTCTTATCGTCAAAAGATAAAAGCGAAACACTCCCAGCTAAATCTACCGATACCTTGCAGGTTCTCGATTTTATTAAAGACCCTTATGTGTTTGAATTTTTGGATATACCGCAACCCTGGCTACGGAAAAGGAGATCGAGGGTGCGTTGATAGATAAGCTGCAACACTTCCTTCTTGAACTCGGCAAGGGATTTACGTTCTTTGCCCGCCAATATCGTATCAGTACCGAGACAGAACATTTCTACATTGACCTTGTGTTTTACAACTATATTTTAAAATGTTTTTTGTTGATCGATCTGAAAGCTGGGCAACTCAAACATCAGGATATCGGCCAAATGGATATGTACCGCCGTATGTTCGACGATCTCAAAAAGCCCGAAGGCGATAACCCGACAATCGGCATTATTCTTTGTGCTGACAGAAACGAGACCGTTGTAAAATACTCGATATTGAAAGATAACGAGAACCTGTTCGCTACTAAATTTATGCCTTACCTACCGACAGAAGAAGAACTTATCAAAGAAATAGAGGCTGGGCGTAGACAGATTGAAATTAGTGATAATCATTAAGAAGAACCAATAGACGGAATAATTTTCATTAGTGAGATATAATTTGAAAATTGCTATATTTACCGCAAAATATACGGAGAATGTGAGTGCTAATCTCCGTATTATAGTATACTGGCATCACTTGTTTTCTATAAATGACTTATATTCTATTATTCGATACCTTTTAGGGTATTTATTTCGTGATTATATTAAAAAGAGTACCTGAAAGGGTATTAAGAATGTTATTGAAAATTGTAAATAAATTAAATCCATTCCGGAAATTCCAGCGGAATAATCATAATTTCCCTGATAAACGTTAAATAAGAGCTTGAATCGATCGGTGTGATGGTTCGCGAAAAATGGTATTTTAAGATTTTGAATGTTTCTAAAGTCTTATTATATACTGTTTTACACGATGATCTCGCGCCGATCTTTGTATATATTCCTACCTGTACCTTTGTATCGTTCCCCTGGAAACAGTAGTATTAATCATTAAAATAGAAAAGCTATGACACTGAAATTTAGAAAGGTGCAGCGCAAGGTTCTTAGCGGTGACGATAAGGACAAGGTGAAGACTTATGCGATGGCACGGTCGTCGAACTATTGCGATATGGATAAGTTGTGTGAATTGATCTCCAGTCGCTCGGCGATGTCGAGTGCTGATGTGAAGGCAATACTCGATTCGTTAAACTGGGCGATGAGCCTGGAGCTTCGTTCGGGTAGTATTGTACAGGTGGGTGAGTTCGGTAGTTTTCGTCTTTCGATTCGTTCGAAAGGTGCGGAGACGGCAGATGCTTTCAATGCTTCCCTGATAAAAAAGGCACGGGTGATATTCTCGCCGGGAACCAGTCTGCGCTGGATGAGTGAGATCGTGAAGTTTGAAGAGGATGAAGATACGAAACCTAAAAAAGAAGAAAATCCGGATAATGACAGACCGGTGATTGAATAATTAAAAATGGTAAATAGGGGATTACCTGATTGAAAGAGAAAGGGGGGACGTATGAAAAAAGTTTCCTTTATTTTAGGAAAGAAAAAGCTTTTTTGTCCTAAAATAAAGGAAAACTTATGAGGAAAGAGGTTCTCAAATCGCTGATTGCTATTAAGCAAAGTGAAATCCTGTTTGATGTGATAGAACGGGGTGTGGAATTGCCAATCGACCGTAAGAAGATTATCACTATCCCTGGCGTACATTCTTTGCGGGAAAATGAATTCCCTTTAAGTGGGGGAAGATATATTGACTTATATTCAATTATTCGATACCCTTTCGGGTATTTATTTTGTGATTATATTAAAAAGAGTACCCGAAAGGGTATTAAGAATGTTATTGGAAGTTGTAAATAAATTAAATCCATTCCAGAGATTCCAGCGTAATAATCATTATTTCCCTGATAAACGTTAAATAAGAGCCTAATTCGATCAGTGTGATGGTTCGCTAAAAATGGTATTTTAAGATTTTGAATGTTTCTAAAGTCTTATTATATAGTGTTTTACATGATTCTCCCGCGCCGATCTTTGTATATATCCCTACCTGTACCTTTGTATCGTTCCCCTGGAAACAGTAGTATTAATTATTAAAACAAAAAAGCTATGACACTGAAATTTAGAAAGGTGCAGCGCAAGGTTCTTAGCGGTGACGATAAGGACAAGGTGAAGACTTATGCGATGGCACGGTCGTCGAACTATTGCGATATGGATAAGTTGTGTGAATTGATCTCCAGTCGCTCGGCGATGTCGAGTGCTGATGTGAAGGCAATACTCGATTCGTTAAACTGGGCGATGAGCCTGGAGCTTCGTTCGGGTAGTATTGTACAGGTGGGTGAGTTCGGTAGTTTTCGTCTTTCGATTCGTTCGAAAGGTGCGGAGACGGCAGATGCTTTCAATGCTTCCCTGATAAAAAAGGCACGGGTGATATTCTCGCCGGGAACCAGTCTGCGCTGGATGAGTGAGATCGTGAAGTTTGAAGAGGATGAAGATACGAAACCTAAAAAAGAAGAAGGTTCCGGTGGAGATGACAGACCGGAAATTGAATAACTGAAAATGGGAAATTGAGGATTACTTGATTGAAAGAGGAAAGGGGAACGTATGAAAAAAAGACTGACTATTCAATTGGTAATGGCAATCCTGCTCGTAATGAGCGGGATTGTTCTTCTTTTCTCCGGTTTCTGGATTGCTCCGAAAGGGGAGATTCATAATAGTGTGCTGGTGGCTTTCGGGGAAACCTGCACATTTGCCGGAGCTTTGTTTGGGGTGGATTATTCGTATAAAATTAAATCGGTACAAAATGAAAGAGAGGATAAGTAGGAATTTTACCTGGGAAGAAATGACGTATAGCCGGGTGGCGGTGGAGAATGGGTTGCTGAATGAGCCGCCGTTTGAGGTGAAGCAGGCTATGATGGAGTTGGTGAAACGGTTGTTACAGCCTTTGCGGGTGGCTTATGGGAAGCCGATTGCGATCACAAGTGGTTACCGGAGTCCGGAGGTGAACAGGTTGGTGGGCGGCGTGCCTTCGAGCCAGCATGTGAAGGGGGAGGCTGCGGATTGTTATGTGCCTGATCCGAAGGAGCTACTGGATGTGTTGCTTTATTGTAAGTTACCTTTCGATCAGGCGATTCTCTATAAACGAAAAAAGTTCCTGCATTTGTCGTTTCGGGTAAATGGAGAGAATCGTTATCAGGTGATCATTAATAAATGAAGGGGGATAGGTATGGATATGTGGGGTAGAAGTTTACTTGTTTTGGTTGTTTTGTTGGTTGTTTTGCTGTCCGGTTGTAGTGCCGGGCGGCGTAGTGTGCAACATCGGGAGATAAGAGAGGAAGTACATAGTATTCATAGTGATAGTATGTTGTTGAAAAATCTGTATCAGGCTTCCCGCAATAAGGTGATCGATATAGAGCATATCGTGTTCGATAGCTGCCGGTTGAATGGGGTACAGTCCGTTACTCATGTCGCTATTAAGGAACAGGGGGAGGAGGTGGTTGAGCCGGTTGTTAGTTCTGGTTCTGTAGATGAGAACTGTTTTGCTGGTTCTGATTCTTTTCAGAAAGGTAGTACTGTGGAGTTTTCTTATCCAAAGCGGATGTTGATGATTGGGGCGGTGTTGTTGTTTTGTTTGTTATATATAGGTATAGCATTTAGAAAGCAGAAGTAAACTCCCAAATCCAGTTATTCTTTTATTTTATTGATAACAAGGGATTTGCAGACATTGGTTCTTGGTGGCAAGGCAAGAACCATAAAGATCAGGATGAAATAGATATTATCGGATTGTATGCGGAAGAGAAACTGGATTTGTTCGCATACAGTTTACATATCTTCCATACAGAAATTTCTCACTTCAATATTGTATTTCGAAAGCACTTTATTTCGAACTATTTCAACTTTTTCATTGAAATAGTCTGGGTTGAAGTTTTTGCGCTGTCGTTTTACTTCGGCGACTAATGCACGTTTATCATCTGCATAAATGCCTATTATATCTATTTCACAGGGATCTTTTTCTTTTTTGCTTTGCCACCATGAACCAATATTTCTGAACTCTTTACTTTCGATCATCATCTGCCTAAAATACATTTCAAGTGTTAACCCTGAATAGGTCGGATAGTCTTTTTTTATAATTTCTCCAAGTTGGTCCAGGTTCTCTGTTTCAATGAGATAATGATATTTAATGAAATATCGGAACCAAAATCGTAGGAATAAGTCGGAAATTTCAAAACGAACGGTTTGTGTACCTTCTTTTGCAAAAATAGGCCGTTTCTTTGCTATCAATTCGTAATCTTCCTCTAGTCTTCTTATATGGCCGGCTATACTGGTCTCTCCCATATTTTTTTCAAGTTCAGGTAATGTATTTCGGCCATTAGCGATGTCTGATAAAATAGCAAAATAATTACCATACTTTTTACCAAATTCTTGTATTAACAAAGCTTTGCCCTCGCTAAGGAATGGAGAATCAGATCGTACTATGTAATTAACCATGCTTTCCATATCTGTACATCCGTTTTGCATAAACAGGTCTATGTATTTGGGAACTCCTCCGGAAAATGTATATAGGGCCAGTAGATCCTCATGAGTATAGTTCGGTTTATAATCAGAAAGAATTTCTTTCAATACGGATGTAGAAAAAGGCTTTAGCTTTATAATACTGTCACACCGACCATATAGTGGCTCCTTTGCATTTTGGAATATCTGTATCATAAGAGTGTATACAGAACCGCTGGCAATCAAGTTGACATGTGTCGTGTCTTTATATCTATCCCAGATGTCTTGCATTTGGCTATATACCGTCGGGTTGATATAGAAAAATTCCTGAAATTCATCTATTATCAGGTTGTAGGAAGTATTCTTACCTATATTCATAAGCATTTCAAAGAGTCCAGCGAAAGAGGATATTTCATTCGGAATATAGGTATTTAGTGCTTTGCTGGCTATTTGTGCAAATTGGCTGCAAAGCTGAGCTTCATTGCTTCGGCCTACAAAGAAATAAACAGTTGGTGTTTCTTCACAACTTTTGAGGATAAGCTTTGTTTTTCCAATGCGTCTGCGTCCGGTTAAGACCGTCATTTGTGAATGGTTGTTAAAAGCGATTTTCCTTGTTTTATCCAACAGTTTCAGTTCTATTTCACGATTATAAAATTTCATGATAGTAAATTTAGTTCATACTATTTTGAAAATATACGACAGTAAACTTTACGGCTGTATATTTTGCAAATATAGTGTATTTATCTATGAGTAGAAAATATATGGCCGTAATTTATGCTGCTGTATATTTTTGAGAGATGGGTGGAGAATGGGTTGTTAGCCAACGCAGTTACGACTGCTTGCTTGTGGGCTTGCAGGCAGGACGCAAGTTAGGCATCGGTATTTTATGAGAGATTAATAGTATTTTCCGATTCCTCCAAATCCAGTTATAATTTTATTCTCTTTCGTTTTATTGATAAAGTTGTTTAGTCGTTTTTCAAATTCTTCAGGCCGTTTCCTGGCTGCTTCAATGTATGCAATTCGGATACGTTTATATGGGGAGGAGAAGTGCTGATAGTTTTTCCATGCTGTTTTATCTGCTTTCAATCTGTCAATTATATCATCTGGAAAAATAAAAGGGTCAGACAAAATAGTTCGTATTTTATCCTCAAATTTAGGGTGTATCATTTTATTTTCCAATAACCATTTAAGTCTTTCTTTGTTGGCTTGCGAGTATGTGCTTTTAGGGTTTCTAGGCGTGAAACGCTGAATTTTATGTTCTTTGTCAAGTGATTTTATCGTACTGTCAATCCACTCGAAACAAAGGGCTTCTTCAACGGCATCATTGTATATAATGCTTTTTTTACCTGATGATTTCTGGGGAAAGACAAACCAAATTTCATCTTTGGTTTCAAAGTTGTCCGTCAGCCACTTTCTCCAATCTTCCCGATTTTCAAAGTACTTTATTTTATTCTCTGTTGCCATAATGGTCATCTTTTGGTAAACTCAATCGGTTCGATGTCATAATTTAGGGTTTTGATGTCGCAGTCTTCGTAATCTATCCCGTAACGCATCCTGATTTCAGCAAAATGCGGGCAGATATACGAAGGCATAGTCGGGTCGACAGAACACCAACCGGCTCTTTCTATGTAGCATTCGGGCCAGGGATTGATAGTTGTGAGTGATATTTCGTAATTATCTGCGTTTTTCGAAATTTGGGTAATCCGCTGGGGATAACAGTCTATTGCTTTAATATCGGGCTTCTTCACTGTAAAGGTGAAATTGACGGTATCCTGATTAGCCAAGCGGAAGTATTTGGAATATGATTGTGCAAAAACTGACTGTGCAATAAACATACACATACTCAGCATAAATAGGTATTTACTCATGACGTTTCGTTTTATGATTTACAAACGATGACAAAGTTAGTAAATATTTAGATGTTATGATGATTATGAGGAATAAACCTTTGGATGGGGAAATTTTCAGGTAGACTTGAAAAAAGTATCTTTTTTGAGAAGATTATCAAGTCTACCTGAAAATTTTTGTTTGTAGAGTAAGTGAAAACTGAAGTGAAAAACAAATTACTTTTTCAGTAAAATTGATTCTATCTTTTCCTTTAACTGGTCTTTAGGCATTGCTCCCTGAAGCATCTGGGGCTTTCCTTCCATAGGGATGTATAGAAGGGCCGGTATTCCCTGAATGCCGAATGCCTGGGCCAACTCTGTTTCTTTATCTACATCGACTTTGTAAATGTTGATCTGTCCGGCATATTCTTTGGCAAGTTGTTCCAGTGAAGGAGCGATCATCTTACAGGGACCGCACCAGTCGGCGTAAAAGTCGATGATGGCAGGTCTATTGCCCAGATATTTCCATTCATTCGGACTGGCTTCGTAATTATATACTTTCTTCAGAAAGTCAGCCTTATTGAGGTGTACAGGAGCTGCTGTCTCTTTTCCTGTAGTTTCGGTGTCGCTTGCTGCTTCGTTGTTTTTAGCCTGTCCTTTGCATGAGGCCAGCGTCATAAAACCAACCATTAAAGCTAGTAGCGTAAAGAATTTTCTACTTTTCATTAGATACAATTTTTGATATTGATAATTAATATGTCAAATCCTGTTTCCAGGTGATACCACTTATATCTGTCAATATAAGTTCGTAATTTCCTTTTGGCAAATCAGCCAGTGCTTTATCCTTTAACGTTAGCTCTGCTTTACTACCTAATGGTATGACAAGGCTATGTTTACCTGGAACAACTTTTGCCACATAATTGTTTTTGATGTCTTTTGCCGGAAATTCGGATAATTCTTCTCCGTTCCTGTTAAGAATAATATTTCCGTTGGTATCTTTTAGAGTGATACCGATCAGAAAAGATCCATATACATCGGCACCTTCCACACGGTAAACGGTGAATGAAAGTTTATCCTGATCCAGACCGGCTGCTGATATCTCGATTTTCGGTTTGACAGATTTATTATGTAATTTTCCCCATACTCCGTTATGAAATACCTGATTAGTTAGGAGTGTCAGGAATAATATGGCCGTAGCACCTGTGATCGACATTTTTCCTAATACATTATGGCTGACAGGCAGTGGACCGGAGGTCAGCCATCGTGTCCATCCATATTCGTTGAACTGCGGTATTCTGGAAATAAGCTTATTATCGAGTGAAAACTTTCCTCCACCTGACAGGAAGATCGTGAAACCGGCGGCGATGCCCAGAACGCCTATTTGCCATTCATCCAGACAGGTTGTTCCCAGCCAACCTGAACCTAATAATATTCCGGTAGCAAGGCTTAACACTCCGATACTCATCAATCGGGTAAAGAAGCCGAGCATGAAAAGCAATCCGACAATTCCTTCAATGATTGTAAATATAACCATCGACCACCAGAGCTGTTCCGGATTGGATACGAGATATTCGATGAGAGGCTTTATACCGAATGAGTTGGGAAGAAAATGATTGAATTTTTCTCCAATGTAACCGGCTGTGTCGGGAATCAATTTATTTTCCAGTATCAACCTTCGCCAGAAAGCGGAAAAATAAGTCCAGCCAACAACCAGGCGCAGTGCAAATGTAAACATTCCGAATAAAGAATATGATTGCTGCATATTCTGTTTTTCTTCTATTTCCATATCTATAAGTTATTTATCTTTATTTGTTGAAACTTTATTTTCTTTTTGGAAAGAGCTGAAAAGTAATCCCCCGATGATGCTTCCCCAAATCGAACTGTTGATTGGTGAAGAAGTTATAGGGCATGTCCCTGTTGTACAACCGATAAATTTCCAATAAAGAAATCCTCCAAGTGCGCCTATTGCTATCCCCAGCAATGTGAGCCAGTGTCTTTTGATGTATTCTCTTGCCATTGTAAAATCTCCTAGTGTTGTTGAGTTATTAATATCTTTTCCCTTGCAAGGATTATAATACAAACGTATATTGTATTTTCTAATAAAACAAGTTTCTACTGGAAAATATATATAGGCGTAACAAACTTTCACGAAAAAGTCTATCAACAGCAGTTTCAAAACCGATTTATTGTGAAGTTTTTTTTCTCCTTCGCATTTTTATACAAAATCGTATAGTGGACTTTATTCCCTGTTTGTCTACTTTATAAACATTATAAGATAGAATGGATCTTTACTATCCGGGAAGTCGATTTTCAGCAAAAAACGGCCGATCGGATTTGATATGATTGAAATTATCTATCTTTGTGGTCAAAGAAAGGTAATCAATGACTCAAAAATATCCATCCGCTTTATTGGAAAATGCAGTAAATGAGTTGGCTTCGCTTCCCGGAGTGGGGAGGAAGACGGCTTTGCGACTGGCTTTATATATGTTACGCCGGGATGAAGGTTATACGGAAAATTTTGCATCCGCTTTGCTGGCCTTGCGGAAAGAAGTGAAGTATTGCAAAGTCTGTCATAATATCTGTGACGATGAGATGTGTTCTATCTGTGCTGATCCTAAACGGGATCAGTCGACCGTTTGTGTGGTTGAAAATATCAAGGAAGTAATGGCGATCGAAAATACCGGGCAGTTTCGTGGTGTTTACCATGTTCTTGGAGGGATTATTTCGCCGATGGACGGTATTGGCCCGGGCGATTTGCAGATAGACAGTCTGGTGCAGCGGGTAGCTAACGAAGAAGTAAAGGAAATTGTCCTTGCACTTAGTACTACGATGGAAGGGGACACGACCAATTTTTTTATCTATCGCAAGCTATCCCCTTATAATGTGAAGATAACCGTCATTGCCCGTGGTGTTTCTATTGGTGATGAGATTGAGTATGCGGACGAAATAACATTGGGACGTTCTATTGTGAACCGCACCAGTTTTAATGACTCGATAAAAATATAATCTGATTCTTATGTACGAAACCAAGATTTCCGTTATCATCGTAAACTATAATGTAAAGTATTTCCTGGAACAATGTCTTTATTCGGTTCAGGCTGCTGTTGCCGGACTCGATGTTGAGGTTTTTGTTGTGGACAATAATTCGACGGATGGTTCTGTCGATTATCTCCGTCCCCGGTTTCCGGAAGTGACGTTTATAGAGAATAAGGATAATCCGGGATTTGCTAAGGCCAATAATCAGGCGATCCGTCAATGCAACGGAGAGTATGTTTTGTTGCTTAATCCGGATACAGTGATAGGTGAGGAGAGTCTTCGAACCCTGTGTTTCTTCATGGATGAACATCCGAATGCAGGTGGGATAGGTGTAAAGATGCTGGATGGGCATGGGGTATTCCTGCCTGAAAGTAAACGGAGTTTTCCTTCTCCCTGGGTTTCGTTCTGTAAGATCTTCGGTTTGTCGAAGTTGTTTCCGAAATCCCGTGTTTTTTCAAGATATAGCCTGGCGTATCTGGATAAGGAGAAACAACATAAAGTGGATGTGCTGGCCGGTGCATTTATGTTGCTGCGCCATGAAGCGCTGGATAAGACCGGACTCCTGGATGAAGATTTCTTTATGTATGGCGAGGACATCGACTTGTCGTATCGGATGGTGCTGGGTGGCTATAAAAACTATTATATCCCCGAGCGTATTCTTCATTATAAAGGAGAAAGTACCAAGCATGGCGATATGAAATATGTAAAGGCATTTTACGGTGCCATGTTGATCTTTTTCAAGAAATATTATCCTCATTCCGGCTGGCTGATGGGATTTTTTATCAAGCTGGCTATCGGGTTGCGTGCTTCAATGGCTGCTTTATCGCGTTTGTCGGGAGTAAAGCCAAAGTCGAAAAGCAAGCATAAACGCTTACTGGTTGTTTGCCGTGAGGAAAATTTTGAAGCGATTAAGGCTGCCTGCGTAAAACAGATGCCGGAACTGGAACATGTAAATCTTTGGGACCTGGATGAGGAACGTGTAATGGATGCTATCTGCCGCCGCAATCAGATGAAGGAGTTTACGGATTATGCTTTTTGTTATCCGGATGCCCGTTTTGAACAGATGCTTCTGTTTATGGATACACTGGTCGACAAGAAAGTTACTTATCATATTTATTGTAAAAAAAGCGGACAACTAATATCACCGGGGAAATAATATGGCACAACTGGAAAATGAAACGATCCGTCTCCGTGCCCTGGAGCCGGAAGATCTGGAACTTTTGTATCGCTGGGAGAATAATCCGGAACTTTGGAGTCTTGGAAATACAATGTCTCCTTATTCGCGTTATATACTGAAAGAGTATATTCGTGAGTCGCATCGTGATATCTTCGACCTGAAGCAGTTACGCCTGATGATCGAGCTTCGTTCAACGGGGGCGGCTATTGGTACTGTCGACCTGTACGATTTCGAACCGCATCATCGGCGTGCCGGTATCGGTATTTTACTGGAACCTGTTTATCAAGGAAACGGGTTGGCTACCGAAGCAATGAATGTACTGGTGGATTATGCGTTCTCTTTTCTGAAACTGCATCAGTTATATGTGTATATACCCGTCGATAACGAGGCCAGCAAAGCTCTTTTTACCCGCTGCGGATTTACCGTTACAGGTATCATGACAGATTGGATCATCACAGAAAACGGGTATTCTGATGTACTGATGATGCAAAAAGTAAATAAACAGATTGTGTGATAATTTAATTCAGATAAGGATCTTTCGGATATTTAGTCCATGCCTCGTAGTTACTGCCTAACTGTTCGAGTGAGTTCTTCCAGAAACTTTCTCCATCGGCAAGTAATACATTTTCTTTAGCTGCGTGGCTGACTACCCATGAGTTTTTATTGATCTCGTTTCCCAACTGTCCTTCCGTCCATCCCGAATAACCGAGGAAAAACTTTACTTTCCCTTCAATCGAATGGCCATTCTGTATATAACGTTTCAATGCTTCGAAATCACCGTCGAAATACAGGCGGTCTTTGATCTTTACAGAGTCGGGTACGATCAGATCTCCCAATGAATGGATAAAGAACAACCGGTTGGCACTTACCGGGCCACCCAGATAGATTGGTATTTCCGGATACTCTTCCAGTTCCGGAAAAAAAGTATTTACAATCAGATCCGTTTTCTTATTTAATACAAACCCCATCGATCCCTGCGTATTATGTTCTACCAGTAGAACAACAGAACGCTGGAAATAAGCATCTTGCAGGAAAGGTTCTGATATGAGTATGCTTCCTTGTGCAGGAAGGAGATTATTATGCGTAATTTTGAATATGTTATTATATGTAGCCATAGTGAAGATTGCTTACTGTTGTTAGACAGGGACAATATATGGCTTTTGATGTTAAGAAGCAAACGAAAAACCCGGCATTTGGGTTAATAAGTGTAAAATAAATGCCGGGTTTGTGTTAATTATAAGGTGTGATTTTCTTTGAATAGCTTTAAACGCTCTTCAAGCAGATCATATTGATGCGGTTTGATAAACGAAGTGCAGGCGCGAAGTCCTTCCTGATTACTTCCTGTCGTGCTTAATGAGATAGCACTTACGCCGTAATAGATCAGTTCTTCCATCAGCTGTCCGCCGGTCATTCCGGGATAGGCGATCGTGAAATAGAAACCGTCGGCAATAGGCTCGTCCAGGTCATGGTCGTAAACGATCGTAAAGCCATAGTCTGTAAAGATCTTCTTTAATCTTTCTGCACGGCGTCCATATTCTTTTACTTCCGAGATAAAATCAAACTGTCCGTCGGATGCCGCTTTGAACATGGCAGCCAATGCAATCTGTGCCGAGTGGCTGGTTCCTGATGACAGGGCGTATAAAACGCGGTGAATATATACTGTACCGAAAGTACCGCCGCCATAACGCTTAGTCAGTCTCGGATAGGCACGATGGTAAAGTTTATTGGAGATAGCCGTCACGCCGATACGCTGTCCGGCATAGCTGAATGCTTTGGAACCGGATATCTGTAAAATGTAATTATCTGTATAATGGGCAACGCTTGCCTGGTAAGGTGCTTCAAACGGTTTGCCAAGTTCTTTGCGGAAGTCCATAGCGAAATAGGCGAGGTCTTCGATCACGATCGTATCGTATTTGTTTGCCATTTCGCCGATAATCTTCAATTCATCGTCTGTCAGGCAGAACCAGGCCGGGTTGTTGGGGTTGGAGTAGATCATAGCAGCGATATTACCTTTGGAAAGATGTTCTTCCAGGATGGCGCGCAGTTTTTCTCCACGGTATTCGTATACGTCGAATGATTCGTATTTATAGCCCATTACAACGATTTGTTGTTTCTGGACAGGAAATCCCGGGTCGATGAACAGGATGGTGTCTTTTCCTTCCGTGCATTGTCCGCTAGTGAGGAAAGAGGCAAATGTTCCCTGCATGGAGCCGGTTACTGGAACACAACATTCCGGAGCGATATCTATATTAATGAATGCCTTGATGAATCTGGAGGCTTCTACTTTTACTTCCGGCGTACCGTTGATGTTCGGGTAAATGGAAGCGATACCGTTCTGTAATGCTTTGACTTCTGCGTCTACACCCACTTGTGCCGCTTTTAATCCGGGAACACCCATTTCCATGTGTATGAACTCGGTATTTGTTTCCTGTTCCAATTGTGTGGATATGGCAACAACTTCACGAATCGTTGCTTTCCCGAAATCCGGTAATCCGTAGCCATCTATTATTCGTCTGGCAGTCTGATAATCTACTGGAGTATTCTTCATGTCTGTTATATTTATATGGAGGACAAAAGTAAAAAAATAATCAATCCAATGTGAAATATTTGTGTGAAACTGTTGTATAATTAAAAATATTATCTACCTTTGCACCGCAATCGAGAGAGATGCGATACAAAAACATTGGTTCGGTAGTTCAGTTGGTTAGAATACATGCCTGTCACGCATGGGGTCGCGGGTTCGAGTCCCGTCCGGACCGCTTATACTTATATAAGTATAGATAAATCCTGCAAAACATTTGTTTTGTGGGATTTTTTATGTAGTTATGTTTCCTGTCTTTAGGTGTTTCGGATCAAGTTATATTATCGTTTATTAATTTATACACCCACATTCAGTAATTAAGGTTATAATATCTGTAATTCATCTACAAGACAATGCGATATAAGCCTTTACCTTTGCCTTATGAACATAAATAAAAAACCAGATGAAGGAAATATTGAAAAACAAGTGTATGGCAATGGCTGTATGTCTTTGCATCACGGCAAATCTATTTGCGGCAGACAATCATTTAAATAACGATAGTATGGAAAAGAATTTGAATTTAACAGAAGAGTGGGACAAGGTGTTCCCGCAGAGTGATAAAGTGAATCACACGAAAGTGACTTTCCACAACCGGTACGGCATTACTCTTGCTGCCGATCTGTATATTCCGAAAAATGCCGGAGGTAAGTTACCGGCTATCGCTGTGAGCGGCCCGTTTGGGGCGGTGAAAGAACAGTCATCGGGTTTATATGCGCAGACTTTGGCGGAACGTGGTTTCCTTACCATCGCTTTTGATCCGTCTTATACCGGCGAGAGTAGTGGTGAACCCCGTTACGTCGCTTCCCCGGATATCAATACGGAGGATTTTAGTGCGGCGGTTGACTATCTTTCCACACGCGACGATGTGGATGCGGAACGTATCGGTATTCTCGGTATTTGCGGATGGGGCGGCATGGCACTCAATGCTGCGGCTATCGATACACGTATCAAAGCGACCGTCACTTCAACGATGTACGACATGAGCCGTGTAAATGCCAATGGCTATTTCGATGCGATGGATGCCGACGCACGTTATGAACTTCGCAAACAGCTTAATGCACAACGCACGGAAGATTACAGAAACGGGACATATGCCCTTGCCGGAGGAGTCGTGGACCCGTTACCTTCCGATGCTCCCCAATTTCTGAAGGATTATCACAGTTATTATAAAACTCAGCGTGGTTACCATAAGCGTTCGCTTAACTCGAATGGCGGCTGGAACAAGACTTCATCACTCTCATTCATCAATATGCCGATACTATCATACAGCGATGAAATCCGTAGTGCGGTATTGATGATTCATGGAGAGAAGGCACATTCACGTTATTTCAGCGAGGATGCGTTCAAGAAGTTGAAAGGTGATAACAAGGAACTATTGATTATCCCCGATGCAAACCATACGGATTTGTACGACCAAATGAATATCATTCCGTTCGACAAACTCGAACAGTTCTTTCATGAATATTTCAAATAATAAAATAACTCTTACAAAATAGAAGTAAATGACACTCGATAATTTTTTGGAACATGTAAAAGAGGGCAGGCCACTCGATACACCTGAAATCAGTCGTTTCATGGATGAAATGAGCGATGAAGCGCGGCGTATCACTTTTGAACTGAACGGTTCTTATCATACTCAGGAAGAGCTTCGGGTATTGTTTGCCAAACTGTTCGGCAAGCCAGTAGAGCCCTCTTTCCGTGTTTTTCCTCCGTTTTACACGGACTTCGGCAAGAACATGACCATAGGTAAGAATGTTTTTATCAACGCCTGTTGCCATTTTCAGGATCATGGAGGCATAACATTGGGAGATGGGTGCCTGATCGGACATAATGTAGTATTCGCCACGCTCAATCACGATTTCAATCCGGAAAAACGAGCTTCGATGCATCCTGCCCCTATTGTATTGGGACGGAATGTATGGGTAGGCGCCAATTCGACTATTCTTCAAGGAGTGACGGTCGGTGATAACGCCATCATAGCTGCCGGTGCGGTGGTTACGAAAGATGTGGCGGCAAATACGGTTGTGGGCGGCGTTCCTGCCAAATATATCCGTAATATAGAGTAAGGACAGAACGATTTCCACGGTAGTTTACTGTGGAAATCATCTTTATCGCATTTTGCAGATCTTCCTGTAGTCTCCGTCGCTTTTTTTCTTAAAACCATTACTTAGTAAGGTCTTTATTGAAATAATATTTTCTTCCGCCGGGTCTGCGGCTATTTCTTTTCCGCCGATTTCAATAATTTTATCTTCCAGTATCTGAATGATTCTTTTTCCGATACCCCGATTCAAAAACTCTTCTTCACCAATCAGATAACCGATTTCATAAGTGTGATTTTGTTCTGCCACATCTCCATACATCTCCTGAAAATCGTGTCCTTCTTCTTCCAGGCTTTTTAGAAAAAAGCAATCAGCATAAAGACAATATCCTATTTTCCGGTCGTTATAGTAAACAATAAAGTGTTTTAAAAAACTGTATTGCCCATTCCTCTCATTTATTTCGTTTAGCCAATCCTCTTTTTCTCCAAACCATTTTTTTATATATTCTTTATCTAGCCATTTATCAAATAATGGAATATCTTCTTCCTGGATAGGTTTTATTACAATTTCGTTGTTATTTATTATCATTGACTTATTGCTTTTGAAGCGATTTACTCTGTAAGCTCCTGTTTTTATATTTGTTATCTCTTCAAAGTTAGTAAATATCAGGAAGGTACAAAACTCTCAACGCAAGCCCGTTCGCCTCATCCAACCGTCTTCTTCACCTGCTAATACTACCCATTGGCCAGTGTTTAACTTAAATAAGCAGTTCTTTTCCTTTAATTTGCAATGTATCACATAAAAAATATTCTTATGATTGACAGAAAGCAAAATTGGAGGTCGGCAACGAGTAAACCGACCGTATTAATGTTTTTCATTGTTATGCTGGCCTGTGGTGCTACAACTCCAGTCAGGTCACAAAGCAGCGACAATAAGACGGTAACTATGGTTACGGGCACTTCGGACGAGGGCGATGAAAAAGTAGTCATTTCTCAGATGACATCCGATGCTCCGCCCCGTCCCATTCTAGGTTTCCCGGAAGGTCTTAAGACTTTGGTCACATTTCTTTCCGATAACATAGCCTATCCGCCTGAAGCGATTGAAGCAAAAGTGCAGGGAGACGTCACGGTCGATTTCACGGTGACCCAAGCAAGCCGGTTGACGAATTACAGAATAACGAAAAAACTCCATCCCGACCTGGATAAGGCGGTGATTGAGGTCGTTAAGAAACTGCCGGTGCGCAAACAGCAGGCGCAGGATGGAGACGGAATCGATACCGATTATGCAATAACTGTAAAATTTGCATTGCCCGACGGAACCTTGCAGACAGAACCTACGGTTTCAGTTGTCGGCGTGAAAACAGGAAATATGGAGCTAACTATGAAAAGCAAAGACGCGCTAAGCTGTGTCGGCACGCATACGTCAGGAACCAAGACGGGTATTGTAATGGTCAGAGGACAAGAAGTACATTAGCCATTCGGAAGTAAAACAGTTGCTCCATACCTCCAGTTAAGGGGAATGGAGCACTTTTATGACATTTAACAAACTTATCCTAGTATTTTCAGAATTTGTTCCGGTGTTGCTTGCGGCAATAATTGTGTGAGGTAATCTATCAAGCGTTGTTTTGACTCTTCCGGTGACCGGTTGCCGGAAGCCTGTACTTTTTCTTTGCCGAACAGTACTTCCGGTGTTGTATATCTGGCGATACCCCATCCGTAAGGCTCTCCCTTCTTGTCATATCGGTATTCGAAATCAGCCACAACGAGCCATGTTCCCATTTGCAGCCGGGTTATGACTGTTTCAAATCCATCTCCTTTCGGTTTTGTCTTTTTAAGTAAAGCCTGTGTTTCGCTTGTCTCCCATGAATCGAACGGATTGACACTCCTTTTGACCGGCTGCTTCTTGTAACCGCACAACACTTTTATCTCTTTGGATAGGAGGGACTCATGCTCTGTGACTGTCTTATAAATAACGTTACCCATACTTTGTAAAGGTTCCGCTTTCAGATTGTACATAGCACGCCTGTAGTTTACAAGTTCCGGAAACCATTCCATGCTGACAAACCCTGCTTTCTTCTGAAAGAGTTTTCCGTAAGCACAATTAAAATTTCGGATAACAGGCCCTTTCCATTCCCACGGACCCTCTTCTTCATCGGAAAACCATAATTCCTGCGGGGTAAATTCTTCAATGGAAAAATCCTCAATGCCATTCGCAAAGAAGGGTAAAAATCCCATCTTTGCAACGAGCTTCTCCAAATCTTCACAGCGATTTATCTTTGTCATGCCGCAAATATATGAAATTACGCTTAAACCATATGTTATTATATGATTAAAGATAAATTATTTCAGACTCCAGGGGAATGCGATCTTATCCAGAAGATTTTTACGGGTAGGAGGGAGTTCACCTTTTTTTAAGGCTCTGCGCTGAACGAAACACCAACTGCCGAGTTTGTTCTCACGGGCGGTTGGCCAACGGTTGTTTTCAGAGAAGAATTGCTGTAGTTTTTCATAGTTTTCCATCCAGACATCATCGATAGTCCAGATAAAACCTTCGGCATCCATCCGGGCGATGCGTTCAGCCGAAAGTAAACCTTGTTTCCGGTTCTTGCGCTGGGTGTTACACCAGCTGCCGGCTTTACCTTCATTGCTTTTGGGCCAGCGTTTATGTTTCTTGTAATAAATAAGTACCTGCTGCCAGTTCTCCGCCCAAAGCGAATCCAGATCCTGTTCCCACCAGAACCCGATCGAATCGAGCAACCGGATTCTTTCATTGGAAAGGATACCTCTCTTTCGTGCCTGCCGTTGGGTGTTGCACCAGGTATTCAGTTTGTTTTCACCGCGTTTGGGACAACGGTGTTCTACGGATATAAATGCTTTCAGTTCTTCAAAGCAGTTCATCCAACGACTGTCCTGTACTTCCCATTCGAAACCAATCCGGTCCAGCTGTGAGATATAATCTTCCGACAACGTCCCTTTCTTCCGGGCAATCCGCTGGGTATTGCACCAATTTCCCAGCTTCCCTTCGGCTGCCTGCGGCCAACGTCCTTCACGCTCCTTATATTCAATCAAACGTTCATACATCACAGGCCACGCATCCAACTCCGCCAGCATATCATCCACACGGGCACGGATATCGGACAGGAACCCCGTTACCTCAAACTCCATAAAGCCTTTAAAGCTCTTCGGGGCACGGATCGCCGGATGATAAGCTAGTTCCCTTGACATAGCCTCATAAACAGAACGGCCCGAAAGGTTATTGACGAAGTCAAGCACCACCGGATGACGGTCCGAACCGGCTTTCAGGCAGCGGCCCAACTGTTGCAAGGCTACCACATACGACTCCGTCCGACGCAGGAACATGGCGGCATCTACTCCTTCCACATGCAATCCTTCAATCAGCATGTTTATGGAGAAAAGGACATGCAGTTTTCCTGTTTCCCTACGGAAACGACGCAATGTCTTTTCATTCTCCCGGTTACTCAGCCCGTTATGGATCTCAAATGTTTCCGTTTCAAAGCCTGCCTGTCCGAGCCAGTTCGAGACTTCGGGAATCATATGCTGAAGGTCCTCCTTGTCTTTACAGAAAACAAGCATTTTCTTTACTTCTTTCGGCAAATAACGCCGGATCAGTTCCGATGCACTCAACGAACCGCGAAAGTCGAGACGGGCAAAGTCTATCTTGTCCTGAATACGCTTGCGCCTTTCAGATGTACAGTCGCTCCTGTTCAACATACGCTGTACCTTATCCAGTTGGTTATTCAGATCGAATACGCTCTGCACCAGGACAGGGACAGGCAGTATCTTATAATACCAGGCCATAGACAAAGACAGTTCATGGAACAGGTTTCCCTTGAAATAGACCTCTACCGTATCGAGCATCTCTTCGGGACGTATCGGAGTGGCCGACATTCCCAGTACACGGGCCTCCGGATTGTTATCTATTACTTCCTGTACAGCCTGTCCCCATACCTCCGCTCCGAAATGATGGAACTCATCAATAATGATATGATCCGCTTTGAGTTCACCGACTGTACCGCGATTCAGGACTAATGCCTGGAAAGTCCGGTAGGCAACATGTGGCATTGTCCTGCCGATTGCTTTTTTGATCTCGGCAATGATCGTAACGTTGGGAGCAATAACTACTATATCGTCTTCCGAATGATTGACAATATAGCGGGCAATCAGATAGGATTTCCCAGTTCCAGTCGCCTGTACAACGGCTCCGATCCTGTTTGTTTTGAATCCTTCCTCGATGGCCCGGTAAGCCGCTTCATTATGTGAAAACAGTTCAATATGCTTTCCCGTTTCCAAGCTTTTCAGATAGCTATCATCCGAAACAGTCAGTCCATGCAGTTCAAAGGAAAGTGCCTCCGGCAGATAACCTCCGTGAGCCAGGATCCGGAACTGGTTGCAGCCGCACATTTCCCCGATACGCTGCATTTCAGTATACAGCCTGTCCACTTCCGGCAAGCCGACAGGTTCCTTATTCCATACCTCTTTCACAATGAAAGTAACGGAATCCTCCCTAAAGCCTACCAGCAGACAGCCGGATTCTTCAGTGACAAAATAATGATAAGAATGATAAAGATCGCAGAGTGACATTCAGAAAATATGTCAATACTAGAAATAATTGAGCTATCTATTTATAGTGACGGGAGTAACCAATTCCCCTCTTGAGAGGGGATAAGGGGTGTGTTAAAGCCAGTTATAGGGCGAAACTATAACACACCCCCTTCCCCCTCTCAAGAGGGGAGCCAGTTACAACCAGTTTATAATTTAGATAGTTCAAATCTGATAAAAACTGAACTCTATACAAATACCCCAACTAATTATTCAATATCTAAAACTTCAGTTTCCTCTTTGGGTTTGAAAAGGTCTTTGATAAACAGATAACCGATTCCGCCGAATATGGCAAGGAATACAAACCCAATCAGAATCAGCGGCTTCTTGGGTGAGGCCGCTTTTAAAGGGACAGTGGCAGGTTGTATTATTGTATACACCGGTGTCTGTTCTTGTACCCGGAGTTTATCCTGCTCCAGCTTCTGGGCCAATGTATTGTAAACATTGAAGGTTAATGTCATTTCATTTTTCAAACGTTCCTGTTCCGTACGGTAGCTGGCCGAGATGATATTCTTGTTGGCATCCTCAAAAGCCGCATAGGCACGTTGTGCTTTGTAGTAGGACTCACGGGCTTCACCGAACACTTTCTCTGTAAACTCCAGATCCTGTTTTACCTTCTGGGTACGGTAATTTGTGATGTATCCTTGAAGTTTTTCCAAAACAATTTGAGTGATATTCGCAGAGATCAACGGGTCTTGCATCTGAACGGAGACTGTGATTACTGATGTCTTTTTATCCACAGAAGCGGAGATGCGTTCCTGTAACGCATTTATAACATCTGCCTGTTCCTTTGTCAACCTGAAAGAAGTCAATTCTCCACTACTTACCGGTTCTTCTTTTGAGAACAAATCTTTCACAACACCCAACAGCTTAAAGGGAGCCTGTACCACATAACTCCACCACGCCCTTTTCTGATCCTCATTCATATAATCATATAAGGATGCAGAATAATCTCCTTTCTCATTTGTCACCTGTACGGGGAATAACTCCAGTAAAAAAGGAATACTGCTGACTACATCCGGATACAGGTCCGGAGAGATGGCATCCGCTCCCGAAGTACTGTTTAGGTTTATCCCTGCCATGGCTGCTAATCCTCCCAGATTTCCCATCTTTTTAGACGGATCAGACGTTTCAGGTGCCAGCTTTACTGTCGTACTGTATTCCTTCGGTATACTAAAAGCAACCACCAATCCTACAACTATCGCGACTCCACAACATTTGAACAAGAACTTACGTTCTCCCCATAGCCGTTTAGCCAACTCTATTAAATCTATCTCCTGCTCGTTTGTATCCATATCAGGAGCGTTCATTTGAATCATATCCACCTTGTTAATTGATAATTAAAGATTGAAAATTGATAATTATTTCAGTGTGTTGATGATAGAGGTTATCATTGCAGCCATCGATGTGGTCGAACTGGTTATGCTCAAGATTTCTGCCAAACTTGTTTTGCGATCTTGCTGCGTTTTGGCGGGAACAACGATTTCACTGCCGGGCTCTACCTTCGGATAGTGCTTGAAGAAGATAAAACGCTTCCTGGTCGTTGCCACTTTACCATTCATATAAATTACGATCGGATATTTACGGGCAATATCGTTATAACCACCGGCTTGCGACAAACAACTTTTTACAGACATTCCATTTGTATACGTCACACTGTTCGGATAAGTTACAGCTCCACTTATCTTCACTGTACTCTGGAATTGTGGAATATAAAGTTCATCCCCATCACGTAGCACCACATCGTGGGCACTTCCCGGATTTGTCAAAGCCTTTTCCAAATCGATACCCACTGAATAGTCTTTGATGTTTTCCAAAGACAAGGAAACCGAATCACGGCTTTGCTTATTTGCACTCAGTTGCAACAGAGTTTCCAGGCGGCGCATCTCATCCTCTGTCAACTGGCGTTTCAGGCTTGCTCCTTTTACATAGGCATCGGGAGTTATTCCTCCGGCTTTGGCGATAATATCACTCAGACGGGAGTTCTTTTCGGCCAGAACATAATCGCCGGCAAAAGTAATTTCACCATTGACCTTTACCACCTGTTGTTCCTGATAACCCGGTGAGAAACGCACATACACTTCATCAAACGGTTCTAATGTAAAGACCGTATCGCTTTTCTTTCCATCCGTAGAGATTAATCCTAAATTATCATTCAATTCAAAATTGAATACTTCGGCCATACGATTAGTATTTTCGTAAGTTTTTGTATCCTTAATACGACGGGCAACTTCCACATTCACCGTTGCAGCCGATTCTTTCAAACCACCGGCCATCATAATAGCATCTTCCACTGTCAGGTTATTCCGGTAAGGAAGAACTGTATCTACGTAATTTATCGCCCCGCTTACTTTGATCGTATAAGGCTCGCGAAGGTCAAACAGGGATGGAATGCTCAATTGGTCTTCCGGCTTTAGTTCCATATCGGGAGCAGTACCGTTCAGGATACCACGGATATCTACAGCTATGACAGTCGTTGTAAAATCCGGATTCAAACGGGTGATCTGAGCACGACCGGCAAACTCATCTCCTTTCAAACCCGCTGCCTGATCAACCAGTTGACGGACTGTATGAACTGTACCATTCAATTCATATTCTCCCGGACGCCAAACTGCACCCGTCACTGTCAAACGGTTTTCATAGAAGGGGATCACAGAATCCACCAACAAAGAATCGCCATCTATCATCGCAAAAGTAGGATATTTATCTTCCGTAACAGTTGCTATCTGGTAGCGGCTACCGGCTTTTCGTTTGATACGGACATCTTTCCTGTAAGCATCCCCGGTAAAGCCTCCAGCCATATTCAATAACTGTGAGAGCGTTTCGCCCTTTTTCAACTCAAAAATACGATTACGTTTTACTTTTCCCTGTACTACAGCCAACTGGTCATAAGGAGAAACGATCACCATATCATTCTCTTCCAGACGGATATTCGTATTGTATTTGCCGTTCAACAAATAATCGTACACGTCCAGTTTAGCCACTTCCTTACTGTTACGATAGACTTTTATTCCACGAAGCGAACCGATCTCATTTACACCGCCTGCTGCATACAACGCATTAAACAAAGTAGCAAACGATGGAAGCGTATAGGTTCCCGGAGCAACGACTTCACCTACTATGTTCACTTTGATACTACGTATCTGGCTCAGACTAACAGATACGAACGTATTAGCCCCATCCGTATCTCCCGACAAAGTAGACATGATCCGTCCTAATTCCTGTCGGATACGGTTTTCAGCAGTTTCGATAGTCAGTCCGCTGACAGAGACCGGACCTAGATTAGGGATAAGAATTGTTCCTTCGGGAGAAACCTTCAGTTTCAGATTCAGTTCAGAATCTCCCCAGACATTAATCAGCAATTCGTCTCCTGAAGATAAAACATATCCTTTAGGAGTCGGAACATTCAGATTAGGTTCAAAGGACAGATTCTTGTTTGAAAATATTTCACGGCCAAATACGGTTCCGCTTAAATCTCCCGCCGGACGATTGGCTTCTCGCTGGGCATCCAAAGGAGGTATCCCCTTTCCATCCGGAATAGCAACCGTACGATCTGTTACCACAGCTTCCGATGCGGTACGCGTAGTCTGTTCCGTCCCGGACTGTCCCATCCGTTTATTCATTTCCCGACGGATCTGTTCATCCGTCATACCGGCAGCTTTTGCCTTGTCGATCAAATCCTGGGATACCTGCGCCGACAATGGAACTGCCAACCACAGTAATCCCCCCAATAATACATTTCTGATTACGATATTCATATTGTTATTTGTTTTGTTGTTATTTCGATTTTAGAAAGAATTGAACTATCCCGTTCCCGTGCTTGACACGGGATCGCAAAGGCACAGACCGTATCCTATAATATCTTTTGATACCGCCAGTTCTCTTGCGGCCCCGTGTCAAGCACGGGGACAGGATAGTTCAATTCTGATAATTTCTGAATCAAAACTTCCTAAACTCCAATCGGGCATAATCCGATTGCAGGACCAGATACTTCGATGTTAATTCTTTGACGCCAAAACGTTGCTCCGTCCCGTTCATGCCAAATGGCAATAAGTCTTCAACTTTGCTGATCGGCATGACTACAAACAAGGAATCTCCGGTATATTCCATATTGCCGGTCTGACTGGTTACATCAACCTTCATCAGATTGATTGTATGCAAAGCCACGCTGTAATAAGCCCGTTCCGGAGCCTCTTCCACGCCGGACGCATATGCTATTTTCATAATCTGCCAGCGACCATCCAGGTCTCCGTTGATCGGCATTTTTCCGCAGGCACTGACTATCAGGGCCAGCAACACCGCCACTATATATCTTTTCTTCGTATTTATTAAAGTCATCATATCCATCCCGTTTTTCTGATTGTTAACATGCCACCAGCACTTTTTCCCAACATCCCGCCTCTGTCAACACCCAGCGATCCTGTAAAGTCCCAGCCTTTTAACTGATGGGGCGTATAAGTTAATTCTACTAACGCATTACCATTCTTTTTGATCTCATAGAATGGTACGCCATAAGTACCCCAATTACGGGTTACTGATAAAAGGACACGATATTGCAGATCGGCACAAGGGGTTCCCATGATCCCGAAATGATGTCCTTGCATACGTGAACTTTTAAAACTAATATCACCATCTGTATTATAAATCGGAGACATGACGAGTGGGTTTCCGATCCCCAGTCCCCAATGCTGCCAACCGGCATAAATACCATGATTATAATAATTATCCGCACCACTTACCTGCTCCGGTATTTCCGGTGTATGATCCCAATAGACAGCACCGGTCTGATCCTTTGTAGAAATATATTCATAAACGAAACTACCGATCACCGGATTCTTAGGAAGCGTTATTTCCACTCCAGCCAGGCAATCCTTCCAACCATATTCTCCGAACATCTGCGAATGATCTTCGAAATAATGTTCGTAATAGGGACGAATTGTCCAATCTTTTGAAGCATACCACGTCAGTGAAAAATTCCAACTCCCCAAATGATTTCCATAAATATTCGTTTGTTCTCCCATCGGTGTATCACTGCTACCCCCACTCGGAATAAACACTTTAAAGAAATCCTTTATTCCGTTCGGCATATCGATCTTCTCATTACCGATAAACGCATTTCCCCCGAACTGGGCAGCCATTTCCAATCCCCCTTCTAAAATCAAAGGAAACTTCTCCCGGTTACCGATCTTCACATATAAATCTTTGGAATGATACAGCACATGTTCCGTATGTTTACCTCCTGGAGCCACAAAGTCTTTTTGCCAGCCGTCATCCGTAAACAGACCATAAGCGATATGTCCTTTGAAAGCCAGCCAGCTTTTTGTACCCGGAACAAGCGTATATTCAGGAATACCGATACGAACCTGCGGAATCGGACGGGCATTTCCTGAAAATGTCAAGCCGCCACTACTAAGAAGCGGATTATTGAATTCGCTATGTCGCTCCTTACTTCCGATGCTCAATCCCAGGCAACGGTATTTCAGATCCGCATACAATTGTTGCACCACAAAAGTCGATGTAAAATTATAAGCGACAGCCAGATCCGCCCCGAAAGCATACGAGAAGCGTTTATCGTTTTCCAGCTCTCGGAAGATCCCTGCACGCAGATACCCGTTATTCTTTTCGATAGAGGACAATCCCTGCTTGTTTGCAGTCAGCCAGAAAGGAGTATGTTCCCCTCCGCTAAAGCTGACACCGGTCTCCGCCCGGTAACTCAGCCCTTTCGTAAACTGAGCATAAGAGTTTAGGGGAAGCAGTAGAATGCCTCCCCAAAGAAGTAAGTTTGATATTAATTTCATTTGTTATTGATTAGAAAGATTTGAATCAGTCCCCATCATCCCCAAACTGCCCCCGGTCTGTCCAGATTTTCCGAAACGTGCCGCAACTGTTCTCGCCGTTTGGCTATATTGACAAGGATATCGAGACGTATCTTTTTCTTTTTAGGATCGGTTTCCAATAACCGGTGTACGCTTTTTTGTATTTCCTGTAGGATACGGTTTTCCAGATACAGAAATAATAACCGGGTCAGATAGATATTCAGGATATTGGATGCCTCCGGATAAAGCGCCCCGAATAATTCCTTTTCATTGTAAACCAACTGGTCGTATTCGACATGCAATTCATTTACTATGCTTTTTAACGCAGGCGTTAATCCCGGTTCCGGATTCCCTGTTCCCAAATGCTCCAGTATCATCCGGTTCTCCTTATTTTCAAAAAGCAAATCATCCGTTTGCAGAATACTTTTCACTAATTCCGTAAAAAGACAAGAAGAACCTTTGAACATATAAAGAGTCTCCGGAAACAACAGGCAAGCCGTCAGCAGCATTTCTTCCGATAAATGGGGTTTCGACAGAAACTTATCGATCAGGGAAACAAAAGCCTCTTTGCCCGACCGCCGGAATAAAGAATCCGGATCTTCCCCTTCCGGTAAAAAGATCGTCTGCACCTCCATCGAATACGGATTGAGCGATAAAGATATTTTGCGGGCAGCCTCCCGTCCCGGTTTGTCGCCATCCAGTAACAGACAGATCCGGCTCGTGTACTTTTTCAGCAATGCAATCTGTCCGGTTGTCAGGGCCGTTCCGCATAATGCTACTGTATTGGAAAATCCGGCCGCATGCATCGCGATCGCATCTTTATATCCTTCCACTACAAACACAAAGCCTTTCCCCGCAATTGCCTCTTTCGCCCGGTGAAGGGCATAGAGGTTTTCGCTCTTTTTATATCCGTTGGCAGTGGATGTATTGATATATTTCGGTTCTTCCGAATTATTGTCCGTTAGCCTGCGGGCGGCAAAAGCTATCAACTCACCGGCTTCATTCCGGATCGGAAAGATCACCCGGTTGCGCATCGCATACCATTCTTTCGGAACATTCACAGGAGATTGTCCGACCTCAAAATCAAGATAAGCAGGCGTTAACTCCGTATAACCGCAAGCGTAGGGGAGAAGGGAAGAAAAGAACTGTAAGTTCTTTTTAATTGAAAATTGCTTCGCGTCGCTATCTCTGTCGACAGGGTTCGCGTTTTTCTTATTAATTTTCAATTCTCGATTTTCAATTTTCAATTTTCCCACCGCCTCCATGAAATTACAATGTTCCGTCTTCTCTATAAATTCGATCACATCCCCATGTTCTCCGCAGGCAAAACATCTAAAAGTCTGTTTTTGAGGATTCACCACCAGCGACGGATGATGATCCTCGTGGAACGGGCAAAGTCCTACATAGTTGGTCCCTTTTCGTTCCAGTTTTACCGTCTCTCCGATCACATTTTCGATAGGGTATGAAGCTTTCAGTTGTTCTATTTCTATCTTTGTCATGATCTTCTCCGGATATTATAGTTCGTGATGCGGGTATAACTCTCATTATAGCGGTAACGGGCAATCCCGGTCGATCCGTTACGCGTTTTTCTTATGTATAGTTTTCCGACCTGTTTCAGGCTCTCCCCGGTGACTTCATCCTGGGTGATCCCGTAACGTTCGGGGATATAAACGAAATAAACACAGTCCGCCACCTGTTCGATCACGCCCGAATCACGTAAGTCGTGCAAATTCGGGATATGAGCCTTATCGTTGGAGTTCATACTGTTACGGTTCATTTGCGAAAGGACAAGAACCGGGATATTGGCATCCTGTGCCATTTGCTTGAATCCCTGTATATTGTATCCGACCGTCTGGTTCGCATTTTCCCACCCCTGTTTTTCCATTTTCATCACCTGTAGATAATCCACAATCGCCAGGTCGCATTGCTTTTTGCGCTTCTGTAACATCACCTGGGCACGGATATTTTCCAGCGTGTTTGCCGGAGTATAGTCAAAATATAACGGAAGGTTCTGGAACTCACCCGCCATTTTTTCCATCTTCAACAAATCCTCCGGGTTAGCACCTGTGATACGCAAACGGTTGGCATCTACCCCTCCGAATCCGGCAAACAGGCGGTTCATCGTTTGCAAACCGGTCATTTCCATGCTGAAGAAACAGACATGTTTTCCCGACAGGGCCACATTCATGGCAATCTGCATGGCTATGGCTGTCTTGCCGTCGCCGGGACGTCCGGCCCCAACGGTGAGTTCGCCGTTGTAAAGTCCTCCGGTCACATAGTCGAACTCTTCCAGTCCCGTCTTGATGCGCATCGTATCCACTCCGTTTTCCATGCGTTCACGGTGCATGTTCAATACCTCGTTGGCTGTTTTTCCGATCCGGCTGACTTGTTTGCCGACAATACAGGTTTCCCGCAGTTCCATCAATGACGATTCCGCCTTTTCGATCAGAGCCGTGTAGGAGGAATCGAAACGGTTTGCCTTTGCTTGCAAGGTAGTGAACAAAGCACCCAGCAGGCGAAGCATATACTGCCGTTTCACCTCTTCAGTATATTGCATCAGGTTGCCGGTATGGCGTATCTGCGTCATGGCAGCGTTGACGATGGCAATCCCGTTCATTTCTTTCCAGCGTTTTTCATCCAGACAGCGCATCTCGATATCGGTGGTTACCAGATCCGCTTTTTCGCCCCGGCTGTTCAGGGAACAGATGGCTTTGTAGACAAAAGCGAAAAACGGGTCGCTGAACATTTCCGGCTTCAGAACCGGAGCAACCTGCCATATGGCAGATTCGGAAGACAAAAGTGCACAGATCACAGCCTCTTCCACCTGGCGTACAGATTCTATAGTTTCCATAAGCGTCATTAATTAGGTTGATTCGTTGGATTCTGCATGCTTCGTCCGCCCATGTTTCTTTCGGCTTCCGCCATTTGGGCGGAAGCGTTTGTGTTCGATGCATTTTTTTGAGTCTCTTTGCTTTCTTGTATCCAGGTAAAAGCAGCGTATCCTTTTACCCATATACGGCTTCCTCCCGGAATGTGAGTAACAGAGATCAATTGTAATTTCACCATTTTGTCAATCAACCGACTCAATGACCCGGGATTGATTCCTGCAACTTCAGCCAACCGACGTTGTGTTCCGACATATTCACCCCGTCGACAATAGACTTTGCGATTGTCCAGCATTACATATCCGTCAGTGTGATAACACAGTCCGAACAGACATAAATGCAAACGAGCCATCTGGCGTTCAACCAACCGGACGCTGTTCAAGCGGTCTATGATACTTCTGGGAATCTTTATGAAGGCATTCCCCAAGTAATCTAATGCAACGCTTTCATTTTCAATGATTTTGACAGCTTTCATGATACTAATTTTTTAGTTAATACTTTTTATTAGCGCATTATTACGGATTGCTTCCTTTAATTGGTTGATAACAAATGGTTTAATAGGTTACTATATTAGACTTCGGTGACGGCTTTATTTTTCTCTTTAAATATAGAAAGAATATTCTTTATAAAGAAATATAAGGCCTCCGGCATTTTTTTCAGCTTTTAAGGAATCAAAGAGCGTATTTCATTTTGCTAATACAAAGGTAATCATGAACATTCCCGAATTGTGGAACCAATTTAATTCGTTTTGTGTCTTTTAAAATGTTGTTTTACAGCGAATTAATAAATTAGTATTTATTGTCGGTTGATTTGTTCTTGTTTTTTATTGTTTTTATAAGATCTTGTATTTCAGTGTAATAATCCGAATATTTGTCAAATAGTTTCATGTTTTTGCAAACGGTACTCGATGCATATTTGAATTTGAAAAACGGATTTATAAATTCAGCTATTTTCTTGTATGAATAACCACCCAATAGACCGTTCTGTTTCAGTCCGGCAAAGAGTGCAATCATAAAAACCACATATTCTTCAGGAACATGTTTATCGTCCTTTTTTTTTATTCTTATTAATCGGTTTGCGCATAATTATTTAGTGTTATGCTGCAAAACAACATTTTTATGCTATCTAAACCGATCTCCTTTTTCCTCAAAACAACATTATATCTTTTGCATTCAAAAGTCCCTTATTTCATCTTCAAAAGATATATCTTTTATCTTCGAAATAAGGGACTTTCAAATTTTCAATTATCAAGGTTCTCCCAGGAAATCGACAATCACCCCGACTTGTTTCGGGGTCAGTTTCCGTTGCCGTTCGCAGAAGCCGACAGTTTTTAATGTTTTGACCAGTTTTTCGTTTCTTACTACCCAGCGATGCAACAAACGCGATGCTGAGTTCGGATGCAAATCCGGGTTGTAACAGAGTGCCAATTCCGTCCATCCGTAACTGCGGATTTTGAATTTTTCTTCGTCCATATTCTTATGATTTAGTCTTACTAAGATAAGAAATTAAATCCATATAAAGAAATGAAATTCAAAGTTTATGCGCATTATTTATACGGACTTATTAAACCCTTCGCCGCCGATGATGACATTTCATGTCACAGCCGTTTTTCCAGTACCTTATCTTTGTCATGTTATCGATAACCAACCAGTTAACCGTCAATAGCTTTCGGAGTATTTCCATTGGCATATTGGCACATTGTCAAATTAAAAAATTATTCCCCATGGCTTTAAGTTTTCACTTAGTAAAACGTCCCGACATGCGCAAAGACGCTGCCGAAGGTTCCAAATTATTTTATGCACAGGTCCGTTCATTGAAGAAACTCGATTTCAACAAACTCTGTGATCTGATCGCTGTTCGAAGCACCGCTTTTATCGGCGATGTGATGCTTGTCATCGAAGGTCTCCTTTCCGTCATGGAAGAACGCCTGGAAGAAGGCGATGTGATCCAGATGGGCCGCCTGGGTAACTTCCGCATGGTTGCCGGCAGCAAGGGTATTGAGAACGAAAAGGACTTCAATGTCTCCCTCTTCAACAAGGCTCGTATCGTCTTCTCACCGGGCACCATGCTCAATGAGATCCGCAAGAATGCCAAATATGAAAAGATGGATATCGAAACGGTCACTCCGCCTACAGGAGGTGGTTCGGACCGTCCGGAAATCGAGTAGTAACGTATCAATTATCCGTTATGTTAAAACAGGAATTTATCAAACAATATCTTTTCCCCGCTCAAAAGGCGGGGGAATGTTTCGGAATCAATCCGGTTGTCATCCTCGCCCAATCGGCCATCGAAACCGGCTGGGGAGAAAGTACGCTGGCAAAGGAGCATAACAATTTCTTCGGTATCACCGCTTACGGACGTCCTAACGTCTTTTGGAAAGGGACAAAGACCGATCTTTCTGAAAACGGCGGCCATACTTCCTTATGGTTCCGCACTTACGAATCAGCGAAAGACAGTTTTATGGATTTCGCCCGTCTGATCCACACTGCTTATCCGGTGGCCGCCTCGCTCAGTGCCCATCCTTCGGCCTATGCCAAAGAGATCGCTTACAGTAAATACATCAGCGAAGTGAACGGTGACAACCGTGCTGCTTATCAAAGGATGCTGGTGTCGATCTGCCGGACGATCGAAAGACTAATTATCAATTCATAATTTTCAATTAACATGAAGTACCTTGAAACAATCCTTGCCTTTCTCACTAGCCTTGCCCGGATCATCTTTCCCCGCAAGCAAAAACCGGCAGCCGGTGACTGTCCTTGTCCCCATCCCTATCCTCGTCCTGTTCCTGATGGCGATCACCCTGCTGTCTCTCCTGATGGAGCAGACGGAAGTGACGCTGACAGCGATCGGAGCGATACTCTCGCTCTCCACCAGGGCGACTGGGGAACCAAACAACGTGTCGAACCCATAGACATTGCCGGTTACAGCCTGATGGCTGCGGGACTGATCGGGGGGCTGTACAAATTATTTTCCGCATGAGTTACGAAGAAAACTACCAATCATGATCCGTCGCAACAAAGTATTTCCCGAACGAAGGATGGAAGAATGAAGAAACGGAAGTTTGATCGTGTAAAGTCTGTTATCTTCTCTGATAAAGGGAGAGGTAACAGGCTTTTTGTGTATAAAGTTAATTAAAGTCCTCTCCTGCATTATTGGCCAGATATTTAAGAAGTATCTTACATTGATTCTTCCGAGTATATTGCTTAATCTTTTCCCAGTCACGAGGTAATACTTCCTTGTTTTTCCATATTGAATAACAGCGAAGTATCATTTTCTTTATACCGTCAATATCGGCATTGTCTACTGTAAAACCGGCTTTGGTTTCATTCAGTAACTGAGCGATCACATCCTCCGGATCACAAAGTGCCAATATCGGTTTGTTTGTAGCCAGATAATCAAACAGTTTCCCTGTATACACACCTTTTCTCCCTGTCGGATGAATCACAACAAGCGTATCCACATCCAACGACATCCGTATCGCTTCGGTATGAATTACGGAATCCAACTGAAAGACATTGGAAGCAATATTTGGGGGTATATCCAACTCCGAATTATTACCAATGATTTTTATCAAACAATTCGTAGGTAACTTCCCTTCGTGTATAAGTTCTGAAAAAGCTTTAAACCAATTATTGGGATTTATACCCCAATAAAAACGTCCAATAAACGCCATGGTAAATTGAGGCTGAAAACGAACGTCATATACTTCTTCATAATCATACCCATTCTTGATCTCCAGGAAATGGTCATGCTTGCATAAACGCTTAAAATCCTTCAGTAAAGGCTCAGAAACAGACACAATCAAATCCGAAGAGTTCACGATTTTATATTCATACGGTATAAGGCGTTTAGTAAGGTAACGTGATATTAAAATATTCTTTGACATTTCGTCACGCATATCAGCAATCCAATAAAATTTGTATCCGTTTCTTCGCAATCGAAGTGCAATCATGTGAGGAGTCAATGGGCCAAATGAGGTTAAAACCACATTAAAAGAATTCGTCTTATACAACGAAATAATCTTTTGATAAGCTTTGAAACGCCATATAAACCTGGAATCTGATGTTATGCGCACCAATAAAGCGATCAGTATCCGGCTCAGACTCCATCTTGAACCTTTCTTTATGCAATAATTCATAAAAGAAGGCGCAGTCAAAGGATCTGTTATATAATGAATTTCACATCCGTTCCATAATGCAGTCTTATTTACTTTACCTTCTGTAACTACCGTAACCGAATGTCCGGCCAATTGGAAATATTTAGCGAAAGCTTCGATCCTAAACGAAGCTATTTGATTGTTCGGATAAAAAAAACTACTGATAATAAGTATTTTCATTATCTTGTTTTTATAACAGTCCGTTGTTTCTTATAGTTCGTTTGTAAAGCGATGAACGCAAGCTATTAGGCAATAGTCGAACCACAAGACGAATGGATATATTCTTCATCATTGTGAAAATATTTATAAATCCAATCTGATAGAAAAGGTATTGTAAACGCATCTCTGTTACGGCATATTTTAATCCGCCTCTCCGTCTAAACATATCTGGGGTGAAGCGGAAAAAGAGCAAACTTTCTTGAATATTATAGAATCGGGCACCATTTATCAACATCCGCATCCACAGATAATAATCTTCGAACAAAGGGAAATGTTTATATCCGCCAACCTTTAATACAGCCGATTTTCGGAACATCACAACCGGATGGTTCACCGGGCATCTTCTTTTGGCGAATTGGATAATTTTTCCATGCCATTCTGGAACCTTTCGCACGGAAAGTACATTTGACGTATCACCTTCAAACTCATCAATCCAAGCTCCCACTACATCCACCTCTGGATGTTTCCGAAATATCGCCAACTGCTTCTCGAAACGATCTGGTTTGGCAATGTCATCCGTATCCATTCGGGCCACAAGATCATACGAACAATGTTTTAATCCTTCATTCAAAGCCTTGCCAAGACCTTGATTAGTTGATATAGGTATAGTTTTTAAATAAGGGATTTTTTTTTGAATATCTTCTACTATATAATCTAATTCATCATTTAAAGGACCGTCCAAAACCAGAACTATTTCGTTTGGTAATATTGTTTGATAAAAAATACTATTCAAACATTGTAGTAAGTAACTAGGTTGTTCCTTTTTATATAAAGATAAAAGAACGGAAAAATGCATATTTAACGGTTGTAAATATTTATATGTTTGTGATAAAATTCTTGTGGGGAATAGTTTTTTTTATAATGATTAAGAGCAGATTTTGATTTGTCTGAATTTAAAGCTAATTCCACACTTTTAACAAATGAAGATATATTGTCTAATTCATAAAAAGTAATCTCTTTATCTGAGAATAATTCTCTAAAAATTGGAATATCAGAACAAATTATTTTTCTTTTATAAATAATAGCTTCGATAAGAGATAAACCAAATCCTTCACTGCGGCTTGATATTACGGAAATATCATAATAAGGTAAATAACGAAATGCATCTTTTTTGTATCCAGCAAAATATACACGTTTTTCTAGGTTTAATTTGCGAGTAAGTTTTTGTAATTCGGACATTGATTTCCCATTACCAACAATCCACAGATTTATATGGTTTTCGAGAAATGGTAAAGATTTTATGATTAGGTCAATACCTTTTATCGGACTCAATAGGGCATTAACACCTAAAATGATATTTTCTTTTTTAAAATCTAAAAGCTCTTTTTTTTCTTCACTTGTTAAATTTTCTTTTTCTAGTATGCGTGTGTTATAAGCTACATTCAATCGGTTTAAAGGAAACCATTTTTTGTAATAGTTTAGTGCTATATTGCTTAAAACCAGTATTTTGTCGTGTCTTTTTAGAAAAAATATCCACAATCTTCCTAGTATAGATGCCAAATATTTATTATATTGACTTGACAAATCTTTTATAATAAAACTGTGGATAGTGGAAATACATAGACTATGGCAATTTAAAGGTTTATGCATAAAGACATATATATCAGGGCGTAGTCCATGAGAATGAATGACATCAAAAGATGAAAAATCGATAGAATGTGAGAATTTTATTTTTTGAGTGACACAAGTAAACTGTAGTTCTACAATATTGTCAAAATAAAAAACAATACATTCATGTCCATGGGTAACCATTACGGTTACTAAATCTTTGCATACAATAATTGGCCCTTTATTAGCCAGTGATGGTACTATATAAGCTATTTTCATTTTTCTTGAAGTACTTGTTCAAAAAGTTGAATCCATTTATTCATTATGATATCAGGAGAATAAGTACATGACTTTTTGATTGCAGTTTTCCCTAATTGTTTTCTATAAATATCATTCTCTATCAATTTAATGATAGCAACTGCCAATCCAGATATATCACCTTCATCAACTAAAATACCATCAATATTATGCTCTATAATATCTTTAGGTCCACATGGACATGTAAATGATATAATAGGAAGTCCACAAGACATGGCTTCTAGTAGTACCATAGGTAATCCTTCATAGCGAGAACTTAAAATAAAACCTGATGATTCCATATATTTATCTTCTATATTTGAAACAGGAGGATGAATTAGGATAACATTTTGTAAACCCAACTTCAATATTTGTTGTTTCAAACGATTTTCTAAATTTCCATTTCCATAGATATTCAATTTCCAGTCAGGATATTTCTTATATACTAAAGTCCAGGCTTCAATTAATCTATCATATCCTTTTTGAAAAACCAATCTGCCCACAGATATGAATTGTTTATTCAAAAGTGGTGCTTTTTCTTTTGTATAGAAACTTGAAATATTAGGAATAGTTATAACCTTATTTCCTTTCCAATGTTCTTTATCCTCATTTGTCAATGTTACAAAACGACTATATTTATCAATAATTCTGTCTTCTTGCCAAGTTCTATATAAATCTATCAAGCGCCAAAAGAAAGAACGTTTTTCCATTAGGCGATATCCTCTTGCAAAATGAATTTCTAAAATTTTTTTACTTTTATTGTTCAATTTGTATAAGAAAAAAGCTTCGTTTCCCATGGTGGATATTACAATATCCGGCTGAATAGTATTTAGTAAAAGTGCCAATTTCTTTTTATGTCTCATTGTTTTAAAAGGATATGCAAAAGCTTTTCCTAAAATAGTTTTATTTTCAGCATAGTTAATCCCCATATCGTAACATTTTATACAAGAATCTAATATATAGAAATTAGGACGATCCGCTTGCTCTGCTGTTATTATAATAATTTCATACCCTTTTCTTGCTAAATAATTAGCTTTAGTTGTGATGATACGTCCAATACCACCAGAGTGACATAATTCAGAAACACAATATACAATTTTCATTTGTTGATTTTTGTTTACAATTATCCAATAAATGACCTATAAAAAGAGGAAGATATATATGCACAGATGGTAACATGAATCCAAAATAGGGTTGAGTCAATCCAAATACCATTAAATATATTAGAAAGGCCTGAAAATAGTAAGACGAAAAATAAAATATGACTCCTAATAATGTTAAATATGATAAACAAACAAATATTCCATAATTAGCCATTACTTGTAATATAAAATTATGAGCTTGAGCTCCTTCTGGAAATGAAATTGAATAGTACATAGCTTCCTTTCCTATTCCCCAATAAAAATTTTTCAGTATTATATGGTATATTCCACTCCAAAGTTCCTTCCTGTCATCATTGTCTGAAACATCTCTCAATGATAAATCCGGATTTGATAAAATAGTATACAGTGCGTAAGCTAGTAATAGTAATAAAATGAAAAGAAATGATTTCTTTCGAAAAGAAATATATTTATTGAAGAAAATAAGAAATAATGATGTTACGGAAACCGCAACCATTGCAGATCTACAAGCTGATAACCATAAACAAGCTAACAATACTATAAATAGCGGAATTTTATATAATATTTTCATTTTCCATACAATTAGCAATAGTATTAATATACCCAATAAAATGCCATAAAAATTTCGATGTAAAGCAAATCCACTAAATGTTAGTATTTGTCCTTCTGAACCTATAAAAAATTGTTGTTTTACATCTAATGGAGCTATTAAATAATAAACTAAAGCTGATATACTCCATAATAGTAAGGAATAAAAACTGACTTTTAAATGTAAGTTTGCAAATTTATATTGTTTTAATGTATCAAAGATTACAAAGTAACTAATAGGAATACCTAATAAAGCTAACCCACCGGATTGGAATCCATTAATAATGATAGAAGTCCAGAAACATACACTTAATATCATAATTATAAAAGCGATAATTAGATTGTATATTTTTTTTTGGATACAAAGTATAAGAATTGCTGAAAGTAGAAAAATGGATAGGGCACCTAATAACCAAATGTTCATAAATAATGTACGTGACATATAATTATAAACAAAAGAACCGCTCCAAGCAGGGAAAAGAGCTAAAAATAGATCTGTATAAAAGATTATCAAGAATAGATAATAAACACTCTTTTTCTGCCTATTTGTATTAACAGGAACAAATTTCATTTTATTATTTCTGATTCAAATGATGTTTTCAGTATATCTATATTTTTTTTTCGACAAGTACTTTCATCCGTCAAATAGGTGTTTATATATGACATCCGTTTTTTGTCTTCTATCATGGAAAAAGTTATTCCTGAATAAGATTCTGAATCAATATTATAAACTTTTGTTCCTAAAATTTTTACTAATTGCCTTAAACGTTTTCTCCTATGTGCTAGAGAATCATAATCTTTAGTAGTTATAAAAACGACAGGCTTGTTTGCAAGAGTTACCCATGAAATAGTATTACATAATTGTAGAATAACTTTATCTGCAAATAATACAAGATTTTTAGTTTCATATTTTATAATTTTTCTACCTCCAAACTCCCCATTACGGTAATCTGACTTAGGATGTGCAGCAATCACTACTGGTATTTTGTATTTATGTTCTAAATAAGAAAAAAAACGATTAACGGATTCCTGATAATTTTTATTTCTTGGAATATTCTTATATTTGTATATAAAAACATCATCAGGATGTGTACCAAAGCAGGTGTCTACAAATAGTATATAATTGAAATTACAGATTTGTTTAGATTTTGTAAAATAGAATTCTTCATAGTCCGGATGATTTATTTTATCAGTACAGCTGACTATGGAGGAAGAAGAATAATAATGCTTAAATGGGGATATATGGTGTATAAAGGCATATATTTTGTATGCTATAATACCTAATTTAGCTTTTACTATAGATTTTAGATTCTTTGAAAAAAGTTTTTGTAACTGTTTGATTTTGGATGTATATAAGTAAGTATTAGCATACATATCAATCCGTACATAAAAATAACCAGATTTTGATAACTCAGCAAATATGTGACGTGCAGACCAGGAAATATCAAAATCTAATACAAATATTGTATTAGAAGAGTCTACAGAAATAAGTAATTGCTTTAATTCCACCAAAGAAACTACATATTTGACATAATCTTCATGAAGCTCATCCACAAAGGACATACCTGGATGTAAGTATTGGGATAAATCCCAAAATTCCAAATCTTTATAGCCAACAGAAAAGAAGGAGTCAATTAAATTATTCCGTTTAATTTGTGGTGTTAATGGCGCTTGACTCAATATTATTATTTTTTTCATAATCCGTTTTTTATAAATAGTTCTTTTAGTATGAACTTACTCATAGGCTGTTTATTAAGTTTAAGACGTGGCGTCTTCCATTCCTCAAATCATGGCTCAACAATATATCCTGATATTTTTTTCTATCTTCTTTTTGTAAATGGATATACATATCCAATGTTGATTCTATAATGTAGTCACTAGGATTTAATCCCAAATAAGTAAATCCATTTTCATTGCATACAAAGCCATGTTTTTCTTCGCGCTTATTTTGTGCCATGGCTATGGAAGGTATACCTAACACTGCCAACTCATATCCTGTACGTCCTCTAGATGTTATAGCAATATCGCACTGCGTCATTAGTTTTGGCATGTTTTTTACATCATATAAGACTTCGATGTTTGCATGCGAGTTGAATTTCATCAACTCCGATATATTTAGTTTTGCTCGTCCTAATACAACTATAAAATGAAAATTTTTATATTTTTCTTGAGTTATGATGTGAAGAAGGCGGTCTGAATAATTTTGAGGATCTGCACCTCCAAAAGATATAAATATCTTTTTCACTTTTTCTTTTATTTCTATAGGGTTATAGAACATAAATAATTTAGATACAATATAGAATTTTTCGCCACACATTATATGTTTCAAGTCACTTTGTTGGTAAAGTGCATTAAAAACTAAATCTGCTTTGTAAATACCTTCCCCATCATCTTCAAAATTTATAATCTTTGCATTAGGTATAACTTGTCTTATTGCAATCATATAATCAATAGATGTTGTCAGAATATCATTTATTAATAAGTTGTAATTTCCCTGTTTCAATCTTTTCAATAATTCTCCAAAGCCATCCACTCCAATTAATGTATGTGTAGTCTGACCAAACATACTTACTTCAGTTTGGTTGATATCATAATATATATCCGGTTTGGAATAGAATTCATCTGCTATTTCTAAAGCCCTATAAATATGTCCTAAACCTCTTTTATTATTTCCATTTACATAAATGGCAACCTTTCTGCATTGCATTATAAAATCAGCTGTCTTTAAGTCTGCAAAAGTATCAATATCTATAGCCTCATTTTCTGATACCTCGAAAACATCTATAGTTCTACCTAAACGCGTATTAGGTGTAATTACTGAAGCTTTAGAAATGACAAAGGCTCCGGTTTCTTCGTAAAATGGAGGTAGATATTGTCTATTCAAGCGCTTCACATAATTGGGAATTTTCCTGCCATCTTTTTCTATCCAAGACAAATGAGGTTTATTTACAACAGAAATTACCGAATCCAAGTTATTGTTTATTGTATATTCAATAGCCCTGTCAAGCGTAGAGTATTGCAAAGTAGGAGAAGTTGGTTGCATTGTCACCACATAATCATATTCACCATCTATAGCATCATAAATTACTGAATCCAAAGTAACAGCATCTCCACATAAATCTACGTTTCGTTGTTTCACTTTTACTCCCATTTGGAGTGCAATAACTTCTATTTCTGGAGAATCTGTCGTAACAATCACTTTTGATATAAAAGAGGAACTCAAAGCGTTCTTTATAGCATAATAAATCAAAGGTTTATTGTTTATCAAACGAATATTTTTATTTGGAATGCCTTTTGAACCTGCACGGGCAGGAATAACTGCTAAAATTTTCATTTTTATTATTATATTAAATCATATTCCAATCTAGGACTGTATCTTCAGGTAAATCCTGATTTACTTTCCGTCCTATCACAAGGGTAGAATATAACGGAGGTATGCCTGTACCCGGTCTTTTGAAAGTAATGTAATCTTCCTTTATTTCTTCACCTTTTTTCAACTCTTTGGTTAAAACTAATGATCTTCTTGCCTCACGACGAGGAATTTCCTCACAAGGTAAAACGGTTTTCTCCGATGAACCATAGATTGTATGAATCAATTTAAAATTTTGTATGGCTTTTCTAAAATCATCAGGATTACCGGCGTGATAATGGTCATTCCCTTTCAAAGATTTATCCAGAGTGAAATGCTTTTCAATAACTTCTGCCCCTAATAAATAGGCTGTAGACAAAATAGTCATGGTAGGATCTGGAAGTGTATGATCACTATAGCCAATCTTTAAATCAGGATATATCCGTTTCAAAGTTTGAATAACACCCAAATTTGCATCTTTATTTTTAGTCGGATATGAAAGGATACAATGCAATAAGCAAATTTCGTTATTATTTTCTTCCTTTATCGCACGTACAGCTTCGTCTATTTCTGATAAAAAAGATGCTCCCACCGATAAATATACAGGCTTTCCCTTACGAGCAATGTGTTTTATAAAAGGAATGTTTGTCAGATCTGATGAAGATATTTTGTATATGTCTACCATGGATTCCAAATAATCAGCAGAAGCAAAATCAAAAGGAGTGGAAAGAAAGAGAACTCCTAGTTCTTTGCAATAATCACATAAAATTTGATAATCTTCGCTATTAAAGCTATCATGTTTCTGGAATAAAGCATATTGAGTTGTAGTGGGTTCTTTGGTTAGATCCCAATAAGCAGGAGAGTTTTTTGATACTATCGTATCAGCTTTATACGATTGAAACTTTACAGCATCAACCCCGACTTTCCACGCTTCAAAAATATAAAGCTTGGCTGCTTCAAGAGGGGATATGGATTTTTCTTTGGCAGTATCATAAAAATTCACTCCAATCTCTGCAATTACAAACGGTTTGTTAATCATAACTTATTAATTATTTTCTTATATTGATTATTTTGCTACAAAATCGAGTTATGCCTGTGTTAAAAAATATTATGACATATTCTCTCTCTATCAATGATAATCCTACAAACCAAACAGTAAACAAAACCGACAATATAGAAATGATCATTGTCAACAATGTTTTTAAGTAAGAATCAGGATAATAAAAATAGAATACACTAGGAAAAGTCATAGAAATTAAGCTGACTAAGAACATTTTTCCCATTATTTCTCTTATATAATATTTTATATCTAAGTTTATCTCTATACGGGCTATCAATAATAAACTTATGACATAAATAATTGAAAGTATAATAGACACTATGTATGGTATATATACACATGAAACAAAGCTTAAACAAAGATATGATATAGGCACATTCAACAGTAGTATGGCGCTAGAATAACTTTGAAAACGGCGTAATTTATTAGCGGCTTGTGAAACAGCCATTATCTGATTTACAGAAGTCTCTATTAATAAAATTAACAGTAAGAACCTTAGTATCATTGAAGTATAGGGGGGGACCTCATCCAGCCAAATGCTTAACAAGAAATCAATCCCCCAAAAAATGGGTAGGCAAAGTAAGAGTAATAAGTAATAAGCCAATTTGCTACTACCAAAAACTAATTTCCACATTTCTTGTTTATTTTTATCCGCATAATATTTTGTGATTTGTGGACGAGTCGATATATAAACATTATTAATCACCTGGGAAACAACTCCATTGACTTGCTGTCCGATAGTATGAGCTGCATTTATTATAGGAGAAAAGAATAAATTCAATATAATATTTACTCCTTGGTTTCGTAAAATTTGAGCTATAACTCCTATCATATTCCAACTTGAATAAATCAATATTTCCTTACATAATGCAGAATCATAAAACTTGATAAAAGTGCATCCAATTAATTTATATCTACAATAAAAGTAATATATAAAGAATAAAGAAAAGGCTATCAAACTTATTGAGACAGAATAAAGAATCAATCTGTCATAAGGTGTATATAATAAAATGAATACACATAATAATTTGGATATAGCCTCAAAAATACTTACATAAGCAAAAAAAGACATTTTTTCCCATGCTACAATAGCTGCATTATATGGAATTACTAATAAATTTACCAAGAAAGTGATAACAGAAAATTGAAAAACCCAGTTAGCTGCTATCATTCTTTCAGAAGGAATATTCATCTTGTAATTTAAAAAATAATATCCTATGATTTCTAATAATAACAAAACAATAACTGCAATGGATATATAGATAACAACAATTATACTAAAAACTTTTTTCAATTTTTCATAGTCCTTACGTCCTATTTCATAAGCTAAAAAACGTTGGGTACCTGAAGATAAGGAACCACTCAAAAAAGAAAATAAAGTTACAACACCACCTATGACATTATATATACCATAATCTTCTAGTCCTAAAACTTTTAATATGACACGAACCGTTAATAAATTTATCGCAAGAATTAATATCATGCGAAAGTATAAGAACAAAGTATTTTGGGCTATACGTTTATTGTTGGTGTTATTAGGCATAAATTATTTCATTAACGCTTATTAGAGCATATTTCTTGGATGGGTGTCAGAAATTTATATTTTGTTGATCAAACTGAAATATTCCTTACAACTAATGATTATCCCTGATCCGATCAAACCACAAATTCAACCCAACCCAAACAACAATATCCATTATAAACAAAATATTGTTATTTACATAGGATATTAATGTCATATTGATGACACTGAAAGATAATGCCATCGCCAATATGCTGATCATTGCTTTGCGCGGACTGAAGCCCATATCCAAAAATTTATGATGTATATGGTTTCTGTCTGCATTGAATAACCCTTTATGATTTCGGGCACGTACCAATATGACCCGGAATACATCGAATATGGGAACAATCAATGTTGAAAAGGCAACGACGATGGCTCCTTCGGTATAAGGAGCTCTTTCGGAATTGTTGTTGGTATAAGCGATAGCTAAAAAGGCAAGTATGTAGCCTAATGTCAGGCTACCGGTATCGCCCATGAATATTTTTTTGCAACGGTCGGCCTGTCCGAATACATTATAATAGAAGAAAGGAAGTAACACCCCCAATGTGGAAAAAGCAAACATGGCATAGACCCATTGTTCGTAATAGATGTATAGGCTACCGAGTGCGAGCAACGATATGCTACTTAGCCCTGATGCCAGACCGTCAATACCGTCTATCAGATTAATGGCATTGACAATGAATACGGTTAGGAAGATAGTGAAGGGGATGCCTAGCCAGGGTGTAAGTTCATGGATACCGAAAAGGCCGTACAGGTTGTTGATCCACAGGCCTGACAGAGGAATGAAGCAGGCGACTATGGTCTGTATGATGAATTTGCTTCGATAGCGTAGTCCTACCAAATCGTCTTTTATACCTGATAAATACAATAACATCAGACCACAGACCATGAAGTAAAATTCGGGAATTATGAAATTAAGCTTGTCAATGGCTATTTCAAGCCCGACAATATACCTTAATCCGGTGACAAAGGCTAACGAAAACAGGATGGTGGGAACAAATGAAACACCACCCAATCGGGGAATTACTCCACTATGGACTTTTCGTTCATCAGGTATATCGAACAGTTTTTTTCGGTGTGCAACTACCAGAATACGCGGAATAATAAGCCTTGAAAGGATTATTGATATGAATAACGATAAAGTAATAAGTAGGTAAGCCATTACATTAATACTAGTTATTGGACACGACAAAGTTCGTCAGTCACATGTGTGTACTGACGAAAAAATGACTAGAAAAAACGATCGTTTTTTCTAGTCATCATTATGTGTTTTTTAACTCTGTGTTAAAAAATATTTAATACTTTGAAAATCAATTTTTATAAAAAAATATATGTCTTGTAGATATAAAAATAATTCATATCTTTGCACAGACTAAAATAAACGATCGATTATTTTAGTCATTTGTTTTTATTGTAATATATTGATAGCTATTCATTTATATTCTATATTTCGATTTGTTTTATAGCTGGTTTTGTTTAAATCTTTTATCTTATATAATGATATAAAAAAATACAATAACTATGTAAAAGTAAAGAATGTTGGAATGGGCTTTTATAAAGTTTTATGCTTAATAAGTAGCTGGGAAACAGGATGTGTTGAAAATTAGGGTAAATTAAAACCAATAAGGGAAAATAGTTGTATCGTTTGGCTGTGCGGGCAGATATATTATGCTTATATTTATCCCCTGTTTGTAAAATCTATTTACTTAATAAGGCAAAGATATGTCACGGGAGAAAATATTGATAAGAACATCATGGATAAGCACGATTGGTAACGCTGTACTTTCCGTATCGAAAATTATTGTAGGTTTATTGGCTGGCAGTTTAGCCGTATTGGGGGACGGTATCGATTCGGCGACAGATGTAATTATTTCTGTTGTGATGATTTTTACGGCGCAGATTATGAGCCGGCCACCTTCTAAAAAGTATGTGTTCGGCTATGAAAAAGCGGAGAGTATTGCAACGAAGATTCTGTCGCTCGTGATATTTTATGCCGGTATGCAGATGCTGTTGTCGTCTGTGGAAAGTATTTTTTCGGACGAGGTAAAAGAGATACCGTCTGCTATTGCTATATATGTTACTGTCTTTTCTATTGCCGGCAAGCTCCTGCTGGCGTTGTATCAGTATAAGCAAGGAAAGAAAATCAATAGTTCCATGCTGACGGCAAATGCTATCAATATGCGTAATGATGTTATTATTTCATCCGGGGTTTTATTGGGGTTGATATTTACTTTTATATTTAAACTGCCGATACTCGATTCAATTACCGGGTTAATAATAAGTCTCTTCATTATAAAATCATCTGTCGGCATCTTCATGGATTCGAATGTGGAGCTGATGGATGGCGTGAAAGATGTTAATATATATAATAAGATATTCGAAGCCGTGGAGAAAGTGCCCGGTGCAGGTAATCCTCACCGGGTTAGGTCGAGGATGATAGGAAACCTGTATAATATCACCCTTGATATAGAAGTCGACCCCCAGATGACTCTTATGCAAGCTCATGAAATAGCCGATGCAGTAGAGAAAAGTATCGAAAACTCGATAGATAATGTATATGATATTCTAGTCCATGTGGAACCTGCCGGGAAATGTCAGACGGATGAGAAGTTTGGTATCGACAAGGGGATGGTAGAATAATCTGTCGACGTGTGTTACTATCCCAATGGTAATCCGTAATTTGGGTATAAATATCTGTAATCCATCTACAGTCTGGTTGTCACTGTTTCCTTATTTTTGCAGCATCGAAAGGAAGATGATAAAATACCATTAAATAAGGAAGCGTATGAAAAATAATTCAGTAATTATCCTGATTTGCATGGCACTCTTTGCAGTGAATGTGTGCAACAGTAAAAACAATAACGGAAATAATCAAACAGTAGAAATAATGGAAGATAAAACTCAGGTAAAAGAACCGGTATTGGGACTGGGCAATCCTATTACTGCTAACTTCAGCGGCGATGCCTGGCTGAAGATGCTTTCCACACAACCGGAATATGATTGTAACATTTATAATGTAACTTTCGCTCCCGGCACCCGCAACAACTGGCATTCCCACGCAGTAGGACAAATCCTGCTTTGTACTGAAGGAGTCGGCTATTACCAGGAAAGAGGCAAACCGGCCCAACGCCTGCAACCGGGCGATGTGGTAAATATTCCGGCTAATACTGTCCACTGGCATGGTGCTGCTCCCGATAGTCGTTTTACGCATATCGGTATTACCCCGAAAGTAAGCGAAAACAGTGCGGAATGGCTTGGGGAAGTGACTGATGAGGAATATACGGAGGCTGTAAAATAGTTGAAGTTTGACTGATATAACAAAAATCTATTAACTTTGTACTGAAACATTTAAAAGGAAAGACTATGGCTGAAATAGAAAAAATGGATCATATCTGCCAGTATAATGACCTGATAGGGCAGGAAACGTTGCACCCGCTGGTTAGCGTGATCGACTTCTCGAAAGTAGCGGGCATAAAACGTGCCCGGATGAGTTACGGCTTTTATGCAGTCTTCCTGAAAGAGGTAAAATGCGGCGACTTGCAATACGGGCGTAATTATTATGATTACCAGGAAGGTACGATGGTTTTCACGGGGCCAGGCCAGGTGGTCGGTGTGTCGAATGACGGAGAGGTGATAAAGCCGAAAGGGTGGGCGTTGCTGTTTCATCCGGATTTGATTCGGGGGACGACACTCGGACGCAATATAAAGAATTATAATTTCTTCTCCTATGAAGTATATGAGGCTCTCCACTTGTCGGAACAGGAGCGGCAAATCGTAATCGATTGCCTGAAGAATATAGAACTGGAACTGTCCAGGGGGATCGATAAACACAGCCGGATGCTGATTGTTTCCAATATCGAACTGTTGCTCAACTACTGCTTGCGCTTCTATGACCGTCAGTTTATTACCCGCGAGAATGTAAATAAAGATACATTGTCGAAGTTTGAGAAGATATTGAACGACTATTTCCTGTCGGATAAGCCACAAGAGATTGGGTTGCCGTCTGTGCAATATTGTGCAGACCAGTTACATCTTTCCGCAAATTACCTGGGCGACTTGATTAAAAAGGAAACAGGCAAATCGGCTCAGGAACATATACAGTTGATGTTGATTGACATGGCGAAGGAAAAGGTGCTCGACACCAGCCGTTCTATCAGCGAAATAGCTTATGAAATGGGATTTAAGTATCCGCAGCATTTCACCCGTCTTTTCAAGAAGTGCGTAGGAACTTCTCCGAACGAGTACCGGGCGCAGAACTAAAGTATGAGAAATAATGAATGGCATGCAGATTGAATAAATAATTTTAATTTGCATGCCATTTGTTATTATGAAAGATTGCTGTTTTTATTTCTTTTTGCGGGTAGCGTAGACTCTTGCGAGTGTAATCCAATCTCCGGCGGGGCTTTTGGCAATGCTTCGCCAGGTGAATGAATTATCGGTGATATCGGAGAAAATCCATTTCATAGCTTTTGAGGTTATTTCAGTGAGGATGATTTCGTCACCTTCCTTGCGTGCTTCGAGACGTGCACATTCTTCGGGGCATCCATAGAATATTTCCCAAACTTGTCTTTCGATGTTGAACAGGCGGATGGTGGTTCCGTAGGCGGCATCGGGCTGAATATCAGTGAGCCGCTCTGCTCTTGAAGGGACAATGAAAACGTCTTGTACGGCCATACCGTCGAGTACCCATGAGAATATCCATTCGCCTTTCACACGACGTGGGGTGGAGGTATTGAGTCGGTCGTTCCAGTCGAGGTCCCATTCGCCAATGACTTTTCCGAAGTAATTGAATTCTTCAGGTATTCTCTCATTCTTACATTTGCAAACTAGTGCTTCTTCAAATTCTTTCATGATCTTCTGTTTAATAGTGTTCAAAGGTTATTACTCAGCAAATATAGCAAAAAACAACAAACTATTCTACCCTCGCATCACGATAACGTGCGGGGGACATGCCGGTGTGAGCTTTTACAAACTTGCCGAAGAAGGATTGATTGGGGAAGTTGAATTCTTCTGCAATTTCTTTGATGGATTTGTCGGAGTGTTTCAGGCGGTGTTTGATATGCTCGATGGCTGTTTCGTTGATTAGTTCCAAAGGTGTCCTTCCACATGTTTTCTTGACGACTTTCGACAGATATTTGGGGCTGTAAAAGAGCGCATCGGCAAAATAAGATACCGAACGGTGCATGCCATTGTCTGCCGATAACTTTTCAGCGAATTTCCGGAAAATATAATCAGCCTGTTTAATCCCTTCTTTCGCATGTCCGACCTCTCCCAGTTCGATGGCTTCTTTGTGGAGAGCCCCCAGCATCTCACAGAAAAGTGCGGAAAACAGATGTTGTATTACTTCTTTATGATAATGATGAGGATCGTCGTTTATCTTTGCAACGATTAAATCCCTGTAATAAAAAAAGATTTCATTTTTGTTTTCACCAACGTGCTTTATCGGATTATTATGTATATAGATGGCCGTATTCCATGTCACTTTCTCCATTTTGAGGACACGCTGCAGGAAGCGGGTGGAGAAACCGGCAAGCCTGATTTTATTCCTGGGACTTAACATAATATGGCTGATGATGGTATTGGGAAGGCCAAGTAGCAGGTCGCCATCTTCCAATTGATAAGTTTTGCGGTTTATATCCAGCTGAATGCAACCTTCCACACAAATAGCCAGAAGAAAACAATCTAATCGTACCGTATCATTACCGGTTGGAGCTCCTTCCAGGCTGTTCACTATTGCAAAATCGTCATCTATATAATCGATGATGTGCTCGTTGGTCTTAAAGTCTTCTATACTGACAGTTTTGATTTCTTCATTTTCCATATACTCTATTTTTGTTTTTGCAAATTTGGCGAATAACCGGACAACTAAGATGTTCTATTTCACTACTTTGATGTTCTGTATTCCGCATGGGGGTATAAAATTAGCGTAAAAAAGCGATGGTGGGGGAAAATAAGACATCCTTGGAGAGAAATGGGGCACTATGGCTATGTTCCTTTCGTCTACATTTGTCCCAGTTTTTAATAGCAATAGTATGAATAAAACAAGTAAAAAATGGATACGGCTGATAGGGATTGTCGGTTGTACGATGTGGATGGCATCCTGTAAACAAGCTCCGGATGCACAGATGAAATCTTCTTATTCAATTATGAAAGTGGCTCCGGCGGACAAAGAGCTTACTTCTTCTTATTCGGCGACGATACGTGGGCGGCAGGATATCGACATTTATCCTCAGGTATCAGGAACTATCGAGAAACTTTACGTAACTGAAGGGCAAAAAGTACGTCGTGGGCAAGTGCTGTTCGTTATTGACCAGGTGCCTTACAGGGCAGCTCTCAAAACGGCTACTGCTAACGTGGAAGCGGCACGTGCCGCACTGGCAACAGCAGAATTGACCTATAACAGTAATAAGGAACTGAATGCTCAGAAAGTCGTTTCGGACTTCAGCCTGCAAACAGCTGAGAACACTTTCCTTTCTGCCAAGGCACAATTGGCACAGGCCGAAGCGCAGGAACTGAATGCACGCAATAACCTCTCTTATACGGAAGTGAAAAGTCCGTGCGATGGTGTTGTGGGCGCATTGCCTTACCGTGCAGGTGCATTGGTGAGCGCGAGTATACCGCAGCCGTTGACGACAGTAAGCGACAATTCCGATATGTATGTTTATTTCTCCATGACTGAAAACCAGTTGCTGGCCCTGACCCGCGAGCACGGAAGCATGGATGATGCATTGAAGAACATGCCGGAAGTGGAACTGAAGCTGAACGATAATTCGGTTTACGACAAAAAAGGAATCATAGAATCCATCAGCGGAGTCATCGACCGGCAGACAGGTACGGTGGTGGCACGTGTGGTATTCCCCAACGAATCGCGATTGCTTCATAGCGGAGCATCGGGCACGGTAGTGATACCGAGCGTTTATAAAGACTGTATCGTTGTCCCGCAGGGGGCGACTGTCCGGTTGCAGGATAAGACTGTTGTCTATAAGGTCGTGGACGGCAAGGCTGTCTCCACCCTGATAACCGTAGCCGGTATTAACGACGGGCGCGAGTATGTCGTGCTCGACGGGTTGAAAGCCGGTGATGAAATTGTATCGGAAGGTGCCGGGTTGGTACGCGAAGGTACTGTCGTAAAATAAAACAAGGAGAAAAAAAATATGAAAGGAAACATATTTATAAAACGGCCGGTGATGGCTATCTGTATCTCCGTGCTGATTTTGGTGATAGGGCTTATTTCGCTCTTTACGCTGCCGGTGGAACAGTATCCCGACATTGCGCCGCCTACGGTTTATGTAACCGCTTCTTACACGGGAGCCGATGCCGATGCTGTGATGAACAGTGTTGTCATGCCGCTAGAAGAAAGTATTAACGGGGTGGAGAATATGATGTATATCAGTTCCACTGCCACGAATGCAGGTTCGGCAGTCATACAAGTATATTTTAAGCAGGGGACAGACCCGGATATGGCAGCCGTAAACGTGCAGAACCGTGTATCCAAGGCACAGGGACTTTTACCGGCAGAGGTAACAAGGATTGGTGTGACTACACAGAAACGCCAGACCAGCTTCCTGCAAATCGGGGCAATGGTTTGTACCGATGGACGCTACGATCAGACGTTCCTTGCCAATTACCTGGATATAAATGTCATTCCCCAAATCAAACGTATTGAAGGTGTGGGTGATGTAATGGAATTAGGTGATACATACAGTATGCGTATCTGGCTGCGTCCGGAACGAATGGCGCAGTACGGCCTTGTCCCTTCGGACGTGACGGCAGTGCTGGGCGAACAGAATATCGAAGCGCCTACCGGTTCGCTGGGAGAAAATTCGGAGAATGTTTTCCAGTTCACGATGAAGTATCGCGGACGTTTGAAAAGCGTGGAAGAGTTTCAGAACACCGTTATCCGTTCGCAGAGCGACGGTTCCGTACTTCGCCTGAAAGATGTGGCTAATGTGGAACTGGGTACGTTGACGTACAGTTTCCGTAGCGAGATGGACGGTAAACCGGCTGTTCTTTTCATGATGTTCCAGACAGCAGGTTCCAATGCAACCGCTGTCAACAAACAAATAACTGCCCAGATGGAGCAGATGGAGAAGAGCTTACCGGAAGGGACGGAATTTGTCACGATGATGAGTTCGAACGACTTCCTTTTCGCTTCCATACATAATGTGGTGGAGACGCTTGTTATTGCCATCATCCTGGTTATCCTGGTGGTGTACTTTTTCCTGCAGGACTTGAAGAGTACGCTTATCCCGTCTATTTCTATTATAGTGTCGCTGGTCGGAACATTTGCCTGCCTTGTGGCTGCCGGATTCAGTTTGAATATCTTGACGCTGTTTGCCTTGGTACTTGCCATCGGAACGGTGGTGGATGATGCCATTGTGGTGGTCGAGGCGGTGCAGTCGAAGTTCGATGCCGGATATAAGTCGTCTTATCTCGCTACGAAAGATGCGATGGGCGATGTGACGATGGCTATCGTTTCCTGTACCTGTGTATTTATGGCAGTGTTTATCCCTGTAACATTTATGGGCGGAACGTCGGGGGTGTTCTATACACAGTTCGGTATCACGATGGCTACTGCGGTAGGTATCTCCATGATTTCGGCGTTGACCCTTTGCCCGGCTCTGTGTGCCATTATGATGCGTCCGTCGGATGGAACGAAGAGTGCAACGAGTATCAACGGACGGGTACGTGCTGCTTATAATGCTTCATTTAATGCTGTGCTGGGTAAATATAAGAAAGGTGTAATGTTCTTTATCCATCATCGCTGGATGGTGTGGACTTCGCTGGTGGCTGCCATCGTTCTGCTGGTTTATCTGATGAATACCACTAAGACGGGACTCGTGCCGCAGGAAGACCAGGGCGTTATCATGGTGAACGTAAGTACTTCGCCGGGAAGCACGCTGGAAGAAACAAACAAGGTAATGAACAAGCTGGAAGATATTTTGAATAATACTCCTGAAATAGAACACTATGCCCGTGTTGCCGGATATGGACTTATGTCCGGGCAGGGTACTTCTTACGGAACAATTATCGTTCGCCTGAAAGACTGGAGCGAGCGAAAAGGGAAGGAGCATAACTCCGATGCCGTGGCTGCACGCCTCAATGCACAGTTCTACGGTATAAAGGAAGCACAGATATTCAGTTTCCAGCCCGCCATGATTCCGGGGTACGGTATGGGTAATTCCCTTGAACTGAACCTTCAGGACCGAACGGGTGGCGATATGGCTACATTCTATAATTCGTCGATGCAGTTCCTCGGTGCGCTCAATCAGCGTCCGGAAATAACGATGGCCTATACTTCTTATGCGATGAACTTCCCGCAGATATCGGTAGATGTCGATGCGGCAAAATGTAAACGTGCAGGTATCTCACCAAGCACCGTACTCGATGCCTTGGGCAGTTATTGTGGTGGCGCTTATATCTCCAACTTCAACCAGTTCGGTAAAGTATACCGCGTAATGATGCAGGCTTCGCCCGAATACCGCCTGGACCAGCAGTCCTTGGATAATATGTTCGTGCGTAACGGAGCGGAAATGGCTCCTATCAGCCAGTTCGTGACATTGACGGAAGTGCTCGGACCGGAAACGTCCAACCGTTTCAATCTGTATAGCACCATTACAGTGAATGTGAACCCGGCCGAAGGATATTCATCCGGTGAGGTGCAGAAGGCTATCGAAGAGGTGGCAGCACAGAGTCTGCCGGCAGGATATGGATATGAATACGGCGGTATGGCCCGCGAAGAGGCCAGCAGTAGCGGTGCACAGACGGTTTTCATTTATGCTATTTGTATATTCCTTATTTATCTGATTCTGGCTTGTCTTTATGAGAGCTTCCTGGTTCCGTTTGCCGTTATCTTCTCCGTGCCGTTCGGGTTGATGGGTAGCTTCCTGTTCGCCAAGATATTCGGATTGGAAAATAACATTTACTTGCAGACAGGTGTGATTATGTTGATTGGTTTGCTGGCAAAGACGGCTATCTTGATTACGGAGTACGCCATCGAACGCCGCCGCAAAGGAATGGGTATCGTCGAATCGGCTTATTCAGCCGCACAGGTTCGTCTGCGTCCTATCCTGATGACGGTATTGACGATGATTTTCGGTATGCTGCCGTTGATGTTCTCCAGCGGTGCAGGTGCCAACGGAAACAGTTCGTTGGGTACGGGTGTCGTTGGCGGTATGGCTGTCGGAACACTGGCGTTGCTGTTTGTAGTTCCGGTATTCTATATCATCTTTGAATATCTGCAGGAAAAGATACGTAAACCGATGGAAGAAGAAGCCGACGTGCAGGTGTTGCTGGAACAGGAGAGAAGTGCAGCCGAACGTGGCGGCGTTGAATAATCAATAAATAAAAGGAATATGAAAAAGATAATTCTGTTAACGACTGTATCTGCCTTGCTAAGCAGTTGCGGCATATACAGCAAATATAAACCCGCTACCACCGTCCCCGACCATCTCTATGGCGAGGAAGTGGTGGCAGAAGATACCGCCAGCTTCGGTAACATGGAATGGCGTGAACTCTTCACCGACCCGCAGCTGCAACAACTTATCGAACATGGTTTGCAGAACAACACCGATTACCAGTCGGCCCAACTCCGTGTGGAGCAGGCCGAAGCGACTTTGATGTCTGCAAAACTGGCATTTCTTCCTTCTTTCGCCTTTACGCCGCAGGGATCTGTAAGTAGTTTCGACGGTCGTAAGGCAACGCAGACTTACTCGTTGCCTATCACCGCCAGCTGGGAACTGGATATCTTCGGACGTATGCGTAATGCGAAAGAACAAGCTAAAGCACTATTTGCCCAAAGCCGTGACTATCAGCAGGCGGTCCGCACCCAGCTGATAGCCGGTATAGCCAACACCTACTATACTTTGCTGATGTTGGACGAGCAGCTTTACATCACGCGCCAGACGGAGGAAGCATGGAGCGAAACCGTTGCTTCCACCCGTGCCCTGATGAAAGCAGGCTTGTCCAACGAATCAGCCGTATCGCAGATGGAAGCGGCATATTACCAGGTACAGTCCTCCGTGCTGGACCTGAAGGAGCAGATAAACCAGGTGGAAAACAGTCTCGCCCTTTTGTTGGCTGAGACTCCGCGATATTACGAACGGGGAGAGTTGGGAGTACAACAGTTCCCCGACAATTTCTCCCTCGGTGTTCCCATGCAGATGCTGGCAAACCGTCCCGATGTCCGTTCGGCCGAAAGGACGCTGGAAGCCGCTTTCTACGGGACCAACCAGGCGCGTTCCGCTTTCTATCCCTCGATAACATTGAGCGGTAGCGCGGGATGGACGAACAATGCCGGTTCGATGATTGTAAACCCGGGCAAGTTCCTTGCTTCGGCAGTCGGTTCGCTGACACAGCCATTGTTTGCCCGTGGGGAGATTATCGCCCAGTACAAGATTACCAAGCTGCAACAGGAAGAGGCGGCCCTTGCCTTCCAGCAATCATTGCTGAATGCCGGAAGCGAGGTAAATGACGCCCTGACTGCTTGCCAAACCAGCCGTGAAAAGAGTTTCTTGCTGGACAAGCAAATCACGTCCCTGGAAGCAGCATTAAAAAGCACTTCTCTGTTGATGGAGCACGGCACGACCACTTATCTGGAAGTGTTGACCGCCAGGCAGAGTCTGCTCAGCGCACAACTAACCCGTACCGCCAACCGTTTTACTGAGATACAAAGCGTGATTAATCTCTACAGGGCTTTGGGGGGCGGAAGAGAATAGCCCACTGTTTTTTATTTTTCGTACAACAAAGGAGGGGTTGCCTGGAAAGTGATTTTAGGGCAACCCGTTTTTATGCCTTTCAGTGATAAGATTATACAATAATAGTCTCTGCCTGTGGCCCTCGGCCTATACCGATTTTTCGGTGGCCTCCACTCCCTGGAAAGAGAGGAAAGGAGACCTTGTCCGTTCGGTCGGGAAGAACTCGCTGCTGCTCCTGAACCTGCCTCCCGATAAACGCGGTTTGATCCACGAAAACGATATTTCTTCCCTGATTCTCCGCTTTGCTCCCGTACGTTGCAACAAGGCCCGGATTATTATAAACGGGGCAAGGGATATTCCGCAACTATCGGAGATAGGCTTTTATAAGGCTTCAGAAGAAGAAATATAATGTATATAATGCCAGGCTGATTAGCGCGGCAATATTGAAGATCTACGGAAGTGCCTCGCTAAATAGTCTGGCATTTTTGCAGTTGTAGGAAATGCCTTTTTGAATAAGCCGGCACTGTTGTAGGACTCCTAAATTGCCGCGCTAATCAGCCTGGCAATATTTTTATTTGTCCGGACTTGTTTCTCCGCTTTTTATCCCTTATCTTTACCTGCGTAACTTTAAAAGAACAACGCATGAGCCATAAATTTCCTACCATATCAGTCACCAAACTGTTTGTAAGCATCGATCCTCGTCCGGCAACCGAAGAAGAGCGCTGGATGGGCCTTCCTGCTATCGTTCCCGGTTATCGTCCGAGCGGCAATACGTTTATCGATCATTTTATGCCGTTGCTTCATGCCGGAGGGGCGCTTCCGGTGGAGTATTATGCCAAGGAACTTGAAGTGAGCGTCTCCGATTTAAACGGTGCAATAAAGGTGCTGGCCGGTACGTCGGTCGCGAAGTTTATCGAAGACTATTCGCTGGAGATGGCCAAATACATGCTAGCGCATAGTAAATCTGAAATACGGGCGGTGGCACAACGTTGTGGTTATAGTCCCAGCGGCCTGTTCCGGGTTTTCCGGCGACGCTTTAAGATGTCGCCGGAAGATTGGCGGTGGAACTATCGTATTTCTTGACGAGGAACGATCAGCAGTTAAATTCTTCGTCGGAAGAAGGAGCACCCTTCTCAAACTCGGTTTTTAGCTGTCCGACCCATTTCCGGACTCTTTCATCGGTTTTATCGGACTGGTTCTCTATGTCCAGTATCAATCCGAGGAATTGCCCGTTTTGCAGTGCACCGGATCGGTTGAAATGGTATCCTTCCGGCGACGTCCTTCCAATCAGGGTGGCTCCCCGGTCGGTGAAGGCTTTTGCTAAAATGCCGATTCCATCGGCGAAATTATCCGGATACTTCTTCTGGTCTCCCAATCCGAAGAGGGCGACTTTCTTGCCGGTCAGGTCGAGACCGGTAAGTTCGGGGAGCGTCTCGTCCCAGTAGGTCGGCAATTCGCCGTCGAACCAGGTGGAAGAGCCAGCGATGATATATTCATATGCATTAAACTCCTTTTCTTCAGATTGTTCGACAGGAATGATATCGACGATATCTTCTCCGAACGCTTCCTTTATCTTTTTGGCGACAGCAGCAGTCTTAGCTGTCGCGGTTCCGTAAAATAATCCTATTTTTTTCATTATTCGTTTGCTTTTTTAGTAATCCAACAATTCTTTTGCCGCCTTATAAATCTTCTCTTCATTCGGTAGGATTGCCTTTTCGAGTATCGGGCTGAATCCGACGGGCGTGAAGAGGGAGCCGACGCGCTGTATCGGTGCGTCCAAGTATTGGAACAGTTCGGCGCCAATCATACTGGCAATTTCCGCCCCGAAACCGGAGAAAACCTTGTCTTCATGCACAATCAGGACTTTGCTTGTCTTCTTGACAGATTCGAAAATAGTCTCTTTATCTAACGGTATCAGGGAGCGGAGGTCGATAACTTCGACATTCCGGTTATGTTCCCGTTGTAACCGTTCGGCAACGTTCAGGCAAAGATGCGTGGTATTACCGTAAGTGATAATGCTCATATCGTCTCCCGGACGGCGGATGCGTGCCTTGCCGAAAGGAACCTCGAAGTCATCGGGAACCACGGCCGAGGCTTCCACCGCATTATATAAAGCTTTCGGTTCGAGGAAGAGGGTAAACCCTTTCGAACGCATGCTTGTCCGGAGCAATCCGGCGGCATCATCGGCAAATGAAGGGTAAACGATTCGTGCACCTGGCAAGGTCGTCAGTGCCCCTTCTATTGTTTGCGAATGATACAGGCCGCCGCCGATGTATCCGCCCGAAGCCAGACGAAGCGTGATGTTGGGCGTGAACTGTCCGTAGCTTCTCCAGTATTCATGGGTACATTCCACATATTGCTCGACTGCCGGCCAGAAATAGTCGGCAAACTCGGCGCCTTCTATCACGACATGTATTTTGGGGTCGAAACGGCACATGCCGTTGGCCGTGCCGACGATATAGTCTTCGGCAATCGGAGCGTTGAAGACACGGGCGTCGCCAAACTCCTGCTGCATCCCTTTCGAGATGTTGAAGACGCCGCCTTTTTCTTTATTGGCAATATCCTGTCCCCAAATGAAGGTGTCCGGATTATACCGGAACTCCGCTTTCAGCGTCTTGTTGATGGCGGTGACCAATGTTTCTTTTTTTCCCTTTTCATCGTGTGGTATGCCATTTGTATACTTCCGGGGGATATAAGGTTCGGGTAAGACAAAATCGGTAACCGTGGCAGAGTCGGGGTCGGGAGCGGCAAGCGCTTTCCGGTTGGCTGCGGACAGGTCCTTCTTTGCTTTGTCTTCTATCTCCTTTAACTCTTCTTCGGTGAAACGTTTATAGCGGAGAAGCATGCGGCGGAACTTATACAAAGGGTCTGCCGCCTTTACATAATTCAGCTCGTTTTCATCGCGGTATAACGTATGTTTGTCTGAGTTCGAATGCGAACCGATACGTACGCAGTTAGCCTGTACGATGACCGGCGTACGGTTGAGGGCATACTCTTTGGCCTCCGTCATGGCGTTCATGGAGTCGAAGACGTCTTTGCCATTGCAATGGATAATTTTCAGGTTCTTGAACCCCGAGAAGTTGTCGGCAACCTTGCGGTTGGCGGTCTGGTCTTCTTTCGGGACGGAAATGCCATATCCGTTATCCTGGATGACGAAGATGACAGGCAGGCGTTCAGTGCTGGCACCGTTGATTGCTTCGTAGACGAAGCCTTCGGAAGTGGCCGATTCACCGTGGGAAGTGATGGCAACCCCCTTGTGACCGTAGTAAACCATGGCACGCCCGACGCCGGCAGCATGCAAATCATGTGTGCCGGTTGCGGAGGATATATTTTCGATGTTCCATTCTGTTTTTGCAAAATGGTTGGACATGTGGCGGCCTCCGCCAGTCAGGTCGGTCGCCTTGGAGATGCCGTTGAGTATAATTTCTTCGGGAGTCATTCCTGCCGATAGAACGGTGAGCATGTCCCGGTAATAAGGGAACAGGAAATCTTCTCCCTTTTTGAAAACCTGCCCGACCGCAAGCTGAATCCCATCATGCCCGGCGTAGGGAGCATGATACGACCAGCCCAGCGATTGCAGCAGGTAGGCAGGGGCCTTTTCGTCGAGAGCCCGGCCGAGTGTCATCAGATAGAACCACTTTTGCAGGGTTTCTTTATCCGTATTTTTTATATCGTACTTTTTCATGTTTAATTGATTTACTTATTAAAGACTCCAGTTTTCCAGATAATCGGCAATGCGGCGGAGGAAAGCACCTCCCAGGGCACCGTTGATAAGACGGTGGTCGTATGACAGGGACAGATACATTTTATGCCGGATTCCGATGGTGTCGCCTTCCGGTGTTTCGATGACCGCCGGCTTTTTCTCTATATAACCGACTCCCAGGATGGCAACCTGTGGTTGGTTGATGATTGGTGTAGCGAACAGGTTCTTGAATGTACCGAAGTTCGTGATTGTGAAGGTGCCTCCCTGAATATCGTCCGGCGCGAGTTTGTTGTCGCGTGCCTTGTTTGCCAGGGTGTCTATGGCGACAGCCAGGCCATTCAGGTTCAGCTTGTCGGCGTCGCGAACAACCGGGACAATCAGATTTCCGTCATCCAGCGAGACTGCGATTCCTACATTGATATGTTTCTTCAGAATGATTTGATAGCCATTGACGGAGGCGTTTACCTGGGGAAATTCGGACAAGGCTTTTGCCGTTGCCTCCGTAATGGCCGGCATATAAGTCAAGCTGATGCCTTCCCGTTTCCGGAATGTCTCCTTGTTGCGTGAGCGCCATTGAACCAGTTTGGTGACATCCACTTCCACGACAGTTGTCACATGGGGCGATACGTTCTTCGACATAACCATATGGTCGGCGATAATCTTGCCTACACGGTCCATTTCCATCACCTTGTCTTCGCTGCCAGCCGATATCGGGGCGGAAGATATTACTTGTGAAGCGGGAGCGGAAGGTGCCGGACTTGTCTGTGCCGGTTTGGTTTGTGAAGCCGGAGCCGGTTTACTTTCAGTTACAGTCTGTGAGGCTGGTTGGGATTGCGTTTTCGTTGTTGTATCTTTCTTTCCCGAGAGATAATCTTTCATATCTTTTTTACTCAGGCGCCCCATATAGCCGGTTCCTTGAATCCGGTCCAGTTCATCCTGCGACAGATTAGCGTCGCGGGCCATCTGAAGTACGACGGGTGAATACCATCTTTCGTCTTCTGTGACGGCCTGTGCTTTAGGGACGGGAGTGGCGGAGGGAACGTTCTTGTCGTTTGCCGGTGTTTCAGCAGATTCTTTTTCGGGAATGGTCGTATGGGCGGCTGTATCATTATCCGTATCATCTTCCGAGCCTTCGAGTCCGATGATAGCAACGGTTGTGCCAACCGCAACGGTGTCACCTTCCTTGAATAATATTTCAAGGACTTTCCCGGCAACGGGAGAGGGGATTTCCGCGCTTACTTTGGCTGTGCTTACTTCAAAGAGTACGTCGTCCTCATTGATTGAGTCGCCGGTTTTTACAGACCAGGAGATAATCGTTCCTTCTGTAATGCTTTCGCCCAGCTTGGGCATTTTTATTTCAAATGTAGCCATAATATAATTAACTTTTATCTTTTTGTTTACCGCCGGATGAATAAATCAAACGGACGTGTCCGGGCTTATTCTATTGTTATAATGGAACAAGGAAAGGAGGGTGAAAGTTCTATATTACAGGGTGTAAGTATTGAAAATCCAGTTTACGTCTGCATATTTTTTATTCCTTAACAACCGGATTTCTTCCAGGTCGTGGCAGGTGAATTCGTATGGTTCGCTGGAGGTGTTTTCGTTGGAGAAATAATCGGATAAAGACTGTTTGAATTCGTCGATGGAAACGGAAACAGGCAGCTTGTCCGCCAGGTTGGTTACCGGACTTTTTACTGATGGAACATAATAAGGATGTGCCGTAACTTCCCCGCCGGTATATTCGGGAGAAGGCTGAAGGGCCCGGTCGAGTATCTCCAAATCTGTGGAGAAAAGGAGCGTGGCATGATGCAGCATTCTCCGTTTATGGATAGCTTGCGCGCTGCCCGAAATTTTCAGGCCGTCGATTGTCAGCCCCTGCCTTTCGTCGGAACGGGCATGTAGTCCGTAATGTTCCAGAAAGCGGATAATACTTTCGGTAAATACGGAAGAGCGTATCTGATTGCTGTTTTCGATGAAAGTGAGGTTTAGATTTCCCATATCGTGATAAACGGCACCGCCACCGGAATAACGGCGTGCCAGCCTGATTCGTTTTTGCCGGGCATATTCGATATCCGTTTCTGCCCGGATATTCTGGTATTTGCCGATAACGACAGCCGGTTCATTCTGCCACAACATAAAGATATCTTCTGAGAAATTCTTTAGGAGGTATTCTTCTACGGCAAGATTGAACCAGGCGTCTGTATGGGTGTTATGAATGCAAAGCATTATAAATATAAGCTTTCGTGGATGACTTCCCCGACTGTCGGGTGGGGGAAGATGTTCTTTTTGAATTCTTCGGTGGTAAAGCCGTTCCCGATGGCGATGCCGGCTGCGATGATGATTTCGGAAGCCGGATTTCCCAGAAGGTGGCAACCGATAATACGGTCGTCGGTATCCGTTATTAGTTTGCACAGTCCGGCGAACGATTCGTTCTCGGCCATAAAGCGTCCGGAGTAGGTCATCGGTATCTTTACTACATTATATATAATACCGGCAGCCTGTAACTCCTCTTCCGTCTTTCCTACGCCGGCAACTTCCGGATTGGTGTAGACCACGGCTGGGACAGCCTTATAACTCATCCGGTCATCGTGTCCCAGTAAGTGGTTGATGGCGACTTCCGCTTCCCGATATGCAGTATGGGCCAGCATGGAAAAGCCGGTGATGTCCCCACAGGCATAGACGTTAGGGTGGGAGGTTTGCATGTATTCGTTTACCTTTATGCCGTTTCGGAGAAGTTCGATGCCCAGTGTTTCGATGCCCAGGTTTTTCGTGTTGGCTTTTCGTCCGACACTGACCAGTATCTTGTTGGCCTCAATTGTCTCAGTCTTTCCGTCCTTTTCCACAATCACGCTGTCGGGTGTGACTTCGATGACTTTGGTTTCAAGAAAGAATTCGACGCCCTTTTTGGTATATTCGGACCGCAGCATTGCTGATATCTCTTTATCCATCGTACCGAGTATCTCGGGCATCATCTCGATAACCTTCACTTTAACCCTCATGCTGTTGAAGAAAGAGGCGAATTCGATTCCGATTACTCCGCCACCGATAATAGCAATCGACCGGGGAAGTTCTTTCACATCCAGTGCTTCTTTCGAAGTCCAGTAAGCAATCTCCGACAATCCTTTTATCGGTGGAATGACGGTTTCCGAACCGGTACAAAGCAAGATATTCTTTACCGCAAAAACTTCCTCGCCGCACTGAATCAATATATATCCGTCTTCCTCTCCCCGGATTACAGCTTCTCCCTGTATGATTGTCACGCCGTTGCTGTTCAGCTTGGCTTTGACACCCAGTGTCAGTTTTTTGACGGTCTTGTTTTTACGTGCGATAATTTTGCCCAAGTCGAAGCCCGGGGCATTGTCTGCCTGAATTCCGTATTTGGCGGCGCTCTTTATGCTATCCAGTATTTTGGCTGAATATAATAATGTCTTAGTCGGAATACAGCCTTCGTTCAGGCAAACCCCGCCAATGGCATTCTTCTCAAAGAGGATTGTTTTTAATCCATTTTCGGCGGCCCGTTCACCGGCTGTATAGCCGGCCGGTCCTCCTCCGATAATGGCTATGTCATATTTCATAACCTGCAAATTAAATTATTCAAAAGTAAAGAAACGTTCCTGGATGGGATTGAATTCTTTTTCTCCCGGCTTTTGGGTCGGTGTTCCGAACGGCATTTGTGCGATAAGCTTCCAGTTCGGATTGAGTTTCCATTCATTTTGCACCTTTTCATCGATTAAAGGATTGTAATGTTGAAGGGAAGCACCTAAACCGGCATCCTCCAGCATCGTCCAGATAGCGAACTGGTGCATGGCAGAAGTCTGTTGCGACCAGACAGGGAAATTATCCTTGTAGCTGGGAAATGCTTTCTGCAAATTTTCAACCACTTCCATATCTTCAAAGAACAAGACGGTGCCATATCCGCAATCGAAGCTGGTATTTATTTTGGCAAGTGTCTTTTCAAAAGCTTCTGCCGGAACGATAGCTTTCAATGCTTCTTTGGTGATGTCCCAGAACTTCTTATGATTTTTACCCAAAAGAAGAACGATTCGTGTCGACTGCGAGTTGAAGGCAGAAGGTACGTTTTTCACTGCGAATGCGATGAGTTCTTTAATCTCATGGTCCGAAATAGGAGAGCTGTTGGTGATGTTATAGTAGGTTCTCCTGTGTTCTACTGCTTCTTTAAAGTTTCTAGTCATAATTTTTACGTAAGTATTTATGTTTATTATTATTACTAGAACCAATAAAGTTGTATTTTTGTTGTACGGAAGCTTGTATGTATTTATAAGTGAAATTTATTGGCGTTTTGTGTGGAATAATCAAAAATAATTTTTACCTTTGCGCCCTGTAAAGAGAGAAACTCTATTAGAATCTTCGTTCTGATCATGATGCTAGTTCGGAAAGGGAAGACAGATAGCAGGAGTTGTAATTAATTTATTGCGTTAATAAAAAAAGAAGATAGCAATGTCTAAAATTTGTCAAATTACCGGAAAGAAAGCAATGGTTGGCAACAACGTTTCTCACTCTAAGAGAAGAACGAAACGTAAGTTTGATGTTAACCTGTTTACTAAAAAGTTCTACTGGGTAGAACAGGATTGTTGGGTTAGCCTGAATATTTCAGCCGCAGGCTTGCGTACTATCAATAAGCTGGGCTTAGATGCAGCAATTAAAAAAGCAGCTGAAAAAGGTTATTTAAACGCTTAATTTGGAGGAAAATAAGAAATGGCAAAGAAAGCAAAAGGTAACAGAGTTCAGGTAATCATGGAATGTACTGAACACAAAGAAAGTGGTATGCCGGGTACATCCAGATACATCACTACTAAGAATAGAAAAAATACTACTCAGAGATTGGAGTTGATGAAATACAACCCGATCCTGAAGAAGATGACTTTACACAAAGAAATTAAGTAATAGGAGATTTTAAACGATGGCAAAAAAAGCAGTTGCAACATTTAAGAAAGGTGACGGTCGTACTTACTCAAAAGTAATTAAGATGGTTAAGTCTCCGAAGACTGGTGCTTACATCTTCCAGGAAGAAATGATTCCAAATGAAGCTGTAAAAGATTATTTCGCGAAATAATCTTTCCTAATAAAGATATAGAAAAGAGGTTCTTCGATATGAAGGGCCTCTTTTTTTGTTCTTTCCTTTCTGCTGAAAAGAACATAAAAGATAGCCTCACTAATCAAATATTTTTTTACTTTTGTATGGGCGTTTGTGATATGCTCTGACTATATTGTCAAATAATAAAATTAATAATATAAACAATTAAGAACCATGAGATTTGATGTATCCAGCACTGCGCTGTTATCCCGTTTGCAGTCTATCAGCAAAGTTATTGCGTCTAAGAACTCTTTACCGATCCTCGACAGCTTCCTGTTCGACCTTGATGGTAATAAACTGACTATAACAGCTTCGGATGCTGAAACACGTCTGGTTACTTCTGTTGAGGTGATGAATTCAAAAGGTACCGGACTTTTCGCTGTTTCTGCCAAGATTCTGCTCGATCCGTTGAAGGAACTGCCGGAACAACCGCTTACTTTTGATATCAATGACGAAAACCTGGAAATCTTTATCCATTTCCAGAACGGTAAATATAATTTTATCGGACAGAAAGGGGATACTTATCCGCTCCAAAAGCCGTTGAATGATAATGCAATTGCAATCATTGTGGATTCACAAATGTTGCTGAACGGCATCAGCCGCTCGCTTTTCGCAACTGCTGACGACGAACTTCGTCCGGTGATGAACGGTATCTATTTTGATATTCATACAGACGATTTGACGTTTGTCGCATCAGACGGACATAAACTGGTTCGTTTGCGTAACCTTTCAGTGAAATCACCGGAAAGAGCTTCTTTCATTTTGCCTAAAAAGCCGGCTAACCTACTGAAGAACCTGCTGGGTAAGGAAACAGAAATGGTTAATATCAAGTTTGATGATAACAATGCTTATGTGAACTGTGCGAACTTTGAAATGGTTTGCCGTCTGATCGAAGGCCGTTATCCGAATTATAACAGCGTTATTCCACAGGAAAATCCGTTTAAGGTTACTATTGACCGCATCTCTTTCCTGAATGCATTGAAACGTGTATCTGTTTTCTCTAATCCGGCAAGCAGCCTGGTTAAATTGCAGTTGAAGGAAAGTGAAATGGTGGTTTCCGCACAGGATATCGACTTCTCCACTTCTGCTGAAGAAAAGATTGTTTGCCAGTTTGACGGAACAGAATTGAATATCGGTTTCAAGGCAACTTATCTGATTGAAATATTAAGTAACATCAATTCGGAAGAAGTAATTCTCGAATTGGCAGACCCCTCACGTGCCGGCTTAATTGTTCCTGCTGAAAACGAAGAGAACGAGGACCAGCTGATGCTGCTTATGCCAATGATGTTGAATGACTAATAAATAAGAAATGCAATTAAACCTGAAAAACCCGATAGTCTTCTTCGACCTAGAGACTACGGGTATAAATATAGTAAAAGACCGTATCGTTGAAATCTCTTTTGTGAAAGTTCACCCTAACGGCAAGGAAGAATCAAAGACGAGACGGATCAATCCGGAAATGCCCATTCCACCGGAGTCGACAGCGATTCACGGTATTACGGACGAAGATGTAAAAGATTGCCCGACCTTTAAAGAAATAGCCAAATCGCTGGCGGCACAGATTGAAGGCTGTGATCTGGCCGGATATAATTCCAACCGTTTTGATATCCCTCTGCTGGCAGAAGAATTCCTTCGTGCCGGGGTAGATATTGATTTGAACAAACGTAAATTTGTCGATGTGCAGACCATTTTTCATAAGATGGAGCAACGTACATTATCGGCTGCCTATAAGTTTTATTGTGACAAAAGCCTCGAAAATGCTCACACGGCAGAGGCCGATACAATGGCGACTTATGAGATTCTGAAAGCTCAGTTAGACCGTTATCCGGACGATTTGCAGAATGATATCGACTTCTTATCCAAATATTCCAGTTTTACTAACAATGTCGATTTTGCCGGTCGTATGATCTACAATGAAGATGGTAAAGAGGTCATTAACTTTGGTAAATACAAGGGAAAGTTGGTGGAAGAAGTTCTGAAAACAGACCCCGGATATTATTCCTGGATTATGAATGGAGACTTCCCGCTGAATACGAAGAAGATTCTTACCGAAATCAAATTGAGAGGTTTTAATTCGAAATAACGCAATGAATAACTTTGAGTTTGCTAATCCTGTAAAAGTTGTATTCGGGAAAGGTACAATTGCACGTTTATCAGCCTTGATTCCTGCCGGAAGTAGAGTGTTAATGGTCTATGGAGGCGGAAGTATTAAGAAAAACGGAATCTATGACCAGGTGACAAATGCATTGAACGGTTTTGAAGTGACTGAATTTTCAGGAATCGAAGCCAATCCGCATTATGAAACCTGCATGAAAGCCGTTGATGTCGTTAAAGAGAAAAATATTGATTTCCTGCTGGCAGTAGGAGGCGGTTCGGTTATAGATGCCACCAAGTTCATTGCCGCAGCTTATTATTATGAAGGCGAACCTTGGGATATTTTATCCAAAGGCGGTGTGATTAAGAAAGCATTGCCACTGGGTGTCGTATTGACATTATCGGCTACCGGTTCCGAAATGAATGAGCGTTCTGTTATTTCACGTGCCGAAACCCGTGAGAAACTGAATTTTGCATCTCCGTTGGTATTTCCGCAGTTTGCAATACTTGATCCGGAAGTAACTTATTCATTACCGGCGAGACAGGTAGCCAATGGTGTTGTCGATTCATTTATTCATGTCGTAGAGCAATATCTTACTTATCCGGTTAATGCCAAGGTACAGGATGCTTTTTCCGAAGGACTGATGAAAGTGATCTATGAGGAAGGTCTCAAGGTGTTGGATAATCCGCATGATTATGATATCCGTGCCAATCTGATGTGGGCCGCTACCAATGCTTTGAACGTATGGATCGGACAAGGGGTTCCTCAGGATTGGTCGTCTCACCGTATGGGATATGCACTGACTGCCCAATTCGGCCTGGACCATGCACAGACGTTGGCAATACTTTTGCCGGGCGTTATGACATATATGTTTAAGGAGAAACAAGTAAAACTGGCCCGTATGGGTGAAGTAGTTTTCGGTATAACCGGCGGAACGGAAGAAGAACGTGCCCGTCAAACAATCACGGCCTGCGAAGATTTTTTCCGCCGGATGGGGTTGAATACCCGTTTGAGTGAATGTGGCATTACAGAAAACGACTTGGATGCATTGGCTGCTCCTGTGGATAAACAAGGCTGGCATCTGGGTGAACATCACAATATTGACAGTAAGGTAACGCGCGATATCTTATTGTTGCGTTTATAAGGAAAAAGATACATCCGGGAGGAAAATTAATTCCATCCGGGAGAAAGTCAAATTTCTCCCGGATGAAACTAAAATCCCTTTCGGATGAATATTTATTTGAATGAATAAGAATGATGCTGAAAGGTAAACATATCATATTAGGAATTACAGGAAGTATAGCTGCTTATAAAGCTGCTTATATTATCCGTGCATTGGTAAAGAAAGGTGCCGAGGTACAGGTTGTAATAACACCTGCTGGGAAAGAGTTTATTACACCGATAACACTCTCTGCCTTAAGTAGTAATCCCGTTATCAGTGAGTTTTTCTCTAACCGCGACGGCTCGTGGCACAGCCATGTCGATTTGGGACTGTGGGCAGATGCCATGCTGATTGCTCCGGCAACAGCGTCGACAATCGGCAAGATGGCTAATGGAATAGCCGATAACATGCTGGTGACAACTTACCTGTCTTGCAAAGCACCCGTTTTCATCGCTCCGGCAATGGACCTGGATATGTTTGCCCATCCTTCTACACAACAGAATCTGGACCGTCTCCGTTCATTCGGAAACCATATCATCGAACCAGCTGAAGGTGAATTGGCAAGCCATCTGGTAGGTAAAGGCAGGATGGAGGAACCGGACAAGATTATAGCTGTTCTGGAAGAGTTTTTCGCTTCCCGCACCGTCCTTGAAAAAAAAAAGATTGTAATAACAGCCGGTCCGACGTACGAAAAGATTGATCCCGTACGTTTTATAGGTAACTATTCTTCCGGGAAGATGGGATTTGCACTGGCAGAGGCCTGTGCACAGCAAGGGGCCGAAGTTACATTGATAGCCGGCCCGGTATCGTTGACGACCACGCATCCGAATATACAACGGATTGATGTGGAATCTGCCGAAGAAATGTATCAGGCGGCCATGACGGCTTTTCCCGAAGCGGATGCCGGTATATTATGTGCGGCTGTAGCCGATTATCGTCCGGAGATACAAGCAGACGAAAAGATCAAACGCGAAAGTAAAGGGGAAATGATGCTTCACCTGGTTCCGAACAAAGATATTGCTGCCTCCTTAGGGGCAATTAAACGGGAAGGACAGGTTCTGGTCGGTTTTGCTTTGGAGACAAATAACGAAGCAACGAATGCCGAAAGCAAATTGAAGCGGAAAAATCTCGATTTCATCGTGTTGAACTCGCTTCGTGACGCAGGTGCTGGTTTCCGTTGTGATACCAATAAGATATCCATTATCGACCGTCAGGGAGAAACAACCGGTTATCCGTTGAAATCAAAACAAGGGGTAGCTGTTGATATCGTAAATAAGTTGGCAACATTATTGAAATGAAAATGATTAAAAGACTGTTATTCCTGTTCCTGTTGGGAACTACATCCTTTATCGGTTATGCGCAAGATAGAGCAAACGAGTTTAATGCCCAGGTCAAAATCAACAGTGATAAGATCCAGGGGACTAATAAGCAGGTATATACTACTTTGCAGGACGCTTTGACTCAGTTTATCAATACCCGGAAATGGACGGATGCAACCTTTGGTATCAACGAACGGATTGACTGTACTTTTAATATCATTATCAACGAGGCTACCGATAACAGTTATAAGGCTGAATTGCAGATTCAGGCTAGCCGTCCGGTGTACAACTCAAGTTATGTAACGACTTTGCTGAATTTCCGTGATACACAATTAGACTTTGATTACACAGAGTTCGAACAGTTGGAATATACGGAGAATACGTTAAACAGTAACCTGATCGCTACTGTTGTTTTCTATTTATATACGATTCTGGGGCTCGATTTCGACAGCTTTTCACCTAGAGGCGGAACAGCTTTTTTCCAACAAGCGCAACAGGTTGTCACCCTGGCGCAGTCTCAAATGTCGTGGAACGGTTGGAAAGCCTTTGACAGTGACCGTAACCGGCACGCAATAGCAACAGCATTGAATGAAAATGCTTCGGAAGGATATCGTGACATGTGGTATAATTATCACCGGAAAGGTCTCGATGAAATGGCTGCTAATGTGGATCGTGGACGTACTACGATCTTGTCTTTATTGCCGACATTGGAGGAATTGAAGAAAACCCGTCCGACATCTGTTTTGTTACAAATGTTTGCCGATTCCAAATTGGATGAAGTTGTTGCCATATATTCTAAAGCAACTACGACCGAAAAGCAGGAAGGATACAAAATGCTTTCTAACCTGTATCCGGCAATGACAACCCGTTTGGAGCCACTTAAAAAGTAAAAGAGAATTATGCTGAGATCTTTATTCATACAGAATTTTGTCTTAATAGATAGTCTGGATATTCAGTTTGATAACGGCTTTTCGGTGATAACCGGTGAAACGGGAGCCGGGAAGTCTATTATTTTAGGGGCTTTGTCGCTGGTATTGGGCCAACGAGCTGACGGGAAAAGTATCAAGAGTGGTTCGGATAAATGTGTGATCGAAGCAACTTTTGATGTTTCCAAATATCAACTGGAAGAATTTTTTCATGTAAATGATCTGGAGTATGATCCGGAAATATGTATTCTTCGCAGGGAACTGTTTGCATCCGGCAAGTCGCGTGCTTTCGTTAACGATTCACCTGTGCCGCTTACCGTCATGAAGGAACTGGGAAGCCGACTGATCGATATACATTCGCAACATCAGAACTTGTTGCTCGGAGATAATCGCTTCCAGATGAAGGTAATCGATGTAATGGCGGAAAACGAAATCCTTCTGATCCTGTATCGTAAAGAATACCAGCGTTATCTCTCTTTGAAACGGGAGTTGAAAGATTTGACGGAGAAGGCTGATCAGAACCGCCAGGAAGAGGATTATATCCGTTTCCAACTGGAACAACTGACGGATGCTCATCTGGTTGCCGGTGAACAGGAAGAACTGGAGCAGGAGTTGGAGACATTGTCGCATGCCGAAGATATTAAAGGATCCTTATATAAAATAACAGAATTGTTGAATGGCGAAGAGCAGGGAAGCGTACAGCTTATCAAAGAGGCCCTTTCGACCGCCGATTCGTTGGAAAGGTTTTATCCAAAAGCCAGGGAGATTGCCGAACGTCTGCGTTCTGCCTATATTGATCTGAACGACCTGGCTTCAGAAACCGATGTTCTTAAAGAAGATGTCGAGTTCAATCCTGAACGTCTCGAATGGGTGAACGAACGCCTGAACACTTTGTACACATTGGAACAGAAACACCGGGTTCCGACAGTGGAAGAGTTGATTGCCATTCAGGATAAATATACGGAACAGCTACATGATATAGACTCTTTCGACGAGCAGATCGAGGGGATAAAAGCCCAGTTGGAAATATCATATCAGGAATTACTTCAGCAGGCCGCTGTTTTGAGTGAGCAACGTAAGATCGCCTCCAAAGCTATTGCCTCTCAACTGGTAAAAATGGTTATTCCGCTGGGGATGCCGAATGTGAGGTTTGCCGTAGACTTTGTTACTCGTTCGGAGCCGGAAAGCGATGGAATGGACGATATTCGTTTCCTTTTCTCTGCCAATAAGAGTGGCGAACTGCAACCGGTTGCCCAAACTGCTTCCGGTGGTGAAATATCCCGTCTTATGTTATGCATCAAGGCAATGATTGCCGGCTTCACAGCTCTTCCCGCTATTATTTTTGATGAAGTGGATACAGGAGTTTCCGGTGATATCGCCGATAAAATGGGGGATATTATGCAGGATCTGGGTACAAAGATGCAAGTGATAACCATTACCCATTTGCCACAGATTGCTGCGAAAGGTAAAGATCATTTCTTTGTCTATAAGGAAGATACAACGGAACGTACGATAACCCGCATTAAAAAATTGAATAAAGAAGAACGTGTTAAAGAGGTTGCCCGCATGTTGAGCGGTGCGTCACTAACCGGCGCTTCGATAGCCAATGCAAAAGAGTTATTGAAAACTAAACGCTGATATGTCTATTAAACCTTTTATATCTAGAACGGTCATAGATGTAATTACTAACTAAAAATGAACAGTCATGAAACGGATTAGCTTTATATGTTTGTTGATTTTATTGTGCAGTTTGCCGGGACAAGCTCAGTTTTGGATCAGTTTTGGTTGGAATGAGCCACATTGCCAGAGTTGTCTCTGGATGGAACAGGCCATGCGCCTGAACGGAAGACAGGCCGCCGATTATCATAATATCGTACATAAGTATGGTCAGAGAATAGAAAAGGAAGCCCGTAAGCATTACCGCTATTGGGACCAGTCTGCCAAGAAGATATTTAATCTGCGTATGGAACGTGACCGTAAGTTGCAACGAGTTCTTTCTCCTTCGCAATTCCGTCTGTATGTTCGTTTTGTTCGCGAACGTCCGCAGCGTATCCATGATTATCAGGGATGGTATAATAACCCCCACTATCCGAATTATCGTCCCTCTGATATTTGCTGGCGCTATGAAGACCATTACTGGCATAATCAATGGGAATATTCAAACGGACGATGGCATGGGCGTTTTGATGACGGTAAGTGGTATCGGGGTAAATACGATCGTCCCAATCATCATGATAACGGACAGTGGCGTCCGGACAACCATAATCGTCCCAATAATAACCAGCATTTCAATAAACCGTCCAGACCGGGAAATGATCGGTACGATAAGGATAAAAGACCGGACAACCGGAGAGACCGCGACCGTGATAGAGACAGGAAAGACAAAGACAGAAAAGAAAAGGATAAAAAGGAAAAAGATAATAAACGGCAGGAAAGTAAACGCTCTGAAGTTTACCGCAGAAGCTGAAAATTACTGATTGAACTTTCCGGAACATGAGTTTGTTCCTAGTATAAAGAATAAACTCATGTTCACGCATTTTCTAAATATTCTGGCTACGATTATCAGTGTGGTAAGCCTGCTGATCGTTACTTATGGGGCACTGGTCGCTTTTATCTCTTTTCTGGGAAACGAACTCAAGCGATTTACCGGACAATATTCAACAGTCAATATCCGTCGGCTGCGAGCGGAATTAGGTACTTATTTATTATTGGGATTGGAGTTGCTGATCGCTTCAGATATTCTTAAAACCGTCTTGGAACCCAGTTTGGACGAACTGGCTATCCTTGGCGGTATTGTTGTTTTAAGGACCATCCTTTCCGTTTTTCTGAATAAGGAGATTAAAGAGTTGGATAGTGAAAAGGAGGCCTCATGAACTGTCAGAATTAGGATATGTCGTTAAAAATCGTACTTTTGCATTTTAGTAAAAGTAGACGGATGTTCAGAGTTAATAAGCAGATATTATTATTTATAGCAGGTTGCGTATGGATTATAGCCGGAGTCAATATTCTCCGGATCGGAATTCTTACGTGGATGCATGATGCCCACTACTCGGTGTTAAAGGTGGGAGAAGCAGTTATTGTGTTTCTGTTATTCCTTAATTTTGTGTTTTTACGTTTGTTCAGAAAGCATAGCCGTCGTATTGCCCAAAAAGGAGAAAAGAATTGTCCTTTCTCTTTCTTTGATGCCAAAGGTTGGATTGTGATGATTTTTATGATCACTTTAGGAGTGGGAATTCGTCATTCCCGTTTATTGCCGGACTCTTTTATTTCCGTTTTTTATACAGGTTTGTCATCTGCACTGATTATAACAGGAGTATTATTTCTTATTCAAGGCGTGAAGGAACGGCGAAACAGTAAATAATGTTTGTATATTTGCATTCGTATTTAAAAGAGAACATACAGTTAATATATATTTGATGAAAGAAAACGAAATGGTATTCGGCATACGTGCCGTAATCGAGGCTATCCAGGCCGATAAGGAAATAGATAAAATACTTGTTAAGCGCGAGTTGCAGGGAGAACTTTCCCGTGAATTGTTCGAGGTGCTGAAAGGACGCGATATTCCTGTACAGCGTGTACCGGCCGAACGTCTTGACCGCCTGACTCGGAAGAATCATCAAGGAGTGATCGCCTTTATTCCGGCTGTTACTTATCAGCGTCTGGAAGATATTATTCCTTTCGTTTATGAACAGGGAAAGAATCCTTTCATCGTACTTTTGGACGGCATAACCGATGTCCGTAATTTCGGGGCAATTGCCCGTACCTGCGAATGTGCCGGTGTGGATGCTATTGTTATTCCGGCTAAAGGAAGCGTGACAGTGAATGCGGATGCCATCAAAACATCTGCCGGAGCGTTGCATGTATTGCCTGTTTGTAAAGAGAAAAGCATTGAAGAATCCATTCGTTTTTTACAGGCGAGCGGTGTCAAGGTCTATGCAGCTAGCGAAAAAGCTTACGAGAACTATACTTCTATCAAATATGACGGTCCGGTTGCTATCGTAATGGGAGCAGAGGATAAAGGAGTTTCTATGGATAACCTGCGAATCTGCGACAGCATGGTGAAAATACCGCAGTTCGGAACGATCGGTTCCCTGAACGTCTCGGTAGCCAGCTCCATCCTGATTTATGAGGTTGTCCGCCAGCGTATGAATGAAGAACAAAACAACTAAAAAGATAAACACAATGAAAAAAGTTATTGCAACAACAAATGCACCGGCCGCCATCGGTCCTTACAGCCAGGCTGTACAAGTAGGAAATATGCTTTTCGCTTCCGGACAGCTGGGTATCGATCCGGCAACCGGTAATTTCGTAGAAGGGGCTGTAAAGGAACAGACAGCTCAGGCTTTCAAGAATGTGAAGGCTATCCTGACAGAAGCCGGTCTTGATATCAGCGACGTAGTCAAAACTACTGTATTTCTTGCTGATATGGGTGATTTCGGAGCGATGAACGAAGTATACGCCTCTCAGTTTGAAGGTGCTTTTCCAGCACGTTCGGCTGTTGCTGTAAAGACTTTGCCGAAGAATGGTTTGGTAGAGATTGAAGTGATCGCTGTAAAGGCTTGATAATCACTGTCAAAAAAATAAGGGACTTTTGAAGTTAAAAGTCAGGACTTTCGTTTTTAAAAGTCCTGTCTTAACATTTCAAAAGTCCCTTATTTTTTTCAGGTAAGTCCGTATCTTTATTCTTGAGTCAGTGACAAACCTACTATTTTGAAACAGGAATCGCAATCACCTTCGATGAAATCGACTGTTTTTGTTCCGGCCGGCAAAGCGGGGAAGTGCAGTTTAAAGGAATATTCACCTGATTCCGGCATTGTGAAGCGTTCGTCCGGTGTGATGCCGTCTGCTGATGTTAGCGGATAATGAGTACCGTCTTCTGTTTTCAGGAAAGTATCCTTGCCGATACTTACCCAGTATCCGGGAGAATTAAAGGCTTTCATATGGAAAATCGTTTCAGAACCGGTCAACTCTATTCTGTTGATCTCTACAGTTTCCGTATTGCTTGATTTTTCAATAGGAAAATCAACAATGGTCGTGTTCCCTTCCTTTTTCACAGACATAACACGGTCTGATTTGTTTACCCATTTGTTTAGCTTACGTTTAAGTAATCCTTTTCCGTATCCGCTCCAGCTATGCAGAATGATCCCTTCCGGTGAGATAATGACGTAATGAGGTATTCCTCTTACATTATATTTAGCTGCCAGTCCGCTCATTCCTCCAAAATCATTCAGGTTTACCCATGACATATCTTTCGTTTTAGAAATCTCTTTCCATCCTTTTTCTGTGTCTGTGCTCAGACTTATGACAGTTACTTTGTCTTTCCATGTTTCGGATATTTCTTTCATTTCCGGCAAAGCCATCATACAAGGACCACAACCGCGGCTCCAAAAATCGACCAGGAGATATTTACCTTTATAGTCGGCCAGATGATGAATATTGCCTTGCAGGTCGTAAAGGTCGGTATCCGCCATTTCATCGCCTTCTTTCACTGTAACGGGAGGATAAAGACATACCGTGATTTCCTTACCTGCCTGAGAGTTTTTCTCATTATCGGATAACTTGTTGTATAAAGCAATCAAATCTTCCTTATAAGGATAGTTCTCCATGTATTTACTTTGCTTGCATTGGCCTAGCAATTTATCCATCCAGACTGTTCCTTTAGGAGTTTGCTGCATTATTTCGATTTCTTTTTGGGAGGAGATCAGTCGTAATGAATCCGTTTTTTTCTGAAGTTCTTTCATTTCATTCCTGATCGCATTCTTTTCTTCTTCGGAAGGATTGCCCGTCCTTCCTTTGGAGAACAAATCCATTAACTGTATATAGATTTCCTGTTCTTTACTACATTCTTCCCGGCAAGCGTCGGCATACCGGTTTAAATCCTGCTGTTCCTGGATATCGGCCGATACATTCCATGTCCTGATAAGTTTATTATTACCGGTAACGGTTGTCTCTTTGCCGGGAGCCACCCATACATCCAGCCAGGTGTTTGGAAACCCTTTGTCATGGCTGGAGACCATTAATGCTTCGGGAGCATTGTCGACGGTTTCACCTTTGAAGGTAAAACATTCATTGATGACCGTATCCTGAGCGATCTGGCTCATGACTTGTCCGTCACTACGATAAAGGACAATCCGGGTACTGTCCTCCAGTCCGGAGATTTTACCTTTTATCGTGAATTCGTTTTGTGCTTGTGCAGATATAGCGAATATAAGCGATATACCTGCTAAAAGTGCTTTTACCATATTTATATGAATTAAGTAAATGCAATATTACGATTTTTTCGTAATTAACAAGCAGGATAGGTGAAATATTATTGTTTACCGGCCGAATAATTTAGTAAGCAGGTCTTTTTTTCCTATTTTTTGTAACGCCTGGGTTATCTGCCTGCGAAATTCCGGTTTATACCAGAAGAAGAATTGCCGTTGTGCCAGTTTCTGTTCTTTTGTACGGGCTGTATATACTTTTTCTAATGTATAAGGATGATAACCTGTGTAATATATTTCCGTAGCCAGTGTCATGGGTGTAGGAGTGAAGTCCTGTACCTGTTCCAGTTGGAAATGCAGTTTCTTGGTCTCGATAGCCAGTTTTGCCATATCTTCTTCCGTACAGCCGGGATGGCTGGAAATGAAGTATGGAATTAATTGTTGGTTAAGTCCCTGCTGCTTGTTGATACGGTCGAATATTTTTTTGAATTGTCCGAATTGATCGAAAGAAGGTTTACGCATCATTTTCAGAACATTGTCTTCCGTATGTTCGGGAGCCACTTTCAGACGGCCCGATACATGCCGGGCGATCAACTCTTCCGTGTAGCTCTGAGCTGACTTATTCACGATTTCATCGTCGTAACGGTGCAACAGCAGATCATAACGTACGCCACTACCGATAAATGAGCGTTTGATCTGTGGCATACTGTCTACTGCTTTATAAATGTCCAGCAACGGAGTATGGTCCGCATTCAGATTTTTACAGATGGCAGGAGAGATGCAGGACGGTTTTTTACATTTGGCACAAATACTCTGATCTTTGCCTTTCATCCGGTACATATTGGCGGAAGGACCTCCCAAATCACTCAGGTATCCTTTGAAATCTGGCATTTCCGTGATAGCCTTTACTTCTTTCAGGATAGACTCTTTGCTCCGGGAAGCGATGAACTTTCCCTGGTGGGCGGAGATTGTACAGAATGCACAGCCACCAAAGCATCCCCGGTGCATATTTACTGAAAACTTGATCATCTCGAATGCCGGTATGACTTTTCCCTTATATTTGGGATGCGGCAAGCGGGTGTAAGGCAGATCGAACGAAGCATCGACTTCGGCTTCCGTCATAGGAGGGAAAGGAGGATTCACTACAATAGTCTGCTTTCCAACCTGCTGGAGAATACGCGATGCATTATATTTGTTCGATTCTTCTTCGATATGACGGAAGTTCTTAGCCTGTTTTAATTTATCGCGAAGACATTCTTCATGTGAAAAAAGTACGATGTCATCGGGCTTTATCTCTTCTTTTCCTGTCAGATAAACTGTTTGGCGAATATCTTTTAATGAATTAAAAGATTCTCCGGCCTGTAAGCGGGTAACCAATTCCTTCATGGGAAGTTCCCCCATACCGTAGATCAGAAGATCGGCCGGACTGTCTGCCAGAATACCCGGCCGGAGTCTGTCCTGCCAGTAATCATAATGAGACAGCCTGCGTAAAGAAGCCTCGATTCCACCGAGTACGACCGGTACGTCGGGATAAAGTTCTTTCAGTATTTTGGTATAGACAATGCTGGGATAATCCGGGCGCATTCCTGCCCGGCGATCCGGAGTATAGGCATCATCGCTACGTAACCGCTTATTGGCCGTATAATGATTGATCATCGAATCCATCGCTCCGGGTGAGACTCCGAAGAAGAGGCGGGGAGTTCCCAGTTTCTTAAAATCACGATAATCTCCGCGCCAGTCCGGCTGCGGAACAATAGCCACCCGCAGTCCCAAGGCTTCCAAAGTACGTCCGATAACGGCAGCACCAAACGAAGGATGATCCACATAGGCATCCCCACTGAAAAGAATTACATCTATATAATCCCATCCACGCGCTTCAACTTCTTTCTTGGTGGTGGGCAACCATGCTTCCGGTCTGAATGTTTTCATGTTGCAAAGGTAGGAATTTGAGCTATAACTTTAGCTTATAGGGGATAGAATTTAATGATTGGCATATAAGGAAAGGATGTTTTACCTTTGTAACCGAAAAGAAAAATATAGGCGAAACGGCAAACATTATCAATAAGATATGTGTTCTCTTAACAAACACAATTATTAAAAAATAATACAGTATGAAAGCATTAACAGACGAAAAGCTCACTATCGTAGGTGCAGCAGGTATGATCGGTTCTAACATGGCCCAGACAGCTTTAATGATGGGGTTAACTTCTAATATTTGTCTTTACGACCCTTTTGCTCCGGCTTTGGAAGGTGTTGCAGAAGAAATGTTCCAGTCCGGATTTGAATATGCAAACATAACTTTTACATCTGATATCAGCGAAGCGCTGAGAGGTGCCAAATATGTTGTTTCATCCGGTGGTGCAGCCCGTAAAGCCGGTATGACCCGTGAGGACTTATTGAAAGGTAATGCTGAGATTGCTGCTCAGTTCGGAAAGGATCTCCGTGCTTATTGTCCGGATGTAAAACATGTGGTAGTTATTTTTAATCCGGCCGATATTACCGGATTGATCACATTGCTGTATTCCGGATTGAAACCTTCCCAGGTAAGTACTTTGGCTGCACTTGACAGCACCCGTCTGCAAACAGCTTTGGCACAGCACTTCGGAATCCGTCAGAACCTGGTAAAAGGTTGTCGTACTTATGGAGGTCATGGCGAACAGATGGCTGTTTTTGCTTCTACTGCAACTGTCGACGGTAAACCGTTATTGGATTTGATCGGTACTCCGGAACTGACAGACGAACAATGGGAGGACTTGAAAGTGAAAGTTATACAGGGGGGAAAACGTATCATCGAACTTCGCGGTCGTTCTTCTTTCCAGAGTCCGTCTTACCTGTCAATCGAAATGATCCGTGCCGCTATGGGTGGCGAAGCATTCCGCTGGCCTGCCGGAACATATGTTCACTCCGGTAAATTCGACCATATCATGATGGCTATGGAAACAGAAATCACTAAGGACGGTATTTTCTATAAAGAAGTAGAAGGAACACCGAAAGAAAATGCAGAACTGGCAGAAAGTTATGTTCATCTGAGCAAACTGCGTGATGAAGTGATCAGCATGGGTATTATTCCTGAAATCCATCTGTGGCATACATTGAATCCGCACATGAAATAAGCCGTTTCTTATATGTTATATACGAAGAAGGGAGCGACCGTTAATCGGCACTCCCTTTCTTTCTTTGCAATTTTATTTATAATGTTCTTTCCGGATACAGGGCATCCCACCATTCCGGTTCATCTTTCAGCCATTTGGCAAACCAGGCAAAGATCGTGTTCTGCCATTCCAGGCGTTTTTTGTAATCAGCTACACCGTGGTTTTCTCCGTCAACCTGGATAAATTCCACTGTCTTGCCGAGTAGTTTCAATGCCAGGAACATCTGGATACTTTCGCCAATCGGAACATTTGTATCGGCATTGCCATGCAACAGCAATAACGGAGTTTTGATCTTGTCAGCGTTGAACAACGGGCTGTGTTTAGTGAAGAACTCGGGGTTATTCCAGGGATAAGTTCCGGTATTGGCTACCGAACAGTAACCATATCCCCAATATCCTTCTCCCCAATAACTGCTCAATGCACTGATACCGGCATGGCTGACAGCAGCAGCAAATAAATCGGTGCGGGTTTGCAGATATTGTGTCATAAACCCTCCGTAGCTGGCACCTGCACAACCGATTTTTTTAGGATTTACAAAGGAATGTTCTTTACAGAACAATTCTGTGCCGCGGATAATTTCATCGGCAGTCGGTTCTCCCCAGGCATTTACGTGGCGGGCTGCAAATTCTTGTCCGAATCCGGTTGTCCCGCTGGGATTGAGCGTATAGACTACATATCCCTGGGCGGCATACATATGCATGGAGTAGCTGAATTCCAAAGCACGGTTCGTCGGCGAAGTTCCTCCATAGTAATAGACGATCATCGGGTATTTTTTGTCCGGATCGAAATTAGGTGGCAGGTAATAACGTCCCTGTATGGTTGTTCCGTCTTCTGCCGTGAAGTTCCAGTCATGAACTTCTCCAAGTTTAACATCTTTGAGTTTTTCTGCAGACAGGTCGTAGATCAGACGGCTCTTTCCACTTTTCAGGTCGTAAGCATACAAACGGTTTGCGTTTGAAGTACTTTGTCCGTAATAATACATTACCGGAGCTGTTTCTGCCAATGAGTAATTATAAACTACATCTTCAGAAGTATTGATCTGTTTGATTTTCCCGTTTGCCGGATTACAGGTATAGATACGCAGATAGTCCTGGTCTTCCGTCATCATATAAATCTGACCGTCGTATTTGTTCCAGAGTGCACCAGTTACATTCGGATTGAAATCCTTGGTTAGTGCCGTTGCTTTCCGGGTAGCCGGATCATACAGGAATAACTGGCCGTCGTATGTATTTGAGATTTGTCCTTCCCTGATATTTAAACCGATTCCACCGAAAGCATTTCCCGATCCGCTAACCAGTAATTGTTTTCCGTCGGGAGAGAAAGTTCCGCCGTTCACATATTTGGCATGTTCCCAAAGGGTATCGACCGCCATCGTTTGCAAGTCGAGTTTGTATAACGAGTTGCTGGAATGAGGTAGAGATGTATAATCCGTTTCACTGGTACTGAACAACAGGTAACGACTATCCGGGCTGACATCATTAATATATGTACTGTTATGTCCGAATGTCAGTTGTTCGTATAGTCCGGATTGCAGATCGTAGCGCCAAATGAAATAACGGTTACGGAATCCCGGCAGACGGTCGTTCGGTTCGAGGATACGGAGCATGTCAGGGCCATCCTTCGGACCTTCCTCCTGTATGGTGAAGAGGAGTGTCTTTTCATCCGGGGTAAAGTTGAAGCTACCTTCCGGCAGGTTATCTGCCAGTATCTCTTCCTGCATGTTGGCTGGATCGACTGTCACCAGTTCCTTTCCATTCATGCCGGTACGGGTGAAATACATTTTATTACTGGTCGGCATCCAGCTGGCACTCATGATAAATCCTTTATCCTGCAAAAGGATACGTCCGCTGGCGGCTTCACGCAATTGAGCGTATGATTCGCTTTTACCACCTTCCAGGCGTGTATAATATTTCACTAATACATATTTGCCGTTGGGGGACAGGCTGACGCCACGAAAGTTTGTTCCTTCCAGAATATCCCGTGAGGTATATCTTTTATCCGGATTAAGTGAAGCAACGACTTTTGCATCTTCCTTACTTTTATAGATTGCCTTTAATGTAGGCGGACAGGTATCGCTGTCGGCTGTCAGGTATTTCACAACCACTTCATACCGGTGCGGTTCCATTGTCAGTTCAGAAGTTGCACTCACCGGTTTGTTATTTACATACACATCGAAAGAACCGGGGCCGGAAACTTCTAAAGTTCCTTTGGTATAACGGTCACTGTTCAGATAAAAGGAGAAAAGATGCAGGGCATATCCTTTTTCCGGAGCCTGAAAACTGATAATTCCAGCTGTATCTGCATCCAGAATGGTCGCGTTGGCGAATGCTTTGTCGAAAGGAACTGTCGATTTCAACAGATTTTTGATCTCGAAAGGTTTTCCGTTTACATTCAGGCTGTCTGCCATGATCGGTTTATTAACCGGAACAGGACCGGTATGCAGAAATTGCATCACTTTTATATCTTCTGCTGCCTGTAGAGTAAAGGCGGAGAGAAGTAATGCAGAAAGTAAATAGGTACATTTATTCATGTTATCTTGTATTAATTAATAGCGAATTCCGCTGACCATATAAAGTTCGTCGGTATCTTCCATTGCCTCGATATGAAAATAAGGTTCCATTAAGGCGGCAACTTCCCTGGCTGTAGGCAGGCCGAACGATATTTTGTTAGCTTGTTTATTGTGATGTCCGTTTATGTTTTCCCTCCCTTCGCTGTGACAGATCACAAGTTCGCCTCCCGGGATAAGTAATTCTGCCAGATGGCCGATTACCTTATCCGGATGTTCGAAATGAGGAAAAACACTATAGGCAATAATAAAATCGAACTGTTCGTCTTTCAGTTCCATAACATCCATGCAACGGAAATCGACTATCGGGGTAGCATATTTGTTTTGTGCTGCTTCAATCATCCGTGGCGAAATGTCTATTCCTGTGATATGGGCTGGCGAATAAGTTAACAGATACTGTTCGAGTACACCGGTTCCGCATCCGATATCCAATATGCGAAGTCCTTTATGCAGAGTGGTCTGTTCCAGTATCTGATTGATTTTTTCTGGTGCATGATAGCAAAGTTCGTCCCAGCGATCTGCTAATGCATCAAAGAAACCGGCTATAACATTCATGGTAATTGTCCCTCCCATACAAAACAATCGGTGAATTGCTCTTTGAACTGAGTCGGTGCTTCGAACAATCCGAATACGGAGGAACCTGACCCCGACATAGAAGCGTAGACAGCTCCTGCCTGATAGAGTGTTTCTTTGATCCGGCCGATAACCGGATGTTTGCTGAAGACGCTTTTTTCGAAATCATTTATCATTAAGTTTTTCCATTCGGAAACCGGTTTGTTTATAATCTCTTTTAGTGAGATTGCCGGAACTTTCGGGGTGACTAATGAATAGGCCTCCGGAGTGGAAACGGCTACATCCGGTTTTATCAGGCAGAAATGATAGCCTTTTAATGATAATTCGACTGGTTCGAATATATTCCCTGTTCCGGTAGCGAATACCGGTGTATTGCGGATAAAGAACGGACAGTCAGCACCGATGGAAGCTGCAATTTTTTCCAGTTCGTCTGCATGGATATCCAGTTTGCAGAAATAATTCAGCAGTTTCAGCATGAAAGCGGCATCAGCCGATCCTCCACCCAGTCCGGCTCCGAAAGGGATCGCTTTAAGGAGATGGATTTCCAGAGACGGTATTTCATATTGTGTTTTCAGCAGGTTCAGTGCTTTTATCACAAGGTTTTTTTCCGTGGGAGCATCCACCTGTATTCCTGTCTGGGTGAAAGATAGTTTTTCTGCATTTACTATTTCAAGTGCATCTTTCACAGGGATAGGATAGAATACAGTCTCGATGTTATGATAACCGTCTGTCCGTTTACTAACAACGTTTAGTCCCAGGTTTATTTTGGCATTAGGAAAACAAATCATAGAATAGATCCTTTAAATTATGTTTTTTAGACAAACGTAGGCAAAATAATTAGGATAAACAAATGTAACGTATAGCTTGTATAATCGAAGCTGTCATAAATCTAAAGAAAAGAACTTATTTATTTTTCAAATAAATAGTTGTCATGTAATTTATCGGTAACTAACATTTGTTTGAAAATAGCAAAAGCGACTACCAAATGAATAGTAGTCGCTTTTATGTCATACTGGGAAAGGGAAGAGGGATTACATATTTTGGAAGTCCTTTAACCTTTTCTGTAATTCTTGACGAGCAAAGAAGATACGACTCTTCACAGTTCCTAAGGGCACATTTAGTTTTTCTGCTATTTCGTTATACTTATAGCCACTTAAAAACATAGAGAAGGGAACCTTCAGATCATCGTTCAAGCCGTTGATCGCTTTAGTGATCTCTTTGATTTGATATGCTTTATCCGGTGAATCAAATCCGGAATCATTGACAACATCCAGATTATATAAATCTGCACTTGAGTCAACAACTGTCTGTACACGTACAATCTTATGATAATTGTTTATGAAAATATTACGCATGACAGTTAAAACCCATCCTTTGAAATTAACGTTGTCAACGAATTTATCCTGATTATCTAGTACCTTTAATGTAGTATCCTGTAGCAAATCCTGAGCATCGTCCCGGTTTGCAGTGAGCATAAGTGCAAAATTCATCATGTTTTCTTGCAAGCTCAATAATTTTTGTTGAAATTGTATCCCATTCATATTACTTACTTTTTGAATGTTTATTGTCGGTTATGTGCTGTATTTCAATACTGAAGCACAATACAAAAATATGTAATTTAAATCAATGAAACTAATTCTTTGCATAATATTAATACTTAACACTCAATCTTAATATTTATAGGCTAAAAGTGTCTGATACTGAGTAGGATTTACAAGTTTGCAGCTTGTATATGTCTAACATTTACAAGTTCGGTGTTGATTTATTCAACAAGAGATAAAATAAACCTTGAGCAATCGATACGAATATGGAAAATTGTCGGATAAGAATAGTAGTTATCATTAAAAGAAACAGGAGTTGACCGGATGCAGCTTTTTATAAATAAAGAGAACGGTGTCAGTAAATTACATAAATTACTGACACCGCTCTCCTTATGATTGTCTTTTTATATAATGAATTTATCTCTGACCTTCACCAATCATTTCTTCAGCCAGATATTTATCTGCATCTTTTTGGATATTGGGTAATTCCAAACCGTAACCTTTTATACGGTCTTCTCTTTTCAGGAGATATGAAATGAGAAGTGCAAGTATACCAAAACAGGTAAAGATAATCATTGGAATGGTATAATCGTAAGTCGGTTTTTCATTGACATAACCGGTTATGCAGTATTTATCGAGTACTTTACCTATGAGGTAAGGCACACCCATTAATCCCCAGTTTTGTACCCAAAAAATAAGGGCATATGCTGTTCCTAACTTATTTTCCGGAATAATTTTCGGAACAGAAGGCCACATGGCTGAAGGTACAAGCGAGAAAGCAATTCCTAACAGGATAACCAATGCAAGCGCTATCAACCAATTATCCAGGAATGGTACAGAGAATGTGAAATGAATGCATACAAGCATGATTGCTCCGATCATCATGATGGTGGCACCTTTTCCTTTCCGGTCGTACAGGTTGCCGAAGAATGGAGTCAGCAGGATAGTACCAAACGGCAGGATCGAAGGGATGATTCCGGAAAGAGTAGGTTCAATACCGAATTTATTAATCATCAGGCTGGGTGCGTATTTAAGAAACGGGAATACGGCGGAATAGAACAATACGCATAAAAGGGCGACATACCAAAAGCCTTTAAGGGTAATAATATCCAGGATATCTTTGGCACGGAAAGGAGCTTCTTCCTCTTCTTCACCTTCGTCGAGAATTTCCTGATCCCGTTTTTTATCCATTACAACGAATACGATGAATGACAGGAATCCGATGCATAATAAGATTAGTCCGATAAAAATAGGTATGCTGATAGAATTATTGAAAGCACGGCTCAGAATAGGCGTTATACCGATTGCCAAACCTGTTCCGATACGGGCACACGCCATTTCAAGTCCCATTGCTAATGCCATTTCTTTACCTTTAAACCATTTGACAATGATTTTCGATACGGTTATACCGGCAATCTCGATGCCTACGCCAAAGAGTGCATAACCTAAAGAGGCTATGAGTAGAGGATATCCCCATTCGGTTCCGAAGATTGAAACTGTTTCACCACCGAAATCATGAGAGATACCGAACCATTTAATGAAAACACCGACCAGCATGATACCAGTGGCCATTAAACCGGTGAAACGTACTCCCATCTTATCAAGGATCATACCACCGAAAATAAGCATTAACAGGAATACATTGAACCAGCCGTATGCACTTGTAAATTTACCGTAGTCATCGCCACTCCATCCAAGGCCGCCGCTCATAACGGGGGTTTGTAATAAATCCTGAAGCGGAGCCATCATATCCGTGATGAAGTAACCGCAAAGCATTGTAAATGCAACGAGTGCCAAAACCGACCATCGTGCCGTTTTGGATTCGCTCAATTTCATTTGAATTTGTTTTACCATGATATTTGTTTTTATTAAGTTGTATTATTTGTCTTCTTTCATGAAAAGGGGGAGGGCATCGGCTACGATGAATGTGCTTCCTCCGATAAAGATCGTATCTTCTTCGCCGGCTCTGGCTAACGCCCGTTCAACAGCAATGGCGACGGAGTCGCATGTGACGCCGCTAAGGCCGTGCATCATACCCATGGCGGCAATTTCGGCTGCCGGCATTGCCCGTGGAACGGATGCCTGTGTAAAAAAGTAGAAAGCATCCTGGGGCATCAGGTCCAGCACACCGTTAATATCTTTGTCGTTTACCATGCCGATGATCATATAAGTATGGCGGGAACGCTTCATTACTTCTTTCAGCTGCATGTTCAGATATTGCCATCCGCCGGTGTTGTGGCCTGTATCGCATATCACTTTCGGTTTTTCCTGCAAAACCTGCCAGCGTCCCATTAGTCCGGTGAATTCAACGACATGCTCGAATCCTTCGCGTACAGCTTCCTGAGGTATATCGATTCCCTGAGTGTAAAGCAGATTGAGAGCAGCCAATACGGTTTTGGCATTTCTTACTTGTGCTACTCCGCCCAGTTCACCGAATAGTTGTCCGTACTCGACGGAATCGAAATACCATTCGCCGGTATCCATCAGATATGATTCGTTTAGCAGGTCTGCCTGTGAAGCAAAATAAACCAGTGTCTCATTCCTGTGAGCTGCATCGGCAAATACCTGTGCAACGCTTTGGGTATATATTTCACCTACCAGTGCCGGAACTTTGGGTTTGATGATCCCCGCTTTTTCAAAGGCGATCTTTTCTACCGTATCGCCCAGGAACTGGGTATGGTCGAGACTGATATTCGTGATAATACTCAGGATAGGAGTGATAATGTTGGTACTGTCCAACCGACCGCCCATGCCTACTTCAATAATGGCAAAATCAACTTCTTCAGCACGGAAATAATCGAAAGCCATGGTAGAAGTCAGTTCGAAGAAGGAAGGGTGAAGTGGTTCGAAAGTGGTGCGATGGCGCTCTACAAAATCTATTACATATTCTTTGGGTATCATTTTACCGTTGACACGAATGCGTTCACGGAAATCGATCAGGTGGGGAGATGTGAAAAGTCCGACTTTATATCCCGCCTGATGAAGGATCGCTGCCAGTAAATGACTGACGGAACCTTTTCCGTTTGTCCCTGCTACGTGGATTGTTTTATAGGCTTTATGGGGATTCTCCAGATAGTTGTCCAGTGCAATACTGGTGTCCAGTCCCGGCTTGTAAGCGGATGCTCCGCTGTGCTGAAATACCGGAATGCTTGTATATAGATAGTGAAGCGTTTCTTCGTAAGTCATGCTGTTAGTTTTTTATAATTGGCAAAAGTACTTAATTTTATTTATACCTTTGCACCCCGTGAATATAAAAGTACAAAGAGATGAGTAAACAACGTATAGCTTACACTCCTATAGGTGGGGTATGTTCTAAAATGATGATTGTTGAGGCTGAAGACAATATGATTACCGGAGTTCAGATTGTGGGCGGATGCCAAGGAAACACACAAGGTTTATCAAAATTACTGGTCGGTATGGAAGTACAGGACGCCATACAACGATTGGAGGGCATCGATTGCCGTGAACGGGGTACCTCTTGCCCGGACCAACTGGCACAGGCTCTAAAGAAATTGAGTTGAACCCTGCTGCCAGGTTTTATTTCCGACGGATTAAGGGATATCTTTCACGATCCTGAATCCGTTGTTGAAATGTTTACTTCCCGGGTAAATATAATAATGACAGGTAGGACGGCAGCTCGCCCGTTCGTTGAACCAGGTACCTCCACGTACAACGGCATATAGTCTGCCATCTTTTTCAAAACTGTCGGAACACCATTCCCATACATTTCCGCTCATATCATGGATGCCCAGTTCATTCGGTTTCTTCATGCCGACCGGATGCGGTTTGCCTTCCGAGTTTCCGGCATACCATCCCAGACTGTCGAGTTCCATTCCTCCGCTGTACAGATGATCGCGTTTACCGTATAATCCGCCGCGGGCAGCATATTCCCATTCTTCTTCTGTGGGCAGACGTCCGCCCGCCCATTGGCAATAAGCCTGTGCTCCGTACCAGGTAATATAAATGGCCGGGTGTGCTTCATAACCGTGGATCGGTTTCCCTTGTCCGATGCCCCAGTTACATTCATAATATAAGGGTTGTCCTGCATCCGGCCCTTCTTTTACCACCTGACTTCCGTAGGCTTTCAAAAAAGCGGCAAACTGGAAATTGGTTATTTCGTATTTGCTGATGGAGAAGCTTTTAACCGTTACTTTATGGGGTGGATTATTGTCTTCTTTATAGGTCGATCCCATTATAAATGTACTGCCTTTCACTTCAATCATTTCCGGATTGATATTGGTCGACAGCCATTTGCGAAATTCTATATCTTTTATTCGTTTCCGGGCTTCTTCGCGATCTTCCTCCCTGACATCACTTTCGATGAACTTGTTGAGGTAGGAGATGGAGATGTCGTATGCTTCATCCCCTTTTAGCGGGAGCAGGCGTTCGTACATCGTTGACAGGGCAATATATCCGTCGGTTCGTTCCGGGTCCAGGCGCACTCCCTGTTCATATAGTTTATATGCTTCTTCCGTATATTTATTGATTTGAATAGCACTGCCGCTTAATGATAGCAGGTTGTCTGCCTGCCGGATACAGTCATCTGCATAGGGATTGATTTGGTTACTGATGAGGCGGGCGAATTTCGTCTTCTTCATCTCAACCGGAATCAGGCGATAGAACTGACGTAATGAGTCCGGCGATAACTTTTTCATGATACGGGTAAGGAGGAACTGGCCGGCATATTTGTCCATATTATGCTCAATAAATGAAATACGGATGGAATCCCGTTCTTGCTGGGCTATACGTAACTTCAAGTCAGTCTGGGGTTCGAAAGTTTTGGCAGCCATTTCTTTTTTGATAGATTCCAAGGCAGCTTTTGCCATTTTCTTATTACCAAGACGTTTGTCTTTTTTTGCCCTCAAATCATGTAAATACATGGAAATAATGTTGAGGCTATCTATTCTTTGGTTAACCAGGCTGGTTTTATTTAAATAATCTGTATATCCCATATGTGTTTCAGCTCCCCTGTATTTGAGATTGTGCGGGAAGTCGGAGAGGTTACCTTGGATGTATAGAGTATCTTTATCAATCAGGAGGTCACAGTAATAAAATTCATCTTCAATAGTTGTACATAACCATAAATGCTGAGGAATATCCGATAAGGTTCCTCTCATTTGGAACGCATCTTTTTCGATTCGCATGGAGTTGATGATCCGCTGGTTATCGAATTGTTTCAGAAAGAAGACAGTACCGTCTTTTACGCCTGTTATATGCGCTTGTATTACGTACCGGTCGCTTGCTGTTAGCCATGAGGTACAGCAGAGAAGTAACAAGCTTATCAGTATTTTCATATTCATCAGTATATTCTATGGTTTATTTATAGTTATTCCTTACTTATGTCACAGCCTTGGCACTTTTAGTCAATGATAAGTTTGTAACCGATTCCCCGTACATTCAGTATCTTTATACTGGGATCGTCCGATAATTTATGACGCAGCTTTGTAATGAAAACATGAAGGCTGCGGGCATTAAAGAAAGAGTCGTCGCCCCAAAGGTCGAGCAGGACATCTTTCATCGGTAATACATGATCCTTGTTTTCGCAAAGACGTTTGAGTATTTCCGACTCGCGGTTGCTTAACAGTTGCTTTTCTCCACAGTATTGCAGGGTTTGCGTGATGGAGTCGAATGTGTATTGTCCGAGGCTGAAGGTCGACTTTTCTTCTTTACGGACGGTGATCTTATTCAGCAGGGCTTTAATACGGATGATCAGCTCGGCCATGCCGAAGGGCTTTTTGAGATAATCGTTACCGCCCAGTTCGAAACCTTCGACCACATCATTCGCTGCTGAACGGGCCGAAAGGAAAAGGACTGGGATCTGGCTGTCGGTCTTGCGGATATGACGTATCAGGGTGAAGCCGTCTATCTTCGGCATCATGATATCTGTTACAATGATATCCGGTTTTACTTCTTTGTAAAGAGCCAGGCCTTCTTCGCCGTCGGCAGCCAACACGATGTCGAACTCTTCACCATCCAATGTATCTTTGATGATCATTGCAAGGGTCGGTTCGTCTTCAACCAGTAATACTTTTATCTTTGCCATAGTCTTTCTTTTCTTTTTCAGTTTTTAAAATGGAGGGTAAATGTGGTTCCTTTGCCCGGTTGGCTTTTTACAGATACCGATCCTCCGTGTTTGCTCATTATGTCCTTTACGTAATAGAGTCCCAGACCGAATCCTTTTACATTATGCAGGTTACCGCTGGGTACCCGGTAGAACTTATCGAATATATGTGGCAGGCTGGCTTCACTGATACCGATTCCGTTGTCGGTAACGGAGATACGGATCCCGTTTGCCTGTGTCTCTGCCTGTATGGAGATATCACAAGGTTTGTCTCCCGAATATTTCACTGCATTATCGATCAGGTTTCCCAACATATTATAGAAATGCGTACGGTCTGCAAATACTGCAATGTTGTCCGGGATATTTACGGTGAAGTTGACAGGCTTACCGGCCTTCAACTTGTGTTGTTCAATGAGCGGGGGAATGATATCCGTGATAGGAATCGATTCCTGTTTCAGACGGAATGTATTGCGATTCTCTACCGAAAGCGTAAGTATCTGTTCGACCAGGCCGCTTAGCTGGGTCAATTGTTCACGGATAATTCCGAGGTATTTCTTTTGTTTCTCGTTGGCGTTGTTGTCGTAATTGAGTAATACGTCGTTGGCCGCGTAAGCAACGGAGATCGGCGTTTTCAGTTCGTGTGTCATATTGTTGGTGAAGTCCGTTTTCAATTCTTCTACGGTCTTTTGCCGGAGAATAGTATGTATCAGATAGATGAAAGCTATCAGGATCAGGATCACGAGCAGGAGGGAGGAGATGAGTATTCCGGATATCTGCTTGAATACCAACAGGGAAGGCGTCTTTAATGTTAACCGGTAATATTGCTCCGATTGTGTAGAGATCGGATAGTTGAATTGGGAGGCTTTATCCCAGTTCTCTGTCGCAATAACAGAGTCGGTGGACTGGATGCTCATTACTACCTCCGGCAAGCTGTCGACCAATTGTACGACTTCCAGCTTGTGAGGTACAAAAATATCATGCTGTTTGAGTTCTATGGAAAGGAGGCTGTCGTATTTATTATAGTTGACTGGCATGAGTGAATCTATTTTCATGTGGAGGGCTTGTTGTATTTGCCCTTCCAGGTCGGTAAGCAAACTAAGATATTCATTCAGCGATTTAGATATATCCTCATTTTTGAATGGATTCTTATCCGTATGGACGGCAAAAGTATCCATCATCCCTACTTTTTCAGTTTCTTCATCCTCTTCTTTTGAAAAGGTAAAACTTTGACTTATCTCTCCATGGGTATCTCCTTGGGTTAGTTCGTCGATGCGGATAAATATTTCCTTATAATCAGCCATACGCATAGCTTCCTCTATGTTGCCATTGATTTGCATCCAGCTCGAGTCATACAATCCTTTCAGCCAGTATCCCTGCGAGAACAACAGCGCCGCTAGTGATATACTGATCAAAGTGGCTATAATCTTGAAGCTTAATTTTGTTTTCATGTCTAAAATCTCTTCTTTCAGACAAAAGTAATGGATAAGTTTGGGAGTTTCGGGGGTATGATAAGACTAAATAACACTTCCCGGATGAGTAGAAAGCCAGTACCAGGATGTGTAAGACCTGATCTATGATAAATGAATATAGTTTCTCTTTCTGAGTGATTTTCCATAAGTCGATGGCGAAATGTGTTATGAAAATAACAACCTGTTTGGGTTGATTTTTGGAAAACAACCGGAATAGGTTGATTCTTGTTGAAACGATGAATTTAGATATCACTTATTTTTAGGTGCAAGATATTTAAGAGTATCTTGCACCTACTTTGAGTTTATTCAATTTCATCTTTCTGTATATAAACCGTTTGGGTCGGGAAGGCAAATTCGAGACCTGCTTTATTGAAGGAGGACAGTATCTCCATGTTCATGTTGGAAGTTACACCTAATATGTCTCCCTGCTTTTCAATGAAATAAATATACATGATAACCAATGCTGAATCCGCATAATTTGTGAAAACGGCAGTAGTATCCGAAGGGTTGGAAGATACGTTTTCGACTCTTTCGGGAATGGCTTTCAATATATCCAATGCCTCTTTCATTTTTTCAGGTGTCGTGTCGTATGTCAGTCCGAGATTTAAAACTACGCGGCGCTTCGGTTCGGAAGATATATTGATGATGTTGGCATCAGTGATCTTATAATTCGGAAAAGTGATGATACGTTTGTCATAGTCCATAATCTTCGTACTTCGGGCACCCACATCGATCACAGTCCCTTCGAAGCTGTCTACACGGATCGTATCACCGATATTGAACGGCTTGTCTGTAAAAATAGTGAAAGCACCGAAAATATTTTTCACCGTATCCTGTGCTGCCAGGGCGAATGCAATACCACCGATACCCAACGTACCTAACAGGGCACTGATATTCACCCCGATATTACTCAACGCCATCACAATACCGATGATCCAGACGAGAACAAGTGCTGTTCGTTTGATGATCGGCATCATTTTGTGGGTCTGCCCGGTCGAATCTTTTCTCAGGTAGATCTCAAGCAGGCCACCAATCAGGCGGGCAAAGACCCAGGTGATATCCAGAACGATCAGGATACGGTAAGCATTGTCGATCGTCTTCACGAAATTGTCCGGATATACCAGTCGGTGGATCGCGATCCAGATACCCAACAGCATAACGGCAAACTTTATGGGTGATTCGAGGGAATAATAAATAACATTATCCAGATGGTTTGGCGTACGGGTGATGAAAGGCTTAAGCACTTTCCTGCTGAACAACGAGATCAGCTTGACAACTACAACAGCTCCTACAATAATAAGGATGGAGATACCCCAGCTTTCCAGCGTATTCCCCCATAATTCATATTCTAACATATTCTTATACTATTTAAAAATGAAACATTTCTATTGATATCTATAATCTATTCTTTTTTAATTCACCTGCAGGTTCTCCTAAAGGTATCTCTATCGTTTTGGTCGCTACTGCATATTCATCAGGAAAAATTTTTCCACCCATTTCGTTGGCCCACGCTTTGGTGAACTCTGCGCCGGTATAGATAATGATGGCGGAATAATAAATCCAGGTGATGGTCACGGCCATGAATGCAGCCGCTCCGTAAACGGTTCCGACATTTGCAAATCCGATATAGAGCGATATTCCCCACTGTCCCGCCAACAGGAGCAAGGTCGTTACGAATGCGCCGATAAAGATATCCTTGCTTTTTATTTTTGCATCCGGCAACATCTTGAATATTAGTGTAAATATAGTAGTGGTCACACCTATATTCAATAAAACGCCTACTGTCTTGACCAGCGACTTCGCCACGTCCGGATAATTGCTGATGAAACGTGCGCTGAGTTCCGAAATAATATTGGAAATAGCGAACGTAACGAGTAGGATAAATGCAAAAATAAGAATGATCGAGAAGGAGAGTAGCCTGTTCTTCAGATACTTCAACCAGCTTTTCTTCGGAACAGCCTTGATCCCCCAGATCGTATTCAGCGAACTTTGTATTTCTGCAAAAATGGTAGTCGCACCGAAAATGGAAACTCCCAGGCTGACGATGCTGGCAAATGCGGATGAGTCGGTCCGAGCTGCATTCTCAATAATGCCACGAAGCGTCTCGACTACCTCTTTTCCCAGGATCGGCTCCAACTGCACATATAGTTGATGGGTTAAATCCATGTGGATAAACACTCCTATGGTAATTAAAAGAGAAAGAAAGGGAATGATAGAGAACAAAGTGGCATATGCCAACGAGGCACTTAACCGAAGTACGCTGTCATCCATAAATCCCCGAACCATATCCATGATGATTTTAACCAGTAAGGACAGGGTGAGTTTCTTTTTACTTTTCGATATGTTATCCATAATGCAGCAGGCTTATTTCTTGATCCAAACCGCCAGGTTCCGTCCTTGCACAGAAAACTCTCCGTTACCTTCTTCATCCAGCGTAACTTCTTCCGGGATGCTTCCGGTTATTTCATGCCATACTTCACCCTGATGTTCTTTCCCCAGGCTCATCGTTTTACTACCGGCTTCATCGTTCGACATTAGGAATACCAGACCGGAACCGGGGTGTTCTTCATCACCTGTGCGCACAAACCCAACGGTCGACGGATGGTCGAAATAGTCGATCTGGTCGCCGTAGGCGTATTTACGTCTTGCATCCAACAGGATATCGATGATTCGGGTATGAGGAGATTTCTCTCCTTTAATACCGTAGTAGTCACCATAGAACAGGCATGGATAGCCGTTTTTCATCAGGAAGATCAGTCCGTAAGCTAACGGTTTGAACCAATCCTCGATCTGTGATTCCAGAGAACTTCCGTGTTGCGAATCATGGTTATCTACGAAAGTGACGGCTAATTCACAATGATGTTCGACCAAAGTATTTTTGAGAATATTCTGCAGGTCGTAATCTTTTCCTTCCTGTGATGCCTGAAACATATTATAATGTAGGGGCACATCGAACAAGTTGACTTTATGACCGACAGCTTCCACATAGTTGTCCAGCGTTTCCATATCCCCGTTCCAGTATTCGCCGACAGCGTAGAAGTCATCGCCTTTCTCGCTTCGTACGGCATCGAGGAACTGGGCGATAAATTGATCTTTCATATGTTTGATAGCGTCCAGGCGCATGCCGTCGAGGTTCAGTTCGGAGGAGACCCATTTTCCCCATCGGTTCAATTCGGCGATCACTTCCGGATGGTCGAGGTCGAGGTCGTTGCACAGCAGGAAATCGTAATTACCATTCTCGCCGTCTACTCCGTCGCTCCATGCTTTCCCTTCACCCTGAATCTGGAAGATGCCGCTACGCTTCTGTGCATCGTCGAAGCCTGTTCCGGAGAAATGATACCAATGCCATTTGAAATCGGAATATTTATCTTTACGACCATGAAAACTGTAACCGGTCCAGCCCTGTATCTCGAACGGTTCGCCCAATGCTTTGTTTCTTTGGTTTGGGTCGACTTCCACAACCATGAACTTTTCGGTGAAGTCGCCGCCTGCTTTATGGTTCAATACCACATCGAGGTAGACTGAAATATGATTTTTATGCAGTTCGTCAATCATTTCTTTCAGTTCGTCTTTCGTGCCGTATTTTGTTCGTACGGTCCCTTTCTGTTCAAATTCTCCCAGGTCATATAAGTCATAGGTAGCATAACCTTCATCCTGTTGTTCGTCTGCTTTGTATGCCGGTGGAATCCATACAGCCGTCACACCGATGTCATGCAAGTGCGCAGCCTCTTCCTTTAATTGCTTCCACAGTTTCCCGTCATTGGGGAGATTCCATTCAAAATACTGCATCATTACACCATTTTCCATAATCTTTCTTTTTTTATTTGTTTTGTATTTAAATTGATTTGATAAAATTCTATGAATCATTTATTGCCGATAGAGTATAAGAGCCGATGAAGCTGCAATCTTTACACTTCCTCCCGGTAAACGATCCTTGCCCTCCGGGTCGATCTGTCCGTTGCGGCAAACAACATTCCATTCGCCTTCGGGAATGCCGATCTCTGCTTCATGGCGATTGCCATTGTAAGCGACAAGGATTTCTTTCCATTCATCGTTATTGGCATATTCTCCCAGCGTATAGGCTATTACTCCCGAATCACCGGTGTCCATAAAACGAAGCCATTGTTGCAGACCTTCGACTGTGGGAATGCGGAAAGCCGGGTGCGCCTTACGGAGTGCGATCAACCCTCTGATAAAGTCGAATACCTCCCGGTTTTTAGCTTTTAACGACCAGTCGATCCGGTTGATGGAATCGGGTGATTTGTAACTGTTCGGTTCCCCTTGTTTATCCTGCATGATCTCTTCACCGCTGCGGATGAAAGGGATTCCCTGTGCTGTCAGTAACACGGTATGCACTAGTTTGTCGATCGGGATGAGTTCATCCGCCGCATGGTCGCCTTGAACGGATAATTTCAGCTTGTCGACCAACGTATAACCGTCGTGGCAGGAGACGAAATTGATCATTTGCGAAGGAGCACCTGCATAAGGTGCATTGCAATAGAGCAATCCGCCATAGTCGACTTGCGGATGATCGGTTCCGCCGACGATACCATACTTGACCGGTTCGAAATGACCGTTAATATTTCCGGAAGCATAACCGGGCTCCTGTTCGTCGAAGGTACTGCCTTTCAACCCGTCACGAAATTCATCGTTGAATACGCCGATACCTTCCATCTGCCCGACATTTTCTTTTACTGCCCGTTGTTCGAAGGGGAGGGGCGAGTCGGCTGCTACCCAGCCTTCGCCGTATACGAAGATGGTCGGATCGATCTCCAGGAGTTCACTTCTCAAGCGGTTCATCGTCTCGATATCATGTATGCCCATCAGGTCGAAACGGAAGCCGTCGATATGATATTCCCTGGCCCAGAATTTGATCGATTCGATGATATAATGCCTCACCATTTCGCGTTCCGAGGCCGTCTCGTTTCCGCAACCGGAAGCGTTGGAATAAGAACCGTCGGCGTTTTGCCGGTAAAAATATCCGGGGACAGTCAGGTCGAAATTCGAATGGTCGGTCGATGCCGTGTGGTTATAGACCACATCGAGTACAATGCGGAAACCGTTTTGATGCAGGCTTTTCACCATCTCTTTAAATTCGCGGATACGGACGACCGGATTGGCTGGATCTGTAGAATAACTTCCATCGGGAACATTGTAATTCTTAGGGTCATATCCCCAGTTGTAACGATTCTCGTCCAGTCTTGTTTCATCTACAGTGGCAAAATCGAACGAAGGCAGGATATGGATATGAGTTACACCGAGCTCTTTCAAATGATCCAAACCGGTAGCTTCTCCTTCGGGAGTCTTTGTCCCTGTCTCCGTCAGAGCCAGAAACTTCCCTTTATTCTCTATTCCTGAATCAGGCGCAATACTGAAATCCCGGTGATGCAACTCGTAAAGAATAATGTCGGAATACATTTTCAGTTCCGGCGACCGGTCCGATTCCCAACCTTCCGGATTCGTTTCATTCCAATCGATCACAGCGGCACGGTTCCCATTGATACCGACGGCTTTTGCCCAGATACCGGGTGTTTCGTTCAACCATTTTCCGTTTTTTTCTATCTGAAAGGTGTAGAAAGAACCTTTCAGGTCACGGTCGATATGGATTCGCCAGGTTCCATAGCCGGCTTTTTCCATTTCTACCTGTTCTTCCGGGTCGCCTCCCTCACCGGACGCATACAGGTTCAGCCGGACACGGTCCGCAGACGGTGCCCATAAAGTGAAAACAGATTGTTCGGGTGTATAAACCAGTTCCAGGTCACTCCCATAATAAGACGGATACTTGTCATACGAATCCAATCGTTCCGTAGACGGATGATCTGTTAAAGTCTCCATATATATAAATTTAATATTAATACTGCCTAAACTATACTGTTTTAGCTGAATAGAATCTACTTATTCCCTCGACTTTTTAAAAACAATTGAAAGATTAAAATGTCCGGTTCGAAAAGGAGTATTTATGAAAATAAAAAGATTTATTAAGGTAATTTTAGTTGGACTTAGTCCCGAATTATACCTTACAGTCTGCTTTTTACTAGTACTATATTATGTTCAGTCAAATAACGATAATCTTGAAGCATCTGATTATCGGGTTTGTTGCAGATGTATTGACAGCTATATACAATTTTAGACTAATAAAGGTATATATGTTTCTACTTTCGAAAAAGTCGTTAATTAACATAGCTCTTTCCGAACCATATTTTTACAGATCCTGTTTTTTCTCGTGTATGGTGATAAGTAGAGTTTTTGTCAGGCCTGACGCTTCTACTCGGTGATTTATTTAATTATTTTATTTACATCCTAAATTTTTTATTATGAATTTTATTTGGTATATTATTATTGGGATCGTTTCCGGATTTCTTGCCGGAAAGATCATGAATGGTGGAGGTTTCGGGCTCCTCATTAATTTGTTGGTGGGAATCATCGGTGGCGTATTAGGAGGTTGGGTATTCGGCCTGTTAGGTATTGCAACTGCCGGTATCCTGGGCAGTCTTATTACTTCTGTTATAGGGGCTGTCTTACTGCTGTGGATCGTTTCTTTCTTCAGGAAACCTCACAAAGCAGATATTTAATTTATCGTTCTAGTATTAATCGTTTTAAACTTATCAGATTTATGGAAACTAATCATTCAAAATTTTGGATGGGCCTGGGTTTGGGCTCGATTATCGGTGCAGTTGTCTATCATTTCTCTTGCTCTTCAAGAGGCAAACAACTGAAAGAAAAAGTACGTCATGCCTTTCATAAGGCCGGTGATAACGCCGAAGAATTAGTGGATGAAGCAAAAGACAAAGCATTGCAAACCGGAACAAAAGTAGCGGATAAGGTAGCCGACGGTACTTTTAATCTTGCGGAAAAAGCCGATGAGGTGAAGAATAAAGTACATGCTTTTGCAGATAATGCGAAGAAATGATAATGTGTAATTTAAAATATTGAGTTATGTTTTATCATGTAAAAGATTTGCAATATAACGCCAGAGTATCTGCCCCCGATCCACGTTTTGCACGTTTGTTATTAGAGCAGTTCGGCGGGTCGAATGGTGAGTTGAAAGCCGCTATGCAGTATTTTGTACAGGCATTCAGTTGCCGTAATCCTTTCCCGGAAAAGTACGATATGCTGATGGATATCGCGACTGAAGAGTTGGGCCATTTGGAGATTGTAGGTGCAACCATCCAGATGTTGCTGGGACCGGTCAACGGTGAGATGAAAGATGTGGTCGAGAATATGGAAATTAATAAGATGATGAATGGTAGAGCAACGAAAGAAGATTTTATCCACCAGGCTTATACAAATCCTCATTTCCTGGTTTTGGCCCCCGGTAGCCCGGCGCTGACCGACAGTAACGGGAATCCCTGGAGTGCCACTTACGTCACAGCCAATGCCGAACCGACGGTCGATTTACGGTCGAATCTGGCAGCTGAGTCTCGTGCAAAGATCATGTATGAATATCTTATTCCGTTTACGGATGATCCGTATGTGAAGGAAACTCTCGATTTCCTGATGACCCGTGAAGTTGCTCATTACCAACAATTCGAAGCTGCTTTGGATTCTATTAAACCCAATTTCCCGCCGGGGATTTTCCAGACTAATCCGAAATATAGCAATCTGTATTTCGATATGTCGAAGGAGGAAGAAGCACGCGGACCGTGGAATGAAGGAAGTAGTACCCAGTTGAAAGAGGAGTGGCAATATATCGATAAGCCCCAGGAATATGTTACTTCCACCGACGGGTTGACTAATGTAACTCCTAAAGGAACCGACCGGACTGAAGAGATGGTAAAAGAGAAGGATGAGAAACTTGCCAAGGAACGGAAGAAAATGATTCTTTCCAAAACTCCGGCAAAGGATATGCAGTGGAGCCATTATCAGCCTGACGGAAACATGAAGAAGAATTCTAAAACGAATAAACATTCCAACTAGGAAGTCTGAACATGTTTAAAACCCGATTACCCTGGATTTCATCTACCGGTTGTCATAAGGTAGCTGGCGGTATGTACCAGGGTGATCTTTTATAGGAATAAGTTTTTTAATTAAATTGAATGATCATGAAAAAGTTTATAGGTTTAGTTGTCTTATTGACAATCTCATTAAGTACATTTGCGCAAAAGGGAGATTTCTCATTATTGGGAAATTTCGGTTATCAAACCGATTTCAAACGTGTTATGATCGGTGTCCAGGGGCGTTATAACCTGACGAACCATGTACGTCTGGCTCCCGATTTGATGTTTTTCTTTCCGAAGAATAAGGTGACAGGGTTCGATATCGATGTGAACGCTCATTATGTCTTCAACTTGCATGAAGATAACTTGTCGCTCTATCCGTTAGCCGGTTTTAATCTACAGAATAATTTCCAGGGCAAACAAACCATCAAGGGGGATGATGGTAAAGAAACTACGCTCGATTCACATAGTTCTACCAATTTCGGGTTTAACCTGGGTGCCGGCCTTACCTATAATATAGATAAACGCAACTTCTTGAATGTCGAGTATAAATATGTATTCGGCAAAGATAACAACTCCGTTATCGCATTTGGTTGGGGATACCGTTTCTAGTAAGAAGACAACTATCGTTTTAAACAAATAGAAAAAGTTATGAATAAAATAATTATATCTATGGCGCTTTTAGGCGTCATGCAGATTTCTTATGCCCAGGAAAAAGAGGGCTACAGTACGGAACCGGCACATAGTGCCACCTTCCTTAAGAACGGGTTTTGGGATAATTGGTTTATCGGAGCCGGTGCCGGTGCGAATATCTATTTCGGCGACAATAATAAGGATGCCGACTTTTTCAACCGTTTTACGGTAACGCCCGAATTCCAGGTCGGCAAATGGATCAGCCCTTATCTGGGTACCCGTATCAAGGCTGCCGGACTGACCAATCTGCATACTTTTAATGATAACGCAAGTATCATGTCACGTAACCGGTATGCCAGTTTTCAGGCGAACCTGATGTGGAGCATTACGGACTATTTCATGAAATACAGTTCCGACCGTGTTTACCGCCTGATCCCTTATGTCGGATTCGGCTGGGCTTTCGGTTGGGATTATGCGAACCAGCCCGAATATGCGATGGGACATACCCGCGATAACAGTATGACACTGAATGCTGGTATTATCAATAATTTCAAATTGTCCAACCGGGTTACCTTGTCTATCGAATTTGCTGCGACAGCTTTGAAAAGCGGATTCAACCAGGTAAAAACCAGCGGTAATTACGATATATTGGGTACGGCTTCCGCTGGTCTGATATTTAACCTGGGAAAGACTGCTACATTCTCGGAAGCGGAACTGAGAAACCCGCTTGAGATCGAAGCGTTAAATAATACGATCAATGAGTTGCATCAGCAGAACCAGTTACTGGCGCAGCGTCCGGTAAGTTGTCCGGAATGTCCGCCGTCGGAGATTATTACTGAAAAGATTGTGGAAACCAATCCTTTGATAAACAATGTTGTCCTGTTTAAGATCAACCAGACGAAAGTCGATCCGTACCAGGGAGTGAACATTTATAATATAGCTCAATATTTGAAAGATAACCCTCAGTTGAAGGTGAAAGTCGTTGGTTATACGGATAAGAAGACCGGCACTGCCACGATCAACGAAAAGTTGTCTGCCGAACGTGCTCAGAACGTGGCCAGAATATTGATCGATGAATATAACATCAGCCGCGATCGAGTGATAGTGGAATGGGTAGGGGACCGTGAACCTCCTTTCGATAAGCCTGAATGGAACCGTGCGGTCATATTGTATGTTGAATAATCGTATATCTCTAAACCGTAACCTTTTCTGAAAAAAGGAGTACCTCGATTAATCAGAGACCTCTTGCAAATTAAGCACTTTTTTAGGGGTACTCACTTGAATTTGATCTGTTATGGGGATCACACAAAAAGGGAGAAGAAATTAAGTTTTCTTCCCCCTTTTACTTTGGTAATCCGGCGAGATCAGTCGAGTTTTTCTTTTATATCCTTTTTGGTTTTGTCGTAACCCTCCTTGATATTCTTTTTCGCCTCTTGTGCATTTTCTTTGACATCTTCTTTGGTGTCGTTCCAGGCATCTTTCACTTTGTCAGCCCCTTTGTCGATCTTGTCCGCAGCTTTGTCCATCGCATGGTCGACAGATTCTTTGGCATTTTCTACTTTGTGATTTACTTTATCCTGGGTTGTCTTGTTACCGCAGGATGCTAATAGCAGGACGACTGTGCCTGCTATTGCTGCTAAAACTAACTTTCTCATTTGTTTAATTGGTATTTAATTAATACTAGTTTTTATAAAACAGAACTGATAAGTGGAAAGTTCTGTTTAAGGTCTGAATATTAACTGTTATAAATGTTTTTCGTTCAACAATTCCTCTCTTTTTTCTGCATTGGCTCTGATCATCTTCTTTATAAACCCGGTTAGTTTCATAGCACTGACTTCATAAAAGCCTATGCGTATAAATATAGCTTTGATTCCGTTTTTCTCATACAGTTTGTCAAAGCGCCAAAACCACGTGGGACGGACGGTGGCCGGTTTATAATCCCTGTCTATCAGAAGACGTATAAAATATTGTCCCCTGTAATAGAATTCATCTGCTCTGAGGATTGCGTCCCATTCGATTTCTTCACGTATATCGGACATTTCCGTGATACCGTTTTCTGTCAGAATAATGTAAGGTTTTCTGTCGAAGTAAGTGCCGATACCGAAAATCAGACATAGAACGGACAAGATAATAAAACTCCAGCCCACCACATAATAATCGGGATGGTGAAGGAAAAGTTTACCGGCAATTGCCAGTAGCAAACTAACTAAAATAAATAGAATGGCCTTACTTCTGGATTTATATATAACTACCTTGTTATCTATACAGGTTTCTGAATCCAATAGTTTCACGGACGACTGTTTTGTGAATGTTTCCATACATATATACATTTAATATTAATACAGGTTGAATAAAAAAAATATCAATTGCCAAATAGAATTGACTGGGTGTATAAATTAAACATTACTAATTCTTTATAGGTTCGGATTTTATTCGGATTGCTAGCAATAATTAACGAAATGACGATAATTTTTTAGAGAGTTTCGATTATCGTTATTCGCAAAATAGAAAATTGTCATTTTGATAATTATCCCTTACATTCCCGGCTCTATTTGGAAACAGGAATGTAGGGGATATTTTTTTGTGTTTCTGCAAGAGTTAAGGTTTGACGTAGAGATATTTGTAGAAGATAAAATGTACATTTAAGTAGGTAATAATAAAATCATCGTAATGATTTTAGAGCTAGTGGCAGAAATAAGACAAAACCAGTTACAATCTGTCACCTGAAAACGGCCTGTCCGGAAAGAGCTTCCAGCTTTCTGAAAGGTGTATTACCCCCGTTTTATGAGATAATCACGAAGTAAATTTCCTGATATTCTGTAATGTTAAAAAAATCATTGCAATGACCAGTCCGGTTCATTGTGATAAGTACTTGGAGTCATTGTGATGACTTCCACAAGGTATTGTGATGATCGGGAAGAATCATTGCAATGAATTTGTGTAAAGGTGGAAATGAGGGTAGGAAATGATGGTGAAAGATGTGGTTTTCTTTCTAAAACATGCTTTTTTAGAGATGCTGCCGTTAGTGAAAACCGAACAATCTGCAAGCCGGGAATGTTTATCTTTATCTTTTTGATTAATAACGATAAAGAAGGAATAAGTTATGAGAAATAAAGATTTTTGCATACTGATGCTCGAGCAGGAAAACCAGAAGCGCAGTAACGGGGATGAAAGTACGGCCGACCTGTACCGTGCCAGCCGTAATCATTTTGCCGCATTCGTTCGTGAGAGAGGTAAGAGCGGATTGTTGGGAGATGTGACACAGGCTGTGGTGCAGGAGTTTATTCGGTATCTGAAAGGAAAGAAACTGCGTGTGAATTCGGTGAATAGTTATATCAGCAATTTGCGTGCGATGTACAACCGTGCCTGTCGGGGGTGGAAAGGGCGGCCTGAGGAACGGCCGTTCGAGGGGATGCAGTTACAACGGGAGGAGACTGTTAAACGGGCGGTTCCGGTGGAAGTGATTAAGCAGATGGCCGCACTCGATCTGGAAGAGGAACCGGAGAAAAAGCTGGCGGTGGATATGGCCCTGTTTTCTTTTTTTGCCTGCGGCATGCCCTTTACGGATATCGTTCGTCTGAGCGGGGAGAACCTGGTTGAAGAAGGAAAAGTATTGTCGTATCGCCGTCAGAAAACCGGGGCACTGATCGAGATGGAAGTATCGGAGTCAATGCAGCTGCTGATCGATCGTTACAGGCGGGAAGGTTCCAAATATCTTTTCCCTGTGCTGGAGGAGGGAGCCACACATGAACAGTATAAACATTGTCTGGCACAGGAAAACCGGTATCTGGCAGATGTACAGGTCTTATTGGGTTTATCTGCCAGGTTAACGACTTATGTCTTCCGGCATAGCTGGGCCTCTGCGGCTTATCACCTGGGTATACCGATTGCTGTCATCAGCCAGGCATTGGGACATTCTTCAGAAAAAATGACACGTATCTATTTATCTGCTTTTGATGCCGGTAAGGTAGGGGAAGCTAATAAAAAGGTTTCTGAAGGTATAAAGGAACTGATGGCTGCTTAATTTCCCTTATTTATATAATAAGGTCATATACTTCTTTTTCCTCTCATATCCAATCCTTTACGACTAATGGATTTAGCAAAAGAATTTGAATACCCTGCAAACATAGGAAGAATCTAACGGAAAAACAAAGCTTTTGGTCAAAATCCTAAAAAAAACATATGTGATTTGTATTAATTAACAAATATTCCTGCTTGTGACCTTTAAATCATAATTTTCAAAGAATAAGACATAAGGCGGGTGGAGACCGTTGTCTTATAGATATCCGTTTGAAAAAAACTGTTATCGTTTTTACAAGTTTTTACTCCACGAAATACTCCATTAAGACATCAATCCAAAATTATCCGGGGAAAAAATCCATGAAATCTCCCTCGATCCTGAGATGTTCTTTGCCCTTTCCCCTTATTATATAAATAAGGTGTTTTTTGGAGGCTGATCAGATAATCAAAAGCTAGTATTGATATAATAATGTATAGGATAAAAATACCATATTGTCACTTCCCGTTGAAAGGAATCATTCTGTTACTGGTTTTCAGCTTGCTGCAAACGGGTGTAACGGGGCAGACGACGACCTATCATAAGGCGGAGTCCTTTTTATTCTCTTTCAAAGAGAACAGCGACCTGTTCCTGGCTGATTACGGCGATAACGCTTACCAATTAGAGCGTATGGGGCAACTTCTGGATGCCTCCCGCAACCGTCTGCTGAAAGGAGACAACCACCTCTTGATCGTTTCACATGTGGATGCTTATGGCTATGAAGAGGATGCAGTGGTGAACGAAGCCTCGCTGCGTGCCAGTCGTATTCGTGCCTATCTGAAAACCCGTTTCGATATCCCTCATGACTGTGTCGCTTTTTACATCGACCGTAGCGGCAGCTATCGCGATCAGATACATATATATAATGTATACCATCCGCTTCCGTGGTTTGCCAATATCTCGATCCATTACAGTGAGAGCCGTTATCCGATAGCCGTAAAGGCAGCTATCGGTGAGTATGGCGCAATCCCTTATGTTGATTTGTACCGTCGTGGAGAAGCTGGTGGTTACGACCGCGAAGTCTATCGTATCGACGATCCTCTTTTCGACCGTACGGAACTGGAAGATTACCGGCTGGCATCGGTGACGGATACGATTCGTCGTAACGAGAGAATAGAGCTTTCGGCTGTCAATCTGGCAACGACCGTTACAACAAAGGAAGTGGTACGGGTGGTCACAAAGCATAAAGAGAGAACGGATGAAACTGCAACCCCTGAGGGGATAACTCCTGTTGCTCCCGCTGTCAAAAAGAAAACAATACCGATGGAGCAAAGTCCTGTATATCTGGCCGTAAAAACAAACCTTCTTCCCTGGTTTGGCGTAGTCCCTTCACTTCGTCTGGGAACGGGTGAGACGAAAATAGAAACCGGCGCCTTTATGCCTAATCTGGAAGTGGAATGCAGTTTTGCCGGTCGCTGGTCGCTGGCGCTGTCGGGCATGTATTCCGACTTTGCCTATAAAAACAAGACGCGCGATAGCTGGTCTGTCTCTGAAATATCCCTTGAATCAAGAACCTGGCTATCCCCTTCGGGAAGGTTTACCGGCCTGCATACCGGGGTGTTTGCCGAGTACGGTGACTTCGATGTACGTGGCGGTGCGGTCGATAAGTCTGAGGACATACTTTACGGCCGGACGGGCTGTTTCTGGTCGGCGGGCCTGTCGATGGGGTATCGTTTCTCCCTGACCGGAGGTTTGGGGATGGGGTTGAGTGTACGTGCCGGTTACCGTTCGGTCTTCGACGGGAAGAAATACCGTTATGACGCGCCGGATGACCGGAATTATTTGGAAACCCGTTTTGCCTCGACGGGATTTATGTTGGGACTTCGGATCAGTTTGTCGTACCGTTTTCAAATCAGATAGGAAGATGGAAAGGAATAAAAGAAATAAGAAATATCGTATAATGCAACTGATGGGTTGGATGATATATGCCGTATGGACCGTGGCGGTTTTGTCTTGCGCATACCGTATAACGGACGAGGATTGGGAGAAGCACGGCCGGGTGCGGCTACTGCTTCGTAGGGACAATAGCGGCTGTCTGGAGAATATGACATGGTATTTCTATGCAGAAGGTTCTGACATCCCCATTATCCGTACGGGAGACATGAAGGGGTATGAGGGTACGCTGCCTTCGGGCTGCTACCGAGTGGCTGTCTGCAACAGGGGCTGTACGGGTGTTACGCTTGAAATGGAGAAGGGTTATGAGGAGGCTTGCGGAAGGGCGCAGCGGCTTTCTTCTCTGAAATCTTCATCGGTGCAGATAGCCTGTCCGGGTAACCTGTACGGGGCGGGGTTAGACCGGATCGAGGTGGGCGGAAGAGAAGTCGTGGCAAAGGAATTGTCTGCGGTGAATCTTGTACGTACATTGGAAATGAATATAAAAGTCACAGGAGGGGAAAAGGGAGATGTCGCTGCGGCGGTCTTGTCGGGAAGGTTGACCGGTGTTTCGTCACGGGTTCATATACCTTCCGGCAAGCCGCTGTTCGATACGCGGGCCTTTATGACGTTCGAGCCGGAAGAGACCGGACCTGGCATTTATACATCTACCTTGAACCTGTTTGGATTGTCTTCGGGTAAGGAAAGCGGTGAAATGGTCGACCTGATCCTAACGATGACACTGGCAGACGGAAAGGAAATCACTTCATCCACGGATATAACGAATGAGGTGAAAGAGGCATTCACCGTCGGAGTTACGACACATGTGATACTGGACCTGGTTGTCCGCTATGATGAAATGTCCGGTTTGACGATCACACTGAAGGAATGGAAACCGGGTAGCGGCGGTTCGGGTATGGTGACTCCCTGAACCGAAATGAAAACGATAGTAATAGCAATAATAACGATAAAACACTGGTATAATATGGAAAGAGGAAAATTATTGATCATGAGTCTGTTGGCGACAGCTTTCTTCGGCAGTTGCACCAACACGGAAGAGCCGGTGACGGATGGAACGGCTGAAGCAATAGAGGTGAATGCCGGAATAGCGGAGGCTACCCGTGCGGTGATCGGCGGCGGTTATACGAATGACCTGGAAGCATCGTTTGCCCGTTTGGATAATCCCGGTACAGCTGGCGCTGCGTGGGCCTCTATCGACGCAGTCCGTACAGGTGGTACGGGTAATACGGCGCTGACTTTTGAGCCGGAACAAACCTATTTGACGGAAGAGGGAGAGTCTGTCCTGATCGGTTATTATCCCCGCAAGGAACCGAGTGGAACCACCAACCCTGCCAGCGTCACTTACACCATAACGGGTGATGAGGACATCATGGCGACAGGTGTGCAGACTGGTTCGCTGGTCGATAAGTTCGAGACTTTTACTTTCAGCCATCTACTAACCCAGTTACAGTTCAAGTGCGTGGGTTCAGCCGGTGCGATCAGCAAATGGACGGCGGTCGCTTCCATTAAAGTAAAAAATGTAGCCACGGGATTGAAGCTATCGCTGGATAAAACAAGCGGAGCCAAACTGACGGTCACGGGTACAACAGACCAGACACTGACAGTTAAGAACTGTCCCTCTACGATCTCGGCCCTGGATGCCGAAACTTCGCCGACCGGTTATCTGATGCTTTACCCGACGACCAATATGGGAACAGTAAGTGCCCCCATCAGTCTGGAAGTAAAAGGAACATATGATGGGAATGCGAAAACCCTGAACGTCACAGTCTCGAATATCGGTGAAGGAGTGAAAGCTGGCTATTCGCATCTGATCACGCTCACCTTTACGGAGGACGGTAAAATAGCGGTAGAATCCGGTATCGCCCCGTGGCAGCCGGGTAATGGCGGCAGTATAATAGTAACCCCCGGAGAGTAATTTTCAGAGATGAATAACCTTAAAGTCATAGTATTAGCATCAGTCGCTATCCTTCCGGGCCTCGCCGCCTGTTCAGACAGCGATCCTGCTCCGGAGTTGCTCCCCGAAACGGCGGTTTGCCTGGAAGGTGCGATCGGAGCGTCGACGCGCGGGATAATCGGCTTGGCCTATGAACAGGATCTGAAGGTTAGCTTTGCCCGTCAGGATGAATCGGCGGTTTCAATGGGTGCATACGGTGGGTGGGCTGTACACGAGGCTGTGCGTCAGGGTGGAAGGGGGAACCGCCCGATTGTATTTGCCCAGTCGCAGTCGTACCCGGCGGATGGCCGTCATATCCGCCTGCACGGTTATTATCCGGCGAAGGGGGAGCCGACAACCGATGCAGGAGGGGGCAAAGTAACCTTCCGCATAGACGGAACGACGGATATCATGGCCACGGGAATCCTCGAGGGAAACGGCTATGTTCCGGTGACGACCTGTACGTTCCGTCATTTGCTGACTCAGGTCCGCTTGGTCTGTTACTGTGACCGAGCCGATGCATGGGGAACGATACAAACGATCGAGGCGGCAGATGTACATACCCGTCAGGAACTGGATTTGTCAGCGGAAACGCCCCGTCTGGCAGATATATCTGTGGCGGAAGATATCAGGAACCTCCCGGTGCAGGATATTGCCGGTCTGCTAATCCCGCAGGTAGCGTCCGACGGATCGCCTCCCGAGGCACAAGGCTATCTCCTTCTTCCGGCATTCCCGGTGAATGGAACGGCAGATCATCCGCTCCATCTTCGGATCACGACAACGAAAGACGGCAACGGCAATCCGAAAGAAACCCTCTCGAACGCCTTTGTCTGGATAGAGGGTGGTTTTGAAATCGGCAAAAGCCATATCGTCTCGCTCTTTTTTACCGGAGCCGCCAACATACAAACCACGCATGTCAGTGTGGAAGCGTGGATGGAGGATGAACAAGGGGAGATGCCGATATGATAAAATACGAATAAATAAACAGGAAATAAAACTTTTAAAACGAATGAAAATGAAAACGATCACGACAAAGTGGGCCATGCTGATAGCCCTTGTGACAGCGGTGAGCTGTTCGGAAACAGAGACAGGAATAGAGCCGGAACCGGGTGGCGGTGACGGCCAGGTGGCACTGGGTATCAACCCGAACCTGAAGGTGGATGCCGGACTGAAATCGACAACGAAATCGGTGGTAAGCGGCAGTGCGATTACCTATATCGATTATAGTACGGCTCCCGGCCTGGGTGTCGTGGTGACCAACCCGGATGCAACCGGCTGGTATTCTCCCGATGTGGCGAGTTCGGGCTATACAGGTCATCATGTATGGTATATAGGGGATGCCAAAGGGGAGAACTGGATTTCTATCGAAAACAAAGGTAACAGTTTTGACTCCAAAAACGAAAAACCTTACTATCTGACGGAAACGGTCGGAAAGGTGTATGCTTATTATCCGTATGATGTAAATGCACTGAGTAGCCTGCTAAGTATAAACAGTGAATCCGATCTTAAAATCCCGATCACAGTTATTGCCAGCGGAGAGATGGATGCTTCGGCAAATAATGCGAATAAAATCTGGAATGCCACTTCATGGTCAGCTAACAAAAACAAGGGGGTAAGCCTGTCTTTAACAACTGAAAAAGACTACCTGTATTTTGATGGGACGGAGGGTGGCCGGAATGTAAACAACGGCCGTGCCAAAGGGCAGACACCTTTCGATCCGGAGAGTGGCCCGAATAATACCGATGCGAATAACCCCGGTTACCTGATCAACCTGGCCATGAAGCATGCCATGGCGATGGTATCTTTCCGTGTGTACGATGGTGGCAATTTGAGTGATAATGATGTGAATTTTACGAAGTTTGAAATCAAGAACCATCAAAACAGCTCCAATCTTTTTAAAACCGGAACCGGCAAGATGGCGTTGGCAGATGGCGCAATAAGCGATAATTCAACCACCGGAGCACTTAGCCGTACAATTACGAATTACGTCCTGATGAAGCAGATCAAGGAGGGAGAGCAAAGCGACAAAGCATTTATCGAAGACAAAACTACGACCGGACAGGCCGTATCTAAAAAAGTCAGTGCAATCGTCTATCCGATAGCTGGTTTTGGCGATAATGAAATCGATGTAGTGATAACTCTCCAGGAGGGTGGTAATACGCCTGTCGAATATACGGTTACTCTGCCGGCTCATGAATGGACGGCGGGTTCCAACTGCATCTATACGTTCTCTGCCGGCCGTAATAAGTTGACAGTGATGGATGTAACTGTGGAAGACTGGGTGGAAGACGAACAACCGGATATTTCATTGTAATACATTAATAATAAAAAAGACAAATCCCATGAAACCATTCTTATACCGATTAGTGACTGTGTTTTTGTTACTGTGTGCTGCGTGTACAGAGGCAGAGATCGTTTTGCCGGGGTCTGGTGGCGACGAGCCGGAAGAGGGGGTTCCTTTTCGAGTGAAGAATCTGGGCATGTGGATGGAGGTAGAGTCGAGAAGTGTCGTGACGGGCGGCCCCGGGGAAACGAATAGGAACCCGAACCCGCTGACCGGGATAGGCATTTGCGTGACGAAACAGAATAGTAGTGGTACGGAGATTTTATACAACAATGCTGTCGGTAGCCAGCAGTTCGTATACAATCCGGCAGGGAGTCCTCCTCTTTGGGAACTGGCAGAAGGAGAGGAAACGCTTCTTTTGTATTCGGAGAAAGGGACAGTTTATGGCTATGCTCCGGCAGAAAAGAGTGTTTCGCTCGCAGGCATTCCGAAAGCTCTTTTAATGAATGGTGTAAAGGTGTTGGACGAGCAGAAGTTCTACTTTTCTGACGGTAACGCAATGGTAGATGCAGCAACGGATGTGCAATGGGAAACCGACCAGGAGGATTACCTCTATTGCACGGCTGCGGATCAGGTAGACCGTTGGCATCCGGAGGTTTCTTTGACGATGAATCATGCATTGGCAAAAGTGAGTTTCCGTGTACTGGAAGTTAATGCAGGTTCTTCTTTTGCTGGTTGCCGGGTGGCTAAAATCGTATTGAAAAGTAAAGGAGGATTCAAAAAGTCTGTTGTTGCCCAATTGAATCTGGCAACGGGTGAAACAACGGGAGCAATAACGCCTGTCGATCAGTTGCAATTTACGGCCGGAGGTGATAAGCGTGTGGTAGGAACCGGAACAGAAAAAACGTCGGAAGTTCCGGTACAGGCTTTTGGTCTGGTTATTCCTGTCAGCGATGTAGGTATCTCCCTGGAGCTGACACTCGATGACGGTCGTACGTTTTATATGGTTCCGGGAGCCGACAGTGACGTTCCCGGAACATTTACCGCCAGTTGGGAAAAAGGATACAACTACATCTATAATATCCGTATGTCGCCGCAAGGGATCGAGATAGCAGATGTGAAAGTGGCCGGTTGGAACGATGGCGGTTCAGTGGATATTCCTGTCGAATAATAAATGAGAAAATGAAACGGATGTTGACACAATTATTTTTGCCAGAACTCTTGTTGACCGGACTGCTTACAGGATGTGCCTGCGGTATGGTAGAAGATATTGTACCGGAGGAAGCCCGGTTGGTAGAGGTCGGATTCGTTAAACCCGACCTGGGGATACCCGCTGTGCTGACGCGTGCAGAAGACACAGAAGTGCCGGCTCCGACTCCGTTGCCGGAAGGTTCAACTATACGGATTGTTGCTTATTACAGGAGTAGCATAGGGGTAGAGGCTTCTCTCGTTCCGTTTTCTACGACGACTCCCACCGTTGAAGCTACCTATAAGGTCATGGCCGACGGTTCGTTGGCACTTTGTTCGGTAGACGATACGGGAAAACCGGTCGATGGCAAAGCCGAAGGCATGGTTGTCAGGGGAGGAGTGTATGATTTTTATGCTGTTTCTCCGGCAAGGAAACTGGCAAAAAGTATTGATGGAACGTATAAGATAACAGATATTCCTCATAAAGAGGATGTAATGACATCTTTTGTCCGTGGCGTAACTATATCGGCAAGTTCGCGTCTGGTAACTTTGGCGACTTTCAGTCGTAAATGTGCATTAGTAGTATTCAATGTAGCTCCGTCCAAAGAGAATGTGATCCCTTTCACCCGACTGTATGCAACCGGGTTGACCATAAGTAAAATATCCTCGTCCGGTGCAGCTCTTATAGTAGGTGAAGATACCGGTATTCCATGCACCGGTGGCGAAGCCGAAGATAAAACAGAAGTGGTATTTGCTTCGGAAGAATTTGAACCCGTGGAGTCTGATGCCGATAATCTGGGTTTGAACAAGACAAAAGGAATACTTCTTCCTAAAAATACGGAACCTTTTGATGTGGAGATCGAAGTACAAAGGGATGATAAAACGGCGACGTTGAAAGCAACGATCGATAAAAATATATCTTTCGATGAAGGTAAACGATATGTTTTCACCCTGGAGGTGAAGAACAACGAAAGCTCCCTGCTCATGACAGTACTGGATTGGAAGGAGACAATCTTCTTTACAGATGCGAATGTAGGAGCTCCGGACGAACCCTATCCCGACCCGGATATCAATGAAGGAATAGGAACTTCGTTTGTTGTGGCAAGCTGGAAAGAAATTGTATGGACTGATGGGGAAGTTGGCGGTGGTCAATAATTGTGGATATAAAATGACAATAGAATAAAACAGGATATAATGAAACAAATAAGTGAAATAAGGAACAAACATTGGATTCGCCTGTTTGGCTGTTTGGTTTTACTTTGGATAGTCGGTTGTACACAGGCAGACGTGGATGATGATATTCTTTTGCCTACGCTGAAAGAAGTGGATGCCGGTTTTAATCTGAATGTCCTGGCAAACCATATACCGGTAACCCGCAGCATACTGTTTACTGCCGATGGCACTATGGAATCGGATTCGATCGGTACTCGTGCAGCTACTCCGCTGGAAGAGGCACAGGAAAGTAAGATTGCCAGTGTCTGGGTGGGGCAATATGTTGGCGGTAAGCTTTTGTATGCTAAATATATTTCTTCATTAACAGGCAATACACTTAATATTAAATTGAAACATGATAGAGAAGGTTCAGAATCTCATGTGTGGTTCATTGCTAATATGGGTGACCAGGGAGAGGTAGCAACCGAAACTGCTTTGAAAAAGTTGCTGTTGACTTATGTTTCGACCGAAACCGGATTACCCCAAAGTAATCTGTGTGGAATGACAGGGATGTGGAGCGGAGTAGTACAAGAAGGGGGAGTAAAGGATATCAGGGTGAATTTATCCCGTATGGTGGCTAAGATATCGTTTACTTATTCGATCGCCGGAGAGGGGTTTACTTTTACTCCTAATACTGTGACATTGAACTCGGTTCCGCAGAAAATGCAGGTTGATGTGCCTGAAAACCAATTGGTAGGTATGACATATACAGATTATACCGGAATAGCGGATAGAGACGGTGCTACCATGTATTGGTATCTACCGGAGAATATGGCGGGTATTGTCAGTGATGGGAACGCAATCGACTCAGAAAAGAAGAAGATCGGTATGGGGGTGACAAATGCTACTTATATCGAATTGACGGGTACGGCTGTGCAGGGGGGAGTGACATATAACAATGTTGTATTCCGTTTTTATCCGGGTGATGGAATGAATAATTACAATATCGAGCGTAACTACCATTATGTAATGAAGGTGACGTTGGTCGGTATAGATATTTCCGATGAACGTATTACGGTAAATGAGATACCGCCAATAGAGGTCGATCCGGGAAAGATGCCGGCGGAAAAAGGTGGAATGAAAGAGGTACAGATCACCGCCCGTCCGGGGCAGGCGTGGTCTTTCGATTTGGAAGAATGGTTGTCGGCAATGATAGGAGGTGTGGCTGCCGGAACTGGGGTAACAGTAAGCCATCAGGGGCCTGCTATGGTTACTTTCCAGTCGGTGTCTGCCAATCCGAAAGCCGAAGACAGGAGTGTGACTTTTTCTGTAAATGTGAACGGAGAGAATCAGGAGATAACCATTACGCAGGAAGGATCCGCCTTGTCTAAAGGGAGTGATGTTATCTCTTTAGGCGCGGCAGAGGGTTCGGAAGGGGCTTCTTCCTTTACTACTACAAAAGGTTTACCATGGCTGGCTGCCTTAAGCGGGGAGAATTGGTGGAATTGGGCAGACGATAATCCTGCTTTTTCAGGAGATGAAGCCACGGGGACTGAGCAGGCTTTGAAAATAAAAGCGACAGCCAGTAACCCCTTGGCTTCGGAACGGAGTGGAAAGATAACAGTGAGTGCCGGTACATCGATAGCTGAGATAGGTTATACAGGCTTGAAAGAGGAAATAGTGGTAAAGCAAGCAGGTTCCAGGGTAGAAGGTTCGAGCATGGAAGTAAATCCGGAAGCAGCTAATAATCAAACATCGTCGTTTGTCGCTACATCTGGTTTGGACTGGGTGGCAAAGGTAACGGAAGGTGACTGGATTACATTGGTTGGTGCGACCTCAGGTTCTCAAACAACGGGAAAAGCACAGAATGTGACTTTTAATATCGCTGTCAATCCCTTTTCTTCTGCGCGAAGCGGCGAGATAGTTGTTCGTGCCGGGGATGAAATTGGCGGACCAACCGGAACAATAAAGGTGAATCAGAAAGCCTCTGCACTGACAGTATCTGCCAGTCCCACAACGTTGGCTGCAACAAAGGACGCTGCCGGAACACTCTCTTTTAAAGGAACTTCGGGATTATCTTTTTCTATTACCAAGCCTGATTGGCTGACACTGACCGGTACTATTCCGGAAACAATGAATGGAAACGAACAGAATCTGGGATATAAAACAAGCGAGGTGAATCTCAATAGCACAGAAATATCGGGCGATATAACAGTGAAAGCAGGAAATATAGAAAATAAAGTGGCAGTTAAACAATCGGGCTCCACATTTACGGTGTCTGAAACTGAACTGTCTTTAGAAAAGGATGCGACTTCAGGTAGTGTAAAGGTAAAGGGAACCTACGGTCTACCTTGGACAGTCAGTCCAGCTGGCGGAACAAACGCTATCACTCCCTCGATCGACTCTTCTATTGCAGACGGTTCGGAGCAAGTATTAACATTTAATGCAACTGAAAATATGGGGAGTGCCCGTTCTGCAACATTTACTATTGCTGTAACCGGTGGTGATCATTCAAAAACAGTAAAGGTTAATCAAGCAGGAGATTTAACAAAGATTACTGTTACAATTAATCAGCAAGTATTGAGAAGTTATTATACTCAGATGACTAAAGATGGGGGCAATTGGAAACTATATCCTCCTTTTGATGCAGGTGGAACAGATATGGCTGAATCTCATGGCGTAACAGTTAATTTATCAGAGTCGCCTACAATGAACGGTTCTTATTCTATACAAGTACAAAAAAGCCAGAACCCTAGTGTTTTAACACAAATAAATACGAAGAGTTATTGTTCCAAATTGGATGAAGATGGCACAGGTTGGCGCTTACCTACTCAAATAGAGTTACATGCCATGTATATGAATAAAGAATATATAGAGGGTATTAAAGGTTCTGGTACATTCTTCGGCAGTTACTATTGGAGTAGCTCAATATATGGTGGAAATGGTAAATTTTGTTTATTGCGCTTAAGCGATGGCACATTCAATTATTTAACCACGAATAATCCCTATTATATTCGTTGTGTCCGGGATAACTATTGATGAAAGAATATAGTTAAACACGTAAAGAAAACATATTATGAACAAAGCAGATTTAGTAAACGAATTAGCAGAGAAAATGGGTATTTCGCAGAAACAGTCCCGTAAGTTTATCAATACTTTTCAGGCAATACTGACAGAGAGGGTAAAAGAGGATGAAATAGTACTTCAGGGTTTCGGTACTTTCAAAGCCTGGGAACAGGCTGAACGTACAGGTCGCAACCCTCGTACCGGCATTTCCTGTAAGATACCGGCCCGTAGGAGTGTGAAGTTTAAACCTGGTAAGTTTTTGCTTAGAGATTTGAACCTATCCAAATAGAGAGCAAAAGGGAGGTACAAGTGTTAACCATATAAAAAAGACTTTGTGTCTCCCTGCTTTTATTTTAGATTTCCCTCAATTATTTATTAACGCCTATTAGATATATCATGAAGAAACAAAACAAATTAGAGGCCTTATTCCCCAACGGAAAAGTGCCGGAAGCGAAGGATTTTAACCGTAGCCTTGACGAAATGTCAAAAGAAGGCCGTAACCATTTACGTGAAAAGATTTACAAAATTGCATTTACTGTATGGTCAACTTTACCTAAAAAACATCAGAAGTTCATCGAAGAAGTTATCGTCCATGATCGTCAGTCCTATGTTGACTTTATACAACAAAGAACGGTAATGGCCTGTCTGCGTTGTCCGCTTCGTTTTCCTGTTTTGTTTATTCGTATGCTGCATTTGACAGAAGTTGTTGAACGGACTGCGCAAACCTCTATAAATCATATCGCAATGTCTGTTCTGATTTGTTTTCAGATTTGCGGAAAGATCGGTACGCTGGCCGGGCATATCGGCAAAGGGGAGATTGCCTATGAAGAGGTGCTGGTGTTGGCTGGGAAGATGACGGTGGTGGAGTTCTGCGGAGGGTGAGGAGCTATTGAAAAATAAATAATAATACAATCGTATATGCTGGCCGTTTACGATCAGTAATTTGGGTTAGATAATCAGTGATTTATATACATTTATATTGGATACTATTCTGTAATTTTGTGTCATAACAATAAAAATAAGAATTACATATGACAACAATGAAAGTTAAAGGTATGATTATGGTAGTGATCATGATGTTATGTATCCCCATAAATGCACAGACGCAAAGTGATAAGACATTAGTTGCTTATTTTTCGGCAACAGGAACAACGGAGAAAGCAGCAAAGTTGATTGTAGAAGTTACAGGTGGAACGCTCTACGAAATAAAACCTGAAAAAGAATATGTCGCAGCTGACCTGGATTGGCATGACAAATCCTCGCGTAGCAGTGTAGATATGTCAGATGCCAAATCACGTCCTGCATTGAAATCTAAACCGGAAAATCTTGCAGATTACGATATCATTTATATAGGTTTCCCTATTTGGTGGAATTCAGTTCCGAGAATCATCAATACTTTTATTGAGAGCAATGATTTTGCAGGCAAGACGATTATTCCGTTTGCAACATCGGGTAGCAGCAGTATTTCTAATGCAGAAAAAGAGCTACAGGAAACCTATCCTAATATGAAATGGCAAAAGGGCCGCCTTTTGAATGGTGCGACAAAAGAAGATATTAAGAAATGGACTAAAAAATAAATTATTATGAGAAAGAATTTTGGGGCAAAGCCCTTTACTTATCCGCAGCCGGTGTTTATTATCGCTGCTTATGATGAAAATGGTACTCCTAATGCTATGAATGCCGCCTGGGGTGGTATCAGCGAAATGCATGAAATTAGTATTTGTATCAGTGAGGGACATAAAACGACTGCAAATATCCTGAAGCGTAAGGCTTTTACCGTGAGTATGGCAGAGGCCGGACAGGTGGTTGCCTGTGATTATGTAGGTATTGTTTCCGGCAATAAGGTTTCGGATAAATTTGCTCGTGCAGGTTTCCATGCGACTCGTTCGGAGTTTGTGGATGCACCGTTGATTGACGAATTATCCGTAGTGTTGGAATGTAAATTGAAAGATTATAATCCTGAAACCTGTATTTTGCGAGGTGAAATAATAAATGTAAGCGTGGATGAACGTGTTCTCGACGAAAGCGGAAAAGTAGATGTATCCAAAGTGTCTCCCATCATATTCGACCCGTTCAATAACGATTACCTGGAAGTGGGTAAAAAGGTAGGTAATGCCTTTTCGGATGGTAAGAGATTGAAATAAGGAGCAACTTTCGGAGGTTACAATCGGTGAGAATTGTGTTGTAGGAGAGGACAGGGTTTAAATATTCCTCTTTATATATGTTTGTGTTCTGGGACAATGCACAAGGCATTTCAAACAGGTACTACATCCATGTATGTTAACGATTTCATCTCTTGAAACCGATCTACTCCAAACTTTACCTTTAAGGACTTTTCTCTCGCAGATATTGACGCAGGTAATGCAATTACCGCATTTGGGAGATAAAGGTTCATGCAATTCTGTTTCCAGTGGAGCATCAGTTAAAACGGTACCGAGACATTGTGCTGCGCCATATTCAGGAGTAATTAGCAGATTGTTTTTCCCAATCCATCCTAATCCGCCAAGTAGTGCAACGGTTTTATGGGGCAATACTGATTCTTTTGTTTCATAATCGAATACGCCGTCGGCTAATAATCCCGTATCGGATTGCGAAACGGCTTTATAGCCCTTCCCGGTGATGAACTTGGCCAGTTCGTCTGCTATTTCTCCGGCTTTATGTTCGGTTTGCGAATATTCATCATCGTCGAAATTGTAATTATCCGCTATCCGTGCTTGTACGTAGTCGGGAATATTAAATACCGTTTTAACATATTCTGCGGTTAGCGGGAGCGCAAAAACAATGGCGGTCGGGAGTTGTCTGTTTTGCTTTTCGTCTAAATGCGATATATTGACAAAGCGTATCAGTGTTGCTCCTTGATTTTTTAATTTGTTTTCTATCTCTTGGTTTAAGTATTGCATGTCTCTTTTTTTGTAATAGGGATATAAATATCTGTTATAAGCTCCGAAGCCGGAGTTTTTTCGGGAGTGTTGATGTAAGTCTCAAAGGTGAATTGTTCCCGCAGGGTATAATCGCTTGTCGGCAACCAATCAAGGTAAATATGGCGGTACACCTTATTTAATTCATGATAAAACCCTTTGAAACGAAAGATTGCATATTCTCCCGTATGAATTTCATAAACGCCAAAGCCTTTCGGCACTTCAAATGATTGCGGCAATGTTATCCCAATCATAAAACGGCTTTGTTCTTCTGGCGTGATATATGGATAATCGAGAGTCAAACTCACATATTTACATCCTTTTGAAGACAATTCATATTTTTCGGAAAATTGTAGCAATTGTTTCCACAAAACAGAGAAACTATGGATGACATTATTTGTTCTTTCCAATTTCAAGTATGCGATTCGAATACCAGATATTTTTTCAATACTTGGTTCAATTCGTATCGGATTCTTCCTCTCGGGATTGACGTTTGAATGCTTTTTACGAAATTCTGGAATGGAACAATTAAAATAACTCTTGAATGCCCTCGAAAATGTGTGCTTGTTCTGATAATTGATTTGATCGAGAAGCTTCGGGACACTTACGTCAGTTGTTATTAGCTTAAATGCAATGTACTCTAATCTCAGTCGTTGAATGTATATTCCAATATTTTCGCCACAAACAGCCTTGAAAAGCCTGCGAAAATAATATTTGGAGATACCTGCAACATGGGATAGTTTGTCGGAATCAAGGTCGTCAAACAAATGACGGTTGATATACTCCTGAACTCTTATAATCAAATTATATTGCACATGAGCCGTATTGATTTTTTGTTTCCACCTCTTAATATTCGGAAGTTGTTTGGACATTTCCGCTCTCAACTCTTCCGACGTGAGATTAACTCCTGTTTCTTTATAATATTCTTCGGGGAACAGCCCCCAAAGATAAATGAGATAATCCATTGAGAAATCATAGAGTTTAACCCCGTTATGCAAACAATAGTCGCAATATTCCACATTTTGGTTTGCCTCAAGATTTGTATAATCTATATCTAAAGGTATTCCACATGTCTGGCAATATTTTGTTTCAGCATTGATTTTCATAAATATCTTATTATTCAGGTACAAAGTTAACCAATAGATTGTACTAAAGGTTACCATAAATAGCCTTCTTTTAAAAGAAAACAGGGAATACCTTAATAATTATAGATTAGTCTGTTACCTGTGTTATTATCTGATTTTTCTTTGTTCGGATAGCGGGCGATAAGACTAAATAACACTTCATAAGCCAACGATAACATAGTTTCTTGACATAACCTCTTTTCTTTGCAGAATAGGAACTGATAAAGTAAACGGATATGAAAAGAATATTTTACTATGTGATACTTATCCTGATTGGTGGTAACGGGATGATGATGGCTCAGAATGGTTTGATCCATGGGAGAGTGACGGATATGGAGAATAATCCGGTTGACGGCGTAGCCGTTGTTCTCCAGACATTGGATTCGGTTTATGTGGATGCGGTGGTAACGGACAGTCTGGGTAGTTTTAATCTGGACCATGTGGCGGAACAGACATGCCGGCTTTTATTCCAACATCTATTATATGAACCATTCCAGTTGGAGATATCCGGGGAAGATGTCGGAACTGTCCGGCTGACTTCTAAAAACTATGAGCTGGATGGCGTGGTTGTTAAGGCGGAGCGTCCGCAGGTGAAAGTAGAGAACGGGGCTTTGAAATATGATGTTCCCCAATTGATGAAAGATAAATCGGTCAGTAATGCCTTTGAAGTTGTAAAACAATTGCCGGGTATTATCGGCGGCTCGGATGAGATACAGTTATTGGGAGCCGGTTCCCCGCAAATCATTCTGAACGGGCAGTTGACAACTATGTCGGTAGACCAGTTGATAACCATGCTGAAAAGTATCCCTTCTTCACGGGTGAAAAATGTAGAAGTGATGTACAACGCTCCCGCTAAATATAATATCAGAGGCGCGGTAATCAATGTGATTCTGGACAAGGGGACAACTGACAGCACAGCCTTACAGGGAGAAGTAGGCGTCGATTATCTCCAAAAGCATTATGCTTCGGGCAAGGCACATGCCAATTTGTTGTATTCGACTCCTGACCTGACCGTAGACTTTCTGGTGAATGGTAATAAAGGACGTTATTTCGAAGGGGAAGATATTATGGCAAGGCATACCCTGGAAACAGGAGTGACGGAAATCCATCAATTCGGACGAGGAAACGGTTATATAAACAGCGGAGATATCCGATTGGGGCTGGACTATAAATTCAAAAATGAAGATAAGTTGTCGGCAGCCTATTCCTTAGGAGGCAATAGGGTGAAAAAGAACCGGACAGCCAATACCTCCTTTTCTACACCCGAAAAATCTGTTTCGGAAGAAGAGCGTTTCAGTCGGACTACCGGAGAAGATAAGATTACTCTGCACAATATCCGCTTGCAGTATGACGGTCATAGCGGTGTTACAGCCGGAATGGATTTTACCAACTACCATTCGCCTTCTTTCCAGAATTTCCTGGAGAATCGTAGTGAGGAAACACTGACTGATATGCAGAACAATTCCAAACAGGATATTTCACAATGGGCGTTATTTGCCAACCATACACACACTTTTGCCACCGGATGGACACTGAATTACGGTGTCCACGGTGGTTACACTTCCTCAAAGACCTATATCGATTATCTGTATAATAAAGGGGATGGTTACGAACCGGACCCAGATTTACTGGAGAACAATTTGCAGAAAGAATATACAGCCAATGTCTTTGCCGAAGTATCCAAAAATTTCGGAGAACATTTCTCGGCAACAGCTTCTTTGAAAGGAGAATATTTTAAATCGGACTATACTTCCAACGGCAAGAAATCGACACTTTGGAATGATTGGACCTTCTTCCCGAATGCCTCGTTGAGTTATCTGTTTACACCGCAGCATATTTTGCAGCTGAACGTGAACAGCAATAAAACATATCCGTCTTATTGGGAGATTACACCGCAGGCTACACCCATAAACTCTTATTCCGTAGTAATGGGTAATCCGGCTTTGAAGCCTTACCGTTCCTATCAGGGACAGTTGCTTTATATCCTGAAACAAAAATATACTTTCATGGTTTTTGCCCAGTATGAACCGGATTATTTTGCCCAGTTACCTTATCAGAGTTCAACGGAACTGAAGAATGTGTTCCGTTACGAGAATATGGATTATAACCTGGTTGCAGGAGTAGGAGCTGTTATCCCGTTTCGCATCGGTGAATTTATGAACAGCCAGTTTACGGCACAGGGCATTCGGATGCAACAGAAGCTGGATCATTTTAATGATATTTCTTTTGATAATAGTAAATACCTGGGGCAATTATTTCTGAATAATACATTTACTTTATCAAAATCACGTCCGAATCTGAAACTGGATTTGAACGGTTATTATATCACCGGAGCCGTGCAGGGAATCTACGATTTGGGTTCTGTCTATAATGTTTCAGCCGGTTTGAAATGGCAGTTTGCCAATGACAAGGCAACGGTTCTTCTGAAATGTGACAATATCTTCCGGAGCAATCTTCCTAATAAAATCGAAATTAATCAGGCAAACCAATACAGCCGCCTGACTAAGATTGACGATACTCGTTGCCTAACTGTTTCCTTCATCTGGAAATTCGGGGGGTATAAGAGTAAAGAGCATGATAAGGTAGATACTTCCAGGTTTGGAAAATAGTATCGGTAGTCCTGTTCATTCTGAAATCTCATGTGTCCGGTCTGTCATTTTGATAGCCGGATGGGTGAGATTCTGCCTTGCAGGCCTGTTATGGGTATCAATTTGGTATATTGAAATTTTGTTTTTATCTTTGCGTCCGAATTGGACAAAGCATTTGAATATGAATAAAATTTATACAATAAATGATATAAAGAAACAGAATGCTCTCGTGACGTGTGGTATTCCTGTTGTGCATGTCCATTGGTTCAGTGGTTTTATCTAAATAATATTTCCTTTCTTCTCCGGCATCAGCTTTCCGGAGTTTTTATAACACCATTCATTTTTATTAGTAACGTATCGCGGGAGAATCCTTATTCGTCCGTGTTAAATTGATTATACATATGTTTATAGTTTTATGCCTGTTATGCATAGGGACAGGTGCGGGCTATCTGTTCCGTCGTGCTCATAGTTTAAGGAAATTGGAAAATACAATCTCTTATACCATATTCGCCATGTTATTTGTTTTCGGCATTACTATCGGGGCAAACAAAACCTTAGTGGATAATATTGGTGATTTTGGTTTTCAGGCGGCGTTGCTGGCTGGTTGCGGAGTACTGGGAAGCCTGTTGGCCTCTTATATTGCATATAAATTTTTATCAGAGAAAGGAGACGGTGATGAAAAGTAATCTGATTGTTATATGTTGTTTTTTTGCAGGGATACTTTGCGGAATGTTCGGGGGAGAGGAACTGGCTGCCTATTGTACAAAATTACCGACATGGTTATTGTATGCGCTTATTATCCAGGTCGGCTTGAATATAGGTTCTAACGGAGAGATGGGAGCCATGCTGCGGAGCGTACGGTTGTCCAGCCTTTTACTGCCATTGTTTACGATATTAGGCACGTTGCTTTTCTCGGCGATAGCAAGTGTGTTGCTAAAGAGCTGGAATGTATATGATTGTATGGCGGTTGGGAGTGGATTTGCTTACTATTCTTTATCGTCGTTGCTGATTGTACAGTTCAAGGAGGCTTCTGCCGGAATAGAGATTGCCACACAGTTGGGAACAATTGCTTTACTGGCAAATATTATCCGGGAGATGATGGCTTTGTTCGGTGCGCCGGTTTATGCCTCTTTGTTCGGGAAGTTTGCTCCGGTGTCTGTTGCCGGCATCAATTCGATGGATGTCTGTCTGCCGGTTATCAGCAGGTATTCGGGAAAAGGGATTGTCCCCATTGCTATTATTCACGGAATCATCCTGGAGATTAGCGTTCCGCTATTGATATCGTTGTTTTGTAAGTTATGATTTTGATTTTGGGATATAATTTATAGCTTTGTGGACAAACAAGCTTAATACCTTAAAATTATGCGAATAAACAGCTTAGCGGCCTCTCTCTTTCTGCTCATTATTATCGGTGGGTTCTCATGTAAAAATAAGAATACTGGAAATGTTTCAGAGGGAGAGGAAAAGTCCGGATTGGTGGTCTCTGTTCCCGATTTCAATGCAGATAGTGCTTATTCCTATATTGTTGAACAAATTGCTTTCGGACCACGTGTTCCGAATACGGAGGCACATCGTCATTGCAGTGATTATCTGATTGCAGGTCTGAAACGTTTTGGGGCAGCGGTGCAGGTACAGGAAGCAATGCTTACTGCTTATAACGGTGACCGTTTGAATGCCCGTAATATTATCGGGTCATATAATCCGGATAATCCCCGGCGGATTCTGCTTTTTGCGCATTGGGATACGCGTCCCTATGCCGACCATGACCCGAATCCTGACAAATGGCGTGTTCCCATTGACGGTGCGGATGATGGGGCCAGTGGAGTAGGTGTCCTGCTGGAAATATGTCGTCAGTTAGGCGCTCAGAATCCGAATATCGGTATCGATGTTATATTTTTCGATGCAGAAGATTATGGTACTCCCCGTTTTATAACTGAAAACAGTCCGGAAGAGAGTTGGTGTCTTGGTTCACAGTATTGGTCTGCCAATCCCCATGTGACTAATTATCGGGCGGATTATGGGATATTACTTGATATGGTGGGAAGTCGTAATGCTACCTTCTTCAAGGAAGCTACTTCCATAGAATATGCTTCTCAGGTTGTGGAGAAGGTTTGGGAGGCTGCGCGCAATCTCGGCTATGGCAAGTTCTTCTTTAATGAACCGGGAGGCGGTGTGCTTGACGACCATACCTTTGTTATCAGAGGACGAAATATACCCTGTATCGATATTATAAACTATGACCCGGAAAGTTCACACCGCTTTGGTACTTACTGGCATACACATGATGATAATCTGGATAACATAGACCAGACGACCTTGAAAGCTGTCGGCCAAACTGTTCTGGAAGTGATTTATAAAGAGGTGGAAAATGATATTTAAGGAAATACAGATTAAAAAAATAAAAAGCGTAGGCCGAAATCAATAACCGGCCTACGCTTTTTGTTTTATCTCGGAACGATCTCGAACGGAACCCTGACAAATACGCCATGTTTCATCAAATTCATCAGATTCGGATACATTCGTTCCTTAAAGGAATCCCAGCTCCGGTGTTCCATCTGTGTCCATCCGGCTTCGGCCAAAGCAAGGCCGCGTGGATAGGTCATATAAGTCACACGGTTAATATCCTGCATCGCTTCTCCCCATAATGTGCCGGTGATGCCTAAAATATGCGCCTGTTGTGCGGCAGGAAGTCCGTATCCGGGGTCGAAGCGGTAACAGGTTTCCAGCGTGGTGACAGGCATTCCCCAGTTCTTAAACTCTGGAAGGTCGCCTTTTAGTTGCGGGTAGTCCAGATAAGTATATTCACCCGGGGCCATGATTAACGGATTACCATGTTTTGCAGTTAGTTCGATACATTTGGGAGTTAATCCGGCACGCCAGGTGATCAGTGTGGCGTCTTTAGGATAATCGAACAGGTATTCATTGGCCGGCATACGGACATTATCCAGCTCGCACCATAACATCGGTTCTTTTTCGTATTTGCGGACAGAGGCCAGTATTTTATCGAAGAAATAATTCATTAACTGCGATTCTTTGGTGTAACCCAGTTGTTTCATTAAATCCTGGCAGTGAGTGCATTTGGTCCAGTTCTTTTCGATAACAGCTTCGTCTCCTCCTAAATGGATTTTGGAGGAAGGGAATATATCGGCTATTTCTTTGATTATATCGTCATAAACGGTATATACTTTGTCATTATTGGCACAAAGCATCAGGTCGACTGTTTGCCCCATTATTTTCTGAATCGTATCGGTGTGTGTACATCCCAGTTCCGGATAAGTAGCCAAAACTGCCACCGTGTGACCGGGGATATCCAGTTCGGGAATGATTTCAACGTTTCTGTCGGCTGCGTATTTGATGAGGTCTTTCAGTTGTTCCTGTGTATAGAAACCGTTGTCGGGCCCGTTGGAGCCGGTTTTCGGATTGCGGAATGCCCCGATCTCTGTTAGTCTGGGGTATTTTTTGATTTCAACACGCCATCCCTGATCGTCAGTCAGATGTAACTGCAAAACATTGTATTTGTATTTTGCCATCTGATTGATATAGAATTTTACATTTTCTACAGGAAGAAAATGGCGGGCAGGGTCAAGCATCAATGCCCGGTAACCATAGCGGGGTTCGTCGTCGATACGGATAGGAGCGATTTGATTGTTCGCTGTGTTGCATACATCTCCCAGCAATATCTGATCCAGTGTTTTCAGTCCGTAGAAGAGGGCGGCATGGCTGCTTCCTTTGATCGATAGTTTCTTTTCTGAAATATCCAGCATGTAGTGTTCTTTCCCTTTTATTGAAGGGTCGAGCTCTATCTCGATAACAGAATTGCCGGATGTGGAAGGAGCACCGATATCGGCAACCTGTCCGGTTCGTTCGCCCAGAATACGCTGTAGTTCAAATAAACAAAATGCTTGTTTGGGCAGATTGGTTTTAATGGTTGTCCGGGGAGTAAGGACGAAATTCTTTTTACCTGTCATCTGTTCGATTCGATTAGGCAGAGGCAATAAAGCCGAAGTATTGCTCTGTCCGAAAGAAAGTGTCGCCGCTAATAGCAGTAATGACGTAATTTTGAGTTTCTTAGTATTAAAAATCATACATCTTAGGTTATTTTGTTATTAAAAAATCAGATCTTCGGTACAAAGATACATAACGAGATTAATTATCCCGGTATCTTATGAACTTTTCGTTATCAATGAATACGATGCAAAGATAGACAAGCCTGTTTTATAAAAGGACTCAATGGCTCCCAACGGGACTTAACGGGCATATACGGGAACTTTTTTCTTTTATTCAAAAAAACAATTGTTTTCAGTTACAAATACAACTGTTTTTGAATGCAAATACAATTGTTTTTGTGTTTGAATACAATTGTTTTTTCAGAGCCGGAAGGTTGTAAAAAAATAAAATCCTTTTTATTTATTCTTATATATAATGTAGGGAATTGACAGCCTTCAGGCAGGATGTGGTGTAAGGTGTTGAATATGAGTGTGTAAGACGTGACAGCCTTCAGGCATTTTGTTTAACTCCTGATTTTTAACCGATTATGAAATTCGCACAAAACTAGAATAAATTGGTCCGGCGCATTTATTTTCCGTTTTAAACCAAACAAGTTCCAAAAATGTTTTTAACTTAGAAGCGATAATCTTTAAATCGAAAGATCATGGGAGCAAAGAAGAATTTTGTATTGGATACCAACGTTATTTTGCATGACTACAAGTGTATCGAAAATTTTCAGGAGAATGATATCTATCTTCCTATCGTCGTGTTGGAAGAGTTGGATAAATTTAAAAAGGGGAGCGACCAGATTAATTATAATGCCCGTGAATTTGTGCGCGAGCTGGATCTGATGACCAGTAACGATCTCTTTTTGAAAGGTGCCTCGTTGGGACCGGGTTTGGGAACATTACATGTCGTAACAGGTGACAAATACCAGGAAAAGATAGCTTTGTCTTTCCCGGACAGGACGCCTGATCACCGTATCTTATCTTGCACGCTTTCCGTTGCGGAAAAGACACCTAAGATGCAGACTATCCTGGTTACGAAGGATGTCAACCTGCGTATGAAAGCCCGTGCATTGGGTATTCAGGTGGAAGACTACATCACGGATAAGGTAATCAATGTCGATATCTTTGAACGTGCTCAGGATACCTACGAAAATATAGATCCTGATCTGATCGATAAGATCTATTCAACCCCTGACGGACTGGATGCGGATTTGTTTGAATTCAAATCTAAACTCGAACCGAACGAATGCTTTATATTGAAGAGTATACGGGCTTCTGTTTTAGCTCGTTATAATCCGTTTACGGGAAAGATAAAGAAGGTAGAAAAGAGTTCTAATTATGGTATTCAACCCCGTAATGCGGAACAAAGTTTTGCTTTTGAAATTTTGAATGATCCGGACGTGAAACTGGTTGGACTGACGGGTAAAGCCGGAACAGGTAAGACCTTGCTGGCACTGGCTGCCGCACTTAAACAAGCCGGACTTTATAAGCAAATTCTGCTGGCTCGTCCGATTGTGGCGTTGGCAAATAAGGATATCGGATTCCTGCCGGGAGACGAAAAACAGAAAGTAGCTCCTTATATGCAGCCTCTGTTCGATAATCTGAACGTGATAAAGAACCAGTTCGCTCCCGGAAGCCAGGATGTCCGTAAAATAGATGATTTACAAAAGAATAATCAGTTGGTCATCGAGGCATTGGCCTTTATTCGCGGACGTAGTTTATCGGAAACTTTCTGTATCATTGATGAAGCCCAGAATCTGACTCCGCATGAGATCAAGACGATCATCACCCGTGCCGGAGAAGGAACAAAGATGGTATTTACAGGTGATATCCAGCAGATCGACTCGCCGTATCTGGATGCCCAAAGTAATGGTCTGGCCTATATGGTCGACAAGATGAAAGGGCAGGAGTTGTTTGCCCATATCAACCTGATCAAGGGTGAACGTAGCCAGTTGTCTGAGTTGGCTTCGGATCTGTTATAAAAGTATTATAAAATAAAAATATCCGTGTATGTGAGAATGCTCAGTACACGGATATTTATTTTCTAAGAGAATTTCTTTTATTTGCTCATCGACTTATAGGCGCTAATCAGTTTTTTGATAGTGACCACATCCGATACCTCCTGATGCTCACTTTCCGGTTTGTAATAGTTTTCCAGAAAACCGTCGGCACCTGACCATACTGTCTCAATAATACCCTGGAAACGGTTGCTCATTTGAGAACCGGATTGCTGGCGGAAACGTTTCATATCATCCAATTGTTTGAGGGCAACTTCCGGTTTTCGCCAGGGACAAGTGGCGACGTCAAATCCTTTCATTGCAAAATAGACAGCCGTTTGTTCCGGACGTTCGTAATGCCAGTCGCAAATGAAAACTTCTTTCGGGATAAGGTCGATGGCACGATACGTATTGTTCATACTAGCTTCCCAGGCACCGATACCGGTTGTTTTGCCATCTATCAGGCGATCGCCCCATATCATTAACCGTTTTCCCTGTTGAGCTAAGTGATTTTGTATTTTGGTTACCTCTCCGGCATATAATTCTGCTTTATCGCGTCCGCTGCAACGAGGACATTTATCATCTCCGATATAGAAAACTTCATCCATGCCGGCATGAAACAGATCGGTTTCAAATGCGTCCGTCAGTTCGTCGACCAAAGCGAATACAACTTTATGCACATCGGGGTGAAGAGGGCAGTAACTTTTGCAATATAAACCGTCCGGGTTAGGCCATCCGGTATAGTTTTTCGTATCAACATGCGGTGTTTCATCAAATTCCGGATATTCGCGGAGCAGGGCATAAGTTGTTTCTGCCCATGACTGATGACCGAGCAGGTTTATCTGCGGTGCTATCCGTATGTTATGTTTCCGGCAGGTGGCAACGATTCGTTTTACATCCTGAAGGGTAAGCGGATTGGGATCACGCAGTTCCGGATGAGACTCGTAAGCATAATTCCAGTCAACCCGGAGAATGAGCAGGTTGAAATGTCCGGGAGCAAGTTCTTCTTCGATAAACTTCAGGAAAACATCCATTTTCTGCACAGACGGGGCTGCTATTGCCAATCCTCTGACAGGAAGGATACTGTCCAGCCTGTTTACATTTGTTTGTGCAAAAATGCCGTTAGTTGTTATACAAATCAAAAGGCATGCGATCGTGATGAAGTGTTTCATGGAATTCAAGTATTAAATTGTAATGTAAATATGGTTTGTAACTAATTATAATTTAGCATATTCCAAAGATAACTATTTTAAATTTAACATACAATTATTCTTCTTGAAAAAAGATAGGACTTTTGATTTTAAAAGTCCCTTATTTTAAAGTTAAAGGTCCTGTCTTAACATTTGTAAAGTCCTATGCTTTTTTTCAGGAAGTTATTTTTTCATTTTCCAATGCTTTTGAAGTGTAAAAACATAACAGATAAGGATGAAAATTTATCTTTTTTTACCTACTTTTGTCTGTTAATCATTAACGCATGCGCATCGGTCGCATTCTATTCACTAGTATACAAAAAGATAATTCCATGAAACCTATCAGGAACCGTATATTCTGCCCACAATGTAAACGCCCCAAAATGTTGTTTGAGAGCCAGAAGAAGGCTGACAACTTTATTGAGTTCAACAAATCTGAAATTGAAGAAAACAATCGTTATGCCCCATGCCGGAGTTATTATTGCCCGTTTTGTGCAGGGTGGCATGTGACGCATCACCAGAACTTTGACGAATCGAGAATAGAAGATATCGATACAGTCATTGAAAATTATAAGAACTGTAGTGCTGTGAAACTAATTCTGCCCACTACGGAACAAAATGTGGAAGATATACTTGACGAAGTAAAAAAAGTGATGAAAGAAGGTGATTATGAGGCGTGTGGCAGGTTGCTTCGTTGTGTGAAAAATCTGATTGAAACATTCAAGAATAAAGGAAAACCTACCAATAGGCAGATCAATATTATAGAACGGTATGTAAGATACGACATGAAGGTGAATGTTCATTTGGGAATATTTGATGTTGAAGACGATGATTTAGTTATCAGCAGGGCTAACAGACTGATCGATGAACTTCATAGAGCATTGAAAACGAATGAGACGAAGGATATTGAAAATACTTTGGCTTTATGTCAGAAGGTATATGATGATCATATTGGTGAACCTGAACGGATTAAACATCTGGGAGATAAGCTGTGTGTCGTTCATACTATATTGGCTTGCCGGAAAGGTGTGGAAGCCGTAATGGAGTTAAAGGAAATAGATACCCGGGTGCTGATCAGATTTTTACAAGATAAATTTAAGGAATTGGAACTCAACTATACTTATCAGGAATATTCGTACTGTGCGATGACGGTGCAGACATTGTTTAAATTATATCAATTGATAGCGGACAGTAAAAAATATCCTGATAAAATAGAGAGTATCCGTATGGAACTGTACCAATGGGTTGAAAAATTACATCAGACTTTAAAACAATAAAATGATTCTTCGTAAAGCATGTGAAAGTTTACTTACTAAGTAAGTTCCGGTTTACTTATCGAGTAGGTTGAAGGGTACTTATTAAGTAGGTTTTTCTTTAGTTTGCCCCTTCCTTTCTGTCGTCATTCAGGTTTTTGATTGAGTAACTGGATGGATTCTGTGAATTCTGTTACAATTTCGGAAAGGAATGGATTGTCATTTCGTAAAATGAGTGTCGCAAAATTAATAATGCCATCCATATCCATAACAGATGATGATATCATTGTAAAGAAAGCCTTATACTGATAAGTAGAAAACCAATATTCAAATAAGCGACTACGCATGTGTTGCTTATTGTCTCCTGTATCGCAAATATAAAGTAAAGTAGAGTTGTTTTGATTAAAGAACTCATCAATAATTGCGACTATTGTATCGCGTACTTTTCTATCGCGTGGTGACTTATGATTATTTACATTTGCAATGATCAGCTGATATGAATCTTTTGTAAGCAAAAGATCATCTTTCATAAAGCCAACAGAATAGTGTACGCCTGTTTCAGTGAAAAATTGATAAAACCCGATGTTGTTAGTCGATTCTACAAAATATGGCGATACCGTATTGACATGTTCCAATGAAAGAGGCTTCATAAAGCAAAAAAATTATCAGCTTTTTTACCGGTGCGCTTCTCATAAGTTTCTTTCATTGTCATTTCAAGTTCGGCAAGGCATTCCTGCTTCTTGTTTTTTGCAGCATGGAACTTCGCAAGAACTTCTTCTCTTGTTTGTTTTTTTGTTGTCATGATGAATACTTTACTTTTAGCAAAAGTAAGAAATAAAGACTTATAAAACAAATCTTTATTCATTTCTTTTGTCAAAGAATGCCTTTGTTTTTTATTTTGTCATTTTAGTGGTTGATAACTGTCAGTCATCCTTAATTCTCAGTAGAGCTGGCATCTCCTCTGACTTTTTTAATTTGCCACTTCCATCCGCATAATATAATCATTCATATAATAACCGTTCCCAATATGAAAATCGCGTGTCGCATGTTCATGGAATCCCATATGTTTATAGAAACCGACAGCCGGATTCTCGCGGTTCACATTCAGTTCGACGGTAAACGGTCCCGGATGGATCGTCTTCAGGTAAGCAACTCCCTGTTCGATGATAAAACGTCCGATGCCAGAACCATGCAAAGAAGGAAGCGAATAGATTTTTTGGAACTCATACAAGTCTTTCTCAACTGTTTCGATAGACAGGTATCCGGAAGGTTCTCCGTCCTTGTAAATGATAAAGAACTCGTGATGAAGTTCATTCATCTGGTTAAGAATACTTTCCGGGGCATACATCATCTCAAACATATAGTCGAGTTGCTCACGGGAGAGGATAGAACCATAAGTCGGCTCCCATATTTGGGATGCCAAGTTTCTGATTAGCAGACAGTCGTCTGTAGTAGCTTTTCTAATTGAGAACATATAATGCGATTTTTAGACCAACAAAATTAGAAATTAATTTATAGTGTTTCATTTTTTAGATTGATTTTGCATTTATTTCAGCATTTATTCACGAAAAATAATAACTTTGTGGGCGTTTAATATCTGAGAGAAATACAACTTAATAAATATATTTAAAATGGATACAAAGATTCAGGAACTGACCGACAAGATCTACAAAGAAGGAGTAGAGAAGGGGAACGAAGAAGCCGGACGGATCATTGCCGATGCAAATGCTCAGAAACAAGCGATTGTCAGCGAAGCGGAAGCAGAAGCAAAACGTATTGTTGCAGCGGCACAGAAACAGGCTGCCGAGCTGAAGAAAAATACAGAAGCCGAATTGAAGCTGTTCGCTACCCAGGCCGTAGAAGCGCTGAAGAGCGAAGTTGTGAACCTTATAACCGGAAAGATTACTTCCTCGAATGTAAAAGCGATCGTTTCTGATACCGCTTTCATGCAGAAAGTTATTCTGGAAATGGCTAAAGAATGGGCTAAGAAAGAAGCGATCACGATCCAGACTGCCGATGCGGACGCATTGACCAAGTATTTCGAGGCTAATGCCAAATCTTTGCTGGACGGCGGTGTAAAGATCGAGAAAGTAAGCGGAAAGAATGCCGGCTTTACGATTGTTCCTGCCGACGGTTCTTATAAAGTAAGTTTCGGGGAAGACGAATTTGTTGCATTCTTCAAAGAATTCCTGCGTCCCGGGCTGGTAGAAATGTTGTTCTGATATGAGTAAATACTACTGTCTGATTGCCGGACTCCCTAATATATCATTGGATGATAGTAAACTGACCTATTCCGTTTCTGAATTCAGAAAGGAACTGGATGGTATTCTTACGTCTTGTGATAAGAAGCTGGTAGACTTGTTTTTCCTTAAATTCGATAATAAGAACCTGCTGGCTTTCTCACAACGGCCGGATAGCGACCCGGACGAGAAGGGAAGTATTACATACGACGAGTACAAAAGTCTGTTTGATGCTTTGAAGGATGGTGAAAAGCCGCCGAAGAACAAACGGATCCCTCCTTATTTCATCGAGTTCTTCAAACTGTATCTGGATAGCCTGAAAAAAGAGGAAAAACAGACGATCTCCTGGGAAGACCGCCTGGCAGCCCTTTATTACGACTATGCAATGAAGTGTAGCAACGGTTTTATCCGTAACTGGTTTGAACTGAACCTCAATATCAATAACATGCTGACCGCTATTACCTGCCGTAAGTATGGATTTGATAAAGCAGACTATATAGTGGGACACAACGAGGTAGCCGAAGCTATCCGTACTTCCAATGCCCGTGACTTCGGATTGGGAGATACGGTGGACTATCTGCCCGACCTGCAACGCATTGCCGAAGAACCGGACCTGATGGCCCGCGAAAAGAAAGTGGATTTGCTGAAATGGAAATGGCTGGACGATAATACGTTCTTCAAGACTTTCGATATAGAAAGTGTGTTCGCCTACTTGCTGAAGCTGGAAATGATCGAACGCTGGGTTACCTTGGATAAGGTGACGGGCGAGAAGACCTTCCGCGAAATAGTAGGAGCAATGAAGCATGGTAGTGAGAATGCGTTGGAAGAATTTAAAAGAAACAATAATAAATAATTATGGCTACGAAAGGAATTGTAAAAGGAATCGTATCCAACCTGGTGACCGTAGAGGTGGATGGGCCGGTTTCTCAAAATGAAATCTGTTACATTTCCGTAGGAGGCGTGAAGCTGATGGCGGAGGTTATTAAAGTAATAGGGAAGGATGCCTTTGTTCAGGTATTTGAAAGTACACGTGGGATGCGTGTAGGTGACGAAGCCGAGTTTGAAGGGCACATGCTTGAAGTAACATTGGGGCCGGGTATGCTGTCGCGTAACTACGACGGTTTGCAGAATGACCTGGATAAAATGGACGGCGTGTTCCTGAAACGTGGTGAATATACATTTGCACTGGATAACGATAAACTGTGGGACTTCAAACCGCTGGCGAAAGTGGGTGATCAGGTGGCCGCAGGTGACTGGTTGGGCGAAGTGGATGAAAACTTCCAGCCGCACAAGATCATGGTGCCTTTCACGTTTAAAGGAACTTATACTGTAAAGAGCCTGGTGGAAGCCGGACAATATACCATTAATCAGACGATTGCCGTTCTGACTGACGAAGATGGTAAGGATATCGATGTGAATATGATACAGCGTTGGCCGGTAAAGAGAGCCATCACTTGTTACAAAGAAAAACCGCGTCCATACAAACTGTTGGAAACAGGTGTTCGTACCATCGATACGGTAAACCCGATCGTAGAAGGCGGTACGGGATTTATCCCCGGTCCGTTCGGTACGGGTAAGACCGTGCTTCAGCACGCTATCTCCAAACAGGCCGAAGCCGATATCGTTATTATCGCTGCCTGCGGTGAACGTGCGAATGAGGTTGTGGAAATCTTTACCGAGTTCCCCGAACTGATCGACCCGCATACAGGACGTAAGCTGATGGAACGTACCATCATTATCGCCAATACTTCAAACATGCCTGTGGCTGCCCGTGAAGCATCTGTATATACCGCCATGACATTGGCAGAATATTACCGTAGCATGGGATTGAAGGTATTGTTGATGGCGGACTCTACTTCCCGTTGGGCACAGGCGTTGCGTGAGATGTCCAACCGTTTGGAAGAACTTCCCGGACCGGATGCGTTCCCGATGGACTTGTCTGCTATCGTGGCTAACTTCTATGCCCGTGCAGGTTTCGTTGAATTGAACAATGGAAAGACAGGTTCGGTAACCTTTATCGGTACGGTATCGCCCGCCGGTGGTAACCTGAAGGAACCGGTAACGGAAAATACGAAGAAGGTTGCCCGCTGTTTCTACGCTTTGGAGCAGGAACGTGCCGACCGCAAACGTTATCCGGCTGTGAACCCGATCGACAGTTATTCGAAATATCTGGAATATCCCGAATTCCAGGAATATATCGCCAAACATATCTCTCCGGAATGGATCGACAAGGTGAACGAGATCAAGACCCGTATGTTGCGTGGTAAGGAAATCGCTGAGCAGATCAACATCCTGGGTGATGACGGTGTACCGGTGGAATACCATGTTACTTTCTGGAAGTCAGAATTGATCGACTTCGTGATCCTGCAACAGGATGCTTTCGATGCGATCGATGCCGTGACACCGCTGGCTCGTCAGGAATTTATGCTGGATAAGGTGGTGAAGATCTGTCATGCGGAATTCCGTTTCGACACCTTCCTTGAAGTAATGGAATATTTCAAACAGATGATCAACGTCTTCAAACAGATGAACTATTCCGAATACGAAAGCGACCAGTTTAAGAAGTTCAACGATCAACTTGACGCCCTGCTCGCAGAGCGCATGGAAAAATAACAGAACGTATGGCAACAAAAGCATTTCAAAAAATATATACGAAGATTACCCAGATCACGAAAGCTACCTGTTCGCTGAAAGCAACGGGAGTTGGGTATGACGAGCTGGCTTCCGTAGACGGCAAGCTGGCACAGGTGGTGAAGATCATCGGCGACGAAGTTACGTTGCAGGTGTTCTCCGGTACGGAAGGTATCCGTACGAATGCCGAAGTAGTATTCATGGGCAAGGCGCCTACGCTGAAAGTAGGTGACCAGTTGGCCGGACGTTTCTTTAACGCGTATGGTGATCCGATCGACGGTGGCCCTATCCCTGAAGGAACGGAAGTGGAGATCGGCGGTCCGTCGGTAAACCCGGTGCGTCGTAAACAGCCGTCTGAACTGATCGCTACAGGTATTGCCGGTATCGACCTGAACAACACGTTGGTAACCGGTCAGAAGATACCGTTCTTCGCTGACCCTGACCAGCCTTTCAACCAGGTAATGGCAATGGTAGCCCTGCGTGCCCAATCGGATAAGATCATCCTCGGTGGTATGGGTATGACCAACGACGACTACCTGTTCTTTAAAAATACATTTAGCAACGCCGGCGCACTTGACCGTATCGTGAGCTTTATCAATACAACCGAAGACCCGTCCGTAGAACGTATCCTTATTCCGGATATGGCACTTTGTGCGGCTGAATACTTCGCTGTACAGAAGAACGAAAAGGTATTGGTACTGTTGACTGACATGACCAACTATGCGGATGCTCTGGCAATCGTATCGAACCGTATGGATCAGATTCCTTCGAAGGACTCTATGCCGGGTTCGTTATATTCCGATTTGGCAAAGATTTACGAAAAAGCAGTACAGTTCCCTGCCGGTGGTTCTATCACCATTATTGCGGTAACAACCCTGTCGGGTGGCGATATTACGCACGCTGTGCCTGATAATACCGGTTATATCACCGAAGGTCAGTTATACCTGCGCCGCGATAGTGATGTCGGTAAGGTTATCGTCGATCCGTTCCGAAGCTTGTCACGTTTGAAACAGCTGGTAACAGGAAAGAAGACACGCGAAGACCACCCGCAGGTGATGAACGCCGCCGTTCGTCTGTATGCCGATGCTGCCAACGCAAAGACGAAGATGGAGAACGGTTTCGACCTGACAGACTACGACAACCGTACGCTTTCTTTTGCAAAGGATTATTCAGAAAAGCTATTGGCTATTGACGTTAACCTCGACACAACCGAAATGCTCGATGTGGCATGGGGTTTGTTCGGCGAATACTTCAAGCCGGCTGAAGTGAATATCAAGCAAGAGTTGGTAGACAAATACTGGAAGAAATAAGGAGGTCTTATGACCGTCCCATTCGGATGAAAATATAATTTCTTTCGAGAGAAAATAAAGTTCCGTCCGAATGGAATATAAAACGATATAATATGGCAATAAAGTTTCAATATAATAAAACCTCTCTTCAGCAACTGGAAAAGCAACTGAAGATGCGCGAGCGTTCCCTGCCTACGATCAAGAGCAAGGAAAGTGCGTTGCGTATCGAAGTGAAGCGGACCAAGGATGAAGTGACTAAATTGGAACTTCAGCTGGAACAGGAGATACAGAGCTACGAAAATATGGTGGCTTTGTGGAATGAGTTCTCTCCCGAACTGATCGCTGTAAAGGATGTGACGCTCACGACGAAGAAAATCGCCGGGGTGATCGTTCCTGTCCTCAACGAGATACAGTTCGAGATCGGACATTACAGTCTCTTTAATTCCCCTGCCTGGTTTACCGATGGTGTCGAACTGTTGAAGCAGTTGGCGCGTACCGGAATAGAAGCAGAGTTTTCGGGAATGAAGCTGGAGTTGTTGGAGCATGCCAGGAAGAAGACTACTCAAAAGGTGAACCTTTTTGAGAAGGTACAGATCCCCGGCTATAAAGATGCGATCCGGAAAGTGAAACGGTTTATGGAGGACGAAGAGAGCCTCTCCAAGTCGTCACAGAAGATCATGCGGGCTAACCAGGAGAAGCGTAAAGCGAAAGAAGAACATAAAGAGGAGGCTGGCGTATGATAGTAAAGATGAGCAAATATGCCTTTATGGTATATCATAGGGAATATGATACGTTTCTGGCACAACTGCGCGAACTGGGCGTTGTGCACGTGAAGGAAAACAAGTCTATTCTCGATAATGCGGAACTTCAGGATATTCTGGCTATACGGAAGCGTGTCAATCTGTTAATGCGTTTCTTCAAGAACCTAAATAGTCAGTCGAAAGATGTTCAGTTGGCACCTGCCCGTGAACTGGACAAGAAAGCCGGAATGAAGCTGGTACAGAAAATAGAAGGATTGCAGGATAAGAAAGTGCAGCTCCAGTCTGTTAAGGCATCTCTTGAAAAGGATATTGCCTATATGGAGATCTGGGGTGATTTCAGTTGGGCTAACTTCAATCGTTTGAAGAAGGCCGGATATGATATCACGTTCTGGACTTGTCCGACCGCTAAGTATGAACCGAAATGGGGAGATGAGTATAATGCTGTGTTGATCAATAACTTCCAGTCGGTAACTTATTTTGTTACAATAACAAAGGAAGGTACACATATCGATATAGATGCGGAGCGTCCGAAGATGCCGGACAGAGGTTTGCAAAAACTGAATGCACGTCTCGATCTGTTACAGCAGGAAATGAAAGCATTGGATGCCGAAATGAAAAAACTGGCTGCATCCGATTATAATACCCTCGACCTGTTCGATAAGAACCTGCAAAACGAGTTCAATCTGTCGAATGTATTGGTGCAGACAGACCGCCAGGCAGGGGAAAAGCTGATGTTGCTGGAAGGCTGGGTTCCGACCGAGAAAGCCCGGGCAATGGAAGAAGCGCTGGAAAAGGATAATTACTTCTATCAGGCACAGGAGATAGAAGAAGGTGACAAGGTACCTATCCTGTTGAAGAACGGTAAGTTTGCCAAGCTATACGAACCGATCACCCGGATGTTCTCTTTGCCTAACTATGGCGAGTTCGACCCGACACCATTCTTTGCCCCGTTCTTTATGCTGTTCTTCGGACTTTGTTTCGGTGACGGCGGATACGGGTTACTGGTAATGATAGCCTGTACGATCCTGAAACGGAAAGTTAATCCGGACTTTAAGCCGTTCCTGAGCCTGTTCCAGTATCTCGGATTGGCGGCGTTGATCGTCGGTACGTGTACAGGTTCGTTCTTCGGTATCGCTTTAGTCGACATACCTGCTTTTGCTTCGGTAAAAGACTACTTTGTATCAAGCGATAACCTGATGACATTCTCTATCATTATCGGATTGGTGCAGATCCTGTTCGGAAAGACAATTGCTGCGCTGAAGATCATGTCTCAGAAAGGGAAGAAATATGGTATTGCACCGTTGGCATGGGTATTCATTATCCTGGCATTGTGTCTGGTATTCGGCTTGCCGATGTTGAATGTACAGTTGCCCGAAATGGTGAAAAATGTATTCCTGGTAATAGCCGGGCTTGGATTGCTGGTCGCTTTCCTTTACAATACGCCGGGCAAGAATATCTTCCTGAACTTCGGTACAGGTCTGTGGAATACTTACAATATGGCTTCCGGGCTGTTGGGTGATACTTTGTCTTATATCCGTCTGTTCGCGATCGGTCTGACCGGTGCGATCCTGGGAGGCGTATTCAATTCGTTGGCTGTGGATATGACAGAAGGTCTGAACGTAGTATTACGTGTGATTTGTATGTTGCTGATCCTTTTGGTCGGTCATGCGATCAACATCGGTCTGTGTACTATCAGTTCGCTGGTTCACCCGCTTCGTCTGATCTTCGTGGAGTATTATAAGAATGCAGAGTTCGAAGGCGGCGGTAAGGCGTACGAACCTTTTAAGAAAGCATAAACAAAACGTGATTTAAATAATAACAAAAGAATAATTAAACAAACAAATTTCATTATGGAACCAATTTTATTAGCTTATCTGGGTATTGCGTTGATGACAGGTTTAACCTTTATCGGCAGTAGTTATGGTGTAACAATCTGCGGTAACGCAGTAGTAGGAGCAATGAAGAAGAACCCGGATGCACTGGGTACTTACATCGCATTAAGTGCGTTGCCTTCTTCACAGGGTTTGTACGGATTCGTAGGTTATTTCATGATGCAGAAATTCCTGGTTGACAGCATTACAATGTTGAATGCAACAGCTATCTTCGGCGCAGGCTTGGTATTAGGTTTTGCAGGTTTGTTCTCTTCTATCCGTCAGGCAGAAGTTTGTGCAAACGGTATCGCCGGTGTAGGTGCAGGTCACAACGTATTCGGTGCAACAATGGTTATGGCCGTATTCCCTGAGTTGTATGCAATCTTGGCTTTGCTGGTTGTTATCCTGATCGGCGGAACTCTTCCGGTATAATAGTAAGTAGTTAACAATATCTTAATCCCCTGCTTTATCGGTCGATAGAGTAGGGGATTTTTTTATTCTTTCATTTGAGAAACAAAATATTTATATACTTTTGCATGAAAGCAAGCAAACAATATAACACAATTTGTAAAATATGAAAAAACATCTACTTCTAGTCGCGTCAGGACTTCTTCTTTCTTTTGGCGCAAGTGCGCAAACAACTTCAGCAGAAGATCCGCTACCGGGTTATACGCAGGCTGAACGTTTTGCGGGTAATAAATTATCGACTATGTTGTTTTCCACTTCGGTGGACCCGCATTGGTTTAAGGCAGGGAACTGCTTCTGGTATGAATATAAAACAGGAAACGGCAATGTCTGGTATGTGGTTGATCCTTCCGCAAAGACGAAACGTCCTTTGTTCGATCAGGATAAGCTGGCTGCCGAATTGACTGAGATCGTTAAGGATCCGTATACGGCTCAACAGTTGCCTATCCAGAAGTTGGAGGCGGGAGAGGACGGACGTACTTTTACTTTCCAAATCACCTCTTCACAAGACGCCAAAAAGGACAGCACGGATAAAGACAAAAAGACGAAAAAGGAGGTATTCTATTTCTCCTATGATTATCCGACACGTAAATTGACCTATCTGGCAGACAAAAAGAAGGATACGGAATATCCAAACTGGGCCTCTATCTCACCGGACGGTAAAACCGTTGTCTATGCCAAAGACCTGAATCTGTATCGTATGTCGCGTGAAGACTACGAGAAACTGAAGAAAGATGATAAAGACAGTACGGTCACAGAGATACAACTGACGACAACCGGTGTAAAAGACTTCGGTTTCGGTCAGCCTTACAGTCTTCTGAATACAGATACCTTATGTAACGGTAAAAGGAAGAACCCGGGTTATCTGTTATGGTCGCCCGATTCCCGTCATTTTGTAATCTCTATTTCAGATAACCGCAAGGTGAAAGACCTGTGGGTGATCAATGCTATGGCCACTCCGCGACCGACATTAGAGACTTATAAATACCAGATGCCGGGTGAAAAGGAAGCTCCTGTTAGTCATCTGTATCTGTTTGACATGAGTAACGACTCTTACAAAGAGATCAATACGCAAGCATTCAAAGACCAGACAATACGTATGGCTTATCGGCCCCGCCTGCATAAACAGCGTGATATGAAAGAACTGCCCAGTATTTGGTTGGGTGATAATAACCGTTTCTTCGTTACCCGTTCCAGTCGTGACCTGCATCGCATCGACGTCTGTACTTATACGATCGGTGAAGACTCTATCCGTCCGATTATCGAAGAACGTATGAATACGTATATCGAACTCCGTCCACTGGCTGCTGTTAATAACGGAAAAGAACTGATCCATTGGAGCGAACGCGACGGTTGGGCGCATCTGTATCTTTATGACGACAAAGGTAATCTGAAGAACCGCATCACATCAGGCCCTTGGCATGTAGACCAGATCGTGAAGGTCGACGAAGCCAAACGCGTTGTCTATTTCCTTGCCAACGGAAGAGAAAAAGGGGAGAATCCTTATTATGAACATCTTTACCGGGCTAACCTCGACGGAAGCGGTTTGCAGATGGTTTCTGCCGGCGATTATTTCCATGATGTCCGTGTAGATGATAACGCCCAATTCATCGTCCATAATTATTCTCGTATCAACACTGTTCCGAAATCGGATCTGTTGGATAACACCGGTCGTAAAGTGATGGAACTGGAAGAAAGCGACTTCTCGCAACTGTTTGCTGCCGGTTACCAGTTCCCGGAACCGTTCAAGGTAAAAGCAGCCGATGGTGTAACGGATCTTTACGGTGTCATGTATAAGCCTTTCAATTTCGATTCGACAGCAGTATATCCTATTATCGACTACGTTTATCCAGGTCCGCAGGTTGAAGCGACACGCTATCCGTTTACCCGTATGAGCGTCCGTACCGACCGTTTGGCACAGGCTGGCTTTATTGTCGTATCAGTCGGTAACCGCGGCGGCCATCCGAGCCGTTCGAAATGGTATCATAACTTCGGATACGGAAATCTGCGTGATTATGGACTGGCTGATCAGAAAGCTGCTATTATCCAGTTGGCGGATAAACATAAGTACATTGATATCCACCGTGTCGGTATTCACGGACACTCGGGTGGTGGTTTTATGTCGACTGCAGCTATCCTGCAATATCCTGATTTCTTCAAGGTGGCCGTATCTTGTGCTGGTAATCATGATAATAAGATTTATAACCGTTGGTGGAGTGAAACGCATCATGGCGTAAAAGAAGTGGTATCAGAAAAAGGCGATACGACATTTACATACAGTATCAAGAGCAATCCCGAACTGGCCAAGCAGTTGAAAGGGCATCTGCTGCTGGTTCACGGAGATATCGACAACAACGTGCATCCGGGTAACACGATGCGTGTGGTAGACGGACTGATCCGTGCCAATAAACGTTTCGATATGTTGCTGTTGCCGCAACAGCGTCATGGTTTCGGTGATATGGATGAATACTTCTATTGGCGTATGGTCGATTACTTCTCAGAACATTTGCTGGGAAAATCGGATAAGTCGGTGGACATTCCGAAACGATAAAAAACCAAGAGGCTCCTGTATAGAATGCAGGAGCCTCTTTTTACATAAATAGACATTGTTATTTGGTTCCTCGCGGATGAAATAACAGAAGGGGGTACAGGTCTCCGACCACAAAAATGGAACATAGATAGAGAAAAATAATCCAATAAAAAGGAAGAAGAGGAAGAAAAACGATTTCTTTTAGTTTATTAACTAAGTAATTTAGTTTTCAAACTAAAACATTTAGTTACTTTGCCCGAAACAACAGGAATTATGAAACGACTGACTGCAAAAGAAGAAGAGATCATGGGCTATTTCTGGGAGAAAGGTCCTCTTTTTGTAAAACAACTGCTGGAATATTATGAGGAACCTAAACCTCATTTCAATACATTATCGACGATTGTCCGGGGATTGGAGGATAAAGGATTCCTTTCACATAACACTTTCGGCAATACTTATCAGTATTATGCCGCCGTTAGTGAGACAGAGTACAGCAAAGGTACATTGAAGAATGTTATTGCCAAATATTTCAATAACTCTTATTTGGGCGTTGTTTCTTCCCTGATTAAGGAGGAAGATATCTCTGTGGATGAACTTCGGAAGTTGTTGGACGAAGTGGAACAAGGAAATAAAAACTGACAATTATGGGAGACTTCTTTGTTTATATCCTTAAATCGTCTGTATGTCTGGCAGCTTTTTATCTGTTCTACAGACTGTTGTTAAGCCGTGAAACATTTCACCGCTTTAACCGGATTGCCTTGTTAGGGGTAATCATTCTTTCCGTTGCCATTCCATTTATCCGTATTATGACCGATGAACCGGTTGCCATACAGCGCCCCTTGCAGAATCTGGAATATCTCTTACAGATGGCACAAATGCAGACAGAGATACAGGTACAGACCTCCCAGTCATTCTGGCTTCCGTTACTGTTTGTAGTTTATCTGGTAGGCTGTGTTTTCTTCTTTGCCCGCTTCCTTTATTCGACAATCCGCATATGCCGGATGATCGGGATGGGAGAGAAGCAGGTGCTTCCCGATGGTAGCAAACTGGTGGTTACGGATGAGACTGTATGTCCGTTCAGTTGGATGGGATACATCGTCATTTCGCAAAGAGATATGGAAGAAAGCGGTGAAGAGATACTGACGCATGAGATGGCGCATATTCGTGCCCGTCATTCTGTCGATATGCTGATCTGTAGCTTTTGTGTCATTCTTCAATGGTTCAATCCTGCTGTCTGGTTACTAAAACAGGAATTGGAGAATATTCATGAATACGAGGCTGATGAAAGTGTGATCAATCATGGCATCGACGCGAAACATTATCAATTATTATTAATAAAAAAAGCTGTTGGTTCACAGCGCTTCACTTCTATGGCCAACAGCTTTAATCACAGTAAACTAAAAAAACGAATTACTATGATGTTAAAACGAAAATCGAATCCGTGGGCGAGATTAAAGTATCTCTATGTACTTCCGCTGACAGCTGTAGCGGTTGTAGCTTTTGCCCGTCCCGAAATCTCTCGTGAACTGGGAAAGATTTCAAGTGCCAAAATTAGCGAAATTGTTCCGGTTAAGGAAGTTATCGAGCCTAAAAAAGCTGAACCGGTAGTCGAGGTTGTCCCTGCCCCTGTAGAGAAACCTGCCGTAAAAGAGGTTGTGGCATCTGCCCCTCAAGTGGTAAAAGTAATAAAGACGGAAGCGAGGGCAAATAAGGACTCTGTTACACAGGAAAAAGAGAAAACGGAAAATCCGCTGGAGGTTATGCAACAACAACTGGATAATTTCTCGAAAGACGCCGAAGATCGGATGAGAAATATCAAACAGAGAGTAGAGATGTCTCGTAACCTGATCCTGATCGATAATGAAGTAGCTACTTATGAGGAGCTGGATAAAGTGAGTCCGGAGAACATTCATAGTTTTAGTATGAGTCCAAAAGATAAAAGTGAAGAAATTCTGGCTAAATATAATGCTTCGGACAAGCAAGGTGTGATCTCGGTCGTTACTAAGGGTGCTATTGCTTCCGGCAAAATAAAAGAGGACGATGTAAAGGTGGTCGGTTATGGTCGTTTGTCTGATCGTCTGCCTGGGGACGTAAAAATCCGTATCAGGGACGGACAGATCGGAAAAGAGAAGCCTCTCATAATTATTGACGGAGTAGAACAAATAAAGGATGATGCTATAGATAAGTTGAATCCTAATATTATTGAATCTATATCTGTGTTGAAGGATGAATCTTCAGTAAAATTATATGGAGAGAGAGGAAAAGACGGTGTTATTCTGATAACAACGAAAAATGCATCCACAAAGAAGAAGTGAAATGATGAAGACCTATTTATATCAGGCAGCTTTTGCCGCCTGTCTTTTTCTTACCGCCTGCAATGAAAGTAAGACAACGGATGGAAAAATAACCGTAATCCCTGTAGGAGCCGCTCTTGACGCTCCTTCCGGATTGAAGGCTTCCGACTGTTTCAAACAAGTATCTTATGTGGCGTTGGAGACGAATGACAGTTGTCTGGTAGGAACAGCTCCCCGTGTACAACTCATTAAGGATAAGATATTGATTTCTACTAATCAGGAGCAATGCTTGATGTTCGATAAGACCGGTAAGTTTATAAAGCAAGTCGGACATATAGGGAATGACCCTGAAGGGTACAGCAGTGTATATTGTTGGGGAAATAATGAGACGGGAGATATCTATTTTTGGGGGTGGAACAATGAATTAGTCTGTTATGACCAGGAAGGACTATTTAAAGAGAAAATTAAAATTCCATTTGAAGCAGAGGGGTATGCGGCTGCATCTTACAACTATCTGACCAATGAAATATTTGTTGGCCATAAAGAAGGAATCCTGGGAGCGAACGGAAGTGCCCTTCTCTTCTTTAGGAATAATGAACCAATAACATCGTTTCAGACAATTGCTGCCGATGATAAACCGTTTGATCCGTCCAATATTGCTTCTATATCAGTTGTTAAAAATGAGGAAGGTGTTAAACTGTTCGGTCCGACAGCGTACTCTGGGGTAGTTATCGTTAATTATAAAGAACCGGAAACCGGAAGTATTTCCTTCCCTGATAATACGAGTCTATGGCGTCAGAATGAGAATCTCTACTTCAAGGAAGCCTACAATGATACGATCTATCAGGTGAAAGATACTACCATTGTACCTTCAAGCATCATTGATTTAGGAAAGTACCATTGGAAATACTCCGACCGTTATATGAAGAATAAGGACAATGCAGCACTGATAACACAGATACTGGATAGCAAAGACCGGATGATCATTCGTTTTATTACGAAGCTGTTTCATGGAGCTGTTTTGCATGATGCTGTTGTTACTAAATCGACCGGAGAAGTTAAGGTCGGTTTATATGCTGACGGGATGAAAGATGACCTAACGAACTTTTTGCCATTGCAGCCTATGACAGTTTCTCCTGTCGGAGAATATGCAGGTTTAATCCCAGCTGCCGACGTGGTTGAATGGTTCGACGAACATAAGGACAGCAAAGAACTCCCGCAGCAGGTAAAAGATCTGAAACAGATAGGAGAAGAGGATAACCCGATTGTGGTGATAATGAAATAAAAAAGAATGTTCTCAAATAAAACAGGTGACGCCGATTCCTATATCAGCGTCACCTGTAATGTGTTAATATGTTGTCGGTTAAATGAAGGAATAACGAAGCGACGCTATTCCCGGAAGAAATTTATGATTTACTCCCTGACAATCTGGTGAATTTGTACCGGAGTTTTACCTGCCGGGGTGATTATCAGCGTTTGTATATCATCAAATGAAATTTTATTCAGCTTCACATAGCCGACGTAGCCACAATATAGCATATTGTTTTCGCCGTCATTGTTGACACCGGAGATGGAAACCATACTATCGTTATTGCCGGACAAGAAGAATTCGATATACTTGTCTACACCGTTACATTTCACTTCAACCTTTTCGCCCGGTTTCAACGTTTTATAAGTACTCAGATTGAGATCGTACATCATCAATTCTTCGTTGATTTCTGGTGCTTCCTTTGTCTTTACGGAAAAAGCGGCAACCTTCAGTTCCATCTGTTTGCCGGAATTGTTGCGCATCCGGACAAAATGAGCGTTCAGAGGAATTGTAGTAACGGTGAATTTTGTCCGGTCGGCAGGAATATCAGAAAGGATAGTCCATGTCTTACCGTCTTCCGACCATTCGAATACACGTCCGTCCACATTACTTTGAGGTAAGTTGAACGTGAAAGATTCGGCGTCCTTTTGGATTTCCCATCCGAGGCCGAGATACTGGTTAGGTTCGACTTTTACCACTTCAAGCATGGGGACATAGGCTATCAGATTCTCGTCTTCCGACCAGGGTTGATTCTTCAGCTGATCTATATTAGTAATGGTAGAAGCTGTGCTAACTCTGATTTCGTTGGAAGGTGTATCGGCTGTCGAAAGCAGGTTGCGGCTGGTCTGTCTGTATAAACCTTCAATAAGCGGCATCAGGACTCTTGAACCTACTTTTACACCTTTCTGATACGGATTCTGGTTAAAAGTACGGTTAACCAGTTTCATACTGTCCATAACGGCAGATACTTCGAGGAAACGTTGCCAGGTGTTCTGGCGGTCTTTTTCATACCAGGCGTGAGCCATACGCAGAGCATTGGAACCGCATCTTCCGAGTAACTCGAACTGCATAAGCCAAGGATTGATTTCTTTAATCAGTGCCTTATTGTCTCCCTGATTGTATATCAACTCGGGAGCAGCCTGTATCTGTGCGAATAAGGCACCCAGTTGGTTTGCATCTCTTTCTCTGAACTGTCCGTTGCGGTAACCGGTAAGGAATTTGTCGGCCTGTGCCTGGTAGCGGGTAGATTCCTCACGGCGATATAAATGACCGTTAGGTCCCGGATCGCTATTATTCTCACAGAATGTCTTGAAGGCGATGGCTGCTTTGGGTACTAAATATTCGCAAGCCTTTTCCCAAGCCAGTTGCGGGTCGTAACTGTGTATATTCCAGCTATACATGGCAACACCGAACAAGGCGACTTTGGAGGCTTCAGCGCGTTCCATCGGGTTAGCAACGAAACCGGACATCGCATTGGAAGCCTGAGTGTCCAGACCATAAGCGGGTCCCATCAAAAGGTGGTCACGGCAGTAATCGCTTACCGGGAAGTTCCACCAGATATAGGCGGGACGGCGGATACGCTTGTTGACCCATTCAAGACCTTCCAGGGTAATATCGTCTACAACACGATTCCCGGTCCACATGATATGGACAGCCGGGTGAAGTTGTTCGCCCAGGATATCGAGATAATCGGTCCGTGCCCATGAACGGTTGTATTCGGTCGGACACATGATTAATGGCTGTATGTCGCTTTTCTTTTCAATAAATTCTTTCTGGATGAAGTTCATCAGGCCAGCTTGTTTGGCTGCGTTTGTTCCTTCACCGGAAATGTCGTCAAAGAAGACAGCGAAAGCACGTACACCGAGGTCGTACATTTGTTCGAACTTGGTGATCACGTTGTTACTGTCGGTTGCATTCCATTTGATATCCTGTCCCGGATGGATTGCCCAGACGAAGTCTACCTTGTTGCGGGCAGCTTCGGTTGTCAGTTCTTTAATCTGCTTTGCCTGGTCGGCAGGATAGGGTTCACGCCAGTTGGCACTGTGGAAAGGATCGTCTTTCGGACCATAGATGTAAGTATTCATCTTAAACTGGCCGTAGAAACGAAGTTGGCTGATACGGTCGTCATGGCTCCAGGGAGTACCGTAGAAGCCTTCGACAGTTCCCCGATGGAGTACGTCAGGATAGTCGGTAATCGTACATAACGGAAGTGTGCGTTTGCCTGCTTCATTGTTGCCGACCAGTTGTTTGAGTGTTTGGGCGGCATAGAATAATGAACGGTCGTCCACAATTTCGATAGTGATTTTCTTCTTTGAAATATCCAGGATATAAGCACCTGAACGTTCCATTTCGGGTGTTCTGGCTTTCAGCTTTTTGACTTCCAGCGGTAATGACTTGCCTGATTGGACGAAAGGCAATGCTTCTTTCAGTATTTTCACTGCGTCGGCGTCCGGATTGCTGATACCTTGTAATGTATATCCATGAGACGGCACATATTGCTGGTTGGATATAACAATTTGTTGTGGTTGGGGATATAACTCGAGAGATAAGCTTTGCGCGTAAGTAAATCCCGGAATACAACATAATAATAGTGTCAGGAGTAGATTTGCTAGTATTTGCATAGATCAACGGTTTAAGATATTAATATTTGACTGTAAAGTTATTATTATTCAACAAAAAAACAAGGATGGAACAGCAGAATTATCTCGTTTCATCCTTGTTTAAATTACTGATTGTATTCGCTTAGTTAATTGACAATAACAATGTTTTGCCGGACTGATTTCCCCATTCGGTCAACAGGGAGCGCAAGTTGCCGAATTCAGCGGGAGTATAGAGCTGTTTGTTCAGTAGCAAAGAGCGTTCTACCTCTGCGTTGTTTCCGTTTTGCTTAACGGAGATGACTACCTTACCGGCAGCGTTTTCAATTGTTTTAACTGCTTCCGGAGTAGCTAGTTTCATCCCTTCCGGTACTTGAACGGTATAGGTATACCGTTCGTTTGCTTTGCAGGGCAACAGCAGGTTTTCCTTGCGGCTACTGTTCATATTGCAGTAGTAACTATGTGCCAGGCTGACCGGGGCATCGGGCAGTGAAACCATAACATATCCGTTGTTCGCTTTTAAAGGTTGGGATGCAGTATAGGAGATTGTCGTTCCGTTGCCGGTCTTCGATTCTTTTGCTTCCTTATCAGCACCGGCATAGGTAGACAGATAAGCTCCGTAATAGGGGAGGTAAGCGTTGCCGATAGTTGCATCTACTTTTGCATCTGCTTTTTCCGGAGAGACGGAAAGGGTAACCTTATAAGTGAGGTCGGTAGACAGGGTGCTGATTGTTACAGGCGTACCTTTGGTCAGGCTGATGACCGGTGTCAGGTTATTCGAACCCGCAGCTGCCATTTTATTGGATGATGGAGACATGATATACTGTTTACCGTCTGCATTGGCAATAACGACCAGTTCTTTTATGGCACTCAACCCGCAACTGGCCGGTTCGGCATTCACACTGTAGGATGCTGCTGTTTCGGCTTTGATGCCTGCTGCATTTAACAGGCCGTTCAGCAGGTTTGTCTTTTCAGCTTCGGTTCCGTAGGCGGAATAGATTACATCGCTTGCCGAACGGATTTTATATCCTGCATCCGGCAACGAAAGGCGACTGTAACCCAGGTTTTCCGTTACGTGTTTCAGGATGGCCTGTAGTTTTTCCGTATCGTTCTTTTTACCTTCTGTCAGGTTTTCGGCAATGGCAGTCAACTGGACGTCGCTGGCGGGAGTGAACTGTGCATACAATGCTTTCAATGCGTCTCCGTTCGATGCATAAGTGGTTGCAATCAGGAAAGGAACGTCGCCATTGGCAGCCGAAACGAACGGGTCACGGGAAGATGCCGGCAGGTTCTGTAATTTCCAGGTAACGGTTTTCATGCCGTTGGCTGTTGTGACGGCCGGCTTGGCATTGTTATACTGCAAAGTGTAGGATAACGGTTTGCTTTCCGGTGCAGACAGACTGATGGTATATTCTTTTACCGGAGAGGTTTGTAATAGCTCGTTATAAATATCCAGCTCCGGCAGATACCCCGGTTTGGAAGTCAGCGTATAATCCAGATAGATGGTTGCTCCCAGTTCCAGACCGGTATGGACAACGACCATTTCTTTCAGATGGTTGTAAGCCGGAGCATCGGCTGCTGTCCGGGGAAGTACTTCCACAAAAGCATTGTCGGGCGTTTTGACAATGTTGCCGTCTTTCTGTTTGGTATAAGAGGAATTAATTTTTAGTTCCTGGTATTGCGGATTGTAAACTATGAAACTTTCCCCGTAAGTACCGTTCATGGCCGTATGTGTGAAAAGCGTAAGTTCCATGTTGTAGCGGAACTCCTGGCTTCCGTCTGCATTCAATGTATATGCTTTCGACAGCTTCTTATATTCAGCTTCCGGGCCGGCAAATGCGGATGCTGTAATAGCCAGCAGGCAGAGAAGCAGTGCCAGTTTATGTAGTATATTAGTCATTGTCTTTTATTTTTTAATAATTAAATAATCACCGAAACTTTTGTGTGCATTAACGGCAGAACGGAAACCGTCCCAGTCGGCTGCTTCATATACACGTTTCTTTAGAGCCAGCTTCTGGTGAAGCGTTATTTTGTCGCCGTCCTGGCTCAATGAGCCTTCGAAGTCGGCGGCATCGCTTTGCTTGCTTTCGTTCTTTGCCTCATTTAACAAAGTGTATCCTTTCGGTAGCTGGATGGTTTCGTCCAGTTCCACCAGACGTGAACAGCCATCCTTGAAACCATACTGGCGTTCGGGCAGGTCGGTATTGATGCGCAGATAACTCTTTACCTGATTGTACAGGTTGTTCATTACCATCGGTTTGAAGACCAGTTCCTCTTTACCCGGGATAGCATATTCCGGTATTTCATAGCGGAAAGTGATTTTGATGGGAGCCGCTTGATAGTCTTTCGGATCTTTTCCATAATCCACGCTAAGCAGACGGGCTTTCGGGGATACGTTTAGCAACTGGCTTTCAAGCATGTTCTTCCATTGTGACTGCCAGCCACGGGTAAACATGCCGCGGATATTGCTGTCCGATTGTCCTTCGGCCGTGATGGTGAATTGTCCGGTCAGTGTGCCTTTGGCATCCAGTTTATTGTTTGCTTTGATACGTACATAATGGTTTTCCGGAGCGGAAACGGGAGTCAGGCAAAGGTCGGAACCTTCGGGAACTCCCGGCAGGTAGTTCTGTTGTTGTTCGGCGCTGCTCCATAGTTCGCGGCAGAAAGGAACCCAGGTCGGGTCGAGCGGCATATATGTACCGCTGGATAATTTAACGACGGCTACACAATGGTTGAAGTGGTCGGCCGGAATACTTTCCACACGGCTGCCTGCCATTGTCATAGCGGGATAGGCTTCGAAACCTGCCATACGGAGGAAGGATATCAGCGTTCCGGCAATATCTTTACAGACACCGCAACGGTCGGTATAATTCATCTTGGTATTGTGAAGGGTATAACCTTCGCCTTTGCCCATCGAGATGCCGGAGTAACGGATATTGTCGGCAACCCAGTGGGTGAGGACGGCTATCTTTTCCATTTCTGTTTTCTTCCCTTTGATAAGCTCGTCTACCTTTTTCTGTGCTTCCGGCAGTGGAGCAAAACTTCCGTAATCTTCGTTAACCTTATTGAACCATAATGATTTATCCTGCCATTTAGGAGTGGACGACATCATCAGTTTCGGAGCGGCATCGAACAGGTCGACCATGTTAGGTTCACGTTTGGTCGGCATCACATTGTTGGTGGAGAAGGTATAGGCTTTCCGACCATCTTCATAGCGCATGGAAGAGGCGCAGTCGCCCTGATAGAACTGGAACTGCATTTCTTTCTCCATCGGAATGGATACTTTATATACTTTACGTACGGTCGGTTCCGTCACCCAGAAAGGAACGATGTCATAGAATTGTCCGCGCATGGGAGGGATGAAGCGGGATTCGTCATCGCTGCCGTCGGCCAGCAGGGCGTAGGTGAAACCTTTCTTGTCGATTTCATATTCGATGATATCTCCCGGATTCAGCTGGCCTACTTCAAGCATGATCTGGCGGGCGCCCCAATAGATGGCGCGGGCCGGAGCCGCATAGTCGCAGGCTTGTGTAACGTCCAGGTTGATTACATCGCCGTTGGCACGGTAGACGGTCGCTCTCTTGAATTGTGCGAAAGCCGTCAGCGGGTCGTAATCATATTTGATGATACGGTTACTCACTGCTCCCCGGGGAGTCTGAATTTTGATAGTCTTGCAGACAGAAAATGAACCGGAACCGGTCGGTTGTACGGTTACGGACGTGCTGTCCAACAGATTGACGCAATCATATCCGGCATAGACTTCCGGCTTCTGAAGCGTCGGGTCCGGTGCGAACCGGCAACTTTCCCCACTCTGTCCGTAGGCGGGCGAAAGGGTTAGGAATGATAATACGGTAAGTGCAAAATACCTCATAAGTATAGTGTTTTAAATGATAATCAGATTAGCTTTGCCGCCAATAAACGACAGGCTGTCCGGTCTGTTTTACCACTGCCGGTGAGTGGGATGGCATCGACCTGCCGGATATATTTAGGCTGTTGGTATTTAGGCAGGAGAGAGGCTATTCTTCCAGAAAGGCCTTCAATGTCTGCCGTCTTTTCCATCAGTAGCACAATGGCTTCTCCTAATCCGGGATGTGGAATAGCCGTTATCGCAAAGGTAGCAGAAATTATTGAACGTAGTGTTTCTTCCACTGATTCGATTTGTACTTTTATACCTCCGGTATTAATGATGTTGTCTTTCCTTCCCAGAATGGAGAAAGTACCGTCCGGATGCAACTGTGCGATGTCGTTTGTCACTAATGTCTCGTCGCAAACCAGTGGTGCGTTGATAATGAGTGTATCCTCAGACGATAAAGACAATTGTACGGAAGGGAAAGGGGTGTAGGCTGAAGAAGCCTCGGGGCCGTTCAGCCTGCGCAATGCGATATGAGTAAGTGTTTCCGTCATGCCATAGGTCGAGTAGACGATATTGGGTAATGTCCTGACCTCTGCTTCCAGTTCTTTATTTATGGCGCCTCCCCCTATGATTAGTATCTCTGTCCGGCATAGGCGTTCTTTTTCTTCCGGTACTTGAAGCGTGTTATATACCTGTAACGGTATCATGGCTGCAAAGCGAAGCGGAATCTCTACATCAGCCAACGGATGACTGGAAGGCGTGCGCAGAATGAGAGTCAATTCGGCAACTAAGGCCCGTACGACCACCATCTTGCCGGCAATATATTGCAATGGCATACACAACAGTGCGTTATCTCCTTTTTGCAGATGAAGGAAAGAGCAGGTAAGGATAGCACTTTGCATCATCTGTTCTTTGCGGACAGAGAACTCTTTAGGAGTTCCGGTAGAGCCGGAAGTATGAACGGTGATGTAGGGAGATTCGTTGAACCAGTCGGCCAGGAACTTGTATAAATCCCGACGTATCTCTGGTGCATCGGCAGGTAGATTAGTTATTAATTGCTGTATATTTTCTGCTGTACAAACCGTTCCGTCCTCTAGTTGTAACTGTTGTTTATTACAATCTGTAAGTAACTGTTTCCCCTCTTGAGAGGGGATAAGGGGTGTGTTATCATTTCGTTCCGGAACAGGCATTAACACACCCCCTGCCCCCGAGGGGAATGAGTTACTCTTCGGATCGTACCAGAGACAATCCTGGCGAATGGAGAGCGGCATCTCCACATTGTCCGTAAATAAAGCCCCTGTTCCCAGTCCTTGCGGTAAAGGATTATTGAATGTTGCACACCATTGTGCAATGGCATTCAGTCCGATATTCGATTCTAATGCAGAAGTAATCCACCAGCCTATCTTTTGTTGTTCAGCCTCGTCGATCCATTCCTGTCCGCCACTTATCCCGCCATGTAAAGACGGTTTCAGTATGATATACTGCGGACGGATAACTGATAAGAGTTCCTTTTTCCTTTCTATTGTATTGATGCCGATTAGTTCTTCATCCAAAGCAATAGGTAAAGGTGTTTCAGAAGTGAGTCGTGCCATTTCCTCCCACTGCCCGGCGCGGATAGGCTGTTCGATGGAATGCAGGTCCAGTTCGGCAAGCCGTTGTAACTTGTTCAGGGCATCGTCAGGGGAGAAGGCTCCGTTTGCATCTACCCGTAATTCTATTTCTTTAGCAGAAAAATGCGCACGGATATGTTTTAATAAAGCCAGTTCCTCTTCAAAATTAATTGCCCCAATCTTCAACTTAATACAGCGAAAGCCTGATTGCATTTTGACCTCGATCTGTTCCAGCATCTTTTTATAGTCACCCATCCAGATCAGGCCATTGATTGGGATACCGGCTTTACCTCGTGAAAAGTCTGTATCCCAAAGTGTAAAATTACCCGTTTGGAAATGGCGGAAAGCCGTTTCCAGTCCGAATAAGATGGAGGGATAGGAACGCAGAGCTTCGGTATCGGGCATTCCGTTCTGTTCCGTTTGGTGACAAATGGTTGCCAGTTCTTTTTCGTAGTCTGGCAGATCATCACAACTCAGTTTAGGGAGTGGAGCACATTCACCTATCCCGAATCGTCCGGGCATTTCATCGGCGGTAAGAACCAAATACCAGCTCTTTCGAATCGTATAAGTCCCCCGTGAAGTCCCTGCCGGTTGCTTGAAGTGTAAAACTTTAGGAATTATCCGGATTCTATAATGCGTTGTTCTCATTATTCTGATTAATATAATCGTTCAGTTGATTGTTTAGATCTTTAAAGTTTGGTAAAGCATCCTGTAATTCTTTAGGTAATTCATTATATGTATATGAACTTACTCCAATAGGTTTGTTTATATCGCGAAGGGAAAATTCAACTTCATAATCATCTTTCCCTTTGCAAAGTAATATCCCAATTGTTGGGCGGTCATACTTATCACGTACTAATTCATCTATTGCGGAAATGTAAAAATTAAGTTTCCCAATGAATTCAGGTTCAAATTCCTTTGCTTTCAGTTCAATGACAATGTATGCTTTTAGACGGGTATGATAAAATAAAAGATCCAAGCGATATTCCTTTTTCCCAACTTTCAGAAGATATTGATGTCCCATATAAGCGAATCCTTTGCCCAATTCAAGTAGGAATTTAGATATTTGTTGGACCAGGCCGCATTCAATATCCCGTTCTAATGCTTTCTCCGATAATTGAAGGAAATCGAAATGATAAGGATCTTTCAATAATTCGTTTGCCAGTTCACTTTGAGGGGGAAGTAATGTTTGAGTGAAGTTATTGATTGATTTCCCTTGTTGGTGAAACAGGTCCTTTTCTATATGATATTCTAAAATGGAACGGCTCCAACCATTTTCGATGGTTTTGTGGATATAGAAGAGGGCTTCCTGGGGAGAGCCTATTTTGCTTAATAAAAGAATATGATGTCCCCAAGGTATTTCAAAGATAGTGGAGTCTGACAATTTGGTCACAAGCTGTGACCAAATTGTATTCTCTTGATTATAAAAAAGATAAAATCGTTTGCAACGTCTAAGATTGACAGCTGACAACCCTTTTATATCAGGAAATTCAGCCTGCAAATCCTTACTCAATTGTTCTATAAATCCGCTTCCCCATTGAGCATTTTGTTGTTTCTCCACAATTTGTTCGCCAAGGCTCCAGTAAAGGTGGATTAATTCGCTGTTTACAGCAATGGCCGCCTTTATCTGGCTTTTCCGGATATTCTCCTTTAATTCAGTTAGCCATTGGCGATAGTCTTGTTGTAGTTTAAGGTATTGTTCCATTTTATTTAATATATAGTTTAGTTCTGATTACGGAAATTTGGGATAATCTTCAAAACGCGGGCGGCGTTTTTCGAGGAATGCTTTGCCGCCTTCCTGGGCTTCGTCGGTCATGTAGTAAAGCATGGTGGCATCGCCTGCCAGCTCCTGGATACCGGCCTGGCCGTCCAGTTCGGCATTCAGTCCCGCTTTGATCATACGCAAGGCAAGCGGACTGTGCATCATCATGGTTTCAGACCATTCCACATATTCATCTTCCAGCTTATCCAGGGGAACGACTTTGTTTACCAGTCCCATGTCGAGTGCTTCCTGCGCATTGTATTTCCGGCAAAGAAACCATATTTCGCGTGCTTTTTTCTGGCCGACAATACGGGCGAGATACGACGAACCGAAACCAGCGTCGAAGCTACCCACACGAGGACCCGTCTGCCCGAAGATGGCATTTTCAGAAGCGATGGTAAGGTCGCAAACGACATGCAAAACGTGACCTCCGCCGATAGCAAAACCATTGACGGCTGCGATGACAGGCTTAGGCATGGAACGAATCTGTTTCTGTACGTCGAGTACATTCAAACGGGCAACGCCGTCCTTACCGATATACCCGCCATGACCTTTCACATTCATATCTCCACCGGCACAGAAAGCGGTGTCGCCAGCTCCGGTCAAGACGATGACACAAATATCCGGACGCTCCCGGCAAATGTAAAGCGCATCGCTCATTTCGGTTGTCGTGGTGGGAGTGAAGGCATTACGGTAACGTTCGCGGTTGATAGTGATACGGGCAATACCATTGTAGAAATCAAACAAGATTTCTTCATATTCTTTTATCTGTTTCCATTCTCTTTGTGTTGACATAAAATCTTTATTTAGAGTATTGTTTATTATAACGTCTTTAAACTATGGTAGTATTCTTTCAGCAGGCGGACGTCTTCATCTTTGTCGGTGAATATCTCCATCAATACGGGTTGATTGATCGGATTCGGATCGGTGAACACTTTCATGGCTTCTTCCAATTCTGCCGTGTCGTGTACGCCCTGGTAGAGGAATCCCCGTTCGGTAGCCCAGCCCTGGGCCGAAGTCTTATGTGTAGCCGTTACAAAGCGGTGTGTCTTTCCTGACATCGACAAACCGGGCAGTGCCTGGAAGATTTCGCCGCCACCGTTATTCAGTAACAGGATGCGCAGGTTACAGCCGAAGTTGCTGTTCCAAAGCGCGTTCATATCATAAAAGAAGCTCAGATCGCCTATCACCACAAAATTCAATTTGTCGGATGCTACCGCATAGCCGATAGCCGTGGATAATGAACCTTCTATACCGCTTGTTCCCCGGTTGCAGCAAACTTCAACTTCTTCGGACAACGTAAACAATTGAGCGTATCGTACCGTCGAACTATTGCCTAAATGTAAGGCAGACGGAGTCGGCAATGACTTGAGCAAACGACCGATTGCTGCCATTTCCGAATAAGCAAACTCCGGTTCCGGCAGACTCTTCGTATTGTTTTCCCAGACACGTGGAAATTCTGTCGGCTTATTTTCCAGCAGATAAGCAATCTTTTCAAGAAACTCGAACGGGTCCATTTCTATTACGGTAGTCATTACACCGTATAAGTCAGCCACTTCACCATCGGCCGATACGTGCCAATGTTCTTTCGGCGGATTATTACGTAGGAATTTCTTTAAACGTTTGGATACGATGTGTCCGCCGTAGGTAATAACCAGTTCGGGAACCATCTTTTCCTGCGTTTCTTCAGGCAGGGCATAAATGGCTGCATCGAAGTTTTTGACCGGGATGCCCGGAATGGTCTTGTTGCTTGTATGTTCGGTCAGCCAGGCGAAATGTTTATAAAGTAGCTTGGATATCTTCTTTTCAAAAAGATAAATCAGGCTCATCTGGCCGACGATGATCATTCGTTTATTATAGCTGTTCAACCGTTCGATCAGGGTATTGTATTCCCTGTCGTACACATTCAGTCCCTGATAGCGGGTGATAACGCGCACTTCCGGCAATTCGGGAGTAGTGAACTGGAACAAAGGTTCGGAGATCGGCACATTGATATGAACCGGTCCTTTTCCATGATGATTCAACTCCAACAATGCTTCGTTGACAAGACGGTTGCAATACCATTCATCTTCATCCGTATGAATTTCCGGCAGATTGACCGATTTCTTAACCAGGGAACTGAATACGCCCGGTTGCGGTAAAGTCTGTCCGTCCATTTGGCCTATCCAGGCTCCTGGACGGTCTGCCGATATGACGATAAGAGGAACATGCTGGTAGTAGGCTTCCGCCACAGCCGGATGGATATTCAGCAAAGCCGTACCCGAAGTACAGCAAACGGCTGCCGGTTTTCCTCCGTGCAATGCCAGACCCATGGCAAAGAATCCGGCACTTCGTTCGTCGGTGACGGAATAACAGGTGAAGAACGGATGATTCGCCAATGTATGTACGATAGGCGAATTACGGCTTCCCGGACATAATACGATTTTACTTATACTATGCTCCTTGAGCAAGGCCACTAACTGAAGAATGTTTTTCTTATCGGTATACATATATTATATTTATCTTATTCTGCTTACAAAAGTACATATAATATCTAACGCAAAACGCCTGTCTATCATAATAAGGCCCGCATCGTTTGCAGTTTGTCTTCCGTTTCCTGCCATTCGTCGCTTAACTCTGAAGAGGAGAGCAATCCTCCTCCGGCATAGAGTGTCTGTGTCTTCTTATTGATATTCATGCAGCGCAGATTTACATACAGGTCGGTTCTGCCTTTCGGGTTCAACCAACCTATAAAACCGGAATAGTAACGGCGGTCGTAACCTTCATTTTCCAGGATAAAACGGTAGGCGTCATCTTTGGGTAATCCACAAACGGCAGGGGTAGGGTGTAGCAGTTTCAACAAACTACCCAGCTTATCGTTACTGTCCAGCCGGAACCTGAAATCACTTTTCAGATGACATAAAGCCCCGGCACGTGCCGAATAGGGACCTTCCATCGTCGATTCGATACCCAGTGAACTTAGCTGGTCGTGGATATAATTGGAGACTAGTTGTTGTTCCCTTTTGTTTTTCTCATCCCAATAAGTCGGCAGTTCGCCGTTCTGTAAAGGCTGTGTTCCTGCCAGCGCAACCGTATGCCATTCGCCCTTTTCTCCCGAGAGGATAATTTCTGGGGTTCCTCCCAGCCAGATGCCCGTTTCCGGTGTATGGCAGAGGTAAACATAAGAACGGATATACTGTTTGCAGGCCTTATAAAAAGCCTTTGCAGGCGAAAAGCCGGATTCCCTGTCGAGTGTCAGACTGCGCGAAAGTACCAGTTTGTCCAGCTGTCTCTCCTGCAAAGGCTTGATAAAGGAATCGAAACAATGTGTATAGTTGTCTTTTGTCTTCCGTTCGGATGGGTTTTCTGTTCCATTCGGATGAAACTCCAAATCCATTCGGATGTAATCCGGTTGACTGTTATCCGGCAATTCGCTATAATCGCGCCGAATCAGCACGATGGGACATTCCCGGCTGACCCGGAACGGAGCGATGACGAAGCCCTGTTGTTCATTCAGGTCCTCGATGTTATATAAAAGACGGGCAGAACCGGAGGCTTGCATCACGAACCGGGGTTCTTCTTCCCCCGGAATACGATAGATTGCAAAACTCCGGCCCTGCCTGATCAGTGAGTCTATCATTTCTTTTTTAATATACTATTTACGACACGTATGGATGATACCAACTTATCAGTAGAGGTAAACACATCTACATTCCATACGTGTGAAGAACGTCCCTTGTGAATAATTGTCCCGACGGCACGTACCGTATCGCCTTCGTGGGCCGACGACATATGGCTGCCGCTCACCTGCATTCCGACTACAATCTCGTCCGGCTTAGCCAGTATCATGGAGCCTAATCCCGCAACTGTTTCAGCCAATGCCAGAGTCGCTCCGCCATGCAGTATGCCGAAAGGCTGTCGTGTACGTTCGTCGACCGGCATTGTCGCTTCCACACGGTCTTCGGATGCATAAGTATATTGAATACCCAGGTTACCCATCAGTGCATGTTTAGCCCGTATATTCAACTGGTCCAAAGGAACTTCTGTCGGTTTGATGGCAGCAAGGATAGCGGTTTCTACGGCTATTGCCACACCATCCTGATCGTTGGTCAGCGTGGTGAAATCCGTACAGACCTTAACCGAATCACGGGCGTTGCCCATCGCTACGCTGGTCCCGGCAAGCTGTAACATGGGGACATCAGCAATTCCATCGCCGATCGCTACGACTTCTTCGGTCGTAATTTTCAGCTTTTCCATCAATACGCCTAAAGTGTTTCCTTTGTTGATGGATTGGGGAACCACCTCCAGATAAAAATCTTCCGAACGGAATACGTCCAATACACCGTCCAGCCGTTTCTTCCAGTGATTTTCCAATCCTACCAGTTCTTCTTCGTTGTCGCTTGCCAGCACACACTTGCAAGGACTGAAGTCGACTGCTTCCGGGAAATTATCAACACCGATCACACGCATATTGTTTAACGCGGCTTCTTCCTGCACATGTTTGTTGTCGGGTTTATTTGTCAGGATATAGTCTTTATGATATGTGAAAATGGCAAAATCGTTTTTCTTCGCTTTCTTATCCAAGTAAGGCAGCATCTCCGGGTTGATACGTTTCTCGAAGAGCAGTTCACCCGTTTGTACGTTGATGATCTGGCCACCGTTATATGAGAGTATGAAACCACCGTAATGATCCAGTTCCAGAGCCTTTGCGAGCGGCATAACCCCGTTGGTCGGTCTGCCGGATGCCAATACAATGTGTATTCCCATTTGCTGAACTTTCAGTAAAGCAGCCTGGGTACGGGCAGTAATTGCTTTTTCACTGTTGAGCAATGTCCCGTCTACGTCTAAAACCAATAATTTGTACTTCATGGCTTGCTGTTTTTTTTGTTTAGATTACAAATCTACATAAAAATCCTGGTTTATAAACGCATCCAATAAAAATAAAGACCATCTTGTTAGTATCTTTTTAACCTATTTCATGTATATTTTGGTGGGTATTACTATTGAGTAAGTCATGAATGAAATGTGCAACGCCATCCTCATCATTCGTAAATGCAGTGATCCGATCTGCATTTGATTTTACGGGAGGCTGTGCATTTGCCATAGCAATGCCGAGTCCGGCAAATTTGATCATGGAGAGGTCGTTGTAGCCGTCACCGATGGCGATAACGTCCTCTCTTTTTATCTGTACACGTTCCAATAAGCGTTCCAGCGAAGCGGCTTTGTCGATCCCTTTGGGTACGACTTCCAGGTAAAACGGTTCCGAACGATAGACATTGAGGCGAAGGCCCAGTTCCTGACGCAGTTTTTCTTCCAGCGGAACCAGGTCTTCCGGTTCTCCGACTATCAGGCATTTGTCAGCCGGGAGCCGTAGATTGTGCAGGAAGTCGTCGGTTTCCTTTATCTTCATTTTGGTCAGGAATGATTCGTATTGAACATATTTGTCTGCTGCATTTTCGGTCAGGATGTATTTGCCGTTGTAAGACAGGATTGTCAGTCCGGCTTCATACGAACGTTGATAGATCAGGGGCATGACGTCTGGTGGCAGGGCCTGTTCGTAAAAGACCTTTCCGGTTTTCACTTCGATCACTTTTCCTCCGTTAAAAGAGAGGATGAAACCTCCGTACTCTTTCATATCCAGCGTTTCTGCCAGTGGAACGATACCGTAAGTAGGGCGTCCGGAGGCCAGAACCAGATGGAGACCTTGTTGCTGGGCTTTTATTAATACCTCCCGGGTGAAAGGCGTGATCTCTTTTTTACTGTTTGTCAGTGTTCCGTCCAGATCGAGGACCAGTAGTTTATAGTTCATCTTTATTTTATTTCCGGTGAATAGAATCGTCTGTTTCTGTTGCGGGTTTTAATGGGATCACATGGCCGTTGGCTGTGATGTATTTGTATAATTCCCGATAAAAAGTATGTTTTGTCAACGTGGAGGCATCGCCTAGTATGATCAGTTTCATTCGGGCACGGGTGATGGCAACGTTCATGCGGCGCAGGTCGTTCAGGAAACCGATATTTCCCTGGTCATTGGCACGTACCAGGCTGATCATGATCACATCGCGCTCCTGGCCCTGGAAACCGTCTACGGTATGGACGGTAATCAGTTTGCGGAAGGGTTTGAAAAAAGAGTTCCGTTTAATCAAGCCGCGGATATATTGCACCTGTGATTTGTAGGGAGAGATCAGTCCGAAGTCGATGCTTTCGTCCAGTACGCGTTCTTTACTGATCTTTTCGATATAGGCTTGCAGTTGCTCCACCAGCAGTTCCGCCTCTTTTTTATTGATCCGGCTCTGGCTTTCGGATAATTGATCTTCCTCAAAATCACAATCTGCCGTATCGAACCACACGACAGGTGTGTCGTAGGCGAGGATACCGCGGTACTTTACTTCCGGCGCAGCCTGCAACTCATCCTGGTAAAACCAGCGGGACGAGAAACGCATGATATCTTCATGCATTCGGTATTGTACTTTAAGCAGGGAGACAGTCTCAGGTTTGCCGGCTGCTACTTTCTGCATCAAAGTACGGTCCAGTCCGCCGCGGGCAGCTTCTGTACATTTAATAGTGGGAGGAAGCTGGTGATGGTCGCCAGCCAGAATCACCCTGTCCGCTTTGCTGATGGCAATCCAACAGGCAGCTTCCAGCGCCTGTGCCGCCTCATCGATAAAGAGAGTGGTAAAATTATGGTTGGTCAGCACCCGGTTGGCAGATCCCACCAGCGTACATGCTATGACGCGGGCTTCGCTGAACAGGTCGGCGTCTATCTGCACCTCCAATTCGGTGGCACGGAAGCGCAGGCGGGAAAGACGGTTACGGGCCGTGTCCTTTTCGCTGTGACTTTTCTTACGGAAAGAGGATTGTATCTCCCGGATTGCTTTGCGGATTCCCCAAAGTTCGGAGTAGTCGGGATGCGACTCGAAGCGCCGTTCATACGTAAATGAAAGCATTTTGTCATTCACCCGTGTCGGGTTGCCGATACGGAGCACGTTGATGCCCCGGTCTACCAGTTTTTCCGATATCCAGTCGACAGCCGTATTGCTTTGGGCGCAGACCATTACCTGGTTTTCCCTGTGCAGCGTTTCGTAGATCGCTTCGACCAGTGTCGTTGTTTTCCCGGTTCCGGGAGGGCCATGTACGATAGATACTTCTTTAGCCGACAGCACATGGTTGACCGCCTCCTCCTGGGTTGTGTTTAACCATGGGAAACGTATCGGGAACAGGTTTCTCCGGCTGGTCGGTGTCTTCCCCAGCAACACATCACGCAGATGGGCAAGCTGGTTATTTTTTGCTTTCATTACACCGGATAGTGCATTGAACATCGTTTTATAGCTTGTCTCGTCGAAGTAGAGTTGAACACCCAGTTCACTGTTAACGTTTTGCAGGTCGAATAAAGCAGAAGGTGTCGGAAGGACGACGACCATCCGGTCGTCCTGTACATAGCTGATGATGCCGGAGAAATTCAGATAACGCGAACTGCCGGTTCCGTTTGTCGTAAAGAAACAAACCGGACGTCCGTACTCAAAATTATGTTCGATCTCCTTATCGTCCCTGCGTTCTATTTCAATGACGAGCTGATTGAGCGAATTATAATAACTTTTTCCCGGAATCACAGGATACCAGCAAAGTCCCTGTTGTATTTTCCTGTGAATACCCACCCGTTCGGCTTGTTGCCTGTACGTCTCTTTCTCATATTCATACTCCATTTGAAGGAGGTCATATTGGCGTTGCAGATCTGCGGATGGTGTCTGGAATTGATTGATCATTATTCTTTGTTTAACTGGCCGCAAACTTACATAAAAAAATGGAATTGAATGGGGGTTTTTGCTCTTTCCGATGTCATAAAGTCAAACTGAAGGATTTTTATATGAGAAATGTGATTCTATCCATAATGCTCTCTTTATTGCTTCTGCCGGGTTGCGGCTCTATGAGGAATATGAGTAGTGAAGACCGGGTCGGTTTTGGCGCACAGGTCGGCTCTTTTATCGGGTGGCTTTTCGGTGGATTGATCGGAGAGGCGATCAATGATGAGAATGGTGCTGAAATAGGTGCGTTTATAGGAACGGCTGTGGGTGGCGTTGCCGGTGCTTCGATTGCAGCCAGTACGGAAGAGGAAACGCATATTGTAAGGAGAAGTCCAAAATATACACCGTCGTCTCACGTCCTCCTTCCGGACTTGCAGATAGAGGATATTCTTCTGGATGAAGATAGCATCACCTATAATCAAAAGATCGATGCGGGAGAAACCTGTCGTATCTCTTTTGTAATCGTGAATAACAGTTTTCAGGATGCATTGAATGTACTTCCGGTAGTCAAACTGGAAGAAGGAGAAAACCTGGAACTATCCGAACCTGTCCGGATTGCCCGGGTTGCCCATGATACTCCCATCACTTACGAAGTCACAGTACATGCTTCTCCCGAATTACAAACAGGCACAGTCGTTTTCAGTGTACGTCTGGAAGAGGGACGCGGCAATGGCACGGAGGCGGAAACATTTACCGTTGAAACGTTGGGTAAAGAGTGAAATTTATCATACACCGGTCATCCTGTTCAGTATCTTCGGAAATTGTATAAAGAAAATGATCGTACAGCAGATAGCCGCCGTTGCATCGGAAATACCTTCTGCCGCATAGACGCCTATCATTCCCATAAAATGCGGTAAGATCAAGGCTAACGGAACAAGCAGGATAACTTTGCGGAGTAATGCGATAAAGATGGAAATCTTAGCCTGGCCCAGGGCAACGAACATATTCTGGCAGGCACGCTGCAAGCCGAAAATAGTCATACCAGCCAGGAATACAGGCATAACCTGCTTCACAGTCTGTATTAGCTCTTCATCCGAAGTGAAAGCCGAAGCGATGACGGATGGAAACAGAATCATCAGCAACATCAGGACAAAATTGAACAGGAACATGAAAGTCACTACGATCCTGAAACATTCTTTTACCCTTTCTTTATTCCCATGCCCGTAATTATAGCTGACAATAGGTACGAACCCCAGGGCGAAGCCTGTCAACGGGACACTGACAAAAAGCATCGAACTTTGCATAACGGTCAACGCGCTCACGTAAATATCGCCGAATGTCTTTAGCATACCGTTCAGCACAAAACCTACCAGGCTTTCCGTACTGGCCATGATAAAAGGCGATATGCCTAAAGCCAGAGTCGCCCCGATCACTTTCCTGTCCGGTTTCATATACTGCTTTTCGAGCCGAAGGGAGGCGCGGGAAGAAGTCAGAAAAGACAACACCCAGATGGCGCTGCCGGCCTGTGAAATAATCGTGGCTAATGCCGCTCCTTTTACTCCCATGTTGAAACCAAAAATGAAAAGCGGGTCGAGCATGATATTGAGGAAGGCGCCGATCATTACCGACCACATGGCAATACCCGGACGTCCTTGCGTATTGATGAAGGTATTCAAGCCTACCGATATTTCGACAAATAACGTACCGATCAGATAGATAGAAAGATAATCGGTGGCGTATCCGAGTGTTTGTTCCGAGGCTCCGGTGAACAGCAGGATCGGCTTCATGAAAATATAGGCGAGGGTGGAAGTCAGCACGGTAAAGATCAGCAATAGTATAAAGCCGTTCCCCAGTATCTTTCCGGCCTGCTGCCGGTTTCTCTGTCCGAGGGCAATTGCTGCAAGCGGAGCACCTCCGCCTGCAACAATGGATGAAAATGCGGAAATCAGGATAATAATCGAACCGGCTACCCCGATGCCGGCAAGCGCCGGTGTGCCTATTCCCGGAATATGCCCGATATAAATACGGTCTACAATATTGTAGAGCAGGTTTACCATTTGGGCAACTATCGCAGGCAGTGCCATCCGGAAGACAAGAGGTAGCATACGGTCTGTACCCAGCCGTTCTTCGTATATCTGATTCATTCTTTGTGTTATGATTAGAAAACGAAGTCAAAATTACTTATAATTCAATACGTGGCAAAATCTGATATCTTTTTCCTCAGTTTTGTGTTCGAATTATAGTGATAATAAGTCGGGGCAGAGGACGGGAAATAATAAAGATCCTGCGTTTTGTTGTCGACCTCCACTTTGTATACCGGCAAGGGTAATGTTTTCGATTCGGACTCAGGCCGATAATATTCATCATACTCTTTCAGCTTCGATATGCGTAACAACGGTATTTTCGGCCCGTATAATTTTTGCAGCGAATGCACGATGTCGGGGCGTGTGACAATAAAACGTTGCGGAACGTTATTCGCAGCATAAATATATTCAGATTGCACGGCATTATTCCCCTTTTGACGTATAATCTCTACCAGCGGTTTATTCAGATAGGAGCACAACTTTAGCATACAGATCTTCTCCCCGTCATTAGCAGATGTCCCGTAAGCATCCGGTTGCAAAAGCAGGTAAGGTTCCATACTAAAATTATCCAGTAGGAGAGGCGGATGCAGCCGGTCCTGTTCTGCTGCCGTATGAGTATCGCCCAGCCATTTCGGGATAGGCGACATGGAGAGCAATCCGGTTATGATAAACGAACTCATACATAGGCCGACTGCCGTATCCGTCACCTGTTTCCATTTGCCGTTTCCCCACCGAACCGGGAGCGGTTGCGGCTTGTCGGTATCCCGGCCTGTCCATTTCTGCCGGAGCTTGCCGGTGACCACGTACAAGACTCGTCCGGTGAACAGACAAAGCAGGCAGGTGAAGCAAAGAACCAATGGAATCCATAATTCCGGATATTCTATGCTGAAGAAGCCTTTTTGTTTTTCCGGTATGGTGGCCAGGAATGTCTGGTATTGATGATCCGGATGATCTGTTTGTGTTGGAGAAATAGTAGGAGCGATCAAGCGGGTGATCAGTGTGTCGGGATAACAATAGTCGAGTTTCAGCGAGTCGTTGCGGGAATAAAGCGAAACGGTGTGTAAGCCGGGGATATTTTCCGGTTGAAGGGTTTTGATATATTCAAGCGAGGGGAGCGAACGGTTCAGAAGGTCATCATTTCCGAACAATAGTTTTTCCGGCGGTGAAATAGCCGGTGGTGATGCGGGGATCAGTACTTTTACTGTTAATGCCAATGCGACGAGCATGGCTAACCCATAGAAAACAAACTTTTTCCTTTCCATAAACAATCTTTTTTATCATTATTCATTTAGTAGCCTTTATCACCCTGTGAGTTAGGCGGTGTGAAGATATTATTTTCATTCTTAATTTAGCAAAACATATAACATAAATTAGAAATCATTACCTTTGCCGGAAACATGAATAATCTAACGCATAAAACATCGCTGTCATGGATAATATAACAAAATCACAAATCATATCACTGATCCATCAGGAGGTAATCCCCGCTATTGGCTGTACGGAACCGGTTGCTGTGGCTTTGGCTGCCGCGAAAGCTGCCGAGGTATTGGGCGAACGTCCGGAAAAGATAGACGTATTACTTAGTGCCAATATCCTGAAGAATGCAATGGGAGTGGGGATACCCGGAACAGGGATGGTGGGATTGCCTATCGCGATCGCTCTCGGAACACTGATCGGTAAATCTTCGTACGAATTGGAAGTGCTGCGTGACATCACGCCGGAAGCATTACAGGCCGGAAAAGCCATGATAGACGAAAAGATCATCCATATTGCCCTGAAGGAAAATGTCGACAAGTTATATATCGAAGTGATCTGCACGGCAGGCGACCAGACTTCCCGGGTTATTATTTGCCATGAACATACACATATTATATATGTAGAGAAAAACGGGGAAGTATTGACCGATCTGCGTCAGTCGGATGCAACGGACGATAAGCCATGCGGTGGAGATGAATTGAAACTCTCTTTCTCTACCGTATATGAGTTTGCGATGGAAATGCCGCTGGATGATATCCGTTTTATCCTTGAAACGGCAGATCTGAATAAGAAAGCCGCCCAGGCTTCCATACAGGGACACTATGGGCATACCGTCAGCAAAACAGTTTCCGGCGAATACGGCAAGAAATATATGGGCGACTCTGCCTATACCCACATGTTGGTGATGACAGCTGCCGCCTGCGATGCCCGTATGGACGGGGCGATGATCCCGGTTATGAGTAACTCCGGCAGCGGCAACCAGGGAATTGCGGCGACGTTGCCGGTCCTTTCGTTTGCGGAAGATATTAAATGTACGGAAGAGCAGTTGATACGTGCCCTGATGCTCAGCCATCTGATGGTTATTTATATCAAGCAGAGCCTGGGACGTCTCTCTGCATTATGCGGATGCGTTGTGGCTGCCACGGGTTCCAGTTGCGGCATCACTTACCTGATGGGAGGAAGCAAGATGCAAATATCGTATGCAATCAAGAATATGATCGGAAATATTACCGGAATGATCTGCGACGGGGCAAAACCAAGTTGTGCATTGAAGGTGTCGAGCGGTGTCTCTACTGCCATGATCTCAGCTTTGATGGCCATGGAAAATAAGGTGGTGACTCCGGTAGAAGGTATTATCGACGAAGATGTGGACAAGTCGATCTCGAACCTGACGGCGATAGGTTCCCGCGGAATGGAAGAAACAGATAAATTGGTATTAGATATTATGACAGGTAAATCCTGTTAGAAAGATTGTTGTTTTACTTTATTTCAGACCTCCCAATGGCATACAGGGTGCCGTTGGGAGTTTTTTTATGCATTAAAAGCGGCTTGGATAAATTTCATCAATACTTTCATTGATAAATTCGATCAAATTCCGTAACTGTTTCGTGGTTTCAAATGTTTACATTGTAAGGGAATTAAGACATGAAGTGTTTTCACGGTGTAATTTATCACACAGTTTAAGCCGTCTGTTCATCTTATTTTTGCAAAAGACAGATTAGCAAGTGAATTAAAGTTCATCAATCAATAAAAACCGACATCGCCATGAAAGAGAAAATTGAACAATTGGCGGCTCTGAACCATCAGGCAGAGCTGGGAGGCGGCGAAGACCGTATCGCGAAACAACATGCAGCAGGCAAGTTAACAGCCCGCGAGCGAATCGAATTACTCCTTGAGAAAGGTAGCTTTGTAGAAGTCGATAAGTTTGTAACTCATCGGTGTACAGAGTTTGGTCTCGAAAAACAACGCCCGTTAGGAGATGGGGTTGTAACGGGATATGGTTTAATCGGTAAACGTACCGTATTTGTATTTGCCCAGGATTTTACCGTTTTCGGAGGCGCCCTTTCAGAGACGTATGCCCGGAAGATTTGTAAAATCATGGATATGGCGATGCAACTCGGTGCGCCTGTTATCGGACTGAATGATTCCGGTGGAGCACGTATCCAGGAAGGTGTCCGTTCGTTGGCGGGATATGCCGAAATCTTTTTACGCAATTCAATGGCTTCGGGGGTAATCCCGCAGATCAGTGCCATTATGGGACCGTGTGCCGGAGGAGCAGTCTATTCACCGGCGTTGACCGATTTTATTTTTATGGTGAAAGATTCCAGTTATATGTTTATTACCGGGCCGGAAGTGGTAAAGAGTGTCACCCAGGAGGAAGTGTCTATGCAGGACCTGGGAGGTTCGGAAGTACATAGCACCCGTTCAGGCGTGGCTCATTTCACCGGCGATAATGATATGGATTGTATCCTGAAGATACGTGAACTTATGTCATTCCTCCCCAGCAATAATATGGAGGAACCGCCTTTCATTCCTACGACGGATAGTGCCAACCGCATTGACGAACAACTCAATAATCTGATCCTGACCAATCCGAATCAGCCCTATGATATGAAGGAACTGATCGAATCGGTGGCCGACGATCATAACTTCTTTGAAGTACAGGAAGAATATGCCAAAAATATTGTGATCGGATATATCCGGTTGAATGGAAAAACGATCGGTGTGGTAGCCAACCAGCCGGCAGCTCTGGCAGGAACACTGGATATTAATGCTTCGGTAAAAGCCGCCCGTTTCGTCCGTTTCTGTGATGCGTTCAATATACCGCTGCTGACCTTTGTGGATGTTCCGGGATTCCTTCCGGGCGTCAATCAGGAATATGAAGGCATTATCCGCCATGGGGCCAAATTGCTCTATGCTTATTGCGAAGCAACAGTGCCCAAAGTGACGGTCATTACCCGTAAAGCCTATGGCGGTGCCTATGACGTGATGAGTTCCAAACATATCCGCGGCGATATCAATTTCGCTTACCCGACCGCCGAGATTGCCGTCATGGGACCGGATGGAGCTGTAAATATCCTTTTCCGTAAAGAACTGAAAAAAGCGGAAGATGTGGAAAAGAAACGTAAGGAACTACAGGACGATTACCGTGAAAAGTTCGCCAACCCATACCGGGCAGCCGAATTGGGGTATGTGGACGAAATCATCGAACCGTCGGGAACCCGTGCCCGCCTGATCCGTAGCTTCGAGTTGCTTGCCAACAAACGGCAGTCCAACCCGCCGAAGAAACATTCCAATTTACCACTTTAATACGCGAACGATTATGATTAAGAAAGTACTAGTAGCCAACCGCGGCGAAATTGCGATGCGAATCTTTCGTACCTGCCGCGTAATGAATATACCCACCGTTGCGATTTACACCCATGTAGACCGGGGAGCCTTGCATGTTCGGTATGCCGAAGAAGCCTATTGTATCTCTGAAGATGAATCAGATACTTCTTACCTCAAACCCGATGCGATTCTTGCGATTGCCAAGAAAACGGGTGCAGCCATCCATCCGGGTTACGGTTTCCTTTCGGAGAATGCCGATTTTGCCCGTCGCTGCGAAGAAGAAGGCGTCATCTTTATCGGTCCGAGTGCCGATGTGATAGCCAAAATGGGAATCAAGACGGAAGCCCGTAAGATCATGAAAGCAGCCGGTGTGCCGGTTGTTCCCGGGACGGAAGAACCGGTTAACAATATCGACGAAGTGCGTAAGGTCGCCAAAGAAGTCGGCTACCCGATTATGCTGAAGGCGTTAGCCGGAGGAGGCGGTAAGGGAATGCGTCTGGTTCGTGATGAAGAAGGGCTGGAAGAAGCCTTCCGCCTGTCACGTTCCGAAGCCGGAAATTCGTTTGGAAACGATGCCATTTATATCGAGAAATATATTGAGAATCCGCACCATATCGAAGTACAGGTTTTAGGTGATAAGTATGGAAATGTGATTCATTTATATGAACGCGAATGTTCCATCCAACGCCGAAATCAGAAAGTGATCGAAGAATCTCCGTCACCTTTTGTCAAGGAAGAAACCCGCAGAAAGATGCTTGCCGTGGCAGTCGAAGCCTGTAAAAAGATCGGTTATTACAGTGCCGGAACATTGGAGTTTATGATGGATAAAGATCAGAACTTCTATTTCCTGGAAATGAACACCCGCCTACAAGTGGAGCATCCGGTGACGGAAGAGGTTACGGGTGTCGACCTGGTACGTGATATGATACTGGTTGCCGCCGGAAATCCGTTGCCCTACAAACAGGAAGATGTAGAGTTTCGCGGAGCCGCCATCGAGTGTCGTATCTATGCGGAAGACCCGGAAAACAATTTCATGCCTTCCCCCGGCATCATCAAAGTGCGCGAAGCTCCCGAAGGACGTAATGTCCGCCTGGACAGTGCCGCCTATGCCGGATTTGAAGTCTCCCTGCATTACGACCCAATGATCGCCAAGCTGTGCACCTGGGGACGTAATCGCGAATCGGCCATCTCCAATATGGCCCGTGCCCTTCGTGAATACAAGATACTGGGGATTAAAACGACTATCCCGTTCCATCAGCGTGTGTTGCACAACGAAACGTTCCTGAAAGGGAATTACGATACGACCTTTATCGACACCAAGTTCGATAAGGAAGATTTGAAACGTCGTCAGAATAATGACCCGCTGGTTGCCGTTATCGCCGCCGCGATCAAACATTTTGAACAGGAGAAAGAGGCTGCCGCCCGTATGACAACAGTTCCGCTGGTCGGTGAATCCTTATGGAAATATTACGGTAAATTGCAGATGACTGCCAATAACTATTAAAAAGGGGAGGACAAGATTATGCCGAAAGCATTAGCAACTTATTTTGCAACAGTAAATGATATGCCGGACACCGAATTTAAAGTGGAGATACTGGAAGACGGCCCGGTAAAGAAAGTTTCCGTAAACGGAAAGATATATGATGTCGATTATAATGTAGGTGGCGACAGTATCCACTCCATTATCCTGAATCATAAATCGCATGGCGTACAGATCACCAATATCCGTGACGACATGTACGAAGTAAAGAACAAAGGCGACTACTTCCAGGTACAGGTGATCGACGAACTGAAGAAGATGCGCCTGTCGCGTATCCAGTCGGTAGCTGTCGGCCGCCAGGTCATCACCGCCCAGATGCCGGGAGTAATCCTGAAAGTAAATGTAAAACCCGGCGACGAAGTAAAAGCCGGAACCCCTCTCTGCGTCCTGGTTGCCATGAAGATGGAAAACGAGATACGCAGCCCGATAGACGGGGTGGTGAAAGAGGTTTATATAACGGCTGGCGACAAGATGGCCGTCAATGATAAGATGTTGGTGGTAGAGTAATTTTCAGATTGATCTTCTATGTAAGAAAGAGGGTGTTGCGACATCCTCTTTCTTTGATTTTTATACTAACCGAATGAAATAATAACTATCTTCGTGTCGTTGAATAAAACAGTTTTATTCTAGTATTATTTAGGATGTTGTATATTAAAAAAGAGTTATGATGAAAAAAAATTATTTGTTTACCGTAGTATTATGTGTGCTCAGTTTGTTTACCAGTTGTAATGATGATAAAGATGAGTCTTCCAGTGTTTACGTTGGAGATTCTTTGAAACTGACACTAAGTGGAACAACATTGTCGGGTAAGGCCGTAGCAACCGATAATACGACTATTACTTTAAATAATGTAATTCCGGGTGAAGCGGAATTAACATTGCCTATCACTTATACAGCCGACGGATTTATCGGAAAAGTAAAGAATGAGTACCGTGAAGTAGAAGTAGATGCAACTGTTCGTGATGGGGTGGCCGAAGTAAAAGTCAATCTAACAGAGATCAATCCGCTGGGAGGAAACACTTTTGTTACCAATGCACAATCATTACGTTTGGATTTTGCAACACCTAAGGAAAAAATCACATTTATGGGTACAGATTATGATGCAAAGATGTTACCCGTATTGGTAGAATCGCAGGTAAGTCCGATGCTTTCTCAATTATTAAAAGGAATTCGATTTGGCGCAGATGGCGTCATCGTCGTTGAATTCATAAAAGAAGGCGGTACGCATTTGACTTTAGGAGGATATGCTTTTTATAATGTGGTAGACGACAAAATATTTGTGTCTCTGAATATGCCGGCCATTCTATCAAAATCGAATATAAATCCGTTAGAGTCTATTGTTTCAATGTTAGGTGGCGTAGGCATACCATTCGATCTTTCTATCAAGGGCAACGATGCTTCCTTCACGCTCACCCGCGAAACCTTGCTTCCTGTGGTTAAACTACTACCTTTATTAATTACGCTTGATTTAATTCCTGAGAATTACGTAACTATAGTAACAGAAATTTCCACGATTATACAGGAAAGTACTAAATTTGACATACATCTGGATTTAGTGAAAAAATAGTTTCTATCTATCTCCACGATAAAAAGAGGGACTGTGTCATTTAGAAGTGGCACAGTCCCTTTTTTTACTCAATCTCCGGTCGGTCACTGCCGCCGCCTTCTTCGGGAGGCGTGACAGGTTTGTCGTCCGGTTCGACTTTCGCTTTTTTGCCTATGCCGCGGCGAGACAAGGTTTCCGTGAACTGAACGATCTCCGCGTTTACGGCATCGATCACAGCACCGACTTCCTGCATCTTCGTCTGGTCTTTCTCAATCACTTCGCTTACCAGGTAAACAGCATTGATTCCTTCAAACAACTTTTTGGCACTTTCGTCTACCTGCGGGCGAATTTGTAGCAGATTTTCAGTTACGGTGCGGACACGTTTTTCATCTGCGCGGTGTGAATAAAGGGTAGAAAATTCTCCGTTAGCCTTCTTCAATTCTTCCACGGCCTGAGTCAGTCCCAGCGTTTCGATATATCCGGAGTAGTCATCGGATTGTAGTTTCTTTACCAGGTCGTTCACCATTGCCGTATTTTCAGCATCAGGTTTATTGGCGGCAGCCTTGTAAGGTTTCATGCCGAAGCCAATGCCACTTTGGCGGCGGCATTGGCTTCGGCATCGGTAAGGCTTAATTCTTTGCTTTCAACAGTGAGTTTGATCAGACGAAACAGGCGGTCGCGTTTGGCATCTGCCACCGAGAGGTCGTTGGTATCTGCGAATGCTTGGCTTTGCAGATAGATATCGTCTTCTTTTGCGAACAGAGAGGCGAAGTCGGCACGAAGTTCGTTGAGCTTGTATTTAGCGGCAAATTCATTGCTGGCGGCTTTCAGGAAAGCCTCTTGCAGATTGTAGTGCTCGGCGTTGCGGGCGCTTTTCAGGTTGTAGATTTCCGTAATCTTTTTCATTTTACTTTGTATTAGAATGAATAATAATAATAACGCTTGTTTTCCGATGACAGAAAACCTTGGAAAATGTTCCGCAGCGGTTTACTGTCTACAGAATTTGTCAAAAAAAATATTTTTCCCCTTTCCCCTCCGCAGGAATTGTTGAAAAAATCGTTTTTACGGTTTTCTGTCCGCAGAAATCGATAAAAAAGTCATTTTTGTGATTTTCTGTGGACGGGAAAGCTCTGCGACATGATTCCGGGCTTTTCTGTGGACAGGAAACGTGTTAAAGGTAGATATTTAAATAATAGAAAACGAATGAAAAGGAAAGAAAATAAAGGCGTACAGAAAAAAGACAAACGAGTGGATGAAAAAAACGGTATAAAACGGACTTCTCAGCCGTTTTATACCGTTTTATATATTATAAAGGATAAAACCTTTATTTATTCAGATACAGACCGATTTCGAGGGTCGGGATATCCTCCAGCATATTAAGTGTACCCGGAAGGATTACGTTGATCATAGGAAGTATTTCTGCTAATTGCGGTACAAATGCGCCTATTATCGGTATAAACCCTTGGGCCATGCTACCTAACGGATAAATTACACCCTTATCCAATGTAACAAGCAATTCACTTCCGTTTAATGTGTAATTGAAAGGTATGCCATCACCCATTAAAATATTTGAAGGATCGTAAGGATCGTATGATTTTAAGGAAGCAGTTTGTGACATCATTCCCCCCATTAATGAGCCTATATTCGGAACGATAAGCAGTTTGCCTTTGTCGGTAATACTGTAATTCATAAATCCTTCCAAAGTTTGTTCTGCACCTCCGTTTATATTATTGTAAATTACAACGATGTTACCGTCTGCTTTGAATTCGATCGATTTCAAGAAAACAGTATATTGTCCCAACATTTGTTTTACAAATGCCTGGAATGCCTGGTCGGACATCTGTTGTGGAATCTGGCCTTGTATGTTTTCCGGAACGAAGTTATAGATTGAATCCGGAAGATTAACCATGCCGGAATTAGTCTTGAAATCAAAGAATGTTTTTCCTAAGCCTTCAGAAGTTTTTTCCATGCTCCATTTACCTACGATATCTGACTTGATCGTATTGTTGAGTGACAATGTCAGAACTTTATCTGCTGAAACGGTACCTTCAAAAGTCAGAGTAGTGGCCTTGAAGCCTTCTGGACTGACTGTACCACTGAAAGAATAAGTTTCAGAGTCGGTAGCTTTTGTATATTTTACGCCCTTAATTACTATTTCTCCGTTTGAGCTTGTTACATATAAGCCCAATACAGCATTGCTTAAAGTTATATCCAGAGTGTTTTCTTCAAAGCTAAGATTCACACTAGGAGTTCCGAACAATCCTACGCTTGTTAATGTTCCCCCATTATATGTATATACCAAACTGGAACCGGAATATGGCTTGCTTACAACAGCATAACCACTGGTCGTCACTGCTGCCGTCAATACATTCTTTGCGACAGTACCGCTTACAGTTACGTGATAACCGGGTTTCATGTCTTTTGTACCTTCGAATTTATAACCTTCGCCATCCTTGGTCAAAGTGACTTCCATTGAGAAATCGTTTGCCACATTTTGAATCTTATCGAAAACGACTGTCGCTTTCGATTCGCTTTCAGCAGTGAAAGTTGCTGGATATTTGTTTGATGCTTCCTCTCCGTTTACCGTTATCTTCAAACTATCCCCGCTATAAACCCCTGACAGCGTTCCCCAACCAGAAGTTGTTACCTCTACAGTCAGTTTGCCGCTCAGTGTAACGGTACCTTTGGCTACCACTGTCAGACCTTTGTCTACAGCTGCGGTTGCTTTCGAAATTGCACCGTCCAGGTTGGCTGTGCCTTCGAAAACGTAGGTGCTGTCGTTGCTTTTTACCATGGCAACATTTACAGAGATATCGTCATGACCGTAAATTGCATTTGTCAACTTCAGGACAGCTGCTTCAGCAGACTGGATATCCAGCGATGCTGTTGCATCGGGAAGGGTGCCTCCGTTAATTGTCAGTTTCGTGTTTTCTTTTGTTGCATCGGGGATTTGTGTCCATGTTGTGTCTTTGTCGTCATCTCCGCAGGAAGAGAATATACTCACGGAGCAGATCAATGCAAATAAGAAAAGTAATTTCTTTTTCATTTTACAAATTGTTAATAATTAATACTTGTGTGTCGACATCTAAAAAAATATAGATGCGATTTAAATCTGTTTTTAATTTCGATGCGAAGTAACGATTTTAATGGCATTTATGCAATGCTTTTTGTTAATAATGAATGTTCTATTTTTAAGAAACGTGCTTTTTCTAAAAAAATCTTCCTATATTCGTGCCGCTTAAAGAACTTTATTTTATTAATTAAAAGGTATTAGTTTACTAACAGATTTATGAAAACAAAATTAATGTATTTGTTCGGTATGCTCTGCATGTTGGGACTGTTTTCCGCTTGTAGTGATGACGATAAGGTAGAACCTATCGGAACAGAATTTGACGGTGTATACAAAGGAACACTGGACGTAGACCTGGATGGTACCAAAGTAGGTGCTGATCTTCCCCAAAAAGTGTATGTGACAAAGGTTGGAGACAACCAGATCAAGATGGAACTGAAGAACTTCAGCTTCGGTGCGATGGCGCTCGGAAACATTTCCGTAGACAAATGTAATGCAGAAATACAAGGCGATAAGGCTTGTAAGTTTGATGGCGAACAAAAGTTGTCCTTGCCTATAGTCGGCGATTGCGACGTGGTGATGAGCGGTACGATCGTTGGCGAAAAACTCGAAATGGTTATCAATGTGAAAGCAACCCAGGAGGGCGCAGCAATTAATGTGAAGGTAGACTTTACAGGAACGAAATTGGCTGCCGACCAGAGTTCGGAAGCGAAAATTACAGCCTTCACATTCGATTCTGATCTGGTAATCTCCGAACCAGTTATGGATGGTACCAATATCTCTTTTATGGTAGCGGATACGATCACGAATGAACAATTGGCGGCACTGGTTCCGACAATCACTATTTCCGATAAAGCAACAATTACTCCAGCCAATGGGGTTGCTCAGGATTTTACTAAACCTGTGGTTTATACGGTGACTTCCGAAGATGGCATCGTGACTACCCAATATACTGTAACAGCAGAACTGGAAGGCGTTTACGACTTCGAAACATGGGTGAAAGGTGTGGAAGGACAGAAACCGGAAATGACATTTTATGAAGTGGCCGGAGCATGGTCTTCCAGCAATACAGGAGCGCATTTGCTGAAAGCAATGACTTATGCGGATCGCTATGTGGTGACACAAACGAATGATGCTCATTTCGGAGAGTCGGCTGCAAGTATCCAGACGATCGATTCGAGAGGTGTAAATATGGGATTTGTCAGAGTTCCCAAAGTAACGACAGGTACACTTTTCCAGGGTAAATTTATTACGAATATGGGAAATACGCTGGAAAGCACAAAGTTCGGAATTCCTTATTCCAAGAAGCCTCTTACATTGAAAGGTTATTATAAATATACTCCGGGTGAGGTGTTCTATCGTTGTGCTTCTCCTGCCACTTGTGACGTTGCAACTGCCGATCCCGGCACGACAGACCAGTGTGCTATCAACGCTGTTTTGTACGAAGTAACCAGCTATGATAATGCCTCGGAATATCTGACAGGAATGAATATCAAAACATCTGACAAAATCGTTGCTGTCGCTCGATTGCAGGATGGTACTGCTAAAGCTAACTGGACTTCATTTGAAATCCCATTCACTTATCTTCAGGAATATGATGCTACTAAGAAATATCGTTTTGCTATCATATGTTCATCAAGTAGTGACGGTGATAACTTCAACGGTGCTCCGGGCAGTACGTTGATCGTTGATGACTTCGAAGTTATTGTTGAAGAATAATAGGCTTTATCTATAAAATAAAAAGGACTTCATAAACGTGAAGTCCTTTTTATTTTATGAAACGGATCATAACTATTTCTTCGCCACCACAAACATCTCATGATTTGACGTGAAATTATTTGTATCCGGAATATCTTTATATTTCACGATCCCGTATCACCTCGGCGCCTTCTGATACAGATAAATGGCGATAAACGTATAAAGGATATTCGGAATCCAGGCCGCCACCATCGGACTCACATACCCGTTGATTGCAAAGGTCGATGTCACCGTCGTAAACAGGATATAGGAGAAACTCAGCGCCAGTCCGATACCGATATTCAATCCCATTCCCCCTTTGATTTTGCGCGAAGAAAGAGACGCCCCGATGGAAGTCAGGATAAATGCCGCCATGATGGAGGCGAAGCGCTTATGATATTCTATCTGGAATGTCTGGATATTACCGATACCACGCGTTTTCTGACGTTCGATATAGGTTGCCAGCTCCGGTGAAGTCATCGTTTCGCAGTCGGTGACGGAAATCAGGAAGTCGGAAGGAATAATCGTCAGCGTAGTGTCCTTGCGGGAACCTTCGGTAATATGTTCGCGCATTCCGTCGAAATCACGTATCATATAATCGATGACAGTCCATTTGTACAGAGAGTCGTATTTGATGGAGTTGGCAGTCAGTTTGGATACCAGCTTCTTGTTTTCGAAATGCTCCAGAGAGAAACGGTAACCCATATTCGGACGCGCATCGTAGCGGTCGAAATAGGCAATCACGCCCGGTTCCACTTCAATCTGGATATTGCGGGCATATTCTACCTTTTTATTTCGGATATACTTATTCTGGAAATCAATACGTGTAATATTTGCCGGAGGAATAATGAACGCGCTCAATATAAAACTGGCTATCGCAATAATCCCCGCCGAAATAGCATACGGCAACATAAGCCGCCGGAAACTCATGCCGCTGGCAAGCATCGCAATAATCTCCGAATTGTCTGCCAGCTTGGAGGTGAAGAAGATAACCGCAATAAACGTGAACAGCGGACTGAACAGGTTGGCAAAGTACGGGATAAAGTTCATGTAATAATCCAGGATAATGGCCTGCAGGGGCACGTCCGGCTTCAGGAACTTGTCAATCTTCTCGTTTATATCGAAAACTACCGAGATAGAGATAATCAGTATAATCGCGAAAACATACGTCCCGAGAAATTGCTTGATGATATACCAGTCTATCCGTCTTAATTTGAATTTCATGCGAATGTCTTTTTTAGTTGACTGTCAACTTTTAAAGTCTGTTGTCAAGTTGTTGCACCATGCCGCTTTTCCAGGTAGCGAAATCGCCGGCAATGATGTGCCTGCGTGCTTCCTTCACCAGCCAAAGGTAAAAGGCGAGGTTATGGATGGAGGCGATTTGTAAGCCCAACAGTTCGTTTACTTTGACCAGATGATGCAGGTAGGCTTTGCTGTAAAGCGTATCCACATATGAGTTTCCGTCGGAGTCGATGGGAGAGAAGTCGTCTTCCCATTTCTTGTTACGGATATTGATGGTGCCGAAACGGGTGAAAAGCTGCCCGTTGCGTCCGTTGCGGGTCGGCATGATGCAGTCGAACATATCCACGCCGCGTTCGATAGCTTCCAGCAGGTTTATCGGCGTACCGACACCCATCAGGTAACGGGGCTTGTCTTTCGGCAATATTTCATTTACAACCTCAATCATTTCGTACATCTTCTCGGTCGGTTCGCCGACAGCCAGTCCGCCGATGGCATTCCCGTCAGCTCCCTTCCTGGCAACGTTTTCAGCGGCGTGACGGCGCAGATCCGGATATACGCAACCCTGTACAATCGGGAAGAGGCATTGCTGATATCCGTATTTCGGTTCCGTAGCGTTGAAACGGTCGAAACAACGGTCCAGCCAGCGTTCGGTCAGTCCCAGTGATTTCTTGGCATAGTCGTAGTCGGCATCACCCGGACAGCATTCGTCGAAAGCCATAATGATATCGGCTCCGATGATACGTTGGATATCCATTACTTTCTCCGGTGTGAAGAGATGCTTCGATCCGTCGATATGCGAGCGGAATTCGGCACCTTCCTCATGCAGTTTACGGTTGTCGGAAAGCGAGAACACCTGGAAGCCACCGCTGTCGGTCAGGATAGGACGGTCCCATGTATTGAACTTATGAAGTCCGCCGGCCTTTTCCAGTATTTCAAGACCCGGCCGAAGATAAAGATGATAAGTGTTACCCAGGATAATCTGGGCATCGATATCTTCTTTCAACTCGGTCATGTGGACTCCTTTCACTGTGCCTTGTGTTCCGACAGGCATAAAAATGGGCGTCTCGATTACCCCGTGGTCGGTTGTAATCAAGCCCGCCCTTGCATTTGTTTTAGTATCGTTGTGTTGTAATTCGAATTTCATTCTGCAAAATTTGCTTGCAAAGGTAGCATTTTTCCGTTAGAATCCGAAGTCATCGACTTCTACGTTTTTAACTTCTTCCTCTTCCGGCAAAACAATGGTCTGATGCACCGTGTTTGCTTTTACAATAATGGCACGCATCGGACGTACCGGGCAGATGGATTCGCAACCGCCGCAACCGACACACAGGTCCGGATTTACTTCGGGAATAGTCAGCGTCCCTTCATAAGGAACCATATGTACCGCTTGTGTCGGACAGTGTTCGGAGCAGGCTCCGCAATCGGTTCCTTCCGTCTTCACGATACAACGGTTGATAAAGAAGGTGGCAATGCCGACTTGCAATGATTTCTTTTCTTCTACGGAAATCGGTTTGAGAGCTTCGGCCGGACAGACTTCCGAGCAAATGGTACATTCATAGTTACAATAACTGCTGATATAAACCATGCGTGGTTTCAATAGATAGTCGAAACCATATTCAAGCCCTGCCGGACGTAATACCTGGCTGGGACATTTCACGACACAGATATGGCATCCCGTACATTTGTCTTTAAACCGTTCCAGGTTCAGGGAACCGGGAGGGGTGATGGGCGGCCATTTCTTCCGGCCTTTTTTCTTTCCGTGGCCGTTGCCTTGACCATGTCCTTTGGCTTGTCCGACGCCGTCTGCTACAGCCGAAACAACGGGTAATGTTGCAGCAACCGTTACTCCGGTTGCCAGGAACGTACGGCGACTGTTAGAAGCACTTATCCGTTCCCGTGCTTGACACAGGATCGCATTGGAACTGCCCGTATCGGCAGCAGATTGAGAATGTCTGTCCTTCTGCGGCCCCGTGTCAGGCACGGGGACAAGATTGTCATTCTCTTTACGGAAAGCCGGTTTGAAACGGTATTGCAATCCACCTTTGGAGCAGGAAGAAACGCAATTGAAGCAATCCACGCAACGCGATGAGTCGACCGTCATCTCTTTTGCATTAATAGCTTCCGCCTTGCAGGTTCGTTCGCAGTTGCCGCAATGGTTGCAGGCTTCCTTGTCAAACGAGATACGCATTTGTGAATAACGTGATACCAGACTGAGTAAGGCTCCAACGGGACATAATGTATTGCAAAACAAACGCCCCCGGAAAATAACCATTACAATAAATACGACCAGTGCAACAATGGCAGATATTAATCCGGCAATACTAACCGTACTGATTGTAACATGGAATAAAGAATAGTTATCCATCTTCATCAGCCAGTCGGCTAATACATTATTTCCCCACATCACAGCAGGACGAAACAGGTTTGCTGCTATACGACCGAAATTGCTATAAGGGTCGAGTAATAAGCATAACCCGGAAAATCCCAATGCGGTAGTCACCACTGTCAGGGCCAGTATTGAATATCGTAGCCAGTTCATTGGCTTATGATAACTGAAACGGCGAACACCTTTTTTCTTCTTTTTACCAATACAAAACAGACGGTTGATGATATCTTGCAGAATCCCGGCCGGACAAATAGCTGAACAGTATATACGTCCAAAAAGGTATGTCATAATAAGTAATACTGCAACAATACCAAACATGCCGCCTAATACTGCGGGCAATAATTGGATATGCAGAAACTTATGTACATCCACCGGCATTTTGTTGGTGAAATCAAGAAAAAACAAGAGTATGGGTATAAAAAACAGGAGTGCGAGAAGTACTCTCACTCCTTTCTGATAATTTAATCGCTTCATTAAATCTTAATACGTTTGATATTGACTTTCTTCAAATCCGTTGTTCCCAGTTTCAATTCTTCACCTTTGCTGATATGGCTTACGGCTTCCATATCCAGTTTCTTTACCTGATTGAACAAAGCCAGGGCAGCCGTGTCGATAGCAATGATATTCGGGGAAACAATCATGGATTTCAATGTAGCTACGTCGGCAGCGCTTTTACCCTGCGGTCCGTTCTGATGCATCATACGGTAAGCATCCACTATGTTCAATACTGGTTTCTTCTGCCAGGTGCAGATGTCGGCGATACATTGTTGCAAGTCGTTCTGATGGAAGAAACGGCGGTCCCACACGATACCCATATAGTTCTTCATGGCACACGACAGTTTCGCTCCGCCATGGTTCTTCAGGATAGGCACGTTAATCCACGCATCCGCTTCAATCAACGCTTCATGTATCTTTGCAGACTTTACTTTTACTCCGTTAGGGATGGATACTTCTTTGAAATACTTTTCATCGTTGGCTGGCATGATGATACCTCCGGCTTCTTTGACGGCGGCAGCGATGCCACTGCTTTCGTAACATTTCTGCCAGTTGTCGCAGGTATGGTCGAAAACAGTCACTTTTTCAGCTCCGGCTTCCAGGCACTTCTTTACCAATGCCTTGATTAGTCCCGGATTAGTGTTTCCTGCCAGTTCCGGTGTACGGTCCCAGCCGATGTTCGGTTTGATAACGACTTTTTGCCCTTTCTTGATGTATTTACCGATTCCCCCCAGGGTCTCCAATGCTTTGTCAAGCATGACTTCGGGCTCTCCACCCATTACGGCGACCATTTCGGGAGCTTGTTCTACTGCCATCGTATTGCTGGACAACGCAGCTTGCAACCCGGTAAAGTCTATTGAGAGAGCGGCGCCAGCTACTACACTGGTCTTTAAGAAATCACGACGTTTCATCTTCTTGTAATTGGTTATTAGAATTGTTTATAGTTGAAACAAAGGTAGTAATTCTCTGAATTATAGTGTATCTTTGCCTACAAAAAATATTAAATTAATGGAATTATCAGGCTATATATCATTGCAATCGTTCGTTGAAGGATGCACCGGACCGGCCGGCGAACCGGCACTTATTTTACAGGCTGAGAATTTATTATATACGGTTCCTGAAGAAGAATATCAATATGGATTATCGCTGCTCCGGAAGGCTATCGGAGCATATGAGGCACAAAAAGGTATCCCTTTGGAAAGCAGTAAACAGGCTATTCCTTTTTTTCGTGAAAAGCGCCGGATGCTGATCGGGCCGGAGATGGAACTTTATAAGTTCTCCTTCTATGAGAATGAAACCGTTCTGCCTGAAAAGGTGTGGTCAACCCGACAGCTTTATCTGCGGTTATCGTTTGACTATGAGCAATTAGCCGAACATTGTCTTTTTGAAAACATATTCCTGGTACGCTGTAAATACGACGAAAAACAGATACTCGATAATTTCATTACCCAGATGGACCGCGAGTACGATAAATTCTTTTTCGATGAAGAACACAGTGGCTTTACTGCCGATTCACGTTTCTTTTCTCTTTTATGCAATGCCTGCCTGGAAGTAAAGAAACCACTGTCTGCTCCGGAAAAAGAATGGCGGCTGGCAGTCCTCCGCAGTCCGTCCGAAGCCGGTTACCGGTATGATAACGGACAATTGCTGCCTTCCGTTCCCATTTCTTTGCCGTTAAGTGTGATTCGCCGGGTTGCTTTGCTTAACAGTGAGAAAGAAGGATTGAATTTTAGTGCCCTTGCCGGATTCATGCAGCGCATCGGATTACCGCCCGAACGTTATCTGGAAGGTTTGTTGGAACAATAAACGACAAACTATTGACGGAATTGATTTAGTTCAAAGGTTCTTATCTGCAATATCTACAACTTCTGTTGTAATTTATTGTTTATTAGCGGACTATGATATGAATGTAGATATAAATGTATCTACAATAACAGGGATATATCTACCATTATTGTTACTTTTCAAATACAACATGCAACCATCTTACACTTGTGGGGTATTACATTTATCTCTATGTCCATAATTGCTGTCAGGTATAGTTTATTTCTAAACTTTTGTTTTGTGCTGAGAAAACAAAAGTTTCCACCGCACAAAACTTTTGTTTCCTCCGCAAGAAACTTTTATTCATCCCTCCTCCTTTCTCCATCGAAAAGCAAGATAGTGATATGTAATGTATCAGTTGGGATGCCTGTATTTGTTGGGTGAACATCCGGCTATTTTGGTAAACAACCGGGTAAAATACTGGACTGAAGAATAGCCTAGTTCGTAAGCAATCTGGTTGACGGTTTTGTGGGTTGTCTGAAGTCGTAGCCGGGCGATTTCGATACGTTTGAACTGTATGTGTTCCTTTATGTTTTTCCCCGTTTCATATTTTAGCAAATCTGTGAAGTAGGAGGGTGACAGCTGAAGTAAATCCGCACAATATTCAGCCGAAGGCAAACCGTTGCGTTTCACCCGGTCTGCTTCGAAATATTCATTCAGTATCTTCTCAAATTTGGTGAGAAGTTTCTTGTTGGCTTCGCAACGGGTGATAAACTGGCGTTCGTTGAAACGTGTGCAATAATCCAGCAGCAACTCGATGTATTTTGTTATCAGCGTTTTGCTGTGACAATCTATGGCATGCTGTAACTCTTCACGAATATTATCGAAACATTCCGATACTTTCTGTTTCTCACGTGCCGAGATATGGAGGGCTTCATTTTTGTGATAAGAAAAGAACGAGTAATCTTGTATATTCTGCCCCAACGAAGTGCAACCGATAAGGTCCGGATGAAATGCCAGTATCCTGCCTTTCTGCGGCAATAAGCAGTTATCTATCGCAATGGTCTCTCCCGGTGTGAGGAACAGGAGCGTACCGTCAGAATAGTCATAATATTGACGTCCGTACAGGAAATCCCCGCACCGACATTCCCTTAACAGGACGGCATAAAAGCCTAACTTGATGTTTTGCTGCGTCAGGTTGCTGTCGGATAAGTCGATGACGCTGACCAGAGGATGCAATGTCTTGCTACCCATGTAGCAGTTACATTGGTGGACCGTTCCTATTTTTATCGTTTTACTTTTCAAAGTCGTAAGTATTTGAACAGTAACAAAGATACAAAGAGATTTACATCTAAAAACAGGGACATGTAATTAGGGTAACAATATCCGTAATATTGGTACAACTTTCATTCTGACGGCAAGTTTTGCTTAGTTTCCTGTTAATGCATATAGCTTGTTTATCTCATTTTCTTCCCATAAATTGAATGGTTCGAAATTGCCGTCGGGATATACTAATAGGGTATGCGGAATGTGAGGTACATAATATTTGCCACGTACTCCGGCTATATCCTGGTAAGCTAGCAGGCTTCTCCAGGGTAATTCCTCTTTCTTCACAAATTCCTGCCATTGTTTGATTGTTTTCTTTTCATCTATGGATATGGTTACGAAATCTACTTTATCTTTTAATTTCTGATAAATTTCTTTCTGGACAGGAAGTTGCTTATGGCAAGGCTGACACCAGGAAGCAGAAAAGATGATGACCGTACATCGTGTAGAGTCTTCCAGTCAAAAGGCTTGGGGAGTATCTCAAAAGACGCTGTCGTTTTATACAGGCTGTCCGGTATCTGAAATGTCCATGTGATACTATCCGCCTTTTTCCCTTTTATAAAGAAAGGCTGAATCTCCGTGTTTCGGATGAACAAAGAATCATACTCTATACCTTTTGTTTGTATAGTCAATGACCGATGCTTGTTATCGATGGTTCTGTTGCATGATGCGGTGAACATTGTTACAAACAAAATCCCTAATAGATACTTTGTCTTCATGGTTTTACGTTTTATGATTGATATTCGTGGTTTTCAGTCAAACTGTACCTCCCAGTCTTTATCCCGGTAGGCGGCAAAGCACATTTCTATCTGTTCCTTATTATTCTTTTCTTCAGCTAGCGGGGGAATTTCATCGAGGCTGAAATAACCGCTTTCTATCGTTTCTATGTTGGGCTGGAAATCTCCGCCTTTGGCTTCACAGAGGACAAAAACTTTGCAGACATTATAAGCATAGGGAGGCAGATTATGCAGGTTCCGGTCCTGTACCGCTATAATCCGGGTTGCTTCGACGTCCAAGCCGGCTTCTTCTTTTACTTCTTTTATCGTGTTCGACTTTATGGTCTGGTTTACGTCCACCCAACCTCCGGGGAACGACCAGGTACCGTTTTTCTCTTTGACCAGCAATATCCTGTTGGCTTTAAAGATGGCGGCTCTTGTGTCCAGCTTAGGTGTTTGGAAACCTTCTTCGTTACAAAACAAGTCCTTTACTTTCTCCAAAGGCAAACCGGTTTGCCGGCTGACTATTTCGGCCGATATTTCCCTGATGCGTTCAAACCGTTCGATATCGAAAGCATCTTTTGAATATGTTAACCCCGCTTGTGCGATAAATTGTAGTTCCTTGGCCCATTCAAGCCATTCCGGTTGCTGATTTTTGTTCATAATTATTCTTTTACGTGTAAAAGTTTCTCCCTGTTCAGGCAGTCTGGGTATAGGTCTCTGTTACCGGTTCTTTGATTTCCAGCTGGTAAGCCCGTCCGCGGTCTGTCGTTATTTTGAGATTGCTGTTTTCCTCGATAAGCGGGCGGAGGCGGCGTATCAGGGTGTTCAGCGTTTCGTCAGCATTCTCCTTGCCAGGCCATAGGGCTTCGCAAATATCAGTGCGTGCTAATATATGGGAAGAGGTAAGGTAGAACATTTCCATTACTTTATATTGCTGCGGGGTTAACCGTAGTTTTTCCTGGTCTTCTTTATAGAAACAAGCCTTGTCGCATGAGAAAGTAAGATTTCCGAAAGCGATAAGGTTTTCTTTTTGTACAGGAGCTTCAGCTTGCTTGCGCCGCATTAAAAACCACGAAAGACAACCTGCCAGGAGGGCAAACAACAGGAGCAGGAGGGGAACTTTCTTGTCTGTCAGCGCCAAGACGTCGGAGGCTGAATAGTTTACATACCCCTGAAAAGAGATTCCCAAATCTTCCAGGGAGGATTCGGGGAAGTTCAGATTTGCACTTAACCAGATAATGGTATCACTTGCCAGGTAATTCTTAGTCTGGTCTTTTCCCGGCGTTGCGTCTGTTACCGGTTTATCTATGGCTTTCTTGTTTTTGACATGTACGATGATGCCGCTTTTATCTTTTAATTGCTCGAGCTTCAATGCTTCGGCAAAATCTTTGTTATAACTTTCGATGGAAACGGGATTTCCGAAGACGGCGGACAGGCGCGAATAGGTTTTGAGCGTATCCTGATTCATCCATAGCTCGGAATTTTGCATAATGGTCTGCTGCAATGCCTGGTTCAGGTCCGAAACGATTGCTTTCTGTGCCTCCGAGTAGTTGTGAAAGCCGAAACTGAATGATAGTACAAGCATACAAGCTGTAAAGAGTACCGATAGATTTGCTGCTAACCGTGTGTTCATCGTTTTTCTTTTATTAACGTCCGAAGGTAATAATTTATTGTAATCCTTGCTAACACAATCGTATCAATTTGCGCGAATCCCTTTAAATAACAGGAATGATGATTTAATGAAATCCGAATAAATAAAAATTAGTACCTTTGTGTTCCTAAAAGAAAAGGTACGTGGAAGAATATCTGAATAAACTGAATGAAAGTCAGCGCGAAGCTGTGGAATATAACGAAGGTCCGTCATTGGTGATTGCCGGTGCCGGTTCGGGTAAGACCAGGGTGCTTACTTATAAGATTGCTTATCTGGTACATCTGGGGTTGGCACCTCAAAGTATCCTGGCACTGACTTTTACTAATAAGGCAGCCCGTGAAATGAAGGAACGTATCGCCGCCATTACCGGTGACCAGACGGCCCGCCGTCTGTGGATGGGGACGTTTCACTCTATCTTTTCACGTATTTTGCGTTATGAAGCGGAGCATATCGGGTATCCTTCCAACTTTACCATTTACGACACGACAGATTCGAAAAGTCTGCTGAAAGCTATTATCAAAGAGATGCAGCTGGACGATAAGGTATATCGTCTCGGCATGGTGCAAAGCCGTATCTCTAATGCCAAGAATGCGCTGGTTACCTGGAAAGCCTACGAACAAAGCAAGGAACTGATGCAGCATGACATAGATTCGAAAGTTCCTTTACTGCGTGAAATCTATAAACGGTATCAGAACCGTTGCCAGCAGGCCGGTGCCATGGACTTCGATGATTTGTTGCTTCAGACAAATATCCTGTTCCGTGACCATCCGCAGGTGTTGGAGAAATACCGCAGTTTCTTCCAGTTCGTGTTGGTTGATGAGTATCAGGACACGAACTTTGCGCAGCACCTGATAGTCCAAAGACTTTGTGAGCAGCATCGCCGCATCTGTGTGGTAGGGGATGATGCACAAAGTATCTATTCTTTCCGTGGTGCCAATATTGACAATATCCTGCAATTCAAAAATCAGTATCCCGGATGCCGTATCTTTAAACTGGAGCGTAATTACCGTTCTACACAAAATATTGTAAATGCGGCAAACAGTCTGATTCATAAGAACAAGGAACAGATTCATAAAAATGTCTATTCGGAGAAGGAAGAGGGTAGCAAAGTGCGTATTTCTGCTTCTTATTCGGATTACGAGGAAGGATATGCTGTCGCTTCTGCAATCAATGAGTTGCGGTTGCGCAAAGATTATGATTATGCAGACTTTGCCATCCTATACCGGACGAATGCACAGTCGCGTATCCTGGAAGAGGCACTCCGTAAAAGAGGTATTCCTTATAAAATATATGGCGGTTTGTCATTTTATCAGCGGAAGGAAATAAAAGATATCATTTCTTATCTGCGCCTGATTGTGAATCCTCATGATGAAGAAGCATTCAAGCGTGTTATCAATTATCCGTCGCGCGGTATCGGAGATACGACCGTCAATAAAGTAATAAAAGCAGCTACGGAAAATAACGTAAGTCTTTGGACGGTACTGAATGCTCCTATCGACTACGACTTGCCTATCAATAGCGGGACAGCGAAGAAACTGACTGATTTCCGTGAGATGATTGAACGTTTCATAGAGCAGAACACTCGCTTGTCCGCCGAAGAAATGGCAGCAATAGTGGTCAAGGAGAGTGGGATTGTCAGTTCTCTTTTTCAGGACCGTTCGGTGGAAGGGATTAGTAAGCAGGAAAACTTACAGGAGTTATTGAAAGGTATTGCCGAGTTCTGTGAGTTGAGACGTGAAGAAGGAGTCGAACAGGTTTCTTTGGCAGACTTCCTTTCGGAGGTATCCCTGCTGACCGACCAGGATAATGACAAAGACGAGCAGGCTAATAAAGTAACGATGATGACCGTACATGCCGCTAAGGGACTGGAATTTAAAAATGTGTTTGTTGTCGGTTTGGAAGAGGAGTTGTTCCCATCATCTATGTCCAAGGATAATCCGCGTGCGGTAGAAGAGGAACGTCGTTTGTTCTATGTAGCGATCACCCGTGCCGAAGAAAATTGTGTGCTGACTTATGCCAAAAGTCGTTTCCGGAACGGGCAAAGCGCCATGTGTTCTCCCAGCCGTTTTCTGAAAGATATCGATGTGCGCTTCCTGGATGTTCCAGCGGATTCGTCGGCAGATACTTTTGCTGCTGCCCGCGAACGGTTCCAGCGTCCGGCATTTACTTCACCTTTCCAGCAGCCACGTACAGTGGAGAAGGAAGAACCTTCTTTTATCTCTCCTGTGGCACAGGCACAGCAACGCCAGCGTTTGACAAAAGTAGAAACAACAACATCCACTCCGGCGTCATCTTCTGCTCCTGCATCCGACCTTTCCGGTTTACGTGTCGGAGCAAAAGTACGTCACGACCGTTTTGGAGAAGGAGAAGTCATTGCTATCGAAGGCGATGGCGGAAATGCAAAAGCAACGGTAGCATTCACCCATTTCGGACAAAAACAGTTACTATTGAAGTTTGCCAGGTTGACGATTATCGAATAAACGCTTACAATAAACTGTTTATTTTCTGTTTGGTTCGCGGATCACTGGGACGTACCACTGTCCCATAATCCACAATGATCCCTTCCCGATTGAGTAACAGATAATGAGGGTAACCTTTTAATTCCAGTCGGTTCAATATTTTATAAAAAGAGTTCTCATCCGAAATGTCTGTTTGATACAGGCAATCGATGCCTGGCTGTTGCAGATCCAGCCGTTTCACTAAATCTTCCCATGTCTTTTTGGGACCGCCGGCACAAATACTTACTATAACGACATCTCCCGGAGAATATTCTTTACGAAGTTTTTTGAGTGGTTCCATTTCTTTCAGGCAAGGAGGGCATGATGTAGTCCAAAAATCCAGGTAGATTACTTTTCCCTTATATTTGTCCAGTATTTCATAAATGGGTTTCATAAAATCTGTGTCGATCTTTGAGTTTGGCATATCAGAATAGTTCCCATAAAGCATATAATTGGATACGGTACGGGGATTTTTCAGAAAATCTTTTTTGTTTTGATAAGCTAGATGAAGTTCACGGTTTAAAACAGGAATATGCACAATTGAATCGAGCTGTTTTTGCCGACTGGAAAAGAGTGTTGTATCGTTACTTATTAACGATTGTGAGATTGATGCAGCATAAAGATATTGCCTGATATTCTTTCCGGTAGGGTAGGCTGCTATGATATCATCGAGAGTAGTCTTCTCTTTCTTCATCTTATATATTGGGTAAGAGATAAAAGAGTTAACGATCTCTGTCAGTTTGAATATATTTGACGGAATGATTTCCCCTTCGAAAAGAGAATCGACCTTAACAAATATTTCCTGTTTGTTGTATCTGGAGATATCTTTATTTTGCCAGCTCCGGTTATTCAGGTAGCTTATTAGTGTGCAATAATAATCGATCTCCAGGAGTTTGTTTGTGTATTGCTGTATTTCTTCATCCGGTTTGTATTTTTCGAGAAACTCCAGTCTGCGTTCTTGTCGTAGTTGATATTCTTGTTGCAGTTCTGCATCAAAAGCCTCCGGTTCCAGATCACCTCTGATCGAATAGTGTTCTATATAATAGCGTCCGCTCTGTACGAAAGTATTTGTTTCCTGATTCCTTTTCTCTGCATCTCCAAAAATCTTCGGATTAAGTATGTTTTTAAAGTCTATCTCCACATGCAAACTATCGCCTGGACTGACTAATATATGGTCTGCAAACTTATTGATCTGTACATTCCGGAGTTTAGCGTAAGGAGAAAAATGAAATGAAAAACTACCGTCCTCTGCAATAGGAACAACATATTTCGTTTCCTGATCCCGGAAAAAAGGAACGATAAGTGTTAAGTCTTTTTCCTGTGGGTAAAAATCTCTGTTCAAAACTTTCCCGGTAATAAGAACTTCTTTTGAGTAATCTTCATATTCTTTGTCGGATGAATTACAACACAGACATAAAAAAGGAAGTAGAAGTAATAATAGTTGTTTCATGATATTCAGAATTACAGGATACTTATACAAGTAACAAATATACTATTTTATATCAAATAAGAAAGTTTGAATCGAATAAAAAATCTATACCTTGTGTAAGTACAATAGTTAGATAAAAATTAGCCAAGCCTAAGTTGAGAGCTGTGAGTATAACTATTTACTGAGTGAAAGTGGGTGACACTATAATGTTACTAAATAGCATCCTTTATTCTCATTGTTAAAAGGGAAGAAAAGCTATATTGTCATAGTTGACAGATAATGGATATGCTTATTGGATTTATTACTATGTAGTTTGTTTTCGACGTCCTCAAAAACAAATTAGTTACCATACAAATCTTCTTCAGGTCTATAAGGTGGGATATTATGAATATAAGATTATCTTTGTAGCTTGTTTAATAGAATAAAGAAACTAAATGATCGATTTCAACGTAATACCCTCTCCTTGTTATGTAATGGAAGAGAAGCTGCTTCGTAATAACCTGGCACTGATCAAAAGTGTGAAGGAGCGGGCAGGAGTGAATATAATTCTTGCATTTAAAGCATTTGCTTTATGGAAATCTTTTCCGATCGTTCGTGAGTATATACCTTATTCGACGGCCAGTTCGAAGTTTGAGGCACAATTGGCTTTTGAAGAAATGGGAAGTCCGGCACATACCTATTCGCCGGCTTATACGGAAATGGATTTTCCTACCATATTAAAATACAGTAGTCATGTAACCTTTAATTCCTTGTCTCAGTTCGATCGTTTTTATCCGATGGTAAAAGCAGACGGGAATCGGGTATCGTGCGGTTTACGCATTAATCCGGAATATTCGGATGTGGAAACGGAATTGTATAATCCTTGTGCGCCCGGTTCGCGAATGGGCATTATAGCCGACCTGCTGGGTGAAAAGTTACCGGAAGGAGTGGAAGGATTGCATTTCCATACATTATGCGAATCGACTTCGTTCGATCTGGAAAAAACATTGGGAGAAGTGGAGAAGCGTTTCGGACGTTTTCTTCCGCATATAAAATGGTTGAATATGGGGGGCGGACATCTGATGACTCGCAAAGGATATGATACGGAGCATCTGATATCATTACTTCATGGTTTTAAGGCTAAGTATCCTAATTTAGAGATTATTATGGAGCCAGGAAGTGCCTTTGCATGGCAAACGGGATTTCTCCTGACAACCGTTGTGGATATCGTTGAAAACCACGGGATAAAGACGGCTATAATTGACGCTTCGTTTACCTGCCACATGCCTGATTGCCTGGAGATGCCATATAAACCGGTTATCCGTAATGCAACAGATCCGGTAGAGGGAAAACCTACTTACCGAATCGGCGGAAACAGCTGTCTGAGTGGTGATTATATGGGAGACTGGTCATTCGATGAACCGCTGAAGATAGGGGACAAGATCGTTTTTGAAGATATGATTCACTATACGATTGTCAAAACATCCATGTTCAACGGCATACCGCATCCGTCATTGGCTCTCTGGAGTAAGGATGATGAACTGGTGGTCTACAGAACATTCGGTTACGAAGACTATAAAGGAAGAAACGGTTAAGTTGCAACAAGCAGGTGGCAGGGCTGTTTTTACGGAAAACAAATAACTTTCCACGGTCAACTGTCATCTGTCAACTAAAAAAGTTGTAACTTAGCAGCCTCATTCTAAGCAGAAATAAATTAAGCGAATTAATATATGGGTATTTTTAGCTTTTTCAGTAAAGAAAAAAAGGAAACTTTAGACAAAGGGTTATCTAAGACCAAAGAAAATGTTTTTTCTAAACTCACCAGGGCTATTGCCGGTAAGAGCAAGGTCGATGATGAAGTATTGGATAATCTGGAAGAGGTGCTTATCACTTCCGACGTCGGTGTAGATACGACGTTGAAGATCATTGAGCGTATCGAAAAGCGCGTAGCCCGGGATAAATATGTAACTACCCAGGAACTGACGACATTGTTGCGCGATGAAATCGCAACTCTGCTTACCGAAAACAATACGGAAGATGCCGAAAGCTTTACTGTGCCGGAAGATAAAAAGCCCTATGTAATTATGGTAGTCGGTGTGAACGGTGTCGGTAAGACTACTACGATCGGAAAGTTGGCTTACCAGTTCAAGAAAGCCGGAAAGAATGTCTATTTGGGAGCAGCCGATACATTCCGTGCTGCAGCGGTGGAACAGCTTGTCATTTGGAGTGAACGGGTAGGCGTGCCTATCGTAAAACAAAAGATGGGTTCCGATCCGGCTTCCGTAGCGTTTGATACGCTTAGTTCAGCCAAGGCAAATGGTGCGGATGTCGTTATCATCGATACGGCCGGCCGTTTGCATAACAAGATAAACTTGATGAATGAGTTGACCAAGATTAAGAATGTGATGAAGAAGGTTATCCCTGATGCTCCTCACGAAGTTTTGTTGGTTCTGGACGGTTCGACAGGTCAGAATGCTTTTGAACAGGCAAAACAATTTACTGCTGCAACCGAAGTGAATGCGCTGGCTGTAACGAAACTGGACGGAACGGCTAAAGGTGGTGTAGTGATCGGTATTTCAGACCATTTCCGTATCCCGGTGAAGTATATCGGCCTGGGTGAAGGAATGGAGGATCTGCAGGTCTTTAATAAAAAGGAATTTGTCAATTCGCTATTTGGAGAATAATAATACCAGATAAGAGTAACTTTTCCCCTCTTGAGAGGGGGCAGGGGGTGTGTTAAAGCCTGTTTTTGGACAGAATTATAACACACCCCTTATCCCCTCTCAAGAGGGGAACTAGTTACTATCAGTTCGTAAAATAATATGAGGAAAAATAAAGTAGATATCATAACGCTTGGATGTTCGAAGAATCTGGTCGATTCTGAACAGTTGATGCGTCAGTTTGTAGCTAACGGTTATACGGTGGAGCATGATCCGCATAAAATAAACGGGGAGATCGTTGTCGTTAATACCTGCGGTTTTATCGGTGATGCGCAGGAAGAATCGATCAACATGATTCTGGAACTGGGTGAAGCCAAGAAAAAAGGAAAGATCGGCCAGTTGTATGTAATGGGATGTCTCACCGAACGTTTTCTGGAGGAAATGAAACAGGAATTGCCGGAGGTAGACCGTTTTTACGGTAAATTCAACTGGAAGCAACTCCTTACAGATATCGGTAAGTCTTATCATCGTGAACTGGCTTCCGACCGTGTATTGACCACCCCGAAACATTATGCCTTTCTGAAAATAGCGGAGGGGTGTAACCGAACTTGTTCCTATTGTGCCATTCCTATCAGTACCGGACATTACCAGTCCCTTCCGATGGAGCAGATAGAAGAAGAGGTCCGTTTGCTTGTGGCACAGGGTGTAAAAGAATTTCAGGTGATCGCCCAGGATTTGACTTATTACGGAAAAGATATATATAAAAGGTACGCGTTGCCGGAATTGGTCGAACGTATTTCTGATATCCCCGGAGTGGAATGGATTCGTTTGCATTATGCTTATCCAACCCATTTCCCTTATGATTTGTTGCGGGTGATGCGTGAACGTGCAAATGTCTGCAAATATCTGGATATCGCTTTACAACATATCAGCGATCCGATGCTTACAAAAATGCGCCGTAATATCACGAAGGAAGAAACGTATGCTTTGCTGGAACGCATCCGCGAAGAAGTTCCGGGTATCCATATCCGTACAACCTTGATGGTGGGCCATCCGGGTGAAACGGAGCAGGACTTTGAAGAACTGGTCGAGTTTGTCAAAAAGGCACGTTTCGAACGTATGGGTGCTTTTGCCTATAGCCATGAAGAGGGTACCTATTCATTCAAAAATTATACGGATGATGTCCCCGACGAAGTCAAACAGGAACGTCTGGATTATCTCATGCGGATACAGGAGAGAATATCTGCTGGGGTGAATGAGTCGAAAGTGGGTCAAACTTTTAAAGTAATAATCGACCGGGAAGAGGAAGACGGCTATATCGGTCGTACCGAATTCGATTCTCCGGAGGTGGACCCTGAAGTGATTGTTTTTAAAGAGCACTCATTGAAACCGGGAGAGTTTTACAACGTAAATATCGAAGAATCACAGGCTTTCGACCTTTACGGAAAAGTGTTGCTTTGATATAAAAAGCATTAAGAAGTTTGTCTGTTTACAAAAAAATTACTAATATCGTGGCTGAATCTATAGATGAAGCAAGTATGAAAAACAAGGAACTGATTACAGAATTATCTGTAAAACTGGGATGGACGTCGAAAGAGGTAACAGAAATGTTAGCCGCTTTTGGGGCTGTGGTCGGTTCGAAACTGGCGGATAATGATGCTGTCTATTTACAGGGATTCGGGTTGTTTGAAGTCAAGAAGAAAGCGGAACGTATCTCTGTTAATCCTGCAAGTGGAAAACGTTATCTGGTCCCACCCAAACTGGTTCCTGTCTTTAAGCCGGGGGCGACCCTGAAATCCAAACTAAAAGAATTGAGCGACAATGAATAGTCGGCTGACAATACAAGATCTGGCCGGTTTACTGGCCGAGCGTACCGGAAAGGATAGGAATAGCGCCGAGCAGTTCCTGAGAGAGTTTATTGCCATCGTATCACAAGGAGTTTTTACCGATAAAGTAGCTAAAATAAAAGGACTTGGTAGTTTTAAAATCGTTTTGGTAGAAAAACGGGAGAGTATCCATGTGAATACCGGCGAGCGTTTCCTGATACCTGCACATTATAAGTTTTCCTTCCTCCCTGATAAAGAATTACGTGAACTGGTAAATAAACCGTTCTCTTTTTTTGAAACTACGGAATTGAACGAAGATGTTGACTTTACCGATCTGGACGTATCCAATACGGTGGAAGACAAAGAAGCGGAAGATGAATCTGTCGAAGAAATCCTTCAGGAAAGCGAAGAAGTGATCGTTGAAACACCGGAGCCATTGCAGCCGACAGATGATGTCTGTGTTTCTGAAGAACTTCCGGAGGTTGAGCAGCCGGTCGAAGAACCCGCAGAAAATGAACCGGAAGAAGTAATCGAAGAATCGATAGTCCCGGACGAGCCCTCTCCGGCAGAAAATGATATTCCTGAGCAAACCGAACCGGAAAATACATCTTCAGACCAGTTAAAAGAAGAAACGAAGCAAGAACCTTCAGTTGCCAATTATCCTGGCATGGACGGGTTTCAGATTGAAGACGAGGAGCCGACGGCTTCTTCCTGGATCAAAATACTGGTATCCGTCGGTGTCGTTGCCATTGTTGCAATAGCAGGTATCTTCCTGTATCTTAACCGGAGTTTATTCCTGGGATCTGATACGTCGGGATCGACTGTCCTGACAGGTATGTCGTTGCCGGGAACAGCTGTTGTTCCTGAGGATACAACCCGTGTGGAAGAACCCGAAGTAACAGAAGCGGAACCTGAAACGGTAGAGGAGAAGGATACTGTTTCCGTCGAATCCGTAGCGCCGGTAGTCGAGCCTGCGGCACAAACACCTAAAATACTGGCAAAAGTAAAAATAGAACCGGGAAGCCGTCTGACCTTGATCTCTCTTGAATATTATGGGAGTAAAATATTCTGGGTTTACCTGTATGAATATAATAAATCAGTCATCAAGGATCCGAACAATGTCCCCGTAGGTACTGAGATACAGGTGCCTGCACCGGAACTGTACGGAATAGACAAACATAGCCGTGCTTCCGTAGAGAAAGCCGCTGCACGTCAGACAGAAATATTGTCCGGAAAATTGTAACTAAAATCCACGATTTTAAGTAAAATAAAACAAAATAGTTCTCGCTTCGGTTAGTATTATTTAACTGCAAAAGTGAAGGATACGAATTTAACATTTCTAATTTTGTGCAACTATAAAAACAAGTAGAAACAATAACAATATAAATAAGAAAAAAATCTATGAGTCAGACAGTAGACATTCGTGAGTTGAACGAACGGATTGAGAGTAAAAGTTCGTTTGTAAACATGATTACGATGGGCATGGACCAGGTAATTGTTGGACAGAAGCATTTGGTTGAATCGTTAATGATCGGTCTGCTTTCAGATGGGCATATCCTGCTGGAAGGTGTTCCCGGCTTGGCTAAAACACTTGCCATTAAAACATTGGCCTCACTGATCGATGCCAAATACAGCCGTATACAGTTTACGCCGGACTTGCTGCCGGCCGACGTGATCGGTACAATGATTTATAGTCAGAAAAGCGAAGAATTTCAGGTAAAACAAGGCCCGGTCTTCGCTAATTTTGTGTTGGCGGATGAAATTAACCGTGCACCGGCCAAAGTACAGAGTGCACTGTTGGAAGCCATGCAGGAACGTCAGGTGACAATCAGCGAAAACACGTATAAGTTGCCGGAACCCTTCCTGGTAATGGCAACCCAGAACCCGATCGAGCAGGAAGGTACTTATCCGCTGCCCGAAGCGCAGGTAGACCGTTTCATGCTGAAAGTGATCATCAACTATCCGAAGAAAGAGGAAGAAAAACTGATCATCCGTCAGAATATCTCCGGCATCAAACCGGATATCAAACCGATCCTGACAAAGAACGAGATACTGGAAGCACGTAAAGTGGTGCGTGAAGTATATCTGGATGAAAAGATCGAACGCTACATCGTCGACATCGTGTTTGCGACCCGTTTCCCGCAGGAACATGGCCTGGCAAACCTTTCCAATATGATTGCATTCGGTGCGTCTCCCCGTGCTTCCATCAATTTGGCGCTGGCTGCCCGTGCTTATGCATTTATCAAACGCAGAGGTTATGTGATTCCGGAAGATATCCGTGCCGTATGCCACGACGTGATGCGCCACCGTATCGGTTTGAGCTACGAAGCGGAAGCGAATAACCTGACATCTGAAGAGGTGATCAGCGAAATCCTTAATAAGGTAGAGGTGCCTTAACCTTCGGTTCTGGCAATGCTTTTTTACTGGTGAAAAATGCCTTCCCGGTTTGGGAAACGACTTTGCACCCTTGTAAAATGCTTTCCCGGCGTGGGAAACGACTTTACACCCTTGCAAAATGCTTTCCCGGTTTGGGAAACAGTTTTTCACCCTTGTAAAATGCTTTCCCGACTTGGGAAACGGTTTTTCACCCTTGTAAAATGCTTTCCCAACTTGGGAAACGGTTTTACATCAGTTTTGAAAGCACAAATTGAAGAAAAATGGAAACAAGTGAACTATTAAAGAAGGTTCGGCGAATTGAAATAAAGACCCGCGGCTTGTCCCGCAATATTTTTGCAGGACAATACCACTCTGCCTTTAAAGGCCGTGGTATGGTGTTCAGCGAAGTGCGCGAGTATCAATACGGCGACGATATCCGCGATATCGACTGGAACGTGACCGCCCGCTATGTGCGCCCTTATGTAAAGGTGTTCGAAGAAGAGCGCGAACTGACCGTGATGTTGCTGATCGATGTATCGGGGAGTAGAGACTTTGGTTCCGTGAACGTAATGAAGAAAGAGGTTATTACGGAGATCGCTGCGACATTGGCTTTTTCGGCTATACAAAATAACGATAAGATCGGTGTGGTGTTCTTCTCTGATAAGATCGAGAAATTTATTCCGCCTCAGAAGGGGAAAAAACATATTCTTTATATCATTCGCGAACTGATCGACTTCAAGCCACAGGATACGAAGACGGATATCGCTCAGGTTTTGAAATTCCTGACCAACGCCATAAAGAAACGCTGTACGACTTTCCTGATATCCGACTTTATCGATAAGGATGGTTTTAAGGATGCCCTGACGATTGCCAACCGTAAACATGACGTGGTGGCTATCCAGGTGTACGACCGTCGCGAAACTGAACTTCCGTCTGTCGGATTGATGAAGATAAAAGATGCTGAAACCGGTGCAGAACGTTGGATCGACAGTTCTTCCGCCCGTGTTCGCGAAGCCTATAAGGAATGGTGGAACCGCCGGCAGACTATCATGAGCGATTCGTTCAAGAAATGCCGGGTGGATTCGGTTTCTATTCGTACGGAAGATGATTATGTGAAGGCATTGATTGCTCTTTTTGATAAACGTAGTTAAGCATGCAAAAGAAAATAATAAATAAAAGCTTTCTGTTCCTTCTTCTGTTCCTGCTGGCAGGAGGGAAGATGGTGGCACAGCAGACATTGATCGATGTAAAGATCGACTCGGCTGCCATCCTGATCGGAGAACAGACTGTTTTACATTTGACGGTTACGACAGACAAGGACAAACCGGTTCAGATAGTGATCCCCAACGACACATTGATGCGTGGGGTAGAAGTGCTGAGCCTTTCCAAAGCGGATTCGTCGGTTATCGAGAACGACCGCCTGCTGATCAAGCAGGATATTCTGATAACTTCTTTCGATTCGTCATTGTATCTGTTGCCGCCACTCAAAGTAATCGACGGAGTCGATACTGTTTATTCAAACCAGGTGGCCCTGAAAGTTTCGACCATTCCTGTGAATGTGGATAAACCGGAAGAGTTTTATGATATAAAGGATATATGGAAACCGCCTTTCGTGCTGGCAGACTACTATCCGCTTATCTATGGCATATTGCTGGCTCTGTTCCTGATTTGCGTGATTGCCTATATTATTAAACGTATACGCAACAAGCAATCTCTTATCCCGTTCAAGAAACCGGAACCGAAGCTCCCGCCTCACGAGCAGGCTATCAAGGAACTGGATGAGATCAAGCAGCAGAAACTCTGGCAGCAGGGTCGTAGCAAGGAGTATTATACGTTAATCACCGAGACATTGCGTCGCTATATCGTAGACCGCTTTGATATTAATGCGATGGAAATGACTTCCGGCGAAATCCTGGACATTATCCGCAAGCAGCACGAAGCTGATTCGGTTTACGAAAATCTGAAACAGATACTTAATTTGTCTGATTTCGTGAAATTCGCAAAAATGAATCCGCTGCCTGATGAGAATGATCTGAGTATGGTGAATGCATACTTATTTATTAATCAGACGAAGATTGAAGAAGTTGCCGTTCCCGAAGCAGAGATGGAAGGGAAAGCAACTGAAACAAACGATTCTAATATAACAAAAGAATAAAATGGTATTTGCAAATCCTACATATCTGTATTTGTTATTGCTGCTTATCCCGATGATAGGATGGTATATCTGGAAGCTCTGCAAAAGTCAGGCTAGTTTGCAGGTATCATCTTCGGAAGCATTCGATGCACCGGGAGCAACTTCATGGAAAGTATACCTGAGACATGTTCCTTTTATATTAAGGATGGCGGCAGTGGCGGTACTTATTATCATACTGGCTCGTCCGCAGTCGACGAATAGCTGGCAAAACACCTCGACAGAAGGTATCGATATTGTGCTGGCAATGGATATTTCCAGTAGTATGCTGGCACAGGACCTGAAACCGAACCGCCTGGAGGCCTCCAAAGATGTGGCGGCTTCCTTCATCAACGGTCGTCCGAACGATAATATCGGGTTGGTCGTTTTTGCAGCTGAAAGTTTCACACAGTGCCCGCTGACGACTGATCATACGGTGTTGTTAAACCTGTTCAAGGACATTCAACCGGGAATCATCCAGGATGGAACTGCCATCGGCCTGGGATTGGCTAATGCGGTAAGTCGTATTAAAGATAGTCAGGCTAAATCAAAAGTGATTATCCTCTTGACCGATGGTGTGAATAATGCGGGTGAGATTGCTCCGGTAACGGCTGCAGAGATTGCCAAGACATTCGGTATCCGGGTTTATTCGATCGGGGTAGGGACACAAGGTATGGCTCCTTATCCGTTCCAAACGGCATTCGGGGTACAATATCAGGATATTCCAGTCGAGATCGATGAAGCGACCTTGAAACAGGTTGCGGCAACGACCGGCGGACAGTATTTCCGTGCAACGGATAATGCCAGTCTGAAAGAAATCTATTCGGAGATCGACAAGATGGAAAAGACCAAGATCAGCGTTCAGCAATATAGCAAGAAACAGGAGGAATATAAGAACTGGGCCTTGTTGTTATTCGCTTTGCTTTTGGTTGAGATTTTATTGAGAAATACATTGTTAAGAAATATACCGTAAATATAAAGGCTTATGTTTCGTTTTGCACATCCGGACTTTTTGTACTTGCTTTTCATCCTTCCGGTGTTGATTGCATTTTATGTATATGCAATCATCCTGAAGAAAAAAGCAATAAAGAAATATGGTAATCCCGAATTGTTGGCAGAGTTGATGCCGGAGGTATCTCCCAAACGCCAGCATCTGAAGTTTTGGCTATTGTTCGGAGCCATCACGATGGTTATCTTTGTTATTGCGGGACCGCAGTTTGGTTCTAAACTGGAAACCGTAAAACGCCAGGGCGTCGAAATAATGGTTTGCCTGGACGTCTCCAACTCCATGTTGGCCGAAGACGTATCACCCAACCGTCTGGATAAAGCTAAACAGATGTTGTCGAAACTGACGGATGGTTTTAAGGATGACAAGATGGGGTTGATCGTTTTTGCCGGTGACGCTTTCACCCAGCTGCCGATCACTTCCGATTATATTTCGGCAAAGATGTTCCTGTCATCCATCAACCCGTCGATGGTGTCGACACAAGGTACGGCTATTGGTTCGGCTATCAATCTGGCTATGCGTTCATTCACTCCCAGTGAAACATCCGATAAGACAATTATCCTGATCACGGACGGTGAGAACCATGAAGGCGATGCTGTAAAAGCCGCTGCCGCTGCTGCCGAAAAAGGCATTCATGTGAATATTGTCGGCATGGGTGATCCGAAAGGTTCCCCGATTCCTGTTGCAGGAGCCAACAATTATATGAAGGATAAAGACGGCAATGTCGTTATCACGAAGTTGAGCGAACAAATGTGCCAGGAGATCGCAGCCGCAGGACATGGCATGTATGTCCGTGCCGACAATACCAACTCTGCATTGAAAGCATTGCAGAAAGAGATAGAGAAGATGAATAAATCGGAACTCGACAGCAAAGTCTATTCCGAATACAACGAACAATTTCAGACACTGGCATGGATCGCATTGATCCTGTTGATCGTAGACTTCCTTACCTTAGACAGGAAGAACCGAATTTTCAGAAAAGTAAAATTGTTCTCTTAATTCAATGGATAAGATGAGACGTATACGAAAATCAATGATATGGATGGGAGCGCTCCTGTTTTGCTCGGGAGCGGTGTTTGCCCAAAAGGCTGAACGTAAGAACGTACGTGAAGGAAACAAGTTGTATGGCAACGAAAAGTTTACCGAATCGGAAATTGCTTACCGTAAAAGTCTGGAAGTAAATCCCCGTTCGGTTGAAGGAACTTACAATCTGGGGAACGCCTTATACAAACAGAAAAAGTTTCCTGAAGCAGCTGAGCAATACCAGTTGCTGACCGGTATTGCTGAAAAGATGGCTGAAACTGAAGAAGGAAAAGCCCGTCTTGCAAATATATTCCATAATCTGGGCGACATTAGCATGCAGAATAAAGAGTATGACAAAAGTGTGGAAGCATTCAAACAGTCTTTGCGTTTGAATCCGGCTGATGACGAGACCCGCTACAATCTGGCATTAGCCCAGAAGTTGCTGGAAAATCAACAGAATGAGAATCAGGATCAAAACCAGGATCAGCAGAACCAGGACAAGAACGAAGATCAGGAAAATAAGGACGATCAACAGCAACAAGACCAGCAGCAGCAACAGCAAGACGACAAGAAAGAAAATAAGACTCAGCAAGAACAGCAGCAAAATGAACAGATGAGTCGGGACAATGCGCAGCAGATGCTCGATGCCTTCCTGCAGGATGAAAAGGATACGCAGGAGAAAGTAAAGAAAGCACAGGCACAACAGCAACAACGTCGCAAAACAGATAAAGAGTGGTAATTGATACAGAAAACAGAAAAAACAACAATATAATGAGAAGATTAGCTTTCTTATTCGTTCTATTTCTAACAGCCGGGGTGATGGCAAAGGCCGCTGATGTGACCTTTAAGGCAGTCGCTCCGAATGCTGTTGTGATGGGGCAACAATTCAGATTGGCGTATACCGTAAATGCTGAAGCGAAGGCAAGCGATTTGCGGATACCCGAACTTACGGATTTCGAAGTACTGATGGGGCCGTCTCTTGCCACAAGTTCGAGTACTCAGATTATTAATGGAAATGTTTCTTCGGAAGTCGCTTACACATTTACTTATATCCTGATGCCGAAGAAAGAGGGTACGTTTAATATCGGGGCAGCTTCTATCAAGGTAAAAGGAGCGAATTACACATCCAACTCGTTAAGTGTAAAAGTACTTCCTCCGGACAAGGCTGCCGAAGCAAATGGCGGACAAGCCGGAACAGGTATAGGCAAGGATGATTATTTTGTAAGAATGGAAGTTTCAAACCGGAATGTGTATGAACAGGAAGGTTTTCTGGTCACTTTCAAATTATATGCAGCACGCATGTGCGGACTGGAAGGAGTAAAATTTCCGGAGTTTGAAGGATTTCTTGCTCAGGAGATAGAGTTGCCGCAGGAAAAGCAATGGTCGCAGGAACATTATAACGGTCGTAATTATTTCACCGTTGTTTTGAAACAAACAGTCCTTTATCCGCAACGTTCAGGAAAACTGACAATAGAAAGCGGTAAGTTCGACGCTATTATCAGTATTCCGACCCAACGGAAAATAAGCAGCATTTTTGATAGTTTCGATGACATGTACGACAGAGTAAGGAAAGCATTGGTATCGAGTCCTGCTACAATAGATGTGAAGCCATTGCCTTCCGGTAAACCGGCATCGTTCTCCGGTGCGGTAGGTAATTTCACCATGACATCGGATATTAATTCCAATAATGTAAAGACAAATGATGCTGTCACTATTAAAGTGAAGATTTCCGGTAACGGAAATATCAAACTGATCAAGAATCCGGAAGTTGTTTTCCCGAATGATTTCGATACTTTCGACCCAAAACAGGAAACAGATGTCAGAACGACAACTGCCGGAGTAAGTGGAAGCAAAACGATCGAATACATGGCTATTCCCCGTTATGCCGGAGATTTTGAGATACCGGCTATCTCTTTCTCTTATTTCGATCCTAAATCAGGTACTTATAAGACATTGAAGTCCGATCCTTACAAGCTTCATGTAGAACAAGGCGAGGGGGGAAGCAGTAATTCTCCGGTCGTGTCTAATTTCAGCAATAAAGAGAGTGTGAAGTATCTGGGTAAAGATATCCGTTTCCTGAAAGTGAAAGATTTCAATTTCATTGCCAACAACGATATTTTCTTTGGATCGTTCATGTATTACATGTGCTATCTGGTACCGGCCATCCTGTTTATTGTCTTCTTCTTTATTTATCGCAAGCAAGTAAAGGAAAATGCCAACATAGCATTGGTTCGTACTAAAAAGGCAAATAAAATCGCTGTCAGGAGATTGAAGAATGCCGGCAAGCTGATGAAGGAAAACAAGAAAGAAGAGTTCTATGATGAAGTTCTCCGGGCTTTGTGGGGATATTTGAGTGATAAACTGAATATTCCTCAGGCAAGTCTGACCAAAGATAATGTGGAAACCGAATTGGCCAAATTTGGTGTGGATGATACCTTAACAAATGAGTTTATGGATATTCTGAACACCTGCGAATTTGCCCGCTATGCGCCGGCTCAGGCTTCGGATGCTATGGATAAGTTATATGAGTTAACCGTAGATGCCATTGGTAAGATGGAGAATACAATTAAAAAGCAATAAGATGAAAACGAATATAAAGATTAAAAATATATTGTTTTTTCTATTGATTCAGTGTCTGGCATGGACTGCTTATGCGCAGGATGCAGCGATAAAGGAAGCTGAGACTGCGTATACCAAAGAAGATTATGGAAAAGCAATCGAGTTATATGAAGGAATACTGAAAAGTAATGGCGACTCACCGGAGATTTATTATAATCTGGGGAACGCTTATTACAAAGCAGGAAAGATTGCCTCTGCAATATTGAATTATGAGCGGGCGCTGGTTCTTGATCCGGGTGACGCCGATGTCCGTTTCAACTTACAGATGGCACGTCAGAAGACTGTTGACAAGATTGAACCGGTAGACGGATTTTTCCTGAGCAGATGGTTCGAATCCATTCAGAATATGGGAGCAGCTGACTCCTGGGCTAAAATGGGAATCGTTTGTTTCATCTTATTCATCGGATGCCTGATCCTGTTTTTCTTTTCAAGGCAGATTCGCTTGAAGAAAGTCGGTTTCTATATCGGTGTGTTACTTTTGCTTTGCGTGATTATGACAAATATCTTTGCCGCAAATCAGAAGAGCGAACTGGTAAACCGTACACATGCTATTGTTTTTGCTCCGACAGTAACAGTGAAAAGTTCTCCGGATGCAAGTGGTACGGATTTGTTCGTTCTGCATGAAGGAACAAAAGTGTCTGTCAGAAGTACATTAGGCGACTGGAGTGAAATAGCACTGGAAGATGGTAATGTTGGCTGGATGCCGACAAAAGATATAGAAACAATCTGATGGTAGAAAAAATATTAGTTTACGAACGGGATTTGTTCTTCATGCTTAACGGCAGCGATTCTCCTTTCCTTGACCGCTTTATGTGGTTGTATTCGGGTAAGGCAGTCTGGCTGCCGTTAGCCTTTTTTATATTGGTCGTACTGCTGTATAAGAAGAAATGGCGGGAATCTATCCTGATATTACTGGCGATAGTGCTGGTAATAACTCTTTGTGACCAGTTTGCTTCACATGTGTGCAAACCCATTTTTACCCGCTTCCGGCCGACACATCATCCGGATTTTATGGATCAGGTAAAAACTGTCTTTGATTACCGGGGCGGCCGATACGGTTTTATTTCCAGCCATGCTGCTAATGCTTTCGGTTTTGCGACCTTTATGTCATTGTTGTTCCGTTACCGGCTGTTTACATGGACGATCTTCCTTTGGGCTGCTCTTACCGCTTATACCCGTGTATATCTGGGGGTCCATTTCATTTCGGATATTGTTCCCGGAGCGATCGCAGGAGTATTCTTTGGCTGGTTGGTATATTGGCTATATGTCAAAGTCCGTCCGGTAGTTACCGGTACAAACAGTAATGCCAGTGAGCTATATTCGGTCGGGCAGAAGCGTCTGATCGTATATGCGATTTTCATTGCTGTTTTAATAATAGCAGTATTTAATGTTCAATTAGTTGCCTGTTTAAGATAAAATAAGCAGTTACAGTTAAATATAACACATGTCGTAAAGCATGTTTGCTAAAAGGTTTATTTTAACGAAATAATTTGTCCCTCTGATTTATATTGCTTAAGTTAGTGCCATTAATTAATAAACGAAGTATTAACCTTCAAAATAAGGAAACCATGACAAAGACAATCACTTTTAATGAATTGCGCAGAATTAAAGACCGTCTGCCTGACGGTAGTACTCATCGTATTGCAGATGAGTTAGGTTTATCAGTTGAAACTGTTCGTAATTATTTTGGTGGATATAATTATAAGGATGGTAAAAGCTGTGGGATACATATCGAACCCGGACCAGATGGTGGTTTGGTAGTTCTGGATGATACAACAATATTTGAACGTGCTTTACAGATACTGGCGGAAACAGAGGATGTATCTGAAGCACAGCAGGCGTAAAGAATTTTACAGTACATAAAAAATCCCATAGCTGACTAAACAAAAACGCTGTGGGATTTTTTTTATTAGTGATATTAGCATTTTCCGATTGTTTAATCTATAAAAACACACGAGTATGGAAGATAAATTAGTAACATTAGCTATTCACACGTTCGAGAAAGCTCAGATTCTCAAAACAATACTTGAAACGGAAGGAATTGAAGTTTATATACATAATGTAAATCAGATTCAACCGGTCGTTTCGGCAGGAGTGCGTGTGAGAATTAAGGAAAGTGATCTGCCTCATGCCTTGCGCATAATAGAGGACAGTAAGTGGCTCAGTGAGGATACGCAGGAAGAAGTTGCAGCCCCGCAGGTGAAAAAGATCCTGATCCCGGTTGATTTTTCTGATTATTCCATTAAGGCTTGTGAACTGGGTATTAATTATGCCTATCATGCAGGTGCAGAAGTAATGATCATGCATGCTTATTTCAGCCCATATTTTCCTTCGGCAATTCCGATGGGAGACACGTTGGCTTACCAGGTAAATGAAGAAGAGTCTGTACAGAACGTGTTGAAACGTGTACAAATTGATATGGAGAACATTTGCACATTGATCAACCGTAAGATGCAGGCTGGCGAATTGCCTAAGGTAAAATATAATTATGTATTACGGGAAGGTCTGCCTGAAGAAGAGATTCTCGCATATTGTAAGGAATATCATCCTACGCTTATTGTCATGGGTACGCGTGGAAAGAGCCAGAAAGATATGGATCTGATCGGCAGTGTCACCGGTGAAGTGATAGAAGTGAACAAAGTACCTGTTTTGGCAATTCCGGAAAACATACGCTTCAATGATTTTGGCGAAGCCAAAAATATTGCATTCGCTACTTCCTTCAACCAGCGCGACCTGGTGGCTTTCGATGAATTTATGGACCTGGTGAAGGGATATGATATTCATATTCATCTGTTCAATATATCGACAAGTAAAGACGAATGGAACGAAATACGTTTGACTGGTGTCCGCGAATATTTCCTGAAACAATATCCGGATGCAAACATTACCCATACGGTACTGGCCGACGGCGATTTGTTGCTGGCTATCGAAAAGTTTGTCCGCGATGAACAAATCGACATGATTGCATTAAGCACATATCGTCGCAATATTCTGGCACGTATGTTCAACCCGTCGATTGCACGTAAGATGCTATTTCACACCGATACACCGTTATTGGTGATGCATGCTTAATACTTAAAATATATAAGAGAATCGTAGCCCCGGTAGTTGTTTGCCGGGGCTTTTTTTATACAATTCCTAGCCGGAGTTGTACAGCTTTTGGTGTGCATTTTTTAGTAGTACCCCCGTATTGTTAATGTGCGTAAAAAAAGGAAAGGGAGAGTCAGAAAAAAACGATAAAAATAGAAAACGGAGAGTTTAAACGACAGTTTGAATCTCAAAGAGAAGAGAAAAAAGAGGAAAATACCTTTCTTTTATAAGAAAGAGATTCTGTATCAAAATGATTGATAATCTAGCGTTATCGGCAGCTAAAGTAATAACTTTTAACGACCGGAGCAAGGTTTTGAGGGACTATTTTATTACAATTTGATAAAATTGAAATAACGCCATCCTGAAAGGTGTAAAAGTTTATTGATTCATTGCGGTGTGTAATGCGTTGAAAAACAACGTTGTACGGAAATCGTCAGTCCTAAATCTCTTTCTTATAAAAGAAAGAGATTCTGACAAAATGTTAAAATAGCGCTTTTGATGTAGTAAATTAATGATAAAAGAATGGCAGATATAGGACACAAATTAGAAACGAAAGGAGTAATAATGACACTCTTATCACTGGTATTAATAAGCACAGGTTGCGAGGAACAAATCGACCCTCCGGCGGTGAATCCGTCGGAGGGAAAGATGGTGGAAATAACGCTCAATATCGGTTTTGCCGACGAAGCAGACGGATCTACCCTGTCTGCACCATTGACAACTAAATCGAATGAAGCAGCTTTCAGTTACGCTCTCCAACTGGCAATGGCAACGAAAAGAGCGGAGAGTTCCCTGAAACCGGACAAACTCTATAAATTAGAAATACAACAGTACGATCGTTCCGGCAATCGCATAGGAGGAATGAATGCAAGTGATGTTACTGATCACGAAATCGGTTCCGCTTTTAGTCAAACTTTGGCAGCAAACTCCGACTGCCAACTGGTGATCGTGGCATGGGGTAGCGGAAATACAACTACGCTGGGAACCGATAAACTGGCTTCCGCCCAGGAAAAAAGCATTGACGCTTCTATTATATCTAAACTAAATCCTTCCACTCAATCCGATATGAATAAGATGCCATATATCTTGCATCTGGAACATGTCTGTGTAGAAAGCAACACCATCAAAAGCATCGAGGGCGAGAATAAAGATGTCCGTTTGCTGCTGCGTCGACTGGCAACCCGGCTAACGCTAGACTGGACTTATTCATACAGCGGTTATCAGTTAAAACAGATTCTTTTGCAAAGTATCCCTACTAATTATAAAATAGTGGCAGCCCCCGATAAAACCGACAAAACTTATCCTTCCTTATTGGACCAGTTCACTACTATACAGTTGACAGCAGATGAAATAGATTCCCAGACATACTCTTGCTGGGTTCCGGCTAACGTGCGCGGTTCAAACTCTGCGGCCACTTCTCAGAGATACCGTATCAAATCGAATGCCCCGACGGGTAGTTCATATGTCGATTTTATTGCAGCCAATACATTTGAACCAAAGAAGAAACTGAATTACCGTGTCTATCTGGGTGGCTCTGAATCTTCGGACTTCAATCTGTATGGCAATACGGATTATAATTATAAGGTAACGATCAACCATACCGACTATCCTGTCAACGACCGTCGTGTAACAATTATCGACCCTATTCCGGCTTCTGAGAATAACAGCAACTTTGTACCGACAGCTAACTGTTTCATGGTAGCTCCCGGTGGGGCATTTTGCTTCAACCCTTATAAATATAATGTAGGAGGGACAACAAAAAACAATACGACATTGGCAGGTTCTGATTGGTGTAATATTAACGGCTCATCAATCGGTACCCCCATCAAATATGTAAAAGTCTTGTGGCAAACGAAAGAGTACGGCGATATTGGTGATCCGATACTCGGAGTTGTCAACTCATCAACCGACCATACCAATATTGTTGATATAACAAATGGAGAAAGTGTTGAGAATGCTCGTATCTATTGCCGCATTGCACCGAATACGCTAGGCGGTAGCGGAGCCATAGCAGCTTATAATGAAAGTGATGAAATCCTATGGAGTTGGCATATTTGGGTAACAGATTATAATCCGGATGCGACAGGAAATCAAGATGTACAGACTCCGGTAAATAAACGAAAACTGAAATTTGAATATGGCAGTTATACTGGCAATTTGCCTATGATGGATCGTAATTTGGGTGCAGCGGCAGGATATATAACACTACCTCCTGATGAACTGGAGAAATCGAAGACGAATGGTTTTTATTATCAATGGGGCAGGAAAGATCCTTTCAGAGGGAGTTACTCCAATATTAATATCTCGCAAGTTTTAAATACAGAAATAAAAGCAAATGCCCCTACAAAAGGACTTTTGAGCCTATTTGGGGCGGACGGACTTACTTTTTATCCGATGTCGGTTATACAACAGCAGGTTTCTTTTCGGGAAGCGTATAAAGATCCGGGGAATATGTATAAAATACCTACAGGTGCCAGTCAATGGATTGATTCTGCTACAGAAGAATACAGAAATGCCTGGGGAGCTGGTAGCAGCAAAGGTCTTCATGATCCTTGTCCGGTAGGATGGCGCATTGCAAACACAGCTAATTATCGACAATTATTCACTTCTGGTGGTACGGGAGCTCTGAGGATTAAAGAGATGGGATCCGGCGGATACGTAATCTATTATGATAGAGATGGTGTAAACACAACTTACTTCTATCGGGCAGGTTACTGGTCTCAGTATGGTCTGACTAGTATTAATGGCAATATGTACATGTGGTGTGGAGATGCGTTAAGCGGAACAAGTGGCCATGGCGGATCCCATTTAATTATGGGAGGGGATAATACCGGCAAATTTCTTAATAATGGTAATGAACGGGAATCTTTACTTGTCCGCTGCATCCAGGAACGGGAGTAACCGTTGATGTATAAAAAAGGTCCCTTCCCCGGACCTGCCAGCAACCGGGAAAAAACGAGTTCTTTGACATGATGGGATTGATAAGATAGAAAGGGGAGTGAAGCCCTTTTGTAGACTGAAAAAGGATTTATATATAATGTATGCAGAAGACCCGTCAGAAATACTTTTCCAACCGTATTTTGTATTATGCCTCGTTTGCAATCCAGCAACAGTCTGTTGTAACCCGTGAGAAATTAGCACATTTGTCGGAAGAAGAGCGTAAACGGCATTGGGATTACAATATAAATAAGGTATATATTGTCTGTATCCTTAATTATGTGATGGCTCCCGGATGAACTCAACAACCAACTATTCCAGAAGCTGAAAAGCATTGTGGAGATAGAACGTATGTCGGCCAATGAACGTTTGGAGTACGAACTGAGTCTGGCTGTCGAACGTGATTTGCTTTCTGCCCTTGATGCCAGTTTTGAAGATGGTGAAGAGAAAGGTCGTGAAGAAGGTTTAAAAGAAGGCATTAGTAAAGTCGCTCTTTCGATGAAACAATCAGGTATTCTTTTATCTGAAATAATCAAATTGACAGGTCTTTCTTCCGAAGAGATCGAGCAACTCTAACATTCCCCAAAAATCTTATCAATCGCATCTGTAAAATATAATCAGATGCACCCAATAGTTACGCAGCACCCCATCCGGGTGTTGCGCCGCTTTTTGTTTGTCTGAAAGTAATAGTTAATGTGCGTAAAAAAAGGAAAGAGAGAGTATGAAAAATGTGGTAAAAATAGAAATCGGAGAGTCGAATGATAATATGAAACTCAACGGGAAGAGAGAGGAGAGAAAAATCTCTTTCTTTTATAAGAAAGAGAGCCATGTCAAAATGCTAGATTATCAAGCATTATTGGCGGCTAAAGTAGCAACTTTTAACGACCGGGGCAAGGTTTCGGAGTACTATTTTGCTACAATTTGATAAAATTGAAATAACGTCATCCTGAAAGACGTAAAAGGTCATTGATTTAATTTGCATATAACACACTGAAAAACAGTGGTTATACAGAAAGCGTCAGTCCCAACTCTCTTTCTTATAAAAGAAAGAGATTCTGACAAATTGTTAAAACGGCGCTTTTGATGTAGTAAATTAATGATAAAAGGATGGCAGGTATAGGACACAAATTAGAAACGAAAGGAGTAATAATGACACTCTTATCACTGGTATTAATAGGCACTGGTTGCGAGGATAAAATCGACAGTTCGGTGGTGAATCCGTCGGAAGGAAAGACGGTGGAGGTAACACTCAATATCGGTATTGCCGACGAAGAGGATGGGACAGGAGCAAGCGCTTCGCCAACCAGCAAGGCAGGCTGTAGCAGCTATAGCGGTTCGGCCTTTGAGGTCGTGTCTGTCGCCGATGTACAGACTAAGTCTGGTATGGATATTCCCGATCAACTCTACAATCTGGAAATCTGGCAGTATAATGAAAGTGGAAACAAGATTGGCGGTGAAGCATTGGGGAATGTCACTATCGGTTCTACTTTTACCGCCAGCCTGACCCTGGCCACAGGATGCAAGCTACTGCTGGTCGCTCGTGGAGCTTCTACTGATTTCGAATCGTTGTCCGGTAAAACTTTATCCGCTGTGCAGGATTTGAAAGTGGAAGCTAAAAAAAGTAATATCAATAAGATTGCTACCAATGCTACCGGTAACGGTCTGGCCAATATGACCTATTATCTTTTGCTGGAAAATGTCAATATCACCTCCGACGGTAAAATCGAAAGTCCGACGGGCAAAGACGTTCGTCTGCTGCTCAAACGGCTGGCGGTAAAAGTTCAGTTAGACTGGACTTTTACTCAGGAAATGACCAATAAAGGTTACACCCTGAAAGAAGTCAAACTCTGTCAGGTACCGGCGCATTACCGCCTGGTCCCTCAAACAGAGAAAACTGATAAATGGGGCGATGTCTATCCGACCTCCGTTGCCGAGTTTGTCGACTTTTACCGTCTGACAGGAACAGAATTGACAGACGCCAAAGGTACGCAAACCGTCTGGATTCCCGCCAACGCCCGAGGCATATCTCCCTATTCCAATTCCCCTTATTATCGGAATAAGACAAATGCCAATCCAGCAGCTACCTATGCCGAGTTTGTAGTAGACAACAGCGAAAAGAAAGAACGTCTCTACTACCGTGTTTATCTGGGTGGTAACGAAACGGATGATTTCAATCTGTTGGAAAATAAGAACTATCATTGGACGGTGAATATCAATAATGCTAACTATACTAACGATCCACGCATCCAGTTGCTCGATCAGACCCCGGTTGAAAGTAGTAACCTGCAACCGACCTCTAATTGCTTCATGATGCGTCCGGGTACGAACATCTGCTTCAACCCTTATAAGCATGAAGCCGGCACAAACGGCTGGAATACGGAGTTAACAACCGGTGCTATTATCCAGTCTCAAAAAACAATAGACCATGTGGAAGTTCTTTGGCAAACGAAAGATGCGGGAACCAGTGGCGATCTGGTTATGGGATATGTCATAGACGACAATAACCATGAGAATCTGGTCAACCTGACTAACGGCAATGATATAAACAGCGCCCGTATCCATGTAAAAGTACCTGTTACCAACGGAGGAAACGCGGTGATTGCAGCCAAAAACAGTAGTGGTACAATCGTTTGGAGTTGGCACATCTGGATTTCCGATTATGTGCCGGTTGGACTGTCTGGCGATATCACAACAATAAATCGCAATAAAGCTATTGAGGCCGCACAAAATGCAACTCAGGAAGGAATGGTACAAGTTTATGGAGGTATCTCATGGACTGATCCGAACGGTGCTTTTTACAAATGCGTCATCATGGATCGTCATTTGGGAGCTATCCGGGCCGGCATGCAGACAAATCAATTGGATGGCGTAAGAACTTTTGGGTTGCTCTATCAGGGTGGCCGGAAAGATCCGTTCTTTAGTTCTGCCGATGGAACAACAAACGAAGCAAAAACTATTTATAACGGGAATGGTGTAGAAGTGAGTATAGACAGAAGCTTTTCATTCACTACCTATCAGCAAACAATTGAACACCCCTTGGCCTTTTGTAGAAATGATGATGCAATGGCGAACAAACCGAATGCCTGGAATGGAGATAAGGCAAAAACAATCTACGATCCTTGTCCGCAAGGTTGGCGAGTACCGTCCAGTGAATATCTGAATAATGCCAATCAGACCGCAGGTGGTTATGATCAACGTGATGGTGATGTAAAAAGTGCGCTGTTTGCTGGTTTTGGCTTTTCAAATAGCTCTTATGTCACAGCAAAGACTAATAGTGATGATCTCTTAACCCCTGGCAATATTTTATATTATGATGGTACAGCATTGCATGAAATGTCAGAAGGAAAGAATAAGTCCTCTTTCCCGGGTTCGGGCTATCTCTATATTGGAGGAAGCGGAGAAAGCAAAGAGAATAATTCCAAGAAATCGGCATTCTTTCCAGGGGTATCTCTCCGGGAACAGGCAAGTGCTAACTACAGAGCTAACAATAGTAATAATGCGCTTTACTTATGGTCATCCACTCAAAATAATAAGCCTGGTAACATGCCTTTTTTGGAATTTAATCAAATATCAGCCGATAACACAGTAGCAGGAAAAGTAAATCTTTGCTTTCAATTGAATGATCATCGTATATACGGCTTTTCTGTCCGCTGTATTCAGGATAATATTTTTGACCGGGAGCCAGCCGATTATCAGGCTGATCTAAAGAAATAAATTCATTGTTAATGTGCGTAAAAAAAGGAAAGAGAGTGTATGAAAAATATGGTAAAAATAGAAATCGGAGAGTCGAATGATAATATGAAACTCAACGGGAAGAGAGAGGAGAGAAAAATCTCTTTCTTTTATAAGAAAGAGAGCCATGTCAAAATGCTAGATTATCAAGCATTATTGGCGGCTAAAGTAGCAACTTTTAACGACCGGGGCAAGGTTTCGGAGTACTATTTTGCTACAATTTGATAAAATTGAAATAACGTCATCCTGAAAGACGAAAAAGGTCATTGATTTACTTTGTATATAACATGTTGAAAAACAGTGGTTATACGAAAAGCGTCAGTCCCAGCTCTCTTTCTTATAAAAGAAAGAGATTCTGGCAAACTGTTAAAACGGCGCTTTTGATGTAGTAAATTAATGATAAAAGGATGGCAAGTATAGGACAAAAATTAGAAACGAAAGGGGTAATTATGACACTCTTATCACTGGTATTAATAGGCACTGGTTGCGAGGAACGGATCGACCCTCCGGCGGTAAATCCGTCGGAAGGAAAGACGGTGGAAGTAATGCTCGATCTCGGCTTTGCTGACGAAGCAGACGGATATACTTTGCCGGCACCATCAACAACAAAATCGAATGCAGCCGCTTTCAATTACGCACTTCAACCGGCAGTAACCATGAAAGGAGCGGAGAGTTCCCTGAAACCCGACAAGCTCTATAACCTGGAAATACAACAGTACGATCAGAATGGCAATCACATAGGAGGAATGAATGCAAGTGATGTTACTGATCACGAAATCGGTTCCGCTTTTAGTCAAACTTTGGCAGCAAACTCCGACTGCCAACTGGTGATTGTTGCATGGGGAAAAGGTAACACCAGCACAACATTGGGTACTGGTAGTCTGGCATCCTCCCAAACTAAAAGTATTAAAGCTTCTGTTATATCTAAATTTAATCCATCCAATCAGGATCATATGAATCAGATGCCTTATGTTTTGCATCTGGAACGTGTCTGTGTGGAGAGCAATACGATTAAAAGTATTAGAGGTGAAGATGTCCGCCTGTTGCTGCGTCGCCTTGCAACTCGGCTGACATTCGACTGGACTTATTCGTATACAGATTATGCATTAAAACAAATCCTTTTGCAAAGTATCCCTCTTGATTATAAAGTAGTGGCTACGCCCGATAAAAATGATAAGACATACCCTTCTTTACTGGACCAATATACAACCATACAATTAACGAGTACCGAAATAGGTACCGGGAAGTATTCTTGCTGGATACCGGCCAATGTGCGTGGAACAAATTCATCAGCCACCTCCCAGACGTACCGTATCAAATCGAATGCCCCGACAGGCAGTTCATATGTCGATTTTATTGCAGTCAATACTATCGACCCCAAGAAGAAGTTGAGTTACCGTGTCTATCTGGGTGGTTCAGAATCGACAGACTTCAATTTGTATGGTAGTACGGACTATAATTATACGGTAAAAATCAGTCATACTGGCCTACCTGTCAATGACCGCCGTGTAACGATTATTGATCCGATAGCGGCATCTAAGAATAATAACAATTTGGTTCCGACCGCCAACTGTTTCATGGTGGTTCCTGGTGGAGCTTTCTGTTTTGATCCATTTAGTTTTTCTGTAAACGGTAATGATAATGAAGAAAATTCCAAATTGAAAAACTGGGCTAATGAATCTGATGGTGGTATCGTATCCGTTAAAATATTGTGGCAAACAAAGGAAAATGGAGATGTTGGCGATCCTGTAATGGGAATTGTCAATGCAGAAAATGATCATACCAATATTGTAGATATCAAAAGAAATGATAATCTGGACTTAATGACCAGTCCTTTGACTGGAAAAGATCAAGGTCGTATTTTTTGCCGTGTAGCTCCGAATACAACGGGAGGAAGCGGAGTAATATCAGCTTGTGATGCCAAAGATAATATCCTCTGGAGTTGGCATATTTGGATAACAGACTATAACCCTGACCGGACTGGTAATTTCAATGTATTGGAACCTGCCAACAAGCGAAAACAAAAATATATAGGAAATAGTGCACCGGATCAGCTACCGATGATGGACAGAAACCTGGGAGCTATTACCGGGTATGATACAATTCCACCAACTCCTCTGGAAAAATCAAAGACAAATGGTTTCCACTATCAATGGGGAAGAAAAGATTTGTTTCCAAGTAGTTACAGTTCATTGGACCTAAATACGATTTTAGGTGTGAATTCTACTGATCCGGTGAAAAATATGCTGAATCGTTACGGACCGGATGGATTGAAATATATTCCGTGTGATACAAGAACTGAATCTGCAACATTAAGGAAGGCTTATCAAAATCCGACTATCTATTATTATAAAGGGATCGCATGGTGTTCTGACAGTGATTTTAGTTCCTTTTGGAAACCCGACCTCAAAACGGTAAATGATCCTTGTCCGGCTGGTTGGAGACTTCCGAAGAAAGAAAACTTTCGAGCCTTGTTTAAGGGGGATTATCTTTATAGTAGTGGTGGTTCTTTCCATCGTTCAACATTGAGTGAGGCAGACCTACTGAAAGGGCAAAGTGACGGTGGGTATCAAGTTACTTATGATGATAAAGGACATACTACATATTTGAGGCTTGCCGGTTATTTGCGAACGGCTGAAAACTTCTCGTTTGTGGGGCAGCAAGCTAATATCTGGACAGCAGATTATCGTTACAGTTTTAATTATGGATGGAATGTAAACGGACAAGGTTATAAGTGCTTTTCTGTATCATCTGATTGGTACACTTCTGATGCACATACACTCCGCTGCATTCAGGAACGGTAATAACCTATAAAAAGGTCCTTTCTCCGGACCTGCCAGTAACCGGGGAAAAACGAGTTCTTTGACATGATGAGATTGATAAGATAGAAAGGGGAGTGAGGCTCTTTTGTAGACTGAAAAAGGATTATATATAATGTATAGCAGTTCGTATGTTTTTAGTGCAGATATTTTGCATCTTATGAAAATAAATGCATATATTTGTCGCACGCTCACTATGGGCGCAACTAAAAACTTATAACTATGAGCAAATTTATTAATCCTTTCTCGGATTACGGGTTTAAACTCATTTTCGGGAGTGAAGTCAGTAAAGATTTAATCATCAGTTTTCTAAATGGAGTCCTCCATGACGAAGTAATCATCAACATCACTTTTCGCAATGTCGAAATGCTGGGCATGAAACAGGATCAGCGTCGTGCAGTATTTGATATTTTTTGTGAGAATGAGAAAGGTGAATTCTTTATAGTGGAGATGCAGAAAACCCGTCAGAAATACTTTTCCGACCGTATCCTGTATTATGCCTCGTTTGCAATCCAGCAACAGTCTGTTGTAACCCGTGAGAAATTAGCACATTTGTCGGAAGAAGAGCGTAAACAGCATTGGGATTATAATATAAATAAGGTATACATTGTTTGTATCCTTAATTATGTGATGGCTCCCGGGTATCCGGACAAATACCGCTGGGATGTAGTGAGGATGGATCGTGAACTGAAGATACCTTTTAGCGAAACGCTGAACGAAGTGTATTTAGAAATGCCGAAATTTGTATTACCTTTGTCGGAGTGCAAGACCATTTACTTAAAATGGTTGTATGTTTTAAATAATATCGAAATAATGGAACGTTTACCGGATGAACTCAATAACCAACTATTTCAGAAGCTAAAAAGCATAGTGGAAATAGAACGTATGTCTGCCAATGAACGTTTGGAGTACGAACTGAGTCTGGCTGTCGAACGTGATTTGCTTTCTGCCATTGATGCCAGTTTTGAAGATGGCGAAATGAAAGGTATAAAAAAAGGTCGTGAAGAAAAGAGCCGAGAAATAGCTCAAAATTTAAAATCCTTAGGTCTGTCTTTAGAAGATATTTCTAAGGCAACCGGTCTTACTTCCGAAGAGATCGGGCAACTCTAACATTCCCCTGAATTTTATCAATCGCATCTGTAAAAAATAACAGATGCACTTAATAGTTACGCAGCATCCTGCCGGGTGTTGCGCAACTTTTTGTGTGTCTGAACGAAATTGTTAATGTGCGTAAAAAAAGGAAAGAGAGTGTATGAAAAATATGGTAAAAAAAGAAAACGGAGAGTTTGAACGACAGTTTGAATCTCAACGTGAAGAGAAAAAAGTAAAAATCTCTTTCTTTTATAAGAAAGAGAGCCGTGTCAAAATGTTAGATTATCAATCATTATTGGCGGCTAAAGTAGCAACTTTTAACGACCGGGGCAAGGTTTCGGAGTACTATTTTGCTACAATTTGATAAAATTGAAATAACGTCATCCTGAAAGATGTAAAAGGTCATTGATTTAATTTACATGTAACACGTTGAAAAACAGTGGTTATACAGAAAGCGTCAGTCCCAACTCTCTTTCTTATAAAAGAAAGAGATTCTGACAAATTGTTAAAACGGCGCTTTTGATGTAGTAAATTAATGATAAAAGGATGGCAAGTATAGGACACAAATTAGAAACGAAAGGAGTAATAATGACACTCTTATCACTGGTATTAATAAGCACTGGTTGCGAGGAACGGATCGACAGTCCGGTGGTGAATCCGTCGGAGGGAGAGACCGTTGAAGTCAGTATGACAATCGGTCTGGCGGATGAAGTAGATGGCTACAATCTGTCTGCATCCACCAAAGCATTCTCTCAAAAGAAAGGAGCCTTCAATATGGAATTGGTTTCAACGGAAACAACCCGTAGCACGACAAGCTCAAAACCGGATGCCCTTTATCAACTGGAGATCAGGCAATACGATCAGGGGGGTAACTATCTTAACGGGAATGGTCCCCAGGATCAAACCATAGGCAAAAAGCTAACAGTCAATTTAAAAACAGCAACCGATTGCCAACTTGTTTTTGTTGCCTGGGGGAAAAATAGCGGTAAATCCTTAGGAACAGTAGCTCTTTCCAAAGCGCAGGAAATATCAGTTGATGCCTCCGTTATCCAATCAATAGAAGATAATGATATGAGCACCATGCCTTATATTCTCCATCTGAAACATGTAAACATAACAGGTAGTGGAGCAAACGGTATTATCAGCAATGCCAACGGGGAAGACGTACGTGTTCTTCTCAAACGTCTGGCTACCCGCCTTACGCTAAATTGGGAATATCCGGATAATACAGACTATAGCCTGAAACAAATCTTACTGGAAAGCATTCCTCTTAATTATAATGTAATCCCAAAACCCGACGAGAAGGAGAACGACACTTATCCTTCTTTGCTCGACCAGTACACTGTCATACAATTAACCGCAGACCAGATTGCTTCTAAAAAATATACTCGTTGGATTCCAGCCAACGTACGTGGAACAAATAATGAATCCAATAGTGCCTTATACCGTATCAAAGCTAATGCCCCGACGGGTAGCAGCTATGCCAGCTTTATTGCAGTTCATAAAACTGATCCCAAAAAGAAACTCAACTACCGTCTCTATCTTGGTGGACCGGCCTATACCGATTTCAACCTGTATGGCAATACAAACTATTCATATACTATTTCTTTCAAACATCAGGGACTTCCGGTTGACGACCGTCGTGTAACAATTATCGATCCGATACTGGCATCCCAGAGCAACAGCAATCTTGTGCCTACCGCTAATTGTTTTATGATAGCACCTGGTGGTGCGTTCTGTTTCGATCCGTTTAAATATCAGATAAACGGAAACGATAATAACGTGAATACTACTTTAAAAGGATGGGCTGGCGATGAAGGCGGAATTGCATCTGTCAAAGTTATCTGGCAAACCAAAGAAAACGGTGATTTGGGCGACCCTGTATTAGGTATTGTAAACTCCAACGATGACCATACGAATATTGTCGATCTAAAGATGATAGGTGGAGGTGATTTGTCTTCCGCATCTCCGGTAACCGATGTCAATCAGGCATATATCTACTGTCGTGTAGCTCCGAATACTACGGGCGGTAGCGGAGCGATTGCCGCTTATAATGCAAGTGGTCAAATTCTGTGGAGCTGGCACATCTGGGTAACTGATTATAAACCCGATCCAAGGGGCGATGTGGATGTACAGACTCCAGTTAACAAACGCAAACTAAAGTTTGAATATAACTCATCTTCCTACCTGCCTATGATGGATCGCAACCTAGGGGCGATAGCAGGTTATATAGACTTTCCACCCAATGAACTTGAAAAATCAAAGACGAATGGTTTTTATTATCAATGGGGCAGGAAAGACCCTTTTATAGGTAGTTATTCAAACACCAAAATCTCGGGAATTTCCTATACAAGTATAAAAAAAGATGCTCCTACTAAAGGACTATTGAGCTTGTTCGAAGGGGATGGAATCACGTTTCATCCAACCGGACTTGTAAAAAGCAGAGCTTCTTATCGGGATGCTTATAAAGATCCTGGAAATATGTATAAAACAGGTATTGAGAGTGACTATTCCTGGATTAGTAGTCAAACAGAGGAATATAAGAATGCCTGGGGAGCTGGAACTACTAAAGGTTTTCACGACCCTTGTCCGGCAGGATGGCGCGTTGCAAACGGAGATAATTATAAACCATTACTCACAGGTCAGACCAGTGGCGCATTGTATTATCCGAGGCTAAAGAACGGGACCGGGGTTAAAGATGGCGGATATGTTGTCTATTACGATAAAGAAGGGAAAAACACGGCTTACTTTTATCTGGCAGGCTATTGGGAGTTAGGTGGGATGACAGACATTAATACAGGGATGCATTTTTGGGGTGGAGATGCGGTAGATAGTAATAATAACAACAGAGGGAAATACATCTATTCCTCGCCATCAGCAATGTGGCGATTTTCTGGTGGTAATACGCGTGAATCCTTGCTTCTTCGTTGCTGTCAGGAACGGGAATAAGCGACAGTTGAAAAAGATCCCTTCCCAGAACCTTCCAGCAACGTTGTTTTTTGTGTGTCAGAAAGTAATAGTTAATGTGCGTAAAAAAAGGAAAGAGAGAGTATGAAAAATGTGGTAAAAATAGAAATCGGAGAGTCGAATGATAATATGAAACTCAACGGGAAGAGAGAGGAGAGAAAAATCTCTTTCTTTTATAAGAAAGAGAGCCATGTCAAAATGCTAGATTATCAAGCATTATTGGCGGCTAAAGTAGCAACTTTTAACGACCGGGGCAAGGTTTCGGAGTACTATTTTGCTACAATTTGATAAAATTGAAATAACGTCATCCTGAAAGACGTAAAAGGTCATTGATTTAATTTGCATATAACACACTGAAAAACAGTGGTTATACAGAAAGCGTCAGTCCCAACTCTCTTTCTTATAAAAGAAAGAGATTCTGACAAATTGTTAAAACGGCGCTTTTGATGTAGTAAATTAATGATAAAAGGATGGCAGGTATAGGACACAAATTAGAAACGAAAGGAGTAATAATGACACTCTTATCACTGGTATTAATAGGCACTGGTTGCGAGGATAAAATCGACAGTTCGGTGGTGAATCCGTCGGAAGGAAAGACGGTGGAGGTAACACTCAATATCGGTATTGCCGACGAAGAGGATGGGACAGGAGCAAGCGCTTCGCCAACCAGCAAGGCAGGCTGTAGCAGCTATAGCGGTTCGGCCTTTGAGGTCGTGTCTGTCGCCGATGTACAGACTAAGTCTGGTATGGATATTCCCGATCAACTCTACAATCTGGAAATCTGGCAGTATAATGAAAGTGGAAACAAGATTGGCGGTGAAGCATTGGGGAATGTCACTATCGGTTCTACTTTTACCGCCAGCCTGACCCTGGCCACAGGATGCAAGCTACTGCTGGTCGCTCGTGGAGCTTCTACTGATTTCGAATCGTTGTCCGGTAAAACTTTATCCGCTGTGCAGGATTTGAAAGTGGAAGCTAAAAAAAGTAATATCAATAAGATTGCTACCAATGCTACCGGTAACGGTCTGGCCAATATGACCTATTATCTTTTGCTGGAAAATGTCAATATCACCTCCGACGGTAAAATCGAAAGTCCGACGGGCAAAGACGTTCGTCTGCTGCTCAAACGGCTGGCGGTAAAAGTTCAGTTAGACTGGACTTTTACTCAGGAAATGACCAATAAAGGTTACACCCTGAAAGAAGTCAAACTCTGTCAGGTACCGGCGCATTACCGCCTGGTCCCTCAAACAGAGAAAACTGATAAATGGGGCGATGTCTATCCGACCTCCGTTGCCGAGTTTGTCGACTTTTACCGTCTGACAGGAACAGAATTGACAGACGCCAAAGGTACGCAAACCGTCTGGATTCCCGCCAACGCCCGAGGCATATCTCCCTATTCCAATTCCCCTTATTATCGGAATAAGACAAATGCCAATCCAGCAGCTACCTATGCCGAGTTTGTAGTAGACAACAGCGAAAAGAAAGAACGTCTCTACTACCGTGTTTATCTGGGTGGTAACGAAACGGATGATTTCAATCTGTTGGAAAATAAGAACTATCATTGGACGGTGAATATCAATAATGCTAACTATACTAACGATCCACGCATCCAGTTGCTCGATCAGACCCCGGTTGAAAGTAGTAACCTGCAACCGACCTCTAATTGCTTCATGATGCGTCCGGGTACGAACATCTGCTTCAACCCTTATAAGCATGAAGCCGGCACAAACGGCTGGAATACGGAGTTAACAACCGGTGCTATTATCCAGTCTCAAAAAACAATAGACCATGTGGAAGTTCTTTGGCAAACGAAAGATGCGGGAACCAGTGGCGATCTGGTTATGGGATATGTCATAGACGACAATAACCATGAGAATCTGGTCAACCTGACTAACGGCAATGATATAAACAGCGCCCGTATCCATGTAAAAGTACCTGTTACCAACGGAGGAAACGCGGTGATTGCAGCCAAAAACAGTAGTGGTACAATCGTTTGGAGTTGGCACATCTGGATTTCCGATTATGTGCCGGTTGGACTGTCTGGCGATATCACAACAATAAATCGCAATAAAGCTATTGAGGCCGCACAAAATGCAACTCAGGAAGGAATGGTACAAGTTTATGGAGGTATCTCATGGACTGATCCGAACGGTGCTTTTTACAAATGCGTCATCATGGATCGTCATTTGGGAGCTATCCGGGCCGGCATGCAGACAAATCAATTGGATGGCGTAAGAACTTTTGGGTTGCTCTATCAGGGTGGCCGGAAAGATCCGTTCTTTAGTTCTGCCGATGGAACAACAAACGAAGCAAAAACTATTTATAACGGGAATGGTGTAGAAGTGAGTATAGACAGAAGCTTTTCATTCACTACCTATCAGCAAACAATTGAACACCCCTTGGCCTTTTGTAGAAATGATGATGCAATGGCGAACAAACCGAATGCCTGGAATGGAGATAAGGCAAAAACAATCTACGATCCTTGTCCGCAAGGTTGGCGAGTACCGTCCAGTGAATATCTGAATAATGCCAATCAGACCGCAGGTGGTTATGATCAACGTGATGGTGATGTAAAAAGTGCGCTGTTTGCTGGTTTTGGCTTTTCAAATAGCTCTTATGTCACAGCAAAGACTAATAGTGATGATCTCTTAACCCCTGGCAATATTTTATATTATGATGGTACAGCATTGCATGAAATGTCAGAAGGAAAGAATAAGTCCTCTTTCCCGGGTTCGGGCTATCTCTATATTGGAGGAAGCGGAGAAAGCAAAGAGAATAATTCCAAGAAATCGGCATTCTTTCCAGGGGTATCTCTCCGGGAACAGGCAAGTGCTAACTACAGAGCTAACAATAGTAATAATGCGCTTTACTTATGGTCATCCACTCAAAATAATAAGCCTGGTAACATGCCTTTTTTGGAATTTAATCAAATATCAGCCGATAACACAGTAGCAGGAAAAGTAAATCTTTGCTTTCAATTGAATGATCATCGTATATACGGCTTTTCTGTCCGCTGTATTCAGGATAATATTTTTGACCGGGAGCCAGCCGATTATCAGGCTGATCTAAAGAAATAAATTCATTGTTAATGTGCGTAAAAAAAGGAAAGAGAGTGTATGAAAAATATGGTAAAAATAGAAATCGGAGAGTCGAATGATAATATGAAACTCAACGGGAAGAG